>Ga0208752_100004_pt1 | contig 210623 bp, 189 predicted proteins | sample LakWasMet27_LOW6_2_FD_183871 | JGI IMG/M metagenome (GOLD analysis project Ga0208752, IMG submission 183871) | Freshwater sediment methanotrophic microbial communities from Lake Washington under simulated oxygen tension - Sediment Metagenome... | ecosystem: Environmental > Aquatic > Freshwater... | reverse complement strand
TCGTCGCCGCCCAGGTCTTGGCCGGTGATGACATAGCCGCTGGGGGTTTGGATGGCGACTGAGTAGGTGCCGGGATCAACGCTGAAGCTGTACAGTCCGTTCGCGTCGGTGGTGGTGCTTTGGATGACGGTACCGCCGGCGTTTTTCAGTTCTACGGTGACGCCGCTAATGCCGGCTTCGCCTGCATCTTGCACGCCGTTGGCATTGTTGTCTAACCAGACTTTGTCGCCAATTTGCGCCGGGGTCGCCACAATGCCGGCATCCCAGCTCAGGTCAGATTCGCCGGAGTCAAGGACGGTTTGCACGGTTTTGCCGTCCACAATGCCGGCATCCGAATCAGTCGCATCGGTACCCGCTGCCGCATCTTGCGCAGTGAAGACGTAGCCGGCCGGTAAGGTGGTTTTGTCAAATTGGACGCTGTAGGTGCCGGGCTTTAAGCCGGTGAACAGGTAGTTGCCGTTGGCATCGGTCACTAATGGGCTGCCCACGGCGACGCCGTTGCTGTCCAGTAGGGTGACTTTGACGCCTTGGACGCCAGTTTCACCGCTGTCTTGGACACCGTTTTTGTTGGTGTCCAGCCAGACGCGGTCGCCCAGTTGCGCCAGTTGGTACAGGCCGGCATCCCACGTCAGGTCGGTTTCGCCCGCTGTCAATTGGGTGGGGGTTGCTACACCTGTGCTGTCAACATCACTATCTTGAGCGTCATCGCCGCCTTGGTTGGCTGGTGAGATTTCGTAACCGGCCGGTTTGACGATCGCCACGGTGTAGGTGCCAGGATCGACAGTGAATAGGTAGTTGCCGTTGGCGTCGGTCGTGGTGGCTTGGTTGACGGTACCGTCAGCATTTTTCAGTTGGACGGTAACGCCTTGGAGGCCGTTTTCACCTGCTTCTTGCACGCCGTTGGCATTTTTGTCTTCCCAAACGCGGTCACCCAGCGTGGCTTTTTGATATAAGCCAGCATCAATTGTCTGATTCGATTCGCCTGCTGCAAGAGCGATTAATTGACTGAGCCCTGTCAATGCATTCGCGTCACTGTCAGCAGCATCTTGGCTGTTGCCGTTTGCGTCTTGCGAGGTAAGAAACTGACCGGCGGGAGTGATGAATTTTACTTGATAATTGCCCGCTTTGAGGCCATTAAACTGATAGAAACCTTGCTCTACAGTCGCTGTACTGAAATCGTCGCCCGTAATGGTGCTGGCGACCTTCACGCCATTGCTCCATAACTCGACAACCACATTGTTTACGCCGGTTTCGCCAATGTCTTGGATACCATTAGCATTACTGTCAGACCACACATAGTTGCCAAGTTTGGCCGATTGTAGTTGCACGATCAGTGGCTGTACATTACCTGCAGGATCGATGATCGTGGTAAAAAAGGCATCCGTGGGCACAACTCCGTTGCCGCTGGCGATAGCTGACTGGGCAGAGGAGATAAGGAAGTTGATGTCATTAGCATTAACAACATTGCGGTTATTGTCATTCAGAAATAACTGGAGACCCGCCCCATTGATCTGCGCATCAGTGAATCCAATGATTTTCCAAATAGCCGTCTGCACTTCACCAAAATTAAACTGGCCTCCGAATTTAGGATCTGATGTGAAATTCTGTGCCAGCAGCCAGTTGAGCTGATCGACCTGCGTCTGCATAAGCGAGCTGAAACCGATCGGGGCGAAGGATGCAGACGTGTTGCCCGCAGAGTTCTCGGCTATATATGTCGTCGGCGACACAAGGATTTCGATTAAAGGATTAAGACAATAAGCATCATAAACACCGTTAGAAAGCAGCGAATCAGTACTGCCCGTGACTACCATGTCAAGAAAGCTCGGCGCACCGAGATCAGGCTGCTGACCATATGCAGTACCGGCTATATTGGTGGCTGATGAGGTAACGCGAATGGTGAATGTGCTCATGTTTTAAAATCCCACTTAATTTTCCAATGAATGCTGAAGAGTCCTTCCTATCCAGAGTTTAAGGAAAGGGGACGGCCATTAATTAATGACGCTGAATTTAGCGTTCTACTTTTTTATATTTTGCTAACCGTTTTATAGCTAATTTGAACCCAATGAAATTGATCCAAAAGGTACAGATAGTCCGGGAAACTTGACATCGACGGCCTTTAAGAGCCGAGAACGTCAAGAATCCCGAACTTTTATTATTTCTTGCTGCGACGTGAAGCGAGGAATGCTACTGCGCCTATACCTAGTAACGATAAAACTTCTGGCTCAGGAATATTGTTCAATGCTGGAGCTGCAAATACAGGAGCAGCAACTAAAGACAACACTAATAAAGATAAAAATTTACGCATGGCATTCACCTTAAAAATTAATTGAGTTACGAATTATTACTTGATGTCGCAATAGGTCTTTTTACCTAGAACTTAAAAATTCAATTTTAGGATTTATAAAAAAACTGTGAACGACATCACATTTTATAAAAATAAATTAAAAAATAACAGCTATAATTGCCGATCTTTTAATTATGACAAATAAAGCAATTAATATACCAATTATTTTCTAACTCCTTGCTTCACGCGCTAATAATTCCAATTAGCTTCTCCTTAACATGCTCAAAGCCGTGGCGCTTAGAGAGTCTCTGGGTTATATTTTTGCTACCGACTGAATGCCAATGCGTAGCTATTGAAAGCAAATAGATTTTTTGAAATTTCTGTTTTGATGCGGGTATTTCTGCATGACATATTTGACTTATGTCATGACAAGATTGGCAGGCTGCAATGAAGCCGTGGGAAAATTTGCAGGCCTATCTAATAAAGATTTTTCTGCATAGTTTTTATTTGAAAACAACGAAAGCTTGTGAATTGAAGTGAATATCCAAGCCAATCAAAAATATCTGCATTGCTGGCGATTTTAAAGGCAACGGTCGTAAACATCCCGCGTAATATGGAACGATGGCACACTGTGCCAAAAAAATTAAAAGATCAAATCAATGCCTTCTCTACCCCATCTGAACGGGGATAAAACGTAAGTTTAAGACATAAAAAAACCGGAAGCCAGCGAGCGCCGACTTCCGGTTTTTCATCGAATAACTACTTGATAATGCTAATACCTTTTAGCAAATTAAGAGCTTCGTATAGAGCGTAGTCTTTCAACTCAAGTGGTTCGTCTTTTTTATCCTTATCATCCTGTAGATTTTTCTTTGCATCTTCGGTTTTATTGCCATTCTGCAAATGACGGGATAAATCCGCCTCTTTGACAGGGGTAAATTCCCCCTTGTCCAAAGACTCTAACTTAACACGAGCCACAGTCACATCCGGCTCAATACCTTGGGCTTGTATAGAACGACCTGAAGGCGTGAAGTAGCGAGCTGTAGTTAATTTAACTGCAGCGCCGTTGCTGGTCGGCAGGATGGTTTGCACTGAACCTTTACCAAACGATTTTTCACCCATGATGACGGCACGTTTTTGGTCTTGTAAGGCACCTGCAACAATTTCCGAGGCCGAGGCCGAACCGGCATTAATCAGCACAACAATCGGAGCACCGTTTAATAAATCATCGGGAGCCGCATTAAAGCGCATTTCTGAGTTGGCAATGCGTCCTTCGGTGTAAACAATCAGGCCGCTTTTAATAAATGCGTCGCTGACTTCAACTGCAGCATTAAGAACGCCACCGGGGTTGTTTCTTAAATCCAGCACCAAACCTTTCAAGTCGCCACCGTTTTCTTTCTTAAGTGCAGCGAGCGATTCTTTAAGACCTTCGCCAGTTCCTGATTGAAAACTGCTAATCCGTAAGTAACCGTAGCCTTTTTCCAGTAAGCGGTTTTTTACACTTTTGACTTTTATTATGTCGCGAATTAAGGTGATTTTCAGCGGCGCTTCTTCACCTTCGCGGACAATGGTTAACAAAATTTTGCTACCAGGCTCACCACGCATAAGTTTGACTGCGTCGGTTAAACTCATGCCTTTTACCGGCTGCTCATCAAGTTTAACAATTAAATCGCCAGTTTTAAGGCCCGCGCGTTGCGCTGGCGTATCGTCGATAGGAGAGACAACCTTGATAAAACCGTTTTCCATGGTGACTTCTATGCCCAAACCACCAAATTGACCGGTCGTTCCTTCTTTTAATTCCTGGTATTCGTCAGCCGCTAAATAGGCGGAATGAGGATCCAATCCGCTTAGCATGCCGCGTATTGCGTCTTCCAACAGTTTTTTGTCAGACACAGGCTCGACATAATCTTGCTTGATACGCCCAAATATTTCAGTAAAAGTGCGAAGGTCTTCATAGGGAAGCACTTCCGTGTCTGTTACGGCAGCAGCATTATTTTTCTCTGCAAATACACTACCGCAGAGACCAATAATGACGCCAAAGGTTATCCCTAAGGACAAAATAAATATATTTTTCTTTTTCAACATGTAATTTCAAACTCCAAACAATCAATTTTTAATAGTAATCAACGCACTTCTATTACACCCAGACCTTTATTGTCGGCACCATGCAATAGGATCAACCGGCTTACCTTTTTTGCGTATCCCGAAATACAATCCCGACTTGCCATTCCCACCACTTTGCCCGGCAGCGGCAATCACTTCACCGGCATCAACCTTGTCGCCTTTATGTTTATAAAGACTCTGATTAAATGCGTAAAGCGTCATATAGCCTTCGCCATGGTTCACAATCATTAGCCACCCATAGCCTTTTAGCCAATCAGCATAAGCCACCGTACCATTAGTGACTGCGCGTATATCGGCTCCTTCTTTAGCGTCAATTAACACGCCATCTGCCCACGCCCCCCCATCGGCATTGCCAAATTTGTTGCGCAATTGGCCTGTCACTGGCCAAGGTAACGTTCCTTTTAGCTCGGAAAAATCACCTTTGATTACGGGGAAACTCGCCTCAGAGTCAGAGCCTTTGACGCTTGCACTAATTACTGTCTGATGGTTGAGTTGTTCTTCTACACGTTCAACGGCAGACTCCGAGTCGCCGGTGCTTAGTTGCAAAGAAGCAATGAGATTTTTAAGTTTACTTTCGCTTTCTTTCAAACGATTTAGTTGTTGTTCATTAGCAAAATAATCATCGCCTAATTGATTCAACAATCTTGCTCGTTTTTCTCTAGCATTATCTGCGGTAATGCGTTCTGCTCTTTGTTGTTCCAAATCCTTTTCTAGCAGCGACGTTTCTTCTTGCTGCCGCTGTTCCAGGCTAGCTAATTGTGTCATTGAATCGTTAACATGACTTAGCTTGGATACTCGCGCTGCATTGAGGTAATCATAATAGACCATCATTCGGCTTGATAACGCCGGATCTTTTTGGTTTAACAACAATTTCAATTTTTCTTGCTGCCCCATGGCATGGGCGGCTTTAATTTGTCCGGCAAGTTCTTTGCTTTGTTTAGTTACTTCATTTTGAAGCAGCGCCATTTCTTTATGAATCTTGCTTAAGTTATTTTGCTTCAGCTCGACTTGTCTTTCTAACGTTCTTAATAGCGCGGCAGTTCGTCCATAGAGTTTTTCAATTTCTGCCAATTGTTCATTTACGCTGGATTGCCCGACCACTTCGGCGTTGCCGGATGTCAAATACAAGCTCAATAAAAAGCAATAAATTATCTTTTTGATCATTCACTGTTTTGGGCTGTAATAAGTGATCGACCAGTCATTTCAGGTGGTTGCTTTAATCCCAGAATTGCCAACATAGTTGGTGCCAAATCTGACAAACTGCCACCTGCTGCCAATTGACCTTCGCCACACACATATACCAAAGGCACAGGATTAGTAGTGTGAGCGGTATGCGGCTCACCGGTAACCTTGTCACGCATTTGCTCGATATTGCCATGATCAGCCGTCAACAACATTCTGCCGCCTACCTTGTTAAGTGCATCAACAATACGTTGTAAAGCTGAATCAACAGCTTCAACAGCCAAAATGGCGGCATCCAGAACACCGGTATGGCCAACCATGTCACAATTGGCATAGTTGCAAATGATGACGTCGTATTTGCCGCCTGTAATAGCTTCGACTAAATGATCGGTGACTTCGACGGAGCTCATTTCCGGCTGCAGGTCGTAAGTTCTGACTTTCGGTGAGGGCACCAGAATCCTATCTTCTCCGGGAAATGGAGCGTCTATACCGCCATTAAGAAAGAATGTTACATGGGCATATTTTTCAGTTTCGGCCAATCTTAATTGAGTCATTCCCAACGATGAAAGATACTCACCAAGACCGTTTTTTATATCGATTGATGGGAATGCAACATCATAATCAAATTCATGATGGTATTCCGTGAGGGTACAAAAGTAACCATTGTGCGCCGCCCGACCTCTATCAAATGAATCAAAATCTTTAGCGGTAATAGCTTGGGAGATTTCACGAGCGCGATCTGCGCGAAAATTCATGAATACCACTGAATCGTCCTGATCCAACGCTAACGCATGGCCTTCATCAGACAAAATTACTGTAGGCAAAACAAACTCATCTGTTTCGCCCCGGTTATAAGCATCTTCCAGCGCTTGTTTTGCCGATCCAGCGTAAAAATCAGCTTTGCCTTGTGTAATTAAATCATAGCCACGCTTAACTCGATCCCAACGATTATCTCTGTCCATCGCATAAAACCGTCCAACAATCGACGCAAATTGCCCGACACCGAGAGCTGCAAATTTCGCCTCAAGCAGAGCAATGGACGTTGCTGCACTCTTGGGTGGCACATCCCTTCCGTCAAGAAAAGCATGTAGATAAATTTTATCCAATCCCTTTTTGGCCGCCAACTCAATCAACGCGATTATTTGGTCTTCATGACTATGAACACCACCTGGAGACAACAAACCTAAGATATGCAGGGCTTTTTTGTTTATTTTGGCTCTATCTATAGCTCGACAAAGTACTGGGTTAGCAAAAAAGCTACCATCTCGAATAGCGTCATTAACTTTTGAAAAATCCTGGGGGACATATCTGCCTGTACCAATATGTATATGCCCAACTTCAGAGTTACCCATTTGATTTTCTGGCAACCCAACAACATGCCCAGAACAATCCAAAAAGGTCATTGGATACTCTTGTTGAAACTTATCCCAGCAAGGTGTTTTAGCCAAGGCAATCGCGTTGTAGTCAGGATCAGAGGAGTAGCCAAATCCGTCAAGTATCAATAGCACCAAAGGTTTAGGCCGATTCAACAGCATTTATTATTCTCCAAACTTAAATTTATCATGACCCTGCTGATTGTGACCAAACGGTCGGTATATTCTCACACCCAAATGATTCAAATTAATGTATCATTTATTTAGTTTTAAAGTTTTTAACTTAATTTTTACATCAATACTCAAGCAACAGTTATATTAAACACGTTTACTACAGTTGTGTATAAATAATTGTCCGCATTTCCTCATTAACATCCCGGCCTTGTAAGTCAAGTCATCAAGCACCCTATGGAAAGCAAGCACGATCATACTTTGTATGCGGATAGCGACATAATCAAAGCCGCTCAACGCCTAAAAGCCATGTCGCACCCTTTACGATTGAAAATATTATGTGTACTGGGAAATGAGTCCATCTGTGTACAAGATATAGTTGAGCAGGTAGGCACTAGCCAAAGTAATATCTCTCAGCATTTATCAATACTCAGAGAAAAAAATATTATCGGTTCTAAAAAAGATGCCAACCGTGTCTACTACTTTATCGACGACGCTCGTGTTATACAGCTGATCAAAATGATGCAAGAAGTATTTTGCACACAACATTAACCTTATCTTTATTACTTACAATACATTCAAATCATGGACCGTTATCTGGAATTTATCTTAAACCATTACTGGCTATCAATTGCCTTCGCGGTTGTTACTTTTCTTTTAATCCAAGAATTTTTTGATACTACTTTCAAAAAATTTACTGGTATTTCACCGCTACTAGCCGTAGCCAAGATGAACGATAGTGAAACAGTGGTGATCGATGTGCGCGAACCGCACGAATTTATTCACAATCATATTGAACAAGCTATCAACACACCATTGAGCAAACTTTCCGATCACCTCGGAAAGCTAGAATCCCATAAAAAAGATGCTATTTTGATCGCTTGCCAATCAGGAACTCGTTCTGCAGCTGCAGCAAAAATCTTAGCCAAGGCCGGATTTGAGCAAGTTTTTGTTATTACCGGCGGCATGCAAGCCTGGGAAAATGATTACAAATTACCAATAAAAGTAAGCAGCAAAAACAAACCTTCTTTATAACCTCTAATCTGAGCAAAAAACCTCATGGCCGAAGAAAATACCCCAGTAGAAAAACAATTTTCAATTCAAAAAATTTACACCAAAGACCTGTCCTTTGAAACGCCAAACTCACCGAAAACCTTTACTTTAAAGTGGGAACCGGCTGTCGATTTCAACTTAGGCACGCATGTTGAGACATTAGAAAATTCTTTATACGAAGTCATTTTGACCGTGACAATCACAGTTAAAAGCGCAGACACAACCGCTTACCTGGTTGAAGTTAAACAAGCCGGCATTTTCTCTTTAGGTGGATTTACTGAACAGGAACTAGGCCCCATGTTAGGTAGCTTCTGCCCTAATATACTTTTTCCTTACGCCAGAGAAACTGTTTCTGACATCGTTGCCAGAGGTGGATTTCCACAAATGTTGTTAGCCCCTGTCAATTTTGATGCGCTTTACGCCCAACACCTGCAACAAGGACAGCAAGCAAGCAGTTCAGAAACCATCAATTAAATAGCATAATGAGCCAAAAAATATCCGTTCTAGGCGCTGGCTCTTGGGGTACAGCTTTAGCAATGCTGGCCGCCAGAAATGGTTGCCAGACAATGTTATGGGGACATAAACCCGAGCATATAGCCGCGCTAAAAACTGACCGCGAGAACAAACAATACCTGCCTGGCTTAGCTTTTTCTGAAAACCTATCGGTTACTTCTGATTTGGCTGAAGCCGCATCTTTTAGTGATTTAATCCTGGTTTCAGTACCCAGCAGAGCCTTCAAAGATACCTTAGTCAAGCTTAAGCCATTAACAAACAGTAACGTACAGATTGCCTGGGCAACCAAAGGTTTCAACCCTGAAAATGGAAGTTTATTGCATGAAGTGGTAAACGAAGTTTTTTCTAATCAGACTTCGGCTGCCTTTCTCTCTGGCCCCAGCTTTGCTCGTGAAGTGGCTGCCGATTTACCTACTGCAATCACCATCGCGTCCGCACAACCGCAATTTGCCAGCCAGTTAGCAGAAATCCTCCATAGCGGTCGGTTCCGGGCTTACACCAATTCGGACTTAATAGGCGTAGAAGTGGGCGGGGCGGTAAAAAACGTCATGGCTATTGCTGCAGGGATTGCTGATGGCTTGGGTTTTGGCGCTAACACTCGTGCTGCATTGATCACCCGCGGCCTGAATGAAATTATTCGGTTAGGGATTGAACTGGGCGGTAAACAAGAAACGTTCATGGGCTTGGCTGGCTTAGGCGATCTTCTTTTGACATGCACTGACAATCAGTCCCGGAACCGTCGTTTTGGGCTGGCGTTAGGTCAAGGTAAAGATAGAGCCACAGCTTCCCAAGAAATTGGGCAGGAAATTGAAGGTGTCTCAGCGGCGAAAGAAACCTTTCTATTGGCACAAAAGCATGGCATTGACATGCCAATTACGGAACAGACTTATAAAGTTCTGTATGAAGGCCTGGCCCCCTTGACGGCAGTTGAAAATCTGTTGGCCCGCGACCAGAAATCTGAATCCTAAAATAGGTTAATTATCAGGGAAGACGATTAACAACCTAATCTCTTTGCTATTCAAACACCCGGAAAAAATTAAGCGGCGTTTGGACCAACGCCGCTTAACTTTGTAACATCATCAGCTACTTAAGCGCTGCACCTGCAAAAGACAATTGTCGCCATGCTTCGTACAAAATAATGGCAACAGTATTCGACAAGTTCAAGCTGCGACTATCGACTTGCATTGGTAAATATAAACACCCTTCAGCACCAAGCTCTGCGAGCACATTCGCAGGAAGACCCCGAGTTTCTGGACCGAATAAAAAAGCATCGCCGGATTCAAATTTAACATCACTGTAAATCCGCTTACCTTTTGTAGTTAACGCAAAAATTCGTTTGGGCTGCACAGTCTCAACAAAATCAGCCAATGTTTCATGCTCTATAACTGCCACCCACTCATGGTAGTCTAATCCGGCGCGACGTAATTTCTTATCGTCTAACTCGAAGCCAAGAGGCTTTATTAAGTGCAACTGCATCCCTGCATTAGCGCACAAGCGAATTATATTACCGGTATTAGCTGGAATTTCCGGCTCATAGAGCACTACATGAAACATCGACAAAGCTAGTTGCCAGGATTAACTGGCGTCAATTTCCAAATATCATTGCTGTATTCAGTAATCGTTCTATCGGTTGAAAACTTGCCGCTGTTGGCGCAATTCAGAATACTCATTCTGGTCCACAGCTCTTTATCTTTATATGCCGCTTCTACACGTCTTTGAGCATCAACAAAACCACGAAAATCAGCAATAGTCATCCAAGGATCATGAGGGCTTTTTATTGACTCCACAATACAATCAAAAATACCTGGCTCGAACTGATTGAAATGTCCACACTCCAGTAACTTAAGAACTCTCTGCAAATCTTCATCTTGTTCAATGAATGAGAGGGGATTGTAGTGATGGCGTAAATCTTCAACCTGATCTTCAGTCAAGCCGAACAAGAAAAAGTTATCGTCACCAACTTCTTCACGTATCTCGATATTCGCGCCGTCAAGCGTACCGATTGTCAAAGCTCCGTTCATCATGAATTTCATATTGCCGGTGCCTGAAGCTTCTTTACCCGCAGTAGAAATCTGCTCAGATAAATCAGCACCTGGACAAATTTTTTCCATTGCCGACACTCGATAATTAGGCAAGAAAATCAACTTCAGCTTAGAGCCAACGTCAGGATCATTATCAATGACCGAAGCAACATTATTGATTAACTTGATAATTCGTTTCGCCATGAAATAGCCTGGCGCAGCCTTGCCTCCAATTAATACACAGCGCTCGGTCCAGTTAGCCGTATCACCACGCTTAATGCGATCGTAAAGGTGAATAACGTGCAAAACGTTCAACAATTGCCGTTTGTATTCATGGATACGTTTAACCTGCACATCAAACAACGCATTCACATTTAGATCCATGTCATGCTCTTGCTTTTTGAAGTCCACCAGTTTCTGCTTGGCACTTTGTTTGATGTCGCTCCAGCGTTTGCGAAACGCCGGATCGTCAGCGAAAGGCTCTAATTTTTTCAACTGCGACAAATCGGTTACCCAGTCATCGCCGATAGTTTTAGTAATTAACGCCGCCAAATCGGGGTTACAAGCAGCTAACCAACGACGCGGTGTAACGCCATTAGTTTTATTATTGAATTTTTTTGGCCAAAGCTCATAAAAATCTCGAAACAAACCTTGCTGCAATAATTTTGAATGTAACGCCGCAACGCCATTGACCGAATAGCTGCCTACTATAGCTAAATAAGCCATACGTACCTGCTGCTCATGACCTTCTTCAATCAGCGACATGCGCGCCAATCTGTCTTTATCCCCAGGCCAATGAGCAGAAACTTCGGCCAGAAAATGAGCATTGATGGCAAAAATAATCTCTATCAGCCTAGGTAGCAATTGCTTGAACAACGCAACAGACCAGCGCTCAAGTGCCTCTGGTAATAACGTGTGGTTGGTGTAGGCCATAGTACTGCGGGTGATATTCCAGGCATCATTCCAAGCAAGCCCATGCACATCCATCAATAAACGCATCAGTTCGGCAACCGCGATACTTGGGTGCGTATCATTTAACTGAAAACAATTTTTCGCTGCAAATTCAGAAAAATCATTGCCATGACGCCCCACCCAGCTGGCGATTACATCCTGTAAGCTTGCCGATGCCAGCAAATACTGTTGCTTTAGCCGCAGTGCTTTGCCGTTTTCGTTAGCATCGTTGGGGTAAAGAACCATTGAGATATTTTCAGCAGTGTTTTTTGCTGCAACAGCTTCTGCATAATCACCCGCATTAAACTCTTGCAAATCGAATTCTTCAGTAGCTGTTGCCTTCCACAACCGCAGTGTATTGACGGTACCGTTCTGGTATCCAGGCACCGGGGTATCAAAAGGCACCGCTAACACATCATGGGTATCTACCCAGGACACACGCTCCTTGCCTCGTTCATCAATATGAGTTTCAGTGCGACCGCCAAACTTAATCCGATGTGCATACTCGGAACGTTCAATTTCCCAAACATTGCCATTACGTAGCCAATGATCGGGTTTTTCCACTTGCTCACCGTTGACAATCACCTGAGAAAACATACCGTACTCATAACGCAACCCATAGCCAGTAACCGGCAATTGCAAGGTTGCACAACTATCAATAAAACAAGCCGCCAAACGACCTAAACCGCCATTACCTAAGCCCGCATCAGGCTCACTATCAACTAATTCCTCAAGCTCAAGACCCAAATCATACATGGCCTTTGAAACCACATCGTCAATGCCTAAATTAAGCATCGCATTACTCAAACTGCGGCCCATTAGAAATTCCATCGACAAATAGTAGGCTTTCCTGCAGTCCGTTTCCTTATAAGAGTTATAGGTTTTTTTCCAGCGCTCAATTAAGCGATCACTGACCGCGAGAGATAAAGCTTCATAAGCGTAATGCGGAGACCGGCAATTTTCGTCACGACCTAAGCGGTGTCCGTAATAACGTTTAAAATCGGTTACTACGTGCTTCTTATCCATGCCCAAATTAGGCAACGCGGTAATAGTGGATTTTGGCTGACTGGTTTTGAACTTTCTATTTGGCATGTTCTAAATATTCTCAACAAATAACTTAAGTTTGGATGGTAACTATTTTTGCATGGTTAGACAAAACATTCTGCACATGCTTGGCAGATCGATTGTTAATTTCTAAGCCTGTTAAAACATACTGACAAAATTGTCATCTATGTAAGTGTCAGCTTTTTTTACACTTTATCCTTCAAATAATATCTAGTACTTGCCCACCATTTTGTAAAAAATACCGCTACAGCTCTTATAAATGCTCATTCAGACCTTTATTAGCTCTACTAAAAATCTCAATATCAAAAAACCATATACCCAAAAAATATCAATAAAAGTGCCAAAAGTGTCATGTTTTTTTACACATTTAGAATCAAGCAATTCAGCAAAAAAATATCTTATTGATTTATAATGAATTAATAGCAAAAATTAAATTGGTGTTAATTTTGCTAGTTATTTTAAGACTAATTTTCAGATTTGGCTGACCTACAGTCCACCATAAGATAATCACAAAAAACTTCACTTAAACTTCAACAAGGTAAAGATTTATGAAAAAACTATTTGGCTCCATTTTATTTTTTGCTGCGCTGTCTACGGGAGCTGCTAATGCTGCAGTAACCACTCAACAATTTACAGGCAATTTTAATACCGGTAACGATGTCTTTACATACGCTTTTACAATAACTGAAGACACTCTCGCTACATTTGAAACCTTCGGCTACGCCGGTGGCACTTTGGCAGATGGCACCATCGTTGCCGATGGCGGCTTTGATCCAACACTAACGTTGTTTGGCTCAACATTACCAACCCCCGTTATCAGTGACGACGGCGATTCAGTAGAATCTCGCGAAAGTGCATCATCAGAATTCAGCTGGGATGACTTAATTATATTAACGTTGGCGCCAGGCAACTACACCATTGCCTTAACTCAATTTGATAACAATTGGAATACTACAATTAATTCTTGGACCAACCTAGCAGTTGATTCATTTATTGATTCTGCTAATAATCAAAGAACTAGTGCCTACGCATTACAAGTAACTCTGGAACCTGCACCAGTGCCAGTTCCCGCTGCAATATGGCTGTTCGGTTCTGGTTTGTTCGGTTTGCTATGGAGCGCAAAACGTAAACAAGTAATCTAGGCACTAAATCGCTTTAGCTCTAAAACTAAAAACCCGGTTGGAAAATATATTTCCAACCGGGTTTTTTATTGCCTGAAAAAAATCAATTTATATGATTAGCAGCATCTTTTTACGCCATGCCATTTTTCATCCTGCCATTGTTTAAAAAAATCTTTTTTACTTAATAGCCGGTCACAAGCATACAGACAATCGACATTATGATTGCGTGCATAATGCTCTAAATATCGCTCATACGCATCATCACCAGAAAGCCGCCTCAGTAGTCGCCAAGCAGCTTTAATGTTACTTAGCATCAGTCACGCACCCATTTTTCTATTAGCCGACTTGGACTGTAAGAAACTTCAGCCAATGGCGGCACAGATTTTCCCGCCAAATAACGATAACTCACCCGCAACATATCAAACACAATCAGCCATAGCAATGCGACAAAAAACAATGTCAGCCAAGCATCCAGTTGTAAGTTAAATATTAATTGAGGGGCGATTTTAGCTTTTTCAGGGCTAAAACTGCCTGTCGCCAATTTAGTGGCAAGATCTTCGGCTCCAGCAAAAAAACCGATCCGCACATCATCACTGGCAATTTTTTCCCATGCTGCACTACTGGTAATAACAACCAACCAAAGTAAAGGCACACCCGTTACCCAGACATATTTAAACTTATCCGATTTAACCAGAATCCCTGTTGCCACACACAACGCAATCGCCGCCAACAATTGATTAGCAATACCAAATAATGGCCACAAAATATTAACGCCGCCATTGGGATCAATCACGCCGATATAAAGGAAGTAGCCCCAACCGCCAACAACTAAGGCACTGGTAAACACGACCGACGGCGTCCAAGAGGTTTCGCCCATTTTCGGCCAGAAATTACCCAACATGTCTTGCAACATAAATCGGCCAACACGCGTCCCGGCATCCAGCGTAGTAAGGATAAAGATCGCTTCAAACATAATGGCAAAGTGATACCACAACGCCAACAACTTCTCACCAAAGGCGCTGCCAAAAATACTGGCCATACCGACCGCCAGAGATGGCGCACCGCCGGTACGGGCAAACAATGTCGACTCCCCCATTTGGTTTGCCAACAACTGCATCTGCTCCACTGTTACCGGAAAGCCCCAGGAAGAGATTTTTGCTACCGCATCAGCTTCAGCCAATCCCACCACACCGGCCGGACTGTTAATCGCAAAGAACACTCCTGGGTCGAGAACGGTTGCTGCAATCATTGCCATCAGCGCGACGAATGACTCAAGCAGCATGGCGCCATAGCCAATCATGCGAATATCACGCTCGTTGATTAATAGCTTAGGCGTGGTGCCGGAAGCGATCAGCGAATGAAACCCGGAAATAGCCCCGCAAGCTATAGTGATAAATACAAATGGAAAGAGCTTGCCGCCAAAAATCGGCCCAGTACCGTCAATAAATTGCGTCATCGCCGGCATTTTCACTTCCGGCTGCAAAATGATAATGGCTACCGCTAACAAAGTAATCGTGCCCACTTTAATGTAAGTCGATAAATAATCGCGCGGTGCCAACAACAACCAAACCGGCAAAATCGCAGCCGCAAAGCCGTAAGCCATCACGCACCAAGCCAGCATTAAACCTTCGTGATCAAATAACTTACGCAGTTCTGGATGGTTATCAATCCAACCGCCGGCAACCACTGACAGCAATAATAAAATCACCCCCAATGCTGACGCTTCAAGCACTTGCCCTGGGCGAAAAAAGCGCATGTAAAATCCGACTATCATCGCAATAGGAATGGTCGCAGCGACTGTTGCCGTGGCCCATGGACTATGTTTCATAGCATTGACGACCACCAACCCCAAAACAGCGATCAGAATAATCATGATGCTGAAGGTGCCGACTAATGCCGCCGTGCCGCCGAGGGGGCCTAATTCGTCGCGCGCCATTTGTCCCAAGCTTTTGGCATCACGCCGGGTAGACAAAAACAGCGTCACCATATCTTGAACACAACCGCCCAGCACTGCGCCGAATAAAATCCACAAGGTACCCGGCAAATAGCCGAATTGTGCTGCCAATGTTGGCCCAACTAATGGCCCGGGGCCTGCAATCGCTGCAAAATGATGACCGAATACAATCCAGCGATTGGTTGGGACAAAGTCTTTACCATTATCCAGGCGCTCTGCCGGCGTTGCTCGAGTGTCGTCGACCGTTAGTACTTGTGCGGCAATCCAAGATGCATAAAATCGATAGGCAATGCTATATACAGACAACGCCGCCGCCACAAACCACAATGCATTGATGTGCTCACCGCGATTCAGGGCAATCCCTGTTACAGCCGCAACACCCAATAAAATGACAAGTATCCAGATTATTTTTTTTAGTAAAGTATGCATGATCAGGTTTGCTCCTTTTGCTTGCTAATTTTTGGCGATTATCCGGAAAATTAGTAACCATGTCATAGCAACATGCCCAAAGACGACTTTTTCCAGACAAAAGTCTGATATGTATTTTGGAAAAACGCTGATAAAACCAGCGCGATATTTAATTTCGCGCTGGTTATTGTGAAAACAGTTTACTGTTTTTTCTGCTGGGCTAATTGAATACCGCGTGGCGTTTTTTGGTTGCTACAACAAACCATCACTTTGCCGGATAACTTTTAAAAACTTGGTAGTTCCGTTTGTCATCAAAACTGACTACGTTATAAGCGTCAGCTTCAGACCCCATTTCCATTCCCGGGCTACCATTCACCATTCCGGGCACTGTGATTCCAGTCACCTTGGGTTTTAGTTTTAATAGCGTTGCAATATCACTGGCCGGCACATGACCTTCTATCACGTAACCATTAATAATCGCGGTGTGACAAGAAGCCAGCTCAGCACTAATGCCGTACTTGTCTTTAAGAGCCTGAACATCATTAGTGACAATGTCCTTAACTTTGAAGCCTTCTTTTTGCAAATGATCTAGCCATTTGCCGCAACAACCGCAGGTAGGGCTACGATAAACCGTAATCTCTTTGGCATTTGCATCCTCGGCGTTCACTTCCTCATGACCTGTCAGTAACAAGCCTATCACTAACAAATTTTTCGTTATATTCATCGTCGTTACCTTAGCAAACCGATTTTTAAGAAAGGTGATAGGCTGGACTATATTGCCGCACTGCATCAACCATAGCTTTAACATGCTCAGGGTTAATGTCAGGCAAAATGCCGTGCCCAAGGTTAAACACATGCCCAGAACCCTGGCCGTATTTAGCTAAAACAGTTTTTACTTTTTCAGTAATCACTTCAGGATTCGCATATAAAGCGACCGGATCCATATTGCCTTGCAAGGCGACTTTGTTGCCAACTCGGGCGCGTGCTTGCTGCATATCTGTTTGCCAATCCAGCCCCAAGGCATCATAACCAGCATCTGCCATCAGCTCCAGCCACAAGCCACCGCCTTTAGTGAACAAAATAGTGGGTATTTGTTGCCCATCCACCTGCGTGTTAAGTAATGCTCTCACTTGTTTAGCGTAATAAAGAGAAAACTCACTGTAATCTTCAGTACTCAACATGCCGCCCCAGGTATCGAATAGCATAACGGCCTGAGCGCCAGCCGCGATTTGTGCATTTAAATAAGACGCCACCGACTGCGCAAGCTTATCCAGCATGACATGCATCAGCTTAGGCTCGTTATACATCATGGCTTTCACTTTTTGAAAACTCTTGCTGCTACCACCTTCGACCATATACGTTGCAAGCGTCCAGGGACTGCCGGAAAAACCAATCAGCGGCACACTGCCTTGTAGATTCTTTCTGATCAACCTAACGGCATCCATGACGTAGCGAAGTTCATTTTCCGGATCGGGGATAGGGAGCTTATCAACATCGGCTGCAGTTCTGACCGGATTGGTAAATTTTGGCCCTTCATTCTCAGAAAAATATAAGCCCAAGCCCATCGCATCGGGCACAGTCAAAATATCGGAAAATAAAATCGCGGCATCAAATCCATAGCGCCTTAATGGTTGCAAGGTCACTTCGCAGGCCAACTCCGGATTTGTACACAAATCCAAAAAACTACCGGCTTGTTCTCTGACTTTGCGGTACTCAGGCAAATACCGACCCGCCTGACGCATCATCCATACAGGCGTGCGATCAACAGGCTGTTTTAATAAGGTTTTAATGAAAATATCGTTTTTTAGTGAGGGCATGGATTGGATCGCCTTAAGTGTTGCGAGTCTTATATAAAAATCAAAGTACGAGTAAGTACCGTTGTTTCAGCATGTTGTTACCGGGCTCCGGATTTTCTTGCCAGGGCATTTCGGAATTCCGGTGGTAATGTCTGACGAGCCTTGTTGGCTGTAGCGGCGCTATCGAATGAACCGTAGAACAAAACAAATTTTTCTTGTCCTCCAACTATTGATTTAGTTACTCGAAAACCTGCACGTAAAGCCGGGTATTTATTTTGAATATCATCTATAGATGATTGTTTTGATAACACCATCAATTGCAATGTGTAATCGCCAGTTACAGGTAAAACCTTTTCAACTTCCGGTTTTTTATCCTGCTGCTCCGGCACTTCTGGCGATTTTTTGACTATAGGTACGGTTTCTTTAGGAATCGGCTTGGCCGATTCAATACTGTTTTTTGTAGTATCTGCCACGGGAGAGGTTAAGAGTGGCTCAGTTTTATTTTCAACAATTTGCTGGCTGTTTTGCGATTCAATATCCACCGTAACCATGGGTTCAGATGGATTAATCCGCTCGTCGAGCAATGGTTCATCTGCCTTTGTCGTTAATGGTGGCAATTCGGGCGGAGGCGTTATTGCCTGTACAGGCGGTATTGAAACAATAGGTTGCTCGACAACTGGCGCAGGGAGAGATTTATTTTCTGTATTAGTGGGATTTAAATACTGCACAGCCAACACTGTCGAGACCAGAGCGGCAACAGCAGCAACCATCCACCATTTACCCTGAGTACTCTGTTGAACATTAGACAAAACAGGTATTTGCTCAATAATTTTACCGGGAATACCATGCGTTTCTCGATAAACAGTTGCTATTAAATGTTCGTTAACCGCATCAAAGGACACTGGCGTCCAAGGTTGACTGGAGAGAGCCAGTAAAAACTCGCCACATTGTTTTTCAGAGAGTGGTGGGATTTCAATGACATGACAATCATCCAACACCCTGTCGGACTTGCTCTGCACATGCAACTCGTCATGGGTGAGTACAAAAACTACTCGCAATACAGGATGTGCTGCTGCATATTGAACAATAGTTGTGATCAACCCCGGTACTAAAGTGCCGGCATCATCAATAATCAATACACACTTTTTGTTGGTTGACGCTTGCAAACCGTTCAGCCCGATCTGCACCAGCTGCTTCTGGATAACTTCAAAACTTAATCCGGCATTACCTTGCAAATGACAATATAGCCAAGACTGATTTTCGCGTTCCTGTAATATCTTAAGCAGCGTAGTTTTACCAATACCTTCGGGGCCACATACGACCAATGGCTGGGGTAAATTGGTCAATAAATGAATCAATAATTCCAGTTTCTGGGTACGCTCTTGTGAAATCAGCGTCAGTGCCGCCGTATTTTGGTTAACCGGCTTTTTTTTCACACTGATAGTGAAAGAATCATTCTCTAGCATAGTGCTTAAGCGTCAACTCCAATAGTTCACGAGGCACAGAAACAGGTAGCGTAGCCTCGCCAATATGCTTTAAAAGAATTAATCTGATTTGCCCATCGACATTTTTTTTGTCCACCGCCATCAGCTCGATAAAGCGGTCTGCGTCTAGCTCTTCGGGAGGGAAGACCGGCAATCGGGCTTTTTTAAACAGCGCAATAATTCTGTCTACATCATTATCATTTAGCCAGCCTTTACGTCTGGACAAATCCGCCGCCTGGCAAGTACCAATAGCCACGGCTTCGCCATGCAGATATGCTCCGTAACCCATGCCGGTTTCAATGGCATGACCAAAGGTGTGACCTAAATTTAACGTCGCCCTTACGCCGGTTTCAGTTTCGTCCTCAGCCACTACTTGCGCTTTGTTTATACAGGAACGCTCAATTGCAAACGCCAGCGCTTTTTTATCCCTGGCCAGCAATGCGTCGATGTTTAATTCCAACCATTCAAAAAATTCGACATCACTGATCAGGCCATATTTAATAACTTCTGCCAAACCGGCTGACAGCTGACGGTCATCTAAAGTATCCAACACATCGGCATCGGCAAGCACCGCTTGTGGCTGGTAAAAAGCACCGATCATATTTTTGCCCAGAGGATGATTTACTCCGGTTTTGCCGCCAACGGAAGAATCCACCTGGGCCAATAAAGTCGTCGGGATTTGTACAAAAGCAATGCCACGCTGGTAACAGGCCGCAGCAAAACCGCCCATATCACCAATCACCCCGCCGCCCAAGGCAACCAAGGTCGCGTTGCGGCTAAATTTACTAGCCAGTAACTTATCAAAAATCTTATTAACAAAATCCAGGGTTTTAAATTGTTCGCCATCAGGCAATATGACAGTTTCAACACTGTACCCGGCTAGATTTTTTAAAATCTTGTCCAAATATAACGGTGCAATGGTCTCATTAGTAACGACCAGAACCTGCTTGGATTTGATATGCTGAGTCAGCAAATCGGCTTGATCCAGTAAACCGGAGCCAATGTAAATAGGGTAGCTACGCTCACCCAGCTGTACCTGTAATGTTTTCATTTGCTACCGATAATCAGATCTGTATGCTTCCAAAATGCGATTTACTACTTCCTTACTCGGCAGCGTACCAGTATCAACCTTAAAGTCTGCGCAAGACAAATACAGCGGTTCGCGTTCGGCAAACAAAGCTTCCAAGCGCGATCTGGGGTTATCTGTTTGTAGCAACGGTCTTTGCGTATCGCGCCGGGTGCGCTCCAGAATTCTATCTATCGCGCATTGTAAATAAACCACGAAGCCATTGCTTTTGAGCGCTTTGCGATTATCTTCTCGTAGCACGGCACCACCGCCTGTTGCCAAAACGATGCCATCCATTTGCGTTAATTGCTCAAGCATTTTCTGCTCTCTATCTCTAAAGCCTTGCTCGCCTTCAAATTCAAAAATGGTTGGGATGTCAACACCGGTGCGCTCTTCAATCGCCTTATCGCTGTCATAAAAGGGCACCGCCAACGCTTTTGCCAACTGTCGGCCTATGGTGGTCTTTCCGGCACCCATGAGGCCAATTAAATAAATGTTCTCTGTTTGCGCCATGAGCTACTCTGTTTTTGAGGTTAAAAACAATAAAAAAGGGGGCATTATGCCCCCTTTTGCCTTTAAGTAGAAGCCGTCAATTACTGGCTGAGTTGTCGGTGACAATCTTTGGCGTAATAAAGATGAGTAGTTCCTTTTTACTTTCTTCAGAATTTGTTTTTTTAAATAAGAATCCTATCCCAGGCAAATCCGCCAAAAAAGGCACTTTATTAACTAATTCAGATTTACTGCCTTCAAACACCCCGCCCAGCACCACTGTCTCACCATCCATAACGTGGACATTAGTTTTCAATTTCCCGCGTGTCAATACCCAAGCCATCAGGCGTCTCAGCTCCTCGAGCGTCTTTGGATATTTTCAAATTCATGACTACGCTGCCACTTGGAGTTATTTGCGGGGTAACATCAAGCTGCAATACCGCATCAACTAATTGCGTTTGGGTACCGTTTTGGCTAACCGTTTTGTAAGGAATCTGCTCCCCTTGTTTAATTGTCGCCTGACAACGGTCAGAGGTCATTACTCTTGGATTCGAAACGATTTCTCCTTTGCCTTCATCTTGTAATGCTGATAACTCAAGATTAAGCACATAATCAGCGCCTCTGGCGAGAGTCATGCCTAGGGCTCCGTAAGGATTAGAAGCCGCCAAATCAACTAACGCATCATTTAGTACGGCAGTGCCATTGACACTACCGACGGTACCACCCACTGGATTAACCGACCCCACTGCTCCTGAGGTGCTGCCAAATTTAACATTCTTCCCTGCCACACCGAATCTAGTGCCTAACTCCTTCAAAAAAGAATTTGAAGCAATAACTATTCTTGACTCGATCATTACCTGTCTTACAGGCACATCCAATTTACGAATTAGCTTTTTAATTTCCTCTAACCGTTTAGCTGTTTCACGCACGATTAAAGTATTGGTCCTGGCATCGACAATTGCAGAGCCTCGTGGAGACAACATTCTAAGCTGATCGTTACCTCCGCCGCCGCCACCAGAATTACCTGCTCCAGAGTTCTGATTTTGCCCGGATTGCCCACCGCCTAATGAACCAGCACTGGAACTGGAAGAGCCACCGCTCATCGAAGAACTTGAGGACGAACCTGAACTACCCCCTGCTAAACTACAGCTTCCAAACGCACCGGTATCACGCCCATTCAATAAGTTTCTGAAGCTCTCAGCCTTCGCGTAATTAATTTTGACGTATTCAGTGACTAACGGGTCTAACTGCTCAACCACTTTTTCGGTTTCTTCTTGTTTCTTTTTATATTCTTTAATCTTATCCAACGGTGAAATCAAAGTAACATTGCCGCTTTCAAACTTACCTAACTCCTTGGTCATCATGATGAAATCCAGCGCTTCATCCCAAGGTACATCGTCTAATTTTAGGGTAATAGTACCGGACACATCATCACCGGCCACCACGTTTTGACCAGTAAATTCGGCAAGGATTGCTATCACGCTGCGTATTTCAATCTCCTGAAAATTCAATGACAAGCGGTTACCCGTATATTTAACCCGGGACCTATCCAATGCATCTTTTTCTTCGTTAGTTAATGGCCTAAATTCCACAGTTAGCAGTCCATCAGACTGAAATACTGAATAGTCATATAGGTTGTTTTGCATGGCAACCGTCATAGTGGTTTCCTGATTACTGGAAACCGTATCGATAAATTTAACTGGCGTTGCAAACTCTGAAACATCCAACCGCCTGGACATATTGGCTGACAATTGGGTATTTAAGAAATTGATAATTACCTTGCCGCCTTCTTCCTTAGAATTGACGATGGTATTAGGATTAGCAAGGTTGACAAGTATCCGTCCCTCACCTTTTTCACCCCGTTTGAAGTCAAAGCCGCTAATAGCTTGTGACGGTAATAAGGCGGCGGCGACAGTGTTAGCAGATTTAGCACTAGTCGACGAGATTTGAGCCACGGGGGCCGACTTAGCTACCGGGGGCAACGGCTTTATTGCGGCATTGGTAACACCGGGAACCACAGCCTTGGCACGTGTTAGTGTCAATAACACTTTATTGCCTTCTACCTGAGTTTCAAACGGCGTTGTTTCCAGCAAATTAACAACGACACGAACTCTTCCAGCGGCTTCCACTACGTAAATACTGTTTACCGCGCCTTGGTTAACTGAATACATTTTTTTCGGTAAAGCACTTTTGGTGTCTTGAAAATCCAGTGCTATTCGTGCCGGATTGTCAGTTTTGAATATTTTTGGCGCAGTAGCCGGGCCGGTCATTTCTAATTGCACCTGGAGTTTGTCGCCTGCCTGGCTGGCAAAATCTATGCCTGATAATGCCAAGTCACCGGCATTGACCAAAGACGAGTGCAACAGCCAAACCACCACCCCTACGCCGATGCGACTCCATAAATAATGCCCCATGTTGTTCACCCTAATGTCGATTTGCTTGTTTGTCATGTGTTATTCCTCAAAATCCCCGCGCGGGGCACTAATCATTCGGTCAGCACTAATGATGCTTGCTGTTCGCGCCAAGTGCCCGGCTTATCTGGCACAATTTCCATTAATTCAATTTTATCGGCACTGATACGGATGATTTTGCCGTAGTTTTTACCAATATAGTTGCCTAGTTTTACCCGGTAAATGGTTTTGTCATCCGCTTTTACTAGACCCCACAAGTCCTTATCCATTACTACTGAGCCGACCATTTTCAATACTTCCAGCGGAAAAGACTCCAGCTCTTCCTTGCGCCTTGTGGTATCAGGCTTTATACCGCTACCGGTGGCAGCTGCAGCCTGCTCTGTTTGTTCTGGTTGCGCCAAAGGCCGAAACGGGTCACGCAGATCTTCGGCTTTGAATACGAACGGTTCGATGACTTTAATCTCTGGCAACGGCTTAATAGGGGATTTGGGCCTGGATTTAACATCTGCGACGAATTGTTTTAAATCAGTAATGTCATCATTAGTACAGCCAGCCAATAAAGCAAACAGCGCCATACAAATTAATTGATAAACCAACAGGCGATTCAAAAGGGTTTTATTTTGCGCCATTAGCTTTCCCTCTTTTTCTCTTAGACCCTGCATCTGAAGCTGTAGGATCGCCACCTTCGTTATAGGTTTTGACCGTAGCATTCATAACCATTTCTCCAGTTTTTAGATCTTTGCTGTCTTTCGCTTGCGGCACAATATTGACATCATGCACGGTGACAATTCTGGGCAGCGACGCCAACCCACTGACAAACAGTCCCAACTCTTCATATTTGCCGATAACTTGTATATTGATGGGTAATTCTGAATAAAAATCCTTGCGCACCGGCGCGCCGGGCTTGAACAATTTAAACTCCAAACCACTGGCCAGCCCGGTTTGTGAAATATCGACCAGCAAGCTGGCAACTTCTTCTTCAGTAGGCATTTGCCTAATCATTTCATCCAGTTCAGCCTCAATTTGTGTGAGCTGATCTTTATAATCCTGGAGATTAACTGCTTTCTTTTGTTTGGTTTCAAATGATTGTTTAAGATCTTGCTCTTGTTTTTCAATAGCTGCCAAGGCGTCTAATTGGTCCAAGGTGTCATAGTAAACAACACCTCCAGCTGTCAGCACAGAGACAATAACTATCGCCGCCGCTTTGATGGGTAGAGGCCAGGACCCAGCTTGATTCAAGTCCCAATTAATTTCTGACAAATTCATTTGCTACCTCCATTAGCAACATCTGTGTTTTTATTACCTTGTTTTGCATGCAGGGTAAAATCACTGAGTTGTTCTAGGTTAGCTTTATCAGGTGTCTGAATCACACTAAGGGACGGGGCTTGCAGCCATTGAGATGCTTCGATGGAACGCATAAATGCAGAAACGCGGGCATTCGATTGTGATTTGCCTTCAAAGGTAATATCAGTAGCAATTTGGGTAAATTTACTAAGAAACACACCGTCAGGGGTAACCCTGGGCAACTCGTCAAATAAATGCACTATTTCAGGTCGACTTTCTTGCAGCTTCTGAATCAACTCGATTTTGGCGAGCAATTTAGATTTCTTTTCTTCAATACTTTTTATTTCAACGATTTTTGTATCCACCAAGGCTATTTCATCTTGTAGAAATTTATTTCGTTGTTGCTGATATTCCTGTAATCCAGCGATATATAAATGCACAACAACAAAAATCAGCAGGGTAACCAAAACACCTGCCGCCATCGCATTTAAAAACTCGCGTTTTTGCAACGCCCGCCGTTCTTCACGCCAGGGTAGTAAATTGATTTTTGCCATTAATCGAAACTCCTCAATGCCAATCCGCAAGCGATCATCATTGCAGGAGCATCATTACTTAACAGCTGAGGCTTAACTCTGCTGGATAACGCCATATTGATAAATGGATTTGCTACATAGGTCGGCACCCCCATGACTTGCTCAACCAGCTTTTCTATTCCGGGAATTGACGCACAACCGCCCGCCAGCACGACACTATCGATACGCCGATTGGCACTTGAAGAAACAAAAAACTGCATTGAGCGCTGAATTTGCTGAACCATTGCGCGCTTAAAGGGGTCTAGTACATCGGTATTGTAATTGTCTGGCAATCCACCATGTTTTTTTGCCAAGCCAGCTTCCTCGTAAGTCAATCCATAGCGGCGTTGAATTTCTTCAGTCAGCTGTTTACCGCCAAAGCCTTGTTCTCGAGTGTACACCGTACGCAGATTATACAAGACGTTGAGAGTGGTCATTGTGGCGCCAGTATCGACAATGGCAACAGTTTGCCCTTCAATCGCATCCGGCAACTGGTCGGCAAGCAAGGTAAATGCATTTTCAATTGCAAATGCTTCAACATCCACAACTCGCGCTTTTAGTCCGGCTTTGGTCAGCGCTTCCACACGATCATTGACATTTTCTTTGCGTGAGGCGGCAAACAACACATCAACAAGTTCCGGATTATTCTCATTTTCATGCTGAACTTCAAAATCAAAACTGACGTCATCAAGAGAGTACGGTACGTATTGATCGGCCTCAACCATGATTTGCTCTTCTAATTCATCATCAGTAAGTGCTGAGGGCATGGTGATCATTTTGGTCATGACTGAAGAACCGGCAACTGCGACAGCGGCTTGTTTAAGCTTAGTTCCTGACTGTTTTACAGCAATTTTAATGGTTTCTGCGATCACATCGATATTTGCGATGTTTTTATCTATGACGGCATCTTGCGGCAAAGGTGCCACGGCATAACTTTCTACTCGATAGCGAGCACCAGCTTTACTCAATTCGAGTAGTTTTACAGCCGCCGTACTAATATCGATACCTAGCACTGCGCTCTGTTTTTGATTAAACCAACTCATATCTACATCCTTAAAAAACCGATGATTTTGTGATTGTCGCGCTATTGGAAACTACCTTCTGAACACACCAATCAATGTAGGCAAAAGTATAGTAGTGTTTTTTTTTTTAGCCCCTAAAATGTCCACCTTGTTTTTGTGAACTCTTAGTGATCGCATTCAAAATCAGCCACTTTCCTCACATCATGCTTTTATTCTCTATGCTTAACAGGTGTTTTTCGTAAACAGTTTTGGGATTTCTAGTGGCCAAAAAATCGTTAGTTGGACAAATCATCAAATGGCTTAGCGTTGTTTTTCTGCTCTTAGGCATAGTCATAGTCACAACCGGCTATTTTTTATATCGCCATTTAGCATCCGATTTGCCCGATATTAAATCCTTGCATCATGTTCAATACCAAATTCCATTAAGTATTTATAGTAAAGATAACTTGCTGATTGCTCAGTTTGGAGAGAAAAAACGTATACCTTTTACGATGTCTCAGGTGCCTGAACAGTTAGTGAAAGCCTTTCTTGCAGCAGAAGACGACAGTTTTTTCGAGCATCCTGGGGTTGATATCAACGGTTTATTAAGAGCGGGGCTCCAGCTAGCTTTAACCGGTAAAAAAATGCAAGGCGGTAGTACTATCACCATGCAAGTAACCCGGATTTTTTTGCTAAATAACGAAAAAACATACACTCGCAAGCTTAAGGAGATCATCCTGGCTTTAAAAATAGAGCAGGAATATTCAAAACAACAAATTCTTGAGCTTTATTTGAATCAAATTTTTATGGGCCATAGAGCTTATGGTATTGCCGCAGCAGCCCAAGTGTATTACGACAAATCCTTAGCGGAATTATCGCTTGCTGAACAAGCCATGATTGCGGGACTTCCCAAAGCACCATCTTTATACAATCCCATCACCAATGAGTCGCGAGCGCTGCAGCGACGCAATTATGTGTTGCGGCGGATGTTTGAACTTAATTACATTTCTCAGCAAGCCTATGACGAGGCACAGGCGCAACCCTCCACAGCCAAACTACAAACCGTAATACCAGATTTGCTCGCACCTTATTTGGCGGAAATGGTGCGCCAGAAGATGGTGGAGCAATATGGCGACCAGGCCTACATTGCTGGCTTTAAGGTTTACACAACAATACAGGGAACACTGCAAATTGCAGCAAACCAGGCCCTTATGAACACCCTACATAGTTACGATGAACGCCACGGCTATCGTGATAAAGCCGCATCTAAACTCAATAATGCACAAATAGCAGAATTACCAATCATTGGCGATACTGTTCCTGCCGTGGTTATGCAAGTCAACAACAGTGCTGCAACTGTTAGGCTTCAAAATAACCAGATCGTAAAAATACCACCCGAAAATATTCGTTGGACTAACAGGTCATTAAGTTCTGTATTTAAATCGGGCGCCATCATCCGGGTTCGTCAATTATCCAACCAGAGTTGGACGCTAGCGCAAGTACCGGCTGTTGAAGGTGCTTTTGTTTCACTAAATCCAAGTACCGGGGCTATTTTGGCACTGACAGGCGGCTTTGATTTTTCCCGTAATAAATACAATCGAGCAACTCAATCTAAACGCCAACCTGGTTCTGGCTTTAAACCCATCATTTATACCACTGCATTAGAAGAGGGATATACCCCAGCCTCTCTGATTAACGACGCTCCTATTGTTATTGATGTTCCAGGCCAAGAGAATGAATGGCGCCCTGAAAACTACAGTAAGAGATTTTATGGCCCCACAAGTTTGAGGGAGGCTATAATGCATTCAAGGAACATTATTTCCATACGTTTATTGCAACAAATTGGCATTGAAAAGGCAGTTGCAACAGCTCAGCGATTTGGCTTTAGCGAACAGCAGCTCCCTAAAACTCTTTCTCTTGCATTAGGAAGCGGTGATGCCACACCTCTGCAAATGGCGCGCGTCTATGCAACCTTTGCCAATGGCGGCTTTCTAGTGAGCCCATATTATATTGAGCGCATTGAGTCCAATGATGGGGAAGTTGTGTATCAGGCTAAACCAAAACTTGCATGCCCCAAATGCAACGATGATGAGGTGACTAAAAAAATCTATGCGCCAAGAATTATCGCGTCAAGAATCAATTTCCTGATGAATTCATTATTACGGGATGTGGTACAGCGCGGCACCGCAATGGCGGCCAAAGAACTGGGCAGACAAGATTTAGCAGGCAAAACCGGCACAACCAACGAACAACGTGATGCTTGGTTTAATGGCTTTACAAGTAGCAACGTAGCGACAGCATGGGTCGGATTTGATGACTTTTCCCCGCTAGGAAATCTTGAAACAGGTGGGGTAACTGCCTTACCTATGTGGATTGAATTTATGCGAACGGCGTTGGCTGGAGTGCCAGAACAGCCCCTTGATGAGGTGTCTCCTGGCATTATTAAGGCCTATATCAACCCTAGTACGGGCTTATTAACACCAGCATCAAACAAAAATGGTAAATGGGAATATTTTCAAGAGGAACATGCACCGACCAGTGCGTCATCAACCACTCAACTAGAACTTGGAAATGAAACACCTAAGCTAATCACTACCGAAGAATTATTTTAGGTTAATGCAAAAGCCCTTCAATTTCCAAATACCGCATCAAAGTATGGGCCGGCAACTCAAATTCCGGCCCCATCACTTCCATTAATTAGTCCAGTTTGCCATGACACTGTTTATATTTCTTGCCTGAACCGCAAGGGCAAGGGTCATTTCTACCCACTTTAATAGCATCACGAGCAATCGGAGCTGCAAGATCAACTTGATCTTCAATGAGTTCTTGCTCTTGGGTATTGAACGCGGTGGCTTCAGCGTGTTCAAAGTGCATTTCAGTTGGCACTTGTCTTTGCTGATCTATCGCTTGAACATCTTCTTCTTGTTTGACTTGAACTTTAGACAAAATACCAATAACTTCATGCTTGATATGCTCTAAAAGAGTAGTAAACATGGAAAAGGCTTCGCGTTTATATTCTTGCTTAGGATCCTTTTGCGCATAGCCTCTTAAGTGAATACCTTGCCGCAAATAATCCATAGCAGCCAAATGTTCTTTCCAACTGTTATCCAGCACTTGCAACATAACTGATTTTTCGAAATGTCTCAGAATATCATTGGTAATCTGCCTCTCTTTATCAGCATGGTTTTGCTCAAGCAACCCTATAATGCGCTTGCGTAAAGCCTCTTCGTGCAAGCTTTTGTCTGCATCAAGCATTTCACGAACCGGAATCAGCACATTAAAATCTTCATGCAGTTGATTTTCAAGGCCTTTAATATTCCATTGCTCTACCATTGTTTTAGCTGGAATGTATTGATCAATAACTTGATTAACAACATCCTCACGAATAGCTTTGATAATGTCCGAGATGTCTTCCGCCGCCATTAACTCATTACGCTGACTGTAAACAACCTTGCGTTGATCGTTAGCAACATCGTCATAAGCCAGAATTTCTTTGCGTATATCAAAGTTACGGTTTTCGACCTTGCGCTGAGCATTTTCAATCGCGCGCGTTACCCAAGGATGCTCAATGGCTTCGCCATCGCCCATACCCAGCTTTTGCATTAATCCGGCAACACGATCTGATGCAAATATACGCATCAGATCATCTTGTAATGATAAATAAAACCGTGTTGAACCTGGATCGCCTTGTCGCCCAGAGCGCCCTCTTAACTGATTATCTATTCGTCGAGATTCATGTCGTTCGGAACCTATGACATGCAGTCCACCACTAGCAAGTACTTGTTCATGTCTATCCAACCAAGCACCGCGCACTTGTTTCTTTTCAGTATCGCCTGCATCCGGTCCTAAAGCTGATAACTCTGCTTCTAAATTACCTCCGAGAACAATATCTGTTCCGCGTCCAGCCATATTAGTGGCAATGGTAACCGCGCCTGGCATACCTGCTTGTTCGATGATATGCGCTTCGCGTTCATGCTGTTTAGCATTCAGAACTTCATGCTTGATGCCCAATTGTTTCAGCAATGCGGACAGCCGTTCTGAGTTTTCAATTGACGTAGTACCGACTAAAACCGGCTGCCCCCGGCTAACACAATCTTTAATGTCATTGGCGACAGCATTGTATTTTTCATCGGCTGTCAAATAGACCAAATCACCCAAGTCCTTACGCACCAATGGCCTATGAGTAGGAATAACAACGACTTCCAATCCATATATCTTGTTTAACTCAAATGCCTCGGTATCTGCCGTGCCTGTCATGCCTGACAGTTTTTCGTACAACCGAAAATAATTTTGAAACGTAATCGAAGCTAGCGTTTGGTTTTCATTATGAATAGTGGCGCCTTCTTTGGCTTCGATAGCTTGATGTAAGCCTTCAGACCAACGACGACCGGGCATAATTCGACCAGTAAACTCATCGACTATGATGACTTCATCGTTTGCCACTATGTAATCGACATCTTTTTTAAACAACAAATGAGCACGCAATGAAGCGTTCAGATAATGCATTAAACGAATACTAGATGCGTCATACAAACTGCTGCCTTCCGGCATCAGTCCGTGCTCAACCATCAATTCTTCGACATGCTCATGCCCAGCTTCGGTCAAATAGACCTGGCGTGCTTTTTCATCAACAGAAAAATCGCCTGGGCCATCTTCATTTTCTTGTTTGGTCAAAAACGCAATTATGTTGTTGGTTTTGACATAAACGTCTGTGCTTTCTTCTGTGGGGCCAGAGATAATAAGCGGTGTTCTAGCTTCATCGATTAAAATTGAATCAACTTCGTCAACTATCGCAAAGTAAAGATCTCGTTGGACTTTCTGATCCAAACTAAAAGCCATGTTATCGCGTAAATAATCAAAACCAAACTCGTTATTTGTGCCGTAAGTTATATCGGAAGCATATGCTTCTCGCCTTTCACTGGTGTCCAGTTGGCTGACAATTACACCGGTACTTAACCCTAAAAAGCCATAAAGCTTGCCCATCCATTCGGAATCGCGCTTGGCCAGATAATCATTGACAGTAACGACATGAACACCGCGCCCCGGCAAGGCGTTCAAATAAGCAGCGAGCGTGGCCATTAAAGTTTTGCCTTCTCCCGTCTTCATTTCAGCAATTTTGCCGTCATGAAGTATCATGCCACCTATCAATTGCACGTCGAAATGGCGCATACCAAAGACCCTGGTAGAAGCTTCTCGAACTGTTGCAAAAGCCTCGGGAATCAACTGATCGATTTTTTCCCCTTGTGCTAGACGGTTACGAAATTCCTGAGTTTTAGCTTTTAATTCATCATCCGATAATTTTTCATATTCAGAAGCTAGTGCATTAACCTTTTTAACCAAGGTCCTTTTTTTCTTTACCAGCCTGTCATTACGGCTCCCTACAACAAATCTGACCAGTTTCCCCAACATGTTTTTTTCCGGTGTTATTAATGGATGATTAAATCAAAGTTCGCGATTATATACCTTGGATAGCTTTAATTACAGATAAAACACCCTTCGGCACAAGGCATTTTCGCTTAAACTAGACCTACACAAAAACTACAACTAGCATTATAAAAATGCCAGCGTATTTGCTTTACAGGAATAAAATTGACTTAGTCAGGATGTAAGCAATACAATGTGCCCAGCTTGAAATTGATTTACCGTTATGCTTATCTCTACGAGAGTTCTATGCTGTACTTGTTCGTCCTGTTTATCATAAGTAATTTTCAAATTTCCCAGCTCCATCAGCCTAAACAGGCTTACTACATTACAACTAACTTTTAGGATTACAAAATGGCTACCGGCACAGTTAAATGGTTTAACGCTGAAAAAGGTTTTGGTTTTATTCAGCAAGAAAATGGACCAGATGTATTCGTTCATTTTCGCAACATCAACAGCTCTGGCTTCAAATCTCTTGATGAAGGACAAAAAGTCCAATTCAACGTAACTCAAGGCCAAAAAGGCCCGCAAGCAGAAGAAGTTACTTTGATCTAAAGCTTAAATCTTAAGCCGCAACCTACAAATTGTAGGTTGCGGCTTTTTTATGCCTAGTATTTTCTATCTTTTATTTACTTCATTACCGTCTTTGACAAATCGATTTACCTATTCGTCCAATTGCTTTACTTTTTAGCCAAAGCTTCATCTTGCAGGCAAAAATCAAAATTTCGTCATCAAGCAAATCACTTCTTGCCACTCAAGCCCACTGCTAACCATGACAAAAAAACATAACGTATTCAAACCGGCGTTGTTATTTCCAAATAACGCTCTTGCTTATGTTTACAGTCAAATAGAACTACAAAGAAAACTTCTTCAACCTGTTCGAAGGGCTTTACCCACTATTCTCTCAGAGCATGTGCTGCATTGCATTATCAAGAAAAAGGAGTTAATTGTTTTCACAGATACCGCCGCATGGGCATCTCAATTGCGCTTCTACCACGATACGATGCTTACCTCAATTGCACCTATTACAAGAGAATCCATCAATTTATTGCAGATTAGAGTCATGCCGATCTTACCTGGGATTGAATCAAGACAGGCATCCGCCTCAATTATCCCTTCGGCAGAAAAAATTATGCTCATCAGAAGCACAGGAATGATGGCCTCTGATGAGCATTTGAAACAGGCTTTAATAAAGCTCAGTACAACTTTGCAACGATTATCTGATAAGAGTTAAAATTTTCTATGCCGCAGACCGAACGCTTTGTGCAGAACGCATAAATGAAATCGGAGCATCTTCCTCTTTTTCAAAGGTTACCATTTCCCAGGCATCCTTATTATTTAGCAACGTACGCAATAACTTGTTGTTAAGCCCATGCCCTGATTTATAGCCAGTAAATTCGCCAATTAAGCTATATCCTAAAAGATATAGATCACCAATAGCATCGAGTATTTTGTGCTTCACAAATTCGTCGGCACTGCGTAAACCGTCCTCATTGAGCACTTTGTCGTCGTCGACGACAATGGCATTATCAAGACTTCCGCCCAAAGCAAGATTATTTTTCCGCAGCATTTCAATGTCTTTCATGAAGCCAAAGGTCCTGGCCCTGCTCACTTCTTTAACAAAAGTAGTAGACGAAAAATCCATAGTGGCGGTTTTTACGTGCTCATCAAATGCGGGGTGTTCAAAATCGATGGTAAACGTAACTTTAAAGCCTTCAAAAGGCTCAAATGCCGCCCATTTATCCCCCTCTTCAACTCGAATACTACGCTTAATACGAATATACTGTTTAGGGCTATCTTGCTCCTCAACTCCAGCCGACTGCAATAAAAATACAAACGGCCCAGCACTTCCATCCATAATTGGAACTTCCGCCGCACTCACGTCAATAATTGCATTATCAATGCCTAATCCTGCTAGTGCAGAAAGCAAATGCTCCACTGTAGAAATCTTAACATCGCCAGCCACCAATGTTGTCGATAAGACCGTTTCACCGACATTTTCCGGCGTCGCATCAATAGTGACCGGTTGCGCTAAATCCACTCTACGAAATTTAATGCCGGTATTTGCTTCGGCCGGGCGCAACGTCAGATAGACCTTTTCACCGGTATGAAGACCCACGCCTGTGGCCCTGATAGTGTTTTTTAATGTTCGCTGTTTAATCATAAGGTCAATAATGCCAGATAAAGAGGGCAGAAAATTGGCAAGTTTAACACAAGCCAATTTATACCCTATGGATAGAACATCAAACTTTAATCAGCCTGCCGTCTTAGAAATGCTGGAATATCCAAATAATCCAGATCTACATCTTTTTTAGGCTGTGCGCCAAACCGCGTTTCTCTATTTTCGGCTTTATTACGCATAACTGTTGGCGTATCAAACCCACCATAGTTAACTTCGCCTGCGACGTTTTGATTAAGGCCTGCTACAGATGCTTTGGGCGCCATTTTAATGACTTTGGATGGCGAGCCCATACCTGTCGCAACAACAGTCACTTTGATTTCATCACCCAATTCAGGATTGATAGCTGTACCAATTTTGATAACAGCATCCTCTGATGCAAACTCATGCACAATGTTGCCTACTTCATTAAATTCGGCAATCCCCATATCCGATGCAGAAATATTCACCAAAATTCCTCGCGCGCCCTGCAAGTTGATGTCTTCCAACAGTGGGCAAGCAATTGCTTTTTCAGCAGCTTCGCGGGCTCTGTGCTCACCGGTTGCAGAACCAATACCCATAATCGCAGCTCCCATTCCTGACATTACGGTCCTAACGTCGGCGAAATCGACATTGATCATGCCAGGATGAACAATCAGTTCGGTAATACCTTGTACCGCATCCAATAACACATCGTTTGCGGCTTTGAACGCATTCATTAATGACACATTGTTACCCAGTACTGGCAACAATTTTTGATTAGGAATAGTAATCAGCGAATCGACATATTTTTCAAGTTCGGCAATGCCCTGCTCAGCAATCGCCATTTTCTTTTTACCTTCAAATAAAAACGGCTTTGTGACAACGGCAACAGTCAAAATACCCATACCGCGAGCAATTTCGGCAATAACAGGAATAGCGCCGGTACCGGTACCGCCGCCCATGCCCGCGGTCAGGAACACCATATCAGCTCCTTCCAGTACTTCTCTAATACGGTCTTTATTTTCGCCAGCAGCTTGGCGACCCACTTCCGGATTAGTACCTGCCCCCAGACCCTTAGTCAATTCAAGACCTAGCTGAATGATGGTGCCAACTCCTAATTTTCTTAGCGCTTGGGCATCTGTATTGGCACAGATAAACTCAACGCCTTCGATGTTGCTGCCAACCATGTGACTAACCGCGTTACCGCCACCACCACCAACGCCGATCACCTTAATTACTGCATTTTCAGTACACATATCCATCAATTCATATTTCATTTTCGCTGCTCCTTTGAAGCTCTGAACACAATTAAAAATTACCTTGAAACCAATTTTTCATTTTAGAAAACACACTTGGACCATCGAGATCAAGGCCTTTACCAACACCTTGATGATCTTTGCCATACATTAACAACCCCACACCCGTCGAATGAATTGGATTTTTTACCACCTCGGTCAAGCCAGTGACATTTTGTGGAACCCCCACACGCACCGGCATATGAAATATTTCTTCTGCCAACTCGATTAGCCCCATCACCTTGGCACTTCCCCCGGTCAACACCACACCGGCGGCAATTAATTCTTCGTAACCACTTCGTCTTAATTCCGATTGCACCAGCAACATTAACTCTTCGTAGCGTGGCTCAATAATCTCAGCTAAATTTTGCGTTGATATTTTGCGCGGAGCGCGATCGCCAATACTTGGTACTTCTATGGTCTCGTCTACATTCGCCAATTGCGTTAAAGCACAGGCATGTTTACGCTTAATATCTTCCGCATTGAGCGTGGGTGTCCGCAATGCCACTGCAATATCATTGGTTACTTGGTCACCAGCGATAGGAATCACAGCAGTATGTTTGATTGCGCCCTCAACAAAGATGGCAATATCCGTGGTACCACCGCCAATATCGATTAAACAAACGCCTAATTCTTTTTCATCTTCAGTCAACACTGAATTACATGACGCCAATTGCTCCAGCACAATATCGTCGACTTCCAGGCCACAACGACGAATACACTTAACAATATTTTGCGAAGCACTAACGCTGCTGGTAACCATATGTACCTTGGCTTCCAAACGAATGCCGGACATACCTATCGGCTCTTTGATGCCTTCCTGCAAATCGATCACAAATTCTTGCGGCAATATATGCAGAATTTTCTGGTCAGCAGGAATCGCCACAGCCCGCGCCGAATCAATCACCCGATCTATATCGTACTGGGTAACTTCTTTGTCTTTAATCGCGACAATTCCGTGCGAATTAAGACTTCTGATGTGACTACCGGCGATACCCGCGTACACCGACTTAATCTGACAGCCTGCCATCAGTTCAGCTTCTTCAATCGCTCGCTGAATGGATTGGACGGTCGACTCCAAATTAACGACAACGCCTTTTTTCAGGCCGCGAGAAGGCGTTGAACCAATACCTATCACTTCGATCCCGCCATCACTGGTAAGCTCACCCACTATAGCCGCGACCTTCGATGTCCCTATGTCTAATCCGACTATTAAATTTCGCTCAGTTTTTTTTGCCATTTTGTTTACTCTGACTCGCCTTTTTTAAGTTACCCGTCTGTTTTGCTTTGTGGGTTGGCAATCGCCTTCCAGTCAATCGGTTCTGCCTCTGGCTTCCAAGAAACCGCATAACCATTGGGATACCTCAAATCGACTACCGCAATTGCATCAACCCGCTCTTGTCCTAATGCATCCAGCGTTTTTAAAAAACGCTGTAAATTTTTTAACTGTTCCTGCCTACCCAGCAATATTTCCATACCGGTAGTTAATTTAATTTTCCATGCCCACCGATCATTGACGCTAAATTCTGCTAATTCCAATGCTTTATCAGCCAGCGCTGTCTTAACCCCTTTCATAATCTCGAGCACTTTAACCTGTTGCTGATCAGGACCGTACACCAGAAGCAGTGAACTAAAAGGCTCGATGCTTTTCGGTTCAATAATTTGCCCCTTTGTATCCACTAGGCTGTTTTTCCGCCAGCGCACATAAGGCTTTTTCTCCCGTACTTTAATATCAATTGCATCTGGCCAGACACGTTTAACGGTCACGCTTTCCACCCAGGTCAAATTACCAACCGCTTGTTGTATCGCCTGCATATCCGCATCAAAAAAACCCACACTTACCAACGGTAACAAAGCGTTTTTGACATCTTCTTTGCCCAAATACTGAAAACTGCCCTCGGTCCTCACGTATTTAATGGGCTTGGACTTCAACACATGCTGTTTGATGCCGAATGACAATCCAGCCAACACCAACACCGCAACAACTAATTTTGTTCCTTGCATCAACAATCAACCGATCACATCAGTTCCGGTCGAAACTGGTTTCTAAAACATGCCAAACCAAATCATCAAAGGAAATGCCTGCCTGTTTTGCCGCCATTGGCACCAGACTATGATCGGTCATGCCTGGCACAGTGTTTATTTCTATCAACTGATATTGTCCGGTTTCATTCAAAAACACATCAACTCTAGCCCAACCTCTCACGCCGACCGCTTCACTTGCCACTACTGCTAAGTCTTGTAATTGCTGTTCTTGATCCTGCGCCAATCCACACGGACAATGGTACTGCGTGGTCGTCGCCTGGTATTTGGCTTCATAATCGTAAAAAGCATTGGGAGTTTCCAAACGAATAACCGGCAACGCCTGACCATTCAATACTGCCACTGTGTACTCTTTGCCAGTCACCCAAGCTTCAGCATAAACATCGCATTTATAGTTGGATGCCAGTTTTAATGCCTGCGCCAATTCTTCCCGATTATGCGCTTTACTCATGCCTATGCTGGATCCTTCCTGCGCCGGCTTTACGATCACGGGAAAACCAAGTTTCTCAATACACTCATCCAGATCCTGCTCATTTTTCAGCAGATACCATAATGGCGTTATCAAACCATACCCTTGCCAGCACAGCTTGGTCCGTAACTTATCCATACTCAGTGCAGACGCCAATACGCCGCTACCTGTATAAGGAATACCTAAAACCTCTAAGACCGCCTGCAGGACACCATCTTCACCACCACGCCCGTGGATGATGTTAAATACTCTATCTACTTCAAGACCTGCCAAGGTATCGATCGGACTACCCGTAACATCAACGGCAATAGCATCGACGCCTTTGCGTTTTAATGCAGCATAAACAGCCGCGCCACTTCTCAATGAGACTTCCCGCTCCGCCGCTTGCCCGCCCATTAGCACAGCAACCCGGCCAAATGCTTGCGGATCTGTTATTGATGTCATTCTGCTTCACCTACCATGCATACCTCGGTTTGTAACTTTACACCTTGCTGTTGTTCAACTTCTTGCTGAACATACGTAATTAACAATTCAATATCCGCGGCGGTCGCTTTACCTGTATTGACAATAAAATTGGCATGTTTCTCGGAAACGCATGCGCCACCGATGGCATAGCCTTTTAAACCGCTTTGTTCAATCAGTCTTGCCGCAAAATCATCCGGTGGATTTCTAAATACCGATCCACAGCTGGGCTGATTAGTCGGCTGTGTCTTGGCGCGGTGCTCTAATAATTTTTTAATTTTTTGCTGGCTAGCAACAACATCACCCGCTTCTAACGATAGCGTTGCCGCTAAAAACCATTCGCCATCGACACCTTTAACTGATCGATAGCCAACGGTAAATTGCTCGGGTTGTCGTTGTTTAACTTGCCCATCAACATCAATCGTTTCTACGTTCTTAACAATGCCCCAAGTCTCACCACCAAACGCGCCTGCATTCATTTTTAAGGCGCCTCCCATGGTACCGGGAATACCGGCTAAAAATTCAGCACCGCTCAGGCCATGCTCACCACAAAATCGCGCCACATGCGCACACGGAACACCGGCTTCGACATAAACCAATCCATCTCCGATTAGCCTCATTTCCTTTAGCCTGCCTTTGGTGTTAATCACCGTGCCACGAATTCCACCATCCCTTACTAACAGATTACTGCCTAAGCCCATCCAAAAAACTGGTTCTGCTGCCGGCAAGGTTTTTATAAAATCACATAAATCTTGTCGATCTGCGGGGATGTACATGCGCTCAGCGGGCCCACCGACACGCCAGCTCGTATATTTCGCCAGCGGCTCGTTAAGTAACAAACTGCCTTTCATTTTTGCTGACGATTGGCAAATGCTTTGGCCAACAATTCCGGTAATGTGGTGGATATTTGCCCCACATTTCCCGCGCCCATGGTTAGCAGCACATCATTACTTTCAACTATGCCTGCCAATATGTTTGGCAATTCTTCAAAGTTTTCGACAAACACAGGATCAACCTGACCACGCATACGAATTGCCCTGCTTAATGCTCGGCCATCTGCACCGGGAATAACAGCTTCTCCAGCTGAATAGACATCCAACAAAATCAGCAAATCGACTGTCGACAACACTTGTACAAAATCTTCAAATAAATCACGGGTACGGGTATACCGATGCGGTTGAAAAATAACGACTTTACGCTTATCAGGCCAAGCTTGACGCAAAGCTTCCAGCGTTGCAGCCACTTCCCGAGGGTGATGGCCGTAATCATCAACTAATGGCAGTTCGCCTAATCCAGGAAGACTCATTGTGGTGCTTTGAAAACGCCGTCCGACACCTTTAAACGCACCTAAACTTTTAATAATCGCCTCATCGGCAACGCCAAGCCGAGTTGCTACAGCTATAGCAGCCAAGGCATTCAGCATGTTATGCCAGCCCGGCATATTCAAGGTCACCTGCAATTCCGGATAATCACCGCGCCTTAAAACAGTAAAAGAAGTCTGCATACCTTGCTGTTTAATATCTATCGCGCGTATGTCAGCATTCTCATCAACGCCATAAGTCGTTACCGGCTTGGAAATCTGCGGCAAAATTTCCCGCACACCTTCATCATCCAGACACAACACCGCTAACCCATAAAAAGGCAAGTGATGTAAAAATTCAATAAACGTGTCTTTCAAGCGCTGATAACTGCCTTGATAAGTCGCCATGTGGTCTTGGTCGATGTTGGTAACTATTGCCATCATCGGCTGCAAGTACAAAAACGATGCATCACTTTCATCGGCTTCAGCGACCAAATAATGCCCTAACCCTAATTTGGCATTGGTACCTGCGCTGTTCAAACGTCCGCCAATCACGAAAGTAGGATCAAGTCCACCCTCCGCTAATATGCTTGCAGTTAAACTGGTTGTAGTGGTTTTACCATGGGTACCGGCTACAGCTATCCCGAACCTGAAACGCATCAATTCCGCCAACATCTCTGCCCGAGGAATTACCGGAATTCTCTTGATATAAGCCTCATCGACCTCTTCATTGCTGCGATCAATGGCACTGGACACCACCACGACATCAACACCGGTAATATTTTCCCGCTGGTGACCAATATTGATAACCACACCTAAATCCGCCAGCCTTTGCGTCACCGCGCTGGTCTTAATGTCCGAGCCAGACACTTGATAACCCAAGTTCGATAGTACTTCGGCAATACCGCTCATGCCGGTACCGCCAATACCTACAAAGTGAATTCGTTCAATACTGCCCAGTACATCAGTCGGCAATTGACTATTCGGAAAACTCATACGCCCGCCTCTGCCATGCAATAATTTGCGACTATATCTGTCGCATCTAATCGAGCGTATTTTTTTGCTGCTTTACTCATTACTGTCAACTGCTTACTTACCTGAATAATATGTTCTGCCAACGAAGTGGCATTCAACTCGTTTTGTTTTAGCATCACCGCTGCCCCGACATCAGTTAACACTTTGGCATTTGCAGTTTGGTGATCATCTATCGCTCCGGGCAACGGTATAAAAATGGCAGGTACACCCGCCGCCGCCACTTCGCTGACCGTCATCGCGCCTGCACGACAAACCACTAAGTCTGCCCATTGGTAAGCTGGAGCCATATCTTTTATAAAGTCATTAACTTCTGCATTAACGCTATGGGAAAGATAATTTTGTTCAACTTGATCACGCATCACCGCACCCGTTTGGTGCAAAACACGTACAGGCTGTTTTAACTCGGCTATCGCTAAGGGCACTACTTCATTCAAAATCTGCGCGCCCTGACTCCCGCCAACAACCAGTACATGTAAATCACCCGCACTTTGCCTATCGACACTATTAAGTTCCTGCAAAAACTGCTGCCTTAGCGGATTACCAGTACATTTGGCATTGAGCTGTTGTTTGAAACTGCCGGGGAAAGCCTCCAGCACTTGGTTGGCAATCTTCGCCAGTAATCGATTCGTTGTACCCGGCACTCGATTTTGTTCATGAATAATCAAAGGAATGCCTAGCAATTTCGCCATTAATCCGCCTGGACCCGCAACAAAGCCACCCATGCCCAGCACCACATCGGGCTTGCGCCTCCGTAATACTCCCAATGCCTGCCAACACGCCTTGAGCAACATTAACAACGCTACTAATTTTGACGTAAGCCCTTTGCCGCGAACACCGGCAACAGATAGCCAGTCAATATCAATATTGTTTTCTGGCACGACCCGGCTTTCCAGCCCCTTTTGAGTACCCAACCAGCTAACTTGCCAGCCCTTTTCGATTAACTTGTTGGCAACGGCTAGCGCAGGAAATACATGTCCGCCAGTGCCGCCCGCCATAATGACAATACGTTTAACCATGTTGACCGACCTTTGACTGCCAGGCGTGATGATTAGACCGTAAAGGCTCGGAACGCGATGCAACTTGTGCCCCTGAATTTATTCCGGCAATTTCGGTTTGTACCCTAAACAATAAGGCAACGGCACAACACATAATCATCATACTGCCGCCTCCGTAGCTCATTAAAGGTAGAGTCAAGCCTTTGGTAGGCAAAATGCCCATGTTAACGCCCATATTGACAAAGGTCTGAAAGCCAAACCAAATGCTCAATCCATACGCAACAAACGCAGAAAATTTTTGGCCTGCTTGCTCTGCAGCCATAGCAATACTAAAGCTTCGCCATATCAACACCGCGAATAACGCAATGACCGTGATCACACCTAACAAGCCCAATTCCTCAGCAATAACCGAAAACAAAAAGTCGGTATGCGCTTCAGGCAAATAAAACAACTTTTGCACACCACTACCTAAACCAACGCCAAACCACTCGCCTCGACCAAAAGAAATAAGCGCTTGCACCAATTGAAATCCAGAATCCAGGTGATGCTCCCAAGGCTTCAAAAAACTCACTACGCGCAACCAACGATAAGGAGAAAAGTACACCAACATCATCGCCATTAAGGCCAGAACACCCAGTAATATGATGTATTGAGATAGCCTGGCGCCAGCAAGAAACATGATGCCCATTGCGATCATCAAAATGACTACCGACGATCCAAAATCCGGTTCCATAAGCAGCAAAACACTTGCTACAGAAAAAAGCCCTAACGGTTTCAGCAGCCCATAGGCCGAATCCTTTACTGAATCTTCATGTCTAGTGACATAACCTGCCATATAAATAACTGAAAAGAATTTGACCACTTCAGAGACTTGTATCCTGAATCCAGCTATCGATAGCCAGCGCTTACTTCCATTCACTTCAATGCCTAAGCCGGGTATTAACACCGCCACTAAAAAGCACAGTCCTATCAAAAATAATGTCGGGCCATACTGCTCCCAAAAGCGCATAGGCACCAATGCGACTCCAGAGCCTAACAACAAGCCCAAACCAATATGGAGCAGCTGTCTAGCCGGGTAATACATACTGTCATCAGCTATTTTCACGCCCAAATGTAATGATGCGGATACCACCATCACGTAGCCAATCATTAGTAAACTGGTACACACAGCTAGCAATAACGTATCAAAATAAAATTGACCGATGCGTATCTGTGACGATTTCATACTTACCCTTTCACCCATAATTAAGTTCAGGCCACCAATGCCAATACAGCTTTAGTAAATTTATCGCCTCGGTCTTGATAATTTTTGTACTGATCGAGACTGGCGCAGGCTGGCGATAACAAAACACTTTCGCCAGCCTTAGCAAGACGAGCCGCAATCTGCACGGCTTCATTCATATCTGAGGCAAAGTAGGCTGGTACAGAGCCATCTAATGCCTTTTCTATTAACCCGGCATCTTTTCCCATTAAAACCACACTTTTGGCTTTTTCCTTAATTACCGGGCTTAACTCTGCCATGTCAGCACCTTTGGCATCACCCCCAGCAATTAAAATTACTTTTTGTTCGTAACCCTGTAAGGCCGCTACGCAGGCACCAATATTGGTTGCTTTGGAATCATTCACCCAATTAACGCCACGTATTTGCGCAACCCGCTGCATTCTATGCGCCAAGCCTTTAAATTTACGTAATGCCGCGCACATGGCTTGCGTGTCCAAGCCAACAGCAACACCCAACGCCAACGCAGCCAAAGCATTTGCGGCATTATGTCTACCTTCGAGCGGTAACGCCGACAAAGGCATCAAAATTTCAGCTCCATGCATTAAGTATTCTGTATCGTCAGTTTTTTGCAGGTAAAAATCAGCTTTAGTTCTGATTGAGAAGGTCAAAATTTCCCTACCTTCTTTGCGCATGCCATCAACCACTGAATCATCTATATTGATGACCATTACGCCGGTGCCATTGAATATTTTTTGCTTTTCAGCCGCATATTCAGCCATATCGGCATGCCGATCCAAGTGATCAGCCGACACATTTAGCACAGTTGCCGCTGCAGCATTTAATAACCGGGTCCGCTCCAGCTGAAAACTGGACAACTCCAGCACGTACAATTCCAACGTTTGCGCCAACAAATCCAAAGCCGGCGTTCCTAGATTGCCACCCACGGCAACACGCTTTCCAGCTGCCTTCGCCATGTCACCGAGCATGGTCGTTACGGTGCTTTTACCGTTAGATCCAGTTATAGCGACTATGGGTACGTCAACGGCCAAAGCGAATAAATCAATATCGCTGACGATTTTTGCGCCATTGGCAACCGCTTTAATAATGGCTTTATGATTCAACGCGACACCTGGACTGACGATCAGATGGGTTGCAACATTGAATGCATATTCATCAAAACCGCCTGTAAACAGAGGAATATCCGGAAATTGCTCCAACAACACTTCGGCGCCCGGCGGTTTGTCACGGCTGTCGGTGATAGCGAATTTGAATTCCAAATTTTGTAAAAATCTCGCAACCGAAATACCCGTGACTCCCAGCCCGACCACAAGCACTTTGGATGTAAGGACATCCAAATCAAAGTGCTCTGCTAACGCTGCGGTGATTCGTGTTTTATTCATGTTTATCTCAGCTTCAAGGTTGCCAAGCCGATCAATATCAAAATGAACGTAATTATCCAAAAACGCACAATAACTCTAGGTTCTGGCCACCCTTTCAATTCAAAATGATGATGAATGGGAGCCATGCGAAAGACTCGTTTACCGGTCATTTTAAATGACGCTACCTGAATAATGACTGACACGGTTTCCATCACAAACACGCCACCCATAATAACCAGCACGATTTCCTGCCTGACCAATACTGCCAACACACCCAGGGCAGCGCCCAATGCCAAGGCACCGACATCGCCCATAAATACCATTGCAGGGTATGCGTTAAACCATAAAAAGCCTAACCCGGCGCCAACCAACGCAGCGCAAAAGACTATCAATTCACCGGAATTCGGCAGATAAGGAATCGCCAGATATTCAGAAAACGTTACGTGCCCAGACAAATAGGCAAAAATCCCCAAGCCTCCTGCGACCATCACTGTCGGCATGATCGCTAAACCATCTAAACCGTCAGTAAGATTAACTGCGTTACTGGTGCCGACAATCACAAAGTAAGTCATTACGACGTAAAACCAGCCCATGTTCAGCACCACATCTTTAAAGAAGGGCACGATAAATTGCGTTTCTGCCGGCAGAATGGCTGTGTTGTATAAAAAAACGGCTGCAGCCAGCGCAATGACTGACTGCCAAAAATACTTAGCTTTAGCCGATAAGCCATCACTATTGTTTTTGATCACTTTACGATAATCGTCAACAAACCCGATCACGCCATGCCCCAAAGTCACCAACAAAATCACCCAGACATAACGGTTAGTTAAATCTGCCCACAATAAAGTGCTAAAAGCGATAGCCACTAAAATGAGCGTTCCTCCCATAGTGGGGGTGCCTTTTTTCTCGTAATGCGATTCAGGACCTAACTCACGAATACTTTGCCCAATCTTGTTACGACTAAGCTTACGGATCATCACTGGACCGATGATAAAACTAATGATCAACGAGGTAAGGGCACCAAGAATCGCGCGAAAAGTCAGGTAATGAAACACCCTAAATCCGCCCTCGAAAGTCATCAAATAATCTGCAAAATAAAGAAGCATCCGCTAAGTTCCTGTTGTCTCAAGCAGCATTGCCACCACATTTTCCATGCGTTGCGCTCTTGAGCCTTTGATTAAAATGGCTTCACCGCCCGTAAGTTCATTCTTAAGGGCCTCTATTAATTCATTTTGTGTTGCAAAAAAACGTCCACTTTGCCCAAATGCCTGTACGGTATTGCGTGCATCGGCTCCCACTGCCATTAATCGCACTATGCCTTTTGCCTTGATGAGCTCGCCAAGGCCTTGATGTATTTTGGCGCTATCAGGGCCTTGTTCGCCAAACGCGCCCAAGATCAACCAAGGCTGACCCGGGCAATTGATTAACACATCAAGCCCAGCTTCCAGCGAAGCTGCATTTGCGTTGTAAGTATCATCAATAACAATATTGCCACGCTGCCCTATCAGCGGTTGCAATCGGCCTTTTACCGGCTGTAGGCTTTCCAAGCCTTGCTTAATTTGATCCAGCTCTATGTCTAATGCGATGGCGCTGGCCGCAGCTGCTAAGGCATTAATCACATTGTGCCGACCAGCTAGTCTTAAATTTATTTCTATACCGCCGTTGGTAGTAAGCAGTTCAAAACGGGTAGCAAACCGAGCGCTCTTTACTGTGGCTTCGATGTTTGCATTCGCCAAAATCTCCAGCTTCACGCTCTTTGCTGTCACGTCCGCGTCTTGATGAAACCCAAACGTAATTGCTTTTCTGGCGCCAACCACTGACTTCCAGTAATCAAAAAAAGCATCATCACGATTAATAATCGCTGTGCCTGTTTGTTTTAGAGCCTGATAAATCTCCCCTTTACTCTTGGCTACGCCCTCAATGTTGCCAAACCCTTCGAGATGCGCAGGACCTGCATTGGTAACTACTGCAACATCCGCTTGTGCAAAGCGGCTGGTATAAGCAATCTCACCCGGATGATTGGCCCCCATTTCAATCACAGCGTATCGATGCTGTTCATTTAGCCGCAACAATGTCAACGGCACGCCGATGTCGTTGTTCAAATTGCCCTGCGTGTAAAGCACATTGCCGTTAACACTTAAAATCGCAGCCACCATCTCTTTGACGGTTGTTTTGCCGTTACTGCCAGTAATGCCGACGACCGCTAGGGATTGCGAAGGCAATGGTTCCAGATCTGTTGGTATAGCCAGCCGAGAGCGCCAAACACCGGCCAGCTCAGCCAGCGCTAAACGAGTGTCATCGACAACGATGTACGAAACATTTGCGCCGACATTAGTTGCGCCACTTTGATTAACAATGGCCGCAGTTGCTCCAGCTTGTATCGCTTGTGCCACAAACGCATTGCCGTCAAAGTTTTCACCTTTAATAGCGACATAAAGTTGACCCGGTTGAATCGCACGGGTATCAATACTCACCGAACTGACAGCAACATCTTCGCCAATCAAATCACCATGCACCGCCTTGGCGCATTCACTTAGCATCATTTGCACTGCGCCCTCCGTATCAATTTGCGGACCTCATGTGTAATGCCTCAATTGCCACCCGACTGTCAGAGAAAGATGTTCGTACTCCTTCAATTTCTTGGTATTGCTCGTGGCCTTTGCCCGCAATCACAATGCAATCGTGCAAAGCCGCGGTTTTTATCGCTTTATATATGGCTTGCTCTCTGTTGCGAATTACTTCAATTTTCGCTGAACTACTGTCTGCCAGTATGTCATTGACAATGTCCTGACCATTTTCGTAACGAGGATTGTCGTCAGTGACTATCAGATGATCGGCCCAAGTTTCTGCACTAGCTCTCATCAGAGGTCGTTTACCAGCATCTCTATTGCCGCCACAACCGAACACCACCCACAATGCACCTTTACTGTGCTGCTTTGCACAGGACAACACTTTATCTAAAGCATCCGGGGTATGGGCATAGTCAACAAAGACTAAAGGACCGGCACTGTCACCAACACGTTCCATGCGACCCACAACCGGTTTAATGTTCGCAAGCTTTGCTGTCGCGGCTTGCAGTGCTTGGCCTAATGCCAACATGACTGTCAACACAGCCAACACGTTTTCGACATTAAAATCGCCGTAAAGTGGAACGTTAACTGTTTGACGTTCGATCACTGCGGAAGCATTGCTGCCGGGAGTTTGCCGTCGCCAACTGACGTCGAATTCAATGCCTGCGTCTTTATGCTGGATGTTGCTGGCAATAATATGTTCATTAACGACACGCGGCGTTCGATTAGCTAACTTGCTCGCAACATCGCTGGATTCCTGAGCCAATTTTCTTTCGGTACTAAACGCCCATAAACGAGCATCCATGGGCACTGCAGAAATAATTTCCTGACTATAAGCATCATCCAGATTGACCACCGCAAATTCCAAAGCGGGAGCGCTGAGAATTTTTAACTTCGCGTCAACATAGGCTTCCATAGTCTCGTGATAATCCAAATGATCACGACTAATATTGGTAAACACCGCGCCTTTGAACCGAACACTATTTACTCTTCCTTGTTGCAACCCGTGAGACGACACCTCCATTGCCACCGTCCGCTTGCCCTGCTTTAATAATTCAGCCAGTATCTTTTGCACTTCCAGTGCATCTGGTGTGGTGTTGAGAGTCTCATTTAGGCCTCCCCACTGGCCCCAACCTAAGGTACCGATGATTCCGCAATCTTCCAGTACTTGTGACAAAAACTGGCTGCAGGAGGTTTTACCGTTGGTTCCAGTAATGCCTATCACATCAAGCTTTGTCGAAGGATCCTGATAAAACCTCGCGGCTATTGCTCCCAATTTAGCGGCTAGTCCTTCGACAGCAATAACCGGAACATGTGTAACTTTAGAAGCCTCTGCCAACTGCGCGCCATTTGCTGCTGGCTCATACAGCACGGCACTTACGCCACTATGCACAACCTGATCTAAATACTCCAGGCCATGAAATTTGGCACCCGCCAGCGCAATAAATACATTGCCTTCATCAACTTTACGACTATCCAATGCTAAGCCAGTAATGACTGTGTCTAGTGTGTAACTAGCATTTACATGGATATTAAGATCTGCCAATAATTCATTCAGGGTCATCACAAGCCTACTAATTGCTCTTGCCTGTCAGTAGAATTGGCATCGTGCCTTCTTGATCAGGGGCAACCTCAAGCACTCTTAATGCGCCCGCCATCACTTTGGAGAACACCGGTGCCGACACCAGCCCGCCGTAATACTGTCCGGCCGAGGGTTCGTCAATCATCACCACAATGATCACCCGTGGATCGCTAGCGGGTGCCAGACCTGCAAAAACAGAAAAATAACTGTTCTCAACATAACCGCCCGCACCGGCCTTTTTGACTGTGCCGGTTTTGCCGGCGACACGATAACCATCTACTCTTGCTTCATAGGCTGTGCCATCTTTCATGATGACGGTTTCCATCATGGCTCGAACTTTTTTAGCGTTTTTGGCAGAAAAAACTCGCTTCGCGTCAGGATCTTCGTCTCGTTTTAACAAGCTAACCGAATGTAAAATTCCGTCATCAGCCAGCACTGTGTAAGCCCTTGCCAGCTGTAACGCAGAAGCATTTAGACTATAACCAAACGACAAAGTTGCTTTGGTAAAATCATCCCAGCGCTGATACCCCAGTAAACTACCGCTAGCTTCTCCAGGAAATCCTGCTCCGGCCGCAACGCCAAAGCCCAGCTGATGATAAACCCCCCAAAAATGTTCAGCCGGCATGCGCAACGCCATCTGACTGACAGCGACATTGCTTGATTTTTTTAGTACATGCGTCAGATCCATTGCCCCGTAATTATGAACATCCTTAACTACGTGTCTGCCGACTTGCAAAAAACCATGTGTATCAAAAATCTCATTGGGCCTGACGTAACCACCATCTAAGGCTGCTAACACAACGAATGGCTTTACCGTGGAGCCGGGCTCAAAAACGTCGGTCATTGCCCTATTTCTGTATAAACTTTCCTTGATATTTTTACGTGTATTGGGATTAAACGATGGCTGGCTGACTGCCGCCAGAACCTCACCATTTTTGGCATCCAATACCACTAATGTGCCTGACTTAGCTTTATTGGCATCCACTGCCAATTGCAACTCTCGGTAAGCAAGATATTGAATGCGCTGATCAATACTCAATTCCAGGTTTTTACCTGGCACTGGTTCCTTAATATTCTCAACGTCTTCAATAATTTGACGTTGCCCATCCCTTATTACCCGCTTACTGCCTGGAATACCTTTTAGTAATTTTTCGTACCCGGCTTCCAAGCCTTCTTGGCCAACGTCATCGCCATTGGTAAAACCTACCAAATGTGCTGATATTTCTCCGGCAGGATAATAACGCTTGAATTCTCTATCAAACCCTACCCCAATTAGCTTCAGCCCTTTAACTTGCTCAGCAATCTGCGGGCTAATTCTGCGGACTATGTAGGCGAATTGTCTGTGCGTGTCATCTTTAAGAAGATCGCTGACTTTGCCTGCTTCCAGCCCAAGAATAGTTTCCATCTGGGCGACTTTTAACACTTTCTCTTGCTGTAGCCGTTGCCGCACTGCTGCTTTTTGTTCTTCCATTAAGCTTTTGTGCTGCTCCTTAGCTAGCGCTTTTTCAGCCGCCGCCTGTTCCTCTTTAGTTATACCTTTAAGCTGTAAAGGATTAATCCATACAGATTGCACCGGTGAACTAATTGCTAAAGGCTCGCCATTTCTATCCTTGATCATGCCGCGATATGCAGACACCACGACTTCGTCTACATAACGAATTTCACCTTCATGCTGGAGAAATTGCTTATTAAAAACTTGCAAATAGATAGCTCGTCCGACCAAAATGACCATGCAGGCCATCATGAATCCGATTACAAACTTTCTCCTTCCACTAAAATCCTCTGCCCGCCGTGGCCTGTTGTGCTTGCCATGAAAACTTATCATTTACGGTTTGATATAAATAATTTTGTCCCGCTGCGGTACTATTAATTTCAATTTATCGCGAGCTACCTGCTCAAGCTGATTTTCTTCAGTTAACGTAGTTAACTCCAATTGCAACTGCCCCCATTCCACTTCATATTGATCCAGTGCGGCTTCCTGTTTTTGAATCTCAATAAACATCAGCCTGGCGTTATACTTGAAATAGATAACAGCAATTGCCGAGGCGATTAATCCCAATAACAGCCCGATAAAAATCAACGCCTTAACCTTAACCACTTACGCCTCGACTGAAGATACCGAGATCTTCTCCGCTACCCGCAACACCGCACTTCTTGAGCGAGGATTTAATGCAACTTCCTGCGCAGTAGCTTTCAGCGCCTTATCTATTTTTTTTAGCTGACCACGTTCGATGTCAACTTCTTTAATTGGTAGCCTTCCGAGAACATGCTTGGCTCCAGATTCATGCCTAATAAATCGTTTAACGATTCGATCTTCAAGCGAATGAAACGAAATAACCACCAATCGCCCACCTGGCTTTAAGACGTTTACAGCTTGCTGCAAGACGTCTTTTAATTCTTCTAATTCCCTGTTGATTTCTATCCGTATCGCCTGAAAGCTACGTGTAGCCGGATGTTTATGTTTTTCTTTAATTGGCACAGCGTCTTCAATCAGCTTTGCCAATTGCAGAGTTGTCGTGATAGGCGTTTCTACTCTCTTTTCAAGAATGGCACGCGCTATACGTCTTGCGAACCGTTCTTCCCCATACTCAAATAAAACTTTCACAAGCGTGGCCTCATCAACATTCGCCAGCCACTCGGCCGCCGAAACGCCTACTTGCGTGTCCATTCGCATGTCCAACAAACCATCCCGTAAAAAACTAAAACCGCGTTCCGGGTTATCAAGCTGAGGAGATGAAACGCCAAGATCTAACAAAATACCGTCAATTTTTCCTGACAAACCTTGGGAGGCTACAAATTCTTCTAACTTTGAAAACCAATTGTGTTTTAGCTGGAAACGCAGATCCGTGCTTATTTCTTGCGCATAGACAGAATTTATAGCTTCAATATCTCTGTCAAAAGCCAGTAATCTGCCCTCCGGACCCAACTGATTCAAAATCTCTCGACTGTGGCCACCCCGCCCAAACGTACCATCAAGATAAATACCGTTTTTTTTAAGAGCTAACTGCTGCAATACTTCAGAGAGCATAACTGGCACATGTTCCACCTTCCAATCTCCCCGTCTTAAAATGATAAAGAGCCTAGCTCTTCCAATCCTTCATTATCGTCACCAGTCATCCACTCAGCTTCTTTGGTCGCCCATGCGTCTTCATTCCATAATTCGAACTTATTGAGCTGCCCAATCAAAACAATTTTTTTATCGATACCTGCGAATTTGCGTAATTTTTCCGGCAACAACAAGCGCCCTTGACTATCCAACTCGCACTCCGTCGCATTACCAATAAGGAATCGTCTTAACTTGCCGGCCATCTTATTCAAGGTAGGTAATTTACTGATTGTTTGCTCTAGCTTCTCCCACTCAGGCAAAGGATAAAGCCACAAACAACCATTTTCGCCAGCGCAGCGATCATCAACCGCAACAGTCAATACCATTTGGCCGTCACAGCACTCTTGCAATTCTTCTCGGTAACGAGTTGGAATCGCAAGCCGACTTTTAACGTCCAGATTGATTGAACTAATGCCTCGAAACAAAACCTACCTCATAATTTCTTAAAAAACCACTCTTCACCACTTTTTACCACTCGACTGCACTATAGATTCCTGCTTGTGCTTAGTCAAGAATGATTTAATTTAGATTCTTTCTTTTTTCACAATGACTTACAGCGTGACTAAGGAACAATTAACCCAAAGATATTAAGGCAAAATAAATACCATTCTTTATCAGAAAGTTAATTGAATTTGTTGAGGAAACACATGAATACAACTACACATCAAACATTAGAAAATGCTAATGCTTTTTATGATAATCGATCTTAAAAACGAGGTAATTTGTTTGAACTTTGTTTCGGAAAAAAATGAAGCATCGAGAGAGGAAATACTTCAGTTTTTGAGATACAGGGTCGCCCCCTACTACATTATTACAGATTGAAGGAATAATATTTCAAGCCAATACTTTCCTTTATACGAGTTAGTAGGCGCTACAGGTTGTGATTGTGTCAGCCGGGTAACTTTACAGATCGCTTTGCCCGCCGCTTTTGCAGCCAGCGCAAAATGCCGGTCACATACAAAACCAAAGGCGTAAAACCGGCGATGCACCAGAGAATCCGTCCTGAAAGACCCAACACCTGGCCGTCGTGCAAAGGCCACAGCAGATTAAAAAATGTCTCTCCGGCAGTAAAGTGATTGGGATCTTGTACGGCCAATACCTTGCCGCTGTATTGATCGATCCAGACTTTGCTGCGTGGTCGCTTATGATTAGCTTCACCTGCTTGTCTTTTTGCCACCATATAAACGCCTTCCTTGCCATCCGGCGTGCCGATGCCGCGCAACTCCTCGCCGGGAAAAACCTGATCGGCAATAGCGATTGCTTGGGAGATTGAAATTGGCTGATTGTCTGTCACAGCCGATTTGAGTTTCGGTTCTTTTAAATGATCCACTTTAACAGTCGAAAAGAGACTCACCAACGGCTTGAGGTAATCGCTGTAGCTGAACGAAAAACCGCTAACGGCGATGACCAACAGCAACGCCGAACTGTAAAAACCGGTGGTTTTATGCAGGTCAAAATACAACCGTTGCGGACTGGCGTGCGGCTTAATTGTTAACGCCTGCTTGAATTTACCGCCGCGCGGCCACCACAGATACAGCCCGGACAGGCAGGAGACGAACAGGAAAATCCCTAAAAAACACACCACATCAAAGCCTAATTTGCCAATGTCCTTGCCGATGAGCCCGGTCATAAAATCGGCGTGGACTTCATAGACCAGACTAACCAGTGTCTGTCCCCAGAAATGTTCATCGACGATTGTTCCGGTATAGGGATCGACCAGAATTTCCAGCGGCGCAAACAGCTTATCTATGGTTTCTTCTGGTTTGGGATATTCCACCCAGACGTAATCGCTCAAGTAACCGGGTAGCACCATAAACCAGCCGCCGGTCCGTTGCGGGTGAGCTTCTTTAACATTGCGCATGATTTCGTCCAAACTAAGCGGCAGCATCTGCGTTGCGTTATTGACCACGGGCAAACCCCATTCGCCCAGCTCGTAATAAAAAATGTTACAGGAACCGGTTAGCCCCAGGATGACGAAGATGAAACCGACTGTAAGTGCAATGGCTAAATGAAGATTAAGCCAGAACTTGCGTGCGTTATTGCTTGAAAATAAAGATCGGAGATTGTTTTTGCTTAACGCTTTATTCATTTGGTTTTGGCGGAATGACAGTTGTTGTTCACAATAAGGTTGGAAAGCATTAAGGGTTAAGCCGTTCGTGGTGAGCCCTTCGACTACTCTCAGGAGAGCCTTATCGAACCTTACGGCTTAACCGCCTTCGATTTAATATTCCAGCTTTAACGATCCCATAACACTAAGCGGATTGCCAGTGACAACATTTATCCAGCCGTCTGTACCGCCGTAATAGTCTTTGTTCAGCACGTTGTTGACATTCAGTTGTGTCGTTAAGCGTGATTTGCCAATTGGTTGCACATAAGCAGCCATCAAATCCATTCTTACATAGCCGGGTAATTGATAAGTATTTTTAGCATCGCCCTCGCGTTTTCCTACCGCGACACCGCCAATACCCGCTTTAAATTTCGGTGTAAATTGATAGGTTCCCCACAAGCTGGCCTGATGTTCCGGAATATTCGCTAAACGCTTACCTAATATACCGTTAGTATCCACACCGTTTTCAGTCACACGGGCATCTGTGAAGGCATAGGTTGTTACCAGTTTGAGTTCATCGGTAATTTGGCCCTTGAGATCGACTTCAATGCCTTGGCTGCGTGCTTCACCGGCGGAAGTTTGAAATCCGGAATGATTGGGATCGGCTATTTTTAAATTGGTTTTGGTCAAATGATAATAGGCTACAGTGCCGGATAGTCTCTGATCGAAGAATTCTGTTTTAAAGCCTCCTTCGAATTGTTCGCCGACTTCCGGCTTAAATTGCTGATTGCCATAAGCCATGCCAGTATTGGCGCTCCCCAGGGATTCTGTCCAGTTTCCGTAAAGAGACAGCCAATGTAGTGGTTGATAAAGGATGCCTACTCGTGGACTGAACTTTTGATTTTCATAGTCTTTATAGTTAGCAACCGCTTGGGCATAAGTGGCACCGTTTCTAAAATCGTTGCCTCTACCAAAGTTCGCCCAATCGTAACGGCCACCACCTAAAATGTGCAGCTTGTTCCATAAGGTAATATGATCCTGGAAATAGATGCCAAACCATTCCTCTTTTTCCTTTACTGTGTAATCGTAGGGTGATGCATCGATAGCCGCCTGACTAACGATGCCGTATCGCGGATTAAAGATGTCAATCGGTGCTACCGCTGTGCTGCCGTTACAGCAAGCATATCGGTTGTTACTCGCATTCCGGGTGCGACGGGAATAATCGCCGCCGATCAATACATCATGTTTACTGCCGAACAGGTCGAAATTACCAAGCAAATCGAGATTTGTGCCATAAGTTTCATGAACTGCTTTTCCGGAAATAGCAAACCTCGCCATCTGTGTAGCGTTAATCATGCCGTTAGGCGCAAGATCGTAATATTTAATATCCCAGTCTTCGTGCATGAACCGGTTTTTGATTTGCCAGTTATTGTTGATTTTAAATGCCCAATCAAAAGCGGTCAGGATGGTATTCATTTCCGGTCCTTTTGATCCATCTCCCAAATAGGTATTGAGTGGTATTCGAGCAGGACGATCACCGATAGCGGGTATGCCATTATCGTCGACGCGCTTTTCGTGTTTGTATTCCAGTTCGAAGTTGGCTTCAAAGCGGTCATTCGGCGTCCAACTTAACTTAGGCGCAAGAAAAACCCGCTCATCGTTGATAAATTTTTTGTTCGATCCCATGTCTTGATAAGACGCATCGAAGCGGTATTTTAAAGTTCCGGCTTGGTCTATAGGTCCGGTAGCGGCTGCTGTCGTGCGGTATTGATCGTAATTACCGAATTGTTGTTGCAAGGAATAATATGGCTTGTCCAACGCTTTTTTGGTGACGACATTGACCATGCCGCCAGGCTGAATTTGTCCATACAAAACCGCTGCCGGGCCTTTTACGACTTCAACCTGTTCGATATTGGCCGGGTCGGAATAATTGGTATAGCGCCGCAAGCCGTTACGGTAGGTTGAGTGATTGGTGCTGAAACCGCGAATTTTAAATTCTTCATAAAGGTCGCCAAAAGCGTAGCCACGTTGAACACCACTAACATTTTTGGTCAACGCATCTTCAATCTTAATATCCTGCTGATCATCCATGATTGTTTTAGGAATAACCTGAATATTGACTGGCGTATCTATGATAGCCATATCAGTTTTGCTAGCACTGGCGCTGTTTGGGACAACATAGTCTTTGTTATAAGGATCGGTCGAGTCATAAACAACTGCCCCCGCCACTGTAACTGGGGCCAACGTGGTTTCTTTAGTTTGTGGACTTTGCTCGACGGTTTTCTCCAACGTCACACTATTATCCCCAGTCACCCGATAAACCAGCCCTGTGCCTTGCAGCAATTTCTCCAGCGCCTGTTGCGGGGTATAAGAACCGCTGACCGCATTCGCGCGAACGTCTTTCGCCAATCCGGCCGGAAAGCCAACTTGCCAGTCGCTGGTGGCAATGAAAGCATTGAGAGCATTCGCCAACGGCTGGGCGGGAATGTTGAAGTTCTGTTTGGCACTTGGTGGCGTTGAGGATTTTTGGGCGCCGGTGTCGGCTGCAAATGCCGGTAACGACGTACCGAGTGCGGGTAACGCCAATGCTATCGCAAGGGTCAGTTTGCACAGATCACAAGGTATATGTTGCGCATGAGTCATGGAGTCTCCTTAGTCTAGTGTGGTTAGCCGGCGTGTGGCAGCAGGCTTGGATAACTAGACGTATCAGGAACGGGAACACACACTTGCGGAGGACATTTTTTTCACTTTCCTGTGAAATTCATTCAACCAATGACTATTTAGCCTTTCAAGACTGTCAAATATGGCGACAAATTAATCACTCGCGCTCCGGCAATTTCGGCCAAGCTGCGGACAATAGCGGCGGTATCTTCCAGCTTGTAATTGCCGGTAATACGCGTTTGGCCAAGTTTGGCGTCGACGATAACGATGGCGCCGGGATGGTAACGGTCGAGTTCGGCGATCACTTCGGCCAAGGGTTGATCTTGAAAAATCAAGCGCCCCTTTAGCCAAGCGAAAATGCGGCTGGTATCGATTTGGGAAATGGCAGCAACACTTTGATTAGCAATATCGGTGTGCTGTCCGGCAGTGAGCTGACGACTTTCTCCCTGCTGGGAAGTACAAATGACGATACCGCTTTCGACATCGACTTGCGTAACAGCGCCGGTTTTTACCGTAAAGCGGGTGCCGACTACTCGCACGCTGCCTTGTGCTGTCGTAACTATAAATGGCCGGGCTTTGTCGGGCTGTACTTCAAAATAGGCTTCGCCGCTTAACAGTGTCACCCCGCGTCGGTCACCGGCATAATCAAACGTCACTGCCGAATCTGTATTCAATATAAGTGTCGAGCCGTCAGCAAGCATCTCCCGACGCTGTTCACCCGTACTAGTAACAAGGTCGGCTTGCCAATAGTCAATCCAGCCGGTGGCCATCAGCACCCAACCGCTCATCAATACAACACAAGCCGCCGCGGCCCAGCGTTGCAGGTGCAGTTTTCGTTTTGCTGGTTGCAGCGGGATTGCGGCGTAATGGCCCAAAGCGGTATTTAATGCCGGTGCTTGCCACAGCTGGACAACTTTATCGTAAGCAGCTTGATGATTCGGATTGGCAGCCAGCCATTCTGTAAACTCGATCCGGTCACGTTGCGTGGCTTTGCTGTCCTGCAATCGGGCAAACCACGCTATTGCTTGATCTTGCGTAGCGCCTAATGAGGTAACGTTCGATTCCGGTTCAGAATATAAAGACATGGGCCGTAAATAATTAATTTTGCAGAATGCTATCAGTATAAGACGTGTGATGGACGCTAACCCACACTTTAAAATGGCGACCCGTCTCGTGCCGCTAATAAGTGACCCAGAGCAACATGGATGTTTTTTTCCACAGCACTACGGGAAATACCGAAATGCCCGGCGATGCGCTCATAAGACCAATGATGAAATTTGTGCAGCACCAGAATTTGCCGCCGACGTTCCGATAAGCCGTTAAGCGCTTCAAGCATATGGTCGACTTGCTGCCGATCGTCAGCTTGTTGCTCAGGTGTGGGGGTATTGGCGGGAAGCCGCTCAATGAGTGTCTCAAGCTCTTCATGGTCTTTTGACGGATAACCGCCGCGCTGACGAACTTGCTCCTTGCGTAGATGATCCAACGCCAAATTGCGGGCAATTTGGTAAAGAAACGGGCGTGGATAGCTTATTTCTTGGTTTTCTGCCGCATGCAGCATTTTTAAGTACGCTTCATGCGCTAAATCTTCTGCCGTTTGTGGACAGCCGACAATGCCGAAGATGGTGTGAATTAACGATTGCCGATGATTCAAAAACAAATCGTTAATAGTAAGAGCAATGCTGTTCATGGCTTTGGTTTGCTGACAGATTGAGATGAGCCTGTTTAATAGATCTCAATAATTCAGCAATAACCAAGCCAAACACTATGTAATTGATTTGTAATAGAACTTGTTATTCGCTAATCATACTAATGCGGCATATGCCATAGTGAAACCATGTGAAATGACGCACTTTGGGCAATTATCACCAAACAAATCGATACTATTTGGGAAGGTGCTGTCATAAGCCCCGCACAACATCATTTCACATGTATGCCGGAAGCATCGACAATCCATTCCAGCCTATCAGACGGAGATAAATGAAACTGCTGACGGATTTCTGCAGGAATAACAGTTTGCCCCTTGGCAGAAATAGTACTTCTCATAAAATCAGCTTCATTGAATTACAAAATATAATTAATGGTAATTCACCCAATTTGCCGTGCCGAATTTTTTCGATCGCATGCTTGCTTTGCCCGCCGCTTTTGCAGCCACCGCAGTGTTATCCAACGCACAGTAATTTTTTGAGTGGCGAGTTCAGCGCAGAATCCAGTTCCAGCCCAAATACCGACAAACCCTTGGCAAGACCAATGCACACGAATACTGCGCCAGAGAACAAACAACCACCGGCTAAATAGCCTTATGAGAATAGATGAATGAAACTTCCGTTTGTGCTGGCAGGCGTCGCTTTTTGGATTGTGAATATACATTTTGAGTTGATAGCCGCTTGTTTCTTATCTTAACTATCGACCCAGAGAGTAATTTGCCAAAATGCAAAATAAAGCGTTTAATCCAGGCCGCATAGCCTGTACGGTAAGCGTACTGTTGTTTTGTCCTGCTCATGATCCGGCAATTTCGGCGGGTTTTCGGGCAAGGTATTTGATGTATTTTGCATCGGCTTTTAGGACAGACTAAATTTAGACAAGCAACTGAAATTACAATGATTTTTAATTTTAAAAATGAGCTAGGCAACTGTTTGACGCAATGTTTTGCGTCATTTAGGATGTCTAATTATAGTTGAGCGTCATACGGAATATTGCCATGCACATAGCCATCCTCACCTTCGAAGGGTTCAATGAACTCGACTCCTTGATCGCCTTGGGCGTACTCAACCGCATAAAGAAACCTGACTGGCGAGTAACGCTCTCATGCCCGGCGCCGTCTGTCACGTCGATGAACGGCGTAACCGTGCATGCACAGTCAACGTTGGCCGAAGCCTGCGCGGCAGATGCGGTCATCATCGGAAGCGGCATTCAAACCCGGGAGATCGTACACAACCCAGAGCTTATGGCAAAGCTCAAGCTAGACCCTGCGCGCCAGTTAATCGGTGCCCAATGTTCCGGCACGTTGCTTCTGGCAAAGCTCGGTCTCCTTGGTAGCGTTCCCGCGTGTACTGACCTCACAACGGAGCCTTGGGTACAAGAGGCTGGCATCGAGGTTCTCGATCAGCCTTTCTACTCTCATGGTAACGTTGCAACCGCAGGCGGCTGCTTTGCGTCGCAGTATCTTGCCGCTTGGATCCTCGCGCGCACCGAGGGCGAAGAGGCTGCGAGAAATGCACTTTACTATGTCGCGCCAGTCGGCGAGAAGGAAGAGTATGCTTCCCGCGCAATGAAGAATATTGCTCCCTATCTGCCGTAGCCCCGTGAGCAATGACGCCCAACCCTGCGCTCAACCGGAGCGCGGTTATAATGCGGTTTTATTTTTTCAGCTTCCCGTGCCTCGCCCGGTTAGCTCTACGTTAAAACTCAAGGCCACACATGAATGCACTCAGTGCTCTTTTAGCGGCGGAATTTACCTCTCGGCCAGTCGACCTAACCAACGGCCAGTGGCATCACGGAATTCCCAACAAACCCGGTTGGTACTTTATTGAAACGGATGCTCCACTGAGTGTCCTCAGGGGGCTGCCTTCGCCGCCATCTGAATACAAGAATAATGATGGTGAAATAAAGAAGTGCAAGAACTACAACATTCCTGCCAGAGCCAGTGCACTAGCCTCGGCGCTTGGTGCCGAAAGCATCGTCATTTCCACACCGGAACTTAGGCCTGTCTACTCCGGAATGGCAAAAAGCATTTTCAATCGCGCAAGAGAACACACATTCGCCCACCAAGGTACCGCAGGTTTGGCGTTGGCAAACTATCAGGCGCTGTTTGCCTTCAGGTGGAATTTCCACTACATAGAAAACAACCTCCAGAGCGCTTCGCCATCTCACAGTGACATCATGCTGAAACTTGGTGAGCAGGTCTGGCGTGCAACTCATGGTTGGCCGTTACTATGCTCTGGTTGAGTTCTAACCTTACGCTCAAGCGGGACGCCGCAAAAGCGCGGCGCCCCTTAGCTTCACGTTATTCTCATACGCGTGAAAGGGATAATTTGAAAATATGGATTTAAGTTTTTTAAAAACGGCAGCCTTTTGGGTGGGTTTATTATTTGCCTACTTAATTCCAAAAATGTCTCCGTATATCGATAGAGTGCTTTCAAGGTCATGGGTATTCATTACTGATCAATTTCCGGGATCATTGCGCAGATATTTTCGTGGACGCATGGCTAGAAAATTGAGAGTTGTTCGTGCAAAGCGTTGGCGCATCGCACATATAAACTATGAGATTGCTCGTTCAAATTCATGGTTTATTGTTTTTATGGGAACGATTGGTGTTTTCTTAATCTTACTGGCTATCGGACCATTTAAAGGTCTATTTCAAGTGAACTTTTGGATAGGAATGGCACTAACTTGTCCTATTTATATAGCTGAGTTCGTTTGGTTGCATTTTGATAACAAAGTAAAGCAGCTTATAAAATATAATTCAAAAATTCGCATAACAAGTCGTTCAACGGGAGCGCGGGACGCGCCCCGTTAACTCCAGCGTTATGCATAAACCCAATGGCTACTGACTGGTACAGACACGAGCACTGGAGTGAAGAAATCGAGAAAGATTTCTTCACTAAACTAGCGCGTGCCAGAACGCAGCGTGATCAATATATCGTTATTCAAGCGCTCACGATTGCAAAGAACAATCCAAAGGTGGCGATCCAACTTATTGATCTGTATTTCGAAACAAAGAAAACGAGCTTCGATGACGTGCGCGCACTTAGCGCAAGGGCGGATGCCCTACTTGCATCCGGTCAAGTAGATCCCGCCATACAAGCAATGAAAGACATTCTGGCCATCGAAAGAGTCAAGCCAAACTTCAAAACCAATATGTATGTCGATTATCCGTTCTTCGTGGCAACCAAAAACATCTCAAAGGAATATGTTGATGCTCTTGCTGTTCTCGATGAACGAAAAAGTGATCTAGCGTTTCCTGTGAGTAAATTCAAATGGCACGCTGCCAAGAGCCTAATTCATTGTGCGCTAAGAAATTTTGATGAAGCAAAAAAACAAGCAGCTTTGGCTCTGGAAGCCGCACAAATCAAAACTTCAGGCTTTCGTTATCACCAAGACTTGGGGTTTGTCGGCGAAGAGTACAAAGATACTATCGCAGCCCTGAGAGAAATCCATGCATAACAAGTCAGTCAACCGGACATCCCAAAAGCCCGCGTAGGTCCGATTAGCGCAGCGTAATCGGACCTACGGGGCTTAAATCGGCTGCTAACAAATCCTGTCGCGTTGCAGACCAGCGCAAGCCGTTTTTTGCCTTCCGCTTGCAATTCGCACTTTCGGTTACTAAGCCCGTTCCAGCAAGGCGTTGCGTGCTTCGGTAATGAGGATAAATTGCTCGTGGCTGCCGCCGATGTCGGGATGCGTCTTTTGGGCGAGACGTCGAAAAGCGGTTTTAATCTGGGACGCCTCGAGTAAGCCGTCGAGCGGCAGATTCAACGCTTCCCGATGCCGCCGGTCGCTGAGTCGGCTGTTGGGGCTTGGCTGCTGAAAACGGCCTTGGTTGTGTTGCGCTTGATACTCGAATAGCTTCTCTTGAGCCTCGCGGCGCAGTTTTAGCGATTCCCGGCGCAACTCTACTTGATCGTCTTGCCATTTTTGCCGGGACATGACCGTGCAAGCCTCGAAGTTTATCCAACCGTTTGACTCGAGCTCGTCCAGGTTAATCGGTCCGACCATATCGTAAGGCTCCTCCAGCCAGGCGCTTCTGCCGCGCGAACCGGCTTCAATCCGGCTGATGGTCACCGTATCGACGACACCGTAAGAGCCGTTCCAAATGACCCAATGCTCTTCTTCCTCCGGCCACGGATTGTGATGCATGGTATTTACCTTGTTGACGAATTTAAAAGAAATATTCGTAAGGCAGCAAAATAAATACCAAGTACGTCAACACCTTGAAAATTGCCGCCAACCCCGGCCCAACGGCACCACCAGACCAACTCGCTCGCTTGGACATTAAGCGTTTAGGTACGAATTGAGCCACAGAAAGCCGACAAACTGTTAGTTTTGGAACAAGCCGGTTAGGAGTATTGGTGTTGAAATAGTTTCCGCGTTACGGCAGTAGCGACCTTTTCTAGCTCTTGTCGTTACAGGTTTTTGTGGCACCTTTATAGCAGCGGCTTTAGTTGCGGCCAGATTTTCTCGACTATCAAGGACTGCGCCTTGGCATTAGGATGCAAACCGTCTGCTTGCATCAGGTCGTTGACCAACGCCACATCCTCGAGAATAAACGGCACGTAGGCAATTTTTAAGTCTTTCGCCAAGCTCGGGTAAATATCGTAAAACATATCCGTGTAGCGTTTGCCGTAGTTGGGTGGGATTCTCATGCTCAGCAGCAGCACTTTCGCACCGGCTTTTTGCGCACGATTTACCAGCTCGGTAAGGTTACTTTTAATCAGTGTGGGCGCTAAGCCGCGCAAGCCATCGTTAGCACCAAGCTCAATGATGACAATCTCCGGATGATGCCGCTGCAAGGCGGGATTGATGCGCGCCAAGCCGCCGGCAGTAGTATCGCCGCTGATGCTTTCATTGTGGACGCTATAAGGCGGATTATGGCTTTGCAGTTGATCGCGCAACAACGCCACCCAGCCTTGACTTACTTCAATTCCGTACCCGGCACTGATACTATCTCCCAGCACCACAATCGACTTGGCACTTGTGGGCATCGACATTAACGCAATTATTAAGACACTTAAAATTCGGCTCATTATGGAAATTCACACTGAAATTATTGTAACAAAGGACTTGGGCAAATCTGTGGCGACTGCCGAAGGGGATCTGCATATCTTGGCAGCGGTAGATTTGATTATCAAATCCGGCGAAAGTATCGCCATTGTCGGCGAGTCAGGTTCCGGTAAATCGACCTTGCTAAGCTTGCTGGCGGGCTTGGATACGCCCACTTCAGGACAGGTATTACTTGCGGGGAAATCTTTAACCGACATGACCGAAGACGGTCGCGCAGCGATTCGTAATGACTTGATCGGCTTTGTGTTCCAGTCATTTCAATTATTGCCAGGGCTCACCGCCCTGGAAAACGTCATGCTGCCGTTGGAATTAAGCGGCAATGCCAACGCTAAAACCTTGGCCGCCAATTTATTGGCTAGGGTGGGCTTGTCGCACCGCTTAACCCACACGCCCAAACAACTTTCCGGCGGCGAACAACAACGTGTCGCCTTAGCCCGGGCTTTTGTGACCCGCCCGGCAATTTTGTTTGCTGATGAACCCACCGGGAATTTAGACAGCAAAACCGGCGCGCACATTATCGAATTATTGTTTGAGCTGAACCTGGAAAACCAAACCACGTTGATTTTGGTGACTCACGATCCGTCGCTGGCCGCGCGTTGCCAACGTACTATCCGGTTGAATGCGGGGCGGCTGATATGAACCGCTTCAATTTGGCCATTCGTTTACTCTGGCGAGACGGCCGCGCCGGTGAGTTAACCATTCTGGTGCTGGCATTAATCATCGCCGTCACCAGCTCAACCGCCATCACCCTCTTTGCCGATCGCCTGCAGCGCACCATGACCAATCAGGCCGCGGAATTTTTGGCCGCCGATTTGGTTGTGGAAAGCAGCAGTGCTATACCCGAGGCATGGCAGGCCAAAGCGTCCGAATTGCAATTATCACAGGCGCAAACGGTCGAGTTCCCTAGTGTGCTGATTGAGCATGAAGAACTGCTGTTAGCCAGCATTAAGGCGGTAACGTCCAGTTATCCCCTGCGCGGGTATTTAAAAACCACGACTGCCGATTATTCGACTGAAATTACCGTCAATAAAGGTCCGGAGCCCGGCACTGTGTGGGTGGAAAAACGCATTTTACCGGCACTTAAAATCAATATCGGCGACAAGCTGACAGTAGGCGAAAAGGCGTTAACCATCACGCAAATCATTACTTACGAGCCGGATAAACGAGGTGATTTTTACAGCTTCTCGCCGCGAGTGATGATCAATCAAGCTGATTTACAGGCGACCGGCGTGTTGCAGCCGGGCACCCGCGTGAAAAACTTCTACCAGTACAGCAGCGGCAATAGCGAGGCGCTAAGCCAGTTCAAACAATGGCTCAAGCCACAGATAACACCCGCGCAACGGTTGATGGATATTCATGATGACCGGCCGGAACTGGGCTCAGCCTTAAGCCGAGCGGAACGTTATCTCGGTTTATCCAGCATCGTGGTAATCATTATTGCCGGTGTTGCCATCGCCATGGCAACGCGGCGTTATACCGAACGCCACTTCAATACCACCGCTATCTTGCGCTGTTTGGGATGCAAGCAAAATGACATTCTCTGGTTGTATGGCGGTCAATTTGTATTGCTGGGTTTAAGCGCCAGCGCAGTGGGCTGTTTATTGGGCTGGGGCGCACAAGAAGCGCTGTTTTATTTGCTGAAAGATTTGCTGCCGAAGCAACTAGCGCAGCCCGGCTTACTGGCAACTTTCATCGGCTTTATTATCGGTATGGTGACGTTGCTGGGCTTTGCGGTGCCGCCGCTGCTGCGGCTTAAACAAGTCTCGCCGTTGCGGGTATTACGCCGAGAACTAGAGCCGTTACCGAGCAGCGCTTGGCTGATTTACGGCTTGGCCTTAGCGGTGATTGGTGGTCTGATTTGGCGCTATACCGGCGATCTAAAAATGACTGCCACTATTATCGGTGTTGGCATGCTGGCACTGTTTGTCTTGGGCGGGTTGATTGCCGCTTTGTTGTTATGGTCCCGCAAACTGCTACCGCATTTAAATTTAACTTGGCGTTTTGCGCTGCAAGGCCTGTCCAGAAATTACGGTGCCAGCCTCAGTCAGATTCTGGCATTCAGTATCACCTTAGTAGCGATGGTGTTAAGTTTTACCGTGCGTAATGATTTACTCACCGACTGGCAGAACCAATTGCCGCAAAATGCCCCGAACCATTTCGCGCTGAATATTTTTCCTGAGCAGCAAGCGGCTTTTCATGAAGAACTGCAACAGCAGCAGATAACCGGCAGCCAGTTTTATCCGGTGGTGCGCGGTCGTTTAGTCGATATTAACAACGCGCCGGTACAGCAGCGCGTCAGCAAAGACACTCAGGGTGAAAATGCTACCCGCCGTGAGTTGAGCTTGACTTGGACCACAGATCTGCCGGAAGACAACAAAATCATTGACGGTCAATGGTGGCAAGCGTCGCAAACCGGGCAAGTGTCAGTGGAAGCAAAACTCGCCGACAGCTTAAAAATTAAAGTCGGTGACCAGCTGTCGTTCACGATAGGCAGTGAGCAGGTTCAAGCCACGGTAGCCAATATACGGTCGTTGCAGTGGGATACCATGAAGCCGAATTTTTATATGATCTTTTCCCCCGGCACACTGGACGCATATCCCGCGACCTATCTCACCAGTTTCTATCTGCCCGATGCACAAAAGAACCTGCTGAATACGCTGGTAAAAAAATACCCCAACACCACCGTGTTGGAAGTCGATTTAATCCTCAAACAGTTCAAAACCATTCTGGAGCAATTGACCCAGGCCATCACTTATTTGCTGTACTTTGCGCTGGCGGCCGGATTTACCGTGTTGTTTGCAGCCGTCTATGCCACATTGGATAGCCGCATTCAGGAAGGTGCGCTGATGAGAACGCTGGGTTCGACTAGGGGCTTTTTAACCAAGGTACATGTCATTGAATTCGCCCTGTTAGGCTTGATTTCAGGCCTGTTAGCCACCATGTTATCTGAAGCGATTTTATTTGCGCTGTATACCCAAGTGATGAACATGAACTACCGGCCGTCACCCGGCTTGTGGCTGGTCGTGCCGTCGATTGGCGCATTGGCTGTGGGTTTAGCTGGATGTTGGGGCGTGCGAGATGTATTAAACAAACCGCCGCTTAATGTGTTAAGAAATCTGTGATCTGTATTTAACAGCCTGTATTCATATTTCATTAATATAGCGTCAATTATATTGACCTAAACAAAACACAGAGGAACCGAAAATGAAGAAATTAGCTCTAAGTATCGTCATCATCAGTAGCGCCTTGGCCTCCGGCTGTTACAGCTACGGTGGTTGGGAACCGACCGTTGACCCTTATAACGATCCCAATGCCTATCGCATCAACCAAGACACCGCAGAATGTAAACAACTGGCAAGTCGTGCATCAGGAGGCTCAACTAAAGAAACCGCCATTGGCGCAGGTACCGGCGCGCTGTTGGGCGCTGCCGGTGGCGCAGTGGTTGGCGCATTTACCGGCAACCCTGGAGCGGGTGCGGCTATCGGCGCGGCAGCCGGTGGCTTGGGCGGCGGTGCCAAACAAGGTTTTTCGGCTGAAGACAAATATAAAAACGCCTTCAATGCCTGTATGAGAGGCCGTGGACACCATCCGCTTTAATCCGCTTTTTTAAGTATGTTCTTAAGGCTGACACAGCAATGTGCCGGCCTTTTTTGTATCTATAACCATGACATCTTAATAAGTCTGTTGGCATTAAGCGCACGCCCTATAAAACGCGTTTGACCAGGCAAGTAGCCGTTTCGAGCTTGGCCGCTGCTCATTGCCATGCCTTAACTACCTGAGCGGAAACCGGTCTTTTTAAGAATTTTGGTGCTGTATAAAACGTCGGCTCCCAAGTTATGGTCTCCGAGTATTGCTGCGATGCTTGCTATTTGTCGATCAACATCAAGTTGGGTTTTGCCATGGACCATGGCAAATAAGTTGTAGGGCCAGTGCGGCAAATGGCGGGGACGATGGTAACAATGGCTTACAAAATCCAGCGCGCCGACTTTTTGTCCTAGCTCATCAATATGCGCATCAGGCACGTTCCAGACCGTCATGCCGTTAAAGCGATAACCCAATTTGTAGTGGTTGGGTACCGCGCCAATACGACGAATAATGCCTAGCTTGGCCATGTATTGCATGCGCGTCATCACGTCATCGGCAGTCAAGCCGAGCTGAGCGGCCAGACTTTGGTAGGGCTCTGGGGTTAGCGGCAACCCGGACTGAGTTGCGCGCATGATGGCGAGGTCTGTGGTATCAAGGGCGGGCATCAGGCTTCCAATTTAAGGCCGACAAAATACTCATTGATTTTGGGCATGTTGAAAACCGGCAGTCCGGTATGCTGCTCGATAGCATCGATAGTTTGTTGCAACTGTTCAGGCGTTTCTGTAGCAATCACAAACCACATGTTGAGCTCATGATTACGGGCGTAATTGTGTGCGACTTCTGGGAAAGCATTGATAATCTCGGTAACTTCATCAAAGCGGTGCTCGGGGACTTTAACCGCTGCTAAGGTTAACGCGCCGCCCATTAATTCGGCATGATAAAGCGGCCCAAAGCGGCTGAGCGTGCCGTCATCTAACAGCGCTTGTAATCGGTCCAGCAATTCTTGCTCAGTTAAACCCAGTTCAGTAGCGGCTTGCAGATACGGCCTATCGCACACCGGAAAACCATGTTGCAGAGTATTTATGATGTTGCGGTCGATGTCATCCATGCGCGGTTGCCGGTTCGGATTTTGTATAAATAGCGCCGCGTTGTTTGAAGCACCGGCGGCTGAATAAAACTTGCTTAGGAAAAGCTTGAGTGTGACAGGCTTGTTCTAGTAATGCCAGCTGCTGCAACACGGTTTCTTTGGATTTGCCGTGAATCATGCAAAACAAGTTGTACGGCCAAGTAGCACCGTGCCGCGGTCTGCGATAGCAGAGATTCACAAACTCCAAGCGACTGATAAGCTGACCGATGTGTTGCACTTGCTCGTCAGGAATATCCCAAACCACCATGGCATTGGCACGGTAACCTAATTGCCGATGCTTGACGATAACGCCCAAACGCTTGATCAAGCCAGCCTGTTTTAGCGCTGTTAGCCGCGCGAGCACTTCGCTTTCAGACAAACCGATTTGCGCGCCCAATTCAGCATAAGGTCGTGGCGACATCGGCAAGCCTTGTTGAATGGCGGACAGCAACCGCTGGTCGAGGTCGTCAATCATCATGCAAATCCAGCTTAAAGCTCAGATCGATAAAATAATCTTCCATCAATGGTAACGACATCACCGGATAGCCGGTTTGTTGTTCTATATCGGCAAGCACTTGCGCAAGATGTTGAGCATCGGCGGCGATAACCACGAACCATAAGTTAAAACGGTGTTCTCGCTCGTAGTTATGGTTAACTTCCGGGTAGGCACTGATAACTTGGGCAACAGATTCAAGCTCTGCCTCCGGCACCGCAATCGCAGCCAGGGTGCTGACGCCAATGCGATTAGGCGGGATAACTGGGCCGATACGGGTGATTACATCTTGTTCGTCCAGCTCAACAAAGGCATCGATAACATCTTCTTCAGTAACGCCCAATTCCAACGCAATATCTCGGTATGGCGTGGGCGATAACGGAAAATCGCGCTGATAGTCGTTAAGCAAACGCTTATGCAACGGCGTCAACATTGCCGTTAAAAGCCTATTTTGTGGGCACGCGAACTAAAAAAGATGCCATTCGGCGTCTGCGCGGGCAAGCGTGCGATCTCTTGCAAGGTGTCGGTGTCGTAAACCACGACTTGGTTATCATCTCTTACCGCCACCCAGACTTCTTCGCCACGCGGGGCAAATTCCATGTGTAGCACCGCTTTGCCCGGGGTTAAGGTTTTCTGTAACGATAAATCTTTAATATCGATAATTTGTAATTGATTATTATCAGGGAAGGCAAAATTCACCCAGGCTTGGCGACCATCAGGCCTGCCCATTACAAATACCGGCTGCCCGGCTACCGGAATGGCTTTTACTAACTGCCAATTACGTTTATCGATAACTAATACTTCATGTTTGCCAATCGCCGGGGCCAATAAATAATCTCCGGTGTCTGCCCAGCCTTCAAGATGCGGCATTTTATAAACGGGCAGCTTTTCATCGTCTTTAACGTAATCAGGCAATATGCGTTTGATGCCCAGTTCAGGGTGCCATAAGTCCAACATGGCTAGGCCGCTATCACCGAATAAACCAGCAATGTAATAGCGACCATCGGATGAAGTCAGTGCATCGTAAGGTTGTTTGCCGATGTCCTTAAATTTGGTGATGTCGGGTTTTTTAGGATTTTTTAGATCTAATATCCAAATTTGATCAGCATCAAACAAGCTGAAAGCAAAACGTTGACCGGGAATATCCACCAAACCGATGACTTTAGACAGCTTGCCGTCGCCGGCATCCGCAGGAATATCGGCAACCAATTCCAACGTGTCCGAAGAAAACACTTTAACGCCGCCGGGTGTGTAATTGGAGACGGCAATCAGTTTGCCGTCCTGAGAAATCGCACCGCCGATGCTGTTACCGGCCTGAACAATGCGTTTGACCAGTTTATCTTGCAACATGTCGATTTTGCTTAAGCCGCCGTCACGTCCAAATACATAGGCGTAACGCTGGTCGCGTGAGAAAACGACAGACGCATGCGATAAATCGCCCAACTGTTCAATTTTCGCCAATTGTTTATGCTGGCTGGTATTAAAAATCAGCGCGCTACTGTGTTCGCGTTCGATAACTACGGCCAAATCGCCTGTGGCACGCAATTCTGCGAATACGTTAAAGGAGATAAATAATCCTAGAATGGGCAGTAGTTTGGTCATTATTTCAGTTTCAGGAGGGTTAAATATTTAGGCTAAAACCTTTGCTAAGGTTTCTGTTTAGGTGGTGTTGGTGTGTAGCGATTATCCAAATCTGCATCGATTTTAACGGCAAGGCTTTCCACGCCCTTAAGCGTCAGTTTGAGATCACCGCCCTTAGTTTCTGAAACATAGTTGCCAATTAGCTTGCCATCATTGACTCTGACTAAGTGCCCCATCAGATAAGCGAATAAAAAACTGGGCTTATGCAGTCGTCCCACCAGTACATAATCAGCCCCTGCACTTTTGCCAAGCGCAACAGCGACATCGTCATGGTCAAACAGATAGCCAAATCCGCTATTGGCATAATGCTGATCGGCTAAGGGAACTGAAATGATGTGGTAGCCCGCACCTTTAAGTTCTTTTTCCAGCAACGGCTTGACGCTTGCTGTGCGCTCAATTTCAGCGGGAATTCCGGGCGCCAAGGTCAAGTCATGAAGTTCAAAATCCAGGATGGCGATACTGGTTTCTGCGTTAACTTGAGTAATCGACAGTGCAATAAAAAATATCACCCAAAGAGCTTTCATTGCCTACTGCCTCACTTGAATTATTACTTGGCTTTGCGCAAAACACCTATCAACCATAACGCCTCGTCGGCATTGATAAACTGCCGCCATGGCGGCATGGCCGTGCCTTTGCGCCCTTCCAGAATGGTAGTAACCAGAAAATCATCCGGTTTACCCGCCAGATTGTCCGGCAGTAGTGCAGGACCAAGACCGCCCTTTAATGTTAAACCGTGGCATGCACCGCAATCATGTTTAATTAGGTTACGGAGTACCTCTTGCCGGTCTGACGGAGGATCATTGGCGAAGGCACAGCTCGTGAATAACATTAAGGACAGTAACTTTTTCATGCTTGGCTTATGGTTTTATCCGGGCATAGTACGCAGCAACATTATCAATATCCTGGTCGCTTAACGAGCCGGCAATATTGTTCATGATGTCCGATTTACGGGTTTTATCGCGATATTGCTTAAGCGCCGATTCCAAATAATCCGCATCGCGACCAGCCAATTGCGGAAAAGGTGCGTCCGCAGATGTTCCTCTAATGCCGTGACATTGTGAACAGACTGCAGCGGCTCTGGATTCACCCGCATAAATGCTGGCGGCCTGAGCGCTGACACTGGAAGCTAAGCCAGCCACTATCAGGCTGGCGATAATAGGCGCTTTCATTACTTTGCCCCTTTTATTTCGTCAGGAGATAAACCGCGTGTCATGTATCTGACTCGGCCGTGCGAGAAGATACCTGCTGGGCTTTCCATTGGGACTGAAGCCACTTTTTGCAAGCTGACAGAATCATAAACGACAACTTCATCACCGCTGTAACCGGCACTGATATACAGGAATTTGCCATCAGCGCTGTATTCAGGGAAGTAAGCATGACCGCCCACATCCAAGGTTTTAACAACTTCCAATGTTTTCTTGTCAATCAATTGCACGGTACGAGCGCGTCTGTCTTTAGAGATAATGTCCACTGCCACATAAGGCGCGTTGGCATGAGCAGCTGGTGACTCGGTGCCGCCGGACACAGGAATTTGTTTAACAACTTCCATTTTGTCTAAGTCCCAAACGCTGACCACAGTCTTATCGCAATCGCCAAAGTTGGTACCGAAACCTAAGGTACGGCCATCGACTTCAACAGCAGAACCGCCGCCGACGTGAGGCACGCAGCCTGCTTCCAGCTTTTTGATGATTTTGCGATCTTTTAAATCGATAGCGGCAACGATGCTGTCGTCATAGGACGCAATCATCAATTTCTGACCGCCATGGGTCAAGAAGGCATCATGTAAATGATGGCCAACATTGGTAATGCGCGTGACTGGAAAGCCATCTTTCAAATCAACTACCCACACTTGACCGGCATTCTCTAATGCAATAGCAAAAATATCATCAAACGGAGTGCCGATAATCATGCCGGAATCGGATGACACTTGTTTGCCGTCAGGATCGATACCTTCTAATTCGAAAGTCTTTAACGGCTCTAACGTGTCAGCATCAAGGATCACGGCATTATGCGGAACGAATGATCCTGCCATGATGTATTTACCATCACGAGAAACACCGATACCTGGGCCGTTGTAGCCGGTTTTAACGCTACGCACCGCTTGCATCGAATATAAATCGACTTTGAAAATTTCAGCTGTATCGGTTTTAACGTAAGCCCAACGCGGGTTGGCTGGGTTGTATTCAATGATATGGGCTGCCGTACCGGTAGGGACTTCGCCAATTTTTTGGTGCGTCTTGCTGTTGATGAATATGGCTCGTGAGCCTTCGCCGCGCCCGTATTTGCCGCGTGCCGCCACACCAATAATGTCATCGATATTATCAATTTGATAAGCCGGTTTAGCCGGTAAAGTGCTTTCGTCTTTTACATACACTTTTAATGACTTTTTGATGTCATCAATAGTCCAGGCAGGATTGTCGAGCTTAGGCGTTTTTTGTAAGTGGCTGACCAATCCGCGGATATTGTCATCTGACAGCTTGCCATAAAACGGAGGCATCAATGTGTCGAAACTGCCGGCCATGATAATAGTGCGTAATGCGGTCGGGCTGCGGCCTTTAAGTGTTTCCGCATTCAATGCCGGTGCCAAGTAACCGCCATGATCGGAGCCATGGCAACTGGCGCAATTGTCTTCAAATAATTGATGATATTTATGCTCATCATCAGATGCGGCTTGCAAAGCCAATGGCAATAACAGCGCAGCAACACCCGAAACAACAGCATGAGGTAAACGTTTTTTTATTGTTTTCATTAATCTCTCTCCTGGTAGTATTGAGTCAATAGTATCTTGTTTATTTTTTTATCTCAAGTGAGATTAAGCCTCTTGAGTCATCTATTAAATCAAACGCTATGTACCATAGATTTCGCCCGTTTTTGCATTTGTAATACAATGCTAAGGGTTTATCCCACATCGATTCGTTCCTCTAGCGTTCTGGCCGACGGGTATGACAACAAGGCTGTGAATGCGTCGTTTACTAGCTAACAAAAACATTCGGTCTTGCAGCGTTATTTAACAATCACCGCAAGAACCGTATCAATAATTATAAAGGGGAGAGGTTGTTTTATGTGTTGGAGTGGAGAAGCGTCCGGCGTTTTAGCCATTGCTGGTCTCAGTACCGCGGCTTATATAGCGATCAAGCAGGGGGAATCTAAAGAACTATGGATTCCGTTAACTTATTTTGCGTTGATGGAATTATTACAGGCGGTTACTTACGTCTACATTGATCAATGCGGTACACCGAATAATCAGATACTGACGATGTTGGGCTATTTGCACGTCGCTTTTCAGCCATTTTTTATCAATATGGTGGCGATGTACTTCATCCCAGAAAGCGTCAAACTGAAAATTCGCACCACGGTTTATACAATCTGTGCAATCGGGTCGATTTTCATGCTGATGAAGATGTATCCATTTGATTGGGCAGGAAAATGTAATATCGGTGTGGAAGGTTTTTGTGGACCGGCTGTGTGTTCCACGTCAGGTGCGTGGCATATCGCTTGGCAAATGCCTTTAAACGGTTTGATGTCAGATCCTGTTGCCTGGCTGTTCGATTTTAAGTGGGGCCTGCATGTGTTCACTTATATTTTGGTGGGATTTTATCTGCCGGTTATGTACGGCTCATGGCGTTTTGTCGCGTTTCATTATTTGATCGGGCCTTTAATTTCCGACATTACTACCGATGACCCAAATGAATATGCCGCCGTATGGTGCTTGTTCTCTATCGCCTTGTGCGTATCAGTGATTAAGACACCTATACGAAAATATCTGCATGTAAAAACGTGGCCATTTTATAAAAAGCATATTGGTGATGAGCTGTAACCGGCATTCCCATAGGTGATTTTCTTTAAGGGCAACCCAACGGTTGCCCTTTTTGTTTTAGATACTATCAACTCATGGCAATAGATTTGCGTTTTGCGCCCCACGTTCCCGGCCTATCATTAAATACCCCCGCACAACGCTCACCACAAAAACGGCAGTTGCCCGACGCATCCAGATTCCATTCTGATAACTGATACCAATCCCTACCAATCAACAATTTGCCGCAGCTATGGCAATACGTGCTCTCTGCGGTCTTGTCATGCACATTACCCACGTAAGCGTAGCGAACGCCGTTATTTAGGGCGATTTGCCTTGCTTTTAATAAGGTCGAATGCGGTGTCCAGGGTTTATCGAGCATTTTCCAGTCGGGATGAAACGCTGTGAAATGCATCGGCACATCCGGACCTAAGTTTTCTACCACCCACTGCGTCATCGCTTGCAGTTCGCTGTCTGAATCATTCTCGCCTGGAATTAACAACGTCGTCAGTTCCAGCCACACAGAAGTTTCGTGCTTGATGTATTTCAAGGTTTCCAGCACCGGGTCCAGATGCCCGCTGGTAATTTGGCGATAAAACCGTTCGCTGAAGGCTTTTAAATCGATATTGGCGGCATCCATCCATTGATAAAACTCGACACGGGGCTCAAAGCACACATAACCTGCAGACACCGCAACCGATTTTATACCCAACTCTCGACAAGCTTGAGCCGTATCGATGGCATATTCATGAAACACCACCGGGTCGTTATAAGTGTAAGCAACACTGTCGCAGCCGTAATTTTTGGCGGCTTGGGCAATCGCATAGGGTGATGCCTTTTTCATCAGGGTATCCATCTCTCGCGATTTACTGATGTCCCAGTTCTGGCAGAATTTACAGGCCAGATTGCAACCGGCAGTGCCGAATGAAAATACCGGCGTACCGGGTAAAAAGTGATTGAGTGGTTTCTTTTCGATAGGATCGATTGCAAAACCACTGGACCGACCATAACTGGTCATCACGATTTGTTCGTCCAGGTTTTGCCGAACAAAGCACAAGCCGCGTTGATCTTTATGTAATTTGCAAAATCGTGGACAAAGATCGCATTGTATTCGGCCATCATCGAGCTTGTGCCAATAGCGGGTTTTAACCGTATCGTGGCTAATAAATTCCGTCATATTATCTCCCTTCAATCGTTAATTAGGGTTAAAGCTCACAGTCCTTTGGTCATTCCAACGTTGAATTGATTGAACTAACAAAGCATTAAATTAATCGACGTAACATATCAGATAAATGCCTTTAATTATTTCCGTATAACTACCTAGGTGATGATACGTATAGATGTTGGTACTTGCTGCGCTTATTATGTACTGACAATAGTCGCGCCGCCGTAGTGCTTGATCATTTCCACAGGATATTAAATGAACAGACAGCCCGCCGTAGCAGGCACTTTTTATCCGGCTAACCCGCAGCAATTAGAAAACATGCTCGCGCAGTTTTTAATTGAGGCTGAGACGCCTGCAAAAGTGCCCAAGGTAATAATTGTTCCGCATGCCGGTTACGTCTATTCAGGTCCTATTGCGGCAACTGCTTACGTCAGATTAAAGCCCGCTCATCATTCAATTACCCGTGTCGTGCTTATCGGCCCTTCGCATCACGTCGCGTTCAGAGGACTGGCTGTAAGTAGAGCCGAAGGGTTTAACACGCCGCTAGGGCTTATACCTGTTGATCGTCAGGCTGTTCAAGCTCTCACTCAACTGCCTTTTGTTGAATATATTGAACAAGCGCACGCCTTTGAACACAGCTTAGAAGTTCAGCTGCCTTTTTTACAAGAAGTGCTCGATAACTTTAGCATTGTGCCCATCGTTGCCAGCGATGCAACACCGGAAGAAGTCAGCGACGTACTGGAAATGCTGTGGGGCGGGCCAGAAACATTGATTGTAATCAGCTCTGATTTAAGTCATTACCATAGTTACGCCACCGCCAGAAAACTTGATATGGCGACCAGTCAGACCATTGAAGATCTCCAATACGAAGATCTCGACTCGGAATCGGCCTGCGGCAGAGTCGGTATTAGCGGTCTATTAAAGCTGGCACGCGACAAATCCCTGACCATTAAAACCATCGACCTGCGTAATTCTGGTGACACGGCGGGCGATAGACAAAAAGTAGTTGGGTACGGCGCTTATGTCATTGAATAAAGAACAGCAACAACAATTACTGGCGCTGGCGAAAAGCTCGATTGAACACGGCTTAGAAACAGATCTGCCATTACCGGTAAATCTGGAAGATTTTCCTCCCGAATTACGAGAAAAGCGCGCTACCTTTGTCACTTTAGAAAAACATCACCACTTGCGCGGCTGCATCGGGATACTGGAAGCGGTCAGGCCATTAGCTGAAGATATAGCCGAAAACGCCTTTGCCGCTGCCTTCGATGACCCGCGCTTTCCGCCGCTCAACGTTCATGAGCTGAATGATTTAGAAATTCATCTGTCGATACTCAGCGCATCTGAACCAATATCATTTAATTCTGAGCAAGATTTACTGAGCCAGCTAAAGCCCGGCATTGACGGACTGATTTTTCAAGAAGGGCAGAGACGCGGCACGTTTTTGCCCTCAGTCTGGGAGCAGTTGCCGGAGCCTAAACAGTTTTTAAGACATTTAAAACAAAAAGCAGGATTTTCACCGGATTATTGGTCGAATACTATTCAGGTGTTTCGGTACCGGGTGGAGGCGATCGGGTGAATTCGATTTCAAATATAGGGCAGGCAGAGACGAATATTACAGATCTAGCGAGCGTAGGTCTCGGTTGGCTACCGCCAACCCAACTATTCACGCCATTCCATAAAATATTGGGTTGCAAACAGCAACCCAACCTACGCGGCTCTACGTATATCAGCATGGTTGAATATTATCGAGCTCAGACCAGCCGAATCTTTAAAGCCTAGGGTAAGACCCTATTTGGCTTATTTAACATCAACTTATAGGGGAATATTATGGTGACAAAATTATTAAACAAAATCTACCAAGGCTTGGAATGGAGATTCCGGCAATATTGGCAAAACTTTATTTCCTCCCCGTTTTATTCTCGCATTTGTCCTACGTCTTATAAAGAACATGCTGAGTTGGCTTTCTGGAAAGGAAAGGTGGCTGAAGAAATATCACTCCGAAATGAACATTATGAAGTCCCATATACTCAGTTTTTCAATTTAGAAAAGGAGTTTTATCGGGACAAGCGTATTCTCGATATTGGGTGCGGACCTAGGGGAAGCTTGGAGTGGGCGTCAATGGCTGCTGAGCGAGTCGGGCTTGATCCACTTGCAAATGAATATTTGAAGCTTGGCGCAACGCAGCATGAAATGACTTATGTCAATGCTCCTTCAGAACATATTCCATATCCGAACGATTATTTCGATGTGATTAGCTCGTTCAATTCTCTCGATCATGTAGCTGATTTTGCTAAAACAGCCACAGAGATTAAGCGTGTCCTAAAACCAGGCGGTCTATTCCTTCTGATCGTAGAAGTAAATCACGAAGCTACCGTTTGCGAACCTATTGCTCTTACTTGGGAAACCGATAAAGAATTTGCTGATCAATTTATTACATTGGAATCGCGCCGTTATGAAATCGGTGACCACAACATTTACGGCCAGTTACGCAAGGATGCTCGCTATGACAACTCAAATCTAATTGAGAGACCGGGAATATTGGCTGCTAAGATGTCCAAAATAAATAAGACTTAGTATCACGTGCCAGCTAAAGCCCGGCATTGATGGGCTGATTTTTCAAGAAGGGCAGAGACGCGGCACATTTTTGCCCTCAGTCTGGGAGCAGTTGCCCGAGCCTAAACAGTTTTTAAGGCATCTAAAACAAAAAGCAGGATTTTCACCGGATTATTGGTCGAATACTATTCAGGTGTTTCGGTACCGGGTGGAGGCGATCGGGTGAATTCGATTTCAAAGCGTCGCGTTAAGCCACCTTTTTGGTGCCATCTAACGACCTAAAGTCCACAACTTAACCCAGCACACAGCACCTTCAGTTCGTTTTTTTGCAGCATGGATGAAGCATGAAATGCATAAACCTGACGAGTGATTGCCGGTTCGGAAAGGTAGCGAAAACTGATGTCATCGGCATGTTTAGGTAACGTAAATTCCGGTATCAAAGCAACGCCAATACCGGCGCGCACCATATTCACAATCCATTCTTCGCTGTTACTTCGATAAGTCGCGTAAAGATTGATTTCCCGATCTTGGCAAACGCTACGTAAATCTTCGCGCAATTCGCAATTCAATCGATCCAGGTAAGGCTCGGCCTGAATATCTTTTAAGGTGATGTTAGTCAGCTGATTAAATCTGTGTGCCGGGTTAAATGCGACTACATATCTCTCTTGATAAAGCGGCGTCGATTGGTAAGGTTGTCCCAATAATTGCGTGGGGGCGCTGATAACCAAATCCAGTTGACCGGATTCCAGCTGTTCCAGCAAAAGCGCCTCGCTGTTGACCAGCAATTCCAGTTCGATATGCGGGTATTCTTGCTGGAATCGAGCAAACACTGGGCTTAAACGCTGGGCACCAATCGTGGTCATCAGGCCAACGCGTATTGGGATCGTATGCAAACGCGTAAAACGAATCGCATCAGCTTTTGTTGACAGACTTTCCTTGTAAATTTTGCGTAGATTGGGTTCAACCAGGCGCCCTAATGGAGTTAATTGGCAGCCGGATCGATTGCGCACAAACAACTCCCCGCCCAGCTCATCTTCCAGTTTTTTAATTGCCTGCGTTAAAGACGGCTGCGACACATAAGTAAATTGTGCCGCGCGGGTGAAATTGCTGTGATCACATACAGCTAAAAAGTAGCGGATTTGGTGCATTTCCATCAAACAACCTCCTGCATAGGCAAAGCCTATTGTTTCATAGCAAGTCGGTATTATACAAAGGCCTAATTAAACTAATAAGATGGCCGCCACACCCACCACAACCATTCGAGAAAACTATGAAAACAGCAAAATTGATCGTCATGTATCCACAACCCACTGACCTGGAAGTTTTTGAGCAACGCTATGCGACTGAACACGTTCCCATGGCGGTAGAATTGTTGGCAGGCAAAACCCGCTTTGTGGCATCTCTAATCACCAGTAGCGTCGGCCAAGAAACTGCGCCGTTTCACCGTATTGCAGAAGTTTATTTTCCATCCCTGCAAGCATTGGAAGCTTGTTTAAATTCACCCGGCGGACAAGAAACAGCCGGACACGCCGTTGAAATTTCTACCGGCGGCACGCCGACGTTTTTAATCGCAGAAGTTGAAAGCTTCGATTTTTAGCCGCTAGGGAAGCGCTGAACAAATCGATTTCGCTCATGGTTCGACAAGCTCACCACGAACGAAATCAATAAGTTACCGTTCATCTGTCCTAAGACCACCCTTGAGGTGGAGCTTGTCGAAGGATTTAATCAGCGCTTTACTGTTCAAATTGCTGGAAGATTGGGTGAGTTAAGGCTGGATGAATAGTCTAAAAAGGGCTGCAGTACAGCCCTTTTTAGATTTTTAGAACCTCACAGTCTGGCTAACAACTCTGCTTTTTTGGTGCTGAACTCTTCGTCGGTCAAGATGCCTTTATCTTTAAGATTGGCCAGTTTCTCGATAGCTGCAAAAATATCCGATTCTTGATTTACACCTTGAGTATTCACAATGTTTGGTTGAATTGGGAACGGCTCAGGTTGAAAGTCATCCTGTTTTTGCACGGGCACATTGTCGATGGAAATGATGGGGAGCGAATTAACGTCAACCAACCCATATTGACTGGTAAACGTAATAGAGCCGCCTACCGACTGTTGCTGGGAAAAACCACCGATCTGATGATCCAAGGTATCGTAAAGCGTTACATGGCCATTGGCTTCGATAGCCAGCCGCCGAATGGTAGCAAAGTAAGCATAACGCACATTATTTTGCGCGCCTGTACTGTTAGGAAATTGCAGGCCTGCGGGCCACCAGTCTCCAGAACTACCGACAGGTGGCGGCACAAATAAGCTAACCGGCCCAATGGGTCCAGAATTATTTTGTTGCTGTCCGCCAGTGCCGGAATAGTTACCGGCGAAGTTGCTTTGCTGCTGAGTACCTTGATTCTGTGACTGGAAGCTGCCGCTTTGAATAAGACCCGGTTGATTGGCAATCAAATTTGAAAGTTCTTGGCACAGTCCGCCTACTGTATTTTTTAAGCCGTTATTGAACATATCGCCCAACATAATCATGCCGCCTTTCATCCATTGGCCGGAACCGCCAAATTCAGGATGACTAAACTGCGCCATAGATCCGTTACCGTTAATTACCGACTGCAACATGCTGAATACAGCATCGGGACTGAAATTATAACGTTGGGCAATGTTGTTGATTATTTGCTGGCCTTCCGGCGTAAGCTGTCTCATTAGAAAACTTCACTTGGTTAAGATGGGAATTACAAAAGATGAATCATGAGTATCAAGATACTCAGATTCTCGCCTGATTTTGATGGGTAAAGAGTAAATGAACTGCCAACTAAAAGCTCTCTTTATCAAAAAGATGTGGCAATTGAGTTGTGTGGCAGCGACTTTTCTAAAGCCAGTGTCTATAAATCGATATGACTAGGCAGGACTGTAGAGCTTATGTAGCATGGCGCTGCTGGAGCGATGAGTAATCTTAGTTGTGATTCAATTTAAAACATCTGTAGGATGTGCCGACGAAGGAGGCGCATCAATCGCGAACGATGCGCTTCGTGCCTCAGCACATCCTACGAGCTTTTCGCGCAGGTCCGGTAAAATGATGAGTTGGGCACTCAGAGCGGAAAGGCAGACTGTTCATTGAACGGGAACTTTGCTTTTACCAACTCCACGATCGCAGCACCGATTTTCTTCCCTAGCTGCTGAGTGAGAGAGTGAACAGTAATTTCAAAGGAGTCATCAAGTATGCGCCATTTCTCCATCCAAGCCGCAGGGAGTGGCACACCAGGCGGTTGAATTGCGGGCGTCAGCCTGTGTAACATCCAAGCCACTTCACAATAGCGATTCAGAAACACTGCGAACTGCATTTCCTCGAATTTAGGCAAAACCGGAAGCGGTTCTTGCCCCTTCATCCATCCCAGTGCACTGATCAGCGACAGGCGCGCTCCGTGAACCTCGAAGTCGAAAAGGGCATCCCACTTGGCAAGTTCGTCTCGGGTCTCTTGTGTGAGGCCGCTATCGATTCCGGTCATCTTTCGACGGACTTCAATCTCTGTGTTCTTGCGCAGCTTTTTCACAGCAGCGATATCAAGGGGGTCTGGAGTTATACCTTCGATACTGTAAAAGTCCGTGACCTTTTGGAGAGCAGCCGAGGTCAAAACGAGATTGTCAAAAGTGTTCCGAAGCAACGTATAAGCGTGATAGGGATAGCCATAAATTGCTACTCGCTCCGCGCCACATAACGACTGGAAGCCATGGGCAAGATGCGGGACGAATATTCCGTAAAACTCTGAAGGGGGCGCTGTTACCTTCGGGCGGCAGACTGTGTTGATTAGCTCAACTGTTTCGAGGAAGAAGCATTTGAATGCGTCGGATAAGGCAAGGTAGCCCTTGTACTGAAGGATTTCCTGCTGATGTTTTTGCTCCTCGTCGAAAAGGAGGTGCGCACGACCATAGGGGACGCCATCACTTTCTGAAATGGCATCAAGCCGTTTTACGAATTCTTCAGGTGAGAGTTTCATTGTCTATGTTGCCCAATGTTTGCAATCAGGCCCGTGAATCTTTGCACTTCGCATATATGATGTTATTGGGCATTTAATTGAATTCAAACTTGCATTCCAACTTGAAAAGAGAGCCGCTTGGTATGCCGCCCTGAAGCTCGTAGGATGGGTAGAGGCTTTGCCGAAACCCATCAAAAAATGGTTGTTGTGATGGGTTTCACTACGCTCTACCCATCCTAAGCACCACATCGATACATTTCACAACTCGGCAATTTCCAGCAAATACTCACCGTAAGCAGTTTTACCCAAGGCATTGCCGCGTTTCACTAAATCTTCCTTAGATAACCAACCTTGATGAAAGGCAATCTCTTCCAGACAGGCGATTTTAAAGCCTTGACGATTCTCAACGGTTTGCACAAATTGGCCGGCATCAATCAGGCTGTCGTGGGTGCCGGTATCCAGCCAGGCAAAGCCGCGGCCTAATATTTCGACATTGAGCTGTTGATTTTCCAGATAAACGCGATTGATTTCAGTGATTTCCAATTCGCCACGTGGCGATGGCTTTATGTTTTTGGCGTGATTGACGACTTGGTTGTCGTAAAAATACAAGCCGGTCACCGCGTAGTTTGATTTTGGTTGTGCGGGTTTTTCTTCGATGGATACAGCTTTGTTGTCTTGGTTAAATTCCACTACGCCAAAACGTTCGGCATCTTTGACTTTGTAACCGAAAACCGTGGCGCCCTTAGTACGTGTCATGGCTCGCTTTAAACTGGCGGTAAAGCCCTGGCCGAAAAAGATGTTGTCGCCCAACACCAGGCAGGTATTGCTGTCACCGATAAAGTCTTCACCGATTAAAAACGCTTGCGCCAAGCCTTCCGGTTTGGGCTGCGCAGCGTATTCGATGCGAATACCAAAATCGCTGCCGTCACCGAGTAAGTTTTTGAAATTAAGCTGATCCTCTGGCGTGGTAATGATCAGCACGTCTTGAATACCGGCCAGCATTAGCACCGATAGCGGGTAATAAATCATCGGTTTGTCGTACACCGGCAATAGTTGTTTGGACACCGCTTTGGTGATCGGGTGCAAACGGGTGCCGGCGCCGCCAGCGAGGATAATGCCTTTCCAGCTCATGCTGATTCTCCAGTATTCAAACCTAATCTTTCCCGGCGATAACTGCCGTCTTGTATGTGTTGGCACCAATCCAAATTATCCAAATACCACTGCACGGTCTTTTTAAGGCCGGTGTCGAAGGTTTCTTCGGGAGTCCAGTCGAGTTCTTTAGCAATTTTGCTGGCGTCGATGGCATAACGTAAATCGTGCCCTGGTCGATCTTTAACGTAAGTAATCAAGTCCCGGTAATGGCTGATGCCGTTAGGTTTCTCCGGTTTTAGTTCGTCCAAGATGTCGCACAGGGTTTGCACGACAGTGAGGTTGGTTTTTTCGTTATGCCCGCCGATGTTATAAGTTTCGCCGATGTCGCCACGCTCCAATACGGTCAACAATGCTCTTGCATGGTCATCGACAAATAGCCAATCCCGGATTTGCTGGCCGTTGCCATAAACCGGCAATGGCTTACCTTCCAACGCATTAAGAATAACCACCGGGATGAGCTTTTCGGGGAATTGATACGGGCCGTAGTTATTGGAACAATTGGTCACGACGATAGGCAAACCATAGGTACGTTGCCAAGCCCGAACAATATGATCGGAGCTGGCTTTGGAGGCCGAATAAGGCGAACTGGGCGCGTATGGGGTTTGCTCGGTAAATAAGTCGTCGGTACCATGCAGGTCGCCAAACACTTCATCGGTAGAAATATGATGAAAGCGAAAACCGGCTTTTTGCGGCTCCGGCAGCGCTTGCCAATACTGTCTGGCGGCTTCGACCAACACGTAAGTGCCGACGATGTTGGTTTCAATAAAATCCGCCGGGCCGTCGATGGAGCGGTCGACATGGGATTCTGCCGCCAAATGCATGATGGCGTCCGGTTGGTATTGTTGCAGTAGTTTAGTAATCCCGGCTGCATCGCAAATATCGGCTTGTTCAAAACTGTAACGCGGGCTTTCAGCAACAGTCGTTAACGATTCCAGATTGCCCGCGTAAGTCAGTTTATCGACGTTGATAACGCTATGTTCGGTGTTGTTGATCAAATGGCGGATCAAAGCAGAGCCGATGAAGCCTGCACCGCCAGTGATTAAAATTCTCATAAATTACTTTCCTTAAGTAGGCGCACGCGAAGTTTTTTTTGTCTGGGAGGTTTTATGGTTTGCTCGAGAAAATCTCATCCATACACAGTTGCAACGCAGTTTCCCAAGACGGCAACGCGAGTTGGTAGTGTTTTTGCAAACGCTGGGTTGAAAGCCGCGAATTGGCCGGGCGTATCGCAGGTAACGGGTAGGCGCTGGTCGGAATGGAATTGACGCGTTGGGTTTTAATCGACAGGCCGTCTTGTTGCTTGGCTAATTCGATGATTTTTTCGGCAAAGCCATGCCAAGAGGTTTCGCCCGTTGAGGTGAGATTGTAAATGCCCGGTTTAAATCCACCTTGCTGCCTTTCTTGCTGCGCTTGCCGCAAGATGTGCGCAGTGCTTTCGGCAATCAACCGCGCCCAAGTGGGCGCACCGATTTGATCGGCAACAATATTCAACTCTTCGCGCTCTTGCGCCAGCCGCAAAATGCTTTTAACAAAATTATTGCCTCGGGCGGCATACACCCAAGTCGTACGCAAGATCAAAAAGTCCGCAGTGCTGGCTTGAATAGCCTGTTCGCCAGCTAATTTGCTTTGGCCGTAAACATTGAGCGGGTTGGTCTGGTCACCTTCCAAGTAGGCGCCCGTCTTACTACCGTCAAACACATAATCGGTGGAATAATGAATCAACAAGGCACCGCAAATTGCCGCTTCCTCGGCTAACACGCCAGCCGCTTGCGCGTTGATCAAAAAAGCCTGTTCTTGGTCAGTTTCAGCCTTATCGACTGCGGTATAAGCCGCAGCATTGACGATAATATCTGGCTTGATGGACCGGATACTGCGGCGCAAGCCATCCAGATCGGATAAATCGGCTTGAGCGCGGCTGGCTGCGACAACTTCGCCCAACGGCAATAGTGTTCTGGCTAATTCCCAGCCAACTTGGCCTTGACTACCGGTCAACAAAACTTTCATGGTGTACCTCCCTCGACAACTGCTCCCTGCGTTGCACTACCTCCTGCATCCATGCAGTCGTGTACACCACCCTTCGGGCGCACTACCGTGCGTGAAAATCCTCTTTCCTGATGATTTTTCATGCAAAAACCTCGGCATCTTTCAACGACAAGCCTTGCTGATCTTTACCGGAAAGCAGCGGAGCAATACCTTCTGGCCAAACAATGCCGATATCAGGATCATCCCAGCGAATGCAACGCTCATGTTCCGGCGCGTAATAATCGGTGGTTTTATAGAGAAAATCGGCTTGTTCGGACAGCACCACAAAGCCATGCGCAAAGCCAGGTGGCACCCATAATTGCCGATGATTGTCGCCGCTTAATTCCACGCCATCCCAGCGGCCAAAGGTAGGTGAGGATTTGCGTAAATCTACCGCGACATCAAACACGCTGCCGCTGACCACGCGCACCAGCTTGCCTTGTGGCTGTTGAATTTGGTAATGCAGACCTCTTAAGACGTTTTTGGCGGAGCGGGAATGGTTGTCTTGGACAAAATTCAGCGTCAAACCTGTCAACGCCTGAAAAGTAAGTTGATTGTAACTTTCCAGAAAAAAACCGCGTTGGTCGCCAAATACTTTGGGTTCAAAAATGAGTAAATCGGGAATGGCTGTGGGGATAATTTTCATGATGTTTCGGTTAAATTGTTTTGGGCAAGCAGAAAGCCGCGCATGTCTTCATTGTCTACACGCTGGTAAATATCGGCGACCGACAGCGTTAGATTGATAGCTTCAAAAGTGACCTCATCGCCCAAGAAATAATGCTCAGATACCCAGCCTTGAGAACGTCTGCAGACTTCTACATCAACGATGTCCTGCTCAATCAGCACATACTCTTTTAAACTGGGTATAGATTGATAGGCTCTTCTTTTGATAGTTTCATCGGTTTTACGCGTGGATGCCGATAATACCTCAACAATAATCACCGGCGCTTCTGTGTAATAGGGATCAGTATCCTGATTGTCACAAACCACCATAACATCAGGATAAAAGAATGCTGTACCCGCTTTTACCTTCATATCTGAAGAAAAAGGCTCACAAGGTGAATTTTCTAAATGGTTGCCAAATTTTCTGGACACATTAAGAGATATTCTTTCATGATTCTTACTGGCGCCAGCCATGGCATACACAGCACCATCAATAAATTCATGTTTTATCGTGCTAACTTTTTCACCGTCGAGATACTCAGCTTCACTGATACGGTGCTCTGCGTAGTTTAATGCCATATCACATTGCTCTCATAAAGACAGCAGTTAGCGGCCGATAGCGTAATACTGTAAACCACTGCGGCTAACAATTGCCGGTTCAAACATATTGCGGCCGTCAAAGATGACCTTGTCGGTCAAAGTAGTACTGAGTAAATCAAAGTCAGGGCTACGGAACTGTTTCCATTCCGTGACAATCGCCAGCGCATCGGCACCTTTTAGTGCATCGACAGGAGATTGGCTGTAACTCAAGCCTGCTTTGTTGCCGTAAATGCGCTGTGCTTCTTCAATCGCTTCAGGGTCATAAGCTTGTACGGTAGCGCCAGCATCTATTAACGCTTCCAGCAGGACGCGGCTAGGTGCGTCACGCATGTCATCGGTATTGGGTTTAAACGCCAATCCCCATAACGCAAATACTTTGCCTTTCAGGTTACCTTGATAATGGCTGCTGATTTTTTCAAATAGGCGATGTTTTTGACGATTGTTGACGTTTTCTACCGCATTGAGCAATTCAGCGTGATAGCCGATTTCTTTGGCGGTTCTTTCCAAAGCTTTAACGTCTTTCGGAAAGCATGACCCGCCATATCCGCAACCCGGATAAATAAAACTGTAGCCGATACGACTATCGGAACCTATGCCGCGTCTGACATTTTCAATATCAGCACCCAAGCGCTCGGCCAGATTGGCCAATTCATTCATAAAGCTGATTTTGGTGGCCAGCATAGCGTTAGCCGCGTATTTGGTCAGCTCGGCAGAACGGATGTCCATGGCGATCACCCGGTCATGGCTGCGGTTGAATGGCGCGTATAACGCTTTTAACAACTCGGCAGTTCGGGGGTTATCAGTACCGATAACGACGCGGTCCGGCTTCATAAAATCATCCAGCGCCGCGCCCTCTTTAAGAAACTCAGGGTTGGAAACAACATCAAACTCCAATGCCTTGCCGCGTTGGGCCAGAACCTCATCAATGACATTTTTAACTCGGTCAGCAGTTCCCACCGGTACGGTCGATTTATCAATCACCACCCGATAATCTTCCATGTTTTCGGCAATGCTTTTCGCAACCGCCAAAACATATTGCAAATCAGCGGAGCCGTCTTCATCAGGCGGCGTTCCTACCGCGATAAATTGAAACAGACCATGGTCGACGGCTTCCTTGACATCAGTAGTAAAGCTCAACCGCCCTGCTGCCTGATTTTCCTTAACCATAGCTTCCAAGCCAGGTTCGTAAATAGGAATAATGCCTTGCTTTAACTTATTTATTTTGCCTTCATCAATATCCATGCACACGACGTTATTACCTACTTCGGCAAGGCATGCACCCGTAACCAGACCAACATAACCGCTTCCAAATACTGTAATTTTCATATTTCTCTTTAAGGATAATTGTGTAATGAAATCAAATCTGCAGCTATAGCATAGCTAATCAGTGAACAAAAACATCGGGTGGAATACAGATTTACTTAACGTCGTTAGACTATCATAATGACTCAGTTTTTTTAAGGTCAGCATCCGCAAATGCGTAAAAACACCAGCGCCGACACCCCGTCTTTTAGCGGTTACCCCGAACCGGAGCAGCATTTGCTAGATCAGGCCTTGGCCGTTGTGGCAAAAATCCCTATCGATTCAGATTATTATCGACCTAAGGGCGTTCAGGTCGCGGCAATTTTGCGAAGTTTAAATGTTGATACAAACACTCTGGTCGCCGCCATCCTTAGCGACCCTCGTCTTGCCAAACTCATCCAAAAACCCGATATTAAACAGCAGTTTGGCGACACCATTGCCACTTTGGTCAACGATGTCAATTGGCTAAATACTGTTACCGTGTATGCGCCGGAAATGGCCAGCCAGCCCAACCAGACTGAAACCTTGCGTCGAATGCTGCTATCCATGACTCAAGACGTGCGGGCAGTATTGATCAAATTGGCCTATCGAATTCAACGCTTGCATGGTTTAGCTAAAGAATCGCACGAAGTTCGGCACTTTATCGCACGCGAAACCCTGGATATTTACGCACCGATTGCCAACCGGCTGGGCGTTCATCAGCTCAAATGGGAATTGGAAGACATGGCTTTCCGCTTTTTGGAGCCCCATGCCTATCGTGAAATTGCCCAAGGCTTATCCAATAAGCGCAAGCACCGCGAAGACTGTATTCAGGACTTCATAGTTTCCCTGCAACAAAAGCTCAGTGATGAAGGTATTGCCTGCCAATGCTATGGCCGCCCAAAGCATATTTTTAGCATCTGGAAAAAAATGCAGCGTAAGCAGCTGCCCCTTGATGAGCTTTATGACTTGCTGGCTGTACGCGTAATTGTCGACAACCTGACCCAGTGCTACGCGGCATTGGGCTTTGTGCATAGCGGCTGGCAGTACATTCCTAAAGAATTTGACGACTACATCGCCAACCCCAAAGAAAACGGCTACCAATCGCTGCATACAGTCATCTTGGATAGTCACGGCAATCGCATCGAGGTACAAATCCGCACCCGTGACATGCATGATTTTGCCGAATTGGGCGTTGCTGCACACTGGGCATATAAAGAAGGCGGCAAGCAAAATGCAGCCATGGAAAAAAGCGTCGCCACGTTACGCCGATTGCTGGAAGACAAAACCACTGACGAAGCATTCAGCGAAAATTTTCGCAGCGAACTATTTAATGACCGGGTATACGTGTTAACCCCGGCAGGCAAATTGGTCGACTTAGTCAAAGGCGCAACCCCGCTGGATTTTGCTTACGCCGTTCATACCGAAGTCGGTCACCGATGCCGTGGCGCCAAAATCAATGGCCGCATTGTGCCATTGACTTACACATTAAAATCCGGGGAACAAGTAGAAATTCTCACCGTTAAAGACGGCGGACCTAACCGTCATTGGATAGACGCGCATTTAGGTTATTTAAAAACCACCAGCGCAATCAGCAAAGTCAAAAGCTGGTTTAAAAATCAACAACAGACCCAGAATATTACGGCCGGCAAAGCCATTTTAGAAAAAGAAACTCAGCGTTTAGGCATTAAAGCGCTAGATGTCACAGAGTTGGCGCGGCATTTTAAACAGACTGATGCCGATCGTCTGTTTGAAGCCATTGGCCGTAGCGACATCAATAATCGTCAATTAGCCGCATTTTTTAAAATACCGGAACTGGAAAGCGCTCCGTTGTTAGGCAAGCAACAAAAAGTTGTTACCAAATCCATCGTCACCGTCAACGGCATGGACAATGTACTGACATCATTTGCGCATTGTTGCACCCCAGTTCAGGGCGATGACATCATTGGTTACATTTCGCATCTTAAAGGCATTACCGTACATCGAAAAAGCTGCCCGAATATCGTGCAATTGGAACCACAAAAACATGACCGATTGATCGATGTCAGCTGGGGGGCACAAAAAGCCAGCCATGCTGTACCAATTGTTATTCAGGCATTCAACGCACAAAACCTATTGGCGGATGTCAGCCAAGTGCTTGCGCAAGCCAAAATCCACATTAGCAATGCAGCGCTGCATAGTCACCCCGACTTCTCTGCGGATCTTGATTTAACCATTCAAGTTGAAAATACCGATCAACTCAGCCAAATCTTCAACAAACTCAGCCAACTTGCCAATATCGTTGAAGTTAAACGCAAAACCTGACATTGTTAGCCCATCCGCCACCTTTAGCCCAACAATATAATTACAACAACCGCTATATGTCCGAGCCCACAAGACAACGCCTGATTTTGGTAGATGGATCTTCTTTTTTATTCCGCGCCTACCATGCTATTCCACCTTTAACCAGCCCGCTGGGCTTACCTACCAATGCCATCCACGGCGTGACCAGTATGTTGCGCAAGCTGATTGCCGAATACCACAGCGATTACATTACCGTGGTATTCGATGCGCCCGGAAAAACCTTTCGCAATGATCTTTATGATCAATACAAAGCGCACCGGCCGCCGATGCCAGATGATTTACGGGTGCAAATCGAGCCGCTGCATAACGTCATTCGCGCCATGGGACTGCCGCTGATTATGGAGTCCGGCGTGGAAGCCGACGATGTGTTGGGCGTGTTGGCGCAACATGCCGAGCAACAGGGTTATGGCGTGATTATTTCCACCGGCGACAAAGATATGGCGCAGTTGGTCACCGAGCACATCATTCTGGAAAACACCATGTCTGATACGCGCATGGACAGACAAGGTGTGATCGACAAATTCGGCGTCAAGCCGGAACAGATTGTCGATTATTTAGCCTTGATCGGCGATACCGTGGACAACATTCCCGGCGTGCCTAAGGTTGGCCCAAAAACCGCCGCAAAATGGCTGGAGCAATACGAAACGCTGGAAAACCTGATGGCGCATGCCGACCAAATCACCGGCAAAATCGGCGAAAATTTACGCGCCAGCTTAGGTCAGTTACCACTGTCCAAACAACTGACCACCATCAAGTGCGATCTTGATTTGCCATACCACATGGATGATTTAAAACAGCAGCCCATGGACAAGGCGGAGCTGAAAAACTTATTGGCCGAGTTGGGTTTTTCAAGCTGGCTAAAACTCATCGATAACTCAGTATCTGCACCGCCGATAACACCAGTATCCGCAAGCCTTTTTGACATTGAAGACGCACCACCCACGGCACCCAAGCAAACCAACTACATAACCATTTCGAGCTGGGCACAGTTCGATAGCTGGTTGGAAAGACTCAATCGTGCCAAGTTATTCGCCTTTGATACTGAAACCACCAGCCTTGATTACAGTAAAGCCCAAATCGTCGGCGTGTCTTTTGCGATAACCCCAGGCGAAGCGGCCTATGTACCGGTGGCCCATGATTATCCTGGCGTGCCGGATCAACTTGATCGAGAAGAAATCCTGGAGAAATTGCGGCCCTTGCTGGAAAGCCCGGCGCACGCCAAGCTGGGACAAAACCTGAAATACGACAGCCATGTACTGGCCAATCACGGCATCTCTTTGCGCGGCATTGCCCACGACACCATGCTGGAATCGTATGTGTTAAACAGCACCGCCAGCAAACACAACATGGACGATCTGGCCAAAGCCTATTTGGATTTGGACACCATCCACTATGAAGATGTCGCAGGTAAAGGCGCCAAGCAAATCGGTTTTCAGGAAGTGGCTATCGAAGAAGCCACGCCTTATGCAGCAGAAGATGCCGACATCACCTTGCGTTTGCATGAGGTGTTGAACAGCAAACTGCAGCAACATCCGAGCCTGCTTAAACTTTACACTGAACTGGAAGTGCCGCTAATCAGCGTACTGGCGCGCATCGAAAGCCAGGGCGTATTGATTGATACGGCTATGCTTGATCAGCAAAGCCTGGAGCTGGCCAGCAAAATGATGTCGATTGAACATCATGCGCATGATCTGGCCGGGCAAGCATTCAATCTGGGGTCGCCGAAACAGATTCAAGAGATTCTTTACGATCAACAAAAACTGCCGGTTTTAAAGAAAACGCCCAAAGGCCAACCATCCACCGATGAGTCGGTGTTGCAGGAACTGGCCTTAACCTACCCGCTGCCTAAGCTAATTCTCGAACACCGCAGTTTAAGCAAGTTAAAGTCGACTTATACCGATAAATTGCCGCAACAGGTCGATGCTAAAACCGGCCGAGTGCATACCTCTTACCATCAAGCGGTCGCCGCCACCGGTCGATTGTCGTCGTCTGACCCTAATTTGCAGAACATCCCGATCCGTAGCGAAGAAGGTCGTAAAATTCGCCAAGCCTTTATTGCGCCGGATGGCTACAAAATGGTCGCAGCCGATTATTCGCAAATTGAATTGCGCATCATGGCGCATTTATCCGCCGATGCCGGATTATTAAAGGCTTTCAGCGAAGGCCAGGACGTGCATCGTGCCACTGCGGCAGAAGTGTTCGGCGTCGCACCCGATCAAGTTACCAACGATTTGCGCCGCTCGGCCAAAGCCATCAACTTTGGCTTGATTTACGGCATGTCGTCATTTGGCTTGGCGCAGCAACTAGGCTTATCCCGTAGCCAAGCACAAGCCTACATCGACTTATATTTTGCCCGTTATCCGGGGGTAAAAGACTACATGGATAACATCCGTGAACAAGCCCGTGCGCAAGGTTATGTCGAAACGTTGTTCGGGCGACGCCTGTATTTGCCGGAAATCAATTCAAAAAATGCCCCGCGCCGCCAGTATGCCGAACGCACGGCCATCAATGCGCCAATGCAAGGCACGGCGGCGGACATCATCAAGCGTGCAATGCTGGCTACCGATCATTGGCTGCAGCAAACAACTCCCGATGCCAAAATATTGATGCAGGTGCATGATGAATTGGTCTTTGAAATCGCCGAACCACAGCTAGAACATTGTATCGCCAAGATCAGGGATATTATGAGTTCAGCCGCTGAACTCGCAGTGCCGCTTATCGTCGATATTGGTATCGGAAATAATTGGGATGAAGCTCACTAACATGCTTATCAGCCCTTAATCGTTGTCGCCATGACCCAGCTAGACAACGACAAACTCATTGCTTGCGTAGACAGAATGCCCGCGTTTCCTAAAAGCGTGCAGCAAGTAGTGCATCTCACTAACGATCTAAATGCGTCAGCCAAAGATATTGTTAGGGTGATCGAATGTGATCCGGTGATGACGGTTAAAATCCTTAAAGCCATCAATTCGGCGTTTTATGGCTTGCCCAAAAAAATCACTTCCGTGCAGCGAGCTGTGGTACATATTGGCCTAAACACCATCAAAAATCTGGCCTTGGGCGTTGCCGCTATGGGCATGCTGGATACTCAAAATAAAGCCAACTTCAACACTGCCCAATTTTTGCTGCATGCATTAACCACGGCCGCGATCAGTAAACAACTCGCGGAGCATTTGAGGTTATCGCCGAGCGAATGTAGCGACAGTTTTGTGGCCGGTTTACTGCATGATTTTGGCAAAGTAGTATTCACTGAATTTATGCCGCTCGAATTCAAGTTGGCACTAGAAAAAAGTAACGTGCTGCAGATGCCTTTACACGAGGCGGAACTTGAATTTATTGGTATCAATCACGCCCAGGCGGGCAAAATCCTGGCCGAAAAATGGGGCTTGTCCGAACAATTGATTGCAGCCATTGCGCATCATCATGATATTGGCGGTGCCAAATCGGCATTAGAGGACTGCGTGTTTGCCGCTAATCAAATCAGCAAACATTTGCGCTTTGGTGATGGCGGCAATCCAGTATTAGAGTCGTTTTCGGAAGCCACGGCGGCGCGTTTTGGCTTACAACATGAGTTACCTGCTGATTTTGCCATGCAACCGCTGATTGAAAGCTTAGGCGATCTACAGGCGATAAAAACTGAGGCACAATCGTTTATTCACCTTTGAGACAAGGGGCAAGTAATGAAATTCAAATTCTGGGGCGTAAGAGGTTCTATCCCGACGCCGGGCCCTCGCACTGTTAAATACGGCGGCAATACTACTTGTATTGAAATCAGGACTGACGATAACGACTTAATCATTCTTGATGCCGGCACCGGCATACACGCATTGGCGCAGGGCTTGTTAAAAGAAATGCCTATTCATGCCAATATTTTCATCACCCACACGCATTGGGATCACATTCAGGGCTTACCGTTTTTCACCCCGATATTTATTGCCAATAATCGCATCACTATTTACGGCAGTCAGGATCCAGTCACCAGCGAAGGCATTAGCCGGGCACTGACCGTACAACTGCAATACAGCTTTTTCCCGATACGCGAGGCCCAGCTCAATGCGCGTGTCGAATATAAAACCCTCATTCCAGGCGTTCCGGTTAACATTGGCAAGGCCACCGTGACGCCGATAGTGCTCAGCCACCCGGTACTCAATTTTGGTTATCGTGTTGATTGCGACGGACAATCGCTATTTTTTACCGGCGACTACGAGCCTGAGCTAAATATCTATAGTCCTGAAGACGAGGAATATGAGCAATTTCAAGTGTTAATTGAGGAAAAATGGCAGGAAGTCGTCACCGCGATGGCGAATGTTGATGCGCTAATTGTCGACTCCTCTTACACCGACAGCGAATACGCATCAAAGCGAGGCTGGGGGCACGGGACTTATACATCGGCGATCCAACTGGCAACAGCCGCCAAGGTGAAAAAACTATTTTTCACCCATCATGAACCGACCCGGACCGATGCGGATCTGGATGCTATTTATCAAACCTTATTGCAGCAATATCCAGCGGTCGGCTTTGACTTCGAGTTAGCTCAAGAAGGGTTTGAAATTCCGCTTTGATCATCTTGAAATGGCTTAAACAAACGATCAAGTGCCGCATGCACTTCATCAATGCCGGTCTTTTTTAATGCTGAAAACAACTGGATAGTCACTGGAAAACTGACATGACTAAGCTCGCGTTGCACTTGTAATAAAGTATTTTTAGACGCGCCGTAAGCCAATTTATCGGCTTTAGTTAACAGCACATGCAGCGGCAAGCCTGTGTGTTCACACCACTCAACCATTTTCCAATCAAACTCAGTCAATGGATGACGCACGTCCATTACCAAAATAATTGCACATAAAGATTTGCGCTGGGTGAGATACGTTTCCATCAATTCATGCCATTTTTTCTTCACTTCTAACGGCACTTTTGCATAACCATAACCTGGCAAATCGACAAATCGTTGTCGCTCATTAATTTCAAAAAAGTTGAGCATTTGCGTTCTGCCTGGCGTTTTACTGATTCTGGCCAAAGAATTTTGCCGCGTCAGCGTATTAATCGCGCTAGATTTCCCAGCATTGGAGCGCCCGGCAAATGCCACTTCCAGCCCTTGGTCCGTCGGCGTGTCCTTGAGGTGTGGCGAACTATTAATAAATTTTGCTTGGATGTAGATTGGATTCATCGCTGTCTCGCTTAGCTGTGTCAATTAGAGTAGAATTCGGCCACAATTTGGCGGCCATGTATCGACACAGGCTACCATAACTGATCATATTATTCCGAAGGGGAACCTGATGAAGAACCATCTGCTGGCACTTTCAATCACTCTGGCACTGACCAGTGTATCAAGCCTTGTCCAAGCTCAAGGCAATATTGCCGCCGGCAAACAAAAGGCCGCCGCTTGCGGAGCCTGTCATGGTGAAGATGGCAATAGCTTGATCTCAACATTTCCAAAGCTTGCTCAACAACACGGTTCTTATCTAACTCAACAGCTTCGTGCTTTTAAAGAAGGCGTCCGCAAAAATGCCGTTATGTCGCCATTAGCTATGGCCTTATCAGACGAAGATATGGCTGACATTGCCGAATATTATGCAGCACAAAAAGTGTCTGCCAATGCGGAACCTACCCTTCCGCCTAGTGATGATGACGATGTCAAAGCGGAAGATGGCGCGGCCAAAAAACCTGCCACTATCGAAACACTATTAACACAAGGCGGCAATTTGTACCGCAATGGTGACATTCCTAGAGCAGTTTCCGCATGCATCGCTTGCCACGGCCCTTATGGAGAAGGCAACAAGCCGGCTTCTTTCCCAGCGTTAAAATCACAGCATGCTGATTACCTCATCAAAGCACTTAGTGATTTCAAATCTGATGAACGCAGTAACAATCCAGAAAATATCATGCACATGATCGCTAAAAAAATGACGGATGAAGAAATCAAAGCCGTCTCATACAAAATATCGACCATGAAATAATTGTGCAGCCTTAGCATCAATCAATAGATCAGGAGAATTTAACAATGTACAAAAAAATCATAGCGTCGGCATTGTTCACCCTAATGCTTAGCTTTACCTCGATAATCAATGCCGAAACTCTCGGCTATGAAGCCGTAACACCCGCACAACCAACCAAAAATACCGACAAGATCGAGGTCATTGAATTTTTTTGGTATGGTTGCCCGCATTGTTATAGCTTTGAGCCTTTCTTATCAAAATGGGCCAAGACGCTGCCTAAGAATGTTGAATTTATCCGCCAGCCGGCAGTATTTAGCGAACTGTGGGGCAAACACGCTAAGGCTTATTTCACCGCCGAAGCGCTGGGTGTAGTCGACAAAGTCCATACAGATCTTTTTGATGCCGTGCAAGCCAAGCAATCCCTTGAAACAGAAGATGAATTGGCTAAATTTTTTGCCGCTCATGGTGTAAAGGAAAGCGATTTTCGCACTAACTACAATTCATTTTTAGTCGATGCCAAAATGCGTCAAGCTAAAACCATGGCCGCCCGTTATGGCGTTAATGGCGTCCCGGCCATCATCGTCAATGGCAAATACAGAACTAATGCCACGCTGGCTGGTTCACAAGAAAAAATGATTGATGTCATCAATCAACTAATCAAACAAGAAAGTAGCGCTAAATAATTACTAACGACATAACGACCTACTGTTGACGCTGCCGGATTTAATATGTTTTTCTCAAAAAAAGAAGTTGATGACAAAGACAAGTGGCGGGAAAAATACCTGGAGCTGCTGGATGAGCAAGAACAAGCCGATAAAGGCCGTCAAGAGCACGAACAACTATTGTGTCGGGCCATTATCCGCTTGTCGATTGCAGCCACTGGCTTTGACCGCCAATTAGATCCGCATTTAAAACGCATCAGAGAACAGTTAAAAGTTGGCATTGATAGCCATAAACTCAAAGCTGAGCTGGAAAACTTTACCCAAGCCGTCGCGCAGCTACAAAGCACGCCTCCCCAAAATCATCAGTTGGATGCTGGATTGCTGATTGATTTTTTACTGCAGCAATATTCTTCTCCAATCCATCAACACTTACTGCACAGCGCAAAAAAACAAGCTGAAGACAACCAGTTTGAAAACACCAATCAGCTTTTCAGCACCTTACTTAATGCACTGGAATCAGAGCATCAAACAAGCCCTATTGACGGTCTTATTAATAGCCATATCGATACAGAAATTGTCAGCAGGCAATTACTGCACCTGCTTGAAGGCATCAAAATTCCTGGGGTCTTTGAAAGACAAGCACAAACGGTCAAACAATTATTAATTGAGTCGTCTCAATCCACGGAGATTTTTGAACCGGTACTCAATAAATCCGTCGATTTACTGCTGAAAATTACCCAATACAATCAAGCAGAACAACAAGATGTCGACAAATTTCTGGGCGCGTTAACCGATAAGCTCGCGGAAGTCAGTTTAGCGTTGCTTGGTGTCAGTTCAGTTGCGACGGAAACGGCAGAAAGCCGCAGTCATCACGACCAGTCAGTCACTGCGCAAATGCAGCAGCTACAAGCCAATTCAGCCAGCGCTACTTCGCTAGAGCCTTTAAAAGCGGCAATTACTGAACGCTTGACAACAATTACCCAGGAAATTCAGCGTCATAGTGAAACCGAACAATCACTAAGACAAAAAACTCAACAGCAACTAGAAGATCTAAACGGCAGAATTGCTAACATGGAATCAGAGTCTTCTGAACTCAAATCCAAGTTAATTCTCGCCAACAATCAAGCCTTCCGAGATTCACTTACGGGCTTACCCAATCGCACCGCTTATAACGAACGACTGGAAGCAGAAATAGCGCGCTGGAAACGTTATCAAGCTCCGCTCAGTTTGATAGTTTGGGATGTTGATCACTTTAAACGCATTAACGACACTTACGGCCACAAGGCTGGCGATAAAGTGTTGTTATTAATTGCCAGACAGCTGTCTGCCCACTCTCGCGAAACTGATTTTATTTCACGCTTTGGCGGTGAAGAATTCACCATGTTGCTGCCGAATACCAACAAAGAATCGGCATTAATATTAGCCAATCAATTACGGGCAACGATTGAAAAAACCGGCTTTAATTCCAACGGTAGTGCAGTGGTAGTCACTATCTCTTGCGGTATTGCCGATTTTCATCCCGGCGATGACGACGAAACTGTATTTGAACGCGCTGACAAAGCGCTTTATCAGGCTAAACAGCAAGGCCGAAACCAATGCTGTTTAGGGTAAATCACACGGTAAAACCGCTTACCAAATCAAATCGTCAGGAATCTGAAAAGCCGCATAGGCATCTTCTGAGCCAGCGGCAGTATTAGCTTGCTGATTAAAGACGATAACGCTGCCGGCATCACGATCCAGTATTTTTTTTGCCACGTCGGCAGATACCACCTCATAGGCCGCCGCTAGCTTAACAATTGCGACACGTCCCTGAATAATCTGTTCGCGCATCTCGTTGGCAACGTATACAGTTTTAATCTTGTTATTGTCGTTAAAATTGTAAGCCAGCCCATTCTCGTATTTGGGTTGCCGATTCAGCTCAATCAGCTGTTTAACTTGGGCGGCTAATTGCTTTTGCTCATCCTGCAACTTGCGCAACTGATTAAGTTCTTTATCCCTGGCTATTTTTTCAGCTTGAGCTTGCTCAGCCAGCAATTTCGTTTCATCCACCACAACGACGTTATTTTTTTGCTGCTGCTTCGTTTGCTTGTGTTTATCAGTTTTAATCGTCTTAGCTTTGGCACTGCTTACTAAACCTGACTTTAACAACTGATCTTGTAAAGATAATTTTTGCTTACTCATAAAAAGGTCCAAATACTGAGAAAAACAGCGTAGCTGCTGATGCACCATTCTACACATGACTATTGGTAGATGGAAAAATCTGTAGCTCAAAGTTAAACCGGTTTGTACTGCTCAAATTTGAACTCGCTGAAGCCTTCCAGTTTTATTGGAAGAGCCATAACTCCTTTTAAATTCTGCGTTATTCGCGTTCAGCTCGGTCTATTGTGATTGCCCCGGAATTGTACTGCTCGGTACGCAGTACAAAGCGCCTCTATCCCCGATTCATTCGAGAGCATTAATAGCTCATATGCTTTAATCTCATCAATCAGCGTGCACCAAGTCAACGGAAAATATTACGCTGTAACATTTTTTGGAAGGTGTTGTTAAATTCTGCAAAACGCTATGTTTCGACGGATGCATCAATCGTCGTCGAATCGTCAGCGCGGCGCGTTGCTCAATGAGATTAATGATCTGTTCAACCAACTGGTGTCCGGCAAACACATTGTCTGGTGCAACACGAGAAGCAAATTTGGATGGCATTTGCAGCTGGCAATTTGTAAGAATCCTCTCTTCCCCATACTCACAGCATTACTCATTAAAAAACCTAGTTGGGAACTGATATCCTTATCTTCTGTATTGGCACGGTCTTTGCCTGCCATTGGAGTTAGCGTCAGGTTTACTTCGCCTTGTGGCCCATTGGTAAATTTGCAACTGACTTGCCCCCCCCCTCATGGGTTACTCTCTAACAATTATTAAACGTTTTTCTTCCGGTTTTGCGATGACATAACAAGATAAACAGAAACCACGAAATATCCGAAAGGGAACCCTAAGTAATTGATCCACGCCTTTTCGTATGATGGAAGAAAGTAACCTATGCCGGCAGCTGGAATTGCACACATCAGAATCCCTCCAATAGTTGCCCTCGTACTTTCCGTTCCTGATACGATCGGCAAAACCGCTGCAAACAATAGCCAAGGAGCTAGTGCGGCGATTATTTTCAGAGATGCTGTATCAATGCTGAAGGGGGTTGCATTCCCATTTGTAAAAGCATCAATATCTTTTGCAAGCCCTTTGGTTGCGCCAGATATATCTTCTTTGCTTTGCTGCATTAGTTCAGGCGGAAGAGCGTTAAATTTGGCGATTAAATCTAATGTCTTCTCAATGCGGGTAAGCCGGAAATGACCAGTGTAACTCTCAAATACTATGACCCCGACAATGAACAGACACAACAACGAGACAACGAATATCAAGCGCTTCCAAGAAAATTGATCGATTAGCTTATCGAAAAAATTGAATACGGGATCAAGCATAGATCGTCTTCATAAACCCCTGTCAAGTGATTGTATAGTATATATATCATCTTTGATCCACACGTGTTAGTTAATAAATTAATCTGACATTTTCGAAACACAAACCGTATACCATCCCTAATCCGGATGAAGCTAGGTTTCTCTTTTATCTTATGCTGGAAACTAAAGGGTCGATTTAGGACTGGCAACAAAAAATATTATTTCTTCTCCTGAGGAATCCAGCGCTCATAGACCTTACGAATTGGTCTCCAGTCCTTATGTCCCATTTGCTGTGCCACCCATAACGGGTTTTCTCCTCTCGAAAGAAGTTTTGGAGCATAAGTATGGCGAGTTTGATAGGGGGGATTCGGTATTTCAAGCCGGTTTTTTTAGTGCAGGCAACCAAACGATCTTACGAATGGCTTGGTCATTTTTCCAAGGTTCGCCAGTACGAGAGTCATGGAATACGATTTCACCGATTTTGCTCGTGTATGTTTGTTGGCTGAGTAGCGCTTCTCTGGCTTGTGGCTGAAGCATGACTTCTCGTGATTCTGAGCTAGTCTTGGCGCCTAAAATGGCCGTGTACGTTGGCTTGACGAATGAAAATACGATTATGTTTGGGGTCTACGTCTTGCCAGCGTAGGGCAATTAGTTTGGAGGCTCTAAGGCCGGACCCGAAGGCAAACTGGCAGAGAGAACTTTTGCTACTTCATCAGCGGTGAAGGGTTCCGGCGCGCAGGGAGATTTTTCACCCGGTCGAGCGGTTTTTTGTCGATGGTTTCATCAAGATACATTTCTTCATAGAGCTGGCGTAAACACCAAGCGATAAGGTTTTACTATTGCCTTTGATGGTGTAATTAAATCGCACTATTTAGCGCTATCGAATTTTATTAGCAGATATAGCCCTTCACAGTCATTCAGCCGTTTATCCTTAACATCCGGTTAGCGTAGCGAGACATCAAAAAAAGTTCTTTAGCCACTAGCAGTAACTCCGAATGCAGTAACAGTGCTTTTTTACAGTTATTGCAATAAGTTACTGCATATCGCTAGACAATAAAAAACCCGCTAAGCCAGATAACTTGCGGGTTTTTAATCTTCTTTGTACATCTTAAAACGTTTTAAGTGGGTGGCGTCAACCGAATAAAGGGCCGCAAGCCTCTATAATACTGGTTTCTGCTGGTTCCTTATTTTTGAGTTACTGTAAAAGTTACTGCATAAGTTCACCGTGAGTAATTTGTTTTCTAAAAATTAGCCTACTACGTCCAACCGTCAAAATAATTCCAGACTCGCCGCAACACTTGCCGAAAAACAGTCCAGCATCATCCAGGCAATTAAACACTGATTACGCCAATAAAAAGCGGCAAGCTGTCACTCAATCAAATCAACCCATGCTCAGCAAACGAGTAAGGCTTGTCTTTACCGACAATGAAATGGTCAAGCGTTCGAATATCAAACAAATTAAGCGCGGTTTTTAGTTTGTCCGTGATCCACTTATCGGCTTGGCTGGGTTCAGCTATGCCGGAAGGGTGATTGTGGGCGAACATGACGGCGGCGGCGTTAAGCTGTAAGCAGCGTTTAACCACTTCACGCGGATAGACGCTTGCACCGTCAATAGTGCCCCTAAACATTTCTTCATGTTTAATCACTTGGTGCTGGTTGTCCAAGAATAAACAGACAAACACCTCGTGTTCTAAATCCATTAAGTTGATCCGTAACCAATCACGGGTTAATTCCGGGCTTGTCAGTGCCTGCCCTGGTTTAAAACGACGATTAAGCAGGCTCTTTTAGCTGCTTTAATAATTTGCGCCTCTGTGAGTGGCTTAGCGGCTTGATACTTGCCTGACTTCTCACAAACGACAAAGTGTGGGATTTTGTTTTGAGTGGTTTGGCTTAAGCCTGGGTTGTGTGGTTGCTTCATTGCGGGTACTCCTTTGCTTATGGATGTAAACCGCCCCCCATTGGTTCGAATCTTTGGGAGGCGTGGTTAAGTGGGTTCGAACTACCGCGCAAAGGGTGCGGCCAGCTGCAAAGCTGCCCAAGTAACCACGCCATAATAAACAAGCACAGCAAAGCCGTACTAAATAGCAGGCATAAAAAAGCCACTGATTAAGGTGGCGATTATTCGCCTTTGCAAACGGGGTTCGAATCCCGGCCAGTCTGTTGACCGGCGCGGCCATTGTCTGCTTGGTGTGGGCTGGCTGTCAATTGTTTGTATGGTGGGTGTCGAGTAGTAGCTGCCTATCTCCCCCCTTGCCCCAAGCAATCACGCCATAGAGTAGCGGCACATCCCATGCTACGTAGGACAACATTTACTCATTCATGTAGGACAGTCACAAGCGGTATGTGCTAAAAAACAGCGGCTTGATTTACTCAAAGTAGCGCCGGGCGTGGCCTGTGGGCTGCTACCCCCCCCTATGGAAATTCCCGCGTTTGCACGTAAGTAGTTGCAATCGGTCTAGGGGAAAAAGGCAGGCGGGATTTTAGGCCCCAGGGCCTATGCCATGCCACCAGCTCAACACAGGCCTTTTTTGGCGGTTAAAAGGATCATTAAATTATTGCTGTGAAAAAAACTTTAGGGGGGGTCTTGTTTTTTTATGTGGGGACTTGGGGACTTGGGGCTTCAGGCCATACGCGGCGCGGGGTACAAGGTCCCCACATGGCTTTTAAATGTGGGGACATATGCCTTAATTTGTGGGGACTTGGTTAAATTTTGCCTATTTTGCCGGTTTTTTCTAGTTGGGTTTGGCGGTGTTGGTCCCCGGATTTTGTGGGGACCGTCCCCACATAAAAAAATCATGTGGGGACCTTGTAAGACTTGGTACATAAGGGCTTCAATACTAAGTCCCCAAAATCCCCACAAAATTAATACACACCCCCTTAACATTTTCTAATCAGCCTCGAATAATTCAGCCGATAAGACCATCACGCGAATCTTTACACAGGCTACGCTGCGCTTTACTGTTGACCTTGGTTTATTGGTTCTGGCGTCCAGCTCCGTATCAATAACCAATCCACGCTCAATCATACGACGCCATAGGGCAGGCGCACTTAATAAGAAGCTGTCACCTTGATTACGGGCGAACTGTGCGGCTACCTTGAAGGCGTTGTCTTGCACAAGCCAGACCTCGCAAGGTTTACCGCTGGTTTGCTCGTTTAGGTACCCGATACAGTCGCCCATCGGGTTATACATGTCATCGCCTACAGCATCGGCGCCAGCATTGCGCCAGCCCCAAAAGAACGGATGGCTTTCAGGCGGTGCCTTCTTTAGGCGTTCGGCAACGTGACAGTTACCAGACGAGAACGCGGCCTTCAGTAGGTCAATGAATCGGCGTACCTCGTCTTGTTCGCTTTGATAAGCGCCTTGTTCGCTAAAAGCTTGCTTCAGCCCGGTCTCAATATCAGCGGTCAACACGTTGGCGCGTTCGCTACCAATCCCGGCATCCTGCAAAAAATCAATAAAGGTTTCAGCCCCCGCAACCATGTTGGCGTATATCTCGGGGGCGCGGGGGTGTGAGGTGGTAAGGCCGTTATTCCTGGCATCATTTTGATATTGCAGCACAAACTTAGGAAAATCTGCTTTTAATTGATCCATGCGCGAGGCTAACCACTGAATATAGGCACTCATTAGCCCGGCATACTTACCAGACTGGGCGGCTTGCTTATATATCGGTAGCTGATCGCTTGGAATGTCGGGCCTCGCTATTTCCAATATTAACGAGCGGGCTAGTAGTGACTGGCCTTTGGGGAGGTCTTCACCTGTCACGATGGTTAAGCTGCGATTGTAATAGCCGCTGTTGAGGTCTAGGCTTGAGGCTAGCCGGTCGCGGGCGGCCTGATTACCCGTCCCTCTCACAAACCTTTCCGCTTTAGCGCTTAGCTTAGCGGCTTCGGTTGGGCTTACGGACGGCTTGTAATCGTCAACCACGAACAGTCCATCTTTAGCTCGGTAAGCCTTTGATTCCATTGCGTTTTCCGTATCAGACCAATTTGACGGGAAGCTATTTGAATTAAATTCTTTCCCAAAAAACGCCAGACATAAGGCGGCAAGCTCGCTTTTGCCTGAGCCTGTAAGCCCGTGCGTCCATATAACGTAGTTGGTTGGCTGGCATTCACCCAAGGGCGCGCGAGCAATACCGGCCAGCAACACAGCGCCTATGTGGGGCTTGTTGGGGCAGATGGTAAGCAGTTGCAATGCCTCATTGATTGCGGCGCGTAACTCATCGCCTGCCAGTGGTGCCGGTAATGCGTATCTTGACATGTGACCGCTACCCAAATCGGTTTCTACCGAATCAATAAGACCGGCTGCACAAATAGCACCGCTGCTGGTCAAATAGCGCCATTGCTCACTAATCTTTTTCCAGCCGGTGAATTTATAAATTACGCGGCGCGGTACATCGCCATTCAATTTTGAATATAAGTGAATGGCTGCCCGTAGGTTGTCTTTTTTTGATGCACCTGGATGGATGAACGGGGCTGTACCCCAAAATTCATTGGCCCAATTGCCTTGGGATGAATAGAACGACTTGGCGGGTACATCGACCAACGGGAGCGGCACCCCATCGGCGCGGCGGCCTTCGATACGTAAAAAAGAGGAATCCTCTAAGCCGGTGTCTTGAACGATTTCTTCAACGATCTTGCAGGTAAAATCACACAGCGGAAATTCTACAAAGCCATCACCTTCAGGCCCGGCCCGAACTGCCTTGATTTGATGGAAAGCGCCGTTTTTAATGGCATAGTCCCCAAACTTAAAGAAGTTTGGTTGATGAGCCCGCCCCGCCGGAACCATTGCCGCCGGTATTGCCGGGCTTTTTGCTGGCTGGTTTTTTTGCAGAGTTAACCAGCTCTAACACTGGTTTAGATTTATCAGTCATTTGCAATCGCCTTTAGTGAAATAGCGTAGTCGTTAAAATCGGCGTTTGGTATTGGCGGCACGATAACCGAACCATCAACGGCCTGAGCGGCTGCTGTGGCCTTGCTTAGCCCAGGATTTCCTGCTGTTTCGGTATCGTTATCGGCGGCTAGGATGATGTGAGCGTCTGGCAGCTTTTCACGAACTATCTTTGCAACAGCAAGCAGATTGTTTGCAGTGAACGCCAAATAGACGCGGTGGTTTGTCTCTTCGTGAAGAGTGCAGCCGGTGGCGAACCCCTCACAAATCAGCACGGTTTTAGACTTACCACCGATCCACCAAAACAACCCGGCCAGCTGTCCAGAGGCGAGGAAATCTTTATTACGCGTCACCAATGGGTGCGGCCCAGGGAATATGGCCTGAAGGCTTCGAATCTGCCCGGCGGCATTAAACAAAGGGATGATTAAGCAGTTATCTATAACCAGCTTTTGGCGGTTGCCGTCATCATCAATAATGGTGCGCTCCCAACTAGCAAGCCTTGCGCCGTGTGGCTTGATCTGCTTGGCGATTAAGTAGGGATGATCTATTGGCGCGGGTGCTGCTTTGTTCCAGATTTGCACGGCCTTAAGCGCGGCCCGGTCATAGCCTTTTAACTTCTCAAGCAACCGCTTCTGCTGTTCGCGTTTGATACGCTCTAACTCAGCCGTGTCTAGTTTGGCTGTAGCTGTGCCATTTACAAAAAATGCTTGGGTGTGGGCTTTTTTCCAGTTGCAAGCGATACCACCAAGGCCATCGGCAAAAAACTTAATGCGCCCGGCACCATTGCGGGGCTTGCCGTCTGTTGAGTCTGTGACGTGGAAGAGGCCATCAAACGGGTAAGCCTTATAAACAATCCCAACAGTGGCACAGGCGGCCATTGCGGCTGCTTCAATACTATTAGCGCTCATACAATATGCCCCCTGATTTCATCAACAACAGCGGCTAGGCTGTCGGTGGCGGCGGTAATTTCCTGTCCAATCGGGGTATCTTTAATTGGTTTAACAAGCCTGGCCAGCGCGTGGTTAATATCGGCCACGGACTTTAGGCGGTCCAAACAAAAAACTGTTTTCCCTAGGCGCGGTAGATTGCTTTCAAGCCCCGCAAGGCGGCGTTCACAAAACCAGATATATTCGTTTATTTCCTCACCAAGCCATTCGAAGCCATTAGAACCGGCAAAGGCTTTATTGATGCTTTCCTTTAACGTGTCTGGGAATGAAGTTGAAGCCGCTTTTAAAAGGCTGGCTACATCATTATGGCGGCTCATTGGTCACCGCCTAATTGCTCGACCAAGGCGCGAATGTCCGAAGCCTTCCAAGCGGTGGTTCGTGGTGATAATTTAACGGGCTTAGGGTATCGACCAGTCTTGACCCCCGTCCACCATGTGGACTTACTGACGGGGATAATTGGCTCTAGCGGTGGTGTTGCGGTTGGGTCTCCGATGATTTGCGGCAAGCGTAAAAAACCGGTTTCTGGTATGGCGTTTTGTTTCATGTTGTCTGCTCACGTTTGTTAAGGAACGTGAATAGGTTATGCAGTGTGTTTTGTTTATGTAGGGTAACCGATAGCTGTAGGCTGTTACCCTAGATTAATTATCCTGTTGTTTTTTAATGCCTTTCGGCTTTCCTGTTGATATTGTTTTTTCTATCCATTCCCATAAACTTTTATTCCAAGGGTAAGCGTTCGGGCGTTTTTGAAATGTAGTTAAAATCTTGTATTGGTAAGGATTATTCTTGACTCGTTCCACAACGCGTTTATAGGTTTTTTCGATGGTATTTGATTTCGAGCCGCCTTCGTCCTCGGTTTTGTTAGAGAATATAGCGCCTCCAATCTCGTAAACATCCCTCCATTCCGCGCCGTGCTCTCTAGCATCTGTTACATGCTCATAGATTTCATAATCAATCATATTTTGCCGGTATTTTTTCAACCACTCACACCAGGACTGTAGCTTTGGCTTGTTCCCTGTTGCGAGGGTGTTGATTGCCTCATAAAGTCCAGAAACCGCCCAGTCTGGCAAAGGTTGCTGATACATTTTGCACCAATAAACCATGTCCTTGAGAGCACCTAGATTGCCAGCTTGATAGGCTTTCTCTAGGCTATTTTTATGTCGATCAAACGCTGGTGAGCCGAAAACATGGTTAACGCCATCAACTACCCAAGCCGGTAAAGGGATATGATGAAGCGAGCATAATTTAAATGCTTCTTTCAACGGTTCGCGAGGTTGACCACCTTTCTTATAGGCGGTTTCAAGCCGTTGTAGCCTGCTTTCTATCCAATTGTGTGGCAATTTAACACCCCGTCAAAGTGTCAGCCGTCCGAAAGGATTAACCGGAAACGGGGGACGAATCCCGCTTATCGCTCCGTCGAGCTATCCGGTTAAATTTGATTGTATCAGTTAGCAGTCTTTTTAAACGCGATCACTTGAGCGCCGTTCTTTAGGCTGTCCAGGTAATCAGACCAGCTTTGCATCATCTTATGACGTGCTGGCAAGTGGGCGGTTCTGTTGTAGGCCCGTCCGTTGGGGTCTCTAACGGCGTGGGCTAATTGATGCTCTATAAAATCAACCCTATGGCCTAACACCTCATCAAGAATGGTTCTCGCCATGGCTCTGAATCCATGTATAGATGCTTCCTCTTTACCTATGCCCATGCGCCGCAAGGCTGCCAATAACGCAACATCTGACATGGGGCGACTTCCGTTTGGCGTTCTCGCACTTGGGAATACGTAGCGGCCATGACCGGTAAGCGGCTTTATCGCTTCCAGTATGGCAATTGCTTGGTTTGATAATGGCACAATGTGATCAACGTCTGTTTTGGTAACATGAAAGCACCATTGCCTAGTATCAAGGTCGATATGCTCCCACTCTGCTTGTCTTAGCTCGCCGGGTCTTACAAACACCATAGGCGCCAGCATGAGCGCACTCTTAACAACAAAAGTTCCTTCATAGGCATCAATAGCGCGTAGCAGTCGAGCCGCGTCTTGTGGCTTGGTTACGGCTGCAAAGTTGCCACCTTTAGCTGTTGGCATTGCGCCTTTTAAATCCGGAGTTATATCCCGCTCTGCTAAGTTTTGAGTGATTGCATAACGGAAAATCTGCCCGCATGTTTGTAATGCTCTGTGCGCGGTATCTTGTGCGCCACGTTCACCGATACGCTCAACAACCTTCAACAACTCGAACGCTTTGATTTCGTTTATTGGTGTTGCCCCAAGCCATGGGAAAATATCACGCTGTAACATTGCCAGGGTCTTTTTTTGATGGCTTTCTGCTTTGTCTGACATGTGCTTGCTATGCCATTGACGCGCCACATGTTCAAAGCTACCAATTATGGTAAGTCCAGCTTCAAGGCGGTTTTTGTTTTCATCCATTTGCTGTTGCTTTGCTTTGTCGTCTTTGCGGGTGTCGCTTGGGTCAATGCCGTTGGCAACTTTGTTTTGCGCCTCGGTTGCTTTTCGTCTTGCATCAGTCAGAGTTGTTTTTGGGTAGACTCCAAGTGATAAAGTTTTGCGCTTACCGGCAAACGAATAATCAAATCGCCACCATTTTGCGCCGTTGGTTTTGATTAGCAGATACAGACCTTCACCATCATTAAGCCGTTTATCCTTAATATCCGGTTTGGCGTTGCGTAGCGTGACATCCAGCAATAATTTCTTAGCCATTTGCAGTAACTCTCAGTGCATTAACAGTAACTTTTTGCAGTTACTGTAAAAGTTACTGCAAAAATTGTCGACTGTTACTGCATTTCGTTGCATATCGTTGGACAATAAAAAACCCGCTAAGCTAGGTAACTTGCGGGTTTCTGTACTTCTTTGAACTTCATAAAACGTTGTATTGGTGGAGGCGGCGGGGATTGAACCCGCGTCCGTAAGTACTCCGCTGTAAGGTCTACATGCTTATCCCACACTTTTGATTTAGCCGATAACTACCCGTTGGGCCAAGAAAATCATCAGCGATTCCGTAAGGTTTTAGGGCATCCGCTCCGGACAGGCTTCAGCACGATCTTATGTAATATGACCTCTGAGCGTCCAGCGAACTGAACTCCACCCGCATAAGCACAGATGGTCAAAGGAATGGGAGCTGTGTTTAAGCAGCTAACGCCATTGAGTAGTTTTCGTCATTTGCGAATACTTTTTTTCTGTAGGATTTACGAGGTGTACAGTCCTCGGCATGCACTTAAAGTTTCGCTACCCACGTCGAAGCCATGTCGCCCCCGTGGATTGATAATTTAACAAATAATTATGTTAAATACCACACAATTTTTATTTGCCGTTAATCAACCAGCATTCTTGCTAACGGACCCTTTTCTTGCGCGGGTTGCCGTGCTTTATCCGGCTGTTTTGCGCATTGTTGAACAATGTTGTGTAGTTGCTGAATCTGTTCAGCATGTTGCTGAACAATCACTAAGATGGAGTCTGAAACTGAGATTTCAATAGTCGCTAACGCTTGATTTAATCCTTTATTCAGTCCTCTTATAGCGGTTTTTTTCAGCGACGGTTGGGCTTTTTTAATAACGAAGAAGGGTATCAACCAACTCAAGGCAATCGCCAAGGTGCTGTGAATAGCAAAATCAACGCCCAAGTATTGGCTGTGGGTGATGTTACTGGTGTAGTAGCCTATGAACACTTGGTAGCCGACCCAGGCCATAACCGTTAACGGCAGCAGTATTTCGGCCAGGCGCATGGTTTTTAAAAAAACCCGTTGGGCTAAGTTGCCTGGATTAGCTAAGGCCTCGCGCACGGCCTGGGCACTTTGGTCGCGGATAATTTTTTCCGCCTGTTCGCGAATTGGCGCCAATTGCTGCCTGATTGGGGCGGCTGACATGCCGAGTTGATTAGCGTTGCTGATAAATTCATCCAAGGCATCATCCAGCCTACTTTGCGCCCAGATATCCCAAAGCACAATTTGATTCATTGATGGGTGAGTAATCAAATCAGGAGTGTGCTCGGCATAATAAGAGGCTGCTTGCTGTATCGGCCAAACAAATCCTTGTTGCAGAAGTTTGCTGGAGCGTTGCCATTGCTGTTGCCAGAGTCCCACCAATTGTTGAGTTGCGCCAACGTCGCCTAATTTGGGGATGATCTGTTGCAGGCGCTTGGTGAGTTCTTGTGTGCGAACTTGCAGCCCACGTTGTTCGAGTTGCTCGATGGTGTGCTGGGTTGCTAGCGTTACTAGGGTTGATTTTAATGACTCGAACTCATCGCTTGGTGACACTGGATCGCAAATGGTTTTGAAGATGATTGGCTCATTAAAACCGGCTTGCTGCAGTTGCAGGATGAAGTCTTGGTATTGCTCGATTTGACCCCTGTCCCACTGATTAAAGACAAACAGCCAGGCATGTTTGCCGCCTTCAGCAAGCAAGAGCCGCCAGGCTTTGTTGTCGCGATAACGTTCTGGACTCACCACATAAATCAGCACATCGATGTGCGGCAGCCATTGCAAGACTTGGTGTTTATTAGCTTGCTCGGTGCTGTCAATATCAGGCATATCAATCCAAACAATGTGTTGGCTGGTGCCATCTTGATGTTGGGCGATGTTGACTTGCGCGACGGGAAATTGCGCAGGCAAGTGTTGTAGCGTCACCGATTGGTGATGGTACAAGGTGACTTCTCTGGACGTGGGCCGTTCCACACCAGCTTTGGCGATGGCTTTGCCGGCCAAGCGATTGAGTAACGAGCTTTTGCCGACGCCGGTGCCGCCCATAAAAGCGACGATCAACGGTCTGGATTGACCAAGATCAAATAATGCGGTGGGAGCTTGCAACTCAGTATCGCTAACAGCATGCAAGCTGTCTTGATTGATCCAGCCGGCCGCTAGAGCTTGTTCAGCCCAGCATTGGGCGTTTTTAAGTAACTCAGAGTAATCGTAAGCCATGGCGTTTTTCTTTAAGTTGGGCTTCTGCCGCCTGGAGTTGTTCAGGGGAAATGTTGAAGTTCATCGTCGAAGACACAGTCGCGGGCAGCTGTTTTAGGTTTTCACGCAGGCAGTTGATAAATAACGTTTGTTTTACGGTATTCAACTGCTGTTGTTTGAGTTCGCGTTCTACTTTACCCATATAGCTGCCGATAGCGCTTTCGGTCAGTAACGACGTAACAGTAAACATCGCCGGGGCAATGATCAAATCGTGTAAACCCACGCCACCGGTATTGAGCGCTAGTGCAATAGCCGCCGCATCAGCGGTAACGCGGGTTGCGCGCAGACTGTTGAGCGCCAGCGGTTGTTTTTGTAACTGTTGATATAAGCGGTGCGCGGCACTTTCCACGTCTTGTTGAAAATCCACATGATAGCTTTTTGCGGCATCATCAAATTCGTGCAACAACCTTTGTTTTTGATTGCGCAGTACGCTGGAGAGCTGTTGCCACCACTGATTTTGACGGCTTTGCTCAGTTTCATCCAACAACTGATCCGCCAATTGAATCAATAAGTGCTCGGCAATTTGTTTGAGTAATGCCAGTTCATGACTGCTATTGGCAAGATGCAGGCGTTTTCGTCCCAGCTTCATCATTTGCCTAACCGGCCAAGTCAGAATTTTGCGCGTACTGGCCAGTACCCCTGCTAGACCTGGTATTTCCAGCAGATTTAACAGTTCTGCCAGCGCATATTGAAAGGTCTCATAATGATGCGGGTGATCGAGAAAATTCTGTTGATATGATAGTAAAGCCTGTTCAATGCTTTGTTCAATCAAGTCATGCCAGTGCTGTAAGGCCTGATGTTCAGCAAGCACCGGCTCCAGCCAAGTTGGCCAGTATTTTTGCAGGTATTCTTGCTCTAAGCGCGGCTGTTTTTTTCTTGTTGTGGTCTTAGCGATGCGCTGCAGCAGCTCTTGCCCATGTTCTGGTAATACGGGTAAGCCAAGTTGTTTTTGATAATACAGCGGCATAATTTCAGGTACGGCATCGCTTCTGGTCTGTTGCCATTTCTCTTGTAGCGATCGGATAAGCACGGCTTCCGAGCCTTCTACCAGTTTATTCAAACAAATCAGAGTGGGCTGGTTTAACGCCTCAAGCGCAGCCATCGCATCCCAAACTGATTGATCGGCGTATTTTTCTTTACTGACCACCAGAATGATGACATCCGCCAGCGCAATAGTTCTGAGCACACCTTCCCGGTAATTGGCGGCGTCTATCGAATCAAAATCCGGGCTATCCCACAAGACACAAGGCGGCAAGAGAGTCGAGCCATTGGTGTTTTCGATTAATGAGTAACAATCGAAACGGTCGCGGTTGAGTTGTGCAGGCAGCAGTTGTTGAAACCGACCAAAATAGCGCTGTAAGCTTTGACAGTCTTGTGTCGATAGCCAATTACAAAATCCCTGGGGATGCACGGTATAGCCTGCCAACGGGCTCACGCCAGCTATTTGGCTGTTTAACAGCACGTTAACCAACGAACTTTTGCCCGCTTGGGTTGGGCCGATCACCGCAATTTGCAGAGGTAGCTCTGGTTCGATAGACAGCAGCTTGCCTTTACGCAAAAACGCTTCGGCCAACAGCAATTGATCTATGCGCTGTTGATACTGGGCGGCGATGATTTCATTACCCGGCTGATTAGCAACCAACTGGTAACGCTGTTGTAACGATAGGATAAATTCCAGCATACATGGTGGCTGAGGGTTATAATAACCTTGCATTTTACTTTGTTTAGTAATTTGGCGTATCAACATCACAACAACAATAAATACTCACCGGGACCTGTACTTAACTTGAGGTTATGTTTATGAAAAAACTCTCCGCCCTCCTGCTTGTTATCGCGTCACTCGCCTTGGTTGCTTGTGGAAAAGGCGAACAAATCAACGGTCACAATACGAATACCGCTTACAAATCGATAAGAATGATAAAAAATCGTTTGCCGACTGATAATCGTATCGAATATGAAGTTTCATTCTGGACTATTCGTGATTCGATTAAAGATGATGCTGAATTTCTGTCCACAGTAGACGGCAAGAATCCGCAACAAATTGTTGAATTAGGTAAAGAATTTTATCAAAAACGTAAAGCGTCCGGATTTAAGGAATATGAGCAGTATTCAAGCTGGGAAGAAATGATTGCCAAATTCGGTAAAGAAAGAATTGAGCAAGACCGGTCTAAAAGTAAAAACAAAAAGGACCAAGTCGATTCTTCTCGCGACAACGTGATGTACAAACTCGACAACATTTAATTGTTCTACAGCAGGGTACTTTTTTGTATCCTGCTTTTTATCGCCCAGGCAGGGCTTTTTGACTGCCTAAAGCGGCGACAAATTGACTAGCCTCAGCAATAGTAAGTTCCATTGCCTGAATCAGCTGAGAAATATCCACACCAATTTCAATAAACTCGTGCCGTAATGCTGCAATCGCTTGGGCATTGAGGTTATGTTTAAGATACAGCACCTGATCCTTGAACGCCGCCAGTACCGGTTGAATTTTCGACTCGGCGCGTTGCATGGCACGAATTAACCGGACATAGTTTTGCCGAGCCATTTTTAATTGCTGGCGACTGCTGTTACGCAAGGCGCGATTGGTATATTCATTCAGTTCGTTTTCCCATTCCACAAACAGCGCTTCGCTGACTTCCTCTATCGCTCTGATTCTATTACTCACCGACTCTGACTTAGCGCAACAAAATTGATACTGCCTGTTGAGCAAATTGTATTTATGTTCCATCGGTGTGTCATTGACATGCACCAAGCTTTTAAAGCGTTCCAGCGCGTCCTGAAATTCATCGCGCGTTTCTTGCAATCCGGTACAGGCCTGTTCCACATGCGCCACGACAATGTTGCGCTTAGAATCGCCGATAGATTCCCGCGCCTGGTAATAGGCCGTCCGGAACTTTTTAGCAAGAAACCGGCTGATTAAATTAAATGCGTCTTCGGCCATGAATTTGTCTGCGAGTTAATGATGTGAATGTTAAACGCTGCGTCTTGCACAGCTGTACAAAATGCATTGTCGATTGTACCCAGTTCTGTCAGTGCCTCTAAGCTCAAGCCAGGTTGAATTGCGGCAGATTTGACCAAAATCAAATCACTGGCGGATACCGCGCTGGCCAACCAAGCTGCCAGGCTGTCTGAGGTAATGTCCCAACTAGCCGTTATTCCTGCATTGTCCAATTCTTTGATGTCCGGCGACCAGAGCAATGTTTGCCAGGTAGCCGCCCTGGCTTTTATTGCAGTTACTGATTCTGCGATGACAAACCGGCTTTTCAGACCGTTGATCAACAGCGCCATTTGTTGCATCGCCAGCAAAGCCATGACATGGGCGGTGCGATCATCAAACTGCCAGCGAATTTGCGCCATTCTGACCTGATCTGCAAATACCCCACCGCCCGGCACAATCACCACTGAGTCGTTTTGGTAGTGTTGCTCTATCTGCTGCAAACAATCAAGCAATGCGCCTGATTGCTCCAAACTGCCACCTAACTTAACTACGATCACTGCTTTGCAATTGCTTCAATAGATTCAGCATCGCGGCGGCTTTATCAAAGCATTCTTGATATTCCTCTTCCATCACTGAATCATTGACGATACCGCCTCCGGCCCAAAAGCGAATGGTACCGGCTGAATGGACCAAGGTTCTTATCGCAATATTGGTATCCATATTGCCATCGAAACCAATGTAACCGATGGCACCGCAGTAAACCCCACGACGATGTGGTTCAAGTTCTTCGATGATTTCCATGGAGCGAATTTTAGGCGCGCCGGTAATGGAGCCGCCTGGAAAGCAACTTCTTAACAAATCCAGAGCTTGTTTATCCGCCGCCAATTCGCCAGTCACCGTGCTAACCAGATGATGTACGGTTGCATAGCTTTCTACATCAAACAGCACCGGCACTTTAACCGAACCGCTTTTGCAGGTTTTACTGATGTCGTTGCGCAGCAAATCGACAATCATCAGGTTTTCCGCGCGATCTTTTTTGCTGTGTTGCAAATTGAGTGAGTACTGCTGATCTTCAGCCTCGTTCAGCCCGCGCGGCCGTGTGCCTTTGATGGGTTTGGTTTCAACCACACCATTGGTCAGCTTCAAAAAGCGCTCCGGCGATGAGCTTAATATTTGCACGTCAGGAGTTGTGAGGTAGCAACTAAATGGCGCGGCATTAAGCTTACGCAGCGCCTGATAAGCGACCCATGGATCACCGTCGCAAGGCGCAACAAAACGCTGCGCAAGGTTGACTTGATAGCAATCGCCTTCTTTTAGATAGCGTTTGATTTTATTAAAGGCTATCGAGTACCCTCGTTTATCCATGTTGGCTGTAACTGGCCCCAACACTTTGAAGTCAGTATGCGCATGCTCAACAGGCTGCCGGCTAAATTGGTTCTGCAACATTTGCCACTTTGTATCATCGCAGTGCTGAGCTATCAGATGGGTAGTTTCCTGATGATGATCGACCACTACTGCCCAGTCATAAATGCCAACGGCCATTTCGGGGATATGTTCGGCATCTTCGGCAAATGCGGGAAGTTTTTCTAAACGACGCGCCAAGTCATAAGAAAAATAGCCAATTGCGCCGCCATTAAATGGCAAGTCATCGGCTTCACGGCTGTAGCCTGCCAGTTGTTGTTTAACCAATTCGAAAGGATCGACACCGGACGCTTGGGTAACGCCATCACGAGTAATTTGGGTGATGTCACCTTGAGTCACTAAGGTACAACGCGGTTCGGCAGCAATTATGTCGTAGCGGCCCTGTTTGCAGCTGGGATAACCACTGTCAAGAAATACGGCCCATGGCTGGCTGGCGATAACAGAAAATAGCCTCGCGCTATCTTGAAAATACGGCAACGAGCATAAACGTTGAGTCGATGAGGGCATTGAATATGTTTGGGGAGAGTTAAAACGATAAGCTTAGAAGCGGCGAGTAATGGGCATTAAAGCAATGCCCTTCGCATATCTTAAATCTTGGCGGCGTTATTTACCAAAAAACTGTCCGAATGCCCGACTGCCTTCACCGGTTTTAATGGTATTAACCACTTTTAAAGTGTTGCCGTCAATCACTGACACCGTGCCGTCAAACCAGTTGGCAACATAAACATGACGATCATCGGGATGGGTGCTGATACCTTCTGGCTTATCACCCACTTTAATAAGGGCGATTTCTTTTAAGGATTCAGTGTCCACAACAGATACGGAGCCATCATCCTGGTTAGTGACAAATAAGCGGCTGTCATTGAGCGCCAGTGTTGTCGCATAGGGCAACATGTTGACTTTGACGGTGCGTATCGGCTTCATACGGTTGGCGTCAACCACCGTCACATCGTCACTTTGCACATTGGCTACGTAAATACGCTCACCTTTGCTATCGATAGTCAGTCCGAACGGATGCTTGCCTACGTCAACGGTAGCTTCGATAGTTAATGACTTCAGGTCAATTTTCGACACCGAGTTACTGAGTCTGTTAGCGACGTAAAGCCATTGATTATTTGGACTAATAACCAAGCCGGAGGGCGACTCTCCTACGGCAATTCTTTTAATCACTTGCCAGTTGCCGACATCCAACACTGCAACCGAATTGGTATACCAATCAGCCACATAAACGCGCTTACCGTCAGGAGCAACAACAATACCCAAAGCACCATCACTGACTTCTACTTTATGCAGAAGCGAATTGGTGCGGGTATCCAGCACTGCAAAACCTTTGCCTTCCGGAGTGCTGACATAACAATAACGACCATCCGGCGATACCGCAATACCCGCCGGTTTACCCGGAACAGCAATGGTATTGACGACCTTAGCTTGGTCGGTATCAATCACCGAGACGCTGTCATCTAATTGATTGCTGATATAAGCATAAGGAGCAGCCATAACTTGCGCTGATAAAAAAACGGTAGCGACAAGCATCGCTACCGTCATTTTGTTCACTGAGAACACAGAAGCAGCCTTACTTTTCAGCAAGCGCTTTTAAGTTTTCAAGACCAGCTTTCAATACTGTGGTTACTGCAGTATTAGCGGCTTCTTCGTTCATTTCTGCTGGTGGGTTGTTGTTCATGTAAGCGCGGTAATAACCAGCTTTCCAGGAAACAGTAGTGGTATCGCCATTTGCAGTGACATCAATGCTGGCTGCATAGTTATCAACCGGGAACACAGGTACTTTTTCTTCAGTACCGGAATGGGTAATGGTTTTTGCAGTGCTAATGTCGGTAATCTTATAAGCATAAGACAAACCTTTTTCATCGTACTTTTTCAATTCTTCAGTGATGGTGCCGCCGTCTTTTAGTGTTAACACGCGGGTTGCGCCTTTAGTGTTGCCACCGTTAACAGTTACACTTTTAACCGCCGGCAGCCAAGACAAATCACCAAAATCTTTAATAATGGACCATACTTTTTCAGCCGGTGCATTGATGGTAATTTCCTCGTCTGTTTTTTGACGAACAGGACCGTGAGCACTGACTAAACCGCTAAACAAAAATAGTGCCGCCGATCCAGCCAAAATAACTTTCTTCATAGTAACCTCTTAAATTATTAACATAAAAACCAAACCCGAATCATATGATAACGGCATGCAACCTGCTCCGCAATAAGCCTGGCAGCGGCTGTTAACGCCAGGAAAAAACCTTGGAATTGGTTGGTCTAAAATTTACCTGCTTTTCGCTTCCGCTTGTTGCGATAATAAGCCCACATTAATTATTAAGGATACTGTTTCGCATGTGGTTTAAAAACTTAAGTATTTTTCGTCTTACCGAAGAGTTCGCTCTAACTCCAGTCGAATTGGAAGAAAAGCTCGATCAAATCGCTTTTCGTCCTTGTGGTCAGCATGAAGAAGCCACTTTCGGTTGGACTGCGCCTTTAGGCAAAACATCACAACAGCTGGTACACGCGGCCAACAGCTTTATGATGATTTGCGTAAAAAAAGAGGAAAAAGTCCTGCCGGCAGCGGTAGTCAATGAAATGCTTCAGGAAAAAATCCTGGAGGCCGAAGATCAGCAAGGCCGGAAATTAGCTAAAAAAGAACGTGCCGCAATTAAAGATGAATTGATCTTTGAGCTATTGCCCAGGGCTTTTACCTTTTCCAACAAAACCTATGCTTATATTGACCCTAAAGGCGGCTGGATAGTCGTTGATGCCGCATCAGCAAAAAAAGCTGAAGATTTACTCAGCCTGCTGCGTAAATGCTTAGGCTCATTACCTGCCGTTCCGCTTAATACTGTCGATAAACCAGTAGCCATCATGACCGATTGGTTGATCAACAACCAACCGCCTGCGGACATCACTATCGAAGATGAATGCGAACTGCGCTCGCCGGAAGAAGAAGGCGGTATTATTCGTTGCAAACGCCACGATCTGTCGTTGCCGGAAATCAAAAACCATCTGGATACCGGCAAGGAAGTGATTAAATTGGCGGTCAGCTGGGCAGATCGTCTAGCTTTTATCATTGATGAAAATCTGGCCATAAAACGCCTGAAATTTCTGGATTTAATACAAGAACAAGTCACCGACACTGAAACTTCAAGTGAAGCCGAACAATTTGATGTGGATTTTTCCATCATGTCACTAGAATTGGCTAACTTCCTGCCACGACTCTTGGAATTGTTTGGTGGCGAAAATAAAGCCTGATAGAGTCTAATTTCTTAGACATGCCGGAATGCGCCACACTAATCCGGCATGTTGATGCTCTCAAGGTATTACCCATGCAAAATATTATATGGATAAGATCGGCGTTATATGAAATCAATAGCATCCAAACTTAATGTACTGACTATTTTTTTAATAACGCTTACCACGTTGGCGACCGGTGGCTACCTCATTTGGCGGCAGCAACTTAATGTGCTTAGCAACTTTGATATATTGCTGGTTGTCCCGGTGATTATTTTGGCAGGTACCGTATTAGCGCTGTGGCAAACACGACGAATCCTGCTCCCCATCAAACAATTAACAGCGGCAACACAAGCTGTTTCCCGAGGCGATTTTAGTAACCCTCTGCCCTATTCTTCAGAAGATGAGTTTGCTGAAATAGCTGCTGCGATTAACGACATGTCCCAAGAATTGGCGCGCTATCGCCATGACGCTGCCAATCAACGTGAAACGTTAGAAGAGCAAGTTGCGCAGCGTACAAGTGAACTAGAACATAAAACCGATGAGGCATATCAACTTGTTGATGAAGCACAAGCAGCCAGTCGCGCTAAAAGTGAGTTTTTAGCCACCATGAGTCATAAAATCCTTACGCCAATCGATGGCGTAATGGATATGACAGAGTTGTTAATCAATACCGAGTTATCTAGCCGCCAAAAACACTTGGCGGAAACCATTTTTGGAGCCATCGAATCATTACGCAACGTTATTAGCAATATTACGGATTTATCTCAAATCGAGAACGGCGAGGTTCAATTAAGTATTGATGATTTCAATTTGCGTGCATTGCTGGACGACACCGCTCAAATAATACCCAGCCAACCGCAAATTGCCGCGGCACTTGTTAAGGATGAAAGCCCTGAAAGCAAAGGCACAATCCTTATCGCTGAAGATCAACCCATTAACCAAGAAGTTGGTAAGTACATGCTTGGCGCACTGGGGTATCAGGTCGATTGTGCCAATAATGGCCTGGAAGCCGTCAACGCCAGTGCGGAAAAGCACTACGACCTTATTTTAATGGATTGCCACATGCCGGAAATGGATGGATTTACCGCAACCGAGACTATCCGAAAACGAGAATTAGCCGAATTTTGGCAACGTAGAATTCCAATCATCGCATTAACCGCTAATGCACAAGCAGGCATTGTTGAACAATGCTTAGATGCCGGCATGGATGGATACCTAGGTAAGCCTTTTAATAGCAATCAATTGCAAGAGGTAGTGAGCAAATGGCTATTAGACAAGCGGCATCAAACCGGACCGAAAGCCACTACTAATGCGGTTGATGGCCGCCAGCAAGGCCTTACCTCCAGCATCACCGAGCGTCGCAGTATCGTTTTAAAGGCTGAGGCACTAGAAAACTTAAGGCAAATTACGACCACTGCCGGAGAAACTTTACTCAATAATGCAATTAGAATGTTTCTGCATTCTGCACCCGAAGCTGTACAGGCATTGCGCAATGCTTTCGCCATTCAAGACAGTGCCGCATTAAGAAAAACCGCGCATAGTTTTAAATCAGTGTGTGCCAATTTGGGGGCTCAAGCGTTAGCTGACGCCTGTGCCTCGATTGAAAGTATCGCCAAGCAAGGCAAGTTAACAGGCGTAGCAGAGTTGTTGTCAACGATGGAAGTTAATCTTCCTAAAGTCATCAATGCTCTGACAAAAGAATTTGATAGTGCGGCGCTTGATAATCCACCGCCTCCTACTCAGCCTAAACTAACCAGTAAACGTATTTTGCTGGTTGATGATGACAGTAACTTTCGTTTAATCACTAGCGTTGCCTTAAATGCTTCGGGATTTTTAGTCGATGAGGCCGTCAGCGGAAGCCAAGCGCTGGAAAAAATTGCCCGACAGGTACCCGATTTAGTGCTACTTGACGCCGTCATGGATGGACTCGATGGTTTTGAAACCTGCCGCTTATTGCGTAATGCACAAAATATGGCTGATGTGCCGATTATTATGGCAACGGGCTTAGAGGATATTGATTCCATCAACCGTGCTTTTGATGCTGGTGCCAATGATTTCGTCATAAAACCTTTAAATTATCCAATCTTGGCCCATCGGTTAGGGTTTATTTTAAGAGCCAGCCAAAACATAGCGGAGCTTAGGAGCAAGAAATTTCAATTAAGTGCCGCTCAGCGCATTGCTCGCTTGGGCTATTGGACTTGGGATGTCACCCTTAATCAATTTCAAATCTCCGAGCATTTGGCAGAATTGTGCGGCATTGATTTATCCTCTTTTAATAAAACCTTAGAAGGATTTATTGCGCTGATTCATCCTGACGATCAAAGCTTCGTTAAAAACATTATTACTGCGGCACGTAATAAAGCCACCATTCAACATACTGAATACCGCTTACAGGTTAGCCATTCCGAGCCAATTATTGTTCACCAGGAAATCGAAGCGATTACCGAAAGCCAGCATTCCATTATTACCGGCACGGTTCAGGATATTACGCACAAAAAACAAACGGAATTGCAGATACATCGCTTAGCCTATTTTGATAATCTCACCGGCTTGGCAAGTAGAGCTTATTACCATGAGCGCATTGACGATTTCATTAATACGGCTAATCGTCGTAATGAGCAATTTGCATTTTTGTTTCTCGATCTGGATGGCTTTAAAGATATTAATGACAGCTTTGGCCATGATGTCGGCGATCATTTTCTGCAAGCCATTGCCGAACGTCTAAAAGATGTCGTTAGAGACATTGATTTCGCGGCCAGGTTAGGGGGAGATGAATTCTGTATTATTTTGAATAATATCGCTGATAATGAAGGCATTGCTGAAGTCGCAGACCGTTGTTTACGGCAAGTTAATCAACCATTGCAGTTGGATCAATATCAACTGAAGCCTCGTGTAAGTATTGGTATTGCAATTTATCCCAGGGATGGGACGAATGAAATTGATTTAATGAAAGCCGCGGACGCCGCTATGTATGCCGCTAAACAAGCAGGTAAACAGCGCTATATGTTTTATTCTGATGACATGGCTAGCCAGGCTATCACTCGCTTGGAAAAAGAACAAACCTTAAGGGAGGCGTTTGATCAGGATCAGTTTGTGCTGCATTATCAACCGCAAATATCCATGCAGACTGGCAAAATGATTGGCATGGAAGCATTGATTCGCTGGCAACATCCTGAAAAAGGCTTAATTCCACCGCTTGAATTTATTCCGCTGGCCGATCAATTGGGCTTAATTACAGAGCTGGGTAATTGGGTATTACACACGGTCTGCAGGCAAATAGTGCAATGGCACCAAGCCGGTTTACCCTATTTACGAGTCGCCGTGAATATTGCCCCGGCGCATTTTCAAAATCCCGAGCTGTTCAATACTGTCGAAGGCTTACTGCAACAAACCGGGATACCGCCTGAATATCTTGAGCTGGAAGTTACCGAAAGCGCAATACAAACCGTCGGTTCTCTAAATGTCTTTAAGCAGTTAAGAGACATAGGTGTAAAAATTGCCATTGATGATTTTGGTACCGGCTATTCTTGTCTCGCTTCGTTAAAACAATTACCTTTGGATTGCTTAAAAATTGACAAGGTATTTGTCGATGATGTCTTAAGCAATCCGCATACGGCGTTACTTTTGGGCACCATTATCGGTTTAGCGAACGCGCTGGATTATACGTTGGTGGCCGAGGGCGTTGAAACCAAAGAGCAAGCGTTGATTATGCATGGCTTGGGTTGTCACATTATCCAAGGTTACTTGTTCAGTCGTCCGGTAGCCAGTGATCAAATCCCCGCCTTGTTCAATGTTGATTTCACGCTACCAAAAAATAATGCCTAACTTTCCCAATTAACCGATGCAAGACATTAATACTGAAGTCGTTCTCCCGCAGTTTCTCAAACGATTTGACGGACAAATTCACCTATCGCCACCAGCGATGAACATTCATGTATTGATGAAAACGCTGGCCGATGACGACATGGGGCAACGGGAATTAGCGGCAGTATTGCATCATTACCCCGTTATCACCGCCCGACTGATTGCATTATCCAACTCTGTCTGGGCCTGTCCTGCGACTCCGATTAGCAATATCGAAACGGCCTGTGTCAGATTAGGTACCGCAGTTGTTAAGGGCGTTAGTATTGCGATTGCTGTTGCGGCTTCTTTTAACGCCGCACGTTGCCCGGCATTTGATCCAATCCGTTTTTGGACGACCAGCATGCTGGTGTCGGAAGGCGCCGGACTGCTGGCCGCAAAGTTATCGAACAAAGTGATTTATTGCCAAGATTTTCAATATACCGCGCAAACGGCCGGTATTCTTCACAACTTGGGCTTATTGTGGCTAGCCGACAACTTGGCAACAGACACCTCCGAAGCATTGCAATTAGCCGCCACAGATCCGTTGTTAAGCGTCAACCAAGCGTTAATGCAACAAATGGGTATCGATTATTGTTTGATAGGTGCTTGGATAGGTAAACAATGGCATATGCCTGACGAATTAATTACCGTGATGCAGCAGCATCGTGAAAATCATAATCAAGATGCGTCTCCATTAGTCATCCTGGTTGGTGCCGCAGCGAGAATGATGTCCTTAATATTCCATGAAGCTGAAGAAATGGGGCATAATCAAGATCTGCACAATTTAGGCATAGATGTTGATTGGCAACGCCACGTTTTTAAGCAACTCACTAATAAATTTGATTCAACTCGAGAGCTGTCTAAGACGTTGTTTTTGTAAAACTTGTGTGTTTTAAATTATGCAGTTTTCTAATAAAAAACAAGCGAGGTGAGTTATGTCATTATCAAAAAAATTAGCGGCAGAATTTATTGGAACATCTTGGCTGGTGCTGGGCGGGTGCGGAAGCGCCGTGCTTGCTGCGGCTTTTCCTGACGTCGGCATTGGTTTTTTGGGCGTTTCGTTAGCCTTTGGTCTCACAGTATTGACCATGGCATTCGCTATTGGGCATATATCGGGTTGCCATTTAAATCCTGCGGTATCGCTAGGACTTTGGGCGGGCGGGCGGTTCTCAGCGGCTGAACTTATCTACTACATTCTGGCGCAAGTTGCAGGCGGCATTGTTGGAGCAGGTATTTTGTATCTCATCGCAACCGGCAAAACTGGTTTTGAAATTGGCGGGTTTGCATCAAATGGTTATGGTGAGCATTCACCTGGTGGTTACAGCTTGGCGGCAGCATTAACGACAGAAGTGGTCTTGACGTTTATGTTTCTTATCATCATTTTGGGCGCAACCGATAAGCGCGCTCCACAAGGATTTGCACCTATCGCCATTGGTTTAGGATTGACGCTGATCCATTTGATTAGCATCCCTGTTACCAACACCTCTGTTAATCCCGCAAGAAGTACTGCCGTTGCAATATTTGCCGGCGATTGGGCAATCTCGCAATTATGGCTGTTTTGGGTTGCACCGATTGCCGGCGCCATCATTGCTGGATTTGTTTATCGTTGGTTTGAAGCTGAGGATGTCGAGTAACTAAGCGGCGAGTATGGAAACTGTAAAGCGGAAGGTCTTGTGTTCCGCTTTACAGCCTGAATAGTTTAACTATCGCACTAATAAAAGCCTTTTTGACGCATTTCGGCCTCAAAAAGTTGTAGATATTTTGTTTCCGGATGACGCCGAACGGCATCTTCCAATAGCTCTATGTCAGCTCCGCCAACGTCGGCGGCAAATAAAATCATTAAACCGCCATCGTTAGAATCAATAATCACCTCCTGCAGTTGTTCAATTGCCCCGCCGCGCTCAGCTTTAATCAATGATAATTCATAAGCAATACGTGGCTGATTGGCTTTGATAATGATTGCTTCAAGCAACTCTAAATCGGCTTCCGGCAGATCATGGGCAAACCGATAAGCCAACTCAGCATCGCCCAAGGCAACCACTTGTTGTTGCAGTTGTTCGTTGAAGCCCTGCGCACTGATTCTTTAATAATTCAACAGCTGTCATGGCTTGCCCTCCGCTCAGGCACTTTCAGCAATTTCTTGCCTTGCCAGCAGGCGTTCGGACATCTGGGCTGCAAAAAGTCTTATACATTCATAAGCTTCCGGCAATGTTTGCAGCAAAGTTGCCATGAGCAGTTCATCGGTGGGTTCTTTACCGGCCAGTTGCAACTGTGACTTCAACTGATCGATGTTTTTCAGGACGGATAAATCACCTTCAACCAAGGCGACAATAATATCGACGCTGTTACTGACTACATCCGATGCTTGATTAGTTTCCTTGGCAATAATGCCGCTTCTCCAAAAGGCCAGTCGTAAACGCAAGCCTTGTAAAAATCCAGCGCTCCAATACCAAAGCTGATCAAAGCCAGCGTCATCAAGAGCGCTGAAATTATAGGGAAATTTAAGTTCGTTTTTGAATAAGGCTTTATTGCTGGCTTTAACAACGGCGGTAACGGCTTTTTTTAAGTCTTTTGATTGTTTACCCGTCAACTCTGGGCGTTCACCGAAAAATAACTCGGCCATCCAGTCAGCCGGATCAATGATGGCAGGAGTAATGGCTAACGCATAAAAGAAACCGCTGAGTCCGTCTTGATTGAGATGCTCATCTGTTGGCACGCAGTTACTGAGTTCGACGTCCAGTTTATGGAGTAATTTTTTATCTATCATGGCGTAAGCTCTTGGAAAAATTTATGAATTTAAGGATGCTGGTAACGGCTTTACGTGTTCAGGGTATCCATTAAATCAATCATAAATTCCATATCTTCATCTTCAATGCTTACCCAAACGTCAAAGCTAAGGTTTTTTAACACATCTCTTCCCTTCTCGTCGACATTCATCGCTAATAAAGTTTCTCTTAATTCATCACGCCGGTGTGCTAATCGCGGTCCAACTAGCAATGCATGCTGAATAACGCCAATTTGGCTTTGCACTAAGATTTTTAGCTGTTTTTTAATAATGTTGGATAAATCGTCATAGGCTTCGGCCAAAAAAATACCGACATCGGCGTCGCCGCGCAGTAATTGCTTGGCGACTAAAACATAGCTATCACAGACTTTTATTTGGACATTGTCAGCAGTCAAATCGGCCGGTTCCAGCATGATCATACCCATTAATCTGACATCGGGGTCTTCCGTAACAGCGACACGACTGCCCGGTGATAATTCGGTGACATCGCTAATGGCGCTTGCTTCATTGACGGCAATAATAGCTTCATCGGACATGCCTTGTGCCTTAACCAAAGGCAGAAAGCCTTTTTCCCGTACCAGCATCGCAGCATCAAAAGGGTTGGCGTAAATCAGATCAATGTTATCGTTATGTATCGCATCGTGTTGGGCTTGAAAGCTGTTGTAGAGCTCCAGATGAATGGCTTCGCCGATTTGTTTTTGCAGCCAGGTATTAAAAATGTACCAGCCAGAGATGTGATCAGGGCTAAAATCGGGACTAACGGTCAAAATATATGGCATGTGTATCTCCGGGCTCAGATATAGCGATCAAAATAGGGTCGGATAAAGTTTGCTGCACTCTTCTACTTTGGTGCGCGAAGGTTTGCGGCGTACAGAGGTATAGCCCACTACCTGACCATTTCTTACATTCGGAATCACCGTCGCTTTGACCCAATAATAACCACCGTCTTTACGTAGATTTTTAACATAGCCTTGCCATTTTTTGCCCCTGTTGACGGTGTCCCATAAATCTATAAAGGCAACAGTCGGCATGTCGGGATGTCTTAAAATCGAATGCGGCGCATTGAGTAATTCCTCTTCGGTATACCCGGACATTTCCACAAAAGATTTGTTTAAGTGGGTAATGACGCCACTGGTATCAGTGGTCGATACGATGAGTTTGCCATCGGGATAAGGCGTTTCGATTTCCGTGTACAAGATTTTCCGGCGTATGCCTCCGTATAGATCAAGCGTGACTTCTTGGTATTCCCCAATTATGTGTTCCGGTTTCATGTCATAAATCATGGAACATCTCCTGTGCTGCGTTATATGAATTGACGATTACAACAAATCAGCAACACTGGCCGCTGCACGTTTTACGTCCAAGAAGATCAGCCCCAGCTTGGCATTGGGCTTAGCCAGTACGGTAAGTACTGACTCGGAGCCAGCATAGGTCATCAACACATAACCTTTATCACCTTTGATTAATACTTGCTCCAAACCACCACGCGCCAACTCTTGCGCAGTGCGATCACCCAGTGACAGCATCGCAGCGCTCATCGCGCCCACCCGGTCTTCATCCATACCCGCGGGCAATACCGAGGCAATTGTTAAACCGTCAGTTGAGATGACTGCAGAGGCTTCGATGTCCCCAGAAGTACCATTAAGTTCTGTTAAAACAGATGTCAACATATCTGCGCGCATGGGATTTTCCTTTATGAGTTAAATGGTGAATTGAAGTTAACGATTCTCGACGGCATAGCGACTGGTTAACGCCCAGGCCAACGACACGAATTCCGGTTGATTAAAATGAGGGACACCCGATATAGCCAGGACAAATCGATTCTTACCGATGAATAACGGCCAAAACCCTACTTGGCTATTACCAAACACGTCAACCACCGCCCAAGCATGGCTACCTAGCCCCATGTTATTGATTAATAGTCCCGAGCGGCGTTCATGCACCGTGGCAATTTCGGCGCTTAATGCCGACAATTCTTCGGCAACTTCATGCGGAAAGCCTTGGCTGGCAAGATAAAAACCTTGCTGATCGGCAAGTAATACTTTGCCATTTTCTGAAAGGGCGCTCAGTAGACCGGGGAGAATTTCTTCTAACGTGCCGTCCGGATAATGCAGTACCTTTGACAAGCCTTGTATCCAGCCAAGTTTTTGACAGTGATGAAGTAATTCCAGACATTTTTGTTCGTCTTTTTGCCCCATCAAGTGCTGTAAATTTTCGATGTTTAAAAGAGGCGTGCTGGGTTCTTGCAATAGGTTTCTTAAAAATTGCCGCGATTTATCAATATCCCTAGAGCAAGCCGCGTAATAAGCACCGGCGGGAGTCGGATAAATATAAAGCCCTTGGCTCAACGCATACTGGCTCATGCTTCTTCCTCAAGCCCTGGATCCAATGAAAACAACAACGATTGCACCAGCACCGATACGTCATTTTTAACTCGGGCATCTACCGCGAATACCGGTGGCTTGATGCCCAGTCCTTTAAGTTGCACGTGATAATCGTCAATAGTCGGGGTCGTGCTGATGTCCATTTGCGTTACGCCGATGGCGACACCGGTTTCAGCAATAAATTTATCGAAGGCCTCTAAAAAAAACTTCATGTCCTGAAACGGATCGGCGCGGGTATTGTCCAACAGTAAAATTAGACCAATACCGCCGTTGACTAAAATCTCCCACATAAAATCAAAGCGTTCCTGGCCCGGTGTACCGTATAAATGAATTTTTTCGCCACCGGCCAGATTCATAATGCCGTAGTCCATCGCGACGGTAGTCGCCGCTTTTCTGGATTTGGTCATGTCGCTGGCAGCAGCATCTGTTTTGATCGGTGGAGAATCACTAATTGAATTGATCGCGGTGGTTTTACCCGCGCCCACTGGCCCGGTAAAAATAATTTTGTATTGGCTCATGATAGGTAGGTCCCGTTATGCTTTATTACCACGTAATTTACTGATGATGCGGCCTAGCAGACCTTGCTTTTGTAAAGGTTTAAAATCTGGAGCTTGTACCAACTCATCTGCTTCTCGCCTTGCTTGACCGACCAAACCTAGCGCATGGGCCGCACTGACAAACACAAAAACATACTGCGGCTTAATGTTGAGTACCCTGGCAACATCTCCCAGAGTTCTAGGTTCTTGAACCAGCAATGCCGCAATACGCATTGCATGTGGCGTAATTAACAGTCGACTAAAATTGGGCCAGTTTTTTAAATACACCGGATGATCGATATTAATGCTATCTGGATAGCGGCCTTTAGAGGTCCAGCAGGCCAATTTCCAAACAAATGCATCCATGCTGTGAAATTTTTCAAGAGCATTAGTTAATACCAATGATTCCGTCTTAAAAGGCGACAGTGACATTTTTTTGCTTGGCACATGCTCTAATTTGAGACTGGCAAATGCCCGGAGTTCCTTATCATCGGCATCCAGCCATATTTCATGACTTTGCGGAAACAACACCAGCTGCCGCCAACCCGAATGTAATTGCAGATTTTCGTTTTTATCTTGGCAAGTGTTGATCGCTGACTGTATATAGCCTTGAAAATAATCTTTGGGCGCGTAAATCGCGTTGGCAAATTGTGCCGGATCATTTACATCCACACCTTGTACGTTGCCAATATAAGTGCCAAAGGCAGCTTCGTTTAGCTGCATTGCCGTTTGATGTTTGGAGGTTTTGTTTTGCTCGTCGGTATTGATGGTGTAATTTTTCAATACCGGCTTATCCGCGGGGAGATCGGTTAAGGATGTATCAACAGAAACAGGTGGATTATTTATCTTTTGTTGCGCCAGCCTGGCTTTAACTTCTGCCAGTGCTCCCAGCATATCTTCAGACTTAACCGGTTTTTTAACGAGCACGACATTATCCAGCTTAACGCTTTGTAAAGATAATACGATGACAGGTCTGGACGAGGGCTTTGCCAAATGTTCAGTCAGTAACCGCTTGGCATTAACGTTATCGCCATCGAAAATATCAACCTCAGCGAACGCCTCGTCAACAACGACTGCCGCTCCCTGACAAGGGCCTTTTAAATACATCACCATGGTCCTGACACTGCGCTCATCCATTGCATGCAATGTCACTTTTAACGGACTTTTTGCGTTATTCGACATTATTCAGTCCCTTAAAATATGCGCTTAGTTGTTGCCATGCATCAGGTACATCCCTGCCGGCATCGGTTAATTGTCTGAGCATCTGATTAAAGCCGCTGGCGTTTCGGGTTGATTGATAAAGCTCCAATAATTCGGCTTGTAGCTCCAACCTATCGGGTTCCGCCAAGATGGCCGATTCCAGCACTGTTTGTGCTTCTGTCAGTTGGCTGTATTCAATAAAATCGCGAGCCAGGCTTAACGCGTCAACATGTATTTGATTTTTATCTTCAGTAACTTTAACTAACTGAGTTGTACCGATAATTCCAGAGCTGAAAATCGAATATCGATTACCCGGTAATAGTTGATGATCCGTTTTTGGCGCTTGCAGATAAGTAACCAATGATGCAAATTGCTCGGCATTTAACGCTGATTTAGTGCCTGTCACCATGCGTCTGCTGATAGCCAGTCCACGCTTATTTAGGATGATTAAAAAATCGACCAGCGCCGCATAAAGCTGGGTATTAAGGCGCGCCTGATAACAATAATAAATTCGCTGTACATGAGTAAGTAAACAGGTCGGTTTTTGTGCGACTCGAGACGCCAATGAATCCAACAGCTCGCCATCAGCTGACGCCGTCTCCACAAAAAGGCTTTTGCTTTGTTGCCAAAAGAATAAGCTGGCCGGTGTCGACGCAAGTATTTTTTCATCATTACAAGTAATCAGAGACAGCTTATTATTCATTTTAGGTTTCCCGATAACATCCGTTAGAGCCTAGTTTAAAGGCCGTATATTTCAAGGATGCAACACGTCAAACTTTTAATCAGTTCAAAGTTCCCCTATCCTGTAGAACATTTTTTTAACCTAAATATTGAAGAGATCATGACCGAAGCAGCTACATTATTTTCCGATGCCAAACTTGTTATTCCCGGCGGTGTTAATTCGCCGGTTCGCTCCTTTAGCGGTGTGGGCGGCACGCCGGTATTCATCGACCACGCTTCCGGGCCTTATATAACTGACAGTTTGGGGCATAGTTATATTGACTATGTTGGTTCTTGGGGGCCGATGATTTTGGGCCACGCCCATCCGGAAGTGATTGCAGCGGTAAAAACGGCCGCCGAAAAAGGCTTAAGTTTTGGCGCACCGACAGAAATTGAAACCCGCATGGCGCAACGGGTTTGCGACTTGGTCCCTTCCATTGATTTAGTACGTATGGTCAGCTCCGGCACCGAAGCCACCATGAGCGCTATTCGCCTGGCGCGTGGCTTCACCGGCCGCGATAAAATCGTCAAATTCGAAGGCTGTTATCACGGTCATTCAGACTCTTTATTAGTTAAAGCTGGCTCCGGCGCGTTGACATTTGGCGTGCCCAGCTCCCCCGGCGTGCCGGCTTCTGTTGCCGAAAATACCCTCACCCTGCCCTATAACGACAGCGACGCGGTTAAAAAACTGTTTGCCGACATCGGCGAGCAAATCGCCTGCATTATTGTCGAACCGGTAGCCGGCAACATGAACTGCATCCCGCCTGTGCCTGGCTTTTTGGAAACATTGCGCGAAGTCTGCGATCAATACCAAAGCGTGCTGATTTTTGATGAAGTGATGACCGGCTTTAGAGTTGCATTAGGTGGCGCGCAAGCTGTTTACAATGTCACACCTGACTTGACCACACTAGGCAAAATAATCGGCGGCGGCATGCCGGTAGGCGCTTTCGGCGGGCGTCGCAACATCATGGAACGACTTGCACCACTGGGCCCGGTTTATCAAGCGGGTACATTGTCCGGCAATCCCGTAGCAATGGCTGCCGGCTTAAAAACCTTGGAACTGATCGACCAACCCGGCTTTTACGAATCATTAACTGCAAAAACAGAAAAACTCACTTCCGGCTTTAAAGAACGCGCCAGCCAAGCGGGTATTGCCCTTAGCACCAACAGTGTCGGCGGCATGTTTGGGTTATTTTTTACTGGAGAGGAGCAAGTCACCAGCTTTGCCCAAGTCATGGCATGCGATCAAAACCTCTTTAAACGTTTCTTCCACGCCATGCTGGATGAAGGCGTTTACCTGGCGCCGTCCGCATTTGAAGCGGGCTTTGTCTCTATCGCCCACAGTGACGAAGACCTGGATAAAACGCTGGATACTGCAGAAGCCATCTTTAAACGCTTGTAAATATTTTGGGCTTTGCGGCAATGTCGCAAAGCCCGTCATCCATTCGAAATGAATACACTAAATAGTATCCCTCCCTGGCTATGGGCGTTATTAGGCTTGCTGGCCGGGGCTCTGATAGCCCGCTTAATTTCCGGTAATGACAAAACCACGCTGCAGCAATTTAAAACCGATCTCGCCATCGCCGAAGAAAAGCTGAAACAAGCAGCCAACACAGAGGCAGAATTTAAGCAGCTGCAACAGCGATTTTTAGAGCTCAGCCAAGAAAACGCCAAGCTGCACACGAGCATGGCGAGCCAAGCCAGTCACGCCGCAGAAAAAATCCAGCTGTTACAAAATGCCGAAACCCGCCTGACTACGCAATTTGAAAATCTGGCGGGCAAGATTTTTGAAGAGCGCAGCAAGCAATTCACCGAACACAACAAAACCAGCCTCGACCATATCGTCACGCCGTTGCGCGAGCAGTTAGGCGAGTTTAAGCAGCGTATCGAGACGGTCTACGATAATGAAAACAAAGACCGTATTTCCCTGCGCGAAGAAATTATCTCGTTGCGGCGCGATACCGCGCAAATGAACCAAGAAGCCCTGAACCTGACCCGCGCCCTAAAGGGTGACAAAAAAACCCAAGGCAACTGGGGCGAGATGATTTTGGAGAAAGTGCTGGAAAAATCCGGGCTACGCAAAGGCATTGAATACGACACCCAAGGTGCCTTTCGCGATGAAGACAACAGACTATTTAAACCCGATGTCATCGTGCGTCTGCCGGAAAATAAAGACATCGTCATTGATTCCAAAGTCTCATTGGTTGCATACGAACTTTATTGTTCAACCGAAGACGATCAAGAACGTGTGCTTGCGTTAAAGCAACATACCGACGCCGTGCGTGAACACATCAAAGGCTTGAGCAACAAACATTACGCCGGTCTCAAAGGCTTGCGTTCACTGGATTTTGTACTGCTGTTCATACCCATCGAATCCGCGTTTATTGCCGCCTTCCAGGCCGACGAACGCTTATTCACCGATGCCTTCGAGCATAATATCGTCGTCGTCACTCCCACTACCTTATTGGCTACCCTGCGTACCATCGAAAACATTTGGCGTTACGAGCGTCAAAACGAAAACGCCCGCGCCATCGCCGACAAAGCCGGTATCGTCTACGACAAAATTCGTGGCTTTGTCGAAGATCTGGACAAACTGGGCAAGCAATTGCATACCGTCCATAGCACTTACGACGGCGTCATGAGCAAACTCACCCAAGGCCAAGGCAACTTAATCCGTCAAGCTAACAGTTTTGTGGAACTGGGCGTTAAAGTTAAGAAAACATTGCCTAAATCGATTACTGAGCAGGCGGGGATTGAAACAGATGAAAACTGATTTGGCTAAGCTAACTTAGCTTTGGGGCGATTGGAAATTTATCTGCTATTAAGTTAAAAGCCCCGAACGATACATAACAGGCAATCAACAATATTGAAAATATCCCCCCGATTGTTGTCGGGGGGATACATTTAAATTTAGATGCTTAATTCAGTAGCAGACTTTTTCTTGCCAGAAAATCCGAAAAATGCCAAGCCTAATCCTAATAAAGCTATTGCAGTTGGCTCTGGGACATTATTGGTAACAGTGAAACCGCCAACTTTTAACTCACTGCCTAAGCCGTTATCCAAGCTATTAGCAACGCCTGCGGAAAGTGTGTAGGCTCCACTGGTTAGTGCGGTAAAGCTAAACGAGGTCACTGGAGAGCTGCCGTAATCACCAAATGTGCCGATGTCACCATAGAAAAGCGAGGTGCCGTTAATTTTTACGAAACCATTATCGTTAAAAGGCATGTAGTCATGACCCAGCCATTGCGCCCATCCAGTCAGAGTGTCGCCAGCGTTTAGGGTAATAAGCTGAGAAATCGTTGTAAAAACACCAGCCCCAAGACCAGCGTATAAATCAGCCGCATAGCTGGAGCCTTGCGGAATAACACTTACATTTGAAGTTGCGCTCCAACCGCTAAGATTACCGGTACCAAAATCTCCGTTGGTAATAGTGCCTGCAAATGCAGAACCAGATGCAAGAGTAAGAGCAGCAGCTAGGAGTGTAGTTTTGATAAGCATAATTTTTGTCCTGATTAAGTTAAGTAAAAGTAGTTGTTACTTGGGATAAAGCAGGACGCGTGCCAACACGTGGTTATTTAAAATAATCAGGCTGATTTATTCGGCTTAAAATGCGTATATTTATTAGCTATTAGCCCTGCAAGCCGCGCAATGCCTAGAAATTCGATACCAACATATACAGAGAAGATGGAACATTCAAAATGATGCCAAACTTATCTTGTGTGCAATATCGCTTTATTCAAAGTCGCGTTTTTTAATAAAAGTCAGTCAGTGTTGACAGAATAGACTGCCAATATTGACAAATCTGACTGACAGTCTCGTAAGCACTTTGCTGGCGAACACCATAACAATAACGGCAACTACAGAGCGCATAGATTATGGACAATTAAAGATACACAAACACGAGTAAAGCCATCAATTGATGCCCTAAAGGCTTATTGACCATAACAAAAAACTGGCGCACCATCCCCAAGAAATTGTTTGCAGTAAAGACATTGGCAAGCAGTCGAAAATATTTTCAATGTTGAATTAAAGGCAAAAATACAAGGGGAAAACTATGCTAGTTGTTAAAAAGTCAGGCTGTTTTTGGGTGATCTACGCAATGCTGGGGTTATCCGTACAGATTGCCCAGGCGGAAAATTTCACGGGGATTGCAGGTAATGACATCCCCTTCAGCACACAGCAACCTTCGCTGGCATTAACCAACTTTATCCAGGCCACCGGGATTTATCCAGCCAGAGAATCATCTTTTGGTGCCGGCGAAGCGGTGCTAGGCTCGATTCGTACCTTTGCCGGTAACTATGCTCCTGGTAGTGTGGCTGCTAATGGACAGCAGTTCTCAATCAGCTCAAACACTGCCCTGTTTTCTTTGTTGGGAACCAATTTCGGCGGCAATGGCATAAACAATTTCGCCCTGCCTGATCTTCGCGGCAAAACCATGATTGGCACCGGTGCTGGACCTGGTCTAAGCAATCGTGAAGTAGGTGAGCAGGTCGGTTCTGCCACGAACTCAATGACCATCGCACAACTGCCGGTCCATACTCATACTGACTCAGGAGCCGGGAACCTTGATTTCGGACCGGCAGGCGGCGGGCAACCTATCAATAATATGCAGCCTTCTTTGGGAGTGAGCTATGTCATTGCCTTAGACGGCTATTTTCCTCAGCCTGGTGCTGGCGGCACAGGTGGATCCTTTATTGGTCAGGTCAGTGCCTTCGCGGGTAATTTTGCTCCCGGCGGTTATGCGTTTGCTGATGGCAGCGTGCTGTCGATCGCCGACAATATTTCGTTATTCTCGGTTATCGGCACGACTTATGGTGGCGATGGCGCTAATACCTTTGCACTGCCAGACTTGCGCGGCCGAACCATCATCGGCGTCGGACAAGGCCCATCGCTCACACTCCACAATCTTGGTGATGTGGTGGGTGCTGAACAAGTCACTCTAAACCAGCAACAAATGCCAACCCATACCCATACAGTGGTGCCTAATTTCAGCAACACCAATCCTACTGGTGGAATACTTGATAACTCTGGCCAGCTTAGCAGTATTCAGCCTATCGACAACATGCAGCCGTCTTTAGCCCTGAATTATTTGATTGCGACCCAAGGTATCTATCCATCGAGAGACGGTGGTGTTGCTGGTGAAACTTTGCTGGGCGAGGTAACTGCGTTTGCAGGTAATTATGCGCCGGGAGGCTGGGCTTTTGCTGATGGCAGATTGCTGGCCATTGCCCAAAACCAAGCCTTGTTCAGCTTGCTTGGCACATCATTCGGCGGCGATGGCAGATTAACTTTCGCTTTGCCCGATCTGCGCGGACGCACAATAGTGGGTGCCGAAGGCTCTTATAACCTGGGACAAACCAGTGGCACTGAGAAAATCAGTCTAAATCTAGCCAATCTTGCTAGTCACCAACATTCGATAACAACGGTGCCGTTGCCGCAAACATTCACCTTGATGCTTGCTGGTCTGGGCGTATTTGGAGTATTTGCACAACGCCGCAAACAAAATGAAGTGACTGCTTAATTCACTCTAACGCTATAAAAAAACGGGAGCTGCGGCTCCCGTTTTTATTGCTCGATTTTTTCCGCCACCGGCTGTTGTTAGCAAAGCGTTATGGTGAATTTTTACAGCATTAATTTTCGATACATACCAAGCCTGAAAAGCTAGTCGCCTGATATAGGCCATTGCCTTTAATTTCAAGATTTCCATAACCGCCTTTGAACATTTTGCTGCCGCCCACCATGGTGACCAGCTCAATTGGATTGTTGTCGGGATCCAATAAAACAACATCTTTAGTAAAAACGCGACCTAGTTCGATAGGGCCTGACTTTAAACGAATAACTGATGCTGCTGTAAATTGACCGACGCCATTTGCTGTTAAACCGGAATAAGACGTTCCTGTTACCGACTTACCGTCCAGGGTGGCTTGCAAATTGCCTGAAAAACAGCTGTTTGCGGTGCCAAAAAACGTAGCATCAGGAAAATAATTGTTTTTATCTTTCAAAATATTACAAGCAGGATCAGGGCTTAACTGTTGAATAGTGCCTGATATGGGCTTGCAGGTATAGGGAGCGGCCAGTGCATTTACAGAAGTTAATGCTAATAAAACAGCAGGAATAGACGTGAAATATTTCATGATTCGGCACCTTAAAAGTTAATTGATCAGTTTTTGTAATTCGCGCTGCAACAATCGATTGTGTGTCACAAACATCTAACAGCTCGAACTATCAAATGACGGCAACATCGCCGCCACTTAAAAAAAAGCCCTCCTGATTTAAAAGAGGGCTAACGGAGGAAGTTATTCAGATTTTCAACAGGTCTGTAGACCTTAGGCACTCAAGAGTCGCTGATGGTTGAATAATAAAGCGTTGTTAAGAAGCCTTCTGTTCGCTGACGAACATAGCAACGTTTTTTAGATGTTTTTTGCAAAGCGCAATAAAAAAGACTGCAAGAAAGCGGTGCTTTCAGGTGTGTAAACACTTTTCGACTCGTAAATCGTCAATCTTTCTGTTTTGCAGGTTGTCTGTAAGCGGCTAAAGGTCAGGGCTGATACTTTGGCGGGGGTGTGTGCGTAGCCTTGAAAGCTGATTTGTCGGATTAGAAATAATCCTGTCGCCTGTGCAACGGCTGTAAATTGCGCTGTCGCATAAATAGGTAGCAGTACGTAAAACAGCCCGCGTGCTGACAAGCATTGCTCGACGGCAATGAGTAAATCGATATAAGGCAAACAATCGGTATGCCGGGCAATATTTCTTAAGGCATCATCGGCTTTGCTGTGCTGCGCAAAAAAAGGTGGATTGCTGATGATGACATCGTATTGTCGATCAGTGGCTTGGGCGTAAGCTTGAATATCCTGATGTACGGCGGTCAGTCGATGGGCCCATAAACTGTTGCTGAAATTTAGCGCCGCTTCTTGATAAGCCTCTTGAGTAACTTCCACTGCCGTCACTTGCCCAGCACCCAATTGTGCTGCGCACAACGCCAGCACACCGGTGCCGGTGCCGATGTCCAGCACGGTATCGCCAGATTTGACCGGCGCCATGGCACCGAATAGCAAGCCATCGGTGCAGATTTTCATGCCCGACTGTTGCTGGCGGACAGAAAATTGTTGGCAGCGGAATATGCTCAAGACTGTCCTTGATCGCTCTGCTCGCCATTCTCAGTGGGCAGCGTGGCTTCCGGTCTAACTTGCTTTGCTTTCGGCAGCCATAAACGCCCACTGGAAAAACAATTCCAGCCCCATTTCAACCAGTTGAGCAACGACACCGCCAGCCATAGCGACCAGGCCAGCATCAATATCCGATAAACAATTAACGGCACTGAGATTACGGTAGCAACGGGTAAAGTTGCTGCGCTTCTGTCCTGATACCAGTTAAGGTTGAAGGAGGAAGATTGATTGCCGGTAATCTGCATTTCCGGCGAACCCAACAAGCCTTGTTCAACCGCCAAAAACAGCAAGCCCAGCGCTAACAAAGTCAACCCTGCAATGGCGACTTGTAACAGGTTAAAGTAACGTGACTCAATGTTGGTCGCTTGCTTGCGCCAGCCCAACAACATCAACCAGCCGATCACCAGTCCGGCGGCTTCAATGGCAATTTGGCTAAGGCCAAGCAACAGCAAAAACCATTGCCAATGTTTTAAAGGCGTCAGCGGGATTTTGCCCAAAGCGACTGCCAATATCACGATCACCAGCAACAGCCCCCAGAATAAAACCGCCGGTCCAAAACGCGGGCCTAAAGTCAGCAAAACCCAGCGATCTTGTCCTAAACCGATATTCAAGCGGCTATTAACACTCGCAACGCCTAAATCAACGTCCGGGGTGCTTAAGATACTGGTAATGCCGGTGGCTTGTTGCCAAGTGAGAGCAATGTCCTGTTTGCCGGGGTTGACCGGCAAGGTGAGTTTTCTGCCCTCTTGCCGTATCGGTTGAGGTTGGCCGTTAATCGTGACTGATTGCAGCGCGGCTTGATCAGGCAAGGTGATGCTGTGCTGACCGCCTTGCGAACTGCGCAGACTGATGCTGAGCTGTGCTTCCTGACTGCGTTGCCCAGGTTTAATACTCAAGCTACTGCTGTCGATGGTTAATGTTTGTCCTTCAACGGTGTCCGGCCGGGTAATGTTCAATGTGAGCTGTTCGCCCGGCCAGGGGTGCCATTCCGGTAGCCATTGTCCAGTATTGTCCAGATGCATCATGGCAATGCCGGACGTTTCCAGATGCCAGATCGGGCTGATGTCGGCTTGCCAGACTTCAATCCAATGCTCGTTTGATGCTGCGGTTAAAGCGATTTTGTCGGTTTTTTCCAGCGTTGATTGCCATTCGATAAGCGCTTGACCGGAAGGCATGTTGACGTCGACATTACCGGATTTAACCCGCACGCCAGGCGTGGTTACTGACTCGCCAACCAATAGCGGCACCGCAAGAACCACGGCAGTATCGGCTGGAGAAAGCCGAATTACGCGAGTTACCACACGCCAATCCAGGCCCAATTGCAAGCTACGCTCAATCCGGACAAACGGTGGCAACACCGCCGAAGTTAGGGCTGCTTTATCGCTTTGATTGCTTGGCGATACTGCCGCTTGCACTCGGGTAAATTGCAATTGCTCATCAGCCAACCCGTTTTCTTGCAAGCCCAGCACATCCCAACCGGTGCTGACCAGTTTTACGACCTTAGGTTTTAACGGTAACGGCAAAGTGAACTTGCTTAATGCCGGGGCTGGCGCCGCCAGCGTTACTTGATGCGGCCCGGCACTTAAGTTTAACCACAAGCCGTTGCCGTCACGATATAGACCCTGAGCGTTTTCACCATCGACCAGCACTTGGTTGGGAAACCATTGCTCAATGTCCGCCGGTAACGGCACCGCAACAGCTTGTTGTGCATGGATTTGCAGGCCAATCGTCAACTCTTGGCCGCTAATGTTAAGTTGCATCTGTGAAATTTGCGCGCAACTGGGCAGGCAATCCGGTGCTTCCAACAGCTTATTTTTTAAGGTATCGAGCAGCACCTGATCGGGAAAATCAGCATAACTGTCCTGGCTCGGTAACGACAATGCGGGCAGTAATACCAGCCACAACGCCAGCGGCACGACCGGTTTGATTTTGAACATGAACTTCTCAACCACACCAAACATTAACAACGCCAACACGCTCACCAAGGCAACGCGGATAAAATTGAGCAACAAGGTTAACATCGGTGACAACAGCCATAGATCTACTTGCTGCTCGGCATCCACCGCACCATTCCACGACAACACCACTTTATGCCATTGCCATTGCGGCAGCCCGGGGCCGGTTTGTACTCGGGCTTTGGGATCAATGCGGTCAAAATTGACAGAGCTGTCAACACTTTCCGCAATGCTATAAGCCTTCTTGCTTAGCATTTGCCGATCTTGCATCACCATTGGCGCCGCCGGTTCCGCTGCGGGTGCCATTGATGCTATTTCAGTCGAAGCAGAATCAGCATAAGGTTGCGGCACGATGTCTTGCCAAGCTTGTTCCAATTGCGGATATAGACCGATGCGCAGTTGCGCCACCATAAACGGCACGGTAATCAGGATGAGCGCCAGCCAGCAAAGATTGCGATAACCGCGAATGAACTTAAGAAACTTATTCTCAGGCAATACTTTGACCAACGCCGTTGCGGCCAAAATATTCAGCCAGACAAAATGCGGCGACTCCGGCTCATGCCAAATCAGCGCCAGCGTGATTAAAGCAAATACGCCCCACGGCACAGACCACAAACGGCTGGTCGCAAGTGCTGCGATCAATACCATAAATAAATCCAGCAAAGTCCAACGAGAAATCCAGCTATCCGGCACATTATCAACACCACTGGCGGCAACTAAGCGCCAGCCGGGTGGCAAATTGAGTTCTGCGCGCACGTTATGAAAATTTTGCTCCCAGCCGACGGAAGTCAAGTCACTAACGCTGCCTTCAATGCGGCTGTCGGCATCCAAATTGATTTGGCCTTTTCTGACTTCAACGCCCTGTTTATCGCCTTGGCGGGTAATCAACTGATTGTTATTATCCAGAGTCACGCGGCCCAATTGGGTTTTCGGTAAGGCATTCAAGCGCCAGTCTCGGGTCATGGTGCCGGTAATCCGGTCATTAACGGTATAGCCATTGCCGGAAAAATCCAGCCACAATTGCCGGTTGAGATTGAGTTGATTGGGTTCAGGCTCCGGATCACCGCGGCGAATGACGTTTAAACTCATCGCTTGACCTTGATCGATTTTATAAGCGGGCAAAGCTTTCCAGTCATCCGGCAGATTGGTCTGGCTGGCGTCAATAGCGGCGGGCTGTGCAACTTCCACCATCCGCAACGCGGGGTGCGCTTCAAATACCCAGACTTCCGAGTCAGGCCAATTCTGGTTATCTGTATTCAAAGTAAGTGTGTTGATTTCACTGACATGCCGGGCGAGCAGGTCAATCTGCCAATGGCCTGGACGTACTTGCAACAACAGCTGTCCATCGGGCTCCAAGCGAGCAGGCAAGGCGCTTTGTAACTGCATGGGGATAAAATCGTCCAGCATCGGTTTGGCCAAACGGATTTCGCGTTGTTGGCCGGATACTTCCAGTTCGATACGGGTTAACACTTGCAAGGGCACGTCATCACTGATTTTTCTGAACACCTGAATATCCAGATTGTTTTGGCTATCGTCCGTTTTGCTTTGCCCGGTTTCGCTGTGCTTTAGCCACAACTGACCATCTTTAATGGCTGGTGTGGAAATAGTCCGGCCATTGACTTGCACACTGATCAAACCGGTATCGTCGGGTATTTGCAGATTATCGGGCAGACTGTCCCAGAAAAATTCACCGCTGATTTGGTAAAGTCCCGGCGCCAGTTTTATCGACGGCACGCCGTCTTTATCCATCACCAGCGCAGTTTTGTTATTAGCGCTAACGTTGAGCGGCCAATGATCGCTATTGCCCGGTAAGCTGATCCAGCTATCCTGATAAACTTTCCAAGTAATCGCAAAGTTGCCTTTCGTGGGTTGCAAATCCAGCGTCAACCGGGTCGGCCAGCTACAGCGCTTTTGCTCGACACTGTTATAAATAAACGGACAAGCCAGTTCGGGATTATCCTGCAGCACCCAGGCAATCCAAGGCTGCAAAGGCTCAGGTACTTGTTCTGGAGTTAACGCTTTGGCCTGAGACAACGGCGCAAACAGCAAAGTGCTTAACAATATCAGCCAAGGGGAAAAGGTCATGAGTGTCTCCAGATGTTAAAACGCCGCTGTTGAGTGCAAAATAAAACTAAGCGGCCGGTTGCGGCAATCTTGCAATAAAATTCCTCTAGCTACAAGGCGTTAAGCCGTTCGTGGTGAGCATGTCGAACCATGAACGGCTTAACTCATCTTTAGACAAATTCACTAATTCAGCTCGAGAGCAAGCGCATGATTAAAAAAGCCAATCTATTTGAACAGCTCCCCAAGCCAGCGGCTGAAGAGAATTTTGAAATATTGCTGGAAACGCCCGGTCTCCGCCTGGAGCGCATCATCTCCCACGCGCATGCCACACCGGCAGGCGAATGGTACGACCAGGACTGGCCGGAGTGGGTAGTATTGCTGCAAGGATCGGCATGCTTGCAGATTGAAAATGAGCTCGAACCAATATTGCTAAAGCCCGGCGATTACCTGCATCTACCAAGCCATCTGCGGCATCGAGTTGAATGGACTGATCCGGAGCTGCCGACTATTTGGCTGGCGTTGCATTGCGGACGAGGGGAATAGGTGTAGGTTGAAGTTTGATTCAGAATACAGATGAGAGAGTGCTGAATTTGTTAAGGCGCAAAGAGTTAAAACTAACTTTGATTTACAACCTTTATTCGTTGCTCGTCCCCCGTTCATCAATTAAATAGCGTCGGAGCTGCATTTCTCCTCGCATGACATAAAGGATGTACACATTATCCTGATCAATTCGATAAAAAATTCTGCATGGATCAACGATGATTTCTCGGTATTTTGACCCCGTTAATTCTGGCGGTGTGCGACCCAATTCTGGAAATTGCTCGAGATTATCGACGCTAGAGAATATTTGTTTAACTAGATTGCGTGCGGCATTTGGCTTATCAAGAGCTATGTACTCTGCAATGTCATTCAGATCGGATAAAGCTGGCTCAGTCCAAATTATTTGAGCCATTTGCTCATTTTATCTTTTGCATCCGCTTGGCTATAAGTGCGATTTTCAAAAATAGCGGTTTCACCCCTCGCTATCCCTTCAAGAATGAGTAGCCGGTTTTGCATCAACTCATAATCATCGACATCTATTAGATAAGCCGATGGTTGTCCATGCTCGGTTATTAAAACAGGCTCTTTCGACTCATGCAGTTCGGCAAGAATCTTAGTTGCTTGGCGTTTTAGTGCGGTGACGATTTCTATTTTCATAAAAGTAATACTAAACGGGCACTGCAGATTATGCAAACGAGAAAACTACGTAAGCATGTATACAAAATCCAAGTATTTCAGCTTGCGAAATAATCAACGGATCCAACCTTATTTGCAATTATGCCAAGCCCCGCAACGAAATCGCCGTTCGCTTTTATACCAGCACAGGGCATCAATCCCGACAATCCAGCGGTAACAGTTTACTATCCAAATTGCTGCTGCCACAGCGCCAGACAATTTGTTTGTTATCGTCAATTGATGGCACCAGTTCAATCGTTTTTCCAAGGTGTGCTGGTATGTCGATAGCAAGCTTAATAGTGCCGGTATTGGCATCTATGGTGATAGGTTGAATGCCGGGCGGGATATATGAAGGGTTATATCCGGCTTGCTCAAGATTTTGCGGAAGGGATTTATTGGTTTGGTAGTAATCTGCAACAGCGTTTGCCGCCACACGCGCTTCTAGTACCGCTTGGTTCAATTGGCCGCGAACTTGGTATTCTTGATATGCCGGAATCGCAATGGCCGCCAGTATGCCAATGACGGCAATGGTAACTATCCCCGAACCAGCTCCGCCGCCAACGCCTAAGCGCGGTACAAATAGCGCTAACAGCCAAGCGATAGGGTGGCGGCCGGGTTGCTTGGGTTCATTGCCTTTTGCCAAGGTTTGCACGGCGGCGACGCGTTTGGTTAGCCAGGGATAATCGCTAATCAGTTCGTGCAAGGACATCCAAAATCCGGATGAATCTCGCGCCTGCAATACATAACGATCAATATTGACTGTGCGCCAACGATTGCCACCGGCGGCTAATGCTGCAAGCCCCAATGTAGCACTGGCTGGATCATGACAGGCGGCTAGTCCATGCCGATCGCAGGTGTATTCTCTTGATCGGGAATACGCAGCACCAAGCAACGGCAGAATGGCAGCGGGCGCGACTACCGGTCCCCATAACAAATGGTTGCGTTTGATGTGACCGATTTCATGGCCGATATAAAAATTTAAGGCATCAGGATGGGCTTCAAGCGCATCGACAACATCGGAAAATAGCACAATAAAGTTTCTACCAAGAAAGCGGGTAGCCAGCGCGTTAAAAGCGCCATCGGCATGTAATAAGTAAGCTTCAGGTACTTTCGGCAATTGCAGTTTTTGGCTGGAATCTGAGATTTGTTTATGTAAATCCGGGAATTGCTCAGGGGTGATTTCAACCGCAGTGCCTTTTAGGTAAGAGATAAATCCCGCTTGGGCGAATAGGTAAAAGACAAAAAAACTGAAGATATAAACCAGCGCTATTCCTGCTGTCCCGATAATTAGCCCACCCCAAACTGGAAGCGAAAGGGTCAGCAAGATATTGAATAGTCGTTTTTCATTTTTGTAGACAAGACTCACAGCTATTTCTCCTTAATAGATACATATTGATTTCCAGCATATTATTCGCGTTAGGCCTCGTCTGTCAAAGGATTGAGTAATTGTGGATGAGAAGGCAAACCACAATTACCCTGCAGTGCTAACGATTACGGACTGGGCGGAGTCGCGGTATTGTCAGTTGCTGGCGGTGTGCTTTTAGGCGGTGGCGGCGGAGTAGGTTCTGGAGGCGGCGGTGCTGGCACTGGTTCAGGAGCGCTTGAACTGGAACTGCCGACGCTTGAACCCGAGCTATAGCTTGGACTGGAATCAGAACTTGAACTGCTGGGGCTGGGTCCGGAACTATAGCTAGGATTGCTATCCATGCTGGAGCTGCCGATGCTTGAACCCGAGCTATAGCTTGGGCTGGAATCAGAGCTTGAACTGCTGGCGCCAGTGCTACCGGAGTCTTCTGTATTAGTTGAACTGTTTGGCGTTGAACTTAAGCCGCTGTCATAGCTTGTTCCTGAATTGCTGCCGAAACTGGTGCCAACGCCAGGTGCAATGCTGGGATCAATAGCGATTGTGCCAGTACTTGGATCTGGGGATGTTCCAATATTAGGATCGGTAAGTGTTGGAGTGCTCGATCCCGAATCTAAGCTGGGCAAGGTTGCTGGTCCAGTATTTGAGCCTGAGTTTGGCGTTAAATTGGTGTCTACGCTTGCGCCAACGGGCGGAGTGGCAATTCCTGCATTGCTATCAATACTTGAGTTGATGGGTAACTCTGTGCTGCTACCAACTGTTGGGGTAGCTGTAGTGGTATCTATTGGCATAACTATCTGTCCGGTACTGGGTTCAGTAATCGGATTAACCAATACCTCGGCGCCGTTAGTAGGCAAAATAGCAGGACTAGGTGTTAAGCCAGGGCGACTTGGCTTTGGGCCATGTCTTGGTTTGCCGCCAGAGCCCGGTAAATGCGGATTAGTCATTGGGCCGTTGTCTACCCAATGACGTCGAGGATGATTCTCGGCGTGATGATCCTGATGTTTCTCATCATGACGGTGAATATCATGCTCATGCCGATGATGATCGCGCGGACGACGCCACCAGCCCCAGTTGTTGTAATACGGATCGCTGTCGCTTAAGTTGCTGCTATAGATAGTCGGGCTATATGTTCTGACATTGCCGTAACTACTGCTGTAAGCGAAATATTTGGTCGGTGCTTCGCTGATCTGGGATTGTTGCAGGTCGCGCATTTTAAGCATCAGCTCATCAAGCATTTGCTCGGCGACTAATTCCATCACTTCTTCCCAATCCTCATTGGCTGCAAAACGCCGTTTGACCTGGCTGTAGACCAAATACTCGTTGTCATCATAAAGTTTGCCCTGCGCGAGCAACACATTGTCTTGATAAGACAAAATCTTCAGTTGCAACCTAAGCGAATGAATCCCATCGTCGGTTTGCAATCTATTTTCGTCGGCTAGCTGTAAGCGAATGGCATTTTCCAGCAACAGCAAGGCGTAGTTATTCTGGATTGGCTGCGACACGACCGCGGTTGACGGGGTATGTTCGATGCTGATTTTGGCTAAATCGAGCTGACGAAAATCGACAATTTTACTGGCACCGCGGCTGGGCGAGGCGCTACAACCAACAATGACCAAAAGCGTCAAAACCAATAACACAGGCAGTCGGTACTGAACAAGCGTTTGGATAAGGTGATGCATTTTTTACTCCTACTAACAATAGCTATGTATGAAGCAATGCTTTAGATAATTGGCATAACCTTGTTTATCCCATACCCAGAGAAGCGAAGATTCTCGTCAATTAGCATTAAGCCCTAGCGTGAAAGCTGAGCGTAAAGCAAACGACTGAACATAATCTGAATGGTTAATTCTTCCTCATTAGCAAGATGCTTTTTGGCCTAACCAACATCCTCATTCGGGCAGGAATTGCCTGAAATTAGCCGTAATAGCCTGACGTCTGGCGTACCTCAGCTGCGCCATACATACCGTCCTCTCGTATTCCCAGTGACTCTCATGTAGGTGTGCTCTTATGTCCAATTTTGGTAAATTAAACTGTGTTATTTAACGCAATGAAAATAGACATATCACGCGCTATTTTAAGATCCAGAGGCAACCCCTCAAAAAACCAACCCTAATTAATAGATATAAGCCATTGTAAATATTGAATATATTTTCAATAACACACCATTGGCACAAGTTGTGCTTTATTTATTCGGCAGACAATTTGGGAATAAATATCAATCTTCCCTTGCCTCAGGAAAGAGTTAGCTGTCAGGGAATGTTAAGAGCTTAAGCTCTTAAGCCACCCCCGTCGCGAGGCGGGTTCGGAAAGCCACGGGTCTTGATCCTAACAAGACAGCCGGGTTGTCCTCTCAATATTGGGGGGCTATGAGTGCATTCCTCAAACACGAGAATGCACTTAATCAACATAATAACTACTAGGAACTAAAACGATGACTCAATTTAGAAAATTGGCTATTGCAGGCGCGGTAACTGCATTGATGATGAGTGCAACTGCTGCAGAAGCGCATGTCTCTTATAACTTAGGCGCTTCAACCGCTAATAACAATGCAACAGGCCCTTGGTCTGGTGGTGCTCCAGTCGGTTATGCCGCTAGCTTGCCTGTAACTTGGATTGCAAATGTCCATAACGACGTCAATCCTTATGCGTCTTATGAAGTGTCTAAAGCTAACGCTATAGAAGAGGGCGCAGCCAATACTTATGCTGTTGAAACTGTTGGCAATAGATGGAACCCATCACGTAGTTGGGGCAATGCGTTAGATTTCGGTTTGATCGACTTGCATGCAGCTGGCAATCTATTGATTACAGTTGCTGCTGATGCATCTCAAAGCTCTACTTTTGTTCCTGGCTTTACTCTCTTCAGTGGCTGGGCAAATGCTGGAACGGGTAACAAGCATGGCTCATGGAACGGCCCTACAGCATCTCTTCCAGGTAGAAATCCATCCAATCCTGGCACATTGGGTGCGACCGGCCTGTCCTATTTAGGACACGCATCAACTACTACAGAGGGTGGTTTTATTTCTTATTTATTTACTGGCTTGACCGCGGGGCATTACAGCTTATGGATTGGCGGTAATGGTCCTACCGGTACAACAGTCGGATCTCAAAGCTATGTTGCCAATATCTCTGCTTCACCAGTACCAGTACCGGGCGCAGTTTGGTTATTCGGTAGCGCGTTAGCCGGTGTTGTTGGCCTGCGTCGTCGTAAAGTCGCCGCATAACAACACTTAGGTTTATCTATTAAACAAAACTCGGCGTATCAAACTTTGATATGCCGAGTTTTTTATTGCCTAGAGAGTTGGAATGTCTATTTAGCAATTAGTTGATATGCTCATCAGCAATATCATTTTCCATAAAAGCCAAGATCTGTTTTTGGTCAGTAAAATTACCATAAGCCAGCGTTAGCTTTACATAAGCGGCTTCAATCGACATATTCCAGAGCATCTGCGCACCGTGTTCCAACAGGGTTAGTGTGCTTTGATAAGCATCAGGCGAGTGAATTGCCGGGGCCAGATAAATAGCGACATTTTCCGCCTTACAGCGTTTGATGAATTCAATCAGCGAATGTTGCTCACCCCATTGCAACGACGCACAGGCGGTGCCGGAGTGATACAGATCATGTAACACCGCATCAGTTTGACTCAAATTGAAGTGCCGATAATCCAAGCCGGGATACGGTTTTATCATTAATATTTGGTCGGAAAAATTGGGCTTCACCGCGGCAGGGTTCAATCCAGTCAGGTTAGCGACTTGCCGTGAGCGAAGTCGAATCGGCGTAAGATTTACAAACTCACCCTGCTCAAACTGCATGGCACTAATACCCTGCACGCTGAAAAAATCCCCACTTAATTGCAACGAACACGTCAGGCGAGTGCCTTTATGCACCTGCATGGCTTGTTGCGGATTGCGATACGGCACATAAACACTGGTAGCGATTTGTTGACGAATAAACTCAATGGCACAGATAAAGTTTTCCAAGCCGTTAGCGCGCGCATCATCCAGTGGATAATTGCTGGATACCAACAGAAGCGGCAATTTCAGGGCGTGAAAATAAAAACTTACCGCCGCGGCGCTATAAGCCAAGGTATCGGTGCCGTGGGTGATGATAATGCCGTCATACTGACTTGGGTCGGCTTTCTCAATGGCGCTAATAATGGTCGTCCATGCCGTCGGTGCAAGATTCTCACTGAGTATTTGCAGCGGCTGCAAAGTATCGAAATGTAATTGTTGATGCTCGGGATAATGCTGCTCAAACAAATGCAGTAATTTGAACGGCGCATTACCGGAGGTGTCGATAGTGCCTTCCGATACGGTGGAGCCGATGGTGCCACCGGTGAAAACTAGCAGTATTTTCATAGTATGATGCGGGCCTTTAGTTGACGTCTTTCCAGAATAACAAAGCAAATCCATCAGTAAAATGAAAATATCTCTTATCGTCGCGATGGCGAGCAATCGGGTGATTGGTTTAAACAACCAGATGCCCTGGCATTTATCCGCTGATCTTAAAAAGTTTAAAAGCATCACCATGGGCAAGCCGATTGTGATGGGCCGAAAAACCTTTGAATCTATCGGCAGGCCGCTACCCGGCCGCACCAACATCATCATCAGTCGCAATCCTGACTACAGCCAAGCGGGCTGTATTGTCGTTAATGATCTTGATAGCGCATTGGTTAGCGCTTGTCAGCAGGCCGACGAGATTTTTGTGATTGGCGGCTCGGCACTTTATGACGCGTTATTACCGCGTGCCGACCGGCTTTACTTAACGCAAATTAATGCAGCTTTTGAGGGTGACACTTTTTTTCCTGAAATCAACCAAGATGAATGGCAGGAATTAAATCGCGAAGATATTGATAACGATCCACAGGTAGCATTTAGTTATAGTTTTTTACAGATGGAAAGAATCGCTTAATTTAAGAGCAAAATGGTAGGTTGAAAAAAGGTTTGGGGAGGCGTAATTTCTCAAGCATTAGCGAAAGCTAATCTTAGAATTATTATAACTATAAAGAGGAAGGCCGCTATGACAACCCCAAAAAACCTCGATAGACGTCAATTTTTGCAGTATTCCCTGTACGGTGCCACGCTTGCCGCTTTTCCGGGCGTGCTATTGGCCGAATCCAGCCAAATTAAAACTAGCCCGACACCAGGATTTAGCGCAGATGTCGAGCTTGAGTTTACCGCTCAAAATGCATTTATCTCCATCTTTGATGAAGGCAACAAAACCAAGGTACAAAAGTATTTTGCCAAGCTACTAAAAGGGCCAAAAGACACCTTGACCCAACTGCATGACACACATCTAGGCCCGATTGTGCATTTTGTCAAAGGCCAAAAAGTCAGGGTTTATTTTAATAACGAGCTGACCGAGCCGCACATTATTCATTGGCATGGCCTGCATGTACCGCAAAGCAGCGATGGACATCCCATGTACACCGTCGATCCGGGCGAAAAATTTGTTTACGAATTTGAAGTAATTAATCGCGCCGGTACCAGTTTTTATCACTCTCACGCCCACCATTTAACTGCCGAGCAAGTTTACAGAGGCTTGGCGGGCTTGATTACTGTTTCCGATGATGATGAAAAAGCCTTGGATTTACCCCGAGGCGAATACGACGTGCCATTCGCCATTCAAGATCGGACGTTCGATGGCAACAATCAGCTGCAGTATTTGCATGGCATGATGATGGAAAGAACGATGGGGTTTTTGGGCGATACCATCTTAGTAAACGGTAAAAAAGATGCCGAATTTGCCGTAAAAACTCGCGCATATCGGTTTCGTGCATTGAATGGCTCCAGCTCCAGAATTTATAAATTAGGTTGGGAAGACGGTACGCCATTAACCGCCATCGGCACCGATGCCTGCTTATTGGAAAAACCTGAAACACGGCCTTACATCATGCTGGCGCCCGGTGAACGAGTCGATTTGTGGCTGGATTTTACCGGCCGCGAAGTGGGTTCAAAACTGGTCATGTTCAGCTTGCCGCATTCCGGCACCATGCCCGCCATGTACGAGAAAATGCACAAGGGCGGCAAACATTCCGAGGCTGGCGGCGAGCAACATCGCGGCATGGGCATGATGGGAGGCATGCAGCATGGCGGCGATAACAAAACGGCAGCTGGCGAACATCAAGGAATGGGCATGGGAGGCATGCACGGCGGCGGTATGCAAGGTGGTGGAATGGGCATGATGAATGGTCTAGCCCAAGGCGCTAAATTTGTGCTTGCCACTTTTAAGGTCACGGAAAAAGTCTCAGATTCGCCTAAGTTGCCGGAAAAATTAGTTACTTTTCAACGCCTGACTGCCGCTGACACCGACAATGCCGGTCAACCGATTCCCATTGCCATTTCTGAAGGCCCCATGGCAATGCGCTTAAATACCAAACCGTTTTCGATGGACGAAGTAATGGACATTGAAAAAGTAAAATTGGGCTCAATTAAAAAGATCAAAATTTTCCATGCCCACGGCGGGGAACAAAAAATGGAGCACGGCGACAAAGCCGAGAGCAAATCTAGTAGCACGGGAGAAATGAGCGGCATGCAACATGGCGGCGATAAAAAGCCCGCGGCATCAGGGCAAGCAAGCGGAATGATGGGGGGCATGGGTGGCGGCATGATGATGACCATGGCCCATCCAATACACTTACATGGTCAGCAATACCAGATTCTATCCAGAAAAATCTCCAGCATGGGTTCGCCGGGCTATGAAACCGTTAAAGACGGTTTTATCGACAGCGGTTGGAAAGATACTGTGTTGGTAATGCCGGGCGAAGAAGTTGAAATCGTTAAACCGTTTCAAGATTACAAAGGCTTATTTCTTTACCACTGCCATAATCTCGAACACGAAGGGTTGGACATGATGCGGCAGTTTTATATCAGCTAGGGTTAAGGATTTAAACAGGTAGAAACAGCCCGATCCCGCCAATTTTTAGCGGGATCGGGCTGTTTTATTTGATCGGTTAAGCAAGGTGAGCAACACTGCTAAGCCCGACGACTAACGCGAAACTCCTCTTTATCAGCCAGCACTTTGCGTTGACCATTGGGTAACATCCCGTAAATCTCCAGCTTGTGTCTAAGCACATTGCGACTAATATCCAGCAACTTGGCAGTCTGCACCTGATTTTCTTCACAAAATTCAAAGGTGGTGCGAATTACAGTTTCTTCGATGATTTCAAACAGCTTAGGTGGTGCTTGTTCGCATAGCCTTAACAAAGCGGTTTCTAAAGTGCTGGTTGATACCGAATGCCCCGTTTCCACATGCCGGAAACTTGATGACAACTTAAAATCTTCTGGTCGCAATCGGTTACCAGGACAAACCAACAACGCGCGGTGGATGGCATTTTCCAATTCGCGAATATTGCCCGGCCAATCATAATTCAGCAACGTTAATTCAGTGGCCGGTGATAGCTTAACTTCACCGTAACCTAAACGCTCGCCATAGATATTAAGAAAGTGTCGGGCCAGCGGCAAAATATCTCCAGGCCGTTCTCTTAAAGGTGCAATATGAAGAGCGGCGACATTAAACCGGTAATATAAATCGGCCCGAAAATGCGACGCTGCTACCGCCTCTTCTAAATTAACGTTGGTTGCGGCAATAATCCGCACATCGACCGGCACCGGCTGCCGGGAGCCTACTTTAACAACCTCCCGCTCTTGTAACACCCGCAGCAATTTCACCTGTAAACCAATCGGCAAGTCGCCGACTTCATCAAGAAATAAGCTGCCACCGTTGGCAGTCTCAAACCAGCCGGACTTCGCAATGTGTGCGCCGGTAAACGAGCCTTTTTCATGACCGAACAACTCGCTTTCAATCAGGTTTTCACTTAACGATGCACAGTTCAAGGCACCAAAAATATTAGTGCTGCGTTTACTCAAGGCATGAATATGCCTGGCAACCAGCTCTTTGCCAGTGCCCGTTTCACCAATAATCAACACCGTCGCGTCACTGGGTGCTATGCGCTCAATCTGGTCCAACAACCGACGGGAGACTGGATCTTCAAATACCAAGGCCGATGCGCGCACCGAGTGTGTCAGCGATCGTGATTCCGTTTCATCATACGCTACCAATAAAGTCATTTGTGTTCCTCACCTTGAATAGAGTTCTTGCTTGGTAATTCAAGCCACTCAGTTTATAAAAATCGTTTTTAAGAATCTTACAAAAGCCTGGGACAAGTCTCAGGCCAAAAAAAAACCAGTGGTCTGATTAAGACTCACTGGCTTCCGGTTGTCCGGTCAGCATTAAAGGCTCTAAACATCAGCCTTAAAACTCATACACCACTCTAAAATCCACCCGCTGCTCGCCGACATCCACGCGTCCTTGTTGATAAAGCGGGTACGCCCAGTCCAGTTCACCAACGATGTGTTTCATGATTAAGCTGCGCAGGCCCATGCCGGTGGAGGCTAATTTACTCTGCTCCGGCGTTGGTGCGATGGGGTTGATGGTCCACAAATTGGCCCAATCGACAAATGCCAGTAATCGTAAGTTTTGCACTTGTTGCCAGTCTTCCGGCACCAGGCGTGGCGTATGAAATTCCAGCGATAAATTGATGCCGTGATCGCCGAGCAATTCGGTTTGATGATACCCGCGCACACTGGTGGGACCACCGGCGGAAAATTGTTCATTGCTGATCATCTCCGACATGCTGACTTGACCGCCAGCACGCGCCACCATTCGAAAATCCTTCGGCAATACCTGCTGGTGTTTGACGTCGCTGGTGAGATATAAAAAGTTGGGACTAGCATCTTGTCGCTTATCAGCGAATTCTTTTTCGTCATTACCCATGCCGCGAATGGCAAAATGCCCTGCTAAATTTACCGATGTGGACGAGGTGTCACTGCGCCAACTGCCATCGTAACCGGTCATAAATGAGGCATAGCTAATCGATGAGGGCGAAGAAGAGTCTTGACCGGCTTGATTGACGCCTTGATCAAAGCTTTTGTAATCAAAACCGGCGATGATGCTGTGCATAAAATTATCCGATCCGGACAAAGGTTTGACCAAGCGTGCGCCATAAATCGACCCGGCACCGACCACTGACATACCGCCGACACTTACCCCCAACTCGGTATTAGAACTAATACCGATGCCATACAGCGCCAAACGGGTATCAGCCCAGCCGGTCGGCAAAACGTAAGTACCTGACCAGACTTCGACTTCATTTCTGTTTTCCGGTGAGACTTGATATTGTAGCGAAGCGCTATGGAATTTTTGCCACAGATTATCGTATCGAACCGAGCCAATCAGGCGGGTACGGGTGGTTAAATCAGAATTGCGGCTGTTCATCTCCACGCTGCCATGCAAAGGCAACTCGTCCTTCACCTTTAATTCCACTTCCATTTTGCCGGGCGTCGATCCGGCCCGTAACACCGGCGTGACATTACGATCGGCGGACTGTTGCGCCAAGGAGCTGACTTGCTGCTGTACTGTCGGCATATGCGGCACTTGGCCTGCAGCCAGTGCCGGTACACCTTCACGTATTTTACCTAACTCGTAATAACGTGAACCGGTCACGCGCAGGGTTTCGATTGAACCTTCAAGCACTGCTAAGCGGACTTGGTCGGCGTTGACATCTTGTTCGGGAATAGACACGCTAACAGTCGGATAGCCTTTACTGCGATACGCTTCTTCCAATGCCGCACGGGCTTTTTCGACATCATCCACGGTTTTATCCGGCCCTAAAAACGGATACACCGCCCGCTCTAACGACTCATCATCCAACACGGTGTTGCCGTCAATCTGAAAATCGAAAATATTGAACAGAGGCGGTGCTTCTGCTGCTGCGACGTCATTCGTAGGCGGGGTTGGTTGATTGTCCGTATCCGCAGCAACCGCCATCCCGCTTGCCAACAACAAACCGGCGGCAATTAAATAGTGGCCGTTCATTTTAGCGGCTCCTGACTATCAGCAACGGGCGCAGCGTCTTGCACAACGTCAGTGGGTTCAGCCTGCGCTTGAAACGGGGTAATTTTGAGTTGATTGAGTTTGTACTGATAATCCTCGACTAAATTATCCGTCTCGACTTTGCCAATCCCTGTTATCGGCTCAAGTTCAGCCAGTTCTTGCCAGACACTCTTCGTTTTATACTTACTCAAAATGTCCAAATAAACGGTGTGCAATTCTTTATTACGGCTGCTGCATTGCTCTATCCATTGTTCACGTTCTTTCACGGCCTGCACCAGTAAGGCATTATCGGCGTAAATATCCTTGGCTTTGGCGACCACGTCATTGTGCTTTTGCACTAACGCTTGGCGAGCTTGCCGCTCTTGATTGAGCTGGCCTTCCAAGGTATTTCGGACAGACTCCAGTCCCGATTTGTAGCGCTCGACTTCGCCTTGTAAGGGCTGCAATTGCTTAACGGCGCTTTCAAGACTGCTCAATTTGGCGTCTTGAGCCGTTTTTTCCGTCACTAACGTGGCTTTTTCCGCTTCTAGGGCGGCTTTTTCTTGTGTCAGTTGCCGGATCATCCCTTGCGCTTTGATCACCGCGGCGTTGCCATCATTAGTTTTCGGCGCAGCAACAGCCCACTCAACACCACCCAACAACCCCGGCACCAACAAACTAACCAACAATGTTTTTTTAATGTTATGCATGCGCTGCCCCATTAAAAACGTGCGTTCAGATCGAGGTTCAAGGTATCGACGCTGTACTTCGGTCCGTCGATGGCATCGGTGCTAAACCAACGCAGATTCAACCAGGTATTTTTTGCCAAACCGTAATTGGTGCCCAGCATCCAGCCCTTGGCATCAGTACCGCCTTGATGGAAAACCGAATCAGTAAACGCATCCAAGACCGCATCGCGCTGTACGTAACGGTAAGCGAAGGTCACGCTCCAATCGCTAAACTTCCTGATTTCTTGATGCCCGATGTCGACACGCGCCTGATAAGCATCGGTACGCTGCTCAATATTACCGCCGGTAAGGGCATCAGCAGCAAAGTCCCTGGCAATACGTTGCTGATCAAAACCTAAGTTCTTCGCGTAATCGGCAGTAACCAGCACATGCGCGGGTGCAAAGCCCGCATAGTCAAACATGGCAGTGGCGTTGAATATTTTGAATTCGGAGGCTAGGCCGAATAAACAGCCGTATGATGTATCAGTACAAACAGCACCCTGACCGGAAAATTGATCAGTAATCGCCACCATCGAGTTGCCTTTTTGGACAAACTGCGGCGCCGTCCAATCATTTTTATAGCCATTGCCTTCGAATGAGTTGTAGCGGGCATTGATATTTTTGTACTCGTAGTAGGAGGTAGCAAATTTCAAACGCGACTCATTAAAGACCAGCCAGTCGGCGCCGATTTGTCCGGCATAGAGCCATTTATCCGATGTCGATAAATTAATGTCTTCAATAGGAAACACACCCAAGGTAAGAAATACGCTATCCGGTGTTTGCTGGCCTTGATTGATGCCAAAACGAGAGGTTGGATCCGGTGCGTGGTAGTTGCGCACCTTCGGATCATCCTGATTGAAGTGGTAACGAAAAGTACCTGCGACGCCTTCAAAACTGAGATCGGGGTCGAAGACCACATCGGTAGACACAAACGGGTTGAGGGTACGGCCAGCGTAAACGCTAAACCAATCGTTGCCTGAGTTATCAATAAAATCGTACTGCAAAAAGGCGCGGTCAATAGCGACATCGTAAGACTTGCCGGTATTGCCCAAGGTTTGATCGTTGGACACCGGATTATTGATATTGCTGGTCGCTAAGCGAAACCCGGCTTTCAAGCCATCGGCAATTTTGGCATCAAAACCCAAGCGAAAACGCTCACGTATCCGTAAACGGTCGTTTTTATTATTAAGGTATGCTTGATTTTTAATAGTCGCGGCATCTATACCGCCCGCCTTATTGATCGCTAACCAGTCATAAGGCCCCACACCATAATCTTGTACATTGCCTTCACCATAAAATTCATCAGCAAAGCGTATGCGCATGTCAAAACTGGGGTTAATCGCCGCCACCCATTCCGGTAAGGAGGCCGGTATGCCCCAGCCTTCGGATTTGGCATCTTGCTTGACGCCCGCTATCACTTCATCTTTCAGCTCGGCCCGCACCTGATCTCGGATTTCTTTTTTCACAAATTCCGGCACATAACTGACATGTTTGGGTTTGCTGCCGCTTTTGCCTTGGGCCGTTGCGGCATCGGCGGCCAGCGGTTCGCTTAGCTCCGATGCAGATGTAGTTGCAGGCACTGCGACGGCTTGGCTAGTCACCTGCTTGGCTTCTAATGCCTCTTGCTCCGCGGCACTGACTAAGCCTTTACCTTCATCTTTATTGATGACGCCGCGCTGCACCAGTAAGTCGACCAAATTAACCAAGGTGGATTTTTTAACTTGGACCATTTCTTCGGGTTTATCGGCAAAGGCGCTGGCAGCCATTGAGCTTGCCAATAGCACTAACAAAGTTTTGCTTGCGGTATTCATGGGTGGTTATTTTTAGTAGTGGTCGTTAGTTGTTTGGTAACGATTCAGTCTCTTGATCGAGCCGTCATGCGTAGGCTGGATAAGCGCAAGCGCATCCGGCAAATGCGGTGGATGCGCGTTGCTTATCCACCCTGCACAATAAACGCATAGCCTCACTCAAATTAAAGACTGAATGGTTACGTTGTTTGTAAAGCCTACACCCGCGAGGTCAGTCGTATCTTTACCGGCTGCGGCATGTTGTCCGGCGGCGCTTTGCCGATACTGGCGCGCAATTTCGGTAACGCCGCGCGGATCGCCTGATCGACATCGGCTTTACCACTGCCGGATGCCAGCTCGCCGCGGGTGATACGCCCGTCCGAACCAACCCAGACATTGACGATCACGCTGTAGCCGGTTTTCATTGCCGCGGTATCGTTAAGCAGGTTCTGCAAACCATCTTCGACCTGCCGCTTGATCTGGCCGCCATACCAAAGAATGCTGCTGCCGGGCGTGCCGCCTAATATCGACCGGCCGCCTTTGCGGGCCGCCAAGCCAAAGCCATCGCTACCGGCGGTGCCGTTAGCATCCAAGCCCAGCTCGGCCGCAGGCGGCTCGTTGGCTTCTTCAGGGGCCGGTTCCGGTTCTTTGTCCGGGATCGGCTCTTCGATTTTTTCTTCCTTTATTTCCGGCTCCGGCGGTTTTATCTCCGGCGGCGGTGGCGGTGGGGGCGGCGGCTGAATCATGGTGATTTGCTGCACGACCTTTTTGGTTTGCGGCGGTTTGTGAAAGTTATCTTTTAACAACCACACCCCCAGCACAATCAACAGACTAAAGGCTATCCCCAGCAACACCGGCAGGCGGCGCAGCCATGCGTAATTCTTTTTCATTGCTTAACTACTTGACCGCTATTTGACCAATTTCTGCGTCACCAGCCCCAGCTGGCTGATTTCTAGCCGCGTCACCACATCCAGTACTTCGATGACTTTTTGATACTGCACACTGGCATCGGCTTTAACCACCACCGGCAGATCCGGCACGGCGGCTTTAAATTGCGCCAGCCGCGTCTCTAATTCCTGAATGGACACCGGATAGGTATCTAAATAAATAGTGCCGTCCGGGGTAATGGAAATGGCTTTGGTTTTGGGCTTGGATAATGACGGCGTGCTGCTGGCTTTGGGCAAATTGACGGTAATGCCCTGCACGGTGGCCGTGGTCATGATGATAAAAATCAGCAGCAATACATAGGCGACATCCAGCATCGGCGTGATGTTGATGTCGTCATAGACTTTGCCTTCTTCTTCGACTTTCATTATTTAGCCTCTTGTTGCTGCTGTGCGGCGCGCATGGATAACACCGCCAAAAACTCATCGGCAAAGATCCGCATACTGGCGGTAATGTCTTTGATCTGGGTTAACAGGTAGTTGTAGGCAAACAGCGCCGGGATTGCCACCGCCAGACCGGCAACGGTTGCCAACAAGGCCGCGGCGATGCCGGGCGCAATTGAGTTGATGTTGACGTCACCGGAGGCAGCAATGGCGGCGAAGGTAATCATTACCCCGACCACGGTACCGAGCAGTCCCAGGAAGGGGCCACCGGCGATGGCGATAGTGAGCAATACCATGTTTTTATTGAGGCGCTGACTTTCGCTGACGATTTGCGAGTCTAATTTAACGTGCAGGTAATTCCAGGCTTCAGGAGACACCGATTGATTAAGATCACCCTGCAACTGGTTCAGCTCATGGATAGCCAGGTGGTACAAATGATAGAGCGTCGAGCTTTGAAAATGATCATGCTTGCCGACTAGCGCGGTCAGCAAATCCGACTCAGCCAGTTCATGCTCTTCCGCGCTTTCGTCCTGATCAAGATCGCCCAATTTACGTAAATCGAGTTGGCGATATTTTTCCAAAAACAGGCGGTTGTCTTTGGTGGTACGGTTAATAACCAACGTTTTAGTTACCATCACAATTATCGCAACGACGAGCATGATCAGCGTCAGACCAATCACTACCCAGCCATCAATGGTGACGTTTTGGACAATCACCATAAAGTGACCGGCATCGCCGCTGCTATTGGACTCGTCCTGGCCAAATCCCAGCACGGTAAAATCCGGGCTCTGGCTGCGAAAGCTCAGTTTGATCCAATCGGCACTGCGGGCGGTGGCGGCGATTTGCACTTCGTCCAGCAAACCGTTAAAGGCAGTGCCGATCGCAATGGTCGGATTAAGTGTGCTCAGCGTGATCGCTTTATTACCCGCTGACAGGCCGTCGACAAATAGCTCTAATTTATCGGCCTTGGCCACCAGCACGATATGCTGCCATTTGCCCGGCGTCAGATTAATCGGGGCAATGTCTGCGACAGCGCCCGCGCCCGTCCAGTGCGCCACTAGAGATGTTCCTTGTACATCAAGGGCTAAACCATTGGCACCCTCTTTGGCATCGAGTATTTTCGCCGCCGCTTGTGGTTGATCGAATTTAACCCAAGTCGAAAAGGTCCAGCCTTTATCGGTCGCAATGGCCAATTGCGGTGCAGCATTAATAGTGATTGGCCCTGCCCCGGTAAATTTTGCCGCTGCCCCTATCCAGCCTGCCGCTTCGACTTGGGCTTTGGAATCGGTCGCATGCGTCAAATAGGCAGTGGCATCTTGCGGCAAGGCTTCGCCGTCTTTGAAGTGATACACCAAACTTTGCGGAGTGTCGTACAGCGTCTTACTATCAGAGCCATCCGGGGCATTGCCATTGCCGTAATACATCCAGAAATCATCACTACTGACACCGCCACGCACTTGCGGTAAGCGCACCCAAATCAGGCCAATTTCACTTAACGAATCAAGCAGCTCAACTTGATAATGCAGCGGCGTTTCATCGTCCTTTAAAAAACGAATATCGCGACCGTTCTCAGCCAGCTCGGCAAAGTAGCCAAAGTTACCGGCGTGCAAGCGCACCAACACCGGCACATCACTGAGGGTTTCTTGAATGTCCGCACCGGTGGCCGCTGCATCAATGGTGACTTGGCGACGTGAAACCCAGTCATCGTTCCACCAAGCAAGTGCCAAAACTGGAAACAAGAGCCCAAATAGACCCATTAACAAATATCGTTTATTCATTGTTTGGTTTTTAAAATTTCAGGAAAAAGATGCTTTTATTTAGTGAGGTGCATCATCAGCAATCGCCAAGTATCGACTGCCGGGAGTAAACCTACTAAATTACTCATCTAAATTTATTAGCACTTATCATGCCCAAATAAATTTATAATAAATTCAATAAGTTAATATTTCTCTCTGTTTGAATAGTGCTGATATATCAACAATAGTTGCTGGTTAGCTGTTGATATTCCAGCAATCTGATTTGTTGCTAGAGCAGCACCTTTTGCTATTTAGCTGTTGCTATACATACAAAAACACACGTTATGTAGACTTATCGATAACTGCCACTGCAATCAAAAATGACAGCTATAAAAGCTAATACAGGTGCTAAATAATAAATAACCTGTTGATTAACAATCAATTTACTCACAACAACTGCCGTTAGATTTAACGCGAATTTTGAATGCCTTAAAATTGGCCTAACCCTTGCTTGTTAATAATTGCTATTTTGCTTTTTATAGGTTTAATGCCATGGAATCACCAATAAAACCCCTAGTATTCGTTTCGATAGCTTTAATTTCGTATGGCGCTGAGGCCTCATTGCTCAAGGACACAGAAGCTCAGCAACAAAACAAACCCCTAGTTATTGCTCAATTTGCCAGCCTTAACGATGTAAAAACCTCGATCACATGCATTGGTAAAAACTGCCAAATCAATGCCATAACGACTTTGTCTTACAATCCGGAAAGCAAGCGCTATACAACTTACATCGCTGCTAATAACGATCTTTTAGCTGGCAAAACTCAAACATCTGTAACCGCATTAAAAGATGGGATAGTTGTGACTGCAAAACTTGTCAGGGATTGGGGATTTAATGCACTTAGACGAGAAGCTAATAGCTACCAGCAAAAACTATCTCGAGACTCTGAAAAGCTGGTGTTGATGATCAGCAGTAATATTCCTTTGTCGACTGCCATCTGGGTATTTTTAGGCGGGTTATTTGGACTGTTAGCAACTCAGCGACGTAAGGAGTTGGGATAGTTAAATATCGGTAATTGTTGCCGCCATGTTTTGAGGCATAGCGGCAACAATAAAATCATACCGCCCTTCTGAACGTAGCTGAAGGACATGATCTCTTATCTTAAACACCACCTCCGCAACCGGCCTTGGCGTCTTTAACATCACCGACACTGCAATCACCAAAACCGACTACATCAGCACTCAAGATACTCACAGTCGTTTTCTTATCTTTTTCATCCTTGTCATTGGTATTGTCGTCATCCTCATCATTTGATTGCGTCGCTGTTTTGGCGGCACTAGCTGCAGCACTATCGGCACCTGCGACGGTGACCGGTGCAGATACTGTTACCGGCACACCTGTCGTAGCACCGGAGGACTGAATGTTGGATGCCCCAATAACTGCAGTGGCAGCAATGGTGATATTGCCGCCACTGATGCCCGCTTCACCTGCATCAACAACACCTTCGGGCGCAGCCAAGGTTACATCACCGCCACCGATAGCCTGAATACCACTACCGGAAAAAATTGGTGGAAATACAGTCTTGATATTGCCGTTAGAGTCAATGGTAGTTACTGGCTTAGGTGCAGAAATTGCTGATTTGGCGCCTTTACCGGCATCAATATCACCTTTGGAAGACCAGGCCGCAATATCTCCGCCACCCATGGTAAATATTCTGGACTGGTTAACGTTTATATTGCCCTCAGCCAGAATATTTAGATCGCCCTGCTGCTGAACAACAATTCCAAGCTGACCGGCTTCTTTACTGACACCGCCTTGCTTTCCCGCTAAACCGACATCGACTTTGCCGCCAGGCACCGCCAAGTTGAGGTCGCCTCCGGCTAACGTTTTGATCTGACTAAACACCAAGCTCAAGTCGCCTGCGTAGTTATCACCAGGAAACAATGCTTGAATGGCATCGAATCCGCGCTTGTATAAGGCAGTTCGCTGACTTTCTGGTGCCGCGGCTGCAGCGGCTGCAGATTGTTTAATTTCCTGGAAAAGCACCGTCAGTAAGGTCGACAAATGCTGACGTTGCTCGTCTTCACTCAAATTTGCCAAGCCTTGCAGTTGAGTGCTGTAAACCGTCTGGTACTTGTTGATAAAACCGGCGTAATCAACCTTGTCTGACAATCCAGCCAGCACGCTAATGCTTGCGCCATTATTAGCCAGCGCTTGATTAAATAAGTTACCAATCGTTTGAATCCCATCCGATCCGCCAAGACTAATGTCGCCGCCAGCCAACACTTGTAACTGCCCTGGTCCGCCCAATTTAAAATATTGGTCATCCGAGGTTGCGGTAATAATCTTGCCATTAGCATCGCGGTCAGTAGCAAAGTCAATATTGCCACCGGCTTTAATTAAGGTCACATCGTTAACTGCTAAGTTTTGCGCCAATATGTTCAGGTTTGAAATATCTTTACCGGCGATAAACGATGACGCTTGCGGTAAATAAAAAGTAGCTAGCAAGTTGGTAGGAAACGCAATACTGCCGTTCTTGGCCTGTATCAATGGTAAGGTCTGATCACCTTGATGCACCGGTGTGGTTGCATGCAATTGAATCTGTAACGATGCTGGATTGAGCAGCTCTCTAGCCAGATATTTTGAGGCTGCTATGCTGCCTTCCACTTCAGCCGCCGGTTTTACTGCCGTTGGCAATCTAGCCGGATCAGCATCAGACATATTGATATACAACTGGTTATTACCAGCTGTTGTATCGGTACCAATATTGCCATTTGCCAGCAGCGATAAATCACCATTGAAAGAGGGAAATAAGGTCATGGAATTATTAATTCTTATATCACCAGACAATGCTGCAGCTTGCAGAGTTGCTGGATAAACCAGATATTCGAATTTACCTTGCGCGGAATTGGCTATGCTTTTTAACGTTTTAATAGCGTCAAAATCATTATCTAACACCACATTGCCGGACGTTGATATTAAATTTACGCCACTATCCAAGCCATAACTAAAGAAGCGGGCATCAAACTGAGAACCTTTATCCGGCAGAACAGACTGTTCTGTCATGGTTGGATTCATTGCCGTCGCTAAATATAAATCCTTACGTGCTTGAACATTAAACGTTGCATCGCCAACATCAAGGATGACGCCTACTTTGGAGTTTGAGTTAGGTATATTGCCTTTGGCGATGCTGCCGCCGGCCACTAAGGTACCTGTTCCTAAGCCGACATAATACTCACCACCAATAATGTCGTTACCTGCGAGCACCTGCAAGTCGCCGCCGCCGTTGACAACGGCGCCATTGGCACTCCAACTACTGTTAACAACATCATTCATGACACCGAAAGGTTTACCGGTCGTGGGTAACATCACCGACAGATCATGTACATTGCCACTGGCCTGAATGTTGACATTACCACCGCCCAGAGCCCCAACGTTCTGGTTGAAATAGCGAATGTGAGAGCTATTACCGTTGGCATCCAAAGTTAAGCCACCTTGACCTACATCGCCGCTAACATCGATACCCCAAGCAGTCGGTCTATTATCGGTTCTGCCGTCATTCCAAAAACCGCCGCGCACCAGCCAATCGCTAATTTGTTGACCGGTTTGCACACCCTGGATATTTCCTGCCGCAGTCAGACCAATATTGCCGCCTTGAGTTGGATATTCAGCATATAAATAATCTAAGCCCACTCGCATCTCATCGAAATAGCCATAGCGCAACAAGGCATTGAGCTGTGTACTTCCCAATCTGCCAAGATATTGCTCATCTGATTCTCCATTTAAACGAGTCGGCGCCCCTGGTATGACACCTGCCAGCAGTTGGCCGCGCGTGTAAATAGCTGGAGCTCCCATGGTGTAAACCGCAGCAGCCGCTTGAGCATTACTGGTGTCTTTTAGAAAACGTATATCTCCGCCCGCGGCTATTTCAATATCCCCGGTTCCTGTTCTTACCATCACTTGAGATTGATCAACAACAGATGAATGTGCCAGTTCGACGTTATTCCCCGCATTAAAACTGTAGCTCCATGAACGACCAGGCTGAATCAGGTCGTTGTGTAGATAAATTAATTCACCAGACTCATCGGTGATGTCTTGCCCTGGAATCGGGGCATTGGCAAAGGCATCAGTCAAACTTGCATTGATTTTTAAATTACCAACAGCGGTAAGTGTCAGAAAACCAGGTAAAGATTTGTTGCCTGCCGCATCGGCATACCGCCAGGTTGAATCCCAGGATGCGTTTGCAAATGACCAACTGCCATCCATAAAGTCCCAGCGCTCATTTAGCGCTAAATCACCGTCGCTACGCACTTCAATGCCCGGCAATATTTCAATCTCCGCGCCGGAGTTATTGGTCAATACCGGCCTCGCATCCATAAAATTTTGCGTATCGTTTTTCCAGGCGCTGATATTGGTAGCATCAATTGCCGTTTGATTGTCGTAAACGCGGGTTAATTCCAGTGCAGTTCGTAAAGGATTTGCGCCCTGTACGGTAGTGTTAATTGCAGTAAACGCGCTGTCGTTAGTGTTATCACGCCCGGTACGCAGATGCAGCGCGCCGCCGGAGCCGCTCGCACCACCGGCAACATTGATCAAGCCCCCGTTGGCGGCTAAGTTCAACAGGCCATTGCCGGTGTCATCTCGATGCACAGTATCCAAGGTGACTTTGCCGCCATCATTACCAGCCGCGGTAGCATTAGCGTAAATTTTGCCGGTCGAGCCAAGAGCAATACCGTTTCTGCCGTAAATAGAAACTTCACCGGCTTTTGCGCCGGATGCATCAATTTGGCCATCAATCGTTACCGCACCTTGGTCTGCTATCAATTCGAATTCATGCGCTTTAACATTATCGGCTGCAGCAATGGTGACATCGCCGTTGCGCTGTTGCAGTGTCAGTTGTTCAGTAAAACCAGCTGTAGCAAGTTTATTGTTCAACGCGGAGAAACCGCCAGCACCAAAGTTATTCACATCAAGCAGAAAGCGGCCTTGACGAAGATCGGCCGCCGTTGCGGTAACGCCTTTAGCATCGATAGTGCCGTTCCAATTAAATTGGCCGTTGCTCGCTTTAACTGCCAACGAACCGGCATCACTTACTTGCTGGGTTGCGCCAGCGGCATTGGTCGCAATCTTGGCACCCGCCAGATTGATTGCCGCTCCGACATCCTGATTAACATTGCCTTGCGACGCCGTCAGCGACAAACTACCTGCTGCCGATGCTTTATAAGTATTGGCAAAAGTCACCACACGGCCAGACAAGTCAATATTGCTACCGTTAGTTAGATTCAGATCGCCAGTCAGCGCTGTTAACTCAAGAATGCCTGAAGGTAAATCAAATCGAGCGTTACTGCTGATGCTATCGCCAGTAACCGACCAACGCACACCCAGGCCAATATTGCGATTGGCGGGAATGCCTGCGGGGGAAGTCAAAGAAACGTTATGGCCGGTAGCGTCAATGCTGGTGGTTGCGCCATTACCGCCGCTGAAATAGCCGGCGTTTAAAGCTATATCGCCGCCAATCTTTAAGCTACCAGGCGCGGCAATCGAACTGTTGCCGGTAAGCGGATCGATAATCTGTCCTACGCCATTGATGCCTTCTGATGCGTTAAAGCTGACATTATTAAAGCCATTAATAGCGTACTGCCCGCTTCCCAGTTGAATTTCACGAGCGTTAAATACCAATGCGCCAGTGCCGGTTCCTGATCTTTCGGCAGTTGCGCCTTGATTAGATAGCTTGATCAGATCACCAGAAATAAACGATGTCTCACCCGCGTTATTGAAGCCGTTAATAGCCGCTGCCGAAATCGATACTTGTTTACTGTTTAAATTTACTGAGCCGTAAATATCAAAGTCGTGGGTACTATTTAAGCGTAAATCATCGAGATTAAAGTTGGTGTTGGCTAGCACTAGCCCCGGAGTATTTGCAGGGGCATTACCCACACTGATTCGACTGGAATTTAACGCCAGCGAGCCGCCCTGCATATCGATAACGCCGTCAAATACGGTGTTTTTGCTGGAATCTAACAGCGTCGAACCATCAGCTTTAATGCGCGCACCCGACTCCACAGTCAAAATACCGCCATTGCCGGTGATAGTCTTATCTCGCACCACATCAACCTGTCCGCCAGAAAATACCCGTAATAAGGCGCTATCGCTGCCGCCGTTTTTATTATCAACCAGCAAGGTTCCACCTGCGGTATTCGATTTGCCGTTGCTTTCTACTACGGCACCGCTGGCTAGTGTTACTTGGTTAATACCGGCAAGAAGAATTTCCTGACCTTTTAAACCAACATTGCCGTCAACTTTGACATTATCGGTAGATACTGTAATTCGCTGTCCTTTTGCATCTTTAGTACGTTTACCGCCCAATAGCAGGCTGGGGGCATTGAGCTGGTTAAGATCATCAACCAACAACCCAACGGTGCCAGTCGCGACGCCGGCTAAATCCTCGCGTCGGCCCAGTATTCTCAAATTGTCGGCGCTAATATCAACCTCTCCACCAAACCCTTGGCCTGCTGGATTGGCGATCAGCTTGGCTGTCAGTGCCAAACTGGTTTTAGCATTAATAGCCAAACTACCTGCATCCTGGGGCAATTGCGGCTGGACAGTACCTTCGTTAATGGCTTGCTTGCTAAAAAAATCGTTAGCCGTGTAATTGGCGTATTCGGAGCGGCTACGGGCGATAGTGCCGAGTTCGACAGCAAAACCTTGGCTGCGCGCATTCTGAATGCCGGTACCGGCGACGCCAAAACGGCCTGCAACAATCGCTGTTCCGGCTAAATCAGTAGTCGTTTGATACTGATCCTGAGTGCCTGCTTTAGGTGTTATCAAATAAGCGCCAGGCAACAATGCGTAATGAGCAGGTAACAAGGTATACCAGCCGGCTGCCAAGCCGCCTCCGGCATTTAAGAACACGCTATTGCCAATCGCTAAACCGGAAGAAGGCGATTCCAGCGGATCATAAGGTGCAAGTAAATTACTGAAACCAGGCAACACGGCAAAATTTTGACTGTAACCCGGCGCTGTCGGATCCAGTACATCGTTGCTGCCACCGGAACCAGTGATAAATTCGTAGGCATACAGATCACCGCCACCGGACAGATCAATCGTTGCACCGGCTTGTAGATCAACATCTTTGCCGGTCAATTCCAGGCGTTTTTCCGGTGGCGTATTGATAACAATATTGCTATTTCCGACGTTATCAAGCGGATACAGCCAGGTTGTGCCTCCGGAACCACGGCCAAACGGCACCGTTAAACCCGCACCGGATACTGACGTTACGCTGCCCGACGTCAGTTGTAAGTTTTTACTGGCATTGAGGAAAAGCGCGCCAAACGGCACTTTAACTGTGCCTTGTTGATAAATATTGGGGGCATTGACCGTCAACTTTCCGCCCGCGGAATAGATGGGCGACGCAGCGTTACCACTATTTAAAAATGTCACGGACTCGTTGCCTGAGCCGGTCACATTAATGGTGTAATCGGTCAGTGTCGCCGGATAAAGCTGATTAGCCTTAATCGTTAGGTCACCATTTAGATTCAATACCCCACGGAAAGTTTTGGCAGTGGAATTTAAAATTCCTCGTAAACGCAAATCGCCGGCACTATTCAAATTAACTTTGTTAAAACCGTTAAAGCCCAGGCCACCCAACAACTCAATGGCTTGCGCATTTACATCCAGTTGCCCTGTGCCGCCGGTGGCTGTTGGTGCGATATTGGCGTTGGTTTGTGTTTGCGTTGAACCTAACGCCGCATAAGCAGTATTGAGCGTGACGTGCCCGTTGTTAGTTTGCAAACTTGGAGAATCAATAACAATTTGTCGTCCGGCATTTAATTGGACATCGCCTTTAAATACGACGCCACTGGTATATTGACCATTGACGGTTACCACGTCGGTATTGAGCAATAGCGAATCAAAACCCGCGGCATTGATGCGTGAACTTTTCAGTAATGCCCGGCCGCTGAAGCTGTTTGCATCGATATTGCCGCCTTGCGACAAAGCATCGGGCACCACATTGCTATTATCAGTCGATACTTCAATTCGATAAGGCTGTGACACATTAATGTCGTCAGGAAATTTAGTGGTATTGGTTAACAGATAATCCGGCTTGTCGCGCAAATTACGATCAAGGGTTGCTGAAAAAGTACCCCCTGCTGCACCTATACCACCGGCTTTGGCATTAAAACCACCATCAGCTAATATGCCTTCACCGGCTGTAAAATTGATGCTGCCGGCATCGGAAGCGATGTCGCGCACTACTCGCTGCAAGCCCTTGCTGACTATTCCAGATTCAAGAAAATCCAGTTTTTCTGTGGTGCCGGACACATCAATTAATGACCCCGTGCGAGTGACGATATAACCACGCTTAGCGGTTAAATCGACAGCACCGCCTGACAACACATCACCAATTTTTAAACCGTTAGTGCTAAATTGCTTGTCAAAAACACCCTGCGCCAATAACTTACTTTCCGCACCCAGCCAGATACCCTGAGATGGTAAAAACCCAGTAACAGCTTGAGGTGTATTGATTTTTAAGGTTATTTTACCGGCCGGGGTTTTGATGGTGCCGTCGACAATAATTGACGTATCGGAATTAAGTTCAACCTTACCCAGCGTATCGGTTTGAATAAGCGTGCCTTTACCCACGCTTAACACTTCCTGAGTATTTTGGCCAGCCAAATCGGCAAATGAGAGCTTTAGATTAACCGGGTTCCGTAAATAACCCGGCAAGGTAACCGCCTTGCTGACCGCCAGCAAGCTGCCGCCACTGGTAGTTGTCGCATTGGCAGTGAGTTGTCGGTTGAGTTGTAAGGGTTGGAGTGTAACGTTGTCGGCTACCTTTAAGCCGTAATAATTGGAGGTAATGTCATAGCTGAAAAAGCCTCCGCGTTGGAAAAAATCCGTGGACAACACTAACGGTTGCAACGTCGAACCCGCATGAATCGGAGCGGCGCTCACTGGCCCGATAACAACTTCATTGGCACTTAACGCCAGGGTGCCACCTTGCTGTAAACCCCAGGCCTGTAAATCCCCATTTAGCAAAAGACTGCCGGGTTTTACCTGTGGATCGTGGCTTTCTGCAGCCAGTGTTATTGAGCCGCCGTCTCCGGCAGTCACTTTGGCGTTGCTTTGTTTCCAGGCACCGCCGCTGGCGTCTATTCGACTACCTTGAGCCAGAATCAAATCTCTCTGCTCGGCTGCCAGATTGACAGTGCCGCCTTTGATATTTACCGGGGCTAAACCTCGACCTTGACGCACGTCCAGTAAATCATTAACCCATAAGCCGCTGACATCAATCAACGCCGATGCACCCAAGGTAATGCCGCTAGGCTGCAAAATGTTCTGAAGCCTAATAGGCTGTAAATCGACAGTGCCGGAAGGCGTAACGATGGCGCCTTGTATATCAAAGTTTTGTGCCGACAGACTCAATCGACCTAAGGCAGGCAAATTCAACACGGTATTTTTTGTTATCGCCACCGAGCCGCTGGTTTTAATATTGACATTGCCAACTCTGGAATTTCTTAACATTCCGGTGTTGATAGACAATGCAACAGGCGGTTGCCCAGGCGCACCGCCATTTCTTCTGGCCAGTTTATCGTCGACAGTTAATATTTTAGCCGCTGCGTTTTGATCAAAAACAACATCTTGTTTGCTGTAAACCTCAAGATTACTCAAATCAATGTTTAATGAACTACCGGCGGCTCTATCTTCCGGTAAACGCTGCAACGCTCCGGCAATGGTTTGTCCCTGTAATTGGCCATCCAACACGGCCTCATACGCTGTGATGTTTAAATCTCCGCCTGCTTTGCCTTCCACATAGCCGGGATCATAATGCGCTTGGGTGATGACTTTATCGTATTTCCGGTTGGGATCGGCCGTGGCAATATCGTATACCTGACCATTGGCACCCAATTTAGTGTTGTTAACCGTTCCGGCCTTATAAGCCACCGAACCGCCGGAAAAATCCAAGGAACTGCCGGCTTTAGCAATCACGTCGCCACTGGAGTTAAGATTAATGCTACCGCCTTCGGTACTGCGCTCATCAATGTTGCGAGCGATTCTGTCCACCGCACCTTTAACATCGGCAATGGGAATGGCGGCGCTTGTTAGCTTGCCATCAACATAAGTTAGATCGGTATTACGAATATCAACAGCAACAGTTTTGCCGTACAGCACGCCGTCTTTTTGCAGCGGTGAATCACGCAATTCGTTTTTACGTAACTCGACGTTCAAGATGTTTCGATCAACTGCCAGCTGCACATTTTTAACGCCCGACACATCTACCTTACTGCCTTCTTCAAGGTAAATACGTGCGTCGTGTTTACCCGGCACATCATCTACCGCATTAATAGTGACATCACCCGCATGGGCTTGCACTGTCGACTGATTACCTAAAACAATTTTATGCCCGCTGATTTCTATCTTGGAACGTTTTTGTGCTTGCGCGTCAATTGCCGTTGCCGACTTATCGCTATCGAGATCAACGCTAGTCAAGCTGCCTGCCGTTAAGTTGACGGTTGCACGAGTACCATCGGTGCGCAGGGTGTTTTTATATTTTAAGCTGCCGCCGGTTTGTGCCGGATTTTGAATGCCTTCTCGAGCCAATAATCGCACTGAGCCATTAAGCTGTACCGAAGTCGTTGCGGAGGCAATGCCTTTTTGGTTCACCGCAAAACCGATCAAGCTAGCGTTACCGCGTTCGGCCAATACTTTACCGACGTTATTGACATCACCACCGGTGCCCACTTCCACCAGCAAGCCGCGAATATCCGAATCAGTCCCTGCTTCTTGTAAATAGACTTTGTCTTTGGCGGCGGCAAGAATTGTCTGACCGTCCGGGGTTTCTATCGTGCCTTCGTTAGTGATGCTGGGCGCAGCGATAATCACCCGGCCGCCCGGTGCGTTGGTTTTGATGTGCGCGCCTTTCTCGACAAAAATCTGCACCTTAACCTTCTGACCATTCTGGTCGAGAAGAAAACTGCCATTGGCATTCTTAAGATAAATTTCGCCATTGCCTTTTAAGGCTGCTGCTTTATTAAGGTAATCTGAGCTGTTTTTGTTAAGGTCAAATACCTTGGTGATGCCCGCCTGGAAATTGGCGTCACTGATGCCCAGCGTGCTGGCTACCAGGGAGTTAACGTTGACCTGTGAATCCTTGCCGAACAGGAAACCATTCTGATTGACTAGATACACCTGACCATTAGCTGTCAGTGAGCCAAGAATTTTACTGGCATCATTTTGATGAATATTGTTAAGCGCGACCGCATTTGCAGACGGTTGATCAAAATGCACACTGTTGTTTACGCCGATATTGAAACTTTTCCAGTCCAATGTGGCCTTGTCAGTGACTTGCTTGATGGTCATGGCATTACCAACAACACTGACTGCCGCCTGGCCTGCCGCTTGTCCAGATATGGCAATATCCACCGGGGTTGGCGTGAGTTGTACCGGTGCAGTGGGCACCGGGAATTCGGCTTGCGCAGGCGCTACACCGGCACCAATCACAAAGCCACCGGCAATTAATGCCCGAATGGCAGAGACCAAAGGTTTTTGCTTACTGACGGGCACGTCGTAAAGCGGAAGATAACGATTAACCATACTGAGAATTTCCCAAAAATAATGAGTACCTCGAAAACCCTGCACTTCGACAAGCTCAGTGCGAACGGATGTTTTCATTTACCTGTTACGTTCGTGGTCGACTGCACGGATGCAGGAGTTAGAGCAACGCAGGAGCAGTTGCCGATAGCTTGTCGAACCATGCTCGTAACGGGTTTTTCGAATTACTCTAATGTGGCCCGATCAACGACGACCGAGAATCAAGGCATCAACTGATTTGGATAATTGCCGATAGTTTTTCCATAAAATATTTACTGCGTCCCAACATTTTAAAAACAGCACGCGCAAAAAAGCCCTGACATGAATCAGGGCTTTTTCTAAAACAGCTAAAACCAGTTTGTTCAATTTCTAACCTCTTTGCGTTTACAGTGCTTAGAAAGTCGGAGGATGTCGTAAAAACACTTTAATCAGCTAACTCTATTTAAGTGTAGGAGCGGGCCATGCCCGCGCTAAATAACAATCGCGGGCATGGCCCGCTCCTACATTTAATCTTGATTTTTTAATTTAAAGTGCCTTTACGACATCTTCCTACTAAATAAAATGCTCTGAATAAGCTTGTTCAGGATCACCAAAAACCTGAAACCCAACCTACCCAGAGCTTCTTACACCTACTCCATATCCTATCGATCTGTCCTATTTTCCGTTTGATCGTCCTTTATAAAATCCGTTTCCGGCCACGTCTATGACCTGTCACCATGATTGTTATGCCGTCATTGCGACGGCTCCGCTAGATACACGTTAACTACTTCAGACTGTTAAAACTTCATAACACCCTAACCAGCACTTAATCCATGTCTCATCCTCTTCCCTGGATGACGCCTTCCTTGGCTCCTAAACTAGCGGTTACTGCTTATTTCAATTCAAGAACGTTGGCAGCCGATGCAGCGTTCTTGTAAGGTCTAGGCACTATACCCAAATGGGTGCTGGTGCCGTTGAAATGGCTTAAACCCACAATCGGATTAGCTACATCAAACGGAACAGTCGAAACAACGTTATCGGTTCTGGTCGTTGCAAAAACACCGGATTGACCATACGGCTGCACCAAGGTTGGGTTAATATCTGCAGCTACAGCAGAACTATGCAATGCATCACCAAACGCAGTCAGCAAGTTAGTTTTATTCGCGCCCAGAGCAGGCTGAATTAATACTTCACCTTCCGCCCAGTAGGGATAATTACCAGAGGCTACGTTTTCAATAGTGCCGGTGTAACCGTCAATTTTGATATAGCGCCAGTTCTGCGCTGGCGTAGCATTAGCTGCTGCTGCATTGCGATCACCGCTATTCAAAGCAAAGCCCCACAACTTGCCAGTCGCTGAATAATTTAAGGTGCTGACATTGGTGCCCGCTTGCCAGTCTTTTAACAGGTTATCTGTAGCTGAAGCGCCGCCAGGAGAAGTTACATAGGGTTCTGCACTTGCCTTGACTAGGGCCCCGGTATCAGCTGCAGGAGCGAAGCTGTCAGGAGTAAACGGATAATTTAACAACTTTGCATAACCTACCGCGCCAATTGCGGCACCGGTATTACGTCTACCCACCCCGACGGTGAATTTAGTCGGCGCCAAAGCCGTATAACCAAGTCCGCCAGGAGTGGCTTTAGCAACATCACTCAATGCATAAGTGGTATTAGTGCTGACATCTGTAAACCTAATATCGTTCCAGCTTTTGATTTGACCTGACAGCAATGAGCCTAGGAAATTACGGCTTAGATTTGGAATATATTTGGCGTCAGTATATTCACCCAACTTGGTATCGGTATCGGCAGGCAACTGCCCGGATTTCCATTGCGCAACTTGTAAAGCTTTATACAGATCCAGTGTTACACCAATACCATACACCAAGCCACCGGTAGGGACGCGTGTTGCTGCCAGATTGCTTACTGTATAGGTTGTGCCCCAAGGCGTTGTATTAGCATTAGTGCTTATTTCTTTAATTGGCTGCGGATAATTTTGAGTGCCTGGTTGCAACAAAGTTTCAGCATCAACACCAATAAAACCGCCGTCAGAAGGCGTTGAGATCAGGTAGTTGCTCCAAGAACTTTGCGTACCATTAGCATTAGCCGTGGTAATAGCTGCTTTATATTTGTTGGTGCCGTTTGCCACCCAAGCACTTGAAGACCCAGAACCGGCAACGCCAGTCAACGTAGGCGACAAAAATATATCCAAATGATCTAAGGCAATATTACCCGCTAGCGGCACCACACCATAACCAGCGGCGCCCAGTGAGCGTTTTTCCAAATAAATCTTTTTGCCCGCTAAACCGGCAGGCAAAGCCGCAGGCACGCCGCCAGGGCCAGCAGTTGATCTGCCAATAAAGTAATACCCGGCAAAACGCGCACCGATCGTACCGTTATTGTCATCTTCAAAAGTGTCAACTGTACCGGGCTCTGCTAATACGTTGATAACCGCTGAAGCATAAGCTTTATCTTGCGCAGCACCGCCGGAGGTATAGGCCTTTAGGTCAGGGGTAGGATTGGCCCAAGGCGTAATCGCTTGCGCTGCTTGTGTGCCAGCCAGCATGGATACCGCTACCGCCAGTGTTTTTAACTGCATTGATTTGTTCATTGTAAAATCTCCACTACATTCCGTATAAGGGTGACTCCGAGCTTTCCATGGAATCACCCGAAAAATTAAGCCGCTACAACCTTAGTGCCGCGACGAGTAAAACCCAGCATGCCTAATACAGCTGAACCAAACAGCCAAACTGCGGCCGGAACCGGCACTTCACTAACACCTTGATAGCTCAAAATATTGTTAGCACTCAAAGTAAACGTACCCAGCTGAACTACAGAGTTATCTAAGTCATCAAGATTGATATTAGAAAGCCAATAAAAATTAGCAGATGTGGGACCATTAAATGATGGCGCGCCAACCCCATTTCCGACCGTAGCCAAACTACTCAGATACTTATCGTAAAAAGATATGCCACTGATTGGGTCTATCGACGCAACAGGGGCTCCGTTTGCAGCGGAAGGAGCATTTAGCCTATTAATCCAGCCACCGACCTTGCCTGTGCTATCGGCTTCTGCAAGAATATTAGAAGAGCCTTGAGGGGTAAATCTATCAGCCGCAGTCGCAGTAGAATAAATCCCCCACTGAGCATTGTTAGGATCATTGTAATAAGAGGCAAAGGGGCCAGCACCGCTTTTATCAAGATTTGATCCAGTAGTAACATCTCCTTGATAGCTAGCCACGACAGACCATTTAAAATTGGCAGTATTCGCGGCTATCCCAGAAAACGACGATCCACCGAGCGCGTTTAAATCCCATGACAGACCACTTGCCACGCCTTCAGTGCCGTTTTGAAATGAGGCATAATTAAGACCCGAGTGACCAATGGCCAAATCCAACACAAAAGTTTTCTTGGTAACGCTATCACCAATTTGAAAAGCCACTGACGATGGTGTACCAGCAGTTGTTCCATCAATCCAAGCCGCCGACGCACTGCCCGCCGTTAACGCCAGCGCTACCGCCGCTGCTAATTTATTTAATTTTTTCATAATAAACACCCAAAAAATAACGCAAAGAAACAAAAAGAGAAGAAGAGCGCAGAGATCATGATGATTGCCTGCTTAATATATAAAGCAGAATTTAGGCCAAAATATAAAGCACTGATTTAATTGACTTTATAAAAAATAACTGGGGCATCACTGCTGGAATAACAGCAATAACTGCTGACTTGCTGCTGGAATAACAACAGTTTGTCCTTTTGTCGGGTGGTTTCATTTGGGGAATAACGATGTTTAATGTGTCTAACTTACCGGCAAGGCGGCAAGTTTTAGAACTGTGATACCAGCATCACTGGTTGAGCAAAGCAGATGTATGATCGGACTCAGGGATTTTCCCATTCATGGTTCGACAAGGCTCGCCACGAACGGGAAAATTTACAGCGTAATAACGAAATTTTTGGTCAACGCTTTGCGCGCCAACCTGCTCAATTTATCGATAAAGATTGATGTAAGGTTTGAATAACAACTTGTTTTTGAGCTTGGTTTCAGTAGGTAATTCTTGATAGAACGCCCAACCGTCACGGTCTTTTGCATCAACCACGCCGTCATTATTTAAATCCAGCGCTACCAATGGCGTTTTCGGCACATTGCCGGTGTAAGCATATTTTGGCTGACCGTTGTAACCTTCCCAAATGTTTCTAACGTGGGTGTAATGACCATATTTGGCTAGCGCATTAGAGGCTTGCACGCTGCGATGGCCGGTTGCGCACAATACGTATATCGGTTGATCTTTATCTGGCAAAACCGATTCAACATAATCAACAAAGCTTTGGATAGATAAGGTGCCGTCTTTGCCATCTACCGCTAAAAAGCCAACTTCAGGATCAACAGAAATGTCATAACCGATGTAGTCGGTTGAATCGTTAATCTCGGACGGGCTACCGCTAACATGTGGAAACGGAATGCTATAAGCGCCGGGCGGATGCCCCGCCACATATTCTTCAACTCGGCGCACATCAAGAATAACGGCTTTTTTAGCCTCACGGTGCTCGCCGTGTTTTTCATGATCATCTGATTTTTTACCGCTAACATCCAACCACGCTTTGGCCGAGCTAATTTCTGATTGATATAAAACCGGGTAACCGTAACGATTGCCGGTGCTTTCATCAGCCATAGCCGGCGATAAAGCCAACGCGCCGATGGTCAGTAAAAATGCTTGTTGTAAACGTTGCTTCATACAGTAAACCTCAATTGATTGATGAAATGGGAAGTTTCCCCAACTGTATGTCAGCAATAGCAATGCCAAGCGCTATTTGGCGATTGAAGCAACACGCTAGCAATTGAGACATCAAGCTATTTTGTTATTAAGCGACTTGGATTTCCAAATCAAATCTAGCCTTAGTGCGGCTCAGAAGACACCCGATCAACAATTTATGGTGTTGCATGAGCAACAACAGTTCTTTGGGACCAAAAGATGGGCGTCGCACCCCAAATAACGTTTAAGTAGGGGTGAATCATTCGCCCTGGGCGATTAAAATCGCCCCTACAATTGAATATTTTCAAACATATCCTTAATGAATTTGAGCTTGATAAATTATGCATGCTTGGCCTTCTAGCCAAACCCTACTTCATCAACATTTTTAAGCTATAATTGGGCCCCTTTTTATTGCCTCTTGTAGCCGCCGTGTCGAATAAAACCCACGATATATCAACGTTTCAGGGACTTATTCTTGCCTTGCAGGAATACTGGTCAGCTCAAGGCTGTATTTTGTTACAGCCATTGGATCAGGAAGTGGGCGCGGGGACTTTTCACCCAGCCACTTTCTTGCGCGCCATCGGCCCTGAGCCCTGGAATACCGCTTATGTGCAGCCATCACGGCGGCCGACAGACGGTCGTTTCGGCGAAAACCCCAACCGCTTGCAGCATTATTACCAGTTTCAGGTAATGCTCAAACCCTCGCCTGACAACATTCAGGAGTTATATCTGGGTTCGTTGCGCCATCTGGGTTTTGATCTGCTCGAGCACGATATTCGCTTTGTCGAAGACAATTGGGAATCGCCAACCTTGGGCGCTTGGGGCTTAGGCTGGGAAGTGTGGCTAAACGGTATGGAAGTCACCCAATTTACTTATTTCCAACAAGTCGGCGGCCTGGAATGCCGACCGGTTACCGGTGAAATCACTTACGGTTTAGAGCGCATTGCCATGTATTTGCAGGGAGTTAAGAGCGTTTATGACCTGGTCTGGACCAAAACCCCGCACGGCACCGTCACTTACGGCGACGTATTCCATCAAAATGAAGTTGAAATGTCGGCGTTCAACTTTGAACATGCCAACGTTGATTTTCTATTCGGCTGTTTTGACACCTATGAACAGGAATGCCAAAAGCTAATTGAAGTTAATCTGCCGTTGCCTGCCTATGAAATGGTGCTAAAAGCTTCGCACACCTTTAACCTGCTGGATGCCCGCCATGCCATTTCAGTCACCGAGCGCCAACGCTATATATTAAGAGTCAGAGCCCTGTCCAGATCCGTCGCCGAAGCGTATTACGCCCGCCGTGAATCGTTGGGTTTTCCGATGTTATCAGCGCAGGAAGCATAATTATGACGACTAGCAACCATTTACTTTTCGAGTTAGGCTCGGAAGAACTGCCTCCCAAAAACCTGCTGAAATTGAGTAATGCGCTGTTGAACAATATTGTTCAAGGTCTTAACGCCGCAGAACTTACTTTCAGTGCCAGCAAGGCATACGCATCGCCTCGCCGTTTGGCGGTGTTGATTGAAAACCTGTCAACCGCGCAGCCTGATAAAACGGTAGAAAAACGCGGTCCTGCCCTGCAAGCTGCCTTTGCCCCGGACGGCAGCCCGAGTAAAGCAGCATTAGGGTTTGCGACCAGTTGCGATACCAGCTTCGATAAGCTTGAACGCCTAAAAACCGATAAAGGCGAATGGCTTAGCTTTACCCAACACGTTAAAGGTCAGGCTACCGAGCAGTTGCTCCCGGAGATTATTCGCCAAAGCATTGCCGATTTACCTATCGCTAAAAGAATGCGCTGGGGCAGCAATACGACCGAGTTCGTCAGGCCGGTACATTGGGCGGTATTACTGTATGGCGATGCGGTAATCGACACGGAAATTTTAGGCTTGAAAACCGGTGCGATTACTCAAGGCCATCGTTTTCATGCGCCGCAAGCGATAACGATTTCCCAGCCGCAAAATTACGCAGACATTCTGTATTCACAAGGCAAAGTCATTGCTGATTTTGAGCAACGTCTTACCTTAATACGTGATGCCGCACATCTAGCAGCCTCTGCAGTAGGCGGTTTGGCGCATATCGAAGAAGATTTACTGGAAGAAATTGCCGCCTTGAATGAGTGGCCGGTGCCGATTACCGGCAGTTTTGATGAGCGTTTTCTTGAGTTGCCGGCCGAAGTGCTGATTACGACCATGCAAACCAACCAGAAATATTTTCCGGTTAAAAATGCCAAAGGTGAGTTATTAGCCCACTTCATAACCTTTAGCAACATCGAAAGCAGCAATCCCGAATCTATCCAACGCGGCAACGAGCGCGTGGTGACCCCTAGGCTGTCTGATGCAGAATTTTTCTGGAAACAGGATAGAAAGAAATCCCTAGAAGATCGCGTAGAAAGCTTGTCCAGCATTGTTTTTCAGGAAAAGCTAGGCACTATTAGCGACAAAACCCACCGTGTTATCAAGCTTGCGGAAAGCGTTGCCAAGCAACTCAATTTCAATGTCGAACTGTCCAAGCGCGCAGCGCTGCTGGCCAAAACCGATTTGATGACGGAAATGGTCGGCGAATTCGGTAATCTACAAGGTTTGATGGGGCGCTATTATGCGTTGGCTGATGGCGAGCCGGTCGAAGTCGCTTGGGCGCTTGAAGAACAATATTTTCCTAAGCAATCCGGTAGCCCGACTGCGACTAGCGCGATAGGAGTGGTACTTGCGATTGCTGAAAAGATCGATACATTAACCGGCATTTTTAGCGCCGGTTTGATCCCGACCGGCGATAAAGACCCTTATGCATTACGCAGGGCTGCGCTGGGTGTGTTACGTACTGTCATTGAAAACAACTTGGTTATAGATCTGCCAGAGCTTATTGATGTGGCCTTGACGCTGTTTACCCATGAGTTTGATCATGATGTCACTCGTACTTTGGTGACCGATTTTATTTTTGATCGACTGAAAGGCTACTGCCTGGATCAAGGTTACAGCGCCGATGAGTTTGATGCCGTTCTTACAGTAAACCCAACTCAACCACTGGACTTTATTCAACGTTTACAAGCGGTTAAAAACTTTAGGCAATTGCCTGAAGCAGACAGTCTGGCAGCCGCTAACAAGCGTATTCGCAACATCTTGAAAAAATCTGATACCCCGGCGGCGGCAAACATTAGCGGCCTAGTGGATCGATTGGTTGAGCCGCAAGAGTTGGCACTTTTGGCTGCTGCACAATTAGCCGCCAAAGACATTCAGCCGTTATTGGCAGAACGCGACTATCAAGCGACGTTGAATCGCTTGGCGGCGTTACGTAACGATGTCGATGCGTTTTTTGATCACGTTATGGTGATGACTGATGACGCTGAATTACGCGCCAATCGGCTGGCCTTGCTTAATTTCTTATCGGACCAGTTTTTAACTTGTGCCGATATTTCTAAATTGCAGGCCTAATTTTTTACCCCCATTTAAAAAAATGGGGGATTTTCAAATACTAGCCTCCCAACCACATAACGCAGCCGTTTTTGAGACTATCGATGAACAAGCCAGCTAACGTAAACAGAGAAAAAACCTTGCGTGTTTATCTCGGTTCCGCCTTGTTATTTGTTTGTATATTTGCATCCGCCACCATCATCGGCATATTGATTTTGTTGGCGTTACCGTTTTCTCTGAAGGTGCGCTATCAACTCGGCGCAGCTTGGTGCGGCCTGGTCGTGTGGATGAGTAAGTTTTTTTGCGGGATTGACTATGTCGTCGAAGGCCGCGAGCACATTGCACCAAATCAACCTTACATTGTGCTCTGTAAACACCAATCGGCCTGGGAAACGCTGGCATTAAGAACCATTTTGCCGATGCAAACCACCTTGCTAAAGAAATCCTTACAGTGGTTTCCGATTTGGGGCTGGGCATTGGCCGCATCGGACTCTATTGCCATTAACAGGGAAAATCAACGCGAAGCCATGCGCATCCTATTATCTAAAGGCACAGACTGTTTGCAGCGTGGCTTATGGGTAGTGATTTTCCCCGAAGGAACGCGCATTGCGCCCAAAACGGAAACAAAATTCAGTGCCGGCGGCGCTATGCTGGCCCACAAATCCGGCTATCCGATACTACCCATCGCCTTGAATGCCGGCACCTATTGGCCGCGTTACAGTTTTTTAAAATATCCGGGCACTATTATTGTCAAAATCGGCCCGCCGATCATCAGTAAAGGTCGTAAGGCTGCTGATATAAATGCCGAAGCCGAAGCCTGGGTGACGCAAGCAATGCAAGAATTGGAAAATCCATAGCAAACTTGCTATTCCTGAGGTGGGGATATAATAAAAACTCTGCCTAACACCAACTCAACCAACGGAAAACATCCATGAAGAAACCATTACTCATCTGCATTATTGCTTTATCGCTCACTGCTTGCGCCGACAAACAACAATACGAGCAAGCCGTGTTGGAGCAAATGCAGCAAGAACAGGATGTTAAAGATTATAAAATCGAACCCGAAAAAATGACTGCCTGCGTGGTGGACTTAAGCTCCAGCAACATGCCAGGGCTGTTTCCTTTTGATCCGGCACGACTAACTGCTTATCGCAATTACGCAAAAATGCTCACCTTAGGCAAAGCGGCAGATCCTAAAAAGACATTGGAAGAATTGCGTAATGACTTTGGTTCGCCCAAAGCCCTTGCGGAAGCACATACCAATTTCACGGAAAGTTTTATGGAATGCATCGCTTCAAACATTTCTAAAAATGAAGACGCGGCTAAGACAGAAAAATAAGGTTTGTAAGTACCACATGGATATTGGCGGATTGGCACTAGGCCTTCCGCCAATATGAATTAACCCGCTAGCCGCAAAAATTTCTGAAAAAGACCGCCTTGAGTTTTAGCATCTGCGGGGTTGCTGATGCAATCAACCGGACACACGGCCGAGCATTGCGGTTGATCGTAAAAACCCGCACATTCAGTGCATAGATCTGAGTCGATCATATAAGCGTCCTTGCCGCGAGAAATCGCACCATTTGGGCATTCGGGCTCACAAACAGTACATAAAACGCAATCTTCTTTGATTATTAGTGCCATCTCAGTTCTCCCAACTTGAAAATCACACAATCAAGAAACTAATTTCTTCGATTATGTTTGATGAAATATATGCTCTTAGTCTAGTCGAACCGGCGCGGTTTTCAGTCCCGGCGCGGTATACCGCAAGCATTTACTGGATTAACTTTAAATATTTCTGATACAAACTCTCGTGATCTTCAACATGAGCCGGGTCTTTGCTGATGCAATCAACCGGGCAGACTTCTATACATTGCGGTTCACCGTGATGGCCTACGCATTCGGTGCATAAATTGGGGTCGATGACATAAATGTCTTCGCCTTGAGAGATCGCGCCATTCGGGCATTCGGGCTCACAGACATCACAATTGATGCATTCGTCTTTGATAATAAGTGACATATTGCTCCTAACGTAATTTGTCGATTAAGGATTGCCGAACACGTTCAGGAACAAAACAGGAAACGTCGCCGTTTAACTGGGCTATTTCCCTGATCATGCTCGAAGATATAAATTCATATTGTTCGGCTGGGGTTAAAAATACGGTTTCCAATTCGGGTGCCAAGCGGCGATTCATACCGGCCAGTTGAAATTCATATTCAAAATCGGATACCGCTCGCAGTCCGCGCAAAATCACATTGGCACCATGTTGTCTTGCACAGTCGACCAACAAATTATCAAACCCGATGACTTCAACATTGGTAAATTCAGTGGTAACGCTTTTCAGCAAATCTACCCGCTCTGCGAGAGAAAACAAGGGGGTTTTATTACGATTAACCGCTATCGCTACAATCACTTTTTGATAAAGTCTGGAGGCTCTAGCGATTAAATCGAGATGCCCGTTGGTGACAGGATCAAAAGTGCCGGGATAAATAGCAGTGATGTGCATGGGTTTTGGAGGATTCGAAAAAAAGCGGCGATTTTATAACAACAGAGCTGGTTTTGCGTAACTGTTCAACGAATGACCGACGATACATATAAATTGCGGGTTGGGTTAGCTCGTTAAAGCGTAACCCAACAATCGAAGCTAATGAACCTATAAAACTTGCACTTCGACAAGCTCAGTGCGAACGGTTACCTTTTCAACTCAATTACTTATCCGTTCGTGCTGAGCCTTTCGAAGCCTGTCCTGAGCATAGCCGAAGGGCATGAATGGATAATATTTAGAGGTCCTCGCTAGTGAATAATAACAAGCATTTATAAATTAATCATTGCGTTCAAACAGGTGATAAGCAACATCCCCTGCAGCTTTGCTTTTTAAAAGTTGCCAGTTTGCAGGGATGCCGGTCAGATCAGCTTTACGCTCGGTTTCGACATAAATTTTGGCGTGACGCGCTAACCAGCCTTTGTCTTCCAGCCACTGGCAGGTTTGTATGGTGAGATTTAACGCAAACGGCGGATCCAGAAACACCACATCAAATGCTTGCGAGTCACCTCTTAAGAAGCGAAACACCTCGGCTTGTACCAGTTTGACTTGCTCGGCCTTCAACGCCACCGCGTTTTCTTTTAGACAGCGGCATACGTCAGGATTTTGCTCGACCTGCTGAACAAAAGCCGCGCCGCGCGATGCCGCTTCAAAACCTAAGGCGCCGCTGCCTGCATATAAATCCAGGCAGCGTTTGCCGATGATGTCGTATTGCAGCCAATTGAATAAGGTTTCTCGTACCCGAACCGGGGTGGGCCTTAAGCCGGGCGCATCGACAAATTTAATCTGCCGACTGCGCCAGTCGCCACCGATGATGCGAAGCTTATTTTCCACTTTTACCTGCTGCTTGTCCGACGGTAACCGTTTGCAACAATTCCGGTTTTACTCGGCGTTTGAAGGCATCTTTAATAGAAGCGACCGTTACTTGCTCGACGTTTTGTTGAAATTTATCCAGATAGTCCAGCGGCATGTCATAGAAACCAATCATTGCCACGTAACTAACCAATTCCTTATTGGTGTCAAAACGCATCGCGAAACCGCCGGTGATGTTTTGTTTAGCGGCGGTTAATTCAGCTTCTGTCGGACCGTTGTTGATGTAATCGTTCAGGGTTTGATGCACCACTTGCAAGGCTTGGGTAGTTTGATCATTACGCGTTTGTAAGCTGACGATAAACGGACCGGGCTTTGCCAGTGGTGCAAATGAGCTGGAAGCACCATAAGCCAAACCGCGTTTTTCACGCACTTCATCAAACAACTTAGACACCAAACCGCCGCCGCCCAAGATGTGATTGCCGACATACAGGCTGAAATAATCAGGATCTTTACGAAAGCTGCCAGGCAGACCAACCAATACATGAGTTTGTGCGGAAGGAAACTCGATATGCTGCTGACTGCTTTTTTGCAATGCGGGTACATCTGGGATAGGCGCTGGTTTTTGACCAACTGGTAGATCTTTCAGCAGTTTTTCTGCGGTTTGTTCGGCTTGTTGTTTAGACAAGTCGCCCACGATTACGACGATGGCATTGCTGGCAACGTAGTATTTCCGGTAAAAATTGCGCAGGTCATCAACACTAAAACCGGAAACTGTAACAATAGTACCGTCAGTTGGATGAGCATAAGGATGATCGCCATACAGCGTGTTAAAAAAGGCAATACCCGCCAACTCTCCTGGCGATTCTTCTTCCTGCTTTAATCCGGCCAATGTGCGGTTTTTTTCCCGGTCAAAATCGGCCTGGTTAAAACTGGGTTTGGCCAAAATCGCTTGGGCAGTATCTAAGGCTTTATCAAACAGAGGTTTATCGGTGAGGGTACGCAGCGATACCCAAGCCATGTCTCTTGAAATACCTGTACCAAAACTGGCACCGACACTTTCAAAGCGTTGTGCGATGTCATCGGCATTCCATTGTCCGGCACCGGTATCAAGCAATGACGAAGTTAATGACGCCAAGCCAAATTGATAGTCATCGCGGGCACTACCGGCGTCAAAAGCCACTTGTATATCCACCATCGGCAAGCCTTCGGTGTGGACGTAATACACTCGGCTGCCTTGCGGTGTTTGCCAATTTTCAATTTTGGCGGCTGACCAAACAGTCTGGCTAAATGCCAGTAACATCAAACCTATTATTCGAATACGCATGTTTTATCTCCTTTACTTAGCGTTGGGGTCCGTTGGTAGGCAAAGCAGCCGGGGCAGTTTTACCGTCTTTAATGGGTTGTGGCTCGAGGTAAGCGACGCTTAGATGATCATCCAGCAAATACTTGCGAGCGACATCGCGGACTTGTTGGGCGGTTACCTTATTAACCTTGTCGACATATTCATCAACTTTCTTCCAGCCTAGACCAACGGTTTCCAAGGTGCCCAATTGCATGGCTTGATAAAAATTGGAATCGCGCTCGTATACCGCGCTGGCTAACACTTGCGCTTTAATACGTTGCAGCTCTTCCGGGCTGATTAAGTCAGTTTGTAATTCGGAAATCTCATTTTTTAATGCCGATTCTAATTCCCAAACAGTTTTGCCTTCGGCAGGTGTCGCTTCCAATTCAAACAAGGTGGGTAATCTGGACGTCAAGTTATAACCGGCACCGGCTGATACTGCCAGTTGCTTGCCGCGTACCAATCGACTCGACAAGCGGGCACTGCCGCCGCCATCAAGTACACCAGCCAAAACTTCTAATGCGTAGGCTTCCCATTCTTGTTCTACATTGGTTAATGACGGCACTTTATAGCCCAACACCAGGTACGGCAGCTTTGCAGGCAATTTAATGGTCATTTTACGCACGCCCAATTGCTCAACTTCGGTCTGCGGCTTAATGGGTTTTATCTCGCTGGGTTTAAGCTGACCGAAGTATTTTTCGGCAAGCTCAAACACCGCTTTGGGCTGAACATCGCCAACCACTACCAAGGTCGCGTTATTAGGTGCATACCAGCGTTGATACCAGGCTTGTAAATCTTCTACCGAGTAGTTGGCGATGTCTGCTGGCCAACCGATAATTGGGTTTTTGTAGGGGCTGTTGCTGTAAGCCAATGCCATGAAGTGTTCATTGAGCTTGGCTTGCGGGTTGTCATCGGTACGCATGCGCCGTTCTTCTGTAACAACTTCGCGCTCTTTTTTCAGCTCATCAGCAATTAAGTGCAAGCCACGCATGCGGTCGGCTTCGAGTTCAAAACTGACCGGCAACTTAGATGCGGCCATGGTTTGAAAATAAGCGGTGTAATCGGAACCGGTAAAAGCATTTTCATCACCGCCATTCTCGGCAATGATGCGCGAAAACTCACCGGCTGGATGTTTGTCTGTGCCTTTAAACATCATGTGTTCAAGCATGTGTGATAAGCCCGTAATGCCGCCGGGCTCATAACTTGAGCCAACTTTGTACCAAACCTGCGATACCACCACCGGTGAACGGTGATCCTCTTTAACCAGCACTTTCAGGCCGTTACCCAAAATATGCTCGGCCACTTTGCTTTCTGCACTTACGCTTAGTACCGGCAAACACAGTAATAAGCCCCCTAAAAAACGTTTCTTCATAAATCCCTCTTTGGTTTAGTGTTAGCGCGGTTGTGTTTCAATAATGAGTGGTTCACGGTATTCTATACAATACTAAAAAAGTTGGAATATATTAAATAATGTCAGGTCAATCTCCCCTTTCTTCCTGGAAAAGTTACCTTGAATTATGCAAACCCAACGTGGTTGCAGAGATGGTTTTTACAGCGATTGTTGGTATGTTACTCGCTGTTCCCGGCATGCCGCCGTTGGCTCTTTTTGCTTACAGCATCATCGGCATCGCCCTTGCCGCCTCATCAGCAGCGGCCATCAATCACTTTATTGATCAAAAAGCCGATGCGCAAATGGCGCGTAATAAAAATCGGCCATTACCTACCGGTAAGTTAAGCTCCACCAATGTCATTGTGTTTGCGGCATTGCTGGGTGTGATTGCAATGCTGTTACTGGTATTTTTGGTAAACACCCTAACGGCGATACTCACCTTTGCTTCACTATTCGGTTACGCCATTCTTTACACCGTTTATCTCAAGAGAATGACGCCTCAAAACATTGTTATAGGTGGTGCTTTTGGCGCCACACCACCGCTGCTGGGTTGGTGTGCGATGACCGGTGAAATACACCCTTATGCGTTATTACTGGTGTTGATTATTTACGTCTGGACACCGCCTCATTTCTGGCCGCTGGCAATTGCCAAGCAGGATGAATATGCCAAAGTGGGTATTCCGATGCTGTCGGTAACGCACGGCCCTGACTTTACCCGCCTGCAAATACTGCTTTATACCGTGCTGCTGTTGATTGTCACCTTGCTGCCTTACTTAACCGGCATGACTGGCCTGATTTATTTGGCTGTAACGGTGCCGCTGGGGCTGGGTTTTATTTATCACGCGCTGCTGATGCGACGTAACAAAGATAATAAAACCGCGATGCGCACCTTTTGGTATTCCATTGTTTATCTAACGCTGTTGTTTGCGGCCTTGTTAACTGATCATTATTTCAAAATAACTTTATGAGCTTGACGCATCACGAACAAACCCCGCATGACGAGCATCCGTTCGCCCCAATCATTCGTATATTGGGCAAGGGCAAAAAAGGTTCCAGACCGCTGACCCAAGATGAAGCTCATCAAGCCATGCAAATGATTTTGGCTGATCAAGTATTGCCGGTGCAATTAGGCGCATTCTTGATGCTGATGCGCGTCAAAGAAGAAACCCCGGAAGAATTGGCCGGCTTTGTTAAAGCCGCGCAAGAGTCTTTTCAGCTGGATTCCGCTACCACCAAAGTTGATTTGGATTGGTCCTCGTACGCTGGCAAACGTCGCCATTTACCCTGGTTTTTGTTGTCGGCTTTGTTGCTGGCAGAAAACGGCATCAGCGTATTTATGCACGGTTCAGAAGGTCACACTGCAGGCCGGATTTATACTCAAGATGTGCTGAAATATCTGGGCTTAGCGCCTGCAACATCCGTGGAACAAGCCCAACAACAACTAGCTCAACAACGTTTTAGCTATTTATCGCTGGAACATTTTTGCCCCAAACTGCATGACATTATCGAGCTAAGACCGATTTTGGGTTTGCGTTCACCCGTGCATACCCTGGTGAGATTGTTAAATCCATTTAACGCCGCCTACAGCATTCAAGGCATATTTCACCCTGGTTATCGTCCCGTGCATCAACAAGCCGCCGCATTATTGCAGCAACCGCATATGGCGGTATTAAAAGGCGAAGGCGGCGAAACCGAACGTAATCCCGATATGGAGTGCCTCGTGCAAAGCGTACATAACGGTGAATTGATCGACGAAAACTGGCCCGCCTTATTCGCCCATCGCCATGTCAAACCGGAACTATTAGACCCTGAACAATTGGCTTTGCTTTGGCAGGGCAAGATTACCGATGACTTTGCCGAAGCTTCTGTAATTGGCACCGCTGCTATTGCCCTTAAATTACTGGGTAAAGCTAACACCCAGCAACAAGCCCATGAATTAGCAACTACTTATTGGACGAACAGGGATAAGCAACGATACGCTAAAAATTAGAAGGTGGCCCTTCGTTGGCTAAGCGGAGTCGAAGCCAACAGCTTAAATTATGATGGTGATCAACGACGTGCAAACACAGGAATGCCTTGGATATGGGTTTTTTCCATATGCATGTATTGTAAACCCATGAGAGTTGATGATTCGCCACGGTCAATCCAGATAACTTTCACCGCACCTTCCAAATCCAGAATTTTGAATTGAAAGGTGGTAACTGCATCCACTGCCACCTCAATATTTTTATTAATGCGAATCATAAAGCCTTCAACCGATACGTTGACGGTTTCAAACTCAGTGAAATCACCGTCAATAAGAATTTTTCCCGGCGCCGTCATCATTTTGCGATAGGCTTTTCTTTTGTAGAGCAAGTTATCAACATCGTGAGAAACATATTTGAACGCTAATGCCATCAAAATGTGTGACTCTTCAATATCCACCCTGACCACGTCCACTTCTCCTGCTAAACGCAGTTCAGGCAGGTAAAAATCTAACACTGGTGACGCCGCGATCGCGTTATAAATATCTTTAATTTCAATGGGCTCATCTTCGCAAAACAATTCGACTAATAATCCCGTTAAGGAAATATTTTTAATCACAACTTCGCGTTCTTCTCCGCCCAAATAGATCAGGCCATGTTCTGCCAGACTCTTACGATAAGGTCGTTTTTCCTGATTTATCATGTATGCGTCACCAGTTGTTATAGTATTCACCGCCGTTTTGGCCCTTTCCTAACAAAGCCAATGGCAGGATTATAGTAGAGTCTTTAAATTTACTAATATTCCCCCATTATCTACCCTGAACATCAGGTTAATTTAATGTGTTAAACATCATGATCAAATTTTTTATCTTACCCCTGTCATTGTTGCTGACGGCCTGTACCGCATTGCCGCCAAAGAATAGTGAAAATCTTTGCGCCGCCTTCAATGAAAAAGAAGATTGGTACGATGACGCCAAAAACGCCGCGACCAAATGGGGCGTGCCGATTGAAGTACAAATGGCCATCATGCATCAAGAGTCTCGTTTTGTTGCCGATGCCCAACCGCCACGCCCTTGGTTGTTAGGATTTATTCCGTGGTTTAGAGCCAGTAGCGCTTATGGCTATGCCCAAGCCAAGGATGAAACCTGGGATAACTATCTCGATAAAGCCGGTAGCTGGGGGGCGGATCGCGACGACTTTTCTGATGCCGCCGACTTTATCGGTTGGTACTGCCATACCAGCCATAGAAAACTGGGCATTCCCCTGACTGACACTAAACGCTTATACCTTGCATATCACGAAGGTCAAGGCGGCTACCAACGGCATACCTACAACCAAAAACCTTGGCTACTGAAAGTTGCAGACAAAGTCGCCTTGCGCGCCAAGCTTTATCAACGCCAACTTGGCGGTTGTAAAAATCAATTGGAAAGCAGAAACGGCTTTTTTTGATAAACTAGCATTTTTACGTCACTTAAAGGCAAATCCGTGAAAAAACTTTATCTTAAAATTACTTCCATCATCGCTGTTATTTTTATAGGACTTACTATGGCCAACGCCGCTACTCCCGAAGAAAACAAAGCCGCAGGTGCTGCGTTTCTTGCTGAAAACACCAAAAAAGCCAACATTGTCACCACTGCTACTGGCTTGCAATATGAAGTATTAACCAAAGGCACAGGCGCTAAGTCACCTTCTGCCACTGATGAAGTGACAGTGCATTACAAAGGCACCACGCTGGATGGCAAAGAGTTTGATAGCTCTTACAGCCGCGGCGAACCGGCCACTTTCCCATTAAACCGCGTTATCGCAGGCTGGACTGAAGGCGTGCAATTGATGCATGAAGGCGATAAGTACCGTTTCTACATCCCTTCTGACTTGGCTTATGGTTCACGTGGCGCTGGCCGCGATATTGGCCCTAACGCTGCATTGATCTTTGATGTCGAGTTGATCAAAATTCAGTAATACAATCTCCCCACAAAGGCGCAAGTCTCAGCTAATCCGCTGGGCTTGCGCCTTTGCCGTTTTTAGCTAGTGCCACCTTGAGCGGTTTTTATGCCCACTTACCAACTGTTTGCCACCACTCCCAAAGCCATGGAAACCATCCTCACCGATGAGTTGCGCGCGCTGGGCATTTCCCAACTTAAAGCAACCATGGCGGGGGTGGCGTTTCAGGGGGATCTGGAAACCGCTTATCGAGCGTGCCTTTGGTCTCGAACCGCCAATCGTATTCTGCTGGTGTTAAATTCTTTCACCGTTAAAAGCCAGCAAGATCTTTACGACGGCGTACAAGCTATCAACTGGGATGATCATCTGGCGTCCGATGGCAGCTTTGCGGTGTCGTTCAGTGCTAAAAACTCACCGGCGATTAACAACACTCACTTTGGCGCGTTAAAAGTGAAAGATGCCATTGTTGACCAAATGCGCGCAAAGTTTAATCAGCGCCCCAACATCGATACCGAACGCCCTAATATTCGTATTAATGTTTATTTACAGGGTGAAACGGCCCAGCTTAGTTTGGATTTATCCGGCGAAAGTCTGCATCGCCGCGGTTATCGCGACGTCACCATCAAAGCGCCGATCAAAGAAAATCTAGCTGCAGCCATGTTGCTACGCAGCGGTTGGCCCGCTATCGCCAAGCAAGGCGGCACGCTAATCGACCCGATGTGTGGCTCCGGCACTTTAGTATTGGAAGGCGCGATGATTGCCGCCGATTACGCACCCGGTTTATTACGCGATTATTTTGGCTTTATCGGCTGGAAAAAGCACGATGCCAACATCTGGCAACGCTTACGCGCCGAAGCTGAGCAACGCAAGCAAGTGGGTATTAGTAAGCTTCCCGTTATCGTCGGCTTTGACCAAGACCGCTATACCATTAACACCGCCTTAAAGCACATAGCTAATGCCGGGCTGACTAACAAAATTCATCTGGAGCGCCGCGATATTGAAGACGCTGCGCCTGCGACCAGTTGGAAACCGGGTTTGCTGATTTGCAACCCACCTTATGGCGAACGCTTGGGGGATGAAGATGAAACCGCCGAACTGTACAAAAAAATGGGCGATACCTTTAAAAACCATTTTGTCGGCTGGCAAGCGGCGATGATTATCAGCAATCCGGAATTGGGTTTTCGATTAGGCATTCGCTCGCAGAAGCCCATCACGCTATTTAACGGCGCGTTGGAATGTAAGCTGTTGCGCTTTAATATCGAGGAAAAAGCGTTTTTTATTCCTAAGGCTAAATCTCAGGAAGAACGCATTGCCCAGGTGACGGAAGCCAGCGAGGCCGAAGTAGAAGTCGTTGAGAACACGGGTGCTGACATGTTCTCAAATCGCCTGAAAAAGAATCTTAAAAAATTTGCCAAGTGGGCCAAGCAAAATAACGTAACTTGCTACCGTGTTTACGATGCCGATTTGCCGGAATACGCTGTTGCTATCGACATCTATCAAGGTGCTGATACTTGGATTAACGTACAAGAATACGAACCACCGAAAAGTATTGATCAACAGAAAGCCGATCATCGTTTGGCTGGGGTGTTGGCGGCAATTCCAGAAGTGCTTAATGTCAGCCGCGAGCAGGTGTTCTTAAAAATACGCCGCAAACAAAGAAGCACCGATCAATACGAAAAAATCGCTGAGCAAGGTCGTTTTCATGTCATTGAAGAAGGCGGCTGTAAATTACTGGTCAATTTTGAAGATTATCTCGATACCGGCTTATTTCTTGACCATCGGCCCATTAGGCTGATTATTCAAAAACAAGCCAAAGATAAACGCTTTTTAAATCTGTTTGCTTATACCGGTAGCGCTACCGTGCATGCTGCGGTTGGTGGAGCGAAAGCAACCACTACGTTGGATATGTCGAACACTTATCTGGGCTGGGCCAAAAATAATTTGGCATTAAATACTGTCCAGGGCCAGCATGAGTTTATCCAAGCCGATTGTTTAGAGTGGCTGGAGACAGAGGCCCGCCAGTCTGAACCGAGACAATATAACCTGATTTTTCTCGACCCGCCGACGTTTTCCAACTCTAAACGTATGGATGATGTGTTCGATGTGCAAAAAGACCATGTGCAGCTGATTAATAATGCTCTTGCTCTGTTGGCACCGGATGGCGTGTTGTATTTTTCCACCAACTTCAGGCGCTTTAAATTTGATTATCTGACGCTGGCGAAATTAAACGTGGAAGACATTACCCCGGCAACCATTCCGGAAGATTTTGCCCGCAACCCAAAAATTCATTATTGCTGGAAGATTAGCCGATGAGTCGACACGTCAACATCGTGGTTTCAGGACGGGTGCAAGGCGTTTATTTTCGCGCCTTCACTCGAAGAAAAGCTAAACAGTTAGATCTTGTTGGACACGCAACTAATCTTGCCGATGGCCGTGTCGAGATCATTGCCATAGGTGACGATGAGGCGATTGCGCAGTTCATTATTTGGTGCCGTAAAGGCCCGATTACTGCTCGGGTCGATCATATCGACGTCAATGAACTGCCTGCCAACGAAACACTGCATTCGTTCGAAATAAAGTAATGGCCTAATGCGACAGATTGTCGCGCGACAATCTGCCACATTTTCAAATAGCGCATTATTCAATACACTAGAACCACTCGCTAAAAACCTCCATTTGGGTTGCGAGTTTCATATCCTTCCTCTTAATGCGGTCACTAACCTGACCGCATTTTTTTTGTTCCAGACGTTAACCATCAGCTTAAATGAGGGGGTCAACATGACACTGTCAATAAACCAAGATTTTCTTAACATCAAGCAGCTTGATATTGAAAGCAAGTTGATTGAGCCAACATCCAGATTAGTGGCGCAACTAAATACACAACTAAGCTCGCTATACGTGGAAACCGAATCCAAATTACGCGAGCTGCACATGGAAATTGCCGCACTCTCAAAGCAAGCTTACGAGCAACCTGTGGAAACCTTTACTGCGTTGTATGACCAATCAATAGAAGAATGCAACGAAGTGTATGTCTTATTCCGCGAAGAAGTGTTGCCAAAAGCAGAAATTGCCTGCCAACAGCTTGCCGCCAAAGTCTCGGACCTCGGCGACAAAACACTGGCATTTGGCCAAGCGTTGTTAGATGACCCACAAACAACGGTTGCCAGCAGTGTCGATAAAATCTCCGTCAGCTTTAATACCGGCTTGGATGCCAGTCAGGCTATTATCGATACTATCAGCGCCCAGCTGGCTACCTGGTCGTCAATGGCGCTGCAAGTAACTGAAGAGAACGCGTTAAGCCTTTATTATGCGGCCGGAGCAATCTTAAAACTGTTATTGGAGCAACCTTGGGAAACCGTACAAGCCTTGTTTTATAACACGCTGTCGTCATTATTAGACGTGTACTTCCAAGCCGTCTCATCGTTAATCAGTTTTGCTTAATAACGTCTTGCATAAACAACCTAATCAATTAGCGCAATAACTTAAGCTTATTGCGCTAATGTTTACACCCAGCCAGTAAACTCTCCTGCAACCGCATTTTTCGAATGTGGTTATTTGCCAAAAATACCTGAAGCCGCCAGCGATGGCTTTTGGAGTCATATAAACCGTTAACTTACGCTATACTCAATCACACTTTTACTCACTCCGCTGGAAATGTGCCGTGCAGCTGCTGCAAAAATTGTTTGGCAAAAAATCTGAAGATAAAGGCATTGTCGGCATTAGCCTTTTGCCAAATGGCATTGCGCTAGCCGTTGCTAAAAAAGCTGACAATAACAAGCTAAGGCTCAGCCATTGCGAATTTATCCCCATTCTAAAAATTACTGAGCAATCAGTTGTACTGCATGATCTGGTTGATCGTTTTAAGCTTGATGAATACAACTGTCATTGGGTGCTGACTACCGATAATTATCGCCGCGTCAACATTGAATCGCCTGTCGTTGCAGACCATGAAATGCGTGACGCGATTCGTTGGAAAGTGGCTGATCTGATTGACTTTGCTATCGAAAAAGCAACTATCGATTATTACTCTGTGCCGTTATCAATGCGCGCCAACAGCAACAAAATGCTGGAGGTAGTCGCCAGTCCCAACACATTGATTAAGGAGCTTGCCGATCAAGCGACAGCGGCTGGCTTACAACTCAAAGTTATCGATATTCAAGAAACCGTGTTGCGCAATTTAGCGGTGCTGCTCCCGGAAAATAAACGCGGCGTTGCTGTACTGCATCTGCAAGAATCCTCAGGCACTATCCTCATCCAAAAAGAAGGCACTATTTACCTCTCCCGTAATTTTGATATTGGCTACCGAGACCTAGGCTTGGCGTTGCAAAATAGCGGTAATGACAACCAAAGCAGTATTGAACAAAACAATCTGGCTCTGGAAATACAACGTTCACTGGATTACGTTGAAAGCTATTACGGCATTCCGCCTATTTCTGGATTAGCGGTTATTCCGTTGGCAGAAAATACCCAGGAGTTATTAAACATCCTTAACAGCGATCACGGCATCACCGCCAGAATCATGGACCTTTCCGCAATTGTAGATTGTGATATTTTGCTGGACGACGCCACCCAATCCCGATGCTCACCGGTGATTGGTGCAACTTTGCGCTACGCTGTGGAAGCTTTTTGATGCAACAGGTTAATTTATACAGTGAAATTCTCGCGCAACAACACAAGCAGTCCGGCATCAAGCTCTACACTGCGATTTTGGCTGCAGTGGTCTTGTCGTGTTTAAGCTTTAGTGCTTATTTGTCATGGCATATCAATACACTTGAAAACGAGCTACAGCAGGCGCAACTCACCCTAAACAAAGAACAAGCCCGAGTAAATTCACTGTTATCGACACGGTCCAACCAGCAGCCCAATGTGTTGTTAATTGCAGAAATCGAGCTGTGGCAAAACAGTGTTAATGAAGCCACACAAACATTACAGCTGCTTGCCGGTAAAGAAGCACAATTGTCACACGGGTTTTCCAGCTATTTTCAGGCGCTCGCCAATCAATCCACGCCTGACGTCTGGTTAACCGCCATCCATATTGATAAACAACACCGCGATTTAAGATTTGCAGGCAGTAGCTTTAAACCGGAACAAATTCCAATGACATTCCAGCGCTTACAACAAGAACAGGCATTCAGCGGACAAACTTTCGCTAAGCTTGCGATGCAAAAATCCACCACCAACCCCGGACAAATGGACTTTACCCTCAGCAGTTCCGAGCAACCCACTGTAAAAGATCATGCTCAATAAACTCCAAGAAAGATTTGAAAGCCTTACCTCTCGTGAAAAAATTATCGTTTTCGTCGCCCTACTCGCCGCATTATGGAGTAGCTGGGACAATCTTTTTTACCAGCCGATCTCGCTTAAACAAAATACTCTTACGCAACAACTGAGTAATATCAACTCTCAGCTAGCCAGCCAACAACAAGTTGAAGCCCAACTTGAAAATAACAGCAAATCTGATCCTAATGCCGTTAACCAGGCTAAGTTGCTTGAATTGAAAACTCAATACAGCGGCTTGCAAGAACAAATCATGTTTGGTGACAAAAAATTTGTGCCCGCTTCGTTAATGGCTAAGGCGTTAAGCGATATGCTTAAGCAGAATCAACAATTGACCCTGGTCAAGTTAGATACGCTGCCAACCAGCACTTTATTAGACGCGAAACAACAACATCACCCCATTTATAAGCACGGACTGGCGATCACGTTTACCGGCAACTACACCGACACCGTTAATTATCTCAAGGCGCTGGAAGCCCTGCCCTGGGCCATTGTTTGGGATAGTATTGATTATCAAGTTAAAGAATATCCGGTGGCAGAAATTACCATCCACGTAGTCACACTCAGTTTTGAAGAGGGTTGGTTAGGTGTTTAAAATATTATTGCTTACATTTTTTTTATCTATAGCGTCATTGCCAAGCCACGCCCTCGAACAAGATCCCACACGACCGGCTTATCCAGTTAATACACCAGAAACCGCCGAGATTAGCACCGAAGCAGAACCCCGATTATCAGCAATCTGGATCTCCGGACAATCCAAATGGGCAACCATCAACGGCGTGCAAGCCAAACAAGGCCAAACCATACCGGGCAACATTAAAATTATTAAAATCCGTAAAAATGCCGTCACCATCAATCAAAATGGCAATATCAAAACCTTACAATTGCTGCAACGACCATACAAGACCACAAAATAACCAGGATATGTATTAAATGACTAAACCGAAGCTCGTCATTAAACTCGCAGCATCGTTACTAATAACGTCCTGCGCCTCTTTGCAGCAACCCACACCTGGCAATCTTGCCGACACCTTTCCTCAAAAAGCCCCACAGACACCCAGCAATGCGTTACCGGCGGCAGCGCCAACTATCCCGGTACCCGAATTTAAAATCCCGCCTGCAAATGCGCGTTATGCATTACGGCATCCGCTAAATGTATCGGTGCATGAAGTCGATGCTCGCGAGTTTTTTATGGGGCTAGTTGTTGATTCTGATGACAATATGGTGGTGCATCCGGATGTTAAAGGCACGATTTCTTTGGAACTAAAAAATGTCAGCATTCCGCAGGTATTGGATGCTGTGCAAAAAGTGTATGGCTATGACTATAAAAAAACCGACATTGGTTACGTTATTTATCCGGCCACTTTACAAACCAAGACTTTCAAAATCGACCGTTTAGATTTATTGCGTGAAGGTAAATCCGATACTTTTGTGTCTTCCGGCCAGACGGGCAATTCTTCTCAAGCTTATGGCAATCAACAAAACCAAAACTTCACGCAACCGAACAATAATAATCAGTATAACAACGGCGGCATGACCGGTATGCGCTCATCTGGCAGCTCGATCACCACCACCACCGAGACCGATTTCTGGAAAGAACTCGACGAGGCATTACGTACCTTAATTGCTGTCGATAAAGAAGCGACCATCGTAATAAACAAACAATCGGGCGTCGTTATTGCACGGGCAAAACCGATGCAATTGCGGGAGATTGAAAACTTCTTAGCCACGACGCAAAACCAGATTAGCCGACAAGTAATTCTTGAAGCCAAAATCATTGAAGTAGTTTTGAATGACAGCCATCAAGACGGCGTGGAATGGAAAAGCATTATCAGGGAAGGCCTGGAAGCGGGAGCAGTAACGTTCACCGGAGGTTTATATACACTGGCGTCAAATGCGGGTAGCTTTACTGTGGGCGATTTTACCGGCGTTGTTAGTTTGCTCGAATCGCAGGGCAAAACTAACGTCCTGTCCAGCCCGCGGATTTCTACGTTAAATAATCAGCAAGCGATTATCAAAGTAGGCCAGGATGAAACTTTTGTGACCGGTATTTCTCCCGGCATTGTTGTAAGCAGCGGTATCAGTGGCGGCACGGTTCAGCCCGCACCCATTTTGTCGGCCTTCTTTTCCGGCATTGCCCTGGATGTCACTCCGCAAATCAATGACGGTGGCGATATTACGCTGCATATTCATCCCTCTATTACTAAAGTAGAAAGTAAAGATAGAGAATATAAAATTGACGGTTTTGGCTCCACATCAGTTGTACCCACAGCACTAAGCACTATCAGAGAATCAGACAGCATAGTTAAATCTAAAAACGGTCAAATCATAGTATTGGGCGGCCTGATGCAAGACACCTCCAAAGAAGACAAAGAAGGGGTTTATGGACTTTCTCGCATTCCATACCTGGGCAATCTGTTTAGAGTTGACAAAGGCAGCAGCGAAAAAACAGAACTGGTTATTTTACTCAAGGCTTCCCTGGTCAATACCAACGCAGACTGGCAAAACGATATCGATGCCAGCCAAAAACGCGTTAGAGAACTGGATGCTCAACCCCGTTGGCAATAATTAGCTTTTGATATAAGCCATGGATATTACCAAAAAAATACGTATCGGTGACTTGCTGGTTCAGAATCGGGTTATCTCGCATGAACAGTTATTGTCTGCATTGGCCGAACAAAAAAAGACCGGCAGAAAATTAGGTCGAACACTAATCGACCTTAACTTTATTAAAGAAACCGATCTGCTTAATTTCCTGTCGCGGCAATTACAAATACCTTTTCTGGATATTTCCCGGCACCCAAGAAATCAAGACACCGTTAAATTGTTGCCTGAAAGCTTGGCGCGCCGTTTTCGCGTCATGCTGCTGGAAAATAATGCCGGTGATGTGTTGCTGGCTATGGCCGATCCTACCGACTTAATGGCACTGGATGAATTATCGCGGGTACTTAAAAAAACCATTCGCACGGCAGTGGTCAGAGAATCAGATTTATTGGCAGCCATTGATCAATCCTATCGGCGCACCGCTGAAATCAGCAATTTGGCCGAAAAACTGCGTAATGAGCTATCAGAAAATGACATTGATCTTGATTCCCTGCTGACCTCTCAAGAGGTGACAGACGCGCCGGTCGTCAAGTTATTACAATCACTATTTGAAGATGCCGTCCAAGCCAAAGCCTCTGACATACACATCGAACCCGATGAAAAAGTGTTACGCATTCGGCAGCGGGTTGACGGCGTGTTAGTTGAGCAGGTGCTGGATGAAACCAATATCGCCTCGGCATTGGTCATCCGCTTAAAACTAATCGCCGGGCTTAATATCTCCGAAAAACGCCTGCCCCAGGATGGTCGTTTTAATATTCGCGTTAAAGGCCGCACCCTGGATGTCAGAATATCGACATTACCGGTGCAAAATGGCGAATCCGTGGTGATGCGTTTGCTGGATCATTCGCACGGTCTGCTGGATCTTGATCATTTAGGCATCCCAGCCGACATCCTTAGCCGCTTTAGAAAACACATCAACAGCCCGCATGGTTTGATTCTGGTGACTGGGCCGACTGGTAGCGGTAAAACCACCACCTTGTATGCCGCGCTCACCGAAGTCAACAAACCGGAAACCAAAATAATTACCGCTGAAGACCCGGTGGAATACAGCTTGCCGAGAGTCAACCAGGCGCAAGTTAACGATAAAGTAGGACTGACCTTTGCCAGCGTGTTGCGGTCAGCACTGCGGCAAGATCCCGATATTATTTTGGTCGGTGAAATGCGCGACAGTGAAACCGCTGATATTGCCATTCGCGCCTCCATCACCGGCCATTTGGTGTTTTCCACATTACACACCAACGGCGCTATTGAAACCGCCACGCGCTTACTGGATATGGGTGTTGAAGGCTATATTTTAGCCAGCGCTTTACGGGTGATCATTGCTCAGCGTTTGGTGCGCCGAATTTGCGAATATTGTGCAGAGCCTGCCGAAATCGAACCGGGCCAACGCATCTGGCTGGAAAAAACCCAGAACAAAGATTATAGCCAGACCATTTTTCAGCATGGGCGCGGCTGCCATCAATGTAACCACACCGGCTACAAAGGCAGAATAGGCGTTTACGAATTACTGGATCTTCGCTCGGAAACGCTCGATGCTTTGCGCCGTAATGATGCGGCCGGTTTTACTCAGGCCGCTTTACAAACACCGGGCTTTATCCGATTCTCGACCTGCGCCGCAGACTATGCCGAGCAAGGCATGACCACGATAGACGAGGTGTTACGTATTACCGGTGCCGGAGAATAACGTGGCGCATTTTAAATACACTGCACGTAACACCGCAGGCATGTTAGTCAGCAGCATAGTTGAAGCCGACAACAGCTCGCTGGCCGCGCAAATTATTAGCAACCGCGGCCTGACACCGGTATCTATTACCGAAGCTGCCGGCAATAACGATTTGATCGAGCAATTCAACCGCTGGCAAGCACTCAATAGTCTAAACATAAGCGACATGATGTTGTTTAGTCGGCAAATGCACAGCTTGTCCAAAGCCGGAGTGCCACTGATTCGAGCCTTGCGCAGCTTGAGTGAATCGACACGTAATCCAGCTCTGGCAAATGCAATCAAGGATATTGCTAAACGCCTTGAATCCGGCTCGTCCTTAAGCCAAGCCATGAATCAACACCAAAAAGTGTTTAGCCCGCTATTTATCAACATCGTCCATGTTGGCGAGACCAGCGGCGGACTAAATCAGGCTTTTTTACAAATCGCCAATTATCTGGAGCGCGAAAAGGAGACCCAGAGCCGCATCAAAGCGGCCTTGCGTTACCCCTCCATGGTGATTATTGCAATCAGCATCGCCATGATTGTCATCAACATTTATGTGATTCCTGCGTTTAAAGGCGTATTTGACAAGATGCACGCGGAGCTGCCATGGCAAACCAGACTGCTGATGGCAATCTCCGAATTTACTGTCAACTATTGGCCTTATTTGCTGGGCAGCTTGTTTATGTTGAGTGCGATCATTATCAAATACATCAACACCCGTGAGGGCCGCTTGCAATGGGATTGGTTGATGCTGCGCATCCCCGGCGTCGGCAGTATTGTTGAACGCTCAACAATGGAGCGCTTTGCACGCTCATTCGCGATGACCTTAAGCGCCGGCGTGCCGCTGATTCAAGGCATTACTATCGTTTCTGCAGCTATCGGCAACAGCTATATCGCCTCCAAACTGGAGCAAATGCGTATCGGTATCGAAAAAGGCGACTCCATTAGCCGCATGGCCAGAAGCACCCAGCTATTTCCGTCGCTGGTAGTGCAAATGATTATGGTGGGTGAAGAAACCGGTAATATCAGCGATATGCTGTTAGAAGTTGCTGATTTTTATGAAACTGAAGTAGATGCCGAATTAAAAAACATCGCCAGCGTCATCGAGCCCATTTTGATTGTAATTATCGGCATCATGGTGTTGATCCTAGCGTTGGGAATCTTTTTACCGATGTGGGATTTGTCTACCAACATGCATCGGTAATCTTAACTTAATGTAATGTAAGAACGCTGGAACATCACTGCCATTAAGTTAAGCCGTTCGTGGTGAGCTTGTCGAACGCTCTCCTGAGCGCAGTCGAAGGGCATGAACGGCTTAACGATGAACTTCGGATTTTTCCGTTCACCCTTCGACAGGCTTCACCACAAGGGTGATCTAAGGACAGACGAACGGAAAAATCCTTAACTTAATGCAAGGACGCTGGAACATGGGAGCGATGTCTAGTTAGTTCGAACCGCTATATTTCAGAATGAGTTTTGAAGCCATTTGGCCAAGTTAGTTTTTATTTTTATCAGTCTATTAACGTCAATCTCTCCCAGTGTCCCTAACAGGAGTTCTTCGCTAACGACGGCTAATCTGGTCACTCGAATTAGACTCGATTGCTTTAGTCCGGTTTGCTGAAAATCGGACTCCTCCAGATAAATAACCTCATCCAAACTTGGAATTGCTTGATGAAGCTGACTGGAAATCATGCAGATTAGCCAATCATCAAATTTTCCCGGTAACTTGCGAAGGATCAGCGCTGGGCGAAGTTTGCCTTCATTTTGGTCGGTTTGAGGAAACCGAAATAAAACTATCTGGCCTTCTGAAATCATTAATAGGTTTCTTTTAAATCAGTAACGGAATAATTAGATTCTTCATTTTCCATGCCCCTCATTGCGGCGGAGATAGATAGACTATTCCAATCGTTGTTCTCTTCCTTTTCTGTTTTTAGCTTAAGGTATTCCACAAAATCAAGAACTTCAGCTTGTTTGGCTTCTGGTAATGAAGCGACTGTCGCCAATATTTTTTCTGATAAATTCATGTTTGCCTCCAATTAAGCCGATTTCCACATATATCACACATTATATCTTTACATTGCCATAATCATTAACCGGCTCTTTGAAGCAGGCTTATTGGTGCCGCCGAGTGTTTCTTTGACTTTATAGTTCCCACGCAGAGCGTCACTGCCATTAAGTTAAGCCGTTCGTGGTGAGCTTGTCGAACGCTCTCCTGAGCGCAGTCGAAGGGCATGAACGGCTTAACGATGAACTTAGGAATTTTCCGTTCACCCTTCGACAGGCTTCACCACAAGGGTGATCTAAGGACAGACGAACGGAAAAATCCTTAACTTAATGGCAGTGACGCAGAGTATTGGACTATAACCCCCTCTAAATTGAAAACACTTAATAAACTTCCCGCAAATAAATCTGCTTGCTGTTACCTTTGTAAATGCCAAACGTCGCTTTGGCAGTGGGCGAATTATCTTGCACGCCATTATTATCCCAATCGAATAACAGCCACGGCATGCTGGCAAAATTGCCGCTGATGTCGATATAACCGGTATTACCTGCACCCGGCGCGCTAAAACTTAATCCTGCCACACCATTTAATAAAGTGGCATTTACCAAGCTGGCTTGCGAGGTACCAGCAGGCGCAATGGTCATCACGGCATTACCTGCTTTAGTTGCACCGCTATTGGTGAGCGGATTGCTAAGCGCCAGCTGGCTGCTCAAGGTTAACGCCGTGCAATTGTCGCTAGTGTTACTGATAAACGACGACCCGTTGAAATACTCAGTAAATAACGGCACCGACAGGGCAACCAATTCTGAGCCATAGGCATTGCCCAGTGCTAACCGCCCCCAGCGCTGAGCTTTATTGCCGCCGGTAAAGCTGATGCCGTTGCCGACAGTGGCCGCACCAAATCCAACCGGATTAACGCCCGCGCCACCATTGATGTTGGCAACCTGCACGGCATCGGTGTCTTGCAAGATAAAACTCAGGGCGATTTCAGCATTAAACTCGTTAATTGGCGCGGATCGAGTAATTGCCAGAATATTACTGGTGGTATCGGCAAAGTTGAGCCGCCCAGTGCCGTCACCGTTATCGATAGTAGTAGGTAGACTGGTATTTAATACCGTCAATGGCTGAGCAGCTTCGCTATAGCTCGGTGTGATGCCATAAGTTGTATCGCTGGGGTTAATCTTCCATAAACTGCCGGTGTAATTCTGCGTGACTACGCCGGAGTTGTTTTTAGCACTAATACTGGCTTCTGGTGCGGTGGCAAATTTGATAGGTTGCCCGATATAGGTAAACGTATTACAGCTGGGTGCAAAGACCGGCATATTTATAGTGACATCAAAATGATCCGGTACAAACCGGCCAATAGTAAAAATTGGGGACGTGATAGTACGCTCGCTTAAGGTAGAACCATCGCTAGCGTCAATAATTGCAAAATCACTATCTTTAATAGTTGCGTTAATAACGCCAACCTCGGAATATTGAGCAGTTATCGACGTAGCAACACCGTTATTAACGACAAAAGTGCCGGCATTGAAGGCGCCGCCGACACACCCGCTAGCAGGCAAAACACAACTATTAAAATTAGCGCTTGGGGTTCCGTTATAGCCGCTGGTGACAGCACCGAGACTGTTATAGGCTGTTGCAACCAAAGTAAACGGCTGCGCGGCCTTATGCGTTGGTGTAGCACTAGCCAAGGTGGCATTCAAAGAGCGTGTAGTCCCCGCTGACACCCAGTTAGCATCACTTGCGGCAGCAACAAAGCTGGCTGGACGAATAGCAAAATGATCCGTAGAACAGACCACCACAGTTGGCGCGCTGGCTGGATAAGAAATACGCACTAGCGCATCGGGATACGCCTGCGCTTGACTGACGCCGGAAAAAGTATGTCGGCCTTGTTCTGGCGCAGTAAATGTATAACCGGCAGTGACGGTTTGAATTGCAGTATTGGTAGTACAACTTGCACCACGACCATTAACCAACTCCACTTTGACTGTACCGGTAAAGCTGGTCAATACAGTGGCCGGACTGCTGGTAAGCGCAACCACATCAAAATTAAATGCAGTTCCTGCTATTTTAGTTTTCAACACACCACTTATTGAATTAGCGGCAGTAGCTGTTTCAAAGGCATTGAAGCCAGTGGCAGGTGGGGCGACAACCGGCACAGTTTGTGGTGTGCCCAAACTGGCACTTGTAACACTCCATTCCAAATCATCCAGCAAAAACCAGCTGCGATATTCGTTGGTAACATCCATTCTTATTTCTAACTTAACAGTTTTGCCGGCAACCGTAGCTAAACCGGCAGAACAACTAATCCAAGGCTCACTACCTCGGTTAAAAGTACTGGTCATCACTAAGGTATGATTATTGGAACCGGTGCCATTGTCCCAATAATTATAAGGTCCATAACCCGAGGCGCTATTGGTTGCAGGACTGGTGTTGTGATTAGGGCTAAATGGGCAAGTCGCGTAATTATTCAGTGATGGCCCGACAACCACTAACAGCAGGTTAGAATTACTGGCATCTAGTAAGCGTACTTGCAAGAAATCATAGTTACTCAGATCCTTATTTTTTCCCGAATCCCAGCCCTCTGGTTTAATTTTAATCGTAAGATTACCCGGATTAGTAGCGGGGATTTTAATAGTACGGGTAATAGAGGCATTGGTATTACTCGCCGCAGTCGCATCAGATTTACTACGAAAGCCTAGCAAATAAGAATATTTACCAGTGCTGGGGTTACCGTTGGTATTAACTGTTGCCGGAAGTGTGCCGGAACTGGTATCACTAACGCTCACAGTCTCCGCAGGGCGAATCTGCAAATCCATATTGGCATCACTACGGCTGGCTGCAGCCCAGGAATTCGGCGTTACCGTACCGGTAATATCGGCCTCAAAGTTACCGTTGATTTTACTTTGTGAGTTGGTCGCTTTGGGGCCATTGGCTACGGTATCAAAGTACAGGTAATAAGTAGTGGCTCCGGCATCCTGCAAAATAAAACGAATTTCGCCACGATTGTTGGCAGTAGAGTCAGTGCCGCCAGCGTAGATTGCATCGGTGTATTCTTGGTTGGTGGCTAAACTGAGATCGTCGCTGCGGACAATGCGGGGGGAGTTAATATCAAAACTACCGGTAACGCCAAGGGTGGTCAGTTGCGCGGCAAAATCGACATCGACCTTGATGGTGCTGTTAACGCTGCTACCGGCGGGTACATTAATAGGAATCCTGTAATGCCAAGTGTTATCGTACCAAGCAAACGTTTGACCGCTAAAAAGTAGTAATAACAGCCAAGTAAAAAGCAGTCCATAAGGCTTATTTGCATTGCTTAAGTTAATTGAAATACCCGGCATTAAATTTTTAGCCGACCATCAGAATTTGTTAAGTTTGCAAGCGGGGCAAATATGCCCACCATCACCGGTATTAACCCAACCTGCTTGAAGCGCTGCACTCAATTCCCCTTCAAACCAGGATCGTCCATCGCTGATCCGTCGTCCGGTACGCTGGTCGTTACGAGGTGCGCGGCGATATTCGATTGCCCTTAAACCTTGTGGATTACATATATCGCAAAATATGATTTTTCTTATGCTCATGTCGACTGTCTGGCAGAAATATTAAATAGCTGGAGTTATGGCACGTAAGTTGACTTTTTAAATCGCAGAGATTTTAAATTGCAGTATAGTCTACACTTTCTAGCGTTAATGCAGTGTGGGCTTATTTCTTATTCAAACTCAAGGTGACAAAAGTGAATTTACACAAACAACAAGGTTTTACGTTAATTGAATTGGTCATGGTAATTGTGATTTTGGGGATTTTGGCGGCAACAGCGCTTCCAAAATTTGCCAATCTGGGTGGTCAAGCCCGACTAGCCGCGGTTAACGGCATTGCTGGCGGTATAAGCTCAGCAGTCGCTATTACCAAAGCAGCATATCTTGCAAATGGCTCCACGACCGCAGTCTCTGTCACACTGAGCGGGGGTTCTATCGTCACCGTAGCCGCGGGTACTGGCATCCCAGAAGGAAGCGCTGTTGGAATTGGGAGAGCAATGGATAATTTAAACGCTGTCACCCCTGATTACACCACAGCCACAGCGGTTACGTTCACTCCAGTTAACGGCGGTAGCGCTACCTGCCGAGTCGAATACAATGGAACCACCGGCGTAGTAACCCCTGTTATTGGTGGTTGTTAAGTCTTTGGCGTGGATAGCTTAAGTTGTCCACGCTTTGCTTTTTTGCCTACTACTGTGATTGAGCACAATTTCAAAGCCAATTTTATTTCGCAGCGAGGCTTTACTCTGGTTGAATTGGTAATGGCTATTGTCATTTTGGGAATTATTTCCGCCACAGCACTGCCAAAGTTTTTCAGTATTTCTACTTTTCAAGAACGCGGTTTTTTCGACGATACCCTTAGCGCCATTCGTTATGCACAAAAATTGGCAGTAGCGAGCGGTTGTAATGTGCAGGTAGTAATTGCCGCCAATCAGTTTGCCTTGAAACAGCCGGGGGCTAGCAATCGTAGTCAGTGTGCATCGACCACTACCAGCGATTTCACCCAAATGGTTAAACGTCCGGGTTCTGGCGAGTCCAGCTACCAAGGCAGCCAATCTGGCGTTGCTGTTAGCAATGCAACAATTTATTTCACCGCTAAAGGCACTGCTTCAACTGGGTTGGACATCACTATCGGCAGCCGAAAAATCACCGTAATACAAGATACCGGCTTTGTTTATGACAGTACGCCTTAAGCGACAACGCGGCACAACCTTGGTTGAGCTGATTTTGTCGATGGTGATTATCAGCATCGCGTTGGTAGGCATTCTTTCCGTTATTAATCTCACCGTTAGTCATAGCGCCGATCCTGTGGTTGAATATCAAGCACTGGCAATTGCCGAGTCCTATCTGGAAGAAATTTCGCTGCAAGCCTACAGCGGTACCGCCAGCACTGATCGCAGTAATTTTGATGATGTTGATGATTACAACGGCTTGAGTGATGCCGGTGTCCGTGACCAGCAAGGCAACGCCGTTACTGGATTATCGCAATATACGGTGACGGTGACGGTTGCGGTAGCAGCGGCAACCGCATTAACCGGCGGCGTTAATGCTAAAAAGATTACCGTCAGTGTGTCGGGACCAGGCGTCTCCAGACTGATCTTAGTCGGCTACAAGGCAGAGTATTAACATGATCCGCCGCGAGCAAGGGTTTACCCTAATTGAGCTGATTACCGTCATCGTTATTGTCGGCATTTTGGCATCAATGACCAGTGATCTTATTACGTTGCCTGTGAAGAGTTATTTCGACCAGCAACGTCGCACCGCGCTGGTTGATAGCGCCGAATCAACCTTGCGTTTAATGCAACGCGACATTCGCCGCGCTTTACCAAACAGTATCCGCATTAACAGCAACGGCACGGTGTTAGAACTGTTGCATACCAGCGATGGCGGACGTTATCGAGCTAAGGTCACCAGCACCGGCAGTGGCAATATTCTTGATTTCACCAGCACTGACAGCAGTTTTGATGTGATCGGCACCTTACTATCCGCGCCTCGCGGTGAGTTGGTAATTTACAACTTGGGGCAAGTATCTGCCGATGCCTATGCCGGTAATAACCGCGCGACATTGAGTAACACGTCTACCACAACATCAATCAGCCTAGCCAGTGCCAAAAAATTTCCACTGCAATCGCCCCAGCAGCGGTTTTTTATTGTCGATACACCTATTACTTACCATTGCGACACTGTCGCCCATACATTGCTGCGCTATTCCGGTTACAACATTACCGCTACGCAAGCCAATCCGCCTACTGGCGTGACCGGGCAACTGCAAGCCAATACTATCAGTAGCTGCACATTTGCCTATAGTTCGGCAACGGCCACCAACTCAGGCCTAGTCACGCTGCAAATCACCCTGACTGATAGCGCGGGCGAATCGACTCGTTTGGTGCATCAAGTGCATGTGGATAACGCCCCATGAAACGACAACAAGGCTTTTCTCTTGTCATGGCTATTTTTATTCTGGTAGTACTGGGCTTGCTCGGTGGCTACATGGTGAGGCTGAGCGGCGTGCAAATCGGCACCTTCAATTATGCGTTGCAAGGTGCTCGTGCTTATCAAGCAGCGCGCGCAGGGATTGAATGGTCGATTGGCCGTATTAATAACGGCGGCAGTTGCGCTGATGTCAATGCGCAAACTGCGATGACTTTTACCGGTATTGACGGCTTTAATGTTAGCTTGAGTTGCAGCAGCCAGAGTTACTCTGAGGCAGATCAAAATCTCACGGTCTATCGCATCAATGCCCTCAGCCAATATGGCAGCTATGCCAGTATTGATTATGTATTCCGGCAGATTGAGGTTTCTATCGTCAAATAGAAGTCGAAGCGTATAGTTGGCTTCGGCTCCGCTCAGCCTACGAAAAAGAATCAACTTTTCTGGCAGACAAAAAAAAGCCCATCAAGCGATGGGCTTTTTTTATGTGCAGCTAAACCAGCTTAGTTTTTGCTTTTGTCTACGATTTGATTAGCTTTGATCCACGGCATCATGCTGCGCAGTTGTGCGCCAACGACTTCAATTGGATGTTCTGCATTTAAACGACGTTTTGCCGTCATTTCTGGGTAATTAGTTAAACCTTCCAGAATGAATTTTTTCGCATATTCGCCGTTACGGATGTTTTGTAAGGCTTCACGCATTGCTTGACGGCTTTCGTCATTGATTACTTTGGGGCCAGTCACATATTCGCCATACTCTGCATTGTTAGAGATGGAGTAGTTCATGTTAGCAATGCCGCCTTCAAACATTAAATCTACAATCAGTTTTAATTCGTGTAAGCATTCGAAATACGCCATTTCTGGTGCGTAGCCTGCTTCAACTAAGGTTTCAAAACCCATTTTTACCAGTTCAACGGCACCGCCACATAAAACAGCTTGTTCGCCGAATAAATCGGTTTCACATTCGTCGCGGAACGTAGTTTCGATAATGCCTGAGCGACCGCCACCGATAGCTGACGCATAAGATAAACAAATCGCTTTTGCTGTGCCTGAGGCATCTTGATGAACAGCGATTAAGTCAGGAACGCCGCCGCCGCGTACAAATTCAGAACGCACAGTGTGTCCAGGTGCTTTGGGCGCGATCATGATGACATCTAAATCAGCGCGTGGCACAACTTGGTTGAATAAAATTGCAAAACCGTGAGCGAATGCTAATACAGCACCTTGTTTGATGTTTGGCTCAATTTCGTCTTTGTATAATTTTGATTGAAACTCATCTGGAGTCAAAATCATAACGACGTCTGCGCCAGAAACTGCTTGGGCTACCGGTTGTACGGTTAAGCCATGGGCTTCAGCTTTAGCCACTGAAGGCGAGCCAGTGCGTAATCCAACGACAACTGCAACGCCAGATTCTTTTAGATTAAGGGCATGGGCATGGCCTTGTGAACCGTAACCAATGATGGCTACTTTTTTTGCCTTGATGATCGAAAGGTCGGCGTCTTTGTCGTAATAAACTTGCATGGATTTTCCTGTTTTTCTTAAGGTTAAAATATAAAGAACGGGGCGGCGCTTATAAATGCAGGCCTTTTTCGCCGCGTGAAATACCTGTTGGTCCTGAGCGAACCACTTCTATGATGCTATCAGGGTCAATGGTCGCGACAAAAGCATCGAGTTTTTCAGAAGGTCCGGTCATCTCAACTACATAAGAAGTTGGGGTGACGTCAATAATTTTGCCGCGAAATATCTCGGCGACATTTCTTATTTCACCACGCGAATGCTCACTGGTTCTGATTTTAACCAACATCAATTCGCGCTCAATATGGGCAGACTCCGCCAAGTCTATCAGTTTGACGACATCAATCAGCTTGTTTAGCTGCTTAGTGATTTGTTCGATGACATTTTCACTGCCACGTGTCACCAACGTCATTCTGGATAAACTTGGATCTTCTGTCGGCGCTACCGTCAATGATTCAATGTTGTAACCGCGCGCAGAAAACAACCCAGCAACCCGCGACAATGCCCCTGATTCATTTTCAATCAGAATAGAAATGATATGCCTCATTTACGCAAGCTCCCTGTCCGTTGATGTGCCCAAAGCTACTCTCAACTTCATATCATGATGACCTTTTCCGGCTTCAATCATTGGGTAAACGTTTTCGGTGCGATCAGTAAGAATGTCTAAAAATACTGTGCGATCTTTCAGGGCGAATGCTTGTTCCAGAGCTGGCCTTACCTCTTCAGGCTTAGTGACACGAATACCGACATGACCGTATGCTTCTGCAAGTTTTACAAATTCTGGAATAGTATCCATGTATGAATGTGAGTAACGGCTTTCATAGGAAAACTCCTGCCATTGCCTGACCATTCCCATGTAGCTGTTATTCAGATTGATGATCTTAATGGGCGTTTTGTATTGCAGGGCAGTTGATAACTCCTGAATACACATTTGAATACTGGCATCACCGGTAACACAAGCCACTTCAGAATCTGGAAAAGCCAATTTAACGCCGATCGCAGCAGGCAAACCAAAACCCATAGTGCCCAAGCCGCCGGAATTGATCCAACGACGCGGTTTATCAAATGGATAATATTGAGCCGCCCACATTTGATGTTGACCAACATCAGAGGTGACATAGGCGTCACCTTTGGTCACTTCGTAGAGTTGCTCAATCACATATTGCGGTTTGATTAAACGGCTTTCGCGATCGAACTCAAGGCAATGCACACTGCGCCACTGATCAATTTGTTTCCACCAGGCTTCCAAAGCTTTTTTGCTTGGTTTCTTTTTGCTTTCAGCGAGCATTTCCAGCATTTGGTCCAAAACCGGTTTGACGCCGCCGACGATAGGCACGTCGACTCTGACGGTTTTGGAAATAGAAGCGGGATCAACATCTATATGAATAATTTTCGCGTACGGGCAAAACTCATCAAGCTTACCGGTAACTCGATCATCAAAGCGCGCACCAATGGCCAATATCACATCACTTTCGTGCATCGCCATGTTGGCTTCATAAGTACCATGCATACCTAGCATGCCGACAAACTGCGGGTCAGTTGCAGGATAAGCGCCAAGGCCCATCAAGGTGTTAGTGACCGGAAAGCCGAGCGTTTTAGCTAATTCAATCAATTCTTTGCTGGCTTCGCCTAAAACAACGCCGCCACCTGAATAAATAATCGGTCTTTCAGCCGCCAAAAGTAAATCAACTGCTTTTTTAATCTGGCCTTTATGTCCGGTAGTTGCCGGATTATAAGAACGCATGACGACTTTTTTAGGGTATTTGTAAGGCACCTTAATCCGTGGATCGGTAATATCTTTTGGAATATCAACGACTACGGGTCCCGGACGACCGGTGGTGGCAACATGAAAAGCTTTTTTGATGGTTTCTGCCAGCTGGGTGACGTCTTTTACCAAGAAATTATGTTTTACGCAGGGCCGGGTAATACCCACCATGTCGACTTCCTGGAAAGCATCACTTCCGATCACAGGCAATGACACCTGGCCGGAAATCACTACCAAAGGAATGGAATCCATATAAGCCGTAGCAATGCCAGTAACTGCGTTGGTAGCGCCAGGCCCAGAAGTGACCAGGACGACACCAGGCTTTCCAGTCGCCCGCGCGTAGCCGTCGGCTGCGTGTGTGGCGCCCTGCTCATGGCGCACAAGAATATGTTTGACATCATCTTGCTGAAAAATGGCATCGTACAAATGCAGCACAGCGCCGCCTGGATAGCCGAAAATATATTCTACGCCTTCGTCCTTAAGGCTCTGAATGACAATTTGTGCGCCGCTTAGCTCCACATTAATATCCTCAATAAACTGACAGTAGATTGTTGTTTTGATGTCGATTATATGCGTTTTTTTAAAATCATTACCAAATTACTTGGTTAAAAACGGCGACACGGGGACGTCTGCTTTAGACGATGTATTGCAGGCATTTTAACCGGTTCCAGGAAAAAATGTAATTGCAAACTTAGACATCAATTAGCCTGCAAGCCAAGAATTTCCTAACGAGGCAAAGGTTACACAAGATACAAAACGCTTACGACGAAAACTCTACCTCGTAGCCGGTAAATTTACGAATATTGATTACTCCGGTATCCAGTAGTAGATACTGGCCTTTAATACCGTGTAAAACGCCTGAAACTTCTGGATTTTTATCAAGGTTGAAGGAGTTAATTTTGGTTGGATAATGGTCGACCGGAAACGCTATATCCACGGGCTGCGCTTCAGCCAATAATTCAACTGCCTGCTCACCAAAACGCTGCCTAATCTCATTGAGCTCTGGTGCGCAAGTCTTGATTAATTCATCTCTTTTTGCCGGCAAATCAATAGGCTGAACATTATTTTTAAGCATTTGCTGCCAACTGGTTTTATCGCTGACATGCTTGCCAATCGCGATTTCTATCAATCCAGACACATAACGCGAAGGCACTTTAAAAATTGGCAATGCTTGCACGGCTCCCTGATCAATCCAGCGAGTAGGGAGTTGTGTTTGCCGGGTAATGCCTACTTTGATGCCACTGGAATTAGCTAAATAAATAATGTGCGGCTGAAAACAAAATTGTTCTCCCCAGCTAGGCTCTCGGCACGTTCCGGCGGCAAAGTGGCAAGTTTCCGGCTTCATAATGCACATATCGCACTGTGCCAATGACGTAAAACAAGGGTAACAGTAGCCCTGATTAAAGCTTTTTTTGACGGCTCGATGACAATGAATACAGGTTATCTTGCCGGTGTACCGAAGCTTAATAAATTGCCCAATCAGTGGATTTAAGGGAATCAATTGATCGCTTAGCGGTAACTGGTACTCAACTTTCGAATTCAAAATTACGCGCATTTTCTCTAAGTGTCCCTGCATTGATCTGGCTTTCCTCTGATTAAAGCTGATAACAGCTGATATAATGTCATAATTTTACCATTCACTCCACGAGGACAGCCCATGTCACTAATGAACGTCAAGTCTGGCATTAACGTACCCGACGATATCAATGTAGTTATCGAAATTCCGGCTTTTAGCGACCCGGTCAAGTATGAAA
>Ga0208752_100003_pt1 | contig 233244 bp, 228 predicted proteins | sample LakWasMet27_LOW6_2_FD_183871 | JGI IMG/M metagenome (GOLD analysis project Ga0208752, IMG submission 183871) | Freshwater sediment methanotrophic microbial communities from Lake Washington under simulated oxygen tension - Sediment Metagenome... | ecosystem: Environmental > Aquatic > Freshwater... | reverse complement strand
AAGTCTTGATTAATTCATCTCTTTTTGCCGGCAAATCAATAGGCTGAACATTATTTTTAAGCATTTGCTGCCAACTGGTTTTATCGCTGACATGCTTGCCGATCGCGATTTCTATCAATCCAGACACATAACGCGAAGGCACTTTAAAAATTGGCAATGCTTGCACGGCTCCCTGATCAATCCAGCGAGTAGGGATTTGTGTTTGCCGGGTAATGCCTACTTTGATGCCGCTGGAATTAGCTAGATAAATGATATGCGGCTGAAAACAGAATTGCTCTCCCCAAGCAGAATCTCGGCAAGTTCCGGCGGCAAAGTGGCAAGTTTCCGGCTTCATGATGCACATATCACACTGCGCCAATGACGTAAAACAAGGGTAGCAGTAACCCTGGTTAAAACTTTTTTTGACGGCCCTCTGACAATGAATACAGGTTATCTTGCCGGTAAATTTAAGCTTAATAGACTGCCCAATCAGTCGATTTAAGGGAACCCGCTGGTCGCCTAGCGGTAATTGATACTCAACCGGCGAATTCAAAATTACGCGCATTTTCTCTAATTGTCCCTGCATTGTTCTGGCTTTCCTCTGATTAAAGCTGATAACAGCTGATATAATGGCATTATTTTACCATTCACTCCACGAGGACAGCCCATGTCACTAATGAACGTCAAGTCTGGCATTAACGTACCCGACGATATCAATGTAGTTATCGAAATTCCGGCTTTTAGCGACCCGGTCAAGTATGAAATTGATAAGGACACCGGCGCGTTAACGGTAGATCGTTTCATGGGCACCTCAATGCAATATCCAACCAACTACGGTTATGTACCGCATAGTCTTGCTGATGATGGCGATCCGGTCGATGTGTTAGTGATTACGCCCGCGCCATTATTGAGTGGCTGCGTGATTCGGTGCCGCCCGATTGGTATTTTGAAAATGACTGATGAAGCTGGCGGCGATGCCAAGGTGTTGGCAGTACCTGTTCCTAAATTAACGCCGTTTTATAATCGCGTTAATACGTATGATGATATTCCTGAAGACAAATTAGCCAAAATCGTGCATTTCTTTCAACATTACAAAGACTTGGAGCCTGGCAAATGGGTAAAAGTCGATGGCTGGTATGGCATTGAAGACGCTCGTGAAGAGATTCTTTCAAGCATCGCACGTTATAACGCTGAAGAGAAAAAACCACTGTTCTAAAAGAAGCACTGCTTTAGTTTTTCGGCAGCCCATGAAGGGCGTCAACACAGGGATTTTGACGCTATTTAGCGAGATTGCTTTGCCGGTGGCGAAGCAAAAGGTCGAGCCAGCGGCTCACCGACGAAAATACCCTGCCCTGGCTCCCAAACACTCTTCCAATAAGCCTCAATCAGGGTATTGCCGCGCAAATAATATTGCAGCAATACACCTGGATGAGGAAACTTAGCCGGATAATTACACGGCTCGACGACAGCTCCATACGTTGCCGTCGCCCCCGCTTTTATCCACTCTAAAATGTTCATTTGATCGCTACCAGTCAACACACCACCCACAGACGTTAAATGATCGGCGACAGCACCCGGCAGGTAGGTGTTTTTGTCAATGTCCGGCACATGCATCAAGCCGGTGAAATAAAACATCACATCGGTTTTTCCGGCAATAGCATTCTGTTCCAAATAATTTACCGGCCATAGCCCCGAAAATGCTTTTGCCACCTCTGGGAAATAAGCAGCCCGCGAACTACGCGCCTGATCCGTGGTTTTTAACAAATACGCCGATCCTTGTGGTCGAGTAAAATCTGCCGCAACGCCCCGATCAACCAACTGCTTAACCTCATCAAATGAATGCCCCGCTAAAGTCATGGTCGGGCGCCACTGGTAATCGGCAAAGGGTTTCTGACTATCGGAGGCAAAATACGGGCTCTTGCGGGTTTCCTGACAGACTTTCGCACAAAATGCCTGATCAAAACCGGCCGCAAAGGCGGTAGTAATCGACATACAATCCACTCGAAACGGTTTTAGCCAGGTCAATACAAAAGCCTGTACTTGTTTGGGTGTTTTCGCATCTACCTGCCGCTTAATAGCTGCAAAGTCTTTTTGAGACAGCGCATTGGAGCTTGCATCGAAGCGAATATGAATCATGTTCGCCAACGGAATTTGCCGTTTACTTTGGTAATAGTCGGCAATGCGCACACTTAACGGATCTGCGTCATTAACAATTACAGCTAATTGTTTTTCTGTCAGCCCAGGTAATGGTTGATAAAGAGGAGAAAATTTTGCATGGACAACACCAATAAATAGTGTCGACACAATCAGTGAGAATATAAATAAGCTACTACGCTTTATCACCATCTAAATTCCTTCCAGTTAACAAGTTGTATAGCCATCGGTATTTTTTGACACCCAACGTTCTTGATCTGAGTCTAGCAGCTCTTTTTTCCAAAATGGCGCTTTCGATTTCAGGGCTTCCATGATGTTGCGACTGGCATCAAAAGCCTCGCCTCGATGCGATGACCACACCGCCACCAACACAATCGCCTCATCTGGCAAAATAGCACCTACCCGATGCACGATAAGCGCATCCAAAATTTGCCATTGCGACTGAGCTTCAGTAACAATTTTTGCCAGCTGTTTTTCGGTCATGCCAGGGTAATGTTCGAGCATCATGCCCTTAACTTGATCACCCTCATTAAAGTCGCGCATCGTGCCGACAAATACACTGGTCGCACCAATTTTTCCGATCAGCGTTGTTAACGCATTCTGTTGATAGGCTTGTATTTCCTGCCAGGGATCAAAACCATCCGGGCAAATTTTTATCAGCATATTTAACCTCCTGTCACCGGCGGAAAAAATGCCACTTCATCACCATCTTTAACTGGACTATCCAAGTCGACATAATCCATGTTTACCGCAGCCAGAATGTTATCGGGTAGCGTTTCATCTGGATTAGCAACATGCCATACCGATCTGACTGTCGATAATCTTGAACTATCAATGGTCTGCTCGGCGCGTCCCACACGGTCTTTCAGGCTGGCAAAATAACGGACTTTGATGGACATGATCATTCACGCGCTGGTTAAAAAAATGGATAATGGCTTTTTGTCAGCAATTCTACCGCCAATGACTCACACTCCGCATTTTAATAAGGCTGGCGAAGCACACATGATCGATGTGGGCACCAAAGCCATTACCCAACGGGTCGCTGTTACCGAAGGTTTCATCGAAATGCAGCCTGAAACGCTACGTCTCATCATTGCTGGCGAGCACAAAAAAGGCGATGTGCTCGCTGTGGCAAGGCTTGCCGGGATTATGGCCAGTAAAAAGACCTCAGATTTAATTCCGCTTTGTCACCCTCTGCCCATTACTCACGTAGAAGTCAACCTAACGCCTGAGCCTGACAATCATCGCGTGCGCTGCCAGGCTACGGTAAAAACCAATGGTCAAACCGGTGTAGAAATGGAAGCATTAACGGCCACCCAAATTGCCCTGCTTACCATTTATGACATGTGTAAAGGGGTTGATCGCGGCATGGTCATTCAATCTGTGCAATTGCTGGAAAAAGACGGCGGTAAAAGCGGACATTGGCAACGCTGAAACTTTTTTTCACCATGCTATGCTTGTTGTCAAAATCATGACGAGGCAAATTTTTGACTTCTTGCCCTGAAGTTCTGATCCGCATTACCCCATTAATCGAATAGAGATAAACATGACGATAACATTAAAAGAATTGGCCGATTTTTGCGGCGCCAGATTAGAGGGAGGCGATGAGCTGGCAGTGATTCATTCTGCTGCTGACATTACCGCTGCTGAAAGTGGCCAAGTTACCCAGCTAACCAACAGTCGTTATGCCCATCACCTGAAAAATTCGACCGCGTCAGCATGCATCATCGGCGAGAATTTCCCTGTCACTGATGTCCCGGAAAACGTAGCTTTATTAATCTGTACTGATCCGGAACTTAGCTTTATTAAAGCAGTTGAATTACTGCACCCTGAACGATCTTACCTGCCTGGTATTGCGCCGCAAGCCGTGCTGGAAGCAAATATTGCTTTGGGTAATGCCACCTATATCGGCCCATACGCAATTATTGGCGAGCAAACTCAGATTGGTGATAACAGTGAAATTTTAGCCGGTGCTTACATCGGTAAAAACGTCAAAATCGGCAAAAATTGCCGGATTTACCCTTATGCAGTCATTTATGATGACGTGGAGATTGGCGATAACGTGATCATCCACTCTGGCGCAATTATTGGCGCCGACGGTTTCGGCTATAAATTCAGGAATGGTCAACATGTCAAGGTGCCGCAAGTCGGTAATGTCGTCATTGGCAATAATGTCGAAATCGGTGCGAATACTTGTGTAGACAGAGGCGCATTGGGCAGTACGGTAATCGGTGCGGGCAGCAAAATAGATAACTTGGTACAAATCGGCCACAACAACAAAATCGGCCAAGGCGTGATCATGTGCGGTTTAACCGGTGTATCGGGCTCTTGCAATATTGAAGATTATGCCATTTTGGCCGGTAGTTCCGGGGTTGCGGATCATGTCACTATTGGCCGCGGCGCAGTAATTATGGCGCGTTCCGGGGTTGCTGGAAACGTTGCTGCAGGTTCGCAAATGTTTGGTAGTCCGGCCAAAGACAAAAAAACCGCCTACAAGGAACAAATTGCTTTAAGCAAACTGCCTGACCTATTAAAAACTGTAAAACTGCTGGAAGAAAAAATTAAGCAGCTTGAGCAACAATCGCCAAGCGCTGAATAAATACAACTAATCTTAGAAGGCATCCCCGCGGACTAAATATCAGCTTAAGAAAAAACGAAGGGCAAAAAAAATCCCCCGTGCAGAAAGCAACGGGGGATTTTGTAACAACAATTTTTATAAAACTTTATTTTCCAGCAATTGCAGCAGCGCTACTGTTGTTGCTAGTGTGTCTTTTTTCAATTTTTGTGAATGTTTCTTTTTGCTGTTCAGCAACTACACCACTAGCCAAATGTTTGGTTTCATCAGCTTTAAGCATCAGTACCAAAACGATAGTAGCCAATATTAATCCGCCAATATAAAACCAAAAATAGTCTTTTTCTTGTTCTTCAGCCATTTCTAAATCCTCATAGTTATTTATAGTAATTTTTATAGCCCTTAGCTAAGGGACAACTCAAAGATCATTTGAGTTGTACGTCGCTTGCAAAACAAACGACGGGGTAATTTTTATCACGGCTTTAGGTGTCGTGTCAAAACTATAAATAATTTATTTTTGTTTTTTCGGGAATTAGAAAGATCATTCTGAGGTTAATAAACAATAACCCATTGAAATAATTGGATTTATTTGTTAACCGCTCAAGTTTTTATTTTACTATCAGTGTAATCAATTAGAAAATTAATCCTTAAAATTTGCACGGGATTAAAAACACTCTTTACTCTCGCACTGGTTTTTTATCCAACTTTCTTTGTAAGGTACGTCGATGCATATTTAGCGCTCTGGCCGCAGCAGAAATATTGCCGTCATGCTGCATCAAGACTTTCTGTAAATGCTCCCATTCCAAGCGTTTTATTGACAGAGGGCTTTCACTGATACCTACAGAAGAATCGCCTTCATTTTTATTTAGCGCCGCAACAATCTCATCAGCATTGGCTGGTTTGGTCAAATAATGCACCGCGCCCAATTTGATGGATTCAACCGCTGTAACAATACTGGCAAAACCCGTCAACATAACAATGCGGGTATTGTCGTCTAACGAAATCAACTTTTTTACTAATTCCAACCCTGATTCATGACCGATACGTAAATCAATCACGGCATATTCCGGCAGATTAAGTTCGGCTAATTCAATGCCCGTGTTAACGTCATTCGCTATCAGCACTTCAAAATTTCTTTTTTGCAACGCGGCTTTCAATACATTACAAAAAACTTCATCGTCATCTACCAGCAATAGCCTGGGTTTATCAATTTCCTGTGCTGTCATCGTCATGTTTCAGTTGTAAAAGAGGAAGGGTGATTTCTACACAAGCACCGCCCGAATCTATATTGTCAAAATTAACCTTGCCACCGACTCGGCTAATGGTCGAATAAGTCAAAAACAAACCCACACCCATACCGCGTTTTTTACTGGCTACCGGCTGCTTACCGACCAGTTGAAAAACCTCGGGGGGAAAGCCAGGGCCAAAATCACGAATTTTTATAATTGCCTGTTCTCTATCCCAGCCGGCATAAAACTCAAGCCCTTGTTCTGGTGGCGATGCTTCGGCGGCGTTGTTTAAAATATTGATTAGCGCATGAGTCAGAGTGCGTTCAGCGATAATTTTAGCGTCTTCGACAATACTTGGATCGATAAATAATCTGAGCTTCGTTGATGGTTGATGAGTCCGCCATTGTTTGAGCACGTCATCCAAATAATCAGCCACTGGCATAATGCTACCTGATTCGGCGCGCATTTCACCCGCTGAAGCAGACATCACGGATAACGCTTTTTTACATCGATCAAGCTGCTGCTGCATGATGACTACGCGTTCATGCAGCTCAGGATAACGATGGATGGGATAATCGTTCTCCAGTTCATGCGCAAGAATAGCGATAGTCCCTAACGGCGTCCCCATATCGTGCGCGGCGCTGGCCGCCAACGTACCTAAAGCCACCACCCGTTCATCGCGCAATGCACTTTCTCGTGCCTCCGCCAAGCTGCGCTCCTGAACTTTTAATGTTCTTGCCAGCTCGACCACAAAAAATGCGACTAATCCGGCACTAAACACAAACCCAAACCACATGCCAAAAATATGCAGATTGAAGTAATGCCTGTCACTGGTGGCGTGCGCCTGATGCAACATTTCCAGATGTTCGATATTGTCATGCACCATATCGGGATTAGGGATATGCGGCTCTATTGAGGGTAACGGCACGTTGTAAGCCATTAAAATTGTATACATCGACGTCGTCAAAATGACCATGTACCACGCATACGCTTGGGGCAACATAATAGCGGTAATAATCAGTGGCAGCAGATACACCCATATAATCGGATTTGATGCGCCGCCCGTCAGATATAGCAACGCGGTAATACCAAGAACATCGACCGCCAACTGCGAAAAAATTTCCTGATCAGTTACCGGATCATCAATCTGCAAGCGTAGCCAGGTGTAAATATTGACCGCAATTATCGACATTACCACCAGCCAAAGTTGCTGCTGAGGCAATTTAATATTTAATCCAAATGTGGTTAAAAAAATCAGCACAGACTCGCTGAGGATCATCAAATTTCGCAAAATGAACAGCCAGCTCAGGTTTTGCAGTGCCGATGATCCGGGTCTCGAAGAAACGTGTGAAAGCATGTTGAGTTCAGCAATTGGGGAAATTAAACCGACCGCCATTATTGGACATCTCTGGCGTTTTTAATAGCGTAATGGCAGGGGTGCGACAATATGCCACATTTTTATTTACCCAAGGCGTTGCTATTATTAATCTAACTTTTAGAGCCTGAGTAGGCTTTCATAGCTGAAAGTTGCGTTATATCCTTCCTAATACTTCAGGCAGTTTTTATAAACTGCCTTTTTTTTGCCCGTTAGATTTACAACTTCATTCAAACGCCACTCCCAAGCCCCCTAACCCGCAATAACCCTGTGGTTCTTTGGCGAGGTATTGTTGGTGATAATCTTCGGCATAATAAAAGTCTCCAGCTGGAGCAATTTCCGTCGTTATCTCGTTGAAACCGGCTTGTTTAAGGCGTTGCTGATACTGCTCTTTTGATTTGACCGCTTCGTTGAATTGCTTTTCCGTGTAGGTATAAATCGCCGATCGATACTGAGTGCCGACATCATTACCCTGCCTCATTCCCTGAGTAGGATTGTGTACTGTCCAGAATAATTCCAGCAACGCATTGAAAGTAACGATTGCCGGATCATAAACCACGCTAACTACCTCAGTATGCCCGGTTAAGCCGCTGCAAACCTCGTCATAGGTAGGATTAGGAGTGTAGCCACCCGCATAACCCACTGCTGTAGAAAACACCCCTGCACATTGCCAGAATTTACGTTCAGCCCCCCAAAAACACCCCAGCCCAAATAACACATGCTCCAAGGATTCTGAAAAGGGCGGCAAAATAGGATTGCCATTCACATAATGTTTATTTGTCACCGGCATGGACGCAGCACATCCCGGCAACGCATCTGCAGGATCGGGTAAGGTAAGTTTTTTTGTCGTGAATATCATCGGCTGTGGTATTTTTGTTGAAAATTATAACATTGTAAAAACAGTGAACATTTAATCGGAGAATCATGAAAGAGCAAGATGTATTACGCCGTTTTTTATTCGAGGAACTCGGCATCCGCGGTGAATGGGTGAAATTAACCCAGAGCTGGCAACAAGCAAAAAGCCATCAGCAAGGTGACGAAGCCATACAGCAACAACTCGGGCAAGCCCTGGTTGCAGCAGTAATGCTATCGGCAACTATTAAGTTTAAAGGCTCGATGATTTTACAAACCCAAGGTGACGGTCATATCCAAACCCTAGTGGCTCAATCGACCGAAGATAAAAAAATAAGAGGCTTGGTACGCGCCCGGGAAAACGCGCCGCCAAATGCGCAAGACAACCTGTTTGGGCAAGGTCAACTTGTACTCACCATCACCTCAGACAACAACCAGCCTTATCAAGGCATTGTGCCGCTGCAAACAAGCGATTTAGCGGCTTCCTTGGAAATGTATTTTTCCCAATCCGAACAACTCAAAACCCGTCTGTGGTTATTTGCCAACGAAACTGACGCCGTCGGACTATTCATACAGGAATTACCCGAACAAGAGCGCGCCTCTGTTTACGATCACGATGCGTGGGATCGTATCGAAATACTGGCCAACACCATCACTAGCCAGGAAATTCTTGATCTGGACGCTGAAGATCTATTGCACCGCCTATTTCACGAAGAACAAGTCCGACTGTTTGACGCTGAACCCGTTGAATTTTACTGCCGCTGCTCCCGACAGCTAATAGAAAAAACCTTACGTGCCATGGGGCGCGCAGAACTCGAAGATATTTTGCAGGAACAAGGGGCAATTGAAGTAGATTGTGAATTCTGCGGCAAACATTACAGCTTTGACCAAGTGGATGTAGAAGCTATTTTGGTTCCAGACGGCGTCAGCACTCCATCCAACACTAGGCATTAGCCCATGAAAAATCAAGTCATCCATCGTCATCTTCGCATTTTCGGGTTGCTGATACTGCTGGTCTCTTTAACCGGCTGCGCTTACTGGTTACGGGCGTATCAAACCTATCTGCAGATGGGTGAATTTGATCGTTATTTCAATATCGTAGTGACCGATGCCTTTACCTTGGAATTTAAAGAACCGATTCTTTACAGCAAAGATTTTGTCTCATTATCAAAACTTTACGCCAGCGAAGATGACCTCACGCCAACCGGACGACGCTGGCGGTACCGATTCAGCAAAGTGGATGCCAATAACAAACCTGCAGTGCCGGAAGTCAAATTCTATTCGGAATTAAACTTTAACAAGGAAAGCCGCATTACCTCTTGGTCATTTTCGTCGTTGTTCTTAGAAATTGCCCCGCCAAAGTTTTTGGAAGTGTCGTTGCGGTCAATCGGCGGCGCGGAAATCAACAAAGACAAAATGCAGCTGCGCGGCAACACCGATTTAATCGAAAAAATTTCCGCTGAACTCCCCAAAAAAGCAACCGTCGTTGCCAAACTGGGCGAACCGCTAGAAATCAGAGACGAGCCGGAATGGGAGATATATATCTACCATTTCCTGCTGGATACCCACGGCATAGAAGAAGGCTATGAAGACCGGGCCTTAAGCGAAGTCAAACTCACTTTCGATAAAAAAACCCAAGAACTGATTAAAATGGCGGGACGTTTTGCTGGACTTAAAGTGTCTATCAACTACAAAAAGTTTCTTGATGACAAGCCGGATGCGGCGGAAAACTAAACGCAGTACCCGGTTGAGTTAGCAGGCAGATTTTTACAGGGATCTGCCTTTAATCGCAGAGCGGCTAAAATTAGCCCTTCACATTCCCCACATGCAGCCCGCATTCTTTTTTGGTGCTCTCCTCCCACCACCAGCGACCGGCGCGCTCGTGCTGATTAGGTAACACCGGGCGGGTGCAGGGTTCGCAGCCGATGCTGATATAGCCGTGTTGGTGTAGTTCGTTGTAAGGCACTTGATAGGCTTCTATATGATCCCAGACTTGCGCAGAACTCCAGTTGGCAAGCGGATTAAATTTAACCAGTGGGTGATCTTCGCTGCCAAATGCCGTGTCCAATTGCACTTCAGGTAAGTTCTGGCGGGTATCCAAGCTTTGATCTTTACGTTGACCGGTAATCCAGGCATCAACTTGCGCCAGTTTGCGTTTTAACGGCTCGACTTTGCGAATGCCGCAGCATTCTTGATGGCCGTCTTCATAAAAACTAAACAGGCCTTTATTTTTTACAAACGCATCCAACAGGTTTCTATCGGGCGTCAGCAGTTCAATATCGATTTGGTAATGCTTCCTGACTTTTTCTATAAACTGGTAAGTCTCAGGATGTAAGCGCCCGGTATCCAAGGAAAATACCTGAATATCCTTGCGTATGGCCAAGGCCATATCAATCAGCACTACGTCTTCGGCACCGCTGAAGGAAATTGCGATATTGTCGAACAGTTGCAGCGCTTTTTTAAGGATAACGCGCGGGCTTTTGCCTGCCAACTCGGTTTGTAATGCTGAAATATCTAGCTCGGTCATAATTATTGTTGCGCAAAATATTGCTGTAAAAAATCGTCGAAAGGGATTTGCGGCTTGCTTTCCAACTGGTGTTGTTTGGCTAGCGATTCGGCGGCCATGGCTATAAAGCGTTGCCGTGTCGCCTCATCCAACTTATCGGCGGATAACGCCTTCGCATGTTGTGCGGACTGTTGATGCGCAAATCGCGTGAAGGGTTGCTGGTTTTGGCGCATGGCTGCCAATATGCGTGCCGAAGCGGTCAGATCTGGGTTATCCAACACTTGCCGCTGCACCGCCAACGCCGCACTGTAGGGTTTGCCGTCATTATCTTGATCAAGAATTTCACACACCGGCTGCATAGCGGCAAAAATTTCTTCCGCCCAAACCGTCAATGGTATTTTTTGTCCGTCATTATCCAGTTCCAAGCCCGGTTTTCTACCGAAATTAGCCACCGCCAGCTGATTGGCATTATTGAGCTGGTGATCGGCTGCCGACATGGCCGGGCTATCTTTTAATGCGCAAGTGAGCAGCAGGGCTTCAATAAAACGAGCGGTGTTTTCGTTAATGCCGATAGGGTCAAATATGTCCAAGTCCAACGAGCGCATTTCCACATAGCGCACACCGCGACGTTTAAGCGCCAGCGTCGGTTTTTCGCCGGATTCGGCAATCTGTTTCGGGCGGATGATGCTGTAAAACTCGTTTTCAATTTGCAGGATATTGCTGTTGAGCTGGCGATATTCGCCGTCAACCTTCACGCCAATTTGTTCATATTCCGGGTAAGGCGTGGCAATGGCTTGGCTCAAACTGCTGACATAACCTTCAAGAGAGTTGTAATCAATTTTAAGGTTGGCCTGGTTTTTACTTTTGTAACCGATGTCACTCATCCGTAATGAGGTGGCATAGGGATGATAAAGCGTGCCGTGATCAAATTCTTCAAATTGCGCCATCAAGGCCGGACGACTTTTAAAGAAGTTTTTACAAATCGCAGGCGATGCGCCAAATAAATACAGAATAATCCAGCCGACGCGCTGAAAATTTCTGATCAGGCCAAAATAGCCTTCATTGATAAACTGTTCCAGCGTTAACGCCTGTTGTTGCTGGTGTAATGCCCGCCACAACGCGTCCGGCACAGAATAATTAAAATGTATTCCGGCAATGGCTTGCATGGTTCTACCGTAACGGTGCCACAATCCATGTCGATAAATGTGCTTCATGCGGCCAATATTTGACGAGCCATATTCAGCAATCGGTATGCTGTCATCGCCATCAATGCCGCAAGGCATGCTGGAGCCGAGCAAGATTTCATGATCCAATTGCTCATAAACAAACTGATGCAATTGCTGCATATACGCCAACGTGTCTTTAACTTCCGCAAACGGCGGCGTAATCAACTCGATCAACGCTTCTGAATAATCCGTGGTGATGTAAGGATGGGTTAAGGCGGAACCCAGGGCTTTCGGGTGCGGGGTGTGGGCAATGAAGCCGTCATCGGCAAGTCGCAGACTTTCTTTTTCGATACCTTTCAGTCCGCCACACAGTGTCTGTTGTTGATCATTTGCCAGAAGTTGCTCAAGGCGCGCCAGCGGCGCAGTGCTAAGAAGTGTCATGGTGTGGGCGTGTGTACCTGTCAGTCCTGATATAATCGCGCCATTATAAAAGCTTTAACTTATTGGGGCACTGGCAAAATTGTCTATGTGTCCTAAATCAACCGCTCCTGAACTTTATTGACACCAATAATTAATATTAGACTGCCGCACCAAACAAACATCCCATTGAAGTTGAACTCATCCCATTACCGCTAGATTTGCTTCGGCTTGCGCAAACTGCTGAGATGCTACCCTAATCATAGGGAGCAACTGAGTTCGTTGTAGTAATATCTGCCCACGTATTTGACTCAACTGTTCCGGTCCAGCCATAAGTCTACCTTCAATTTGTTTTTGCTTTTGGGCAAAACGTTGGTTGAGGACTGCAATATCAGCTGGGTCAACGCCTTTGGATGGATCGAATACGAACCGTCGTTCTAAACCCTTTCGCCAGTCGACTAGTTCCCCTGTCAGTTTCTGCCCGAATCCATTGATGTTCATAACTTTATTCCATGTGATATCGGCAGCTGTTTCTATGCCGAACGAAGCAAGAGTAACTTTCCGCGTAGGGCCAACACCGGAAATATTATGGTTTTCCAGAAAAAATTTATCGAGAAACCTATGTAGCTGAGAATTACGAATGTTTTGCTGCAATTTTTGTCTTTCTTGAGCAAGCTGGTTAGTCAAGCCCTCGAGCTCAGTTCGAAGGCTCAATAGCTCTTTGAGCTTATCTTGAAATTTCACCTCACCAGCTTCCAGATTCCAACGCGCTTGAGCTGAAGACAAATTTTGCCTTGCGGCATTAAATGCATTCTGTCTGGCACTTCGTTCTGCAGAATCATCTGCTCCAGAAAAGAACAAAAATCCTGCGATAATCAATGCAAATATAAAAAGCTTTGGAACACTGGCCAGACAGACAATTATTAGTCCGGCAGCAGCAACTTTCTTAACGCCTGCGGCAGCTCTTGCTCTTTTTATTGATTCAGGCAATGGCATTGGTTGGATATTAAGCCCGGATGCACCAATCTCTGGGGCACGTCCTGGAGATTCTATCGTTGTTATGCGAGTCCATAACTGTGCTAAATTGAAACTGCTTATTCCGGCTGTCGTGGCGGCGAGAGAAATGAAGAAGAAGTTTCCAGATCGTTGCTCTTGTATGCACCATGGGCAGGCGGACAGACCACCAAAGTATTTGTGCGCAGTTTCTTGACCACAAGCACGTAACTGGCTCTTAAGCGAGTCGAGTGCTTTAACCCATTCTCTTGCTGTTGGGCGCCCCTCTTGCTGGGCTCCTGGCTCGGTGAAAGCACGCTCGAATAGATTAGCGATTTCTCCTGGCAAGATTGCGGGTGTCACGCTATTTGGTGGTGGAGTCATCCCTTTACTTGCTGAGTTTCGACCGAAGGCATAACGGAATTGCGCAATTGATTTCTCTAGTGGCATATCGCCAACCCCAGAGAAAACTCCCGAGAAAGGATGCCGTCCCATCAACAGAATATGAAATAGGATAAGTGCTAGTCCAAAATTGTCGTGGTTTTTTGTGCGTCGAACGCCGCGAAATGAGGAATATCCTTGCAATTCGGGTGGAGTAAAATGTGGAACACCTACTTCACACAGGTAATGTTTGCCATCCACAACTATTTGAAATGAGTCACAGTCGATAAGCTTTACAATGCTGTTGCCCGCGACAAATAAGAGATTAGGATTAATGTCACCGATGACGTGGCCGTGGCTATGAATAGCTTCAAGCGCAGCGGATGCATTTCTAGCAGTGTTGACCAAAAAAGCCCAATCTTTATCAGGGAAGCGCTGCTTCCTGTGGCTAGGGCCATAAAGATGGTGTATCGGCTCATGGTCTGTCACTTTTTGCATTAAAAAGCCACGAATTTGGCCTCCAACAGAAGCCTGGAGAATTTCGAGTGGCCACGCAGCAATTTTCTTTAGCGTTTCGTCACCGCCCCTGACCATATCCGATAGCTTTGCCTGTTTTTCAGCAGAAACCGCCTCATGGTAAATTTTGGCAACAATATTATTGCCCAAAACAGGTACTCCATAGACTGAACCTTCACCACCAGTCCCAAGCTTTTTGCCTAATGGTATTCTTTGTCCTTTACTGTCAAACAGATCAATCATTATGCGCGACGGGTCGCCAAAATAAGCGTTTTATCATCATCAGTGCGCTCGTTGATTTGAGGGCTATTTAGAAAATGGGCTAGTTGCTGATCTAACGCCTCACATTCGGCTGACTTTTGGTTTCTGAGCACATTCAACATAGGTTCAAAAAATGGATTGTGTGGAATACGTTGTTCGAAAGACAGTGCCAACCGCTGAACTCCATCACTGAATAGGGCCACCTCATTGATACGACGACTAGTGACTGAGACATGAAGATTCAACAACGCATCTTCTTCAGTGATAAAGTTAGTCATGTTTGCGTATGGGCCTGAGTCGGGCCAAAAAACAACCCCTTGGACATAACCACTAGAGGCAACGATAGCTCCGTCGCCAATCTGAAAGAAAATTGACGCACATGGGCTTAATACAGCACCCAAAAAAGTACAGGCATAATCCCTGGCTGCCAGTGAGTTTTCGTCAGCTGATTTAAAAATAGCCCGCCTTACATCTACAATCCAACCTTCCACAACTGTCTCGTCTATTGGCTTCGGGTTTAGCAGGGCTGCTTCAATACTTTGCTTGGCCGTAAGACAAGCTAAATTTGCCCCTCTCCCACCTTCCTTTGCACTCCCTGCCCCGTCTGAAACAAGACAAACCAAGTAATCTATGCCATCAGCAGTGCTAATTACATCAGCGTAGCAGTCATCTTGACAAGGTATGTTTGATTCAGTGTGTGAACTGCCGACTGCTGAAGCTCGGATTACTTTCCACATTAGACCTCAGCCCACCCTTGAGGGGATTGAATGGGGACAACCGTTCCTGGAACGGATTGAGATACTGACTTCATAGAATTAGACAGCCACTGAAATAATTCCCGGAATTTCAGCCCATCCAGCCTCAGTGGCTCACGAACCGATATCTGTCTAAGTACATCCATGTTTGCGCCAGCTACTCCTACAGCAAAAAAGGCAAACGAACCCGAATTTTCGCCTTCCCGTACCAATGCAGCTGCTGATTGCCATTCATCGGTAGGACTGCCGTCAGTGATCAGAAAAACCCAAGGCTTATAGTACGAAATACCGTTGGCCTTATATTCGTCTTTGCGCTGACGGACGAGATCGAGTCCCTGTTTGATAGCGGCTCCCATAGGGGTATCGCCATTGGCAGAAAGGTTAGGCGGGAAGAAATTCGGGGCAGTATGAAAGGAATTCTGTATATTGACCGGGCCGAAGGAGATTACGGCAACTTCAACTCGTTTCATCGCTAAAGAGTCCGTAACCAATTCATCTTTAAAACCGATCAGGCCTGCGTTGAGTTCTGCGATAGGTGCGCCACCCATTGATCCCGAAGTATCAAGAAGCAACAGACACGGGCAGCGTGGTTCTGGATTATCCGCAAAATTATCTGTTCCAAATGCGACTTGCTCTGAAAATGTGTATTCACTCATTAAATTAAATTCCTGGCTAAATTAAGTTTTCGTCGGATTACTAAGCTCGTCGATCCACCATAACGAACCAGATTGAGCGACGTGCTATGCAGCCTTAAATTCAATCTTTTCAACAGCATCAAGATTAACCGTCTGCCTGGCATGCCAAAGATCATAATTATCCTGCATTATCAGCCAACTCTCTGGAGAACGCCCCAACGCCTTCGAAAGACGAAGCGCCATTTCGGAGCTTACGCCACTATTGCCGTTTAAAATACGATTCAGGGTGGAAGGAGAAACACCAAGCTTCGAAGAAAGTTGCCTGCCGGTGAGCCCAAATGGCTCCATATAGACCTCTCGGATGAATTCTCCTGGATGCGGTGGGTTATGCATTGTCATTAGTGGTAATCCTCATAATCGAGTATGAATGCGTGATCGTCGCGGAATTCAAACGTAACGCGCCAGTTGCCATTTACCCAAACCGACCATCTGTCTTTGTCTGAGCCCTTCAAAGAGTGCAATTTGAAACCGGGAACATCCATATCTTCAATGGTTGCCGCAGTATCCAATGCTACAAGCTGCATTCGCAAGCGCTTCGCATGTTGAGACTGAATGCCCGCTACAGAACCTGAATCAAAGAACTTCTTAAGTCCTTTATGACGAAACGATTTGATCATGGAGAAACTTTATCAGGTTGCGCAGTATGCAACAATAATTGAAATTCAAAAATCGGCAACGTTTTAAATAGGTCTTAAAGCAAGAATCACAAATCATGTTGATAGGTGCACTTCGCCTATCGGATGTTGCAACGACTGAGATTTCGCAACTCAATTGCTTTATGTAGATTATGGAACTCGTTTACTTAGTACAAGCAAAGCCAACAGGTTTCTGGTTTCAGCGTGGAGCCTGTCAGTCCTGATATAATGGCGCCATTATAAAAGCTTTAACTTATTGGGGCACTGGCAAAATTGTCTATGTGTCCTAAATCAACCGCTCCTAAGCTATTTCTACAGAAAAAATAAACACCATGGCCGTCGCGGTAAATCATTCCCCTCTTGATGTGCTCAAAACAGTGTTCGGCTATGACCGGTTTCGCGGTCATCAGCAGCAAGTCATTGAGCATGTGTTGTCCGGCCAGGATGCGCTGGTATTAATGCCTACCGGCGGCGGAAAATCCCTGTGTTATCAAATCCCGGCGCTGCTAAGGCCTGGCGTTGGCATCATCGTGTCGCCATTGATTGCGTTAATGCAGGATCAAGTCAGCGCGTTACTGCAGCTGGGCGTGAAAGCTGCGTTTCTCAATTCTGCGCTGTCGCTTGAACAAGCCCGCCAGATCGAACAGCAATTAATCAATGGCGAGCTGGATTTGCTGTACATCGCACCGGAACGCCTGGCCTCAGAGCGCACCGTGGCGTTATTTAAACGCCTGCAAATTGCGCTGTTTGCCATCGATGAAGCGCATTGCGTCTCGCAATGGGGTCATGACTTTCGATCCGATTACCTGCAACTGTCGATGCTGCATGAGCGTTTTCCTGAAGTGCCGCGTATTGCACTGACTGCTACCGCTGATGATAAAACTCAACAAGAAATCAAACTGCGCTTAGGGCTGGAACAAGCCCGACATTTCCAAAGCGGCTTCGACCGGCCCAATATTCGCTATCGCATCGTCCAAAAACAAAATGCCAAGCAACAATTGCTGGACTTTATTCGTGCCGAGCATGCAGGCGATGCCGGTATCGTTTATTGCCTGTCGCGCAAAAAAGTCGATGCCACCGCCGAATGGCTGACCAGCAAAGGTGTTAACTCGCTGCCTTATCATGCCGGCATGACTAACGACTTACGGCAACGCCACCAGCACCGGTTTTTAATGGAAGAAGGTCTGGTGATGGTCGCCACCATCGCTTTTGGCATGGGTATCGACAAACCCAACGTGCGTTTTGTCGCGCATCTGGATTTACCGAAAAGCGTTGAAGCGTATTACCAAGAAACCGGACGAGCCGGGCGCGACGGCTTAGCGGCTAATGCCTGGATGGCTTATGGCCTGCAAGATGTGATCACCCTACGGCAAATGTTGGCAAGTTCGAATGCCGACGAGGCCCATAAACGCATCGAATATCATAAATTGGAAGCCATGTTGGCGTTATGCGAACAAGTGCATTGTCGTCGCCAAGGCTTATTAAATTACTTTGGCGACACGCTTGAGCAGCCCTGCGGCAATTGCGATACCTGCCTAAAACCGGTCGAGACTTGGGACGGCACGCTCGCCGCTCAACAGGCTTTATCGTGCATACATCGTACCCAGCAGCGTTACGGCGTAGCTTATTTGGTAGACGTATTACTCGGCAAAACCACCGAACGCATTGTCAATTCTGCCCACGATAAACTTTCCACCTTTGGCATCGGCAAACAACTGGATGAAAAACAATGGCATTCGGTATTCAGGCAGTTAGTCGCACGAAGTTTGGTTGCCGTGGATTTTGACAACTTCGGCTCCCTGCGCCTGACTGAAGCTTGTAGACCTATTTTGCGCGGCGAACAAACACTGATGCTGCGCAAAGATTTACAACCGGAGAAAATCAAAGGCAGTAAAACGACAGGCAGGGAGTTTTCCAACAATCAGAGTTCATTACTTTGGAATGCCTTACGCGCCAAACGCAAAGCCATTGCCGATGCCCAGGATGTGCCGCCGTATGTGATCTTTCATGACGCAACCTTGATGGCAATGCTGGAAGCCAAACCCACCAACCGCCAACAAATGGCCATGTTATCGGGCATTGGCGAACGTAAGCTGGAACTTTATGCCGATGACTTTCTCGCCGTTATCCACGAATTTACCGAGCCCACACCCAGTGGCCCAATTGGCTTGTCGGATACCACAGAGGAGACGGTCGCCTTATTTAGACTTGGCTACAACGTGGAAAAAATTGCTCAACAACGCGGATTACAGGAAACCACCATCTTCGGCCACTTGGCTCAGTCGGTAGAACAAGGACAACTAGCGCTACAAGATGTAGTAGAATTGCCCGAACAAGAAATCACCGAGATCAAACAAGCCATCCTCGACTTGTCAGAAGCGCACAACGCCGCAGTTAAACCAGTGTTCGACCACTTTGAAGGCCGTTATAGTTACGGAATCTTACGTTGCATCCGCGCAGCATTGGCACACTAGACTGTAGAGATATTCATTCAAAGAGCGGTTAGCAAAACCGCCAAGCAACTTGTATTTTTATGGCACGACGACGAAAACACAGCCTGACAGAAATCAGAGACATGATTCTGGATTCTGCTGAAGAAATAATAACTCGCGATGGTGTTGATAAGTTAACTGCTCGTCAGATTGCGGGAGACATTGGCTATACCGTGGGCAGTATTTACATGGTGTTCCCCAGCATGACGCATTTGATTACGCATTTTAATGCCAGCACATTAGATAATGTCGCAGCACGCTTGACCCTGGTCAGAGAGCAGGAAGCTGAAAATAAAGAACAATGCCTTGAAGAGCTTGCCAAAGCTTATTTGAATTACGCCAGTCGCAATATTAACCGGTGGCAAATTGTCTTCGACTATCGTGCCCCTGGAAATGTGAGTCCAATCGATATTGACTGGCTTCAGCAAAGAATTGATGTGATAACCCGGCAATTTGCCATCCCGCTGCACCAACTGGCACCACAACGCCCAGAACCGGAAATCACCTTAGCGGCACGAAGTTTATGGGCCGGTATTCATGGCATAGGCACGCTGTTTTTGATTGGTAAACCTATTGCCGCAACGCCAGATCATCTCAACGATAGCGGGATACTATTAGTAAGAAATTTTATCCGCGGCTGGCTGGCTGAGTTACCTGCTCAATAGAACATTAGGGCGTTTGCCGGTCCGGCAACTTTAACGCCACCAAAAAAGTGGCTGTAAATACCAATACACCGAGCACTGTCATAGCCATAATTGGACCCACCTGCTGCGCCGCATAGGTATAACCGCCCACCGCTATCAGCCTCTCGGCAACCGCTCCTGCGTTGCTCTACTCACCTACATCCATGTAGGTGAGGGGGTAACATGTTAAAGTTATTCTAGATAGTAGCCACGCCCGCGAAGTGATTCGAACCGCGGATCGCTCATACATAGTGCCTCACAGCAGGTTAGACTTTAATCCCGAGTAGATGTCTGCAGTTTATAATAAAAATATCCACCCATAATATTGAATGATTACAACGATATGAATAGCAATCAGAATAAACCATCTGCTGATGAAAATAGCCAACTCATTGGCCGGGCAGGGCGGAGAGAATTATTGTCATGGGCTTTATATGATTTCGCCAATTCCGGCTATACCACCGTGGTGCAAACTACTATTTTCAGTGCCTATTTTGTTGGCGTGGTCGCCGGTGCTGCGCAAGGTGTTACGCCCGGTTTATCGACCCTGCTTTGGTCGCTGGCTATCGGCATCGCCAATTTTATCGTCATGATCAGCGGACCTTTACTCGGTGCGATTGCCGATCATCGAGCATGTAAGAAAAGTTTTCTATTAATTTCCTCGGTGGGTTGCATAACATCAACAGCCTTGTTGGCGTTGGTCGGCCCCGGTGATATATGGCTGGGAATGGTGCTGGTTACCCTTTCAGCGATCATGTTTGCAAGCGGCGAAAATCTGATTGCCGCTTTTCTGCCGGAGATAGTACCTGAGGAGAATATGGGCAGAATGTCCGGTTATGGCTGGTGCCTTGGTTATTTCGGCGGTCTGCTGACATTAGGTATTTGTCTGTTCTACATTACCTGGGCCAAGCAACACGGAATGATTGAATCCCAATTTGTACCTGTCACACTACTAATCACCGCCACAATCTTTGCTTTGACAGCTACACCCACCTTTCTTTGGCTGCGTGAGCGGGCGATCCCGGCTGCCAGGGACCAGAGCGTGTCCAGTCTACAGTTAAGCTATGCCCGGTTGGCTCACACATTTAAAGAAGCTGCCCGCTTCCGGGATTTGGTGTGGTTTTTGATAACACTAGGCGTATACCAGTCAGGTGTGAGCACCGTGGTGGTTCTGGCCGCCATTTATGCACAGGAAGTGATGGGCTTTGATACCCAGTCACTGATTGTGCTCATTATGGTTGTTAATGTGACTGCAGCTGTTGGCGCATTTATTTGTGGGCATTTACAAGACCGAATGGGATCCGTTCCTACACTGGCAATTACGCTGATTATCTGGGTTGTTGCGGTGCTGGCGGCTTTACTTGCCCGTCAGCCCGCGCATATGTGGATAGCCGGAAATATTATCGGTTTGGCCATGGGGGCAAGCCAGGCTGTCGGCCGCGCTTTAGTCAGTAAATTTTCACCAACCGAGCGGGCTGGTGAGTTTTTAGGCTTGTGGGGATTGGTTAATCGCTTGTCGGCAATACTAGGACCACTGAGCTACGGACTGATAAATTACTGGAGTGATGGGGATCACCGGATGTCATTGTTGTCGACTTTATCGTTTTTTATCGTTGGTCTGGCTTTGTTGTCCAAAGTAAATGAAAGCCGGGGTAAGGCCGCAGCAATCGGTTCCAGTGAAGTAATGTCGGATAATTTTTAAGGTCTCCATAGTAAATTACGCCTTACCGGTAACCAGCGCGGTGACCGCCGGGTAATTGGTTTTGCCGGTTGCCATAACTGGAATAGCATCTACCTTCACTATTTTGCGCGGCAGACTGATTTGCGTCACACCGCCGGATTTGGCGGCGAGCTCTGCAACCGTTGCCTGTTTTTGCGTGGTGACCAGAATAATTTGCTCGCCCTTTTTTTCATCCGGCACACTGATCGCCGCATGGTGCGCATCGGGCCAGGCATTGGTAGCCAATTGTTCAACCAGCGTCAGTGACACCATCTCACCACCGACTTTGGCAAAGCGCTTGCTGCGACCGCGTATGCTGATAAAACCGTCATCATCCACGTGAACAATATCACCGGTGTCGTACCAGCCTTTACCGAATACCGACTCAGTCGGCACTAATTGGCCTGGATTGTTGGCCAATAAGTAGCCCAACATAATGTTGGGACCATGCACGTGTAATTGCCCGGCATCTTCAATGCCGGTTACCGCTTGCAGCTGGTAACTCATCGCCGGCATCAATCGGCCGACAGTTCCGGCCTTAAAGTCCATCGGCGTGTTCACGGCGGCAACCGGCGCAGTCTCCGTCGCGCCATAACCTTCCAAAATGCGAATACCGAATTTTTCCGCCCACAACTGCCGGGTAGTTTCCTGCAACTTTTCCGCACCGGCCACCACATAACGCAACGAATAAAAATCGTAAGGATGCGCCTTCTTGCCGTAGGCGGCAAAAAAAGTATTAGTGCCAAACATGATGGTGGCATTAATTTCATAAGCGATTTCCGGAATCACCGCGAAATGCAGCGGGGTTGGATAAAAGAAAGTGGTCATGCCGTTAAGCACCGGCAACAAGGTACCGACGGTAAAGCCGAAGGAATGAAACATCGGCAGAAAATTCAACACCACATCCTGAGGATTAAAGGCGATGCGTGCAGCAACTTGCCGGTGATTGGCCAGGATATTGGCATGCGACAGCACTACGCCTTTTGGCGTGCCTTCAGAGCCGGAGGTAAACAAAATCACCGCCGGACTGTTCGCACTGATTTGTTCGGGTTGATACCAGTACCCACAGGTTTTACTTTGTAACAAGGCCTTAAATTTATCCCAACCGGTGATTTGTTCGGCCAAATCTTCCAGATACACCAAACGTACCTGCTGCGCTAACTGTTCGGCTTCCTCACCCAATTTACCCAATTCAATAAAGCGCCTGGAAGTCAGTACGGTTTTGACTTGCGCCGTCGTGCAGGCGGACAGCATGCCTGCCGAGCCGGTCGAATAGTTCAACATGGCCGGCACACGGCCATGAAGCTGCAAGCCCAGTACGACGCACAATGTTTTGGTCGAATTGGGCAGAAAGACCCCGACCGGCTCGCCGTTGGCAGTGATTGTTTTTAACGCCGTGCCGATCGCCAAGGTTCGGGTTATAAGATTGTCATACGTCAGCGGCAGTCGCTCAAGATCCTCGGCAACGGAGTGTTTGCCGCCATGAATTTTGCGTGCTTCCAGTAATCCGGAAAAAATAGTTTGCTGATAATGACTGGTCGCAAACATCATCTCAGTCATGATGTCGGCCAACACATGGCCGCTGTATTTACGCCGGTTTTTGCCGCTCAACTCTTTACGCGCAGCAATGTGCGTAGGCGGCAAAATCTGCATGGTAATTTTCGGAAAAAAACGTAAGCGAACGATGCTACGCAACCTGGAGAAATGCGTGTATTCGGCGCCTTCAATACGTATCGGTAAAATCGTCGCGCCGGATTTATCCGCCACCATACCGGGGCCATCGTAGATTTTCATCATCGACCCGGTGACGGTAATCCTGCCCTCAGGAAAAATCACTGTGCGGGTATCACCCTCCATGTGATGAATCAGGTTTTTTAATGAAATAGGGTGCGTGGGGTCCATCGGAAACACCTGCGACAAGCGCAAAAATGGCTTAAGCCACCAGCGCTGGGCGATATGGGTATTTATCGCAAAGGTGATTTCGTCGGGCAAAAACACGCCCAGCAACAATGGATCCAGAAATGACGTGTGATTGGCAATAATCAATACCCGCTCGCCGGCTTTTTTATAATTATCCAGACCTTTGACTTCAACTTTATAAATAAGAGTCAATAACCAGCGTAACACCACTTTTAACATGCATCCTCCCGGACATATAAATGCCGCCAGAGCCCCGCAAATTTAGCTTTCGCAAGCTTTATCCGCATGGGTTGGCGGCTCGAACAAATTATTTGGCAGATTATAACCAACCCTGCTAAATCAGCATCGAACAGTTATGTTACAAACGCTTAAAATCGGCTTCTTGCTCAGGTGATATGTCGCTTGGATGAGTAATATGTTCGAAATTAATTTGAGTGATGTTGCCGCCCGCTTCGCGTATTTCCAAGCTGCGCACCTCGGTGTCACCTGACAAGACAATCGTGCTGATAATTTTTTTCAGCATGTCATCTTTGGGAATTAATTCTAACTGCCAGGCATTTTTTTGATTGGTGCCGGTGATGCTAAAGCCATTCGTGAGCTCCGCTAAATCGCCGCCCAGCATGGCTTTAAACACTTTACCAAACGCAGCGGGAACGGCTTGTTCACCTTGGCCGGTCAACAGCTTGGACTCATTAACCAACAATATTGAAGGCACCGGCGTCAGCGTTTTCCAGATTACGCCTTTGCTTTGATGATAAGTAAACGAGCCCGTGGAAATTAACGGTTTGCGCAACACCTTCAAGTGTTTTTGTTGGTAAAAATCGCCTTGGGTGATGGGTGTTTTTATTAATTTGGCCGATATTTCCGTTAATACAATTTCGTCGGCGACACATTGAGCAACTGACAATAAAGCCAGCAACAATATTTTTATTACAATCAAGCGACCTCCAGTCCAAGCTTTGCCAACAACACCGCAGGCGATGCAAAACACATTTGTTGTGTTGCCATGTCGACCGCCACTTGAATGCTGTAGCCTTTAGTTAATCTTGCTCCTGACTGTTTATCGGTAATCAGGTAATTTATTTTCAAGCGATTTTCCCATTCAACTATTTCTGCCCTGACGGTAACGATCTGTCTAAATGACGCCGGTTTCGCATAACGGATTCTAAGATCAATCACCGGCCACGCGTAACCGGAATCACGCATTTGCGGGTAGTTGTAGTCGATAGTGTCCAATAGTGCGCAGCGAGCAATTTCAAAATACTTCGCATAATGCCCATGCCAGACGATTTCCATCATGTCGACATCGTGAAAGGGAATTTCCAGGTCGATTGAGTAATAAAGTGTTTTAGTCATTGGCTCTATTTGATTGGCGCCGCAAGACTTTGCAGCCACGACAAGCTATTAACAGTTTGCCCTACCGGCTTATATTCCGCGCCCACCCAGCCGGAGTAAGGTGCTTTTTCAATGGCTGAAAAGACCCCGACAAAATCAATCTGCCCAGTGCCGGGCTGCCCACGACCGGGGCAATCCGCAAACTGAATATGGCCGATTTTATCGGCATTTTGCAGAATAAACTCTGCCGGATTTCCGCCCATCATTTGGGCGTGATAAATGTCGTATTGCATTAATAGGTTGGGATTATTTTGCTGATTTAGCACGTCCAACATCTGTGGTCCGGTGTTGATGATAAATCCCGGCATGTCGCGACTGTTGATGGCTTCGAATACGGTTTTGACACCCAAGGGTGCAAAGGCTTGAGCCGCAAAGCTCAAATTCTCTTGAAAAGTATCCAGGTATTTATTTAACCGGTCCAGCTAAAACGTCAGGCATCTAAACTGAAATTTTGGTATTTTTCAATTGAAATGCCAAATTCAGTCGACGCACGAATGATGAATGAAAAATTTTTATGGGTTGTTAACGCTCTTGATAGGAAAAAAGTTGCCTCCCCTGTCTATTGATTAGCAGATGCTATTTTTTGATACTCACAAGATTGACATCATAGATCAAGACTTCATTCGGCCCCAATCTCCCAGTAGGCGCACCGGCTTCTCCATAGGCCAAATTCGATGGAATGTATACCTGCCACTTGGCGCCTTCAGTCATTAATAACAAAGCCTCCTGCCAACCTTTGATCAAATTATTAACCTGAACTTCAGAAGGTGCTTTTGAGTCTTCGTCGCTTTTGGCCAGCTCTTCACCGTCAATGCGGCTGATACGATAGTTTACAGTTACAGTGTCCCGTAAAGTTGGTGCGAGTTTGCCTAAACCCTCGGCTATTACTTTGTACTGCAGTCCACTGGATAAAGTCCGAACGCCGGGCTTTTGCTTATTGGTTTCAAGAAAAGCGTTACCTTTTGCTAAGTTGATAGGAGCGATTTTATCTTGGTATGAAACCTGTTGGATTACCACCCAGTCCATCCCAGCTTGTAGTTCTTTTGGACTCAGACGGATTGTTTTCTTATTCAGGACATCATTCATGCCCAACAAAAAAGCATCCTGATCAAGTGGAGTGTCATACTGGAGTAGATTTTTCATATGCTGAACGCCTTGTGCATAACTGGATTTTTGCATCTCTGTGGTTAACTCCAGTTCCTTGCCGATTGATTGCTGAGTTGTTGTCGAGCAACCTGAAAGCAATATGCTGGTTATTAAAGAGAATATAAATGTATTTATTTTTTTCATATCATTATTACAGTGTAATTAAACAATATTTTTTAATTTCAGATAAATTCACAAACATGGCAATTGCCTATCGAATTTTAGACTTTTATATAAATATTTCTGCATTGCGCTTCTGATCTAAATTTTATGCAGGCACCCTTCAGGACATAAGATCAAAAGCCTAAAAATTGAAATGTGAAATAATATTTCACCATTAATTTAATTCCGTGTCTTAAAACAAAGTTATTCGATTTTATTCTAAAAATTTTAGAATCGATGAAAAGCAGGTAAAACACAAAGAATTACCTGCTTTATGAAAGAAAGCTGCTATTCTCAACAAATTAATCAAACTGATTTGCAAACCAGAGACAATTCAACTCACTTTGTTGTTATAGCAGCTAAGTTACTGTGTAACTATTGGTTTAAAGTTCGAACAAAATCAACAGTTGGGTTCACACCAGGTCCGCCGGCACCGGTTGGAACAGCTGTGTTGAAACTATCACCGGTTCCAGTGTGGACGTTGGCTGAGTTATTACAATGAAACTCAACTAAATACTGGTGACTGGCTCCACTGTTGTGACCCACTTGAAAGTAGTAAACGCCGTCATTGGCGTCACCGGCATTACCCTGTGTGACAAAAATGGGCGCTGTCCAAGCCAAGGAGTTGGCAGCAGTGGTGACAGAAGTAGTGGTCGAGCCGAACAGTGAGAGGGTGGCGGTACGACCTGCTGCCGTAGTTTGCTGCCTGATTCTTGCTTCAAGTCTGTTTGCACTGCCGTTGGTTTCTCCCGCCCCTGCCACTGGGTGTACTTGATTACCCCAAGAGAAGCAAGTGGTTCGGTAGATATCCCGGGCTGTGCTGAGACTAGAGGCTATATTTTGATAGGGTGCAGTTCCGGTATCATGAGCTGAACTCACGGCTGAAAATCCCGCCGATGCCAGAAACAGGCCGGATAATAGAACTGTTTTTACTTTTGGATTTTTCATATATAGTTACCTCGTGGCTTTTGCCATATTGCAATAATAAAAATATTGATCAAAACATCCTGATTTAATCAACGGGGCCGATGTAACGTCAATTACATTAACCCGGTCCTATTCATTTTTTCATTGAGGGAAAAAATGAATAATGGCGTATCCATACACCATTGTTTTCAATCACTGATGGTGTTTACTGCTTATCAGTGATTGAAAATATTTTTAAAGAAATTAAAAGCCCTCACGGTCTTCTCTTTTTTCCGCATTTTTCCTGATCTGTTCCAGCTTTGCTGCTGCAAACTCACGCAAGCCGTTATCAGAATCGTTTAGTGCCTGTTTGTATATTTCAGTATCGTCCGCTGCATTATCCAGCGCTATCATTCGCACAGAAGCGTCCGGGTCATGCAGCGCCCGGTGCAAAATATCAGCAACATCGCTGCCCTTTTCTTTACTCAGGTTTGTGAGTGTTGATATTGCACTGGCCCTGACGCTGGCATCGCTATCAACCGAGGCATCCTCCAGCGCTTTACGTACATTCGGGTCGCCCAATTGTCCGAATGTTGCCAGATCAATAAGCGCACCATTGCGTTGTGTGGCTGTTTCGCCCTTTTTTAGTTGCTCAAGCAACGCGTCTGACCGCTGTTGTCTTGTTAACTTAGCCGCTTCAGGTAAGGACTGTGGTTCGTTAGACTGCACCACTGATACTGGTTGCTCTCCGAGTTCAATCGTTACTGTTTGGCAACTTCCGACGCTGGAACCCAACAACCAAAACTCAGCGGCTTTGCCCGGTTGCGGACTGTGTGCAACCATGCCTATTTGCGAACCCACTAGACAGTCCATGATATGGCTGACGGTTGCACCTACGCAGGTTGCGGTAACGGGCGCTTCCGGCAAGACCGAATAATGGATGATTGCACCGGTTTTATTAGTGATTTCTTTAAGAATTTGTCCTAACGGTGCTTGTCTGGTTTCTAATGTGATTGCTTTTTTATCTTGATTGCCGATTTGTAAACTAATAATGCCTGAATGCTGCGTGATGGCATGTCCATCGGCTAACAATATGCCGGAGAAGACCAAAATCGATCCCATACCACACATTCTGAGCACATGTTCTCGACGAAATAAATAGTGAAGCGATAACTTAATTTTTTGTTTTGGCACAAAATAATCCTGAATTAATTGAATTATTATTCAATTAATAAATAAAAATTAATGGATTTATATTATCTTTAATATTTTAAATTTGAATTACTTATTTGGCTTAAAAAACAAAGCTGATTGTTAAAGCTATCACTTTAAACCAGCACCGTCAATTTTTTATTCACTATAAAGTAAAAAATTAATACCCCCATAAAATGTAATGTGGGATTTACCATATTAGGTGCGGCAAATCCCACATTATTTTTAAAATGATACAGATAATATTAATTAAAAGTGAGTACACAAAAAATAAGCAGAGCACCGGTTAGTTATATAATTTAAACAAATGGAGATATTAAATTTTTAGCCAAACGGCTTCAGCAATTTCTTTTGTTTCCCTGTATCTGAATGGTTTTTCATCCTGATCAGCTAAGGTAATCAGGACTTTATTTTTCCATTCTTTTTATGTCGCTTTTAACAGGCGTGTAGTTTTTTCCGATTTCTCAAGCCGAATAATCCCAGTAAACCAGAACCCATCAGCCAAGCTGCTGCAGGTACCGGTACGGGATGAACAGTCAAGGCAATGTTGTAGCCTCTTCCCGTCTCAGCATCATTCTCTAAAGCTAGAAAATCTTCCTCAGTGAAATTCGGATCGTAATAGGGGCTTTCCGGATCCAGTTTTTCAATACGCGGGTAACACTCTTCAAAACAAGTACCGCCTAAAGCCAAGCTATAAGTACCCGCTTGCAAAAAATAATTTTCAATCGAGGCGCTTGAAGCTGTGCTGCCGACGAAACCGGCATGGGTAAGGTAATGGATAGTGGCAACAGTGCCGGGATCGTTCGATAGCAATATCGGCTCGCCGGTGATTGGATCATAGTCATAGACAGGCCCCGGGCCATTGCCCATGGTCATATCGCCCAGAGCATTCCACATGCCTAGTTTGCCCGCTTGCGGTGTTGCGCCATCGTGCGCTGCAGCAGGAAGCAAGCCTTGATATAGAGTGAACGCGGGCTTCAGATCGTCCAATACTGTGCTGTCTTCTTCAAAGAGACTGGCGGTGACTGATAAGTCAATATAGGCACCTTCCGGGTTGGTAATATCAATTTTATACCAATGAGTGATGTGTGAGTCGCCCCATTCGGGCTGGGCGGCCGTTGCCCATGCGAAAAGTCCTTTGTTAGCGTCAAGGTAGTTGTAGGTACTAGAGCCGTCTGCATTAACGGTTTGCTTTTGAGGAACGGTAACAGGTCTGTAAGTGATATGTGCCGATGCTTGTTGAGTAGTTAATAGAACGGCCAAGCCTAACGTGGATATTGCCAATAATTTCTTATTCATAAGTGTTTCCTGAATTGAGCTTTTGAATATATGCCAAGATTGCAGGCCCAAGTGTGGATTTGATAATCTCACAAAGACTTATCTGCCTTATCTTGATTCGACGAAAAATGTTTTTCGTCAGAATATACCCAGCAAATCCCAAGCCACAGTTATCTTCCTATGAAAATCAAGTTCTCCAGGTGGGCGAGAGGTTCTTAATATAATTAAACTGTGTTATTAAACATATTTTTAGGCGATTTATGATCAGTTCTGATTAGCAATATGTGTGGGTAAATCTCTAACGTCCATAGATTGTCGCCATGCCGACATGATGCTAGCTAAGGTTTTTTTGCTAATCAGGTAATCAATTTCGAAAATGAACGGCTAGATTGTGAAAAATATGACAACAAAAAAATACAAGGCGTTTAACCGCTCTGACAGGAAAATTAATGTGAATTGTGTAAACCCTTGGGCACACTAATTTTTCACCTATTGATTAACTTAAAGCATCCTGAGTTTATCGGGAAACCGGTCTAAACCATCCCAAGCTGTCAGCCGTCCCTCCAATCGGCTTATATTCCGCGCCCACCCAGCCGGAGTAAGGTGCTTTTTCAATGGCTGAAAAGACTTCGGCAAAATCAATTTTCCCTGTGCCGGGCTGCCCACGACCGGGACAATCGGCAAACTGAATATGGCCGATTTTATCGGCATTTTGCAGAATAAACTCTGCCGGATTTCCGCCCATCATTTGGGCGTGATAAATGTCGTATTGCATTAATAGGTTGGGATTATTTTGCTGATTTAGCACGTCCAACATCTGCTGTCCGGTTTTGATGATAAATCCCGGCATGTCGCGACTGTTGATGGCTTCGAATACGGTTTTGACACCCACGGGTGCAAAGGCTTGAGCCGCAAAGCTCAAATTCTTTTGGAAAGTATCCAAATATTCATTTAGCCGATCTTGCTGTAAACAACGGCCTGGAAGCACATTAATAACTTCCGGTTGTAATAGTTCGGCATAAGTGGCGGCTTGCGCAACGGCCTGTTTAAATTGCTCACGCTTGTCCGGCACACACGCCAAACCCTCGCCGCCTTGCAATAAATCATCCGCGTCGACATTAAACAGCACCAGTTTAAGGCCGGTTTCATCCAGCGCCTGCTTAATCGTCGTTGCGCTTAACAAGTAAGGGAATTGTATTTCGACAGCTGCAAAACCCTGATCTTTGGCGGCTTGGAAACGATCAATCAGCGGCACTTCAGTAAACAACATGCTGAGGTTGGCCGAAAATTTAAGCATCAACGTCACCAAACAATTTAATCAGTGTTGCCGGGTCTTGTTCCAGGTAACCATGACTGCCATGCAACTGCATCAGTTGTGCTGCCAGCCCGGACATCGGCGTCGCGCTGCCCTGTTGACTGGACAACTCGACCGCCATATTTAAATCTTTCAGCAAGGTTTTTACACGCCATTTAATCGGCTCAACAGTATTCGTCGCCATTTCCGGACCGGCAATTTGTAGGGGTTTGGAATCGGCAAAACCGCCCGCCAGTGCGACAGGTATTTGCGCAGCATCGACGCCAGCTTTTTTAGCCAGCGCCATCATTTCGGCAATCACCAGCATATTGCAGCCGACAATCATTTGATTACATATCTTGGTGACCTGGCCGCTGCCGACCTCGCCCATGTGCGTTAATTGCTTATACAACGGCGCCAGCACTAATCGGGCGACAGCAATATTGTTAGCACTGCCACCGGCCATAATCGCCAGCGTGCCTTGTTCCGCGCCCGCAACGCCGCCTGACACCGGCGCATCGACCCAGCACATCTCGCATTGATCTTGGAGCAATTCCGCCAATTGCCGGGTGTTATCCGGATGAATGCTCGATAAATCAATCAACAATTTACCCGCAGCGCCATGCGTCAAAATATGTTCTCGCACCACTAACTCAACGACGTTGGTGTCAGCCAAACACAGCAAAATAACATCGGAGCGCTGCACCAACTCGGCAATGGCATCGCAGGCTTGCGCGCCCGCTGCAACTACTTCGGTCAATTTGTCCGGGCTGCGGTTCCATACGTTAACGGCAAAACCTGCGGCAAGTAGCCGTAAGGTCATCGGTTTGCCCATCAGGCCAATACCGATAAAACCCAGCGTGTATGTTTTTTCTGACATGGATTTAAGTGTGTGCGGTTAAATTGCAGTGGATTAGGCCAAATATGTTGGCTAACTTCAAGTGCCGTCTATCGCAGGAAGATTTTTTAACCGGTGTAAAAACAAAAACGGGTGCAATGAAACCATTGCACCCGTTTCGGTGGTAACTGGTTTAACTTATTGTTCGATAGATTGACGCAAATGCGCGCTGGCTTCTTGAGCGTGATTGGCTGATACATCAGCATGGCCTTTTTTGGCATGCTCAATGGCTTCTTTTAAATGTTTAACCGCAGTAGTGGCATGAATATGCGCGTCAGCATGATCTTTTTCCGCCGCTTCCGCGTGTTTCAATGCTTCTTCAGCATGTTTAAGGGCTTGCTCGGCGTGACCATCTTGACCATGTGCAGCGGCAGACGCGGCATGCTCTAATGCCAATGCAGTGTGATGCTCAGAAGCCCCGGCGCCAGCACTTAGACCCAGTGCTAATGCACCTAATAAAACAGCAGTATATTGAGTTTTCATAACGGCATATCCTTGATTTATAGTTTTATATTTAAGTTGAAACCTCGATGGTATATCTAAATTTTCGAGGCTTATCAGGTATACCACATCACTTAGTTCGCACGCAATACCATTTTTAAACACACTGGCCCACTCTCTGAAAACGGCTGCGGTATGGTTTAATAAATCCAATTTTTCAGTGTCTACAAAGAGGGATCCATGTTAAGAAAAACGCTAGTTGTGCTGCTGATTGTCTGGCAATCGCAGGCCATTGCTGATGGCAAAGCTGCTATTGCCAGCACCAACCCATTAGCAACCGCAGCCGGATTTGAAATTTTGGCTAAGGGTGGCAATGTATTTGACGCGGCGGTGGCGGTAAGTGCGGCCTTGGCCGTCGTGGAGCCTTCGGGAGCGACCTTGGGCGGTGGCGGTTATTTATTGTTGCACCGCGCCAGCGATAACTTTGAAACCATGATCGATGCGCGTGAGCGCGCGCCACTGGCCGCACATAAAGACATGTTTTTAGATAAAACCGGCAAGCTTGACCCCAAACAACCGCTGGATGGCGCATTAGCCGCTGCGATTCCCGGTTTGCCTGCGGGCTTGGTGCATTTATCGGAAAAATACGGCCGCTTGCCGCTGGCTGATGCCTTGCTTCCGGCAATTCGCTTGGCACAAAACGGTTTTGCCATCGGCGAAATACACCGCAAGCTACTTAAATTCAGGGCTGACGTCCTGAAAAAAGATCCGCAGACCGCGAGCATTTTCTTAAGTAACGGCGACATTCCCGCGTCTTACTCGATACTAAAACAACCCGAATTAGCTAATACACTCAAGCAAATCGCCGCATCCGGCCGAGATGGTTTTTATAGTGGCGACGTTGCTGAAAACTTGGTCAATGCCGTCAACAAAGCGGGCGGTATCTGGACTCAGCAAGATCTTGACAGCTATCAAGTCATCGAACGCGAACCGGTAAAAGGCGACTACCACGGTATAAAAATCACCAGCGCCGCGCCGTCTTCTTCAGGCGGTATTACCTTGCTCGAAGCCTTAAACATTCTTTCTGGGTACGATTTAAAAACGCTGGATACCGCCACCCGCAAGCATTTAGTCGCAGCCGCCCTGCAACGTGCCTATCACGATCGTATTTTATATTTAGGCGATCCAGCGTTTGTTGAGCTGCCTACCCAGCGTTTGTTAAGCGCAGAATACGCCGCCGGACTTCGCAGCAGTATTCGATTGGATAAAGCCCTGCCCAGCTCTGAACTATCCGGCGACATCCTGCCACCATCCCAAGGCACTCACACCACGCATTTTTCAATTATTGATGAGCAAGGCAACCGGGTTGCCGCCACGCTTAGCGTTAATTTCCCTTTTGGGGCAGGCTTGGTTGCTGGCGATACCGGCGTTCTGCTGAATGATCAAATGGATGATTTTGCCAGTCTGCCCGGCACTGCCAATGGTTACGGCTTGGTGGGCGGCGTTGCTAATACCATCGCCCCAGGCAAACGCATGCTATCGAACATGACCCCAACATTTTTGGATGACGGCCAGCGCGTGGCGGCATTAGGCACTCCCGGCGGCAGTCGTATCATTTCCATGGTATTGCTGGCGACCCTGGACTTTGCCGAAGGTCACGGACCGGACGCCTGGGTTAATAGCCCACGCTATCACCACCAGTTTTTACCCGATGTGCTGGAATATGAACAAGATGCCATTGCGCCCACGGAAGCCGCCAAACTCAAGGCAATGGGTTATCAATTGAAACCGGCGCGCTACCGCTACGGCAACATGCAAGCCGTGCAATGGCACAAAACCACCCATGCTTTAAGCGCGGCCAGTGATCGGCGCGGTGAAGGCCGGGCGGTGGTTGGACAATAGCGATCTAAAAAAAACCGTTTGTGCTGATCATGTAAAGTCTCAGCTCAAACGGGATGTTGCAAAACTCACCTGCCATTTATGGTTACAGGCTGGAATAAGTTGAACTAAGCTTTAGAAGGTAACAAAGGGGCGTTGACTTAAGGCAACTTATCTACGTTTTCATAAACTCTATAACTTAGCGCCGTCATGGAAATTGAATCAAAATTTAGCTTAACCCAACTGCAATCCATCAACGAACAATCCATGATGTATACCTGTGCCTGCCCGGCTCAGGTCAGTGTCCAAATGATCAATTTGCGTAAACTATTCAAATATCAATACGCTTGTTTAGACAAACCATCCGACGACGATGTACAGCAAGTGGTTCATCAACGCATTGCCGAGGCCAGCATTAAAGCGCATCAAACCCTGGAGGATTGTTTAAATGAAATTTTGGATTTGGAAGGCTGGGATCGCACCACACTTACAATGCCGGCTGGTTTGCGGCAATTGATAGAAAAATCCCTTGATGAAAGTTAACCAGTTAGCCTGCTTTAGGCGTTACTCCGGCAAAAATCCCCCAGCCTGCATCGACCATAATCGATGGTAAAAACCCTGCAACTCCAACAATTCATCATGGCTGCCATCTTCAACAATGCGGCCATTATCGAACACCAAAATACGATCGAGATGGGCGATAGTAGATAGTCTATGCGCCACCGCAATGACAGTTTTGCGACCCATCGCGCGATCAAGATTCTCCTGAATGGTTTTTTCAGTGACCGAATCCAGGCTGGAAGTGGCTTCATCGAGTATCAGAATCGGCGCGTCTTTTAACATAACTCTGGCAATCGCTATACGTTGGCGCTGCCCGCCGGACAGCTTGACGCCGCGTTCTCCGACCAGGGAATCGTAGCCCTCGGTTATATCGCGAATAAACTCATCGGCATGCGCCATTTTCGCGGCGGCAGCGATTTCAGTATCGCTGGAATCCAGCTTGCCGTAGCCGATATTTTCCTTAAGGCTACGATGAAACAGGCTGGGATCTTGCGGGATCAAGCTGATTTGCTCATGCAAAGAATCCTGGGTAACGCTCATGATGTCGATACCATCAATCAAAATTTGCCCGCCTTGCGGCTCAAAATTGCGCAGCATCAGATTCACGAACGTCGATTTTCCGGAGCCGGAAAAGCCTACCAGACCAACTCGTTGCCCCGGCTCGATTACTACACTCAGGCCATCGAAGACCGGCTGCGCCGCATCATAACCAAACAGCACATTACGAAATTCGATCCGGCCTTGAGTGATCTGTAGAGGTTGCGCATCCGGCGCATCGACAATTTCGTGCGGACGAATGATGGTATCGACGCCATTGGCGACATTGCCGACGTACTCGAAAAACTCCAGAAAGCGCCGCGTCAAATTGCGGGCATCGTTGATAATCAGCAAGGCCAAGCCCACGCTCATCGTAAAATCGCCGACAGTAATCAAGCCGCCATCCCACAGCGTTAACGCGTAATAGACCGTGCCCAACTTGAGCGATGCGGCGGCAATAAATTGAAACCAGCGCACCCGCTCCATATACCAAAACGTGCGACGCCCGGCCTGCACCTCAGTTTCCAGAAAGCCATTGAGATATTGCCGTTCAAAGCTAAGACGGGCAAACAACTTGGCATTGAGAATATTGGTCACTGCATCGACAATCTTACCGTTGACCAGACTGCGCGTAGCCGCGTAATTTTGCGCATAGGGCTGGCAACGGGTTGCCATAAAATAAGAACTGATGACGTAAACCAGCACCCACCCGGCGACGAATAGCCCCAAGCCCTGATGCACGCCAAGCAACAAAGTAATCGACACTGCAAATGTCACCATAATCGGCCAGAAATCCGCGATCACTGACCACACGGTATGATTGACGCTCATAGCGGTCTCGCTAATGCGATGCGCCAGTCCGCCGGCAAAGTGGTTGCCGAAATAACGTACCGAGTGATATTGCAAATAGGCGAATAGATTTTGCGTGGTGCGCTGCCGCAAGCGCGGCCCCATGGTAATCAACACCGCGCCGCTGGCCCGGCTAAAAATAATTTCCGCCAGCGCCAAGCCTGCAAGAAACAGCAACGGCCCGCGCAAAGTCTCCAGCACAGGCCCACCCGCCAACTGCGCCACACCATCCATAATCGCCTTCACAGCATAAGGCACCAAAATATTAGCCGCCGCCTGTCCGGTTTCCAAAAACACCATCAGCAACATCAGCCAGCGAAAGTGGCTCATACAATAGAGTATGAATTTAACCGTACTTGCCGGTAAGTCCGGTGCCGCCGCGGCGCGTTGGACTTTGGGGGATTTGGGCATGAGTGGAGTCCGTTCGATAGAGGATGATCGTCATTATACGTAAACGACAAGTCGGCTATTGCCTCGTTCCCAGTCCGATTATTCGTTGCTGAATCCGTGTACTCGAAAGCACACGGATTGTGTTTTGCTGCATTGGGGCTGCTTGAGCAACCTATTGATTGTGCTCACCTTCCGGGAAACTGTGTTTTCCGAAGGGTGAGCACTGAAAAATCCATGATGGATTGTGTCAGTGATCGTCCTAAAAGGCTTGGCTAACGATATAGGTATTATTGTTTTTTGGCGATGGCGAAAATCAAAGAGGCTCCGCCCTGATCGGCAGGGTTATCGGTGCCTTCGCGGCGAGTAAACATAAACTCTTTGTCATTGCTCACCAACACGAAATACGTCAGAAAGGTTTTTCCTCCCAATGTGGCGTCGAGCGTTCCGGTGCCATCGGCATTTACCTGATAGGTGCAGTCCACTGTATCCTGGAGGACACCGGCGACTAGCCCGGCTTTATTGGCCAAACTGTGTATCGTGCAATTACCCTTGCCGTCGAAATGATAAACACCAACCCGTTCGGCAACCGCTCCAGTGGTGGTTTTGGTGGCGGCATCGTAATTCGCCCCGAAGTATCCGGTGGCGGCAAAACCATAGCTCCCCCTCAACCGGCGATTGGGATCGCGGTTACCATCTTCATGTCCCCAAGCATTGCCTACCGCTGTCAGTAATAACGGAGCGCCTAATAGCAGCGACAGCATGAATTTGTAACGACTGAATGCTTTTTTTGTACTGTTCATATAAATGTCCTTTGCTGAATGTTTATAGATCGTAAACGAGCGAGAAGATTGAGGAGGCCGCCATTACATCCAATCAAGAACCGGTTGCCGCCAGCCCGCTTTCTTCGCACTACGCACATGGGCCCAGTCGATGGCTTATCCCGCCTCATTAAAGCGCGGGAAAACATTTGCCACAGAAACACACGACCCCATACAGAGAGTGCAAGTTTAGCGCCAGATAAAATACCTTATAAAATCAGTCACTTATTGATGACTTATGCTGGCAACAGGCCATATCCCATACAAATAGTGCGTTAAATAACCTAGTTCTGATAATTGATTCCACTTACCCGAAAAGCCCCGGTCATCACTTCCAAGCATGCCCGACCTTACTTTTGGCTTACATCAATGCCTAAATTCAGACTAATAAGCTGTCTATCTTACCGGACAGGCTCAGCCGCAATACCGAACTCGATTACATAAGCCCAAAACTGCCCGCCCACCCGGTTTCCAGAATCAACATCATCATGCCGCGAATGGTGAGCACCCGAATTACAAACCCCAGCGGGCTTAAGTGGTTTGTTGTATGGTTCATTTATAATGAATTGCACATCATCGTCCCCGTTAACTCTAAGTCATGTTAAATCGCTCAATTAAAAAAATTTACCCTGTTGATAGCAATGTCAAAAACAACGAAGATCTAACCTTCGCCGATATTTTAGAAGTACCGAATATTGTTTTGTTGGGTGAACCGGGTGCTGGCAAGAGCCACCTCTTCAATCACGCAAGTGACCATGAGAACGGCAACTGTATAGCAGCTAGAAACTTTACGATTTATGCCGACGAATCCTATACCAATAAACCTGCTTATATTGATGCACTCGATGAAAAACGGTCACGCAGTGAGCAGCCGGATTCAATCGGCGAAATAATCAGGTGTATCAAACAAATCAAGCCATCGAAAGTCCGATTATCTTGCCGTGTGGCGGATTGGTTGGGCGAAACAGATCTCGAATTATTTAAACCCTATTTTGAAGCTAACGGCGGCTATTGCGTAGTAGTGCTTGAAGCACTGACTGAAGCAGAAATAGACCGGATACTGAGCGGGAAAAATATTGATAATACGAGTGAGTTTAGAGAACAAGCCTATAGCAAAGGTGTGAGTTCACTGCTGACTAATCCGCAAACCTTGATAATGCTGGCCGATTCGGTAAAAAACGGACAATGGCCGAAGACCAAAAAAGAATTATACGAAAATGCTACGGAGTTGCTTTTAACCGAACACAACGACAAGCACAAACGTAAACCGTTGGCAGGTTTTACATCGAGCCAGTTAAAAGATGCTGCAGGCGCGGCTTGTGCCGTCTTGTTGATTGCGGATGTTGAAGGGATTTCTTTATTAAAAAATAGTAACAATTCTTACGCAGAAATTCCTTATCCAGATTCAGAGACGGTATTAGCAGCGCTGACTAAACAAGCTTTTGTCACAACAGATCACGAACAAGTTAATTATTCACACCGCACCATTGCCGAGTATTTGGCGGCGCGATGGTTGGTCACTTCTATTGGTAAGGGGTTACCTGTTTCCCGTGTATGCAGTTTGTTGTGCGTTGATAATTATCCTGCATCGGAATTGCGAGGCTTATATGCGTGGTTAGTGCAATTGCTACCTGATGCCGATGTTTTAATAGCAAACGATCCTTATGGTGTATTGGTACTTGGTGATGTCAGTTGTCTTTCACTGTCCAGCCGTAAAGCACTACTTAATGCCCTGGTGAAACTTGCAGAAAAAGATCCGTGGTTTCGAGCCCAGGATTGGACAAGCGAGCCGCTGGGTGCGTTATCGACGCCAGACATGGCGAACGAATTTAAAACCATATTATCAAGACAACCTCAGCAATTTCATTTGCGCTCTGTTGTTTTGAACGCCATCCAATTCGGTGAACAACAACCGGAACTTAAAGACGACTTACTGGAAATTTTTTGTGATAACGATGCCTATTATGCCGAACGGTCTGATGCTTTTGATGGCTTAATCAATACTATTCCGGATGGAATAGCTCTTGTCGTTAAAGCGACTAAAGAACATCTTCAAACCAACAGTGACGATCTTCGTTTAAAAGAAGAGGTGATGGTCAGAATTTATAACGGGCATTTCAACGTAGAAGACGTGATTCAATTGGTTAACGATCATATTTCTCATCGAGAAATTGAAGATCGCATAATAACAGGCGGGTTATGGAATTTGAGTCGGTCATTGCCACTTGATGAATTGCCAGAAATTCTTGATCGAATAACACAACTTCAATTAGATGAAACCGAAGAAAGCTCTGAAGTTTGGCATTTTATTCATGAAATATTAGAGCGCACATTACAAGGCACTGAAAACATTGATGTTGGCCAACTTTGGGTGTGGCTTTCAAAGCTTAAATTCAGTCCCCGATATAGCAGTTACCGCAATAAGGATTCAATCAAAGATTGGCTTGGCGCCAATCAACAACAGGTTATGGCCTTATTTAATATCGCCTTGCACGAACAAAATGATCTAACTAGCATCTGGGGATTTTGGAATGATTTTCAGCAATGGGTTAGATTTGAATTTGATATAGACCAAATCATCAATTCGGCATTTTCCTTAATCGCCGAAAAAGATTATTGCAATGAAAAAGATCAATTTATTTTTGAGTTGGCTTTGAGTTTAACCCTTACAAGAACAACGAATCTCGGACGCTTTAATTCATTGTTTAACTATGGCGAATCTCATCCCGAATTAGCCGACGTGTTGTCGCGTTCGTGCTTATCAGAAGTCCAGAAGTGGCGCTGGAAAGACATAAACCGAAAAATTGAGTACAAGAAAAAACAGCAGAATACCCAACAAAAAAATCGCAGTGATTTTGAGCAAGAACTGGATTTAATCCGCACAGGGCAGCATTTAGGCTGGATGGCGTGGTTAGCAAATGTTTATTTTGCAAAATTTTCAGATGTAGATAAGAAGCAAACATCACAACAACGCTTAGAACAAGAACTAGGTAAGCAGAATGTAGAATTTGCTTTGGAAGGGCTACGCGCCGTACTTAATCGAAGTGATTTGCCGACACTGTCAACAATAGCAACAGCATATAATCAAGATGGTTGTAAAGTTTGGTGGTTTTCCATTTTAGCTGGATTAAGCGAAAGTTGGAGTGATTTAACGGTTTATTCAGAACAGGTACTAAAAGCGGCTTTAGCTGTAAATCTGCTATTACCAAGTTATTATCGGATAGAAGACAATAGCCGAACACAAGTTGAACCTGACTGGCAACATGCGCTTTGCTCACACAAACCCGAATTGGTACACGCGGTTTATCTGGAAATAATAGAAATTCTCTTAAAAACGAAAAGAGATCATGTTAAAGGCATCAGGGATCTTTGTCAGCATCCACAACTTACTCATAACAGGGCTGCAACCGTTCTACGGTTATTAACCGTTTATCCAAACGCCCCATCACAAGAATTGGAAACATTGCTTTTAACAGCCATTACGCTTCCTGAAATTAAGGAGGAACTGCTGTTACTTACCCAATTTGTATTAAAACCGCGAACCAGAGTGCGGCTAAACCAAAAAATGTTGTGGCTAAATATTGGTTTCTTAATTGATTTTGAGAAATTCAAAGATATCGTTATCCAATGCGCAGTAAAACGTGAGAGTTTCATCTGGAAGTTAATACGGATCGTCGACCATGCCCGCTCCGGTGATGGCAAAAGCCAACCCTATAACTTTTCAATTGCACAATCTGACTTTCTGATTCGCTTGGTGGGAAAACGGTTTCTTGATGCGGAGCATCCAACCAGCACAATGCATGGAAATCAAAATCCATGGGATGCCGCAGATTTTGTAAAAAGGCGGATAAACCAGCTATCTACTCAAATTGATGACGAGTCAGTAAAAACTCTAATGTATTTAATCGATGATCCAGAACTGAAAAGTTATCGTGATTATTTAAAACATGCAGCAGCCAATCAGGCGGCCTTGCGCAGGAACCAGCTATTCGTTCAGCCCAATTGGCAACAAGTTGTTGGAGCTTTAGCGAATGGCAAGCCAGCTCATATTGCCGACCTTCAGGCCTTAACTATTGACCATCTAAAAGATATTGGTGTGAAGATTTGTTCTGAGAACACTGATATTTTCAAGAGCTTCTGGAACGAGGATTCCTATGGAAGAATTACCGATCCGAAACCTGAAGAAAGTTGTCGAGACCGACTAATTGATTTGCTAAAACCAAAATTCGCTCCTTTAGAAATCAATATAGAGCCGGAAGGCCACATAGTGATTGATAAGCGTGCCGATATAGTGCTGTTGAACTCAGTTAAGCAAAAACTGCCGATTGAAGTTAAGCGGGATTATCACAAGGATTTATGGACGGCCTGTGAAAACCAACTGGATAGGTTATATACCCGTGATCCGCAAGCGCAGGGTTATGGCATTTATCTGGTATTTTGGTTTGGCGCCCAGCGTCCTAGATATATGCCAAATCCGCCCAATTCACTATCAAAACCGACTACCGCACAAGAGTTAGAAAATGCTTTACGGTCGCTTATAAAAGCCGAAGATCAAAACAGGCTGGCGGTTGTCGTGATTGATGTTACTCGTCCCGAAGAATAAATTAGTAGTCGTTAGGTAAACTACCATTACCAGCATGGAACTGTTATCTACAACCATCAGGCCAATGCACTGAATCTCAGCGTTTGCGACCAGGCAATTTTTTCATATCCGACAACCTGAAATCGCTAACCCAAAGCGTAATGTGTAGATATTCTAACGAAATACCAAAAGCTAAAGTCATTGGATATATAGTTAACAAGTTGATTTTTATATTTTTTTATCTGGCATATGGAACTCCGATTTATTCAGAACGAACTAAAGAAATCCGGTTCTTATTTAACACCCTCGCTCAAAACCTTTCTCTGTCAGCTGCACCTTCAGCAACACCTCAAATAAGCCGTTTGACTTTCCGCTGACACTGGTTTAGTGTCAGCTTGCAAGTGTTTTTCACCCCTTGCCGTTATTATTAAACTGATGGCGAGGATCAAAATGCAACACAAGGAGTAATACAATGAATAAGAATAAATTAATTACCGCCTGCGTTTTGTCCGGGGCAATTTTGGCGAGTTTTTCGGTTAATGCGGAAGAAAAAACCTACTTACAAGGTTTTTCCTCAAAAATTAATCAAGGCTTTTTCAATATTGGCACCGGTTTTATTGAAATTCCTAAAAACATTGTCAACATCAGTCACGAGCACAATGTGTTTGTCGGCTTGACCTGGGGCACCTTGCGGGGCGTAGGCCATGCGGTTAGCCGCACGTTGGTTGGTGGCGCCGAGCTGCTGACTTCACCCATCCCGACTGATGACTATATCAGTCCGCCTTATGTGTGGGAGCGCTTTAGCGAAGACACCCGTTATTTTGGTCTGCATTATCCCGGCTACTGGACGCATTACGGCCCGCTGGATCATGGCAAGTAAACCCGCCCAGACCATTTGATTACGAGGATAACATCATGAAAAAGCAACATATCTATTTACCGCTTGCCGTTTTAGCGCTATCGCTGACTGCTTGCTCCACCCCGAAAAAAGACACTTCCGCGCTCAAGGCGGAAATTGACGCTTCTTATGCCGGTCACTATGGGCAGTCAATTCGTCACGAAGAGATTGCTGAAGATAGGCAGAAAGTCGCTAATCGGGTATTAAAACACTGGGAAAAAGATCAATACTGGAATATCGACGAACAACAAAAAGGGCTGGATGCCGCTAAAGACGCTGCTCATCATCGTCTGGAATCCGAAAAAGAGTTATGCCAGTGGTTAACTGAAGTTCATGGTCCGAATCATCACCAACATGAAGCCACCCACCATGTTGCGGCGTATTTTAAAACCGGCAAATCAACTCCGTTTAAAACTAACGACGTCGGCATTGCTCATATAGGCAATTTTCTACACACACACCCAGATTCTAAAGCAGATGTAATTGCCTCGGCCGATACTGTTGGCAGTTCGGCCAGCAACCAGGAGTTATCAAATCGACGTGCGGCATCGGTAAGAGATTTGTTGATCTCACACGGTGCTAATGCCGATCAACTTAGTATTCAGTCTATTGGCGAAGGCCCAGGCCCCGACAAAACGCCTAATCAAGAAAACCGTATTGTCACTATCAGCACAACACATCCTACCTATGTTGACTGCGCTAACGTGAAATAAACGGCAACACCACACCCCGTCGCCGCGTTGCTGCACGGGGTGTTTCAATTTTTAAGTACCGATTTTTTTAAATCACTTCAGCTAAATTAAGTCCAAAAGGTGCGCGGTGCGTACAATTCAGTTTTATCGCCGCGACTCTAGGAATTTTCACTTGCTTTACCCCCTCATTTTTCTCTCCGGCCTGTCCAGTTTGATTTACGAAATTGTCTGGATTCGGCAAGCTTCGTTTGTGTTTGGCTCCAGCACTTTGGCCATGTCGACGGTATTGGCGGTATTTTTTCTCGGCCTGGGTTTGGGCAGTTGGTTATTCGGCCGTATTGGGAGCGCTGCCAAACAGCCGTTGCTTTGGTGTGCCGGGATTGAGTTGTTATTGGCCGTCAATGGCTTATGTACTCCGGCATTGTTTGCCTGGGCCGATAATCTGTACGGCATAAGCTATCGACACTTTGATACGCATTCCGCATTATTATTGTTAATCCGCGCCAGCTTGGTAGGCTTACTTTTGTTACCACCGGCGCTGTTAATGGGCGGTACTTTGCCGTTATTTTGCAGGCAGATTATTCGTGATCCGGCTCGGCTTTCGGCAAAACTTAGCTTTATTTATGGCGTTAATACCGTGGGCGCGGCAGTTGGCTGTACGGTGAGCGGATTTTTATTGTTACCAACGTTTGGCCTTGCCGCATCATTGCAAGTCGCGGCCGGTTTGAATGTGTTGACCGGCTTGGGATTCTGGTGGTTAAGCAACAAGGTAGAACCATCAGCGCCAATCACACCCTCGCAACCGCTTGAACCCTATTACAACCGCCGATTGTTGTTACTTGCCGGATGGTTGTTTTTTATGATCGGCGCGGCCGCGTTGGCTAATGAATTGATCTGGGCGCGTTTTTTAAGCAATTTTATCCGCAACTCGGTGTACACCTACACCATTACCCTTGCCGTGGTGTTGATTGGCACGGCCGCCGGCAGTTTGTTGCTCGGTCCGTATTTTGATAGATCCAAAAACCCTAAGGCATTGCTGATCAGCTTCGGCGTTTTACAAGCGCTGTCAGCAACGCTGCTGTTGCTGTTAACACACTTGCCTGCGTCGGTATGGCAAGGCCTTCAACCCTGGGGATTGCTGCCTTTTATACTATTGATGTTGCCGTCGACATTTATTGCCGGCGCCAGCTTTCCGCTGTTAAATAAAATAGTCACTCAGCAAACCGAATTAGCGTCTAAACAAATCGGCATGATGACTGCCGTCAATATTGCCGGTTGCATTGTTGGTTCAGTGTTAACCGGTTTTTGGTTACTGCCGCATATCGGCTTAGATGCCGGTATTTTTATTAGCTCAGCCTGGACGCTGGCAGCGGCTTGGTTAGCAATCATATTTGCATCGAGTAAAAACACCCCGGCATTCAAAGCTCGAACTTCTATCTACGGCGGTCTAAGCGTTTGGCTATTGATGCTGCTCTGGTCGCCGGTGCGCATTCCTGATGATTACCTGGACCCCGACGACGAACTGCTCAGCATTACCGAGGGTTACAACTCCAATCTCGCGGTCGTGCTGCGCGACCAGGTAAAAACACTGTTGATCGACCGCCTTTGGCAAGGTGTGGAAACCAGCAATTATCAGGTCATGGTCGCGCATATACCGATGCTGCATTACCCGGACGCCAAGGATGTGCTGGTGATTGGCTTGGGCGCAGGCAACACCGCCCGGCGTTTTCTTCGTTATGACATTAAACAGCTAGACATTGTCGACATCGAGCCGCGCCTGTTTGATTTTACCCGCCAGCATTTTCCTTCGCGCTGGATGAACGATCAGCGCGTTCATATGATTGCCGAAGATGGTCGCAATTACGTCAAACATACGAGCCGCCACTATGATTTTATTTCTGTGGAAATCGGGCAATTGGATCGTCCCGGTGTCAGCGTGTTTTATACCGAAGAGTTCTATCAGCAAGCCGCCGCCAAGCTCAACGCTGACGGCATGATTTGCCAATTTGTGCCCTTAAGTTTTTTGCGTCCGGCTGAATTTGCCGGTGTGTTGAAAACCTTTCTGTCTGCATTTCCTAATGCGCAGCTTTGGTACAACACCGATGAATTGCTGCTGATTGGGTTTAAAGGTGACATTCGTCAACTGTCGCCGGAAGGCTTTGGCAAAGTTACCGAAGAACCCAGTATTGGCGCTGATTTCGACCTCAATTATTGGGGTGGGGATAGTTACAATTTGAATAGCTTTCCGGTGTTTCTTGGCAGCTTTTTGGCTTCAGGCGCGGAACTCAACGCCTTGGCAAACATTGCTCCGGCAACGCACTACACCGACGACAAACTGCAACTGTCTTACAGCGTCAGTGATTTTCAACACACCGATCAACGCGCCAGCGCCTTAGTGCCGTTTATTCAGCAACATTTAACGCCGATCATGGCCGCCGTCACCGCCACCGCCGCGCCCGGCATCGATTTACAAACCGCTGCGCAAGTACGCGATAGCAATCTCGCCGACATTATCGCTACAGACATTTTAGGGGCGTCAACTGAGCACGATAGTGTGGAATCCCGACGCCAACGCGCGCAGCGGGCCTTACAAATCAACCCTAAAAATATTGATGCGCAGGATGAGCTGCAACGTGCTCAGCAGGAACTGAATCAACCACTACCCGTTCGTCCTAAGTCCTTCGACTCTACTCAGGAGAACCTTGTCGAAGGACCTACCACTCAGCAAAAACATCTTCAGCCATGAACACCATCGAATGCTGGCACGGCCAACTTAGCAACGAAGCAGACCAACAGCACTGGCAACATCTCAGTGCGTCTGAACTTGCCCACGCCGCCACATTTAAAAACCCTTTATTGCGTAATCGTTACCTCAGCGTGCGCAGTCATTTACGGCAAGTGTTGGCGCAAAAGCTGGCTGTGGCCCCGAAAGCTATTGAGTTCAGTAAAGCCGAACACGGCAAACCATATCTTGCCAACTACCCTGAGCTGGCGTTCAACTTGTCACATTCGGCGAATGCTTGGATCATCGCCGTTGGTTGGTGTTGCCGGTTGGGCGTGGATATTGAAATCGCCAAACCCAGGGCTAATCTGCCCGCATTGGTTGAAAAATGCTTTGCCGACGTTGAAGCAACCTACTGGCACAGCTTGCCGGAACATCAGCAAACCGCCGCGTTTTACCGTTTTTGGACGCGCAAAGAAGCATTTGTAAAAGCCACCGGCCGAGGCATCGCGTTAGGCTTAAAGCAATGTGTGCTTAATCCAGAACAGTCGACGGAATTTTTAAATGTACCGGAAGAATTTGCACCCGCCTCAGTGTGGCGGGTGCTTGATTTGGATGTGGGATGTGGTTTGGTTGGCGCGTTAGCATTGGATAACCTGGCTGCCGATATTAAACTGATTAACGTTTGATCAAAATTACGCCCAATTGTATTAACTGGGCGCAAATAGCCTGAATCAATGCGCTACATCTGCCAGTTTGCTTTGCAGTTTTTGCTGCTGCTCGGGAGTTAACAGTTTAAAAATGGCGTTATCCAATTTTGTGTTTTGCAGAATGTGTTCTTTATGGCTCGCTGCTGCTTGATCCAGCAAACTCACAAGCTTGTCCTCACTATAATCCTTGGAGAAAGTCAGCTGCTGAATTTTTTGATGGATTGCTTTGGTAGCATCGTCCTTAGCGGCCAATTGCTCATGCTGGGTTTTAATCAGCGTCTTAATGTCACTGCTTTGTTTTTCGGTCAGGTCGACATCATGTAAAAATCTCGGCAAGAAATTTTCACCATGTTCGTGACCCGGTTCATGATGCTTACCGTGTTGTGGATGGCCTCCGAAAGGAGGTTCGCCCGGTGTTGGCGGGTTAGCCAAAACTAACGCTGGGAACAGGGCTAAAGTCAAAAGTATCTTACGCATAAAAATCTCCAATTGATTTGATGAATGATTAACGGAATTGGCTTAATTCCGTTGGGCTTATATTACTGCGTTACACGTAAAGCGCTGTTATTGAAGTGTAAAGTTAGGTAAATCCGGCACTATATAGTGGTGGCCTCAGCATGGTATCGCTATGATGCTGTCAACCAAACAATAAGGTGGCGATAGTGACGAAGGTGTTAATAATTGACGATGATGTTGAACTGGCCGAGCTGTTTAAAGACTATCTCGAGCAGGATGGCTTTGCGGTTGATGTTATTCATCAAGGTGAGGCAGGCTTGCGACTGGCTTTGTCAGGAGACTATCAGCTGGTGATACTCGACATCATGTTGCCGGATATAAAAGGCACCGAGGTGTTAATCCGTATCCGCTTGCAAAGTCGTATTCCGGTGCTGATGTTTACCGCCAGAGGTGATGATGTCGACCGGATTATCGGCCTGGAATCTGGCGCGGATGACTACGTACCCAAGCCTTGCACACCCAGAGAGTTGGCCGCGCGTATTCGTGCAATTTTGCGTAGAACCCAGCCTATCAATGATGCGGGTGGTAACGGACCGATTATTGCCGGCCCACTAAAGATTTGGCGTGAAAAACGCAGGGCATCTTGGTTCGATCAAGATCTGGAACTCACCAGTACCGAATTCAATTTGCTGGAAACCTTAGCAAAGCAGTTTGGCCGCATTGTCACAAAAAACGAATTATCCGAAAAAGCACTGGGACGACCTTTGGCGCGGTTCGATAGAAGTATCGATGTGCATATGAGCAGCATTCGCCAAAAACTGGGCTGCCAGCAAGACGGCCGCTCTTATATCCAGACGGTGCGCGGTCACGGCTACCAATTGGTTAAGGAGTAAGCAAGTGGGGCGCTTATTCTGGAAGTTTTTTCTTACCTTTTGGTTGGCGTTGTTGGTAGCCGGTATCGGCGTCGGCACGGCGGTTTGGTTACGGCATAACACCTGGCAAAACAGCGGCGATGAGCTTCCACGCGCGACGATTGATGTCAGACATGCCGCGTCATTACTGGACGTGGCGGAAAGCGCCTACCGTTACGGCGGGGATGCGGAATTACGGCTGTTTTTGGGTAAATTGCATGCCGCCCATTTACCGCCTGTTTATGCGGTAGACGATCAAGACCGTGACATTTTACAGCGCAATCTAGCGCCCGAAGTATTACAACAAGCCCGTGCCCTGTTTTTGCAAGCGACTTATCCGGAGGCGATACGCCAGGTATCGGCAGAAAACAGCCTTCGTTATTTGCTGTTCGTGCCGCTGCCCGAATACGGTTTTTCCGGCCAGCCACCACCCATGCCTGCTGGCAATTCAAATGCCGATTTTTCCCGGCCGCCATCACAGCCAGATGATCATTCGTCTCGCCACCCAAGGCCGCATGAACCGCCCTCTCCACTGTTGCCAATCCTGGCAGGCATTTTTGCCAGTTTACTATTCAGTGCCGCGCTGGCTTGGTATTTTGCCAAGCCAATTCGCAGTTTACGTAATGCCTTTGCCGCAGTCGCTAAAGGTAATCTGGATACCCGTGTCGGCGCGCTGATGGGCAGCCGCCGTGATGAATTATCCGATCTGGGGCAAGACTTCGATCACATGGCAGGACAAATTTATAACCTGGTACATGCTCAACAACGCTTGCTGCACGATGTATCGCACGAATTGCGGTCGCCGTTGGCGCGAATACAAGCCGCTATTGGCCTTGCTCAGCAACAACCGGTCAAACATCCAGCCATGCTTGAGCGAATCGAGCGCGAGTCACAACGGATGAGCGATCTGGTTGGCGAATTACTGGTACTTGCTCGTCTGGAAGCCGGTGTTTCTATTAGCGAAAGCCACGAATTAGACATCGGCGACCTGTTGGACGACATTATCGAAGACGCCCGTTTTGAAGCTGCGCAGCACGAGGTTGTGATCCGCTATGAGGGCATTGAAGAAACCCTAGTCAAAGGCCGCAGTGAGTTACTGCATCGGGCTATTGAAAACGTACTGCGCAATGCGTTACAGCATTGTAAAAAGGGTGGTGAAGTGTCAGTCGTGGCCAGCTTCGATATTTTCAAACGCCGATTGAAGGTGACGGTCGATGACCAAGGTCCGGGTGTTGCCGAAAGCGATTTGTCGGCAATTTTCGAACCGTTTTTTCGTAGCGGCGACCGCAGCAAAGCCGACAGCATAGGCTTGGGCTTGGCTATCGCCTACCGTTCGATAGCTGCCCACGGCGGGCTTATTAAGGCCAGCAACCGCCCGCAAGGCGGTTTGCGTATGGACATAGAAATTCCTTTTGCGGGATAAATGCCAGGGCGCGACAGCGCCGTATAGATAGCTGTATTACATGTCATGAAACCTTAATAGGTCTGTCACAACAATTTCTTGCGACGTGGTTATCATTTTTGACGCAAATACGACAATGTCATTTGCAATAAATCCACTTTGCACTAAGGACCTCACACCTATGAAAGTATTTAAATTAACTCTGATTGCTGCGACAGTAGCATCATTGGCATCGCCTCTAGCCGCCCAAGCCGCTACTGAATTTGACAATTTCACGCCACAAATCGGCGACACCACGCCGGTCAACCCAGGCTCGGCAACGCCTTACAGATTGCCTTCACCCAATTTCAGCCAGGTTACGATTGCTGACCGTGCGACTCAAAACACATTGGTGCCGGGGTCAAACTCAGGCAACTGGGATATGATCGCTGCCAATGAAACGGGTGCCGATGCCGGTCGTTACTTATTTATGCCATGGGAAATATTTTCCACTTCTGTGCCGACTAAGGCAGGCGTTCAACGTATCGATTTGTGGGATAACAACTACAACACCCGCACAACAACTATCGTTGCGGCGGGCACTCAGAACTTTTCTTCTGGTGATGCATCGCGCTGGACGCCTTGGGGTGGCTATCTGACTGCCGAAGAAAGTTGGGGTGCGAACAGCACTGCCGGTCGTCTATTTGAAGTAACCAACCCAACCACAGCGGCTGCCAACTCTGGAAACTTCGTACAACGCAGCGTCATCCCGCGTGTTTCTCATGAAGGTCTGGCATTTGATAAAAGCAATAATCTGTATTTTGTCGACGAATTAAACGGCGGCAGCATTTACAAATATACATCTGCTAATCCTTTGGCGACTAACGGCAATGATTTTTTCAGCGCCGGTCAGACTTTCGCCCTGAAAGTGCAAGCGGGCGGCCAATTTGAAGGTAACAACGCCGCTGCAATTACCGGTTTATCTACTTGGGAAGCTATCACTGATGTCAACGGTGGAGCATTGGCCGGCATTTCCGCCTTGTTGGGTGACGGAACTATCGATGGTCGTGTAACAGCCGACCATGCCGATGTTAAGGGCACCGGCTTCAACCGCCCTGAAGATTTAGAGATCCAGAATCTGGCTGACGGCAATCAGTTCCTGTACTTCACGACTACCGATTCCGACAACGATGGCAACACTGCCAATGGTCGTGGTCGTGTTTACTCCTACAACGTGGGCAGCAGCGAAGTTAAATTGTTTGCCGACAGTAACACTATTGATGCGGCGACCGGCTTAGCCGCCGGCAGTGCCTTCAAAAACCCGGACAACCTAGCAATTGACGATGAAGGTAATATTTACATCGTTGAAGATCAGGATGGCGGCGTTGAAGATGTCTGGTTTGCGTTAGATGCTAACCGTGACGGCGTTGCTGAATCTGTATCTAAATGGATCAGCTTGACCACAGCTGGTGCCGAAAGCACCGGTCTGTATTTTGACAAGTTCAACCCGAACAAAGCCTACATCAACGTACAACATCCTGCCGATGGTATTGATCGGACTATCGCACTTACTGCCACACCGGCTGCTGTGCCCGTACCTGGCGCAGTTTGGTTGTTCGGTTCTGCACTGATGGGCTTTCTGGGCTTTTCACGTCGTAATAAAAAAGCTTAAATCGTTACTGTCTCAACGGCCCAGCAACTGGGCGCTCTAATGAAAGCGGCGGCAAGGCAATCTTGTCGGCCGCTTTTTTTATTTTAGTCCACGCCCTATTTGCCCGCTGACTAAAGAAATCGCGTGGCAACTCGTTCAAAAGAGTGCCATAAAAAACCTTTTGCTTCTCGAAATTAGCAGTGATGCGTGATACGGTGCTCGGCACTTATTAACAAGGTCGAATTCGGGCGACTATTTTCACTTCAATGCATATTTCAGCCAATACCAAACTTTTGATCAGCGCAAGTTGGGGCAGTTCCTTATGGGCTTAGGCAAAGCGCAGCAGCGGACACAACTTAATGAAGCCACCCCTAAATTGACTGCCGGACTTTGGTTGCTGGGGATGATTGTCATCGGTTTTCTTGGCTTCCAGACATTGACAAAAGATTGGCTGGAAACCAGTTTTTTAGCGTTGTTGCCCGCCAACGAGCAGCAGCCGGAAGTCGCCAAAGCCATTCAGCAGCATAATGCGCTGATCAACAAAAAAGTCATCTGGCTGGCGGGTGCGCCAACGTCGCAAGAAGCTATCGACCATGCCCAAAACCTTAAACAGCAATTGGAACAAAGCCAACTGTTTAACAAAGTGGTGCTGGAGTTTTCTCAGCAACAGTACATCAAGCAATACCAGCAACTGTTTCCGTATCGCTATCAACTGCTGGATGCGCAATCACAAGACATCCTGACTAAAAATCCCGACGAGTTAATCAAGCAGAATCTGGAAATACTCAACAGCCCCATCGGCCAGATGCAATCGGCGGATTTCGAACGCGATCCGTTGTTGCTCTTCAGCCGCTATTTCAGCGCGCAAAATCCTATCAAGTTAAATCTGGAACAAGGCATTGTGGTTTTGTCTGACCAACACCAGTATTGGGCATTGATTTTGACCGATTTACAGGATGACCGTTTGCAGCTGGATAAGCTGGAAACCTTGTTAAGTCTGGTGAATAGTGCAGAAAGCCAAATCAAAACAGCAGGCGGCGAGTTGCTGGTAACCGGCATGCCGCTGTTTACCGCCCATGGTGCCGAGTCGGCTAAACAGGAAATTTCCACGGTCGGTGTGGGTTCCAGTATCGGTATTATTGTCTTGCTGTGGCTTACTTTTCGCAGTGTCCGGCCGTTGTTATTATCGGCGTTGGCAATCGGCTCCGGCCTGTTTGCAGCGCTGGTAATCTGCGTGCTGTTTTTCGGCAAAATCCATATTCTTACTTTGGTATTCGGCGCCAGCTTAATCGGCGTTGCCGATGACTATGCGCAACATTTTTTGTGCGACAGTTTCGGCGAGAAGGATTGGAATCCCCGGAAAAGCTTGAAGTTTATTCTGCCGGGACTTTCCTTTGGGCTATTAAGCAATCTGTTAAGTTACGCAGGCTTAGGTTTTTCGCCGTTTCCCGGTTTGCAGGAAGTGGCGTTATTTTCTGCGATGGGTTTGTTAGTCGCCTGGCTGACGGTGGTACTGCTGTTTCCGTTGCTGTTAACCGGGTTCAAATTCGATCATCAACCGGGCATACTTAAACTTACCACTTATTGGGAACAGCACTGGCCGCTGTGGATAGCCAAACATAGTCGCTGGCTAAGTATATTGATGCTGGTTTTTATCGCAGGCGGCCTGTGGAGGCTAAGCCCGCAAGACGATGTCCGCTTGCTGCAATCGGCACCCGCCGAGCTGCTGCAAACCGCCGATAAAATACGCTCTTTGTTGCCGATAACACACGACAGCCAGTTTTTTCTGGTGTCAGGAAAAGATCAGGCCGATTGGTATCAACATGAACAAAAACTGTTGGAACGTCTGCAAATGTTAAAGCAGCAAAAAGTGCTGACAAGTGTTGAAGGCTTGAGTCAGTATTGGCCTGATGAAAATCAGCAGCAACAGAATTACCAGCTGTTAAAGCTCAAACTCTTTAATTCCGGTTTGGTCGAACGCTACATGACTGAGCTTGGGTTTGAAAAGAAAGCCGTGCTAGCCGAACTAGAGCAATTTAAAACGACTGAAACCATCACGCTAACCTTGGCGGACTGGTTAGCAAATGCCGATGAAAGCAAACAGTCTTTATGGTTAGGTTGCAATGCCGGGCGTTGCCAAAGCATGGTAGCTTTAACCGGCATCACCGATCTCTCCGCATTACCGGCACTGCAAGACTTGCCGGGCGTCGTCTGGGTGGATCAAGTCGAGTCGGTATCGTCGTTGTTTGCTCGATACAGAATCCGGGCCAGTGGCTTATTGGCGGCGGCATTCTCGCTGGCGTTGGCGGGCTTAGGCTTCAAGTTCGGCTGGCGTAATGCCATTACCATCATGGCTGTGCCGGTGCTGTCGCTGGCCGTGTCGCTGGCAATGTTGGGTTGGTTTAATCAATTGTTCAGCCTATTCAACCTGTTTGCACTGTTGCTGGTATTGGGCATTGGGGTTGATTACGGGCTGTTCTTTTTCATGGCCGGCGACCGCCGCGCCAGCACATCGCTGGGTGTGACACTTTCGGCATTGACGACCTTGCTGGCGTTTGGTTTATTGGCGACCAGTTCCACGGAGATCGTGCATGCCTTTGGATTTACGTTAACTGCAGGTATCGTCACGGCCTTGCTGTGCGCGCCGTTGGTAGAATTTAGAGGACAAAAAAATGACAAGTAGCGATAAACGCAAAATCATCATTATCGGCGCCGGTCCGTCCGGCAGCATTGCCGGTGCCTTGCTGCAAAACCAGGGTTTTCAGGTGACCATCCTGGAAAGACAGCTGTTTCCGCGCTTTAGTATCGGTGAAAGTCTGTTGCCGCAATGCATGGAATTTATCAAACAGGCCGGAATGCTGGATGCCGTTATCAACGCCGGATTTCAGTTTAAAAACGGCGCGTCTTTTGTACATCAGGACCGGCAAACCGAATTTAATTTTGAGGATAAATTTAGCCCCGGCATGGGTACGACCTTTCAGGTGCAGCGCGGCAGGTTTGACAAGCTGTTGGCGGATGAAGCCGCGCGCATGGGCGTAGAGATACAGTGGCAAGTCGAGGTAATCGCCGCCGATTTTACGGCTAACAAACCGCAACTCACCGTCCGTGATGCTCAAGGCGAAGTCACCACGGCCAGCGCTGATTTTGTGCTTGATGCCAGCGGTTTCGGACGCATTTTGCCCAAGCTTTTGGAGCTGGAATCGCCGTCCGGATTTCCGGTCAGGCAGGCCATTTTCGGGCATATTGAAGATCGCATTACCGACAACCAGTTTGATAGAAACAAAATCCGTATCACCGTGCATCCTGAACATAAAGATGTCTGGTATTGGCTAATTCCATTCAGCAATGGTCGCAGCAGCATCGGTGTGGTGGCGGAACCGGAATTTTTTAACAACTACGATGATTTCAATCAAGCCTTAAAGGACATCATCAAGCAAGACTTCAGCTTGACTAGCTTGCTTGAAAACGCCGTATTCGATGAGCAAATCAACACCATCGTAGGTTATTCCGCCAATGTCAAAAGCCTGGTTGGCAACGGTTATGCTTTATTAGGCAATGCCGGTGAATTTTTGGACCCGGTATTTTCATCCGGGGTAACCATTGCGATGAAATCCGCGACACTCGCCGCCGATGTTTTAAACAGACAGTTTAATAACGCTGAATCGGTGGACTGGCAACAAGACTATGCAGCCCCCTTGCAGCGCGGTGTTAGCGCCTTCCGGGTGTTTGTCGATGCCTGGTATGACGGCCGCTTTCAGGATGTTATCTTTCATCCCAAACAACAACCCGACATTAAAGCCATGATTAGTTCAATACTGGCAGGCTATGCCTGGGATGAAAATAATCCCTATGTTAAAAATGCCCGCCCCCGCTTGGATACTCTCGCTGAGATATGCCGGGCTGATTAATGCGAACAAAAAATTTGGTGATAGGCCGTAGGATGTGCCGAGGCACGAGGCGCATCATTCGCGAACGCTGCTCTCTGGAGCACAAGTGCGCTTTCTTCGTCAGCACGTCCTGCTTTTCTTGGGTTATTCTTTTTCTGTCGATAAGTGTTGCCGGCTGTGCGCTGATGCCACAACAACAAATTGCCGATAAGCCGGTAATAATGCCGATGGCCCAGCCTATAGGACCAGCCCGGCGCGTCGTGCAGCAACTCACCGCCGTATGGGCCGACCGGCAGGAATCACTGCTGGCGGTTCTGGAATTGGATGCGCAGCATATCGCGATGTCCGGGCTCAGTAATGATGGCTTGAGTTTGTTTAATTTGACTTACGACGGCAAAACTATCGTGGCGGATAAAAGCCCGTTACTACCGGCATCGCTCAATCCTGAATTCTTCATTACCGATTTTCAGTTGGTTTATTGGCCGTTTGCCGAGTTACAAAAAATTCTCCCTGCCAAATGGCGATTGGAAGTCGCTGAAAAAAAACGTATTTTATATCTCGAAGATCAAAAACAAGTGGAAGTCGATTATTTAACGCCCGATCCCGTGTGGCCTAAAGAAGTTGATCTGATCAATTTCCAACATCACTACCGGCTACACATTAAAACCATAAGTTATGACCCTGTACCTTAATGACGTAGGCCTGTTGTGTGCAGCCGGCAATAGTAAAACGGAAGTGTTGGCACGATTACTAGCTGGTGATCGCTCGGGATTGGTGCCCTGCGATGAGTTTGGTCCACAGCAGTGGGTCGGGCAAGTTGTAGCTGAATTACCGGAAATCAATTCATTCCCCCCCTTTGAAAAAGCGGGGATGGGGGGGATTTATAACTGCCGCAACAACCATCTGCTGCTGTCGGCATTAAGCCAAATCCAGCCAACGGTGACGAATATGATCGCCAAGTTTGGTGCTGACCGAATTGGCGTTGTGCTGGGCACCAGCACTTCCGGTGTGCGCAACACCGAGTTGGCATTGGCGCATTTAACCGAGCATGGCGCATTGCCGGAGCAATATCATTACAAGCAGCAACAAATGGGAGCAGGCGCTGATTTTTTGGCCGATGCTATAGGCGTTAAAGGTCCGACTTACACGATCTCGACAGCTTGTTCTTCCAGTGGCAAAGCGTTTGCTTCAGCCCGGCGTTTAATCAGGTTGGGTTTATGCGATGCGGTGATCGTCGGCGGCGCCGACAGTTTATGCGGGTTAACCACCAATGGTTTTGCCGCATTGGAATCTATCAGCACCGGGTTGTGCAAGCCGTTTGGCAAGCACCGTAACGGGATTAATGTGGGTGAAGCCGTCAGTCTATTTGTATTAAGCACTGAACCCGGGCCGGTGATTTTAGAAGGCATTGGTGTAACTAGCGATGCACATCATTTTTCTGCACCTGATCCAGAGGCAACTCAGGTAATCAGAGCCATGCAGATTGCCCTGGATGATGCCGGTAAAACTCCTGCACAAATTGATTACATAAACTTGCACGGCACGGCGACAATGTTGAATGATGGGATGGAAAGTAAAGCCGTTAATGCCTTATTCGGCACATCGGTCGCGGCAAGTTCCAGCAAAGGCATGACCGGGCATACGCTGGGCGCAGCAGCGGCATTGGAATTGGCTTTTTGTTGGCTATTATTAACCAGCAATGATGAGCTCGGGACGTTGATTCCCAATATTAATGATGACGAACCGGATGAGACATTGCCGCCAATAAACTTGGTAGAAAACGGCAACCGCTTAGGTCGTAACATCAACACCTGCCAAAGCAACTCGTTTGCCTTTGGCGGCAGTAATTTATCCATTGTGGTAACGCGCGCATGAATGATGTTGCCTCGCTGATTCCACATTCGGGTGAAATGGTGTTGCTGGATCGAGTTATTGATTATGACGATAATGGCCTGACCGCTGAACTGGTAGTGCGTGGCGATGGCCTGCTGGCCGGTGATGAAAACAGCGTTCCCGCCTGGGTTGGCATTGAATATATGGCACAAACCATCGCCGCTTATGCGGGCATTTCCGCCAAACAAGCCAAGCAGCCAATTCGCTTGGGTTTTCTACTAGGCACCCGGCGCTATAGCAGCAATACCGGTAAATTCAGGGTTGGCGCAAAATTGACGGTAGAGGTCGAAAGAATTTTCCAAGATGATAATTTAAGCGTTTTCGACTGCCGAATTTTGGGTGATGATGTGGATATCACCGCTAATCTGAATGTCTATCAACCGCCGTTAAACAACACACAAACTAATGAATAAAACTATTTTTGTCACCGGCTCCAGTCGCGGCATTGGTAAGGCCATCGCGTTGTACCTCGCTAAGCAGGGCTTCGATTTAGTGGTCCATTGCCGTAGCCGGCGAGCTCAGGCCGAAGAAGTTGTTGTAGAAATCCAGCAATTGGGGCAATCGGCGCGGATTTTACAATTTGATATTGCCGATCGCGCGCAATGCAGCGAACAAATCAATCAGGATATTGAAACTCACGGCGCTTATTACGGCGTGGTTTGTAATGCCGGCATTACTGCCGATAACGCCTTTCCTTCGTTGACTGGCGAAGAGTGGGACAGTGTTATTCATAGCAATCTCGACGGTTTTTACAACGTGTTGCAGCCGGTGGTGATGCCGATGGTCCGGCGGCGCAAGCCTGGGCGCATCGTCACGTTATCGTCAGTATCAGGAATAATGGGTAACCGCGGCCAAGTTAATTACAGTGCCGCCAAAGCCGGTATTATCGGAGCCACCAAAGCATTGGCGCTGGAATTAGCCAAACGCGACATCACCGTTAATTGCGTGGCACCCGGCCTGATCGAAACAGATATGGTCAATGAATTACCGTTGGAGGAAATCAAAAAAATGATTCCGGCGCGTCGAGTCGGCAGCCCTAAAGAGGTTGCGGCACTGGTGGCGTTTTTAATGTCTGAAGATGCCGCTTACATCACTCGACAGGTTATTTCCGTGAATGGTGGTTTATGCTAAAACGCGTGGTAGTCACAGGCATGGCGGGGATTTCCCCTATCGGCAATGATTGGCAGACCGTTGCCGAGCGCCTTAAAAACAAGGTCACCGGCATTCAAACCATGCATGATTGGGCGAAATATGAGGGCTTGAACACCCGCCTGGCTGCACCGGTGGATTTTGTTAAGCCCGCTCATTACACCAGAAAACAGACTCGCAGCATGGGCCGGGTGGCATTGCTGGCAACTTACGCTACCGAATTAGCACTGATCGATGCCGGTTTGCTAAACGATCCTTGTCTTAGCAGCGGACAAACGGGTATTGCCTACGGCAGTTGCGCCGGTAGTCTGGATGCGGTTGCCGAATTCGGTAACATGCTGATTAATCATGCGGTTGACGGCCTCAATGCCACCTCTTACATTCGCATGATGGCGCATACCGCGCCCGTCAACATCGGCTTGTTTTTCGGCATCAATGGCCGGGTTTATACCACCTCCAGCGCCTGCACTTCCGGCAGCCAGGGCATCGGTTATGCCTATGAAGCGATCAAATACGGCCGTCAGCAAGTGATGATTGCCGGTGGTTCAGAAGAACTTTCCGCTACGGAAGCGGCTGTTTTCGATACCTTATTTGCTACCAGTTTGCGCAACGACGAGCCCGATAAAAGCCCCCGGCCTTTTGATCGAGATCGCGACGGTCTGGTGATAGGTGAAGGCGCAGGCACGCTTATTTTAGAAGAACTCGAACACGCCTTGGCACGTGGCGCTAACATCTACGCCGAGCTAGTCGGCTTCGGCACTAATTCCGACGGATTGCATGTCACCCAACCCGACAGTACCAGCATGCAGATTGCTCTGCGCTTGGCGTTACAAGATGCGCAGCTTGAGCCTGCCGCCATCGGCTATATCAGTGCTCACGGCACCGCCACCGAACACGGCGACAAAGCAGAAAGCCATGCAACCTATGCGGTGTTTGGCGGCAATACCCCCATCAGTTCCATGAAAAGCTTTACCGGTCACACCCTGGGCGCATGCGGTGCGCTGGAAGCGTGGGTGGCGATCAATATGATGAATGAAGGCTGGTTTCATGCCACGGCCAATCTTGACAACATTGACCCGGAATGTGCCCGGCTGGACTACATTAAAGAGGATGTCCGTAAACTCAATTGCGACTATGTAATGAGTAACAATTTCGCGTTCGGCGGCATCAATACCTCTTTGATTTTTAAGCGCTGGGATAGTTAATGTCCCACTCAACTTGGAGAAAACTACGATGATAAAAAAAATAGCATTAGCCTTGGCGGTACTGGTCATGGTCACCGGCTGTACTACCACCGGCACCTTTAAAGTGCCGGCCGGCACCGATTTGTATGTCTACAAAAGACCAGAACCAGTAGACATCAAGGCCGACGGCAAAGTTACCACCAAGCCGTTTTTTTGGACCGCCGCGGGCGTACCGCCTGAATCAGGCATTCCTTATCGCTTAGAAAAAGGCGGTAAAACTGTCAAAGAAGGCAGGTTGAGAGCGAAATTCCGCGTCGTTTCAATATTCTGGCCACCCGCGGCAGCCATCTACTGGCCAATGGGCTTCAACCCCGACATCACCTACGATTTGGTGAATGATAAGCAGGAATAAGGGATTGGATTGATCTGTCAGGGTGAGGCTAGGTTTGGCTTGCCCTGATGTATTTGAGAATAGGATTCTCTCATTACCTCGCACTCTGCATCAGAAAATGGTTTTGGCCTTGTTTCCCGTTACTTCACTTCGTAGAACAATATGCAAAAAAATCGCACGCGAATTCACGCAACATTAAATGGAAGACACAATGGAAAACGGTGGATTAATAAGTATACAAAACGCTATTGATACAAATCGGGGAATTTGGAATCTCTCAATTTTTGTATTTTTTGGTGGCATAGTCCTACTTTCGCTCCATAAGAAGGTAAACAATTTTTCCTACCTAGAAACACTATATTGGCATTGCATCTTATAGGGCAAACTTGGGTCCATCAGCCATTGGCAGAACGAAAAACAAGATTCGTACGCTTTTGATTGAGCTGTTTAGAAAACAAGTCGGCTAAAGGCGGTTTGGGGATGGTTCCATTACAATCGACTTATTCCGTTTCCTCTTGAGTCAACACCGAGATTGCCATGAGCAAAAAATCTTCAGAAAAACCCGCTAAGCAGGCTTATAAAAACACTTTGATAGAACTACAAATCGAACTGGTTAAGCTGCAAAATCACATTATCAAACATGACGAAAGGATTCTGATTATTTTTGAAGGCCGTGATGCGGGCGGTAAAGACGGCACCATCAAACGCATTATTCAACATTTAAGCCCCCGCGAAATCCGTGTAGTCGCCCTGGGGAAACCATCTGATCGCGACATTAATACTTGGTATTTTCAACGTTACACCCCACATTTGCCCGCAGCGCAAGAGTTGGTGTTATTCAACCGTAGTTGGTACAACCGGGCTGGTGTGGAGCGTGTAATGGGGTTTTGTAACGATGAGGAATATCACGAGTTTATTGAAACTGTGTCGAATTATGAGCAATTGCTGGTGCGATCCGGCATCAAACTGCTGAAATATTATCTGGATATAAGTAAAAAAGAACAGAAAAAACGTTTGCAAGAACGACAACAAGATCCACTCAAACAATGGAAAAGCAGCCCTATCGACAAGTCGGCGCAAAAGCACTGGCATGAATATAGTGAGGCTCGCAATATTATGCTTGCCAGAACTCATCATTTATCGGCGCCATGGACAGTGGTCAAAGCCGACGACAAACAAGCTGCTCGCGTCAATCTTATCAAGGACCTATTATTCAGGCTGGATTACAAAGGTAAGAATGAAGCACTGTTGCTGCCTGATGCCAATATAGTATTCAATTATGATGAATGCTATCTGCACAATGGCATGATTGCACCTTAAGCTTTGGTTGAATTTTACGGTGTCAGTTCCATCAATACAGAACCGAGCATCATGATAAGCAGGAAGAAAAAATTTGGGGGAATTTAGGTTGAGCCAAAATTCTTGGCTCAACCATATCATTTAATATTGAAACTAACTTGAGCAAGGTGTTTTCAATACCCTGCCCGCCGTCTACTTAAATAAAATTAATACGCTTAGAGTAGCCTAACAGACCAAACAACGCAGTACCGAAAAGCCAGATGCTAGCTGGTAGTGGTACTGGTGTAATGTTATCAAACGGAAGTGCGCTAACGCCTAGCACAACACCCTTCTTCTCAATAAAGCCAAGCTCACCAAACGCATTACTTAAAGCTACCAAGATATTTTCGATAGTAATGTTAACGCTAGACGTTCCAAATCCAGCAACATTCGCATCAGCGAAAGCTTGCCAGTTTTGAGTCGGTAAGAAAGTACCTTGTTTACCGGCGGGAGTAGTTAACGTTATTGCGTCCGTTACTTCATTCAGAGGAGCATTTAAGTCAGTCACTCTTAACTGTCCTCCTGCTTCTACATAAGAGCTATCGCCCTTACTGATATAGTCGCCTCTTTCAGTAAGGCTCACAGTATCAATGGTGCCACCGTTTAATGCTGTTGCCTTGATATTAAGGGTTGAATTTTTAAAATCAAAGCCTGCAGTGCCAATTGCTTTTGCAGTAAATGCAGTTGGTGTGAAAAATAACTGATCGCCAGCCACAGTTGGAGCACCAAATAGATCTAACAGAGCGTCATCATAGGAAAACGCAACGTTAGTGCCATTAACAGTAACAATGCTGGCTTGAGAATTACCAAAAAATGCGAACAGCATAAATAGAAAAATTGATTTTGTTCGTTTATTCATAAAAACACCTACTACTAAATTAAAACAGGAAATATCCATACCTTTACTCACCCCACTCAATGGGTGGTTCCATTATGCGAATTAATAGAACACATTAAATGATATCTATTAAAATCTGCGATGAAGTTCTAGTTTTAATATTTATTTCAATACGTTATAAATAAACATCACTGACCCCGCGCTCAATAATCAACTGCCACACCTAAAATAGATTAAGGTGTTGGAATGGAAAAATACAAATTAAGTGCTGAAGAACGCGCGGTAATTATGCTGATGCAACAAGAAGGCAGTGGTGTGGAAATATGACGCTTTTTGAACCGTTCCCTCTGCACCCTGTCACGGGTGCTCACACGGGGAACTGGGTGAATCAAGCTACGTGACATCACTGGCAGAACACGCTAGCCAAATGCGCCTCAAACCCCTCGCAGGGATTTAAGCTGATAGTTAGTAACTCACTCTTTGCAGTAGTGACTGATCATCTTAAGAAAAACAGGTCGCCCGAACAAATAGCAGGCACACTCAAACACATATACCCCGATCAGCCAGCAACGTGTCAGCTATGAAACGATATACCACACGCTCTATGCTATAGAGCTCCCCCGGGAATTAATTACTTGCTTACGCCGGAGCCGCGACAATCGCCGCACCAAGACCCGCGCACCTAATAGTCGTGGGCACATAGCCGACATGCAGAGCATTCACCTACGCCCGCCGGAAGTCAGCAACCGCTTGACTCCGGCCGTTTGGAGGCTGATCTTATCAAAGGCGCGATGAATCTCTGGTCAGTTGGTACTCTCGTTGAGCGCACCAACTTGATAGTAGTGTTGGCGAAAATGCCTGATGGCTTGGCTCAGTCTGCACTGGCTGGCTTTAGTGAAGCGCTCAGCGCCATCCGACGTCACTACACAAAACCTTCACCTACACTAAGGTCGATAAATGAGCAAGCACGCTCAACTGACAGAACGCGCGGGCGTGGCGGTATATTTCTACGATCCACACAGCCCCTGGCAGCGCGGACTCAACGAGAACACCAACGGCTTGTTGCGTCAGTATTTGCCGAAGAGCTCAGTCCTGTCGATTTATTCACAGGGCAACTGGATGCAATCGCCTGGCGTTTGAATACCCGACCAAGAAAATCACTCGAGTTTAAATCACCGGCAGAGGTTTACAGTGAGCTCTTTCTCAATATAGAACTGGCAAAACATAACTGTTGCGGTTGGTTTTTGAATTCGCCTTGTTTCAATAATTTTTGTTGCATAGCTAGGTTCTGTTGACGTTTCACCGCAGCCATAAAAGCACCGAGGCAAATGACAGCATCCCCCTGTAATTTATAGCATTTTTCTCATAACGCGTAGCAATCCTGCGGTAGTGTTTGAGCTTACCAAACAGGCATTCGATGGCATGTCGCTCTTTATAATGGTGATAGTCACACTCAATCTGTTCTTTTCGGTTCGATTTTGGAGGAATAACTGCTTTTATTCCTTGCTCTTTTAACCACTCGCGCAAGGCATTGATGTCATAGCCTTTGTCTGCCAAAACGGCCGAGGCCTTAACGTTTTCCAGCAAAGGTATCGCTAAACAACACTCCGCCTCTTGGCCGCCGGTTAATATGAATTTAATCGGTAGACCCAAGCCATCACACAGTGCGTGAATCTTACAGCTAAACCCAGCTTTGGAACGCCCAAGGCTTCATTCTCCTCGCTACTGTGTGCAGCGCCAGCCGCACAAGCATGCGCTCTAATCACTGAACCATCCATAGAAACATCTTGTTAATCAGCTGGTTCAGCAAAATGATCCAGCAGTTTTTCCCAGGCGCCAGTGGCGCACCACCGCGAAAATCGCTTGAAGACGCTGTTCCATTTACCATGAGCTGGCGGTAAGACTCGCCACTGCGCCCCCGAACGTAATATCCACAAGGCAGCACTAATAAACCGTCTCCAGGTGTCGGGTAAGCCGACCTGAATCCCCGGCAATTTCTTTATCTTTGGCCTTAGTCGGTCCCACTCGTCATCGCTTAACTCTATTCTGTTCATGCCAGCCAAAACGCTAAATTCTACCTGATCGGCAAAACGTCAACAGAACCTAAGGCAATTCATAAAATTTCCCCTATAAGGCCAATTTGTTTTTGGTTTTGTTAAGCTGTTGCCACAGCCCGTATATCATCTGCTTGATGTCGTCCAAATAAGTATAAGCGACCGGGATGACCAATAAACTGAGCAGCGTAGATGTCACCAAGCCGCCGATGACGGCGACCGCCATCGGGCTGCGGAAGGAGGTGTCCGCCGAACTCATGCCCATGGCAATCGGCAACATGCCTGCGCCCATGGCGATGGTGGTCATGATGATGGGCCGGGCGCGTTTGTGGCAGGCATCCAGCAGGGCATCGACCCGGCTCATGCCGTGGTCGCGTCTGGCGACGATGGCGTACTCCACCAACAAGATCGAATTTTTAGTGGCGATGCCCATCAGCATGATAAGCCCGATCAAAGACGGCATGGAAAAACTTTTTTGCGCCAACAGCAGGGCGATAAAGCCGCCACCAAACGATAGCGGCAAGGCCAACAATATCGTGATGGGCTGCAAAAAATCCTTAAACAACAGGACTAGCACGACAAAGATACAGAGTACGCCTATCAGCATAGCCAAGCCGAAACTGCCGAAAAGTTCGGCCATCATTTCGGCATCGCCGATATTGATTTGCTTTACCCCTGCGGGCAGCGCTTGAATACTGGGCTGGGCCTGTACGGCTGCGGTCAGGTCGCCCAACGGCAGGTAGGCGGTTTCGATTTCAAAATTGATGTTGCGGAAACGGTCGTAACGGTCGATGACGGCTGGGCCGCTGGACAAGTCAAGGTTGGCGACTTGACTGACCATGACAGGGCCGATACCCGCTTTGGCTGACGGTACGGCAAGCCGTTGCAACACGCTTAAGTCACGCCGCCCGTCCTCGGTCAGTTTGACCATAATCGGCACTTGGCGTTGGGCGAGATTAAACTTGGGCAGGGACTCGTTGTAATCGCCGACGGTGGCGATACGCAAGGTCTCGGCGATGGCCGCGGTAGTTACGCCCAAGTCGGCGGCGCGGGCGAAATCGGGCCTTACGGCGATTTCCGGCCTGACCAGCGAGGCGCTGGAAGCGATGTTGCCGATGCCTTGGATCGTCCTTAAGTCTTTTTCCACCGCCCTGGCCGCGGCATTTAGTGCGTGTGGATCGTCGCCGCTCAGCACCAGGACATATTTTTCGCCTGATCCGCCGAATCCGACTTTGGTACGGACACCGGACAAAGCCGTCAAAGCTGCCCTAATATATTGCTCGATTACTTGTTTACGCACCGGCCTTTCGTTGCGGGCGGCCAACAAGATTGTCAAGGTTGCCTTGCGGACTTCCGCGCCGGAGGACATGTCAATCGGATCGGTGCCGACGGAACCGCTGCCTATCGTGGTGTACACACTTTTCACATAAGGTAGGTCGGCGATCAATTTTCTAGCGGCTTCGACGGATGCGCGGGTTTGTTCCAAAGTTGCACCGGGCGCAAGTTCGACAAAAACCTGGGTTTGCGGAAAGTCGTCCGGTGGAATAAAACCCTGGGGCAATAATTGGATCAAGAGCAGGGAGCCGATGAAAAACGCCATCGCGCCGCCGATGGTAATAAGGCGATGCCTGAGGCACCATCCAGCCAGTTTCAAATAGTCGCGCATCAGCCGGCTATCCGGCGCGGCGGGCTGCTCGTTGTGTTTCAACAGATAAGCCGCCATCATCGGGGTCAACATCCGGGCGACGAGCAGCGAAGCCAGGATCGCCAACGAAGCTGTCCAGCCGAATTGCTTGAAAAAGCGTCCGGCGATACCGCTCATGAAGGCGGTTGGCAAAAATACCGCCACCAAGGAAAACGTGGTCGCCATGACCGCCAAGCCGATTTCGTCGGCAGCCTCCATCGCCGCCTGGTAAGACGGCTTGCCCATGCGCTGATGGCGCACGATGTTTTCCACCTCGACGATGGCATCATCGACCAGAATACCGATGACCAACGATAAGGCCAACAGGGTGACGACATTCAACGAAAACCCAAAATAATACATCCCCATAAACGCCGGGATGACGGATAAGGGCAAGGCAACAGCGGAAATAAAGGTTGCCCGCCAGTCGCGCAAGAACAGCCAGACCACCAATACCGCCAGCAATGCGCCTTCGTACAACAACGCCATGGAGCCGTCGAATTCTTCCTGAACGGGAATCACGAAATTGAAGGCTTCGGTGAGTTCGATGTCGGGATTTTCTGCCTTTAATACCGCCAGTTCTTTCTGTACGCCCGCACCGACGTCCACTTCGCTGGCACCACGGCTGCGGGTGACTTCAAAACCCACGACGGGTTTGCCGTTCAATAAGGCTAGTGAGCGTTGTTCGGCAACACTGTCGCTGACCGTCGCCACTTGGTTAAGCCGGATATGGCGGCCATCGGGAAGCGCCAACTCCATCCGTCGCAATTCTTCTGCCGAGCCCGCGTTGGCCAAGGTGCGGACAGGTTGCTCGCCTTGGCCCAAGTCGGTACGTCCACCAGAGCTTTCGCGTTGCACTTCGCGCAATTGCCTGGAAATATCGGCGGCAGTCGCGCCCAGGGATTGGAGTTTGACCGGATCCAGGGCAATCCGGATTTCCCGGCTGACCCCGCCCACCCGCTTGACATCGTCGACGCCCGGCACGGTAAGCAGACGCTTACCGATGGTATCTTCGACGAACCAGGACAAGGCCTCGTCGTCGCGTTGAGAAGAGGCGACCGCATAAGCCAGCACGGGAGAACTGGCGATATCGAGTTTGGTGACGACCGGGTCGCGCAAATCGGCGGGCATGTCTGCACGGACTTTCGACACCGCTGAGCGCACATCGTCCAAGGCTTCTTGCCCAGGCTTTTCCAGGCGGAATTGGGCGGTGATGTAAACACTGCCATCCTGCACTTTGGTTATGATATGTTTCAAGCCTTGCAAGGTGGCGATTGAGTTTTCTATTTTCCGTGCCACAGCCGTTTCCAGTTGCGAAGGCGATGCCCCCGGCAGGCTTGCCATAACGGTAATGGTCGGCAAATCCAGGTCGGGAAGATTCTGGATCTGCATAATCTTAAAGCTGTATAAGCCGCCAAAAGTCAGCATGACAAACAGCATCACAGCCGGAATGGGGTTTTTTATGCACCACGTGGATATATTCATTAACGCACCACCTGGACATTGTCGCCGTCCGCCAAAAAGGCCGCGCCGCCGGCGACTATCTTGTCTTCGGGCTTAAGCCCCGAAAGGATTTCGTAATTGTCGCCCGCACTTTCGCCTAATTGCACTTTGACTTGGATAACCTTCGCTTGGTCTTGGGCAAATTCTCCTAAGCGAAAAACATAGCTGAAGCCTTCGCGCAGCGATAAGGCGTCTTGCGGTATGGTCAGCGCGGCCTTTTTGCCCAAATGGAATTCACCCTGGGCAAACATACCGGCGCGCAGACCGGCTGCTTCCGCTTGGGGCAAATCGACATAAACCAGCCCGTTACGGCTTTCCATGTCCAGGCTGGGCGCCAAATAACGCACTTTACCGCCGACTTGACCGACGTTGGGCACCGAAATCGCCACGTCGATACCGGGTTGAAGTTGCACCATTTCGGCAGCGGTGACTTCCGCGCGCCATTCCAAGCGATTTTGCCGGATTAGCCGGAACAGTTCTTGTCCCGGCGTGGCGACCGCGCCCAAAGTGGCGGTGCGCGAAGAGACGAACCCGTCGTCGATGGCGACGACGCTGGTGTGGTTCAAGCGCAGAAGCTGCCTGTCCAATTGTGCCTTTGCCGAAGCGGCTTTGGCTTTCGCCGTTTTTTCCCCGGTCAAGTATTGCAGCACCATTTGGTTGCTTAACGCACCGGAGGATGCAATTTTCAAGCGAGTCGCTAAGTTTTGAAGGGTAATTTCCTTGCTCCTGCGTGAAATCATCAAAACTTAGCGACGGTTAGATTGCTACGCAAGCCCCGGCTGTCCTGCTCCAATATCGTTTATCCACGACAAGGTGGCTAAACATCGCAGCAATGACGTTACGCTATCGGCATCGACCGATTGCATTTTTCCATCGCAAACAGCACGCTCGATAAAACGCCGGAACGATATAGCTACCGGCGACTAAGATTCACGCACCTTCCGACTCCGGTTCGGTGCATTCCATGAATCTCAGCGTCGGGCGCTGTCGGCGTTCAGCCGGGCTTCTTCCAGGCTGGCCTCGGCCTCGGCCAAGGCCGCCTTGGTTTGGGCGATCTCGACCATCACGCTTTTACTGTCGAACACCGCCAATACTTGGCCTTTACGTACCTTTTCGCCGACCTGCACACGCACTTCGTCCAGACGCAAGTCGCTGACTTGTGCCCCAATGATGGCTTCCTGCCAGGCGGCGACCGAGCCGTTTGCGGTTAATTTTCGCGGGATGTCCCGATTGACCGGTTGGATAACCGATACATTCAGCGCCGGCCGGGTGCTTAGTTTGGCGTTTTCAGTGGCTTGCGGCGCTTCCTTGCTCAGCGCCAGAGTCACACCTAAGCCCATGAGCGCGGCCAAGGCAAGCCAAATGCTTAGCGATTTTTCTTTAGTCATGATTTGTTTCCAGACAACTGATTCGAGGGTTGAGAAATGATGTTTATGGATGGGTTCTCGGGTTGACCGGGCAATCTTTCCGAAACTGAAGCCGCTTGTTCGGTCGCACGATCTTCCCAGCTTCCGCCGACGGCACGATACAGCGCAATCCAAGCACTGATTTTTTCTTGCTCCAATTCCGTGACCGCCAATTGGGCGGCAAACGCGTTGCGGCGGGCGGTTTCGGCATCGATCAAGTTGCCCAGGCCGACTTCGTACAATTGCCGGGTCGCCGCGAAATGGGCTTGGTAATCCGCCGCCGCAGTACGCGCCAAGGGCAGACGCTGCCCGGCACTCGCCAAGCGCACCAAGGCTTCTTCGACTTCTTTAACCGCCGTCCTGACCGCCGCTCGATATTGGGCGTTGGCCGACTGGTATTGGGCTTTAGCAGTTTCCACATTGGCGGCGCGTTTACCGGCATCGAACAACGGCAAGCTGAGCGTCGGCCCGTAAGACCAAGTTTCCGCCAAGGTTAAGGCCGCACCGTTAATGTTTTGGAACACGGGGGTGATATTCCCGGACAGGCTCAATTTCGGAAAGCGCTTGGCCTGTTCCACGCCGATCTTGGCGCTGGCCGCGGCCATGTCGCGTTCGGCGGTGGCTATGTCTGGCCGTTGCCTGATCACATTGGCCGGCACGGCAGTGACCTGGAAGGGCGGTGGCTTGGGCAATTGCGCCATCCGTTCCGGCGTATCGCCCAATAACGTCCGGATTTGGGGTTCCGGCAAACCGGTTAAGGCCACCAAGCCTTTAACCGAACGTTCGCATTGCGCCTGCTGTTTCAACAACAAATTACTGCCTTCGGTGGCGCTGGCATTGGCCAGCGCGACATCGGACGGACTGCGGAATCCGGCGCTACCGGCCATGGTGGTAAGCTGCGCCGAAGCCTGCCTGGATTCGGCATCTTCCTTATTAAGCAAGGCTTGCGCTTCGCAATAACGATAAGCCAGATAAGCATTGGCAAGCTCCGCCGCTACCGCCACACGGGCATCGTGCCAGGATGCCGTACGCGCTTGCAATTGGCTGATGGAGGCTTCCCGTTGCCGCGCTAAGCCGCCGAACAAGTCGACCTCCCAACTGGACTGCACACTGAGTTGATGTTGATTGCGTAGGCTAGGCGTGCCGCCCATTGAGAAATTTGAACGGGTACTGCTTAAGCTTGAATCCAAACTCGGCAGGAATACCGATTCGGAGCTGACCAAGTTGCCCCTGGCCTCTACAATCTGCGCTTTGGCTTTGGCGATGGATGCGCTTTCCTGTTGCGCGGCGGCAAGCAATCGATCAAGCACCGGATCACCGAAACGTTCCCACCATTTGCTTAAGCTGGACACATCGCCTTGATGCGCGACCGGTAATCCATCCGGAGCGGACTGGTTGGCATACCAGTGCTTTGCCGTGGGCGGTTCCGGGCTTTGGTAATCGGGGCCGACCGTTGTTAATAAGCCGCCGTCCAAACTACAGCCGGATAACGACAGCAGGGTAAGGCCAACGCCAATGCGGTTCAGATTAGCTTTATTCATTGCCTTTTCCTTCGTAACCTTTGTCTGTAAACACATGCAATGCCGCCTTCACCAGACGGTTGCAGGCGTTGTTGGGTTCGGTTTTGTTGTCAGTCTCTTGGCTTGTCATTTAGCAGTGCCTTTGTAAGTGTGTAAAAATAAATCAACCGATTGATTACCAACTTAAGATAATGATCTTGCTCCGCACTAGCGGACACTCGGCCAAGAGGGCAATATCTAAAACCGTGGTCAAATATGAAAACCAAAAAGAAGTAACAACGGCGCTAACTGTTCACAACAACTCTACCGCCAAAACTAAGGAGCAAGCATTAGCGCGCGCTGGCCGGGATGGCATTTTAGGAATATCGAAAGATTTAGGACTTACCGAGGTAACGCTATATGCCTGGCGCATCTTACGTCGGCGAACAGGCCATATCTTTGCAAAGCAAAACTCCACAAAGACAAACTGAACAGCCGTCTTAACCGGGAAAGTAGCCACCTACCTATTGATTTCAGTTTTAAAATTTACGTATACAACGTATGTTTTTTAGAAAAATTAGCGAGTCTTTTTAAAATAGCCCATTGCTTTAGTGCAACACGCGCTTCCACGGCTGGATAACCTAACATTGCTTTTCCAGCAGGAATATCTCCAATCACACCGGAACCGGCACCGACAATTGCACCGTCACCGATGGTTGTATGGTCTTTGATAGAGGCGCTACCGCCAATGACGACACAGTCTCCTAAAGTCACAGATCCTGCTAAACCGCTATTTCCTGCCATCAGACAAAAGCGGCCAAGTCTACTGTTATGGCCAATTTGAACCAGATTATCGATTTTGCAACCATCGCCTATCACAGTTGAACTGAATTTACCTCTATCCACACATGAGTTGGCGCCAATTTCAACACTATTTCCGATAACCACATTGCCTATTTGCGGAATTTTTGCCAAACCTGTTTCCGGGCAAGGCCTAAAGCCAAAACCATCGGCTCCAATAGTGGCATTGGGGTGTAAAATGCAATCATTGCCAATATGGCAACGTTCTCGAATGACTGCCCCTGACCAAATAATGGTGTTGTTTCCGATAGTGCAGTCGTCAAAAATCGTCACATTGGGATAAAGCGTCGTATTGTCACCCAGCACGACATTCGGGCCGATATAACATCCAGCGCCAATTCTTACTCCGTTCCCTATGACGGCAGTTTTATCAACAACGGCTGTTGGATGAATTTCACAAACGAATAGTGGCATTGGCGGCGCAAAAAGTTTTAATACCTGTGACATCGCTAAATCGGCATTTTTAACTTTTATAAAAGCCCTATTTAATCCAGGCTCAATCGAAATGTCTTCGTTTACAACTGCAACAGCCGCTTTTGATGTTCCCCAAAATTTTTCGTATTTTTTGTTTCCAATAAAAGAAATCTCGCTACAATTTGCAAGCTCAAGTTGTTCCGGAGCTGTAATTTTTTGATCCGTTGTACCCAAAATCACGCCTTTAAGAACTTCGTTTATTTCGAGAATTGAATAGGATTTCATTTGCCAGGCTTCATATGGTTTCACTCTTGAAATTTAGCTAGATTTCCGCCCCTTTTACTGGATATTAGGAATATCTAATCCTTTTTAAGGCGGCTGGCGCCAAAGCCATTAACAACAAGGATTGGTTAGGCATCCCCAAAAACCGCCAATACGGGCGCAACAACCAGCAATTGCCTGCCTGTCGTCAAGCGGTGGGCCTTATATTGATCAGTTATTAAAAAACATCATTTAGTATCAATTTCATCGGGTTTTAAGAGGTCATTTTCCTGATTGCCACCCACCCCACCCATAGAACTGTCTCTCGACAGATACATGTTTTTGAAAAACTCATAACGATCCGTTGCGGCTTCGTTGACGACTTTATCCATACCTAACATATCTGCACGCTTATCTACGGCACCGAGAATACCGATCATCCCCAAGCCACTGACGTATTGCAGCGGATTAGTCACCATTTTGCCCCCCACACCAGCAAGGCCTCTGACCGAACTGGGGCCAAAAAGCGGCAGCACTAAATAAGGCCCTGTGCCCAAGCCCCATTCGCCCAGTGTTTTGTCGAAATTTTCTTTGTGTTTTGGCAGGTCTATTAAGGTTGCAACATCAAACAAACCGCCTAACCCGGCTGTTGTGTTGACAACAAGCCTAGCACTGTCCGAACCTGCCTGGGTAAATTTCCCTTGTAAGGCTGAATTAACAGTGACTCCGACATCGTCAATGTTACTAAAAAAATTCGACACCCCCTGGTCGGCAAAATCGGGCATTACCCATTGGTAACTCTGTGCCACTGGTCTCATCAGGTAATCGTCGAGGCCATCATTAAACCACTGAACTTTTCTGTTCCAGTTTTCATAAGGATCCCTCAAATCGGCGGTTGGGGTTGGGGCTGAGGCGCAAGCATTAAGTAAAGTCAGCGTGGTTGCTGCAAAGAGTATGTTGGTATTGTTAAGTTTCATGGCGTTAACCTTTAAGTGATCGTTTTAGAGGAAAAACCTACGCAGGTGATTGTGCGCATAGAGCGAATATGCCCTTGGTCACATTATTACGGGATCGCTTGGACTCAACAACGGCACTGGGGCGGGTGTAAAAATCCTCCTTAAGGCGGAGTAACGCCACGCCTTAAGGATGAAGTAACAGGAGGGGCTTTGCTTTATATTGACCGTATGAAAAAACTTATCGCATCCTGCCGCCCGGCGTTTACCAAGCGCTTCTGGTTCAAGCTGACCCTTGTTTACACGGTGGTCTCTATAGTCGGCATTAAGTCGCTGATGTCTGTTTTTGACACCATTATCCACTACCGACATTTTAATGAAGCAATGCAGCCCGCCGCTGTTTTACAGACGGTGACCGAACGCCTGAAACCCGTACGGCGCCTGATCGAAAGCGCGGCACTGGATACGCAAGACATCGCTGATGCGCCTGAGATTATTGATGACCTGATGATGCGGGAAAATTTGGACGATAATTCCGTGGCAGATCACTTACGTTCTTCCAGTGATCCAACGGCAAGCTATGTGGTATTTGACGAAAATGACCGCCCTATTGCACAGCGTCTGATGCGCGCCGATGAACGCGTCATCGCATTATTAATGACACATCGTGCCGCTGTTTCCGGCGGCGAAGCATTTGTTCCTGAGCATTTGCCCCATTCTGTTTTTATCAATATCCCGCTTAGCGTCCGTGAGCCGACAAAAAAAGGGCGTATCGCCCTGCTGATCACGGCAAAATTCAGCATCGCCAAGCAATTCTACCGCGACGAAGACTGGGTTTCGGAACTCATGCCATTCGTCATTACCCTCTGTATCGTGATGAGCGGGTATTTAGCCTCGAAAAACTTTATCCGGCGGTTACGGCATATCACATCGGTTAGCAGTGCATGGCGTGAGGGGGATTTAGATCGGCGCATTATCGATAACGACACCGATGAATTATCCGAGCATAGCCACAATTTAAATGTCATGGTGGGGCAGTTGAAGGAATTGCTTGGCTTGAAACAAGAGGCCGCGATTCAAGATGAGCGGACACGCATGGCGCGAGAACTGCACGATACGGTAAAACAGAATCTTTTCGCCCTTGCGCTGCAACTGGCGGCAATCAGTTCAAAAGCGCCGGATTTAGGCGAGGCAAAACAAAATCTCCTCGAATCCAGGAAAATCTTGAAACAGGCGCAAGAGCAGCTGGTGGGGGTTATTGCGGAACTGCGGATTATTAGTCCGAAACAGGAGGGCTCTACGGTGAACCTTAAAACGTTGTGCGAAAATCTGGAGAGCAAATTTAATGTGCATATCCACTGCGTCGTTCCGCCGGATTTAATACTGCCGGACAGCCTGTTTTTTGTGGTAAGCCGCGTTATTCAGGAAAGCGTTACTAACGCCATCCGGCACGGCAATGCAAAGCTAATTGTCATCAGCTTGGCCAAATCAGCAATGCGTTTCGAGTTGCTGATAACAGACGATGGCATGGGTTTCAATCCAGCGCTCCCCACCACGGGGATGGGCATTCTTTCCATGCGCGAGCGTGCCGCTTCGCTCCCCGTTGGCACATTCTCAATCGAAACCGCACCAGGCCAAGGAACGACCATTGCAATTACTTGGGAGGAACACCTTAGTGAAGCCTGAATCAGAATCTTTTATCACCCTGATCGCCGCTGACGACCACGGCGTTGTTTGCCGAGGCCTGAATGCCTTATTATCATCCGAGCAAGATATTAAAATGCTGGCTACCGCACTCAGCGGCAGGCAAGCCGTTGCCCTATCCGCGGAACTTTCGCCCGATGTTGTCTTGATGGATATCGTCATGCCGGACATGGATGGCATTGAAGCCACCAAACGCATCAAAAGATCAAGCCCTCACACCCATATCGTTATCCTCACTTCGGTTGAAACCGAGCAAACCGTTGTCGAGGCCACGCAGGCCGGAGCGCTTTCCTATCTTCTGAAAGATACCGACCCTGATGAATTGGTGGCAGCCATTCGCGCTGCCGCACGGGGCGAAAGCACCCTAAGTCCGCGCATTGCGACCCTGTTAATGACCGCTATGTCGCGTCGTCACATTGATCGTGCCTTTCATGAAGAACTCAGTGACCGGGAGATGCAGGTCCTGTTATTGCTTGCCCAAGGGCTTTCCAATGTTTTGATTGCCGAGAAGCTGGGCATTGGTGAAAAAACGGTGAAGTCCCACGTCAGCAATATTCTTTCCAAGCTTTATTTAACGGATCGTACTCAAGCCACAGCGTATGCATGGCGGCATCGTTTGCTGACTCAGTAGATTTTAATGGTCTTGATTCTGGCTACTAAGATCGGACCACCGAAAAAAATACTGCCTGCTACCGTCAATCATCAGCCCAGTAACAGGCCGCACAGATAGTGTTTGTAATAACCATCTCGGCGCCCGATTCAGTGACCGAGCATATTCGGCTAGCGAGACATAGTTCGCCTGAAAATCCTCGAGACTTACTTGCGTGACACGTCGGCCGGGTAGATCGTCTTGAATGGTTGTCAGTAATCCCTGCCTCACCAAGTCGTAAACCACCTGTTGTTTCAAGCAAAGCCTTTTCGCTGCCTCGTCCATCGAGATACTGGCACCGCAGGCATAGCGTTTTTCCAGGATGGGCCTGTGTTCTTAGGTGGCATTGGTTGACTCCTCATGGAAGGAAAGGTGTGGTCGCCTATTTGGTGCTTAAAATGGAACTAAGGGGCTGCCAGCTTTTGCGCAGTCCCGCTTGGGCGTAGGATTAGACATTATTTGAAAGAACTCTGAATAATGAAACCGAAGTGAGGAGTCGGATTACTTACAATAATCTGTTCCCCCGTTGGTTTTCTAATAACATACCCATCAAATATTTTTTCCTGACCACTTTGTAGGTTGCCATACACTTTCAATTTCTCATCAAGAGAAAGATTCAATTTCTTATTTTCTGGCAACTTTGCTCTAACAAAGATTGAGCCGGAAGTGTCTGATAGAGTAAAACCGTTTTCATCAAGCTGGGTGACAGCTCCCTCGATTGTGCTTACCGGTGGCAATGCCAAATTCTTGACTGGTGTCGTGCTAGCACACCCACTAATCATTAAAGCAACTACAGCCATTAAAGACAGAAAACTAGTTTTCATTGCGACTTCTCTTTTTTGTTGATGTGCGTAAGGTAAAACTAACTGGCGCGGAACGTCACGGTAACCGTCGTGTGGGAATTGCCTCAGCATTTGCCGGCAGCTCGCAGTAATGCATTGCAGCTTGCATTGTTTGTTTTTCCTATGTCACTTGATCCCTTGGTAAAATCTGTGCACATAGCGTCTGCCCCACTTGCCATGCCCCAGGTCGCGACTTTACCCAACCCTGATGGTTCTAAAATTTCACATTTAAAGGTAGCGCCATCATTAGTTTTAACGGTGTACTGCATTCCGTTATAACCTGTCGGTGCATCTGTTGATTGTGAATTGACGATTTTAAAGTTGCCAATTTCACGGCCAATAGCCATAGATATTTTGTTTTCGACTTTGTTGTTTCCTGTAGCAGAAGCGTTATTCGCTGTAGTTGCGCAGCCGGAAAGCATTAACAAGACAGTTACCGTTAGAAGTTTTTGAGCCATTTTTGATTCTCCTCCGCTCCGAGTTTAAGGGTGCGCAGGGCATAGGAGCGTAAAGATATGCCCAACTTGATGTATACGACATAGCTTCCATCCCTAATAAAGCTTGATTTCTATTCGGTATGAAACTATGTAAATCAACGTTTTTTTGAGGCTGAGATTGGCTATATTCCCAATCTAATCTCTCGATGGTGGGGAAGGGTTTCTCCCAGTGTTTGCGTTAAATCTGCGTGAAATAAAAAAAGTTATATCAATGATTGCACAGCCGATTTACGCGCTCTTGTCGCGGCCCAGCCGAATAATGCTGATCCGAATAGCCAAAAGGCTGCCGGTAAGGGTACGGCTACCGGCGTCAACAAAAATGCATGGAGACGACCGGAAGGCGTTAAACCAGTACCGACAATATAGCCGCTATTGTTAACATCCGTCGCGTCTAGTAAAAGCCAGCCGGAATTTAAGGCAATAACGGTATTCAGGTCGGTCATCTCGCCATTGATGGCTGTGAAAGCCCGTTCGTTTCCGGATGCGTTACCATAGCGCCCAACGACTTGCCCGGCATTGTTGATACCTAAAGCGGTACTCCACACCCCCAAATTGCCCACTTCCCTTAAACCATTATCCGAGGAAGTAAAAGCATGCAGCGAACCATCAGCTCGCGACGCATAGCCAGCGACGACTCCCGCATCATTAATGGCATTGCCTCGGCTAAGATTCCCGCCAAAGGTTCCCAAGTCACGCATCTGACCGTTTTCTGTAACAAAGGCATGAGTGCCATCAATAATGGTCCCAGATGCCGTAATTATCCGCGTACCTGAATCGCCCGTGACTTGCCCAAGGTTGTTAATGGCATAACCAACACTGCTACGCCCCCTCGGCAATGCTCCCAGGTCTTGAGCCGACTGACTGTTGGTAATGAAGGCATGATCATTACCGGATATAGTGTCGGCGGCTCCGGTCACCAAGCCACTATCATTGATGCCGGTTGCATAAATAGACGATCCGCCCAAACTGTTGTTTATCGGGGTAATTGAGCCGTTGCTGTAAATCAACGCAGCTTGCCCTGAATTGCCTGCAATTTGGCCGCCGGCATTAATACCCGTTGCAGAAAAATTAGGAGACAGGTAGTTAACCGTACCGTTATGAGCAATAAATGCTCCAAACCCCACTGCATTATCCGCATTACCGGCCACCTGTCCGGCATCATTAATACCGACTGCCTGACTCACGCCAAATTCAAGATCGGGTGTCAAATCAGTTACCGTATACAATACCGCCGCATGGGCGGAATATACCGGCCCCGCCAGCAACAATAAGCCAAGCAATTGTTTTTTATAATTTTTTATCATTATTTAACCTCACTAATAAATTAACGGTCGAGCAACGGATTGAATACGGGGGCGCCGGGTTGGGCTCCTGCATTCGGATGTTCATTTCTTTGTACAGAGTACCCGACGAACCATGTCGTCAGCGCTACAGTCATAACGGCCATTTGGTGCGGAGGCTTTCCACTTCACGCTTGTTGCGCCGCGATCAATATCTGAGACAGTTACTTGTTCTGGACTAACATTTCCCCCAATCGAGCGAGCTGTTTCCCTTTGCAGGTTGTCTCCCGTACTGGCGCAGCCGTACATGATGCTTACAACAATGGATAGGCTAATGACTTGAAGGTTCTTTTTCATTTCTTCCCTTTCTCTCCCATTTGAAGAAGTAAGGCTACGGGGGGAGCGTTAACCGTTGCCCTACCTATGTTGGACTACACCGAAGGTGACAAACCGTTTATCGAGCCCGATACCGCCGTTTTTGCAGCAATAACCCAAGTAGCCCGCTACCGAATATCCACGCTGCGCCGGGCAGCGGCACCGGGGCGGCGGTGGAATAAGTCAGGTTGTCGACGACGAAACCATCGGAACTGCTGTAAAAATAGATTTTGTCGACCAGCCCGTTGTAACCGGAAGCCAGCCAATAAGGTTCGAACGGTTGGCTGGCGGGGTCCAGCGGCGCGTTATAGACCAGTTGGCCTTGGTAAGACAGCGAATAGCTGAATTCCCCATCGCTACCCCAGAAGTTGTAATACATGCCTTCGAATACCACCGGGGCCTGATCGAAGCTCAGTTCACCTCCCCCGCCATGAAAGAAGTAATCGCCCAAGGCTGGATTGCGGTCGGTACCGCCGTAATCGCTCCATTGACCGGTCGACTCCCAACCGGAAATTCCGCCGTAGCCGTCGTAAATCTGTCCGCCGGCATTGGGGCCAATGTCTTCGAAGGTGACGACGACTTGCGAGGCATAAGCCTCCGTCGCGCCGGATAAGGAGACGGCCAATACGCCGGCCAATACTGATAATTTCATGATATGTTCCTCTTAATAGACGAAGTGGGATTAGGCGCTACGGCGTCTTGCAAAAAGAAAGCCGAACAAGGCGCTGCCGAACAGCCAGACCGCACCGGGCAGCGGCACCGCCGCCACATCGCCGTCGCGCACCACCAAGGAGTATAAGAGAAAGCTTTTACTTCCATAATCTTGCAAGCCGTTCGTCAGCTTGAAGCGCCAAGCGTCGCTGGTGGAATTGGCATGGCTGTCAGCAAGCCAATAGAAACTGGTCTGGAAATTGGCAAACAGGCTTTCGTCGTTTGGGTTATTCGGATCATCGAAAAGGCCGTAATCGGCTTGCGCCTGGCCATTCGAATCGACGAACGCTTTATTGCCAAGACTGACATAAAAAAGGTGGGCGATTTCCGAGCTTTGCGTGTCCACGTTATAACCGCAATCGGTGCCGCTGTAACCAGAGTTGCAACCGGGAGAACCCAGGTCATGGATACTGGGCAAGCGCCAATTGTCGTAACTCACGTTACGAACGGTGTCATGGTAGACCAAGCCCTCGGTCCATGCCGTCGCGTCTTGCCAGTTCATGGCGCCGTCGCCATCAAAACCACTGGTCTTGGCGTAATTGGCATCTGCCAGCCAGGTGACGTTTTGCACGCTGTCGTATATCAGGCCGCCGCCGCGGTCGAACAACTGCGCTTGCGCGCTTCCGGCCGCTAACGTGCCGAGCGCGGACAAAGCGGCGCATAAAATTTTACGTTTCATCATTTTCTCCAAAAAATAGTTCTTGAACGGATGCAAATACTCGGTAACCTGACTAACGGCTCCAAGGCTGGGCGCATTATCGGAAGGGGGATACAGACTGGGAACCCTACCGGAGTAGGGTGTTGGAAATACAAGGAGGTTTGTTAAGATGTAATTATTTTATATGTTTTGAACCGGTCTGATTTAGTTCTGAGCCAACAGCCGAAAAATCGGTCGGCGCCGGCAATCGACTAATATGTCAACACTAACCTGGACACATAGTTGGGCGGCTTGATACCGCAACCCTGCGTTAGGCATATCTTCACGCTCCTATGCCCTGCGTTTCCTTATCTCGGAGCGGTGGAGAATCAAAAATGGCACAAAAACTTCTGACAGTAACTCTTTTGTTGATGCTATCCGGTTGCGCAACAACCGCAAATAACACTTCCGCTCAAGGAAGCAACAAAGCTGAGGGCAAAATATCTATGGCTATTGGCCGTGAAATTGGCAACTTCAAAATCACCAATTCACAGGCAACAGAAGCACCCGCTGGTTATAACGGCATGCAATACACCGTTAAAACGACTGATGGCGCCACCTTTAAATGTGAAATTTTAGAACCGTCCGGGTTGGGTAAAGTCGCGACGTGGGGTATGGCAAGCGGAGCAGACGCTATGTGCACGGATTTCACCAAGGGATCAAGCGACATAGGAAAAACCAACAATGCAAGCTGCAATGCGTTACTAAAAGCCGCCGGCAAATGCTGAAGTAATGCCCAACTCTTCGGTCAACCGGACGTCCGGCAAGTTGCGTTTACCGGTCCCCTCCAACGTTAGCCATTTACCAAACGGAGAACCTAATGGGTCAGCGATTTGCCGAACTATCCGAAAAGCATATTCAGTTTATGGTCGAACAACGAATTTTCTTCGTTGGGACAGCTACAGCAGACAGCCGTGTGAATATTTCTCCGAAGGGCATGGACTCGCTGAAAGTTTTAAGCAGCAACCGTGTCGTCTGGCTGAATGTTACCGGAAGCAGCAATGAAACTTCCGCCCATGTGCAACAGGCCCCCCGAATGACCATAATGTTTTGCGCCTTTGATGGTCAGCCGCTAATCCTGCGCCTTTACGGTGTCGCAAAAGTCGTTCACAAGAACGATGCTGATTGGGCTAATTTGTTCTCTTTATTTAAACCCCTGCCAGGTGCTCGACAGATATTTGACGTTACGCTCGACCTTGTGCAAACGTCTTGTGGAATGTCCATACCATATTACAGCTATGATGGAGAGCGAAAATTGCTTAGTGACTGGGCCGCAAAAATAGGCGAGGAAGGCTTGAAGCATTACTGGGAAGAAAAAAACCAAATGAGCATCGATGGAATTCCCACCAATATTGCCGCAAAAAATGGCTAACCCTAAGCTCAGCGGGACTGGCAAAAGCGCGCAGCCCCTTAGCCCCAGGTTGAGCGAATTCCTCGCATCCCGTATCCACTAGATCTCACTGATTTTGACTGACAAGAAGTCTGCTCAAAGTCAACAACGTCCCAGCGTTTTTTACGCAGTGATGATGGGTAGCGGGAATGTTAAAACCGTGTGTTATCGAACGGGTGTAAGTATTCGGTAACCCGACTAACGGCTCCACGGCTTGGCGGCATTATCGGAAGACGAATACAGACAGAGAACTCCTACCGAAGTAGGGCGTTAGGACGCCCAGGCAGTTTGTTAAGATGCAATTATTTTGCATGTTTTGCGCGCGTCTGATTAGGCTCTATGTCTACAGCCGTAAAACCGGCCCTATGCCGGCTATCGACGATAACGAGGGATTATTTGCGTGATAAATAGGACTAGCGCGCTGGTGTTAGACGATCATCCGTTGTCGGCCAGCGGCATCGCGGACTTTTTGCTTTCCCATTGCGGGTTTGGCGCGGCGCGGTCGGTGTCTGACGTCGCCGAGTTTTGGACGGCCTTGGACCTTGCCGATCCGCCGACTTTGGCCGTGGTGGATTTCTGGTTACCCGACGGCGCGTCACTAGGCTTGCTGGCGGAGTTAAAGCTGCGCAGCCCATCGACAAGACTATTGGTCATTAGCGCCGACGACGACGCTGCGGTGCTAGACAAGGTAAGGCTAGCGGGGGCCGACGGCTTTTTGCATAAACAGGAGTCGCCGGAGGTTTTCGGCCGGGCCGTGGCCGCACTGTTGCAGGGCGACAGTTGGTTTCAGGGCGGCGTAAAGTTCGGCGGGCGCGAGTTTCCGAATAAGGACTTGCCGGTCACCGCCGCTGAACTGGGCCTGACCGTCCGCCAGGGTCAGGTACTGGCAATGATGTTAAAGGGCTTACCCAATAAACGCATCGCCTTGAACTTGTCGCTATCGGAACAAACCGTCAAGGAGCACATGACCGGTATTCTGGAGCGGTTGGGCGATCCGTAACCGGATCGAGGTGATTACCAAGCTGCGCGGCAGAAGATTGGAATAGCGAAATGGAAAAATTTTTTTCTAGTCCCCGCCAAGACGGGGCGGTTTGCTTCTCGGACATAAGTCCGAACGGTCAACTGCGCCTACTGGACTTGAGTTACGGGCGTATCGTCTTCGGTTTTGGCTTGATCCCCGTGGTCGCGACACCGTTTATTGTTTGGCTGCATCAAATCGACCGGGACGCTCGCGCCTTTTGGGTTTGGGCCAGTGTTTTTACACTGGTGGCACTGGTCATCCGTCTGCTGTTTCGCCGCTATCGGCGCGATTGTACGCAATACGGCGCCGAACGGGCGATGCGTTATTGGCTACCCAAGGTACATGCTCTGGCAGTACTGTACGGATTCAGCCTGTCGGTACCGGTGATGATTATGTGCAGCGGAAACTATCCCTTCGAGTTTGCGATGCTGTTTCTGGTGACCAGCGCTTCGATCATGGCCGGCAATGCCACCCACCAATCGCCGATGTTGAGTTGTTTTCAACGCTTTTTCGCGACCGGCTGGGGCACTACCACGTTGCTGATGCCTTGGGTATTTCCTGTTCATTGGCCATATGTGATGCCGTTGACGGCTCTTTTCATCTTGTCGATTTACAAACATGCCGTGTTGGTACACCGATTTTTTCTGCAACAGATTTTGCTGGAAGAGGGTTATCGGAAAGCCAAGGAACAAGCGGAAGAAGCTCTGCGCGCCAAAAACCAATTCCTCACCACCGCCAGCCACGACTTGCGCCAGCCGGTGCACGCGATGGGCTTTTTGATCGAATCCATTTCCCGGCGCAACCGGGATTTACTGTTGGGCTCAGCCTTGCAGGATTTGCGGCAAAGCGTGCAGTCGGTGACGCAGATGTTCAACTCGCTATTGGATTTATCCAGAATCGAGCTGGGTGCCCAGCCGGTTAATCTGCAAACCGTGGCGCTGGACCCGCTGATGAATGACGTCGCCACGCTGTTTCGGGAAGAAGCCCGCTCTCGGCAAATCGATCTCAGAGTGCGGTTGAGCGGTGGTCGAGCGCTAGTCACCGCCGACGTTATGTTACTGCGCCAGTCCATGATCAACCTGATGCAAAATGCGTTGCGCTATACCCAAAGCGGCGGGGTGCTGATGGCCGCCAGACGCCGGGGCGGCGATTGGCAGTTCGAGGTATGGGACACTGGAGTCGGCATTGCGGAAGACGATCAGCAACGCATCTATTCGCCGTTCTTCCGCCCCGAGCACGCCTGGCGTATCGATAATGCCGGCCACGGCTTGGGCTTGGCCGTGGTGGCGCGTTGCGCGGATTTGATGGGCGCCAGCCAGGGCTTGAGCTCGCGGGAGGGTCGCGGCTCGCGGTTCTGGTTGCGGCTGCCCTCAGCCCAAATCGAGGAGCCGCAGACGGCAGTCCGCGAGCGGACTTTCTCACCGGTCGGCCACGGCGAAACGCTGAGCGGTCGCTGCCTGGTGATCGACGACGAACCGCAAGTGCGCAAGGCCTGGCAAGCCTTGTTGAACGCCTGGGGCGTGGAAACGGCTTGCGCCGCGTCCGCCAACGACGCATTTGCCTTGCTCGATGCCGGCTTCGAACCGCAGGCCATCTTTTGCGACCAGCGTCTGCGCTCCGGCGAAAGCGGCTTCGAGTTGTTGCAGGCCTTGCTGGAACGCTGCCCGGACGCCGCCGGGGCGATGATCAGCGGCGAATTCGATTCGCCGGCCCTGGCGCAAGCCGAGCAGGAAGGTTATCTGGTGTTGCACAAGCCGTTGGACCCCGAGGCCTTATACACCTTGCTGTGTCGGCTATTGCCGGTGACCTACAACGACTACTCGTAAGAGGCCGGAGCAAGCCCTAACAAATGGCGCCTATTTTGCTAGGTGCGATAGATACTCACCCTAAAATCCGGAGTTTGCGATGAATATTTCTACTATAGGACCCAGTCTTGCCGCCGCCCGAGCAGTAAGCGGAAAAACTTTGCCGTCTCCGCCAATCGGTAAAGTTGACGAGGTAGCCGATCAAAGCCAAGCGTCACGGACCGTCGATATGCGCCAAGTCTCGCTCAATGAAATCAACGCGTTGATCAAATCCGGCGTGGACGGTTTGCTGGACATCGTGCCCTACATGCCAACCGCCACCATCAACCAATCCGGCGCACCGGATGCCGGCGACGTGAAGGTGGATTATTTAGGCCAGATCGAGGGACTGATCGAATTCCAGAAAAGCCGTAACGAAGAAACCGCCTTTCTGGAACGCGTGTTGAGCAACGTTAAACGTATCGACGGCATGGCCTTGCCGCCGAAACTGGATGTGATGGTTTGAGCAGGTCTTGGCTTAGCCATCAAAACCTTGCTAACCCGGTTTTAATCGGCAATCGAATTATCTTAGTCACGGCCCTTGACCCTGACGCAACGTCACGCTCTATGCTAGCGGCACGCATAAGGAAGGAGCTATACCATGTTGCTTAAAGTGGGCGATCTCGCCAAACGTTGCGGGCTGACGGTCCGTACCCTGCACCACTACGACAGCATCGGTTTGCTTAAGCCTTCCGCGCGTTTCGATAGCGGCTACCGGCTGTATAACCGGACCGACATTTCCAGATTGCATCAAATTCAAGCCTTACGGCGGTCCTGTTCGGTGCGCTTGAATATCTGGGAAGCGGTTTTGGCTTGCTTCTGTTTGGGCGCATTCCAAGCACTCGCATCTCCATCCCTTTGAAGATTTCCGGTGCACTGGTACTGACCAGTCTGACATTGCTAACCATCACCTATCTGGCGGGTTATAGAGGTCTGATTCAACGCCCCGCCGAAATTGTGTTGTTCGGTTGGCTGACGCTGGCAAGCGCTGTGCAATTGGCCAGCGCCTACCTTGGCCGAAATGAAATCGTGAAGGGACCTAAGTAAATGGCACAAACTTGACTCAAGCAAGGAGTTTTCCATGAGTATTTCAAACGTAGGGCAGCGTTTTACCGCCGTAAACCTGCAAAGCGGAAAAAATGTCCCGCATCCAACTGTCGGCAACACAAGCAATGCAACCGACATCAAAACAAAACTACCCGGAACGGTCGATACCGAAGCCGATAAAACCAATAAACGCTTACAAGCTCTACAAGAGGGATTGAAACAGCTCGAATCGATGCCCAGCCCCAAGCGGACTACAAAACAAAACTCAGCCAATCGAGTAGGATTCTTGCAACGGCGCTTAGAAGCTTTGAAGATGCTGCTGCTTCATGCTTTCCCGGAGCAGGCAAAATCGCTCGCGTGGGAACTTAAAAGTATTGCCGGCGAACTATCGTCCGCAGCACAATCACTTGGAGGTAGTGCCGGAGGTTCCGGCCAGGGAGCGCGGATTGATGCCGAAAATACCAGTACGGTCGAAACGCTCCCGCCGGTGCAACAGAAGGCATGACAACGAATGCTAGCGCTGAAACGGATGCAATTGAGGTTGCAGCCCGGAATGCCTCCCCCTTAAATCTCGGCGGACAAATTAGCGACGCGAAGCAGAAGCCGGAATCCAAACTCGATACTACATCAAGCACTACTGACGCTTCCGTAACCGATAGCTCTCGGAACGACGCCGACTCGGATGAGATTGATGCAGGAATATTGCGTGGCTTGGTCATTGATGCCAAAAAGATGCTTAAAGAGGTCATCGATATGCTAAAACCGAAGCTCGCTGAAGCGGGTAAAGAAGCTAAAAAAGACCTGTTTGACGCGGAAAAAAAACTATCGGAAGTTGATAGTTCATTGCAAGAAAACGCATCTGCCAATGTTTACACCGGCTTGGGCGGGCTTTCATTAGATGCCGGAAGCTTGAGCTCGGATGCGGTTAGTGGATTAATTGTGAACGTGCTGGCTTAGTCCTCAGGGACTTTCACGCCATCGGTACCTCAATCCGCAATTGACCGGCGACAGATAGCCGTTGGCGGAATGAAGCCGCTCTCGGTTGTAAAACACTAAAATATATTCAAAGTGGGGTGGTTCACCTTACAGGAAGTCGATAAACGACACAGATACCGAAAGTAATGCATTTTCATAAAGCTGATCGATAGCGCTAATGTTTGCCAACGGCCTGCTGTAGACGTCGAGCGAATTCGTCGGATTTGCTGTCAGACGGTAGCGAGTCCGGTAAATAAATTTTGGCGTTCCAAATACTGTCGTCATCCGCCTCTTTACTCATGCATTGCTTTTGCCATCCGCTTTGGTGACGCATCGGCGCTGATAACCGTTGGGAAGCGTATAGGTTTCCGTTTCTTCTGATGGCCTGCTATCCGGCGCCTTAAGGTTTTCCGGGTTAACTGCCAATTTGCGGCGATCAAGTTTCTGTTCCCCGTCATGCTCTGCCGATTCTCGGGCGACTTGACGCATATCGTTTAACACCTTGGATAGATCGAGCTTGGGAGGCTCCGGATAGGGGGGGGGCGACTGTCAACTGCGCCGGCAACCGGTCCGCCGATTTGCTCAGTCGAAATATATCAGGCAGAAGACAAACCAGCGCTGCTGCTCTGTTTTAATCATCGGAACCAGCTATGGCGATTTTCTCCGCTTTCTAAAAATGATAAGTTGGCCTTGTAACGTAACGCTAATATACGAGTTTGTATTGGAAGAGACTTTGACTGGGCAAAAAAACCGACCACCCTACCTGGCTATTTGGGTTGTGAGTTCACACCGATGAACGCCTGATCGTTTCGGACATCACATTTGAGCAAATAGGTTTGGCCTGCTTGTAGTGTTAGCGTTTTCCTAGGTCTATGGCTCGAAAACCCTTTAAAGCAATAAACTTGAATTTCATACTCTCCAGGCAAGACATGAATTTCGCTGGGATAGTCTGTAAAACCCGGCAACCCAAATTCCTTCTGTTCGCCTGAGCCGTTGGGGCCTATCTTCGTATAGCCGATGATGGTCGAATGATAGACATCAGCAAAAGGAGGGCCCACAACACTTTGGATCACCGCAATGTCGGCTGCTCCCAAACTGTCACCCGGATATTGTTTTGCCGGTGTCATAAAACCACACGAACAGAGCATGGACGTGGCAATAATTGTAATAACATTTTTCATGGATTGACCTTCAAAACCGCCATAAAAAGACGCGTCCCGCTTGAGTATAATGTTGGACGAAGCCGCTAACACGGAGAAAAACCCCGGGACAATAGGGTGTGTTAGCGTCAGCGTTGAACTGACAATTACGCGGGGGAGCGAAGGCACGATGCTTCAAGTTACTTGGCTCCATGGGCTCGGGCGAGCGACGCCATTTGAGTTTGTGCGTCAGATCCCTCCGCCAGAAGGCCTTGCACTACCGATTGCTGATTCGGTATTGGTTGGTTCTGACTGACCTTCCACTTGCCTTGCATGCGTTTGATTTTGAGTTCGATGCCAACGATGTTCCCGAGCAAGCTCTCGGTGAACTCGCTGGGTGCATCTGTAACGCGCCATGGGTGAGGTTGCGAGGCCTCGTGCTGATCGGTCAGTTTTGTGATGATTTGCAGTACCTGCTGCGGATCCTGAATTGCCACTAGCGTGCAACTGGCATGAACGACCGCGTAGTTCCAGGTCGGGACGACCTTGCCTGCATCACGTTTTGTGGTGTACCAGTTCGGTGAAATGTAGGTCGACGGGCCTTGAAAGACAACGAGCAGTTCTTGATCTGCGGGCAACAGCCACAAAGGATTGTTTCTGGCGACATGTCCGACAAGTTTGCCCAAAGTGTCTGGCCCGCCCTCATACATCAGCGGAATGTGATCTGCCACCAAGCCCGAAGGTCCGTTGCAAACGACGGATGCCAGGGGAAACTGTTCTATCAGGTTGATGATTTCCGGGAGTCTGTCTTCTTGGAAATGTGTTGGGCAGTACATATGGTTTTGAAAGAGCTTAACGTGGAGCTAAGGGACTACGCGGGTTTGCACAGTCCCGCTTTAGCGCAGGGATGGTCGAAGTCTCTAACGCGGAGAAGAACCCCGGCGCCTAGTTGTTTATAACATATAAACTCATACCCTCAATCCGATGGAGTATTCCACAACGAATCATGAGGTAATTATCTTTTTAATCAAGTTCATAGCGCATTGCTTATTTCCTTCATCACCCAAACAATTAAATTACATATACCTCAGGTTAGTCCCATACCCACTTTATAATTGAGCAATCGCTGTAAAATACCTCACACCTTTGGTAGCCTTTTTCATTGCATTTTGCCAATGCTTTCCTTTCGGCTGCCGCTGAGGTGTCAAACGCGTTATCACCTTCAGTATGTTTTTGCGTAGCCCACAATATTTGACCTTCGGCCCCAGCAAGAGCAAGACAAGAGCCTGAAATAGTTGCTTGTACTTGGCACTGTTTGCCGCCGTCATTTTCACATTCACTCATGGCGAAATCTATCGCCTCCTGTTTGGTTTTTTGCCCCATTGCGATGCCGATATTTTTACTTTCTTTATAGTTTGCAATCAGCATTTTTGAATCCCACACCAATGCGCCCCAAACGTTTTCTGCGTGACCTTTTACACGAGGTGTATTTGATGAAGGCGGTAGAGGATATGAGCTACTTGATGATGAACCCGAGCCAGATTCTTGCCCTTCAATCTCTCCTGTACTATTTGATACGCAATCGTAAGCAAATGATGGTCCTTCTGGATGATAGCCTGGAGAGCAAAATGATTGGTCGATTGGCTCATAAGCTTCAACATAAGATATTTTGCCAAAAATCAATAATGTAATTAAAAATAGTAAATAAAAATTATTCATCCTGTTAATCCTAAAATTAGTCTCGTAAAATCCACTTTTTATGTTAAATGGATACAATCAATGATCTGCTCTCCAGTAGACTTTCTGATTACATACCCATCAAATACTTTTCCCTGTCCACCCTGCAAATTGCCATATACTTTGACTTTCTCACCAACAGAAAGCTCTAATTTTTTATTGTCTGACAACTTGGCCCCGATGTGATTGAGCCGGAAGTATCCGTTAGGATAAATCCACTTTCATCAAGTTGCGTGATATTTCCTTCGATTGTACTTACCGGGTTATGGATTGCGCGTTACCGCGTTGTCCACTTCCACGCATACCAGATAATTAAAACCATACTCGCAACTTCGTTTGTTGCGAAAAATATATAGGAGGCACTCGTGTTTCCACCGCCTATAACCCACAGAATAGTTGTTGCGCCTGCAATGATATTTGCCCAACGATTTGCTCTGTGTTTCAGTAGCCGAGATAGAACAATCATCGCAATCGGAATCTCCAACAGTATTGAGAATACCAACAACAATCCTTGAGCGGGTTTCATCGCTATCATTTCCTCTAATGTACCAGGATTCAGACAGCCTACAATATCCGCAAACACCATGTTAAACATCACGAATATCCATAGTGTTGAAAGCCTTACCTTCATCTCTTCCATAACAGCTTCCTTTATCATATAGATGACTAACGTTCGTCATAAGGTGTGCGCTTTAGCGCGTCCCAGTTGAAGACGGGTTAAGCATTGCTATTGTTAGTGGTCATTGGTTGCTGAAATCCGGAGGAACGCATTTCATCAAAGAGTTTATCCTCATCATACGTGCCACCGCCTGGCAAGCAGACATTGCCGTCAGGCGAGTGCATTCCAGGAGGGCATCGGCTGTCTATAGCATGAGCTAAAGATGCCCGGCAGACCGAAGCCAAGCAAGCAACCGATAGCCTAATAAATTTTACAAACAACAATAATTTGATAAATCACCTTTGTGCCTAACGTGGAACCAAGGGGCGCGCTCTTTTAGGCAGTCCCGCTTGGGCGTAGGGGTGGCATTATTTAAAAGAACTCTGAATAATGAAGCCGAAGTGAGGCGTCGGATTACTTACAATGATCTGCTCTCCAGTAGACTTTCTAATGACATACCCATCAAATATTTTTTCCTGACCACCTTGTAGGTTGCCATACACGCTCACTTTCTCATCAAGCGAAAGGTTCAATTTCTTATTATCCGGCAACTTTGCTCTAACAAAGATTGAGCCGGAATTGTCTGATAGAGTAAAACCGTTTTCATCCAGCTGGGTGACGGTTCCCTCGATTGTGCTTACTGGTGGCAATGCCAAATTCTTGACTGGTGTCGTGCTGGCACACCCGCTAATCATTAAAACAACAGCCAATAAAGATAGAAAGCTGGTTTTGGCATAGTTGGCATCCGCCAGCCAAGTGACGTTTTGTACGCTATCGTAGATCAGGCCGCCGCCGCGATTGAACAATTGCGCTTGTGCGCTACCGGCGCTCAGAATGCCAAGCGCCGCCAATGCACAACATAAAGTTTGACGTTTCATCGTGCTTCTCCAAAAATGGGCGTTTGATAAGGTACGAATGCATGGATGCCAAACGAATGACCCCGAGACTGGACGACATTATCCGAAGCGCGGCTTAGTAAGGGAACCCTACCGGAGTAGGGTGTCGGGACGCCGAGTCGATTTGTTAAGATGATGTTATCTTGCCGGTTTCGAGCGCGTCATATCAGCCTTCTAACCTGACAAACTGAAAAACTGAAAAACTGAAAAACGGTAAAGCGTTTACCATCAACAACATGGGAGTTCTGCGTGACATACTCGGCTAGCGCGTTGGTTATCGACGACCATCCTATGGTGGCGCGCGGCATTGCGAACTTTTTGCTATCGCATTGCGGCTTTTATCTGGCTAGACCGGTGACTAACATTTCTGAATTTTGGGATGCCCTGGATACGGCCGCACCACCGTCGCTGGCCGTGGTGGATTTCTGGTTGCCGGAGGGGGCATCACTTAGCTTGCTGGTGGAGTTGAAGCTGCGTTGCCCATCGACAAGACTATTGGTCATCAGCGCCGACGACAATGCTGCGGTGCTGGACAAGGTAGGGATCGCGGGGGCCGACGGTTTTCTGCATAAACAGGAGTCGCCTGACGTTTTCGGCCGGGCGGTGGCCGCGCTGTTGCGGGGCGACACTTGGTTTCATGGCGGCACACAGTTCGCCGGGCGCGAGTTTCCGAATAAGGAATTGCCGGTCACCGCCGCCGAACTCGGCCTGACCGCCCGCCAGGGTCAGGTACTGGCAATGATGTTAAAGGGCTTACCCAATAAACGTATCGCCCTGAATTTGTCGCTATCCGAACAAACCGTCAAGGAGCATGTGACCGGGATTCTGGAAAGATTGGGGGCGCGCAACCGGATCGAAGTCATCACGATGCTGCGCGGCAGGAGGCTGGAATGAGGGCTGCACCGAAGTTGTCATTCGCCGATGTCGGCGCGGATGGCCAGGCCCGGCTGCTGGATATGGCATACAACCGACTGGTGTATGGCATCGGCTTGCTGCCAATTTCCGGCGTTGCGTTCGGCTATTGGCAATACAGCTTGGGATTGAACCCGGAAGGTTATTGGCTTTGGACCTTGTCTTACCTGCTAGCCGGCGTGGCCGTAAGGCAGCAAAATGCCACCTACCGCCAGGATCGGGCACGCTTGCCAAGCGAGCAAGCACTCGACAAATGGCTGCCTATCGTCTATCGAACCGCGACGTTGCACGGATTTGGCTTGGCCGCCACCGGTGTTATTACCGCTGGAAGAGTGCCTTTTGAGTTCACGTTGCTGCAAGCCGTGATACTGACAACTATCGTCGCGGCAAACGCCTCGCAAATGTCGCCGGTCTTGGCAGCGTTTCGCCGCTTTGCGTTGGCCGCCTGGGTACCATGCATGATGATTGCGCCGTGGGCATTTCCCGACCACTGGCTTTTGGTGCTGCCGCTGTCGGGGGTAATGCTCTGGACGCTGGATCGCCAAGCCCTGGTTTCGCACGGATTTTTTTTGCACCAAATCAAACTGGAAGAAGATAGTGTCCGTCTGGCCGAAGACTCCCGGCGCGCCAAAGAAGAGGCCGAAGCGGCGCTCCGCGCCAAAAACCAGTTTCTAACCACCGCCAGCCACGACCTACGCCAGCCGGTGCATGCCATGGGTTTCCTGATCGAATCCATTTCCCGACGCAATCGGGAGCCGGCGCTGCAACCGGCCTTGCAAGACCTGAAACAAAGCGTGCAATCGATTACGCAGATGTTCAATTCGCTGCTGGATTTGTCCAGAATCGAGCTGGGCGCCCAGCCGGTCAATATGCAAACCGTGGCGCTCGATCCGCTGATGAACGATGTCGTGACTCTGTTTCGGGAAGAGGCCCGCTCTCGGCAAATCGATCTCAGAGTGCGGCTAAGCGGCAGCCAAGCACTAGTCACCGCCGATGCCATGTTGCTGCGCCAGTCCATGATCAACCTGATGCAAAATGCCTTGCGCTATACCCAACGCGGCGGCGTGCTGATGGCAGCCAGACGCCGGGGCCGCGATTGGCAATTTGAGGTATGGGACACCGGCGTCGGCATTGCGGAAGAGGACCAGCAACGCATCTATTCGCCGTTCTTCCGACCGGAACATGCCTGGCGTATCGACAACGCCGGCCACGGCCTGGGTTTGGCTGTAGTGGCGCGTTGCGCGGATTTAATGGGCGCCAGTCAGGGTTTGATGTCGCGGGAAGGACACGGCTCACGCTTCTGGTTGCGATTGTCGGCTGCACAAGCCACCGAACGGCGATCGACCGCTCGCAATCAGACCGTGTTGCCGGTCGGGCATGGGGAAACCTTGAATGGCCGTTGCCTGATCATCGACGATGAACCGCAGGTACGCGACGCCTGGCAAGCCTTGTTGAGCTCCTGGGACGTGGAAGTGGCTTGCGCGGCATCGGCCAACGAAGCGCTTGCCTTACTTGATGCCGGTTTCATGCCTCACGCGATCTTTTGCGACCAGCGTCTGCGCTCCGGCGAGAGCGGCTTCGAGTTGTTGCAAGCCTTGCTGGAATGCTGCCCGGAAGCCGCTGGAGCGATGATCAGCGGCGAATTCGACTCGCCCGCTTTGGCGCAAGCCGAGCAGGAAGGTTACCTGGTTTTACATAAACCGTTGGATCCGGAGGAGCTCCACGCTCTGCTATGCCGACTATTACCTTCCGATCTGCCGACAAGTAAATGAAACGATCCTGCTGTAGCCATACCGGGTGGCTGTGATTGGTTTTCTCAACCCTGTTGGCCTGTGGGGTACTTGGTACTATGCCCAGATGCTATCCAACTTCGATGCCATGCGGCAGACCACCAGCGAATTGGGCACGTTCGGTACGCCTTTGGTGAACCAAGGCAATTACGGACTTTTCCTGCCGGTGGGCTTGATGCAATGGCTTGCGCTGGCCTGCCAGTACCGGATGCTCAACAAGAACCCAGTCTACGAGGCTTAGTGTAATTCTAAGCGCTACCTCCTGCATCCATGCAGTCAGTCGCCCCCATCCAATTAAGTATTGTAGGGTGGGCAGGCTGTTTTGCCCACCATTTGTCATTGCAACATACGTTTCACGTGGGCACATGCTATTTGTGCCCACCTACGAGACTAATTGGCTCATTTATTTATATTCCGACAGCATCAGTCCGTTGTAACGCTTGGTTAGGCACCATATTTCGCTTCAATCTGACGGACCACCGCTAAGATTCGACTTGGGTCGTAGACTCGTGAGCCCATGCTTGAATATAGAGCGCACGCGGGGGTTATGCGGTTGACTATGCCGAGATACTTCCTGAAGGCGATTGCCACTGGGAGGTCAACTTTTGCGATCATCACGGCGCGGCCAAGATTCTCCCTGGCTTCGCCGAGCAACAGCTCGAGTCCGCGAAACGTGTACTTGCTTGAGCGACACCTAATTTCCGTAAGATACATACCAAGCTGGTGTGTGACCACAATGAACTCGTCCGTAGAACGAAGTTTATGGCGTCGCTGCTTGCTAAGGAGTATTCGTACACTTTCAAGAAGGACGGCGGTAGTTTCCATTGACAATGGTCGAAGATGGTCATGGGAGGTATTGTTTTGAGTCATATTGGGACGGAAGTTTCATTATGGATGTTCTGAAGGAATAAACTGCAATATTACATTTTGGATTTCTTCTTCGTTGGCTATATTCAGTCTTGTAACGCCGACACCCATTATGTGAAGCAATAGAGCTAATGTCTAATTCTGTTCCTCGGATTGTGCCACCAGACTATTGAAATGAAAAACCCGACTATTTTTCAAACAGCCGGGCGCATGTTCAGGATGATTTATTTAACAATTCAGCTACTACACATATTGCTATGAGTAGCTTAGAAAAGTCGATCATCATCTCAAACTTTCGTGTTTTAAAATAAAACATCCTGTTTTCCTCAACACGTTACTGATTCAAGGAACCAGCACCTCCTGGGCTCCATGCCCACTACTGCAATCATTGCAGTAGGTTTAATCAAGACTCTCGAGGTTTTGTTGCATCATTTTGCAACCCACACACCTAATATTACCTAAACCCCGCAACACCGCTTAAATTTCTTACCGCTGCCGCACGAACACGGCGCATTTTTGCCTTGGTTGATTTGCTGGTTGGCTTTGCTGATCGATTTAACTACGCCGTCCAGATAAAACCAGCGGCCGCCTTGTTTGGTAAATTTGCTGATCTCACTCATGACATGCTCTTCGCCGTCTTGCAGGTAGTAGGCTTTAAATTCGACCAAGCCCTTGTTGTCTTTGACGCCGCCTTTTTTTACCATTTCGATGGCAAGTCGCTGCCATTCGACGGTTTCCTTGGAAAAATCAATCTCTTTGGGACGCCTGGCGATGTCCCAAGTCGCCAGCAAATACTCGACGTTGCGCAGCGCATACGCACTAAAACGCGAACGCATCAGCGCTTCGGCAGTCGAGGGTATTTCTGCTCCGCTATGAAATTGCCCGCAGCATTCTGAATACGCAAGCCCTGAACCGCACAAACAAGCTTCAGTACTCACAGTTAGCCCTCTAATGCGCGGCGCGCGGCTCGTTTTTTACGTAAGAACACCACTAGAAAAAACACGCCGACGACAAGTAATAAGCCACCGCCTGCGAGCGCCGACAACTCAATGGTTGAGAGTCCAAAAGGATTGCCGCCTACGGTAAACGGGATTTTTAATTTATCTTCTTCGGCTAACGCATCTTCACCGCCGACAATCAGCACCAGCACGTAATCGCCGTTTTTATCAATATCGGCCTGCGCTTCAACGACGCCACGCGGGTACAGCTTGGCGGGAAACTCGGCGATGGTGCGCAGCTCGGTAAAATCGTCCGGTTTGCTGCCGGTTTTTTGTACTTCAACCACGCGCACGCCAATCGGGGTTTTACGTATATCGCGATCAATTAAATCGGCGGCAAAAAAGGCTTTGCCGACGCCGGGAATATCTTGGCAGTAGGGCCGTAACAAGGCATCGCGGTCATTGCCGCCGGACGACTTTAAGTACGCACTAAAATGCACGGCATAAAAATCGTTGGTGATTAAACAGCCAACGCTATTGATGTCCTCAATTTGAGGTTTATCGTCAAACTTAAGCTTATCGCAGCCATGTAACAGGGTGCTGAACAGCAAAATTCCGCAAAGAGTGGCAATGGTATTTTTCATGATGTGCCTTGCTTGATTAGAGGGCGGCCTTAACTATTAAGGCGCTTTGATGGTAAATTGAAATTTACCGGTGACGATGTGGGTATCGATAGAAACGACCCGGTAGCGCACGGTATAAACGCCCGGCGGTAACGGCTGCACGGTACAGTACAAATGCGCAGGATTAAATGTTTCTTGCGCGACATCTTTGTTGTCGACGCGTTTGCCGGTGCTATCAATGACGGCCAGCGCCATAAATTCACTGCCGACCTTGTCATCAAACCAGACATCTATTTGCTTGGGCGCTTCGGTCAGCTCGACTTCTTTGGCCGGTTGCGAGCGCACTAAAATGGCGTGTGCCCAGCTTTGCGCTGGCAACATCATCGCTAAAAACACTGCGAAACAAACCGCTACTCTGTAGTTTTTATTATTTTTATAGTGAGTCATGATGTCTAAAGGTTAAGCCGATTGTTCAAATGATTGCGGTGGTCATTATATAACTGATGCTTTTTTACCGGGCAGTAAAACTTAGCCTACTCAAAAACCGCAATCGCCAGCTGGCTGCGTTGCTTGGGTTGCTTTTCTGTCCAGAGCGCCAAATAACCGCTTGAGGTGCTGACTACTCTTGGATGGGTTGCAATCACATTGGTCTTTGATAAGGATTCTGTGCTTGCCCAAGTGCTGCCGCCATCTTGCGATTGCGCAGATGCGATGCTGGAGCCGTCCGGGCCCAATTCATCCCAAATTGCCAGGACATGTTTGTTATCAAGCGCAGCAATGTCACCGTGCAAAGCATGATTGCCCAAGGGCTGGGGCTTTGTCCAAGTCTTGCCGTTGTTATCGGAACGCAGATGATACAGGCCAGGATTCGCTTCAGCGCCGGTCCAGACCACGGCATTGAGTTGCTCATCGCCAGCTTGCACCAGCCCACCGCCAATATGCGGGCAGCCTTCAAACTGCCAATTAAAGTCGCCGACCATGCTGACCGGTTGCCAACTTGCGCCTTGATCCGATGAACGTATTAACGCCATGTCACGCGGCTTCATGTCTCGATACAGCACATTGAGTTCACCGCTTGGCGACACTTTTATGGTATTCCAGCAGCAGGAACAGGTACCGTCATCCAAGCGCTGAGTGGGTTGCCACTGCACGCCGCCATCAATGGAACGGGCATAACGTAAGCTTTGGTAGCCATTTTCTTCCGGATCTTCCAGCCAGACTGCATGAAAATTGCCTTGCCGGTCGACGGCCAAATCGATGTGGGCCTGATCCCCGGCATTGTTTACGGCAGGGTTAGCGCCTACTTGCCAAGTGTTGCCGCCATCGTGCGAATACACGCTAACCATCGGCCCCATGCCGGGGAATTCAACGCGTGCTTGCCATATCGCCAATAAATTATTGCCGCTGACGGCCAGTTGTACATCATTGCCACGCACTGCGTCAGTCGGTGCGGGGACAGATCCGCTAATTTCAATAGGCTTAGACCAATGTTTACCGGAATCTTCGGAGCGAATATAGCGAACCACGCGCGCCTTGCTGTCGGCTTTTTCTGACCCGGCAAATAACACATGCACCACATCGTCATGCACATAAACATCAAACGAATTGATCTCAAATAAACCTAACGACAAGGTTTGATAAGACGGCTGCAAAGCTGATTTATGAATGGCCAGTCGATTAGCACAGCTGCTCACAAACAGCGTACACACTAAAATAAGCGCCAATCTGGCAATAAGACTGTGCTGCAAAATTTGTTTGAATTGCATAATAAAAATCCCCAACCCAAGCCAGTTAAAAACGCCTAGCCGGTAGTGTTAACACAATGATTGATGCCTTAAAGCATACCTTGCTTTACCCCCTGCCCACCAGCGCCCATGTAATCATTTAATGACAATACAGAAGTGCAAAGCATCCATTCAGCAAGCCTTCATCTAGGTATTTCTACACTTAAAAATAAGCAGATTGGCGACAACAATGCCATTTTGCTTAGCAAATAGCGGTATCATTACCTAGTCAGAACATTAACAACGACCCTATTTTTAAGTTTACTGCTTAACACCGGGGAACGATTCGAAGAGGATGCTTATGAGCAACACAAAACTACGCTGGGGTATTTTAGGCGCGGCACGCGTTAATGAACGCCTGCTGCCGGCCATCGTCGAGGCAAGTAATGCCGAGTTGGTGGCTATTGCCAGCCGCAGACCCGGCGCTGCCGCACAAACGTTGGCTCAATATGCCCCGCAGCAGCAAGATGTGCGCACTTATGACCATCTTGAAAGCCTGCTCACCGATAGTGAAATTGATGCTGTGTATCTACCTATGGCTAATCATGAACACGCCGAGTGGGCCTTACGCGCCATCGAACATGGCAAGCATGTGTTAATCGAAAAGCCGATGGCGCTGACCCTGGAAGATATTGAAGCCATCGAAGCCGCCGCACAACGGCACAACGTCACCGTTATGGAAGGCTTTATGTACCGGTTTCACCCGCAACATGCGCGGGTAAAAGAGTTGCTCGATCAAGGACTGATCGGCGACATTCGCTCGGTACGCGCCAGCTACTCGTTTATGATGCGCCCGGCACGGATGTATCGCTTAACTGAAAGCGTAGAACGCGGCGGTGGCGCCATGTGGGACATTGGCTGTTATGCCATCCATTCCGCCCGGATGTTTTTTGAACAACTGCCGATTGCCGTTACCGCTATCTCCAGTTATGTAGAAAGCGGCGCCGACACCACCACCAGCGGCGTACTTGATTTCGGTGAAGGTAAATTCGCCCACTTTGATTTCAGCTTTGAACGCGCGCGCCGTTGTGAATATGAAATTATCGGTACCCGCGGCGGCATTAAATGCGAGACTGTTTGGCAATTACCGGGCGATGTACCGGTCATTTCCTGGTGGACCGAAGACGGCCGTCAATCTGAAGAACGCCTGCCCGCCGCCAACCACTTTAATCTGGAAATTGAACATTTCAGCGATTGCGTATTAAACGGCACCGCGCCGGCACTGTCATTTGAAGATGCCAAAGCCAACTGCCAAATCATCGTCGCCGCCTTACAGTCTGCTGCACAGGGCCGGGTTATTCGTTTAGGTAAATAATTTCTATAAGGTAATACGCAAGCTGGCAATCATGTTAATGCCAGCTGCGTCGATACCGGAGCCATCTGACCATACTCCGTTCGGATTAATAAAAGAGTCCGCTGTATTGCTAGCATTTGCTGACATCCAACGCGCTAAGCCTCCCTGGACGGCTTAAACTTTAGACCATGTCCTTGCACAGCTAATACACCCTAAATATTGGGTATTGACCTTTTCCGCCGCTTGCCGGCACACATCAAGCCCGCCAAAGCCGGTCCCATCAGCAAAAATGCCGAAGGCAACGGTACAGTGGTAACCGGCACGGATAATGTGATGGCCGACAAGGCATTGCCGTCGGCATCGGCTAAGGCATTGAGATCAAGCTGCAATAAACTGGTACCGACATTTAGCACATCGAAAGTGACTGTCGCCAAGTTAAAGCCTGGTGCTTGCAGCGTGTTTAGATCTTCAGCGGCATCGCCGGACAGTTCAAACAGATTAACAACGCCAACACCCGTTAGTTCGGCGATGGTTGTTGAACCTAGGTTTGCTAAATCCAGTTGATTACCCAGCACCGCATCACCAAATGCCACACCGGCAAACGCCAAATAACTGGGATCAAAACTTAAATTAACATCGTAGCCACCCAAAGATGGCGCCGTGCCTGAAGCTAATCCTGAAATGCCAATATCGACATTGACGGAATTGCCGGTTTGGCTGATCCGGGTAATGCTCAGAAAGAGGCTGGCAGGATTAAAATTGGTAACAACGCTTGCTTGCGCGATACCGGTCAACATTAGCAACACAGCCAATAGTAATAATTTGATTTTGTTTGTGATCATTTTTTAAAGTCTCTCAACAATATGATTTATGAACTACACAGCACAACGCGGCCTGGTACATAACAAGGTCTGCTTACGCGCATCCAGGGCATTAATCACCCCATTTTTGTCCAGATCTTTAGGATCACTGACCCCGGATGCCGGTTTGTTTCTGGCTGCGATGACTTGATTAACGTCCAGCTGATCGACATCGCGGTCGCCATCTATATCGCCAAGCACCGTAATGTTTTCACAAGAATCAGGGACGTGGTTGCTGTTGGTGTCGCCGCTTAGGCGTTGCTGAATGTCCAGTACATCGGAGCGTTTGTTGCTATTACAGTCAGGGAAAATGTTCAGGTAATACACATCCTGTTCACCGTTAAAGGTGCCGGTATAAGCGATATGAGCGCCATTGGCATCAGACAACATCTGGGTATAGTCGCCGATTTTATCTGCCGGTCTTTCTTCACCATTGATAAAGCTATAAGGCAGATGGGTATTGAAGAGAGGGGTTACCGCCTGGTTTTTACTCCAAGTCAGCCCGCCGTCCCAGGAATAGGTGTAGTAAAGCTGTGAAAAACGATACGGCGCAACGCCGGTGCCGTTACGGGTATCGTACCAAACCGCATCGATACGGGAATTGGGCGCCACACTCAGCATTGGAAACCACTGAAATGAACTGGCGCTCGGGTTGTCGTCATTAAGTCGAATTGGCGTAGACCAAGTGTCGCCACCGTCGGTACTACGCACGAAATTGACGTTTAACGGATCGTTACCGGGTAGCCAGTCATAGGGCACCACGTGCGCCAGCATGTAAATATTGCCGCGCATCGGCCCGACTGATTGGTCGGCTGCTATTTGTACGTCGCCATCGCCGCCCAACGGATTTGGCAGCTGCAATTGCTCAGAAAGCATCATCACCGAATTACCGCCCATATCGATTTTTTGGGCGGAAAAAGTGGGCGATGTCTCCGGATCCTTGGCGTTGCCGGACTTTAAGAAATAATGCCCGCGTCGTACAACACCCAGCGCATTGATAGATAAAAATGATTCATCTATCCCGGAAAGATAAACGTCACCTTCAGGGCCAATCGCGATTCTGCCAAAACCAAAATTGGCAATCGGTAATGCCGCGTCCGGCTCCTGATAACTAATACCGCCATCCGTCGAACGAATGAAATACTTGGGTACATAATTGGGATCAGGATTAGGGAAACTGGTGCGCCGCCAAGTGCTGTAGATAATGCCGTCACTAGGTCCACCGGTTTTATCGATGGCGAGCCAGTTCTTGTCACCATTAAACTGAAACACGGGTTCCGACCAGTTGATGCCGCCATCGCTGGATTTGAATACCGACGTCCGGTCTTCACCGCCTAATCCTAATGATTGGTAATAAAAATTGCCGTCGGCATCGACATCCAATACCGGATCGGTTCGGGTTTGCCCTGGTAATGCTGGGAGTCTGGTGTTACTCCAGCTCACGCCAGAATCAAAACTAACGCCAACTCCGCCGTGTTTCACTGCTGTCGGTGGAGAATCGAACAGGCGCCAGCCTATAACGATATTGGCCGGGTTAAGCGGATTAATAGCAAGCGTGGGCTCGTTGCCTCGGTCGCCTGGAATGTTTTGACCGAAGGCATCGATATTGATCTGATGACTGTTGTAAGAACCCAAGTTAACGACATGGGTTGGCGCGGCCTGTACGGTAGATATTGCTAAAGACGCTAACAACAGGCTATTGAATCGAGCACTTTGCGTTAGCTGATTATTTTTCAGAGCTCGAATCCGCTTATTCATGGCGCACCCTTTTAGCGCGACTGCTGAAAAAAAGTCCGGCAACGCCGCTTACGAACAGCCAGGCCGCAGCGGGCACCGGCACCACAGTGGTTTGAAAGCTGAAAGTGCCGATTCGCGCATCACTCAAGCGTGCAGCGGTGGCACCCAGATGATCGAAGCCCCAGCCAAAGCCCAAATTTCCGTTTATCGTCAGACTGTCGCCAACCAGCAGAGTGGTCACATCGAATAACTCAAATGCGCCCGCATCAAAACCGATGTGGTTGGTAATAATCCAGCCGGAGCGGCCAGATGTGCGGCCTTCTTCTGTTGGGTCATATTCCAGGGTCATATCGCCTAGCAATATACGATTACTGGGCGGCGCCACATCGACCCGCCAACGCGTTACCCCGCCAAGACCGATACTGCCGGTGGCGGTGCCCAACAAATCGTTGGAATCAAAAGCAAAGGTAGTTGCTCTATTCTGACGGCCTCCCGGATTTGGAGTGATAGTTGAGCCGTTGACGGCATATTGAAGCCCGACTGCGGAAATTTCATCGGACTCGAGGTCATAAAGATCGGGCGTATTGCCCTCCCTCAGCTGGGCAAACGTTTTTGATGCGGCAGAAGCGTCATAAAACTCTTCCAAATACAGTGAAGGCCTGCAACACATCGGAAAATCGACAGTAGGTGCATCGGGAAAGTTGTCTGTCTCGACCCCGGCAATGATGGCGTCCCGGTTTAAATTCAGGGTCAGCGCGCCGCCGCTTACCGTCGCAGCTTGCGTAGTTGTTGAAAGAATCGCACTGAAAACGATAGCTGCGCTGATAGTAAATACCGGGCTAACAATTGGATTTTTTTTTATATTCATGATTTTTCTCTTGTCGTGTGATGTTATCGCTTACGGCTTGCAATACCCGCAAAGCCAAGCAATCCGCTAATGAATAGCCAAGCGGCGGCCGGCACAGGCACGGTTGAAATTTGCCCGCAACCGGCGTAAGAACAAGCGCGGCCACTGCCGTAGAGGCTAAATGCCTATTTTTATTGCTTGTAATTTTCATAAAGTCCCCAGCTGTTAGCTGATTGGTGCCGGAGCTACTACAAATGAGTTGCAGGGTACGCATTTATGCCCCAGAGGGTACTTAAGTACCCTACAACTCCAGTCTGTCGACGCTTTTTAAGCCGTGATTGCGGACTTTTTGCGCGCTGCGCCAAGCAGTCCGAGCAATCCGGTACCGAACATCCAGACTGCTGCAGGAACGGGAACTGCAGCCGGTGCCAGATTAAAAGTGCCCACTACGGCATTGGTGTTTGCACCAGTCAAACCTGCCCATAGGCCCGTCCATTTCAGATTACCGCTAAGCAGCAATTCGCCATTGCTGTTAACGGATTCGGAGACGTCGGTCAATTTCAAAAAGTTTTGGGTGGAAAAACCATTATCAAAAGTTTTTATATTCCAGACACCGGCAGTTTTGACCACGCTAAAATCATAGGGTGCTAAAACACCGCTGCCACCTGCGCTGGTCAACAGCCAGGCGCCACTCAAGCCAATCTGCCCGACTGAGGTATTGCCGGCATCCATAGTAGTCGCTTGCTCGGTGCGTCCATAGGTGCCGGCGGTAGGGTAACTGTTGGTTGTGGTATTGGTGTTAACCGAAAAATCCATCGCTGTGCTGCCCGTGGTTGATAGCGTTGTACCGCCGGCAGTAGAACCGCTAATGCCAAGAAGATTATCACTAGGCCCCCAATGTTTGGTCACGATCCAGCCATTGGGATACCCGGCAGGCACATTCACAGAAGCCGCAGCAAAAGCGGTATTGTCAATGGTGATAGTTGCGTTGCCGGTCACCTGCGCAGCGCTGGCGGTTGCAGGTGCCAATAAGCCGGTTAATGCACCGAATGCCACACCGGCAGCCGCCAATTTAAAGCTATTGTTTTTCAATGAACTCATTGTTTTTCCTCAGTAGATTTTGGTTAAAGTGAAACTCCAAGGCGCAGCTCGCTTACCGCTCTCAATGTAAAAAGCGTTAAAAGATCGGTGTTCGAACAAGTTACTTGCAGGCAACCCAGCTGTCTTGGCTTAGCAAGACCTGTGGCTTTCCGAATCCGTCTTGCGGCGGAAGTGGCGGGGGTGTCGAAGTCCTGTCGACATCACTCCTATCCATGAGTGACGCTGTCTCCTTGGTAGTTCCTAAAGCGTTAAAGTCTCTGGCATCTAAACTCAGTATTTCAGCGAAATGTTGACATATGCTGCTGGTCCCGCGGCTGGCGCAGTGCGTCCGGCGAAATAGTTGTAGGGTTGAAAATAGTCTTCGCCAGTTAAGTTTTTGACCGTGCTCGCTAGTTTGAAATGTTTGGTTTCATAGGCGATGGCGGCATCAAAAGTGTGGTAGCCGTCGGTTTTGAACAAGTTGTTGTTAGACACGAAAGCGCCCGACCGCAGATAAACCCCAAACCCGACGCTTAAACCTTTAAGCGCTTCCTGCTGAAAACGATAATTGGCCCAAAGCCGTCCGGAGTTTTCCGGAACCATGGCAACACTGTTATCAGCAGGAACACCCGCCAGGTTGTCGGTAAAGCGAGCTTGGGTATAGGCATAGTTGGCAAGTACACCAACGGCGTCGCTGGGTTGCCAGATCGCATCAGCCTCAAAGCCTCGAGAACGCTGCTGCCCGGCGGCGATTGAGCCAAAACCGGTGGGCACGGCAACATGACTTCGATCAATTTGATACACGGCCAGTTGCCCGGTGAGCTGGCTTGAAAAATCGAATTTAATGCCGGTTTCGAGATGTTTCGACAATTCCGGCAAGGGTGTGTCGATAAAATTAACGAACGGTTGACCGCGCATACCTTCGCTGTAACTGGCAAACACGGCAATGTCGTCAGTCACATCAAAGACACCGCCAACACGCGGTAAGGGTTGAAGTTGTGCGGTTTTCGAATTGATACCGGTGGACGACTTATAGTCGATCTCTACAGCCCCAAGCCTGAGGCTGAGCAGTTGATGAAAGCGCTTATAAAACGTGCTTTGCATTTGCACATAGCCGCCGTAAGTGGTGTTTTTTACAAAGGTATTATTGATGCCGGGGGTCGGTTCGCTGTAGTCCGCCGAAAATGCCGGTGCTGTTAAATCAACCATCGCCACGCCTAAACCGAGTGCTCCGAAGTCGCCGTTAATAAAGCCGTCGTCATCTAGTTCGCTATAGTCGGCACCCAACAAAAAGGTGTTTTCGGTGGCGCCGATAGTGAATTTGGCAAGCGCATTACCAAACAAACTGTATTCACTCTGCTGTTGATACAGCTCAGCATTGGCCAACGTCCACATTGACGGGGCAAGTAACGGTACATCGGCGACAAAGCCATCTGCGCCAAACAGGGATTGCACTTTTTGGTCAAACTCGGATTCAGCGTAGCGAGCCTTAACATTTACCGACCATATTTTGTTGATCTTATGGTCCAGAGATCCCCAAACGCCATCGGCATTGGAGTAGCTGTCGGCGATACCGATAGGATCAATAAAGGTTTTAGGGCGAATGCGAAAATCGCCAGCTATAGTTCCGGTTGCGGGTAAGCCCTGATAATCGGGCTGTTGCCAGCGTGAGACTTTGCCTTGCAACGTCAAGATAGTCGTATCATTATTGGTCAATGTCAGCGCCGGATTGATATTAAAGCGCTCGGTTTCTATCACATCGACATGACTTTGCGAATTGGTGTATTCGCCAGTAACGCGGAACAGCACCGTATCGCTAAGCGGTTGATTCCAGTCGAAATAAGGTTGGTAAAAATCATAACTGCCGATTTTGATGCCGGCTTCGCCAAACGCATTGAGCTTCGGCAATTTAGAAAGCACATTGACCATACCGCCGACCGGCGAACCGGAGCCGCCACTGTAAAGTATTGCATTAGACCCTTTCAGCACTTCGATTTTATCGATATTAACAATGCTTTCCCGGTCGCCTGGATTGTAATATTGATTAAAGCCGTCGGTCGTTTGTTCAGCCCTAAAACCGCGAATCAGGGTGCCTTCGATAACTGGCGTATACAACACATTACGCAGCACCACACCGCTGACATTACTGAGCATTTCACTAACAGTAATGTTTTGCTGATCGTTCATCAGGGCGCGCGGGATGACCTGAATGGATTGGGGAATTTCCTTGATCGGCGTGTCTGTTTTGGTAGCCGTAATTGCATTAACTACTTGGTAAGATGTTGAGTCATCTCCTTCTTCACCCGTCACTGTCATTATTTTCAAGGTAACCGGTGCGACGACTGAAACAGGTTTAGCGTTATTTCCCGGCGCTTTGTTTTTGTCATCCCGGTTCTTATCATCCTGGGCGGTTTTCAGCGTTACATCCGCGGCGCTGAGCCGTTCTAAGGTCACGGTATGTTCGTCAACAAATCGATACGTTACGCCGCAGTCTTGCAGCAATTGCGTTAACGCCTGTGCGGGCGTCATATTACCTACTAACGACTTGGCATTGCGGCCGCGCACCATGTCCGAGTTAAATATCAGTTCCAGGTTCGCATCGGCAGCAAAACGCATCAGGGCATTGTTTAACGATTGCGCAGCAATATTGAAATGCTGAGTCGCACCATTAGCTAAAGCGTTTTCAATCATTATCGTTCCGCCCAGAATTGTTGAAGTCAGTACCCATATTGCGAAATGCCCTGTGTGGTTGGCTTTTAATTTCTTCAAAATAAGTCCCAGTCTTTGAAAAAATCACTTCTTAATAGGTAAGCCGTTCGACATCGAAAATCGAACACCAAAAAGTGAAAATATTTTTTTGAGTGCCACTAAAAACGTCGCGATTGCGTGTCAGTGGGTTAGATTTTTGTGTATTTGCAGTGTGGGGAACCTCGAAAAACCCATTCCGATCATGGTTCGACAAGCTCACCACGAACGGAATGGGTTTTTCGAGGTTCCCTGTGGTAATCATGAATTGCCTGCAGTTGGCTTCGGCTCCACTCAGCCAACAGGAATCAGGGTGAATGCGTCATCAACGATGCAGCAACACCCACCAAGGCCCTAAGCGGGTTTCTTGCAGGTTTAAAGCATTAACAACTGAGCTAAGCACTTCCTCAGGTTTATCGAGAGAAAAAACGCCGGTAACACGAAGATTTTTGAGCTTTTCATCGGCTAGAAATACTCGCCCGACTCGGTAACGGCCGAGTTCATCGAGCAACTCGCCTAACGAACGATCGTTGATAAACAAGCGTTGTTGCTGCCAGGCACTGGTTTGACTTAGTTCAACCGTTTCCGGTTTGGTCAGCGCGCTTCCTGAGCGGTAACTAAGTTGCTGCCCTTGCTGCACCTGGACACTGCCGGGATTAACTGCCTCAGATTGCACACTCGCCGATACGGCATGTTCCTGGACGGTGACACTGACTTCACCGGAGCGCTTGTATACTTCAAAAACAGTACCCAATGCCCTGACAATCAGGCCGTCCGACACCACTTGAAACGGACGCTGAATATCTTTGGCAACGGTAAAACGCGCCTGCCCGTAATGCAAGATAATCTGCCGCACCGACGCGTTAAAATCGACTGACACCGCACTGTTGGTATTAAGCAGTAACTGACTGCCGTCAGCCAGTTGGACAACGCGCAATTCACCGGTTTCGGTGTGATAGTCGCTCAAATAATTATCCAGCCAGTGTGCCTGTTTGGGCATTACCAGCATGACAACGAAGAGCCATACCGCTGCCATTGCCAGTGTCGCAACAAGCCAGCGACGGTAAGGTTTGGCAGCTGAACGCTGCGGAGGTAGCTTGACTATTGACGCATTGTCATGAACTTCAATTCGGGCTGATGTATCAGACGCCGGACTTTTTGCTGCCAGCACCACCTCGCTAAATAAGCTTTCCGCCGCCGAGAAGGCTTCAGAATGGGCATGGTCTTGGGCCAGCCATTCTGCAAACGCGACCATTTCAGTCTCGCTAAAATCATCGGCACGCAGTCGCACCAGCCAGTTGATGGCTTGCTGTTGCAACAACAGCGCAGATGCTTCTTGGGAAGAAAGTGCCATTAACCGATTCCAGGGTAACTGAGTGTTCTTACACTATAAGCCGTGCGACTAATCAATATGACCACCAAAAAATGCCCGGAACTCATCAGCTTAATTCCCCACTCTCTGGGCGCAATGCGCCAATGCCCGCACCAAATGCTTGCCCACCATAGATTTTGAAATGCCCATGCGTTCGGCTATTTCGGAGTATGACAAGCCATCAACGCCATGAAATAAAAAAGCAGTGCGACAATCGACCGGCAATTCAGCCAACGCCGCCTGTAATGCACCTAAGCGTTGGCGTGCAATGACTGTTTGCTCAGGTCCGGCGGCAGCACTTGGGATACTGTCGATACAATTATCGAATTCAACATCCGCGGCATGATGACGATTTCTGACGGTGTTTTTACGGTGATAATCAATCGCCAATTGCACGGCAATATGAAAAGCCAGGGCACGTGCATTATCGGGGGGATTTTCTTGGGCCGCTTGATACAAACGCAGGTAAGTTTCATGCGTTAAGTCAGCGGCAGTTTCTGCACACTTCACTCGCGCCGTTAGAAAGATTCGTAAATCTTCGGCAAGCGATTCCGTCCAAAACAAGGCATTATCGGCAGAATCGAGCGACTGGGTAAGTGCTTGCATAGTGTGATTACAAAGGCTGACTTATCAACGTGAACAAGAAGCGGCTAAACAACATGATGATCCATTGCAAATTTATGGCTTAAATAAAGCTCTAGTCAAAAAACACAGCTTCCAAAGAAAAATTGTAATCGAATTTACCGCTATGCACTTATGATAATAACTCGCGGCGCATAATTCATTGGTGGTGCGCTACGACAATTATTATCACCTTAAAGGAGATTGTTATGGCTACCATTTATTTTGCGACCAACCGTAATCCCAATAATGCCCAGGCCCCAACCGATTTTGGCAGTGGTTTTTCCACTACTGACCTGGGCGACCTGCGTTTTGGTCAGGCAGAAGTCAACAAGGGCAAATTGGCTGCTAAGTCGATCAAGGTCTTGCCGGATAAGCCCAGCCAAGGTTCGGAAGCGCTATTTAATGACTTGCGCCAAGCGATGAAAACCCAGTCGCTGGATTCGTTGATTTTTATCCATGGTTTTAATGTGTCGTTTAAAGCCGCTGTCGAATCGGCTGCCAAAATCGGCGAGCGTTACGCCAAACTCTCCAATAACAACTACCAACCGAATATTTTTGTCTTTTCCTGGCCGTCGGATGGACAAGTGACCAGCTATTTTAACGATCGCCACGATGCGGAAAGCTCTGGTTATGCGTTCGCACGCGGCTTGATGAAGCTGTCTACGTTCTTAAAATCTGCTGACAAAGAAGAAGCCTGTCAACAAAAGATCAACCTGATTGCGCACAGCATGGGCAATTATGTGTTGCGGCATGCCTTGCAACAGGCTAAAAAGATTAGCAATGGCGCATCGTTATCACGTATTTTCGACAATATTATTTTGACTGCCGCCGATGAAGATAATGATGCTTTTGAGCATGATCATAAATTGGCACGACTACCCGATCTGGCCCAGCGCATTACGATTTACTTCAATAACGGTGATTTAGCGCTTAAAACCAGCGATTACACCAAAGGCAATCCTGATCGTTTGGGGCATGACGGCCCGAGCCAGCCGCATCAAATACCGGCGAAAGTGGTTATTGTCGATGCCAGCGACGTGGTGAAAGGGGTAAGCGAACATTCGTATCATGTGGAAAATGACAACGTCGGTAACGACATCATCGCGGTATTGCGCGGCGAAAGTTCGGAACAGATTCCATCGCGGTTGTATGTGCCGCATGCGAATAAATTCAAATTGCTGTAATGGATAAATAAATTTAGAGACGCTTAGATAAAGGTTAATTTGTAACTATTCAGTCTTTAATCTGAGTGAGGCTATGCGTGTATTGTGTAGGGTGGATAAGCAACGCGCATCCACCGCATTTGCCGGATGCGCTAGCGCTTATCCAGCCTACGCATGACGGCTCGATCAAGAGACTGAATAGTTACGTTATGTTTTGTTCAGGATGTCATGCTAAGGTCTGGCGCTCTTACCAACCGCCGAGGAGTACAACATGAAAAATCTATTCAGCTTATTTGCGATATTAGCGTTAGTGTCGTTCAATCAAGCTTCAATTGCCGAAGAGCAATCTACTGCAAAACCAGCGATGAAAATGGATCAAGGCATGGGTGACGGTCAAATGGATCACTCTAAAATGATGGAACATATGAAGATGGAACAAGAGCATCAGCTTAAAATGCATGATTTATCGAACAAGATTCTTGCCGAAACTGACCCAAAGAAACAACAAGAATTAAAAGACCAACAATTGAAATTGATGGAAGAGCAGAAGATGCACAAAATGAAAATGATGAAAAATCATAAAATGCAGCATTAGTAATAAAACGTTGTCATATCGGGCTAAACAAATATTTTATTGGCCCGATATGACGACAAACTGATAGTTCCAATGTTTTCTGATAGACCCCTGTAATTTATCGACTCTCCCCCACCGGCGCCGCAAATGCGTCAGCAACCAACTCTTTTACGTTATCACCGGTCAAGGTGTTTAAAAAAGCCGTTAAGTCGTCGACTTCATCGCCAGTCAATTGCAGTGGCTTAATAAGCGGGTCAAGGTTTTCATTAGTAACGCCGCCGCGATTGTAAAATTCAACCACCTCACGCAAAGTCGTCAAGCTGCCGTTGTGCATGTAGGGCGCGGTCAGGCTGATGTTGCGCAATGTCGGTGTTTTGTATTTCCAGCGATCTTGCGGGTCTTGGGTGATTTCATATCGACCCAGATCATTTGTTTTGGCAGCCGATACCTTGGCAATCAAACTGCTGGCGACATTAAGATAAACGCCGGGGGCAACTTGTAGCGGTTGCGTGTCGCTGGGTTTATTCATCGCGTCGTGATAGCCGATGCCGGTATTGTGATTGCCATGATCAGTGAACAGCGCCTGGTTTTTGGTGATAGTGTGGCACCCGGCGCAGTTAGCTTTGCCGGTAAACAGCTTAAAGCCGCGTTGCGCTTGCTCATTCAATGCGCTTTTGTCATGCCCAAAATACCAACGATCAAATGCCGAATTGGCAGAATTCAAGCTGCGTTCGTAGCTGGCAATGGCCATACCGATGGCTTCCATGTTCGGGCCTTTGCCGAAGACGCGTTCAAACTGGCGGTTGTAATCGGCAATCCCTTTTATTTTTTCGATAACAACGCCGATGGACGGATTACCCATTTCGTTATGTGCCAGCAACGGCCCCCAGACTTGCTGCTCCAGACTATTTTCCCGACTATCGTGAAACAGCGTTTTGGCGTAGGCGATATTATAAAGCGTCGGACTGTTACGCCGGACGGTACGGCCTTCGATTCCCACTGCAGTCGCCATTTCATTATTGGTAAAGCCCTGCTCAGGGATGTGGCACATCGCACAAGAAAAAGTGTTGTTAAGCGACAACCTGCGATCGTAAAACAGCTGCCTGCCTAAGCTGATTTTGGCTTTACTGCTGGGATTGTCGACCGGTACGGGCACTGCACCCAGACCTAAAGGTGGCTTGCGGTACGTCTTAGTCAGGTCGGTTGCATTGCCTTTACGCTCGGCTAAGGCAATCGAATGTGTTTGGTAATTGTCTTGTTCGTAGCCTGATTTGTTATCGCCAGCGGAATATAAGGCCGCGGTCGGCTCGCGTTGAGGACTTGCTGTGTCAGCAGGGCTTTTCAATAAGGTTTTAACATCGTTAATCAGCGTGTCCGGATGCAAAAAATCGACGCTGTAGATATTGCGAATCTGTTTGTTACGGTCGATCAAATAAACCCGCAGCAGATGCGAAAAAGTGCCGGTAAATTTTCCCTCAGAGTCAAAAATCTTCTGGATATTTTGTTTGTAATTGGCGAGCAGCGGCTGTAAGTCTTGTTCGGATTTAGTGGTGAGAAATTGCCAGTCGATGCCATCGCTTTGAAAGCTTTGGGCATACTGCTGCATGACTTCCGGCGTATCGTGCTCGGGGTTAAAGCTGATCGTCAACATGCGCAGCTTGCCGACTAATTCGGGCTCCTTTTTTAGCCGGGTTTTAATTTTATGCAAAACCGCCGTCGCCAACGGGCAACCGTTGACATCGCTGCAGCTGGAGTAAATAAAACTGAGCAACACCACTTTGTCGCCCAGCAAACTGTGCAACGAAATGGCGTTATTTTTTGTGTCCAGCAGGTTGCCGTCGGCGGCATTGCCAAGTGCCGGAAGCTGATAAGTGCCGGGTTCTGGCGCGGTAAATTCAAGCGCGCCATAGCCGGGAGCGAGTGTTTGCGGTTGGTTTTGCGACGAGACATCCGCTTGGCTTAATGGGCTGGCACAAACAACAAGCAGCGTAAGAAGTAGGCTTGGCAAATTCATTTTTTTCACGGCGTCTCCAGATTGATCGCTTTCTATTATGATCCCAATTGGGGCTAGCAATCATATTTAAGATCAACTGAAAGACTGTCGATCTATCTGAGCATTGAATCCGCCGTGGCTAGCGTTATCCAGCCACGGCAATGAATTTCCAGCACTTCTCGGTAGAGAAACAACAACGCAGATTTTGCCTGATTTTGAGTCGAGGCAGCGAACTTTGCCAGCTACAGCAAGATGCGTCAGAAAGGCCTCGACCTCCTGCGCGTCTAAATCTTTCGGGTGGATCTTGTCATGGAAGTAAATATAACGTTTAATCCAGTCCACATAACTTTGCTCGGTGCGAATAGCGTAATGCTTCACACGCAACTTATCACGCACTTGATCAAGCAACTTGGGGGATTGAGCCATGTCGTTTTTACCTGAAAATTTAGGGTGTGCTGTATTTTTACACTCAATTAAAACAATGAACTACAGTTACTTTTCAAGAATATACACCTCAAAGGTGCTTTTCACGGCATTTTTTAGGGTGTCTACTTTACGTTAGAAAGCGCCGTATCACCTATGTCCAATCGAAAGAAAATTCCGCCAGACATCCGCCACCTTGTTTTGCATGCAGGTGGCTACAGGTGTGGAAATCCTGTGTGCCGCATGCCTTTAACTCTTGAAATACACCATCTTGATCCCGTCTCTAACGGTGGAAGCGATAGCCCCGACAATCTTCTTGCCCTCTGCCCAAACTGCCACACGCTTCACCACAATAAAGTTATTCCCATCGAATCGCTACGGACATGGAAACTTCTATTGCTTTCCCTTAACGAAGCATTTGATCGAAAATCCATAGACATCCTTCTCACGATTCACAATCTTGGCGACTTATCAATAACGGGAGACGGTTTACTTGATTGTGCATCTCTCTTGGCATCTGGTCTCGTCGAATTCAGAATCCAAATTAAAGGGCCTGCCTCTGGGTACGGCTTCGATGTATTCAAATTGGTTCTGTCTGAGAAGGGCAAGAAGTTTGTTGAAGGCTGGAAGGCTGGTGACCAGTCAGCCGCATTAACTTGACCCACATGCTTTCTAACATGGCGCTCAACCTCGCTCCCTTTGGTCGCTGGACGCTGCGCGATAAAGCCGCGCAGCGCCGGTTAGCTCTACGTTAGCCGTCACGGAACAACATGGAAGCTCCTATCCTTTCCGCCATCTCCGAGTTCTTCGACGCTGTCGCCAAGCTCCGAAAATTGGGGGTTATCCGATCAGACAAGTACCTTGGAGATCTCGCTGAGTACATTGGCCAGCACTTCTACGAGATTGAACTGGCCGTCAGTGGCCGGCAGGTTGGGTACGACGGGGTGGATAAAGAAGGAAAGGTTCAAGTCAAGTACCACGGGTCACCAACACGTACAAACATTGACCTAGGTGACCCAAGCCAATACGACAATTTGCTAGTGGTTCTCGGTCCTGGCAGCTTGCTTCGCTCCACAGCGCATGCAGAAGAATTCCTTGTCTATCGCATGTCATCGGCAACAGCGAGGAGCCACCTGAATCAAAAGAAGGGAACGTACTCCTGTGGCAAGCTCCCTTTTGCGCGACAGCCAGACAAGGTGCTGAGCTTTCAAGCCGCCGAAATCAAGCTAGTGGAGCCAGCCCCCAAGTGACGGCTAACCCTTCAATCGAGAGGACGTCACCCGGCAAGCCGGGCGCCGCCTCTCATCTCAAACGTTGGGCGTCAAAAAGGGTGCCACGATGCAGACTGTACTAAGAAAATTCATGGAGGAGATAGCCTTTCGCAATCAAATTGAAATGGCGGTTGCAGAAGGCGTCTTCACAAACACTCCCACAAACAAAAAAACATTGAGCCTGCCAGGCGCTACATATGGTTTTTGCGTTCGCCTAAGTGAGCAGGAGCGTGACTCCGTTTTTAACGAGGCAAAAATCAAACAAACCACGCGACTCACCTATGTAGAGAAGTGGCTTCCAATAAACGAGGACATTTACCCCTTGTATTGGGGAAAAGACAAAATGCTAGGGGCACGAGTACATCAGCATCTTAAGAACACCAAGAAAACAGGTCTTGCGCGCCTTTGTGCGTACACAACATTGCACGGCAAAGAAATTGCCTGTGTTGCCTTAACAGTGTCGAAATATTCAGAATTTGAGGCGGCGCTTCATAGAGAGCGGCCACATTTATTACTTTCAGTTACTCGTGTCCTATAAAACGCCCAACATTGCGCTCAACCCGGACGCTCGAAATGCCGGCTTTGGTCTTCGCATGTCGGCTCACTCGCGCCGGTTAGCTCTACGTTAGCCCCCACGAATGCACACGCGCCCCAAGTCGCTCTTTCGCTATCGCACGCTTTCCGCCTACTCATTGGCTGAGTTGGTGAACGGAACGATGTGGTTCGCCAAGCCAACGACATTCAATGACCCCTTCGACTGCGCTCTGACAATTGACCAACAGAAGTTTGCGGAGTCAATGCAGCACGCGATCAATGCCGGAATGGCCAGAGGCCTAATACCAAAGGACCTGCCGGAGTCTCGGCGTGCACCAACGGAAGAGGAACGCGCGCTCTACCTTGCAATTCGCGAAAAACTCCGCAGTGTCGCTGCTCACCTTGGCCTCTGTTGTTTCAGCGAGAACTCGCGGAGCATCCTCATGTGGGCGCACTACGCAAACAACCATCGAGGTTACTGCGTCGAGTATTCTCTCGCGGACGAAACGATGCTTGCACAAGAGGTCTCTCCGGTAATTTACTCAAGCACGATGCCAAGCCTCTCCATTGCCGATCTTGCTCCGGAAAATTCCGGAAAGACGGTTGAGATGTTGTGGAGAACGAAGGCTGCGTGCTGGCGGTACGAAAAGGAGTGGCGCGCCCTTGCACCTGAGGGGAATAGAAGCTACCCGGCACGCGCTCCCATTCTCTCTGTAACCTTCGGGGAGCGAATGCCGGAAGGGGATCGAACCCTCATCCAGCAAGCACTCCGCGGCCAAAGCGGCATCCAGCTAAAGGAGGCATACATTCACGAAAGCCGCTTTTCCATCCGCACGCGAAAGTTGCGTGGGGGCTAACCTGTCATTCGAGAGGGACAGCCCAGAAGCGGGCTGCCCCTCAGTTTTACGTTATAAGGAATTTGCTATGTCTCGCAATTTAATAGCCCATAATCTGGACTGTTCGTTGGCGGTCTCAGAGCATTTTATTACTGTCCGCTTAGCGGATAATGGTGTTGACTGTGGAAACTTATAATCATCTGCAAATTCAGACGGCATGCCTTTCCCTCTTGCCATTTCAGCTGCTAGTTGTATAAGTTTTGATTTCGCTTCACTCATGTCTTATAACCTATCATTAAACTTGATCCGATTAAGATCACCGTATTGTTTAGAATAAAACGGTGGGCAATAAAGCGCTGCCCACCCTACTTTACTGCTTTTCATCGCGCAGTTTTATAACCGCATCAAGGCTATCTGCTAGGTCTGGTATCTCGACCTCTTCGCCAGTGCTACATACTAAAAATCGCCCAATGTTCAATGTCATTTCTTTTGCCATCATTCTCTCCTGTATTAAAATCATCATCGCATAACCCAACGCTAAACCCGACTCGCTACCGCTCGCCGGTTAGCCCGCGTAGGTCCGATTAGCGCAGCGTAATCGGACGCATTCCAAAACAGGTAAAGGCTATGCCCAACTATCGACGCGCCTTCATACCGGGAGGAACTTGGTTTTTACGGCAAACCTGTTGCAGCGGCATCACAACGACCTGCTCATCCAAGAGATCAGCTTGATGCGCGAAACGGTAAGGCGAGCCCGCGTAGGTCCGATTAGCGCAGCGTAATCGGACGCAAGTTGCCTAGTGTTATCATCGATACTTTCCAAAGCAGGAAAAGGCTATGCCCAACTACAGACGCGCATTCATACCGGGAGGAACTTGGTTTTTTACGGCAAACCTGTTGCAGCGGCATCACAACGATCTGCTCATCCGCGAGATCAGCTTGCTGCGCGAAACGGTGAGGCGAGTCCGTGAGCGCCACCCTTTTCACATCGATGCCTGGGTTGTTTTGCCGGAACATTTACATTGTGTATGGACCTTGCCATCCGGCGATAGCGATTTCAGCAAGCGGTGGCGCTTGATTAAAAGTGGATTTTCACGCGCGTTACCCAAAACCGAACGGCGGTCTGATGTACGAAAAACAGCCGGGGAACGTGGCATATGGCAACGCCATTACTGGGAACATTTTATCCGCAACGACACCGACTACCAACGCCACGTCGATTATGTTCATGTAAACCCTTTGAAACATGGATACGTTAAGCGGGTAGCAGATTGGCCTTATTCAACTTTTCACAGCTATGTCGCGAAAGGTATTTATCCCGCCGATTGGTGCGGTGACATCAATTCCGTAGTAGGTGGCGATGAATAACATGCGTCCGATTACGCTGCGCTAATCGGACCTACGCGGGCTCAATAGGATGCTGCCGTAGCAAGAGGCGCATAAGAATAATTAAATGACTGGCTATCGCCGAATATACCTGTCTAACCCTTAAGACGGTTTCGCGTTGGTAAACCCTGATAAATGGAGTGGATGGGGCCGATTGTTACGCGGTTATTTCCAATCTGTATTAGCCTATTGCAAAAATGAGCACGAGTAGATTTGGCTGATTATGGGAAAATAAATCAATTGTCTACTGAGTTAAAAGGTTGCTCTCATGCCGGTCATAAGTCGATTTCTTGGAATAATCATGCCATGTATTGGGATGACCATGCTCCACCCCATTTTCATGCAAAATACTCAGAATATGAGATTACGGTAAATATCCTTACAGGTGTTGTAGAAGGAAAATTCCCAAAGCGAGCGTTACGACATGTTCTTGAATGGTATGAGTTACACCGAGAAGAATTAATTGCAAACTGGGAGCTTTGTCAAAACGATCAGCCCCCAAAAACCATAGAGCCGTTGGAGTGATTATTATGTTTCTTCATATTACTAATGCTAGATACCTGGAAGACTATAAAGTTGAAGTCTCTTTTAATAATGGTCGAAAAGGGATAGCAGACTTGGCAGACGCTTTAAAAGGGGCAATGTTTGAACCATTGAAAAATAAGACACTATTTTCACGTCTGGTCGTTGATAAAGAACTAGATACCATTGTTTGGTCAAATGGTGCTGACTTGGCGCCGGAGTACATTTATTTTCAAGCATTTAAAAACGAACCAGAATTGCAACCTCAATTTAAGCAATGGGGCTACATAACCTAACAATTCGAAATGGCTATTGGCTTCCACTATGTACGAAATTAGGCGTTGTTTTCCCTATTTCGCTAAGCACCATGCATGCAGGCCCCCTCTTTTTTCAAGCTTATCAGTGTAATCGTGCTGGATATGTTGCTTCCCATCTGTCCTTCGAATGGATTAAGGAGAATGCTTGTTAGGGCAAATCACGAAAGGAAGCAACACAACACCGAGTGCCGGCAATTATTTTTTCAAATCCAATTGCGTAACCAAGGTATCCAATGCTGTTGGCTTGTTAGCGCTATACAGCGAATAAGCCCCAAACACCATTTGATGCGCACGGCCCAGTTTTTCCTTGTTGAAATCAATCGCAAACTGTTGCTGCAATTGCTTGCCGTCCCAGTTGTAGGCTTTTATAAACTGCTCGTTATCAGCGCCTTTTTTATCCCAGTTGGCCAGCAGGGATGAGGTGTAATAAAGACGTTTGCCATCCCAGCTGGAAGACACCATGTTGACTTGCGCGCCGATTTTTTGCTCAAACACTTGTTTAGGTTTGAAGGGATCGGTGATGTCAAACGCACGGGTTTTGCCATCCATAAAGGTATTGACCCACAGCGTGCCGTCGTCGCTGGAAATGGAAATATCCACCGGCAACGGAATGCTGGCCGGATCGCCAATATCAGCCACTTCTTTAGACTGCCAAGTACCGTCTTTATCTTCGTAAATCAGCCAGATTTTGGAGGTCAAGGCGGTGCTGGTGAAACAGTAATTGTGGTTAGGTCCCCAGGCACAACGGATTTCCAGAGGCGCGCCGGGCACATCGAAGACTTTTTTCGGTTGCTTGGTATGTAAATCCCACTGCACGACGGTGTTGCCGAAGCGCTTCATGGCTTCCGGGTCTTGCAGCATTTTGCCGAAGTCCATCATGTAGTTCGACCAGCCGGTAAACGATGAGGTCAGCATCAGATTGCGCCGGGGCAATACGCGCAAATCATAGCCGTAACCATCGGCATATTTACCGGTTTTGATGGCGCCTTGCAGGTTGTCATCGGTGGGCGTCCAATGCGTGGCGATGTATTCGCCATCGTTGGTGTATTCAACGATACCGGTGCGACCGCCGTGGTCTTTGTTGTTGGACAAGCCGGTCATAATCATGCGTCCTGGCAAGGCATAAGTGGTATGTGGGCCGACTACGCCGCCACTTTTGGCGACAAAGTCAGTGATGGTTTTAACCAGTTTGGGCTTGGCCGGATCGGTATGGACATCAAAAACAAACAGCTTGTTGGTGTCCAATGCACCCGCCCATAAATATTGACGATCATCGGTAAAACCGGAGTGGTGGGCTTCATTACGACCACCCACTGAAACACTGTTGATGACTTTGCCGTACTTAGCTGATTTGGGATTAACATCGACGGTGACCAGTTTGTCTTGCTCGTCGCCCAACCCTTCCACACCGAGGGTCCAGATATAAACAAAATCTTCCTGGCCGACAATTTTGGCCATGTACGGCGACATGCAGGTTTCATCGGCTTGCACCGGGGCTATCGCAAGCCCTGCCAATGCCACCATGGACGCCGCCACGGCAGCACTGATAAGTCTAGTTTTGTTGAGTTTAGTCTTCATATTTCTTCCTCTGTAGTTATGTCTCTTTTACGCTGGGTGTTGCCCAAACTGCTCAGCAACACGTCATCCAAAGACTTATTGTTGTTATCACTTGCCCTGCCAGTGCCGTTCCCTAACGCCGCAAAGCGTTACAACGCAAAACCATCTTGCGTTTGCCATCACATCGCACACTCTCTGTGTCTGATTGTCGTTATCTTGCTGATAACGAAGAATCGATTTATCATAACATCAAAATATGACCGGTCGTCTTTAATTTATTCACTAAAAATTCGTTTTTTACCTACGGATTTTATATAGCGTGCTTATATTAATTTTTATATAGGAAATATTGCCGGCAAAGAGGTATTAGCGTTGTATCGACCACCGAAACTCACGCGGCGAGCAACCAAATTGTTGTTTAAATGCACGACTAAAATGCGCGGCATCGTTAAACCCCCAGCGAAACGCAATATCGGAGATTCGATGGTCGGCGAAAACCGGGTTAAGGAGATCCTTACCACAATTCTCCAGTCGACGTGTCCAGACATAACGCATCAATGAAGTGGCTTCCTCTGCAAATAGATCATTGATATATCGAGTGGATAATCCAGCGTAACGGCTAATCAGACTGGCGTCGAGCTCGGCATTCCGAAGATTTTGCTCAACAACCGTTTTGATGCTGTTAAGCGAGCCTAACCGGCTTCTGGACAAATTGATGTCAAGCGGGCGTACCGATGTAATTGCCAATGCCAGTAAATCCAAGGCATGATCGGAAAGTGTGGAAAATTCGTGATCCTGTAACTGGTCGGCATGCGTGGCTGACGAGTGCAGGAAATTTGCCGCAACAAAACCGATGCCTTTAGTACCGGGAATAAGTAATGCCGTGCAACGATCTATTCCCGCAACCCTATCTCTAAGCACCGCCCGGGGAATTGATAAATAAATCATTTTGCTTAGCTCACCAAAGCAATGGACTCGATGCGGCCGAGTGGCGTCATAGAGGCTTATATCGCCAGGTTGCAGAAACGCTTCCCTGCCATGTTGTTCCAACAAGCCGGCACCGGAAAGTAACAGCACCGCAAAATAGGCATCTTGACTATTCAAATGCGGCTCGCTGTGTGATCGCCGTAAAGAAATCTCGCTGGATTGAATGGTCGACAGCTGCAGATTCCCCCACGGATAAATAATCAGCTCTTGAGACAATTCACCTTGAGGCGGAGAGCTGATATTAACATGGGTGTACTCTCGGCATATCACTTCGCGCAGCCAGTCAGCTCTTTCACGCGGTGCAATATCGCTGGTTGAAAGTGTCAGACTACCTTTGACACAGGTGTGAGGCAGCGTTGACATGGTCGTATTCATGCTCCGGATCTTGTTTAAGGCAATAAGTCGAAACAGCCGTTTCAGTCAAATTGTAGAACCGTTTCATACCAGAGAGAAACCACAAAAAGCGGCATACTAAAACTGATCCGATCAGCCATTAATGATCGTTCGGCAAAACTTTCAACTCACTCAAGGACCACAATATGGAAGAATTACTCAGCCACACAGCCTCTCGTATAGCGCTTAGCGCTTCGGGTATTTTCTTTATGACGGGCTTGCTGACAGGAACATGGAAATACCTCTGCATCAGACAAAGCCAGAAAAGCGAAGCACCGCACTATGTAAACACTGCCCACCGTGCAGCGCTGATGTACGCGTTTGCAGCGCAATTGCTTGCTGTTTTCGCCGCGACCAGTGCATTTTCTGATGGCGTGAATACCGCAGCCGTTATTCCGCCGCTACTATTTTTTGGTATCGCCATTTTCCACTATATCAATCTTGGCTTGACCACCGAAAGCAACAACAGTATTCGCGATTCCGCGGACCAGAAGAAAGATTACCAGATTCTAAATATCCTGGCTGTCGCGGAAATCGGCGGTTTTTCAGTACTGTTGCTGGGTTTCTTTATACGGATATTTGGCTAAAAAGTTTTAATATGCTGCCAGCGCTTGCTCCAGATCTTCCAAAATATCGTCGATATGCTCAATACCCATCGACAAGCGCACCATCTCTTGCGTAACACCGGCCTTAGCCAATTCATCCGGCGATAATTGCCGGTGTGTGGTGGAAGCAGGATGGCAAGCCAGTGATTTGGCATCGCCGATATTGACCAATCTGGTGAACAGTTTTAACGCATCCTGAAAATTCTCACCCGCCTTGCGGCCGCCTTTTAAACCAAAGGTGAGAATGCCGGACGCACGACCATCCATGTATTTATCGACCAAGGGTTTATCTTCATGGCCATCAAGTCCTGCGTAATTAACCCAGGCCACTTTGCTGTGACTTTGCAGATATTGTGCAACTTTAACAGTGTTGTCGCAGATTCTATCCATGCGCAACGCGAGGGTTTCAATGCCTTGCAGGATCAAAAACGAGTTAAAGGGCGAAATGGCCGCACCGGTATTGCGCAAAGGCACCACGCGCGCCCGGCCAATGTAGGCGGCAGGCCCCAGAGCTTCGGTATACACCACGCCGTGGTAAGACACATCGGGCTCATTAAGACGACGAAAGCGTTCTTTATGTTCCGCCCAGGGGAATTTACCGCTATCGACAATGATGCCGCCGATACTGTTGCCGTGGCCGCCCAGGTATTTGGTCAGTGAATGCACGACAATATCGGCACCGTGTTCAATCGGACGGCATAAATACGGTGAAGGCACGGTGTTATCGACAATCAGCGGTACGCCATGACGATGGGCGATCTCTGCCAACAGTTCAAAATCGGTAATATTGCCGAGCGGGTTGCCGACCGATTCGCAGAATATCGCCTTGGTTTTGTCGTCGATCAATGCCTCAAACGCATCCGGGTCGCGGTAGTCGGCAAAACGCACGTTGATGCCGTATTGCGGCAAGGTATGAGCAAATAAATTATAAGTGCCGCCATATAAAGTAGCGGCGGAGACGATGTTATCGCCCGCTTCGGCGATGGTCATGATCGCGTAAGTAATCGCCGCCATCCCGGATGCCAGGGCCAGCCCTGCCAGTCCGCCTTCCAACTCAGCGACGCGCTTTTCCAGCACGTCGGTGGTCGGGTTCATGATGCGGGTGTAGATATTGCCGGCCACTTTCAAGTCAAACAAATCGGCACCATGCTGGGTGTCGTCAAACGCGTAAGAGGTGGTTTGATAGATAGGGACAGCGACTGCTTTGGTGGTTGGATCGGGGCTGTAGCCACCGTGTACGGCGATTGTTTCTAGTTTCATGAAGTTCACTCAGTCGTGTGGAAACGGCGCTTTCACGAGAAATACGCCGCTCCGGCCAAAGAAATGCTTGAAATTAAGCCTCAGCAGTCGTCGGATCGATGATGGTTTTTACTTGAGAAATACGGTTCGCTGGAAACCCACCTTGTTCAGCATGGGCTTTAACAGTGGCTTCATCCGGAGCGATGTACACGCAATAGATTTTATCGTCAGTGACATAGCTTTCCAGCCATTGGATCTTTGGTCCCAAGTTGCTTAATACGCCGCAAGATTTTTGCGAGATACCTTGCAGGTCTTGCGCAGTTAATGCACCAGCGCCAGGGATGTCACGTTCAATAATGTATTTAGGCATTGCTTTACTCCTGTTGATTAAAATAAATGACGGTCGTCTTTGTAAAGCACAATAAAAAATTATGCTTTAAAAAAATCCCCCAATAAATCATCCCGGCATTGCTTAAGCGGCAGTGATGATTTATCGATCTTCATCCGCAATAATGCGCCCTGCCAAGTATTGGCCAATAAGTCGGCCATGTCTTGCGCTGATTTGTCTGTTCTGACTGTACCTTGTTGTTGGGCTATTTCCAGACCCTGTTGCAGCAAATCACGATAGCGAACAACAGCCGTTTGCAGTGATTTCTGGCAAATTTCGCTGGTGTCGCCGATTTCACCCATCAAATTACCCAGCAGACAGCCGCCTTTAAAATCGGCTTTTTCCAATTCGCCGATTAACTCATTAAAATAATTCTGCAGGGCGCCCAGCGCGTCGTCTTCGGACTTTTGCAGATGCCCAGCCAGCAGCACAATAAACGGCTCAATATAATGTTGAATAACTTCGGCGCCGAAATTTTCTTTGCTGCCAAAGTAATTGTAAAAAGAACCTTTGGGAATTTTTACCGCATCCAGAATTTCTTTAAGTCCGGTGCCGTGATAGCCTTGTTCGGTAAGTAGTGCCACGCCTTGGCTTAATAGCTTCTCACGGTTAATCAGTTTATTTGCTTCTCTAGTCATGGCCTGATAATACGACCGGTTGTCTTAATGTGTCAATGCGTTACTTTGTCGCAGCACTGTCTAACATCCCTTGTGCGGGTCAAGGATTAGGCTGCTTAGCAAAATCATTAAGCTACCCTGGAGGATTATTGCCGGTTCAGGCCAGCTTGGTTTGGTATCATAACCCGCAACAGCCAACCTTCAGGAAACCCCATGCGTCAACAACCCAAGACCAAATCACCCGCTAGCGACTTAACCATGCATTGGCTTGTGGTCGGCTTCATGGCCGCATTGCTTCTAGGTTACATTGTGTTTTGCCATACCCCTCAAGGGGCCGCATTACAGCAACCGCTCGCCGATCAAGACCGCATTTTGTTGCGCACAATTTTATACGTCGCGGCCATCGTCACCATGCCGATAACTAATTTAATCCGTCATATTCAATTGCGCTTAAATCAAACCATGCCCGGCGATAAATCGGCAAAAAGTCGCTATTTACTGACGGTTATCGTCTCTATGACGCTCATTGAAAGCATCGGCGCATACGGTTTGATCATGTATTTGCTCGGCGATGGTTATAACACGCTGTATATATTCACCATTGTCTCGGCGCTAGGCATGTATTTATATCGGCCCAAGGTCAGCGAATACGAAAGCATTGTTGAGGCATTGGCAGAGCGATCTTAAACGGCTTGATTGGTAGGGTACACGCACCGCGTACCTTTCAAGGCGGTATTTACGAAACGGCCTTAACACTCCGCCATTTGCACATATTGCTTAGGCTTTCTAGCTCCGGGACAATCGATACTGAAGCGTTCGACTTGCTCGCCCAACTTTAACGCGGTCAGTTGTCCGCCCCACAAGCAGCCAGTGTCAATGCCGTAACAATTGGGGCCTTCGTAATATCCCAACGCCGACCAATGCCCGAAAACGATACGCATATCGACGCTTTTACGGCCGGGGACCTCAAACCAAGGCAACAGTTTTTTCGGTTGTGAGCCTAATGGACCACTATTCACATAATCCAACCGTCCTTCGGCATCGCAAAAACGCATGCGGGTAAAGCAGTTGATGATAAATCGTAACCTGCCAATGCCTTTTAAACTGGACGACCACAGATTAGGTTTGTTGCCGTACATTTGCTGTAAAAAGTTTTGGTAATCAGGGCCTTGCAATGCCTGTTCTGCCAATGCGGCCATTTTTTGGGTTTTTTTAAAGTCCCATTGCGGCGGTAAGCCGGCATGTAACAGGCAAAATTGGTCGTTGTAATGAAACAGCGGACGATGTCTTAGCCAGTCAATCAATTCATCACGGTCAGGGGCTTCAAGCACCGGCAGCAAAGCATCTTTTTTATTGGAGATTTTGCTGGCACAGGAAGCCGCCAGCAAATGCATGTCGTGGTTGCCCAATACCGTCACCGCCGCATCGCCCAATGATTTTACAAATCTTAAGGTTTCTAATGACTTGGGGCCACGGTTGACTAAATCACCGGCAAACCACAATTGATCAGTCTTTTCATCAAATGCAATCGCTTCCAGCAAGCGCAATAAATCATCAAAGCAACCTTGAATGTCGCCTATCGCATAAATGGACATTATTAATGAAGAGTTCTGGGGATGGACAGCGTGAATCTAGGAATGCTGGTATCAAAATTATCACCATCATCAGAGCGCATGGTGTAACTGCCCTGCATAGTGCCGACCGGGGTTTGTATGACCGCGCCACTGGTGTAACGGAAGCTTTCACCGGGCTTAAGATAGGGATGTTCGCCAACCACACCATCACCTCGCACTTCCTGGATTTTGCCGTTGGCATCGGTAATCAACCAGTGCCGGGCCAACAATTTAGCGGGCAGCTCACCGGTATTGGTAATAGTAATGGTGTACGCAAACACATAGCGATCTTCATCGGGAGCGGATTGCTCAGGAATAAATTGCGGTGTTGCTTCAACTAAAATTTTATTTTTCTCGTTCATTATCGGATGATATGGCTTATTTTTTGTTATTTCAGCGTAACTTACCCCCAAACGCAAGCAGCTATTCGGTATGAAGCACTTAAACTGGTTTTTGATTTTATTAGCACTGTCGCAACCGGCGCATTCGGAAGACGGCAAAGACTTATTTGCCGCGGCCATCAGCGGCAAATTGGACAGAACCGAAGCCTTGTTGGCACAAGGTATTGATGTCAACAGCAAAACCGGCAGCGGGCGCACCGCGTTAATGGCCGCGAGTTTTAACGGCAACAGTCGCATCGTTAAAGCCTTATTGGCTTATGGCGCCGATGTTAATCTTGCAGATAGCGTTGGCACCACCGCGCTGATGGATGCGCTGGTCTTCGGCAATGAAGAAATCGTCAACCTGCTGATTGCGGCAGGTGCGGACGTTAACGCCGTAGATAACCAAAAAGCCACCGTGCTGGCCCGAGCCAAAAAATCACCGCACGAAAATATCGCTAAATTGCTGGAAAAAGCCGGAGCGAAAGCAGCCGAGCAAGTGCCGATTGAAGAAGCCGCGCCACCTAAAGAAGGCGCCGAAGCTAAACCGGGTGATAAACCAGCAGATCCGGCCGCAGCCAAACCGGCTGAGAAAAAATAAGTTACGACCATGGTTCGACAGGCTCTCCACGAACGTAACTTACATTGATGCCAAAACCGTTCGTGCTGAGCCTGTCAAAGCACTATCCCAAATTTCAACACATTAGGAAATCACCTTGCACATTCACATCTTAGGCATTTGCGGCACCTTCATGGGCGGCCTTGCCGTCATCGCCAGACAACTCGGCTACGAAGTCAGCGGCTCCGACCAAAACGTTTACCCGCCGATGAGCACCCAATTGCAGGAACAGGGTATTCAGTTAATGGAAGGCTATCGCGCGGAAAATCTCGATTGCAACCCGGACTTGGTGGTCATCGGTAATGCGCTGTCGCGCGGCAATCCGGAAGTCGAAGCCGTGCTTAACAAAGGCCTTAACTATGTTTCCGGCCCGCAATGGCTGGCCGAACATGTGCTGCAAAATAAATGGGTATTGGGCGTTGCCGGTACCCACGGTAAAACCACCACCACCAGCATGTTGAGCTGGATTCTGGAGCATCAGGGCTTTAACCCCGGTTTTTTAATCGGCGGCATTCCGCTAAATTTTGGTATTTCCGCACGCCTCGGCGAATCGGATTTTTTTGTCATTGAAGCCGATGAATACGATTCAGCATTTTTCGATAAACGTTCCAAATTCGTCCATTATCGGCCACGTACCGCGATATTGAACAATCTGGAATTCGACCACGCTGACATTTTTCCCGACCTGGACGCCATCAAAAAACAATTTCATCATCTGATCAGAACCGTGCCCGGCATTGGACTGATTATCTCCCCGGCAAACGATGCCAATATTAATGATGTACTGGCGATGGGCTGCTGGACGCCGGTACAATTAACTTCGATCAATGGTCAAGCCGAATGGAATGCCGAACTGATCAACGCTGACGGCAGCCAGTTTAACGTGTTGTTTAACAATGAAAACCAAGGCATCGTCGATTGGTCATTAACCGGCGACCACAACGTTTACAATGCCTTGTCCGCCATCGTCGCCGCCAAACATGTCGGTATATTGCCGTCTGATGCCATCAAGGCCTTGGCCGCATTCAGAAATGTCAAACGCCGCATGGAAGTCATCGCAAACATTGGCGGCGTCACCATATACGACGATTTCGCCCATCACCCCACCGCCATCGCCACCACCCTGGACGGCCTGCGCAAACAAGTCGGCACCGAGCGCATCATCGCCATCGTCGAACCGCGCTCGAACACCATGCGTATGGGCGTCCACACCGAAACCCTGGCCCACTCGCTAGCCGCCGCCGATTTGGCCATCATCTATCAGCCGGAACACTTGGATTGGGATTTATCCGCGCTGACAAAGTACGGCGGCAACATCAAAATCAGCCAGACGCTGGATGAGATTATTGCCATACTTAAACTTGAAGCCCCGGTTGGCGGGCATTTTGTATTGATGAGCAATGGGAGTTTTGGGGGGATTTATAAGAGGTTGTTGGGGGCTTTGTGAAGGATGGCGTTGTAACAATAATTGGGAGTAATTATTTTGAACCAATATGCGTCCTGCTTGAGAGACTTGAAAAATTCGAAGAGTTGCAGAGTGATGTTCAATCAGGCGTTTATGTAAACGGCTTTTCTGTGTCAATCTGTCTTTTGGCAGTTGCTTGTCTTGAGTCATTCGTGATGCGAGTACGGTATATTCGGAAAGCGGACCAGAAGGACATAGATAAAACCTCAGTTGTTAAATATCTTCCCAAGCTGTATCAAAATTTCCCATATGTAAATGAGCTATCTGAGATCTACATCCTACGTGATTGCATCATTCATAATCATTTATGGGAAATGGAGTTTTCTTGGGAAAGTGATGAAGTATCTGTCACTAATGTTAATAAGAGGAGTTCAGGGGATACAAAATATTCTCAAAGCGTAGATTTTCATTTGCGCCAAACAAAGATACTGGGGTTGTCGGTTAATCCTATAAAGATTGGCAAGTTGGAAGTTACGACTGTTCTTCAAACTATGTGGAAAATATTACTTTTTCTTGAGAAGAATGACCGTAATCAGTGTTACGTTTCAGCTGCACATTTTAGATACAAAGGAAAAATGGTTCCTTTTGGAAAGATAGTTGGAATGCCTGAAACATGTACATAAAACGAGTCTCTATATCTAAAAAAATGTTTGGCGACAGCAAACAATGGCCTACTCGCATGGTTTTTGTAAAAAACAGATTAATATCCCCAAAGCCCGGTAGGGTGGGTAGCGCTTTTCTGCCCACGCGGAACATCACGATGATGCAAACGGTGGGCAAAACCGCGCTGCCCACCCTACGCTTGATTGCCTGCTACACTGAATTCATCCGTTAACTGAACCATTTTCACTATGTCTCGTTACCGTCGCGCCGATACGCCTGGTGCAACTTACTTCTTCACTGTGGTCTCTTATCGCCGTCGCCCGATTCTTTGTGATGACCCGGTACGTGCGGCATTGCGCGACGCCATCAAAACGGTGCAATCACGGCATCCTTTTACTATTGATGCCTGGGTTTTATTGCCGGATCATCTGCACACTGTTTGGACACTACCGCCGGGCGATGCGAATTATTCGCTGCGTTGGGGTTTGATAAAACGCATGGTTTCTTTGGCATGCGGTCAACATTATCATCGGGCCGGTTGGATGTCGGCGTCTAAAACCAAACATCATAAATCGACGCCTTAGTAACTCTGTATTGAAGCAGAATTTAGGGTATTCTTAGGTTTTACAAAATTTCACGAGAATAGCACCGGATTTTGATGGATGAATAGGCAAGGCGACGCTAAACTGGACTCTAAAATTCCTGGACTAGACGGACTTAGGGGTATTGCGGCCAGCATTGTCCTGTTGGCCCACATGTCGAAGTGGGGCTACTCTTTGCTTCCCGGAGTTGATTTGCATGGTTTTAGCAGAAGTGGGGTCATCTTGTTTTTCGTCCTCAGTGCCTTTTTGTTGACATCGCAAATTTTAAGCTGGGCACCGCATCTTCTTCTAACCCCTAAGCGTTGGTTACTCTATCTTGAAGCCCGAATCTTTCGGATTTGGCCGCTTTTTCTGTTTGTTCTTGCTTTTTCACTGTTCACGACTCATTTGCATCTCATCCCAGTAGTTTGGCGAGCCGCTCCATTACTTAGTGATCTTCCTGTTCCAATGACTTGGGATTCGCTGCAAGAGCACTTGTTCATGAGAAAAGGAGAAGACATTCTCTGGACTATTCCTGTTGAGTTTAAGTTTTATCTGTTGTTGCCATTAATACTGTTGGCAATTCTGATTCCATTGCGCAACCGTAGAACCATTGTCATATCAATTCTTGGCACCGCAGTCCTTGCTGCGTTCCTGCTAATTCCAGCTGCCGAAGGTACTGTCGATACATTTCCGTTCATCGGAGTGTTTCTTACCGGAATCCTATTGGCATTCGTAAGACGTCAAGACATTGAGAAGACAAGTGCGGGTAAGCCGCACTCGGTTTTGTATGAATGGCTGGCGTGGGTATGTTTTACGATCTTTCTGCTACTTATCCCATCCGTGTATTTTGCTATCTCTAATCTGGAAACACCGATTGCCGAAGTAAAATCGCATTCCCTTTATGCCGCGCTATGGGCGCTTATGATCTTGTGCATGTTACGCGGCACTGGAATCATGCGGCGGATACTGGACTCCCGGTTGCTGACTTTTGTAGGAATGATTAGCTTCAGCCTGTACCTCTGGCACCGTATACCTATCCATCTAATGCATAGACTTGATTATTTTCATTACGTAGATTTCCTGCCACAGTGGCTGAAGCCCGGTATCATCCTGATCGTATCCATCGGCATAGCATACCTATCGTATATAGTTATCGAACGCCCGGTTCAACAGTGGCGATCTAAACGACGCAAAGCAGTTATGCAAAATTCAAAGGGTATCATCTGAAGCCAGGCGGACTTATATACATACCATCTAAAAACTTTAAAACCGGTACGTACGACTTAATTCAACAACCTCTCCACCGCCGCGCATTCGTCCCCAGTCAATTCAAACTCGAAAATAGCCAAATCTTCCCGCATATGTTCCGACGAGCTGGTGCCGGTTAACGGGATGATGCCGATCTGGGTTAAATAACGGTAAAACACTTGAGCGGCACTGCGTTTATATTTAGTCGCCAAATTTTGCAGCGTGGCATGAGCCAATACCTTGGGATTGGTAGTTAACGTCCAGAAGCTTTGATAGATTATTTGCTGTTGCCGGCAAAAATCGCGGATGCTGCGATCGTAATTTGTATCGGCATAAAAGCGGTTTTGGAGTACGGCAGGTTTAACTTCTGCAGTTCGGTATAATACCTCAAGTTGATTTAGATCGTAGCAGTTGCTGATACCCAGCTGCTTGGCACCGCCATTGTGAAAAATCGATTCCATCGCCTGCCAGACTTGCCGTATTTCTAATTGATTTGCCAACGGCGAATGCAGCACCAGACAATCCAGATAAGAGGTTTTCAGATTTTTTAACGACGCCTGGAATGATTGCGCAACTTGGTCGCTAAGACTGGCGTTGGGGTCATAAGGAACTCGAAGCGGATCTTGGCCGCTCAGCGGGGTGAATTTGGTTTGCAGATAAAGCTCGGCGCGCTCTAATCCTCGTGTTAAACAAGCGGCGACGCCCTCGCCGACCCCAGCTTCGTTATAGTGCTTGGGCTGGCAAGCAGTGTCGATACCGCGAAAACCCGTTTCGATCGCCTGTTCTACCAATGCTGCGGTGCGCTCTTGCTTCCAGGCCGTGCCGTAAATTATCCGGGGCATCCGCACGCCAAAGGCTGATGTCAAAGAATCATCTTGTTTCATGTGTTTTCCAAGAAAGAATTGAGTTTGGATTATCCTCGCATACTAACTGCCTATAAGCGAGGCTTAGCGGCCAACAACACTGACAGATCGCTAAACAACGGCCCTTCCGGGCCGTTTTTTTAATCGAATACCAAGTCTAATTCACATCTCCAGCAGGAATTTTCCGGGTAATGATCGAGAATCAGCGATTTTGATTATTTAACTAAATCCAGTGCTTTTTCAGCTGCTTTTTCTTTAGCTTCACCTTCAACGGCTTTGGTCGCTTCAGTGGTAGATGTAGGCACCTTTGCTTTTAATTTTTTAGCGGTTTTTTTACCTTTTTTTAAGGTTTCAGTACCTTTCTTTACTTCGGCTGGAGTTGCAGCCTCTACTTTGTCTGCAACAGCTCCTTTAACAGTGCCGACTGCTTGTTCTTGAGCCGTAGTTGGAGCCGCTTCCACCGCACCCTTTATGTCTTTTGCTTTTTCTAACGTTTGACCAGCCGCTTCAACGCCTTCAACTGCTTCTTTTGGAGCCGCCGCTGTCGCTGCATTTTTTACTGTTTGTTTGCCGGTACTTTCCAACAGACTGGTATCTGCGGCCCACACTGAGCTAGAGGCCATTAATAATGAAATTAAAATAATTTTGTTTTTCATAGGTGGTTCCTTGGTAAGTAGTGATCAGAGGCTACAGAATGCCAGCTTTAACCTTAACCATGCATGAATACAAATACCGATTAAACCTTCAAAATTCATATTTATATCTACAAAATCGAAACTTTTAACCCTCTAAAACATAAAAAAACCCCGCAAAGCCAGACGAATTGCGGGGTTTTTCTTATCAGAATCAGCCTACATTGAAGTAGGCTTAAACTTTATAGGCTGTAATACATATCGTATTCAACTGGGTGAGTGCTCATACGCAGACGAGTCACTTCTTCCATTTTCAACTTGATGTAGCCATCGATTGAATCATTAGTGAAAACACCGCCGCGTGTTAAAAAGTCGCGATCTTGATCCAACGCTTCGAGAGCTTGGTCAAGTGCATGACACACTTGTGGAATTGCTTTTTCTTCTTCTGGTGGCAGGTCATACAAATCTTTATCCATCGCTTCGCCTGGATGAATTTTGTTTTGGATGCCGTCCAAGCCAGCCATCAACATTGCTGCAAACGCCAAATATGGGTTTGCTGTTGAATCTGGGAAGCGCACTTCGATACGACGTCCTCTAGGATTAACAACATAAGGAATACGAATTGATGCAGAGCGGTTACGTGCAGAATAAGCCAACATAACAGGAGCTTCAAAACCTGGAACCAGTCGTTTGTAGCTGTTGGTTGATGCGTTGGTGAAGGCATTAAGTGCTTTAGCATGTTTGATGATGCCGCCGATGTAATACAAGGCTGTTTCAGACAAGCCGCCGTACAAATCACCAGAAAACAGATTCACGCCGTTTTTAGCTAAAGATTGGTGAACGTGCATACCGCTGCCGTTGTCACCAACCATAGGTTTTGGCATAAAGGTAGCTGTTTTGCCATAGGCATGGGCTACGTTAGCAACGACATATTTAAGTTCTAATACTTCGTCGGCTTTTTTAACTAAGGTGTTAAATCTAACACCGATTTCGCATTGACCCGCAGTAGCAACTTCGTGGTGATGTACTTCAACCACTTGGCCCATATCTTCCAAGGTTAAGCACATGGCAGAACGCATGTCTTGGAAAGAATCAACCGGTGGCACAGGGAAATAACCGCCTTTAACGCCTGGACGATGACCGATGTTTCCGTCAGGATAGACTTTTTCTGAGTTCCAACCGGCTTCTTGAGAATCGATTTTGAAGAAAGAGCCGCTCATGTCGTTGCCCCAACGAATATCATCAAATACGAAGAATTCATTTTCTGGGCCGAAGAAAGCAGTATCGGCAATGCCGGTTGATTGTAGGTATTTTTCAGCACGTTTGGCGATGGAGCGTGGATCGCGCTCGTAGCCTTGCATGTTTTTAGGTTCAATGATGTCGCAACGTAAAATCAGCGTGTTGTCGTCAAAGAAAGGATCCATAACAGCACTTTCTGGATCAGGCATCAGGATCATGTCTGATTCGTTAATGTGCTTCCAGCCGGCAATTGACGAACCGTCGAACATGTTACCTTCTTCGAAGGTGTCTTCATCAATAGTATGAGCAGGGAAAGTAACGTGCTGCTCTTTACCACGGGTATCGCAAAAACGAAAATCGACAAATTTAACGTCATTTTCTTGTATCAATTTGAGTACGCTTTCTACGGACATTTATGTTGCCTCCAGGTATATAGTTTATGAAATCAGTGTTTTTCTATGCCTCAACATAACATATCATTTTTTAATCGATTAGCCACTAAAAAACCGAACATCGTTGCGCGGCGTAGCCTTGAGAGGCTTAGGAACATCGTCAAATAGCGCACCAAATTAAGGCCGCCTTGGGTTTTAAATGCCCTGTTTTGGTGCAACATTATTAGTCAGAACATAACTTTATTAATTAAATTATTGAATTTAATGAATTTAATAATTTGGCACAAAGGCTGCATTACTGTTTTCAGTGTTTCTATGCCGAAACCTACTTGCACTGTCTTTGGACAGTAGAAACTAAAAACCTTAACCCACTTAAGGAGTTCTAAATGAATAACTCAACCAACCGTAAAAAACAGCGGTTTATTGGCACAGTCGGCGTCCTCGCGATGTCTATTAGCAGTGCTTATGCTGGCGACGGCGCAGTGAAATCGTTGTCCGGTTTTGACATTAACGAAACCAGCTTCTTGAAAAACAATGGCATCGTTGTTGGCGGCTGGGGCAATGCCGGCATTACTTACAATGCTGCAAGTCCAGATAATAACTTTAACGGACCGGTTACTTTTGGTGACCGTTCTGGTGAATTCCAATTAAACCAATTAAATCTATACGTGCAACGCGCTGTCGCTACTGAAGGCAGCAGCTGGGATTTCGGCGGTCGCTTTGATGTGATGTTTGGTACAGATGCGTTTTTTACTCAGGCTTATGGCGTACCTGGCTCTGACCCTGTTACCGGGCGTCCATTGACCAGAAGTCACTGGGATTTAGACTTACTGGGTAGCGATACCAATCGTTTTTATGATTTAGCATTACCACAAGCCTACTTAGAAGCTTACATTCCAATTGGCAATGGCTTAAATGTTAAGGCCGGCCATTTTTATACACCTATCGGCTATGAAACCGTCCCCGCACCTGACAACTTCTTCTACAGCCACGCTTACACCATGCAATATGGTGAACCGTTTACCCATACCGGCATTTTGGGTAACTATGCAGTCGATCAAAATTGGTCGGTAATGGGTGGCGCAGTGACTGGCAGTGCTACTGGCGGCTGGGATGGCGGTTGGGATCAGCAATTGGGCAATTGGGCGGGCATCGCCGGCACTACCTGGACTAGCGATGACAAGGGCACTTCAGCCAATATCGCCGGTACTTATGGTGCAGTTTCCGAACAAAGCGACCAATCTTGGGGCATGTATAGCATTGTCTTAAAGCATAACGTGACAGATAAAACTCATTTGGTTTTGCAACATGACCACGGTTATGCCGACGGGATACTTGGTCTTGGCGATAGCGAATGGTACGGCTTAAATACTCATTTAACCTATGACGTCACTGATACGGTTGTGGCGGGCGTACGCGGCGAATGGTTCCGCGATCAAACCGGCTACCGTGTTGGTTCGCCCGGCCGTACGTTTGCAGATCTCAGCACCGGAGCAAGCTTTTACGCCGTAACCGCTGGCGTGACTTGGAAACCAACTACTTGGTTGAATCTACGTCCAAATGTTCGCTACGACTGGGTAGATGGCACTAATGCTGCCGGTGATGGACGATTTAGACCTTTCGGCAACAACAAACAGGATCAGTTCCTATTCTCTACCGATTTCACCATCAATTTCTAAGACTGGCCCAAAACACCTGTCACAGACGTGATACACCACAAGGAGCACCGATGAAACTCATCACTGCGATTGTTAAACCATTCAAACTAGACGATGTTCGCGAAGCGCTGTCCGAACTGGGCGTCTCAGGCGTTACGGTTACAGAAGTCAAAGGCTTTGGCCGTCAAAAAGGCCATACTGAATTGTACCGAGGCGCAGAATACGTCGTAGATTTTTTACCCAAAGCCAAAATTGAAGTTGCTGTAACTGATGAACGTGCTGATCAAGCGGTAGCCGCCATCAGTAAAGCTGCCAGCACCGGCAAAATAGGTGATGGCAAAATTTTTGTAACGGCTTTAGAACAAGTCATCCGGATTCGTACCGGAGAAACCGGCGACGAAGCGCTGTAATCGACCAGGGGGAAAAATGAAATCTCTTATCAGTACATTTATGCTTTTATCAATACTGAGTTTTGCCGGCATTACTACGGCGGAACCAGCAGCATCGGCAGTAGAAATTAAAACATTGGCAAATCCTTCCGAACCGGTAGCGGTGGCTGTAGCAGTTGCTGCGGAAATCGCGGCACCGGCGGCTGTTCCTGCGCCTGCTGCAAACAAAGGCGACACCGCCTGGATGATCGTTGCCACCGTGCTGGTCATACTAATGGTGATACCCGGTCTGGCCTTATTTTACGGCGGCATGGTGCGCGCTAAAAATATGTTGTCAATTTTGATGCAAGTGTTTGTCATCTTCTCGTTAACGGCAGTGCTTTGGGCGATTTACGGCTACAGTGTCGCATTTACGGAAGGCGGCGCTTTTTTTGGCGGCTTTGATAAGCTGTTCTTAAAAGGCATTACACCTGACTCGTTAGCGGCAACTTTCAGCAAAGGCGTTTATGTGCCGGAATATATCTATGTCGCGTTTCAGCTGACCTTTTCGGCAATTACCCCAGCATTGATCATTGGTGCATTTGCCGAGCGGGTTAAGTTTTCTGCGATACTGTTGTTCACCGTTATATGGTTCAGCTTTTCATATCTGCCACTCGCACACATGGTGTGGTATTGGGCGGGTCCTGATGCTTATACTGATGCTGCGGCGGCTGAAAAAGCAGGTGCAACAGCCGGATTTTTGTTCCAAAAAGGTGCATTGGATTTTGCTGGCGGCACCGTTGTTCATATCAACGCAGGTATTGCCGGCTTAGTCGGCTGTTTGATGATTGGCAAACGCATAGGCTTTAAAAAAGAATCACTGGCTCCGCATAGCGTCACCATGACTATGATTGGCGCCTCCTTACTCTGGGTCGGCTGGTTTGGATTTAACGTCGGTTCTAATTTGGAAGCCAATGGCTTAGCTGCACTGGTATTCGTTAACACATTACTGGCGGCTGCGGCTGCGACACTTGGCTGGGTATTTGCTGAATGGCTATTGCGCGGTAAACCCAGCATGTTGGGTGGTGCATCAGGTGCTGTTGCAGGCTTAGTTGCTATTACACCTGCATGTGGCTGGGCTGGTCCTATGGGTGCCATTTTATTAGGATTGGTAGCAGGTGTCGTATGCTTCTGGTCAGTCACCAGCCTAAAAAGCAAGCTAGGTTATGACGATTCTCTGGATGCCTTCGGCGTCCACGGCATCGGCGGTATACTTGGCGCGCTGGGCACAGCAGTCGTTGCCAGTCCAGCGTTAGGCGGCACCGGTGTTTGGGATTATGTCAGCAACAGTGTCGCTGACTACAACATGACCGGCCAGTTGATCAGTCAATCTTGGGGCGTCATTATCGCAGTAGTTTGGTCAGGAGTTGTTTCTTATGTCGCCTACAAATTTGTCGACATAGTGATAGGCCTTAGAGTTACTGAAGAAGTTGAGCGTGAAGGTTTGGATGTTTCCAGCCACGGCGAAACCGCGTACCATTTGTAATCTATGCCAACGTGGGCGCCAAGCATTTAGTATCTACCTTAAGAATACTAAAGCCGAGCGCCCATATTGCTAACATTTAGCCACGCAAAACAGGAGATATTATGAAACTCATTACCGCCATTATTAAGCCCTTTAAACTCGACGATGTCAGAGAAGCACTGTCAGAAATCGGCGTTGCCGGAGTAACAGCCACTGAAGTCAAAGGCTTCGGTCGTCAGAAAGGCCATACCGAACTGTATCGGGGCGCTGAATATGTGGTCGACTTTTTACCTAAAGTAAAATTGGAAATCGCCGTTGCCGATGACATATTGGACAAAGCCGTTGAAACCATCGTCAAAGCCGCTAATACCGGCAAGATCGGCGATGGCAAAATTTTTGTCTCAAATCTTGAACAAGTTATCCGTATTAGAACGGGAGAAACTGGAGAGGAAGCCATCTAACGTGTTTAACAAAGTATTTTTTTTTACCCTGCTATTTTCCCCAGGGTTAGCCCTGGCGAATACATTAAATCAGGCTAATACCGCCTGGGTATTGACCTCCACAGCACTGGTCTTGTTTATGACCATTCCAGGGCTGTCTTTGTTTTATGCCGGCTTGGTCAGAAGTAAAAACGTGTTGTCAGTATTGATGCAATGTTTTGCCATCACCTGTTTAGTGTCCATACTTTGGCTGGTCGGCGTTTACAGCCTTATCTTCAGCGACGGAGGTGATTTACAACAAATCATCGGCGGCTTCAGCAAAGCGTTTTTGCCTGACCTAACCACCTCCGCATTAGTCGGCGACATTCCTGAAACCGTCTATTTCATGTTTCAAATGACCTTTGCCATTATTACTCCGGCACTTATCGTCGGTGCCTTTGCTGAACGCATGAGGTTTTCCGCGATGCTGTGGTTTAGTGGCTTGTGGCTGTGTTTGGTTTATTTACCTGTGTGCCACTGGATGTGGGGTGGCGGCTGGCTGGCGCAGCTAGGCGCGATGGATTTTGCCGGCGGCATTGTCATTCATGTCAGCGCCGGTGTAGCCGCGCTGGTATCAGCATTGGTCATAGGCAAGCGCAAAGGCTTTCCTAATACGGCCATGCCACCACACAACATGACCATGGTCGTGACCGGCGCAGGGATGTTATGGGTCGGCTGGTTCGGTTTTAATGCCGGTAGCGCGCTCACTTCAGATGGTCGCGCAGGTATGGCGATGCTGGTCACCCATATTGGTGCAGCTTCAGGTGCATTAACCTGGATGACCATCGAATGGCTGCGTTTTGGCAAACCCAGCGTATTAGGTATTGTCACCGGCATGGTTGCTGGTCTTGGCACCATTACACCAGCGTCAGGTTTTGTCGGTCCGGCAGGTGCATTGGTTATTGGCGTGACGGCTGGCGTAGTATGCTTTTATGCCACGCAATATTTTAAACGTACTCTTAAAATTGATGATGCTTTAGACGTATTTCCAGTGCATGGCGTCGGCGGGGTGACCGGGTCTTTATTAACCGGTGTTTTTGCTGCCAGTAATATGGGCGGACTAGGGCTGGCAGAAGGCGTGTCCATTCCCCATCAAGTTGGTATTCAGGCATTGGCGATTGTGGTAACTGCGGTTTGGAGCGGCGTATTTAGTTATTTGATTTTAAAAGTACTGGATAAATGGTTGGGACTGCGCGTTTCCAGCGATGAAGAAGTCGAAGGTCTTGATAACGTATTACACGAAGAAACCGGCTACCTCGATTTATAAAGTCACACCTTATAAAATCAAACCCTGAAACGACGAGCCCCGCCTCGTCGTTTCTTTATTCCCAACCAGCAATTCCCTGCTACCTTCGTTTCTGAAGCACTCAGCCATAGCCGTCTATGATAAAATCCTGCACTTTCATCCAACCAGGTAGCAGCACCTCATGAGCATTAAGTCGGACAAGTGGATACGCCGTATGGCAGAGCAACATGGCATGATTGAACCGTTTGAAAGCGGCCAGGTCAGAGATTCGGAACGCGGCCGAGTGATCTCTTACGGCACCTCCAGTTATGGCTATGATGTACGTTGCTCGGATGAGTTTAAGATTTTCACCAACATCAATTCGGCAATTGTTGATCCCAAAGACTTCGATTCCAACAGCTTTGTCGATGTTAAATCTGATATTTGCATCATCCCACCCAACTCGTTTGCGCTGGCCAGAACCGTTGAATACTTTCGTATTCCTCGTGATGTGCTGACAATCTGTCTGGGCAAATCCACTTATGCCCGTTGCGGCATTATTGTTAACGTGACGCCATTAGAGCCAGAATGGGAAGGCCACGTAACTTTAGAATTTTCAAACACCACCACCTTACCGGCAAAAATTTACGCTAATGAAGGCGTCGCGCAAATGCTGTTTTTCGGGGGTGATGAAGTCTGTGAAACCTCTTACAAAGACAGGGGCGGTAAATATCAAGGCCAAACCGGGGTAACTTTACCTAAGGCATAAGACTTACGGGTGGTTTGCTGCGCACAACCACCCTTGCTTTCTTAGCCCAAGATTATTGCAGTGTTGCCGGAGTTGGTAAATTAGTTGGCGGCAATTGCACAAAAAATCCTTTCTCATCCAGACTGCTGATGACTTTCAGCACGTCTTCTTTGGCCAGCTTACGTTCTGGGTGCAATTCCAGCTCCATCACGAACTCCAGCTTACCGAAGCTGTTAAAAAGCGCTTCCGGCACTTTAGAAAAATCATCTTTACTGTCAATATACAAATACAGCTGTTCTTTTTTAAGACTTTTGTAAATATAACAAAACATACCAAACACCAAATTAGAGATAGGGTGGGCATTTTAGCAAACTTGCGCAACCTGACTGTAACTCACTGAAATCACGCTAATGAATCAATCATTCGACCCTGAGCAATTTTATAAAAAAGCCTGTGTTTTTGAAGGCGCATTGATCCTCGTTGCCATGGCGTTGGGCTGGATAGCCGACATCAATCCGTTTGCGGATCTGCACTTTTCCGAAAGCGCCATCGCTATTGGCTTAATCGGTACGGTACCGCTGTATTTGCTGTTTTTAGCCATGGAACAAATTCAGGTTAATTCATTAACAAAAATCCGCACATTACTGCTGGACACCTTAGGACCAGGCTTACATCGCTATCACTGGACGGACTTACTGGTGTTGGCCGGCATTGCCGGACTGTCAGAAGAGTTATTATTTCGCGGCGTCATTCAGCCCTGGATAGAATCCGCCTGGGGCGTAAACGCAGGCTTGATCGGCAGCAATCTGATTTTTGGTTTGGCGCACGCACTAACGCCGATGTACGGACTACTTGCCATGACAGTGGGCATTTATCTGGGGCTATCGATGGATATTGCCGGAGACAGAAATTTACTGACACCGGTGATTATTCATGGCTTTTATGATTTTCTGGCGTTTTTAGCGTTGATGCGCGCTTATCGTGCCCGGCTTAATTCAGCAGATTAACGCCAGTTAACTGACTCGCCGCGTAAAGCCTTGGTGACTTCGATAATATCGGGCAACACCCAGGTTGGCTGAAAATCTGACACCGCCAAGTCCTGCTCAGTCGATACCCCGGATAACACCATTAAACTGCGAATGCCGGTACGAACAGCACCCAAAATATCAGTATCAAGACGATCACCGATTGCCACGGTTGTTGCCAGATCAGCGCCAAGTATACTTAAAGCTTGCTGATACATAATTGGCTCAGGCTTGCCAATAACCAACGGTTTAACATCGGTAGCTGCCTGTAACGCCGCCAAAATCGCGCCATTACCATGCGTTTGCCCTCGCTCTGTAGGTAGTGTCACATCACCATTGGTGCCGACAAACATTGCCCCCGCACGAATATTGAGTGTCGCCGTCGCCAGCTTATCCCAGGTAATAGTTTGATCCATGCCGCACACTACCAAATCAGCGCCCGGCTCATACAAGCAAGTTAAGGTGAAGCCAAGCGCCAGCAACGGCTCGGTCGCACCAGCCTCACCTACGACATAAACCTTGGTTGCTTGCGGCTCAAAATGCTCGGATAAGTACTGCGCTGTTGCCATTGATGACGTCAACACTTCGTCAATGACAACAGTCACGCCCATTTTGGCAAGCTTAATAATGTATTCCGCAGCAGTCGAACGCGCATTATTGGTGGCAAGAATAAACGGGATACGCAGCTCCCGCAGCGTTTGAAAAAACTCGCACAAGCCTGGCATAGGCTCAGCACCATGCCAAAGCACGCCATCCATATCAATAATAAGCGCACGAATATTGGTAAAAGTTTCCACAACTGAAGATCTCTTAAAAGAAAGGAAATAGTGGACATTCTAGGTCAAGCAAACAATTAGACCTACGAGGTTTTGCCCACTATTTTTGTACTGGAAATAATATTGCCCTCATCATCAAAGCTGACTGACAGGCACTGGGTCTGTTGCTGTGTAGATAAAATTACTTCGTTAACCTTAAAAAAATCCGCCAATTGGCTGTTAGTAACAGGTGGCAACGGCGTTCTGCGATCAACATTTCTGAAGCGGACAAAATTGTACCCGGCCCATATTGCCAAAGCCCCGCCCATCAACGCTACACACAGTAAAAATAATATAAAGTCTGCAACAACGCCTTGATAGCCGCCTAATTCGATCATTTGGAAAATCACTAAATCAACCCCTAATATCCACCCGATCAAGGTCACCAGCGGCGTCCATAAAAATATCCACACCACCCAAAAAACGAAGGTAAACAACGCTGATACGTATTTTTGCTTGATGCTTTGTAGCGATGGTGTATTGATGATGAGGTCTTTCATCGGATACCTCGATCAGGGCTAACCCAGACAGCACGAGTGTTACGTTTTTTGAGAATTGCTTTAATTAAACCAAATACCGCAGTTAAGACATTGATAATCCAGTAGACCAACTGGGTACCAAATCATCCAGTAGTAAGTTTTGCCTAAGTTTTTTTCATAGCGTGAATCGATAATCAAACTGACCGCAAATTGCACTAAACAAGTAATACCCAGCAGCACACCGCCCCAACTAGGAATTAGTGTGGGAATGACCAACGCTTCAGGCAACTCAACAAACCAATCTAACGACCACAAGATAAAAACCGCCATCATGGTGTAAGACCAAAAAACGCTGGTGAGATACTCTAAATAAACGCCCCACATACGTCTCGACTTCCATAATCCCAGTTTCTTGTAATAACGGATTAATGCCTCCGCCCCACCCTGCGCCCAACGAAGCCTTTGCCGCCATAAGCCGCCCAAAGTTTCCGGCATGAGTATCCAACACAAGGCATTTGGCTCGAAACGAATATCCCAATGATCCAGCTGCAACTTCCAGCTAATGTCTATGTCATCGGTAACCATGTCGTTACTCCAATAGCCTACCCGATGCAGCGCCGATTTTCTAAAGCCTGTAACAACGCCGGAGACAGTAAAAATACGTCCATAAACCCGTTGCGCCCGCTTGATTAAACCGATGATGGCCGAAAATTCACCGACTTGAATTTTACCCAATAGCGTCGAACGAGTTCGAATTCGTGGATTGCCAGTCACAGCGGCCACTCGATGACCGGACAAAAAGTGCTGCATTATCCAATGCGTTGCTTCCGGCGCCAGCAGCGCATCGCCATCAATACACACCAGATATTCGTTTTTGGAAAACAAGGCGCCGGTCTTCATCGCAATAGCTTTGCCTTGATTAAGTTCCAGGTTGATAACACGGACTTGTTTATTTTTCTCGGCGAGAGCCAACAAAATCTCGAGGGTGTCATCAGTGCTGCCATCGTTTACGGCAATAATTTCGAAATTTGGATATTTTTGTAGCAACAAGTATTCGATGGTGTCGTGTAAATCGCGACCTTCGTTATGACAGGGCACGATAATCGATACCGCTGGATAATCGGATAATTCAGGTAAATGCTCGGGATCATAAGCAGCGTTTTTTTCCCAATGAAAGTAATAAATTAAAGCGCCAATCATCCACAGATAGGCCATGAATAATGGGTAATAAAATGCAAAATCCAGCAGAGCATCGATCCAGCTTTTCAGGACAAAACTGCCATTGGCAATAAAAGCGTGCCAGACAGCGACAAGAAAAACGCTGACTTGATTAATACTCGGCAAAATTGCGCCGTCAAAAAATGCGTTAAGCGAATTCATGGCTGGTCAGTTACATTTTGAGGAAGAGAAAGCTGGATTTTGAGCATATCTAGCGAAGGCTTATCGAGATGAAAATCATCCGGGTAATAGCCGTAATTGAAAGCATCAAGCCGCCGCAACAAGGACATTTGCTCGGCCAACGTAGCATCAGGGACTTTTTGCTTACTTCGCCAATCAACAGATTGCAGCTCGAAGACGGTCTTTTGTATGCCTTGCGGATAAGTCGTTATTTTCTTAATTAACGACTCCAGCCAAGGCATCGGTTCCGAGACATTTTCCAAAAAAGGCATCGCCATCACGGCGGTATAATCGTAATTTTGTAAAAAACTGGGCAGCGATTGCGCAAACCATGCGCTGCTATTTGGATCCATCACCACATTAGCGTAAAGATTTCTGGCGGTTTTAATATCAGGTCGATAATAACGAACCTGATCCGCCATCGTTTTAGTCCAACCGGCTAACGATGCTATTTTGAGTCCGCTTTGCTGTTCTGGTGTTAAGTCCTTGAGATGCGGTAACGCCGCTGGATTGGCATCCTCAAAATCGGTCAACAAAGCATCATCATGAAACAGCAACCCGGTAAAGTGATTGGTTTTAGCCAAATCCTGATAAATCTCGCTAACAATCTTGCGCGCTTCATGGTGAAACGGCGATAAACGTCGATAGTTATGCTTACTTAATATTGGCTGGGCATTATGGTCGTGGTCAAGCTCATGCACCCACCAATCATCAGGCGCATCAAGCGGAAACGATAACACCGGCATCCAGGCATAGACATTGACCCGCGCACGAGTCATCAATTGCCAGGCCACATGACCAAACAAGTCCGCCCGCATCGGCAAGTGTCGATTGGCGAAGTACATCGCATCGGCATTGCCGTCGCCATTCTGGTCAGAAAAAGCCTGCAAATACACCGTATTAATATGCATCGCTTTGATTCTATCCAACAGTTCGCCAAGATTTCGACGGGTTTGCTCAGGGTCTGGGTCATAAATGTAATCCATATCGACATGGACCACACGAACAGGCGGCACAACATCGATATTGCGTATGTCGCGGATAAATTCAGCCAAGTTGGGATTATTTTTAACCAGGTAACGTTTGATAACCGGGGAATCAATCTGGTTATTACTGCCTTCCTGCAAGCTCATCGACAAGCTAAAGCCAAGGCTCTGCGCTATGTCCAGCGTTTCACGATTAAATTCTCCAAAAGGCCAGACCATGACTCTAGGCCTAAGTTTCAGATGTTTGAAGACAATATCCGAGCTTTGTTGCAAATCGGATTTTATGCGCTGGTGGAACTGTTCGTCGGATTCATAACTTTGCTCGGTAGTATCGTAACGTCTGGTAGTTGCGGTAGGCTGTAGGTCACCAAAAGGATTGCCGGTAATACCGTGATGAAGATCATGGCTATGCGAAGCGACTTCTAACAAACCAGACGCTGTCATCTGATCAACCTGCGGCCAGGTTAAAAAATCACTGCGTGGTTTCAAGCCGGTATCGTAATGCACCTGTTGATTGGTCGGCGTTTCCAGCCAATCGGTAACCAGCCCTAATACTGCCGGAAAATTGAATTGTTTAAGCAGCGGAAAGGCATGTTCGTAAACCCCGGCATAACCGTCATCAAAGGTCAGCAACATTGCTTTTTCAGGCAAAGATTGATGTTGATTGCGGGCCGAAATGAGCTGCTGCACGCTAATAGGATGATAGCCCTGCGCCTTAAGCCATGCCATCTGCGCCTGGAATTGATCGCGGGTCGTGGTCATCGGATCGCCATCCCACTCGGCGGCGATGTTGTGATAACACAACGCAATCAGGCCTTGGCTTTGCGCACTCACCCAGCCTGGTAACAACGCAAGCACCAAGATACAAAACAGATTGCGTATGCTCAAAATCGTAAATCAGCCGTCAGATACATGAACCAGTTTTTGGTCAGGCCATCGTCATAATAGTGATAGCCTCTGACGCCGCCGTAGGACAGTTCAAAGCGATTGGCTACCTGCCAGCGGTGTTCGTATTGAACATTGCCGACGATGTTGGATCCATAGTTTTGCTGCCAATAATTCCCGACCGATAGTGCCAGTTTTTGGTGAAAGGCGGTTTCGTAATGGCGATAGGTGAGAAAGTCGTTATCGAGAGTGAAAGATACCGAAGCATCCTTATCTGGGCTGTAATAAGCACTGGAACCGTACTCACCATCAGGAAATAAGAATTTATTGCGAGTATTGGCAGAAAATCCGGTATTAACATAAGTTGCCAATTTATAGACCGGCCCACTGATCCAGCGTTCAAAGTACGTTCCATCGATACCGTAACGGTTATTGCCGTCACTGAAGTTGTAATACCTACTGGCGACAGTAAAAAAACGAGATTCGTTGACCTTATAAGTCGTACCCAGCATTGCCGATTTTGCAGTGATGGCGTTATATCTTTCGTAAATTTTCGTATTGTCGTTTTTGTCTCTTTTATCGACGACGCCGTTTAAAGCACGCAAGGAGATCTCATTATCGCGGCTGCTCAAACGCGAGAACACCTGCCAGTTGTCATTTAATTGATATTCAAGACCTAAGTCCAAACCAACAACTTCATCACTGAAATTATCGTAATGTACTTCCGCAGTGGCTGTCGTACTGTGCCCGGAATACTCAAGACCTGCGCCATAATGCCTCAAGTAGCGACGTCCTTCTTTAAACGACCCAGTTTTCCAACCATCATGCGTAAATACGCGGTAATTTTCTGCTATTGGACTTGAATAAAGAAAACCATCCACAGTGATCTCGTCAGTTCCTAGCACAGGACTGGCACCGTTCTTGGCGTTGTCGCTCAAGCCACCATTCGCCAACACCTTTAACTCGCGGTCGTTACGAACCTGCCAGGCGCGCATTTGTTTTTGTACGCCGCTGTCCTCGGGAATGTTTTCGTTAAGCGCATAGGTAGTTCGCGCCTCCGCGCGATAGTCTTTTAATTCACGCTGCACTTTGGCTTGGGTCAGTTTTAAGCCCAGATGCTCCGGCGCTTTAATCTGCGCTAAATTTATCTGCTGCCGGGCTTTACGCGGCCAGCCACGAAAATAGTAAACCTCAGCCAATTTGCTATGAATATCGGTGTTGTCGGGGTATTGATTGTGCAATTGCTCTAACTTTTGCTGTGCCCCATCCAGATCATCGGCATACGCTCGCAAGATGGCGGCAGTTAAGTCAGCGGATATTTTTTTAGGATTATCGCGTGTAACCACAGAACCATTGGGTTGCTTAAATTCAAGTTTTGCCGGTTGCTCTTGAGCTAATTGTTCAGCCAAGGCTAACGCCTTATCAATCTGCTCAGCTTCCAAATAGGCATACACCAACGATGCTCGAGCGTTAAAGTAATTGGGTTGTTCAGCGATGACTGAAAGGTAAAGATCACGGGCGGTTTCGGGTTCACGGTTATTCAAATAAGCATCGGCCGCCGCCATACGGGCATAAACCGGTATGGCTAGTCCTTGTTGCTGAAGCTGTTGGTGCAGCTCGACTACATCCGTCATGCGTTTGCGATCTCGTAACGCCACCAGTAAATCAAACTTGGCCCGGGCCAGCAGAGCTTGAGGATCTGTGAGTTTTAGCTTTTGGACTGCGCTGATATTGCTGTTTAATGCGGTTATAGCCTTATCAATGCCCCGATAATCGCGTGGCTTGGTTTGTAATGCCTGCTCGCCTTGCCTGATCAACCAGGCCGCATAATCCCACTGTAGACTTGCCCATTGGTCATCTGAAAATAGCGCTTTGTTGGCAGTTGCCAAATCTAACGCTTTTTGCACTTCGCCTGATCTCGCTAAGGCAAGTATCAATCCGCGCAGAGCATCTTGCCGGCCAGATTGTAAGCTTAAGACTTTCTGGTAATACTGAATGGCTGTCGGGTACTGGCCTGCAAGCTCATGGGCATAAGCTTGTGCCATGATGATTTCAACTTCATTTGGATAAGTGCTGGCTAACGTTTGCAAATAAGCAATGGCCGAATCTGCTTGACCCAGATCGATCAACAACAAGCCTAAACCGAGCCTGGGGGACAACCGCTTAGGCTCCTTTTCTATCGCTTTGCTATACAGTATTTCGGATTTTTTAAAGTCACCTAAGTATCTAGCGGCTTTCGCTATTGCCTCAAGTACGTAAACAGGTGCTGTTTGCACTTCAATTTTCGTGCTTTGTTGAATAACTTCTTCATCTCTATCTGCCCAAGACAATATTTGTAGATAATCGAACAAATAGCGTTGTATCTCAGGATGACTTTTTACCAATTGCTGCAGTTGCTCAATAGCTTGGTCCGTATGCCCTGCCCGAGCCAACTCCAATGCAGCGTTATACCTCTGATCATCGCTAGTTTGTCCCAACGCAAGCGAAGTTTGCAGACACAATGCTGCAAGAATGGATTTTTTTTTCATCAAGGAATTTATAGCTATCGGGGGTTTTATTTTATTTGGTGGCAAGGCACCGTAAGCATTTGAACGATAGTGTAGCCGATAACCATCAAAGACAGCAGAGAACCTCAACAAACCCATGCAGGGCATGCCATGAATTAATTGGTGTGACGCACTGTGTTCATTTAATCGAGGGCAGAGCTAAAAGGTTTTTTAAGGTGTTCTATATCACCAGAAGATTTTATACCCAGAAAAAAACTGCCCAAGCCGTAATAACTTGGGCAATAACGCTATCAAGAGTTAGCGAATAATTCCTTTTTCTTATGCAAACCAAAAACAGCTAAAACCGAACTAAATAACCAGAAAGCTCCTGGCACTGGCACAGTTGCAGGCGGAACATTGCTGACCACCGCTTCATATTCGATTACAAATCCTCTAGCCGTGTATTTCTTATTACCTTGATCATCTATGTATGAAGAATCAACGTTGGTATCGTTCCAACGCAGCACACCTGCACCACGGTCTTGCCAGCCGTATACTAAATAATCTTCATTGTTAGGCGTCAGCTCTGAGCCATCTTGCCAATGGTTAGGCTCACCAGCAAGCCAGTTGCTGTAAGAAAAAGTTTCTCCGGTGACCCATTGCCATGAGTTATGGCTCCAAGTGCCATTTCCACCGAGAGTACTTGTGTCAAAAGCACCTAAAAAATAACCTTCAGCACCTAGACGATTCCAAACAAAATCATCTTCAGCCGCGGAAGTTAAAGTCGCTAAATGGCCCAATTTGCCGTTGAAACTTGAGTTTTCAGCAAACGATTTAGCACCGAACCAATCCAGCCGCTCACCTATATCAGCAAATGTAACTAGATCGTAATAATGACCGTTACTTGAATTTAAGATCGCGGCTTGAGTTGAAAAAGACGCTGCCGACACGGCCAACACCGTTAAAAAACGATTTATTTTACGCATAAGAGAAATCCCAAAAATTAGAGCTATTAAAGAGTTAATATAAACAAGCAATCTGAATGCCAACTAAACAAGTCCGTTAAATATAGACCTTAGATCTATCGTGGCGCCAAAAAGCTGTCACAAATGTCATAAACCTGTCATTTGTGACAGTAAAACAAGACTAACGCTCAAATATGTCAGTATTATGTCATCTATATATGAGCAAAATTAGTTTAATGCTCAATCTTGAGTCAATCTGACTTCTGCTTCGTGGTATTTAGCCGCGCAATGTTCAGCGACTTCTGTAGGCAAATGCGGACCAGGCGCGGTTTTATTCCAGTCCAGTGTTTCTAAGTAATCACGCACATACTGTTTGTCAAAACTAGGCGGACTGATCCCGACTTGATATTGATCAGCAGGCCAGAAACGAGAGGAATCGGGGGTAAGCGCTTCGTCGATCAAATGCAGGACGCCATTGTCATCAACGCCAAATTCAAATTTGGTATCGGCGATGATAATGCCGCGCTCTTTAGCATAAGCGGCCGCTTCTTTGTAGAGCTTCAAACTGGCATCACGCACTTGTTCCGCCAACGATTGGCCCATTAACTCAACCGTTTTGGCGAAAGTAACATTTTCGTCATGTTGATCCATCGCTGCTTTGGTTGACGGCGTATAAATCGGCTCAGGTAATTGCTGGGCTTGCTGTAAACCTTGCGGAAGTTCAATGCCACAAATAGCGCCGGACTTTTGATAATCTTTCCAGCCGGAGCCGATAAGATAGCCGCGCACGATGGCTTCAACCGGCAGCGGTTTTAGCAATTTGACCACAATCGCGCGACCTTCAACCTGAGCTCGCTCTTCAGCATCTGGCAACACTTGTTCCAAAGGAATATTAGCCAGATGGTTGGGTAAGATATGGCTCATTTTGTTAAACCAGAAGTTAGACACATTAGTTAACACACGGCCTTTGCCTGGAATGGGGTCTGGCAAAATTACATCGAATGCGGAGAGCCTGTCAGTTGTCACAATCAGCATGTGCTGATCATCAATATCGTAAATGTCGCGCACTTTGCCATGAGCGCGCAGTTTTAATGACTTAAGAGATGATTGATAAAGGGCTTGGGGCGTACTCATGATTCCTCGCTGACCGGGTGTATTGAATTGGGTGTATAGATTGTTGGCGCAATATTATCACAATCAAAACCGCGACCTTAGCACGGCATTGCAGATGACTAGGCTAACTCGACTAATCAATAGATTTAAGGCGTAATATAGGTACGCCGAATCTGTAGACCAAAGGAAACATTATGAAAATAAAGATTGCTAACAACCCAGCCTGGCTGCTGGTTGCCTTGAGCGGAATGCTAATAAACTCAACAGCCCAAGCGGTCGATCATAAAAGCTTTGCGGGTATCACCTTTGTCAAAATTGAACCCGGCTGTTTTGACATGGGCCGTGACAAAGACCTTAAAGAAAGTAGCGAATCGGAATTGCCTAAACATAAAGTTTGCATCAAAAAGCCCTACTATTTAGGCGAAACAGAAGTGACGCAAAAGCAATGGGAAAGCGTGATGGATAATAATCCCAGCAAATCCAAAGGCCTCTCCAAACCGGTGGAAAAGGTTAATTGGAACGATGTTCAAGAATTTATTAAACGCTTAAACGCCAAAGAAGGCGGCAACCATTTTCGCCTACCCACCGAAGCAGAATGGGAATATGCCGCCAGAGCCGGTAGCTCGACGCTTTACTCCTTTGGTGATGACCCCAAAGAATTAGCTAAATATGCCTGGTTTGGCAACGAAGGCTACGGCGGCACCTCGCATGAAGTTGCGCAAAAACCAGCCAACGCCTGGGGACTGTATGACATGCACGGCAATGTCTGGGAGTGGGTGCAAGATTGGTACGGCCCCACGTATTACAGCGCCAGCCCTGGTGAAGACCCGGTCGGCCCAGAGTCCGGCCAATATCATGTTTATCGTGGCGGTAGCTGGGTGTCCAAAGCGGTTACCAGCCGTTCGGCAGCGCGTTACAGCGGCTTGCCCAGCAGTCGTACCAATGATTTGGGTTTTCGCTTGGCAAGAGATTATCAGTAGCACTTCACATCACCCGAGGATTTTTTATGAAAAAACTGTATTTAGCTCCCGCCTTACTTGCACTAGCGACCAGCCTGATACTAAGCGGCTGTTCTTTAAATAATCCAGAATCCGCGGAAGCGCATTATGCACCCGGTTTGGGTGACATCATGGGGGATACTGCAACTCGTCATTCTAAACTGTGGTTTGCAGGTCAGGCCCAAAACTGGGCGTTAGCCGCCTACGAATTAGACGAACTGCATGAAGGCTTTGAAGATGCTGAAAAATATCATCCAACTCACAAACATGTTCCCGTGCCTATTCCGCAGCTGATCGCATCCACCATGAACAAACCGCTGGAAAAACTGGATGAAGCCATCAAAAAGCAGGATATTGTCGCTTTCACTAAACACTATGACGAACTCACCGATGGCTGCAATAGCTGTCACCGCACCAGCGAGTTTGAATTTAATCTGGTGACACGGCCCATGTTTAATCCATTTGCCAATCAGGCATTTACCTTACCTCGGTAATCAATACACCACGCAGTCACAAAAAAAGGGCGAGGAGATTAATTAGTCTCCTCGCCCTTTTTTATGCATGGGTGCCGCACTCCAAAATCATCTGTTACTGTTTTTGCTTAACAAGTTTCTAGTGATTGTTTTCAGTGCGACATTAAAGTGCCCGCTTAGCCAAATATATCAATCAACAACAGTATGATTGGATCAACAACGGGATGGATAAATCCCAAACTGACCACTAATAAGCCCCCCAAAAAAATCGGCAGCCAGCCACGAATAGGTAAATCTTGCTTCCGCCAAAGCAAATGAAATATTGCCCAACTTAAACCCCATACCAACAATGCCAAAGTTTCTTTTCCGGAATAGGAGCCAATACTGCCATCTGGACCAACGCCAGAGGAGCCTGGAATCCAATAGCCATAAGAATGGATGAATTTATCCATTTCTTTGCTTAGTCGAGAAATATGATGGGTAATCATTAGGGTGTAAAAACCCAGTAATAGCGATACCGTTGCCGCAATGGCCGGACCAGAGAATACCTTTGCTTGCTCGGTATATTCTGGTTTTGAAAGGTCTTCAGTCGATTGTTTTTCAGTCATTGCAATTTCTCTCAGACAAAGCGTAATTTGGCCAGTACCAGTCCGGCAACAAAACCCATCAATAAAAACAGCCAAGCCAGTAATATGAGGATACCAACAAGCTGAGTTAAATCGCGACGCGCCCTAATGGCTTCATCGTAATAAAACAAAATAAACGCCGCCACCAGCATCAATGGAAACGGAAACAATGAAATGAACTCTTTGAATTCCATCAAATAATTATGGAATGCCGGTACATTCGCAAGGATCCAGTCCTTCGGGCCATCTTGCCCACGATAACGCATGTAAATCCAGTTACCGCTAACAGCACCCAAAAAATTCACCCCCGCCGCCCCCACTAGCCAGTACCGTAACGAGTGGAAGTTAATATGCACACCTCTAATTAAGGCATAGGCCCGATGCGTAAGATAAGTACCCAGCACCAGCGCCGAAATGGAGCTAATGCCATGAACCCCGGCTTGCAGTCGGTAACTGGTCGGGAAAAAGAAATCCAGCCCAGCTAAGGCAAGCAATATGAATAACGCTGTTATTGCTTGTGTGCGAACCAAAAATTTGGCCATTTGGCCGTGTAAATATTGCTCTGTCGACATACTTCATTATCTCAATCGTAAATTTTGTTTTGAGTTAACTAATTAAAACTCGTATTTAAACCCTGCTTGAACCAGCCTAGGCGAACCCGGCAATATGCCTCGTACTCGATCGACGATATATTGGTTGTCGAACATGTTTTTCATTGAAACAAATAGATCAAGCCCGGTGTAAACCCGGTAAGTGCTGGCGAAATTCACGACGGTATAACTTTTGACCATGCCAAACTGGCCTGACAAAGCCTGATTGCTGTTGGGACCAGACGGATAATCCGAACCTGATTGCAGATTCATGAAGTCGCCGAATTGATCAGCCACAAACACTGTTTCCAGATGAGCATCAAAGCCGCTGGGGTGAGAATAACCAACGGTAGCTGTCACTAAATGCTCCGGCGCATAGGGCGAACGGTTACCTGGTTTTGACCCCAAGACATTGCCGCCTGGACAACTTGCGGGAAAGGTTCCGTTAGCGAGCGGCAAACAGTGAAATGCCGAGGTCGTCTCCGCTGTAGGCACCCAGGTGTAAGCAACCTGTAGATAAGGATTATGCGTCCAGTTGAAAACCTCGGCCGTATCAATTCTATTAGAGAACTCAATGCCCTGAAACAGCGCTTTGCCTTGGGCAACAGGTGTGTCATTGCCGCCAACCGTGCCTAAGACAGTTAGATTTTCGAAATCGTTATGAAACAGTGTCAGATCGGTTTTCACGCCTTTTACCGGCTGGCTACGGACACCCACTTCATAATTCCAGCTTTTTTCCGCGGAAATTTCTACCGTTTGACCATTACCGTAGACACTGTCTTCGATACGCGGAGGCGAAAATCCCCGATGCATGCCAAAGAATAATGTTGCTTGTTTAAGAGGTTGATAGGTCATTGCAAAAGATGGCAATACTTCTCTTAAATCGCTTTGACCTGATGAACTCACCGTATTGCCGGCAACACCCAGAGCCGGATTGCCCTGGAAAGGATTATTCTTGCGCTGATAGCTGACCGACTCCACCCGTACACCAGGGGTGACAGTCCAATCGCCTAAAATAAAGCGGTTTTGCACAAAGCCGGAATAAGCATCGGCAAAACGGCTGTTATCTTCAATGGTAACGCCGTTACGTGCTGTTGAGGTGTTGCCATCAAGGGTTACCCGATGCTGATTTTCATAGTGCATTCGCACCCCGGCATCTAACTCGCTGGGCACACCAAACAAGGTATGGTTGGCATGTAACCGGGGTTCTACGCCCCAAGTATCGTATTGACGCAAACGGCCGCGGGTAAAATTACAACTGTCGACATTAACCGCCTGACCAGCTAAGCGAGCGTCGCGAAACGCCGTGCCGCATTGGGTATCTGTCGGTTGCTGATTCTCTTGCCGCCACCAATCTCTATCAAATTTCGACCAATAAAAATTGGTGGACAAGGTCACATCATCATTAAACCTATATTCATGGGTCGCTGACGTGGCAAAGCGCTCGGTCGAAAATTCATCGTTTTTAAACGGGTTGTAGCGATAACCGAAGTTGCGTAATTCCGCTTCGGTAATGCCGAACGTGGATTGCGAGTTTTCCTGGTAATAATCACCGCGCAAGATCAAGGAGTTTTTGGCATTGATGTCAATCACGCCTTTAAGATTAACGTCATCAAGCTTTACAAAGGTGTTGTCCCGGGAGCCTTCGCCTTCTTTATGCACATAATCCATCACACCGCCGACCCTATCAACCGCACCGTGACTGTCTTTTGAGGTATCGACAGTACCGCCGTAACGGACATGCCCGCTCAGGAAATCACGATTACCGCCGGTAAAGCTGGCAAAGCCTCCGGGTTTTGCAGGTGGATTCGGTGTGATGTAGTTAACCGCACCGCTGATGGTTTGCGGGCCATATTGAGTTAACTCGGCCCCTTTCATGACTTCGATATTTTCGTAACGCTCCACCGGCGGGTGGTAATAAATGTCGTTATCGCCGTAGGGCGCAAAATTAAGCAGTAAGCCATCTTCCAAAAACAACACTTTAGTGGATCTAAACGGGTTCATACCGCGAAAACCGATATTGGGCCGCATGCCAAAACCTTCTTCATCGCGCACATAAATCCCAGGAACTTTGCGCAACGCTTCATTTACAGTGGCTACGTGGCTTTGAAACAGTTCTTTTTCACTTAAAATTGCGCTGGAACTGGATGAGTTCAGAATATTGTTTTCGGCACTGCTGGTAACTTCCATGGCCGGTAGCTCAATTGTTGAATCTTCCTGAGCCGCTGATACGACAATAGGTAACACGGCTAAGCCGAGTAGAGCCGTCTTTTTATATCTCATAGTGGGTACCGTTTATTATTAATGGAGTCAGCTAATAACTGGCTCGCTTTATTTATTTTATATATCAATTAGTTGTCCGGTATTTTCCGGGCATTGTCGATATGCAAAATGAGTATAACGGTGCGCACATAAATTTAAGCTTAAAACCGATTAAGCTAAGCGGTAGGAGCGACGTAGCCGTTGCTCCTATATTTCTGAATAGTTTTAACTGATGTTACGCAAACCAAAAGAAATGATCTTTATTGATACTCAAGGATCGCTGGTGTTGCTATCGCAACAGTTTATTTTAATGTCGGTTCTCGCACCGACAGGCGAGCTACTTTCTTTTGCTTCGCCAAAAGAAAGTATCCAAAGAAAAGGCGACCCGGATTCCGCCAATTTCCTGCGCTTCTCACTTTTGGCGAGGGTTTTCGAAGAGCCATCCCTGGCCCTGCGAAAACGAGCGGCCTCCCTGCCGCTACCCTTACGGGCCTATTTCTCCAAAAGCTGCGACGCTCGGGGCGGAATAACGGGAGAAAAACCGCTTCTGCGTAACATCAGGTTTTAATTTAACGGCAAACGTACCGTAGCAAGAAAGCCGCCTAAGGCTTGGCTGCGGCTAATCTGCAACTCGCCTTCGTAAAACTCTGCGATGTCTTGCACAATGGCCAAGCCAAGACCATGACCAGGAATAGATTCATCCAAGCGTAAGCCGCGTTGGGTAACGAGTTGTGCATCCAGCCCGTCGCAGCCGGGGCCATCATCTGCGACCGAAATGGTCAGTGTTTGTGCAAAGCTGATCTCAACATTGATTGTATGCTGCGCCCATTTGCAGGCGTTATCGAGCAGATTGCCGATCATGCCCAGCATGTCTTCCCGGTCAAAATGCACAGGTACATCAGGCGCGTTGACGTTAATTTCCAGCTGTTTGTCGGCGTAAATGGTTTGGAGCAATTGCGCCAGCGTCGTTAATTCTGCAGCGGGATTAAAAGCAATGCTGGCTTGCTGATTGCCGGCAATCCGGGCGCGTTTGAGTTCGCGTTCAATAGCGCGATGTATCGAGTCGGTCTGCGTTTGCAATTGCTGCCGCAATTCAGGATAGTCATTAAACGCCGGATGTTCCGCCACTCTGAATAACAGGGCCAGCGACGGTTTTAAGGCATGCGCCAGATTACCGATCGCGGTGCGCGACTGTTGTAGACGCCTTACCACCAGCGTTAATAGGCGGTTAACTTCTTTAACTAACAGTTTAATTTCAGCAGGGACATCGACCGTAATCTGTTGTTGCTTGCCGGTGGTGATGTTGTCAAGCTCGCGGCCGACATTGGCTAGCGGCTGAAGGGAGCGCTTAATATCGCTACTTTGCAAAGCAATTGCGCAACACAATAACAGCAGCGTCAGACCAAAATAGGCCAAGCGAATGGAAGTAATATCATGATCAACGGAAGACAAATCCTCCGATACGCTCATGCCGATTCTATGGCCAAATTTTTCCAAGCCTTGGGCAAGTGTCAGCAGGGGTTGCTGTTGGGGCCCGTTTTCAAGATGATAGATTTTGGTCTGGCCGGGCAGCAACGGCGGCAGCGCCAAGATTTGATTTTGTAAAGAGGGCGAAAGGTATACCTGATCGTCGACCTGCACGACATAATAATGCCCGGAAAAGGCCAACTTATACTCGGAGCCCATGTGAATACTCTCTGGAGACAACTGACCATTCGCATCCAGCGTAATCGTATCCATTAACGTCGTCGCATCTTCCATTAAGCGTGTCGTCATTTGCTTTTCGGCCACTGCGCGAATCACCCAATCCGCCGCCAGCCATTGCGTCACAAAAATCAGGCACAGGATAACGGCCAATCCGCGGTTTAAACGTTGCCGCAAAGAGATCATGATTGCGGCCCAAACACGTAACCCTGACCGCGGCGGGTTTGAATTAACTCATTACCGACAATCCGCCGTAAGCGATTGATATAGACCTCAATCACATTACTATCCGGGTCGCTGTCGCATTCATAAACGTGTTCGCCTAAATGCGTTTTACTGAGGATTTTTCCGGGTTGCAGCATAAAACAACGCAGTAATTTGAACTCGATAGCCGTTAGATTGATGGCTTGAGCGCCGTTAATAGTAACGGTTTGCAACTCTTCATTAAGCTCCACACCGGCCACAGTTAATGCGCCTTGGTTTTGTCGATAACTGCGTTTTAACAAGGCCTGAATCCGTGCCAACAACTCCTGGGTATGAAACGGCTTACCCAAATAATCATCGGCACCGGCTTTAAAACCATCGACTTTTTCATGCCAGGCATCGCGAGACGTCAGGATGATCACAGGCATATGATTGTCAGCGTCACGCCAACGTTTTAAGACTTCCAGACCGGGCATTTTCGGCAAGCCTAAATCGAGAATGACCAGGTCATAATTTTCGGTCGCCCCTAAAAACTCACCTTGTTCGCCGTCTAATGCCGTATCCACAGCAAATCCAGCTGCCCCTAAATCAACTTTCAAGGAATTTGATAGCTCGAGATCGTCTTCAACGATTAACAGTCGCATGTGTATTTATTACCGGAATTGTTTGTTTCTAATGTTTTGAAGTTGCATGAATCGTGTCATGAAAGCCGCTTAACTGCTAGCGCTTACATGCAAACAGTTGCATCTCTGGCAGGGTTTTGTAACATTGTCGGGATTCATTGCTAACAACTCGGAGATTCACCATGCAAACATCGCTAAGCAAATACCTGCTACCTGCAACACTGACTTTATTGTTATCCGCTTGTGCGTCCGATCAACCCGCACCTCCAGAACCTGAACCCATTATCTCCGGTGAGCTGATGCTACGCGAAAGCCAAGGCATTGCCAGCTTAGGTGATAACTGGAAAAAGGGTAAGCAATTGACCGAACGCGGCAATGTACTGGTTCGCGAAGGGCAGGCCAAAATCACCGAAGGCAATCGCCTGATTGAAGAAGGCAACAGAATCATGCGTGAAAGCGAAGAAACTTATAAAGGCATCAAGAAGTAGTCGAGCCAAGTTTTGGGGAAGCGCTGATTAAATCCTTCGACAAACTCCATACCTAGGGTGGTCTAAGGACAGGTGAATGGTAACGTATTGATTTCGTTCGTGGGGAGCTTGTCGAACGCTCTCCTGAGCGAAGTCGAAGGGCATGAGCGAAAGCAATTTGTTCAGCGCGTCCCTAAGAGCTCACGTCAATCTTGTCTTTTTTACATCTACGCTTACTTCGGGCAAGGCCATTCTTTCATGAGTGCGGCTTTAACAAGTGACTCGGCACTTGAACTCCATAATTCCGGATGCTCATTTAGGTATTTAGACACAACATTTGCAGCTTGATCGGAAGTAATATTTTGCGGGCAAAATAAACCCGACCCAATAGTTGCGTCAACAACACCCATCACGTAATAAACATAAGCCCCGGCATCATAGAGCTCCGCATTGTCTATATCACCGCTTTTATAGGCGGTTGACTTGTCGTGAAGCTTCTCGCCGTTTATAAAAGCATTGAAGCCAGCGTTAGCTGAGATTGGCATCAGCATTGTAGCGATTAGGATTAACTTTAACGCTTTCATTTTTACACTCCATGGATTTTTTGTTAGATAAGAACAGCGTATATCGATATAAGCTGGGTTACACGTGCAACTGAATAATGACAGGATTCGGCCCAGACTGTGTCAAAACGTAAAACCACCAATACTGCTGGAGATAATAATTTAAATATCACTACATGGCAGTCAGGTCTACGCCTACTGGGAATCTCTAAAAATTGCACTTCGACAAGCTTTCGGCAACTGCTCCTGCGTTGCTCTACCTCCTGCATCCATGCAGTCGAGTGCGAACGGTTATCTTATTAAATCAATTACTTATCCGTTCGTGCTGAGTCTGTCGAAGCATGAATGAATAATTTTTAGAGGTTCCCTACTGACAATGTTACCGAATAAATCAGCGCCGTTCACCAAGCTAGTCGTCATCAAAACTTAACCATTCTGTCATCCGTTGGTCATCAATTCGACACAAAGCTGACACGTTGATTGTTTAGGGTATCCACATCTTTTTTAAGCTGCGTGGAACCTTATGAAAACACTACACACATCATCCCACATCAAGTCTTCTAAACGACTGGATTGCTTTGTAGCCAAGTCAGATGAGTTGATTAAAGAGGCGCAAGCCTTACGTTATCGAGTCTTTGCCAAAGAAATGGGCGCTAAGCTCAAGTCAGAAGCCGAAGGCTTGGATTACGACGAAGTTGATGCTTACTGCGATCATTTGGTGGTTTACGATAATCTCAATGAAAAAGTCGTCGGCTATTCGCGCTTGCTTAACCAACATCAAGCGGAACGCTTGGGACATTTTTACTCACAAAGCGAATTCAATCTGGATCAGGTATTAGCGTTGCCGGGCCGCTTTCTGGAAATAGGCCGAACCTGTGTCGATCCTGATTATCGTGGCAGCGTGGTGTTAACTACGCTTTGGTCAGCATTGGTTGAATATGCGTTGGCCGGCAAATTTAATTATTTGCTCGGCTGTACCAGCATCACACCTGGCCCCAGCGGTTTTGCTGTGGATGCGGTGTATCGAAATATTGATAGCAAAAATATCGCGCCAGCTTCTTTACAAGTATCTCCTGCTATCCCTGTACCAAGCCATTTAAGATGCCAGCGCGATGAGTCGGGCATTCCGCCGTTGTTAAAAGCGTATTTTCGCTTTGGCGCGATGGTGTGCGGTGAACCCTGCTGGGATGAAGACTTTAACTGCATCGATTTATTCGTGCTGTTGCCGCTAGATCAATTGCAAGAACGCTACAGTAAACATTACATGAGAGGCCATAAGACAACTAATGAAAGCACAACTGCGCTTGCTGTTTAGATTGGGATTGGTTGTTTTACTGTTTATTGTCGGCTTTGTGATTGCAGCCGGGGCATTCCCGGTCATTACTTTTACATGTTCTAAGCAATACGCCAAACACCTGAGAGATGCCATAAAAATGCATTGGCTACAGTGGTTTAGCGTGCTTCTTAACTTGCGTATCACTCGGCAGGGCGAATTGCCCGAGCCGGGCGCGCTGTTAGTCTGCAATCATATTTCCTGGCTGGATATTATCGTCGTAGGGCGTTATCTGCCGGGCTACTTTGTCGCCAAAAGCGATATTTTAAGCTGGCCGGTGATTGGTTTTCTGGCCAAGCAGGCGGGGACTATTTTTATTCGTCGCGGTGATAAAAAGCATATTCATGCCACCACCGAACAAATGGTCTGGCTGTTGAAACAGCACAGCAATATCGTGGTGTTTCCAGAAGGTACGACAACTGTAGGTGAGGACGTATTGCACTTTCATGCCTCGTTGTTTCAACCGGCAATGTTAACCCGAGCAGTCATTCAGCCTGTCTCATTAAGCTATCAAGGCCAAGCCAAGCGGCACGCACCTTTTGTCGGTGATGATGAGTTTGTGCCGCATTTGCTGAAGATGCTCAGTCTTGACAGCATTGAAGTGATGGTTAATTTTCTGCCTACGATTAACTCAGCAGGAAAAACCCGGGTGGCAATCAGTGATGAAGCCAGAACGATGATACGGGCTGAAATTGTTGATGGTGCGTCTGATTTTCAAGAGCAGACTTGCCAATCCGTGCGCAGGGTTTAGTTATAGCAATCTCAATAAGTTTGTATTTTATTGCTTTTCAAATGGTAGAAGACTAAATCAAGGCTTTAATTCGCCCATGGTGAGCTTGTCGAACCATGAACGGATTAAAGACCACGAACTCGCGCGCAAGCACATAGGGTCGTGATAATTTTTAAAACCTAAAGCATCGCTTAAGCCTTAGCCCAACCGGTATATCTCGCTGGCTAAAAACTCAATGCCCCAACTAATCATTAAACTGAGCATGGTCATGCTAATGGTAATTTTTACCAGATTAGGGTATCGGAGTGAGTGCAGAGTAAGGTGTCGTTGTTTCATCGGGAGAATTCCTCTTTTGATCATAATGTGAGGCAAATCTTCACCCGTTCAGGTTAAGGTTTGATGTCAATATTGTGATATTTTTGTGACAGTAACAAGGAGTTACATGCCATTAGTAAATAACAACATCCCAGAACTTGAGCAACTTGAACGCATCATTGAGTCGCTGGGTGATCGTGCAACAACTGAAGTTGTCGCACGGATTCCGTATAAAGATGTGGAGTTTCCCATTCATTGCATCAGCATAGGATCAACTGATCCGCTAGCGCCGGTGCTGGCCTTTTTCGGCGGTGTGCATGGGCTGGAAAAAATCGGTTCGGAAGTGATTTTGTCGTATATGGAGACGATTAGTCAGTTGTTGGACTGGGATGAGGAGCTGTTAGCTCGATTGGAAAAATCACGCTTGGTGTTTATGCCCTTGGTGAATCCGGTCGGTGTATTTTTAGGCACGCGTTGCAATGGCAATGGCGTCGATTTGATGCGTAATTCGCCCGTGGAAGGCATCGGCGCCACGCGGCTTTACAGCGGCCATCGTATTAGCCCCAAGTTGCCCTGGTATCGTGGCGATACCCAAACAATGGAGCGGGAGGCGCAGGCCTTGTGCCAAGTGGTTGAGCAGCAACTGTTTACTGCGCCGCTGTCGATGGCGCTGGATTTACATTCCGGATTTGGCATTAAAGACCGGCTGTGGTTTCCGTATGCATCACGCAAAACGCCCTTTGCCTTTATTGCTGAAGCTTACGCATTAAAAGCCTTGTTCGATCGTTGCTATCCCAATCATATTTATAAAATTGAACCCATGAGTGAGGAATACGTCATCAACGGCGACTTGTGGGATTATTTGTTTGATGCGTTTATTCCCCGAAGTACCGGCGAACAGGTATTCATGCCGTTAACGCTGGAAATGGGTTCCTGGCTGTGGTTACGTAAAAATCCCACGCATTTATTTTCCCGGCACGGCTTGTTTCATCCATTATTGCCGCACCGGCAGCAACGGATTTATCGACGGCATTTTATGTTGTTCGATTTTCTGCATCGCAGTTTGCTGTATCCGCAACCGTGGGTACATTTACCCGCAGCGGAAAAGGCAATCTACACACAACAAGCGAAGGAACTTTGGTATGAGTAAAGTCTGTGACCAGCATTGGCTGTTACTCAGAGGCTTGGCGCGGGAATCGGCGCATTGGGGCGATTTTATCTCGTTGCTACAAACTGCTTTCCCTACAGCCACTATCACTATGCTGGATTTGCCGGGCACCGGCTATTGGTATCAAGAAACCAGCCCCGCGACCATCCGCGAGATTGTCGAAATTGTGCGTCAGCAAGCGTTAAAGCAAGGTGTACTCGAACAGCCGATTACACTATTGGCATTATCGCTAGGCGGCATGGTGGCGTGGGAATGGATGCAGCGGTACCCGCAAGACATTGCCGGTGCTAGTTTGATTAACACCAGCTTTGCTGATGTAAGCCCGGCATATCAACGCATGCGTTGGCAGAGTCTTGGCAAGATAGCCAATATAGCCAGGCTAAACAATAGTGTTCAACGCGAGTTGGCGATTGTGCAATTAATCAGCAATCGCCGAGATCATGATCAAGCCATCGCCCAAGCGTGGGCTGCGCTGGATGAGTTGCGGCCGATCAGTGCAGGTACCCGGCTACGCCAAATCATTGCCGCCGCCCGCTACCGGCCTGGCGATATAAAACCACAAGCCCCAGTTTTATTATTAAATAGCCAAACAGATCGTTTAGTCGCCGCCGCATGCTCGGAAGCAATCCAGCAAAAGTGGCATCTGCCACTGCACCGCCATCCTTGGGCAGGGCATGATTTACCGCTAGACGATGGCGAGTGGGTGGTTGCGCAATTACAGGCGTGGGTTGAATCTAAGCTTTAAATGACCGACTTGGCCTGAAGGTCTGCGTGGTATGACGATCTGACCATCGGGCCGCTGGCGACTTGCTTAAAGCCCATCGATTTAGCAATGCGCCCATACTCATCAAATTGCTCAGGGGTGATGTAGCTTTTTACGGGTAGATGATCTTTGCTCGGCTGCAAATATTGTCCCACCGTTAGCATTGAGCAGCCGTGATCCAATAAATCCTGCATAACTTGCAACACTTCGTCGTGCTCTTCGCCGACCCCGAGCATTAAGCCAGACTTGGTAGGTGTGTCGGGATGGGCTTGGTGGTATTGCCGTAACAAATCCAGAGAACCTTTGTAATCAGCGCCGGGGCGGACTTGTTTATACAATCTGGGCACAGTTTCCAGGTTATGGTTGAGCACATCGCAAGGTTCTGCGACCAGTATCGCAACGGCTTTTTCGATACGCCCCCGAAAATCCGGCACCAGAATCTCAATCTTAGTGCTAGGAGATTGTTGCCGAATAGCGTGAATGCAATCGGCAAAATGCCCTGCCCCACCATCACGTAAATCATCCCGATCGACCGAAGTAATTACCACGTACTTTAATGCCAGTGCCTGAATGGCGTCGGCCAAATGTTTGGGTTCGTTTTTATCCAACGGTAACGGTTTACCATGCGCGACATCGCAAAATGGGCAGCGCCGGGTGCATAAATCGCCCATGATCATGAAGGTTGCCGTACCGTGCTGGAAGCATTCGCTAAGATTCGGGCAGGCGGCTTCTTCGCAAACGGTATGCAGTTTCTTCTCGCGCAGCATTTGTTTAATGCGGGTGACTTCATCACTGGCCGTTATTTTTATGCGTATCCAGTCCGGCTTGCGTAGCACGGTTTCAGGCGTTTCCACTTTAATGGGAATGCGCGCCAATTTTTCAGCGTTGCGTTGATGCGAGTCGGGCGTAGAGCGTGAAGGCGCTTTAAGTGTCATTTTGATAGTGCCGTAGAAATTGCGTGAACAAGGTATTTAGCGAGTTCCGCATTGCTTAAATTCACCCCAAGATCAGCCACTTGAGTCACTTGTAAGCCAGGGTAGCCGCAGGGGTTAATGTTGTTAAATGGCTGTAAATCCATCTGATTATTAAGACTTAAGCCATGATAGCTACAGTTTTTTTTAATACGTAAACCGATGGAGCCGATTTTTTTTTCATCTACGTAAACGCCGGGGGCATCAGCTCTGGCATTGGCGGTGATACCAAATTCAGCGAGGGTACCGATCATAGCTTGTTCCAAGACCGTCACCAGTTGGCGAATGTTCAAATTCAGGCGTTTGATGTCCAGCAAGGTGTAAACAATGATTTGGCCGGGGCCGTGGTAAGTGACTTGTCCGCCACGATCGGAATTTATCACCGGAATGGCACCGGTATTGAAGAGATGCTCCGGCTTGCCGTTGAGCCCTAACGTGTAAACCGGCGGATGCTCGGTAACCCAAATTTCATCAGCGGTTTCGCTGTCGCGCGTCAGGGTGAACTGCTGCATGGCTTGCCAAGTGGTTTGGTAATCTTGCCTATCCAGTTGACGGATGATCGGCGACATAGGCAACGGCTACAAAGCCATCAGCACTAGCGGGTGGTCGGTGAGGTCTTGATAAATGGCATCAAGTTGTTTCTTGCTGGTTGCTTCAATAGTCACGGTAACTGCCGTGTAATTGCCGCCTTTGCTTGGGCGCGTAGTGACCGCACCTTCCTTAATCTCGGGCACGTGGCGAAGGATAATTTCCACAATCAGTAAGTCAAGTTCAACATCGTTTTTGCCCATTGCCTTAATGGGAAACTGACAGGGAAATTCTAGTAAGGTTTCTTCGCTCATGAGTAAGACTTTTTGTAAGCTTGAAATAATTGATTCATAGTGTGCCAAAGCGGTCCTGACTGGCCTTCGGAAATTTCTCGTCCATCCAATTCAATCACCGGCACGATCTCACGCGTAGAACTAGCCAGCCAAATTTCGCTGGCGGTGAGCAGGGCGTCCAAGGAAATAATGTCTTCCCCGTAAGGAATATTATTGCTTTGCGCTAGCTCCAAAATAACATCGCGAGTCACCCCCGCTAAGATGCCATCACTTTTAGGCGGTGTAAGCAACACGCCATCAATCACCGCAAATACATTACTAGCGGCGCCTTCGGTGAGATAACCATCTTTAATCATAATGGCTTCGGCACTGCCTTTTTCAACCGCTTGTTGTCTAAGCAGAATATTGGCCAGTAAATTGGTTGATTTGATATAGCAAAACTGCCACCGAATATCATCGACACTAATGGCTTTTACGCCTGAGCTTAATGCCGTGAAAGGTTCGATGGGCGCCGACATGGCAAATACTGTCGGTACCACTTGTTTGGGGAAGGCATGGTCACGTTTTTCCGCAACACCCCGGGTAATTTGCAGGTATACAGCTTGATCAAAACCAGGCTCCAGCAATGCAGTCAAAATATCTAACCATTGCTGAGCTGAATGTGGATTGGGTAAATGAATGGCGGCGAGACTGTTTTGCAGTCTAGTCATGTGTTCTTCAAAACGAAACAATTTGCCGTTATAGGCCGGTATCACTTCATAAATACCATCAGCAAACAAAAACCCGCGATCCATTACCGATATTTTCGCTTCGGCTAATGGCAGCGTTTGGCCATTCAGATAGACCATTTTATTTTGCATCTGATTTTCCTAACAGCATCGCAATACTATCGTAAGCACGTCTAAATATGCCGCCTTGCTGAACTGCAGTTAAGGCAATTAGGTCTTTGTTAGCAAGCACTTCACCTTTCAAAGTCACTTTAACCGAACCTAACTTTGCACCTTCCTGAATTGGCGCCATGATTTTAGGATCGACAACAATTTCAGATTTCACGCCATCAAACTGACGACGAGGAATAGTCACATAAAGATCTTCCGCCAATCCCAACGGTGCATTTTTTTCGTCACCTTTCCAAACTCTGGGTTCTGCCAAGGCAGTTTTACCTTGAAAAATCTTATGCGCTTCAAAAAAACGAAAGCCATAATTGAGCAAGTTCTGGTTTTCAGCGGCTCTGGCGGCTGCACTTTTGGTATTCATAACCACCGAAATCAAGCGCATGTCGTCGCGTAACGCCGAAGCGACCAAGCAATAACCGGCATCATCGGTAAAGCCGGTTTTAACACCGTCTACTGAACCGTCCCGGGAAAGCAGGGTATTGCGGTTATGCTGAGTAATGTTGTTATAGGTGAATTCTTGTTGGGAAAACCAGCGATAGTATTCGGGAAATTCTTTGATGAGTGCTGACGTAAGCGTCGCCAAGTCACGTGCAGTGGTGTAATGATTTTCAGCAGGTAGGCCGTTACTATCAACGAAATGGGTGTTAAGCATCCCTAAGCGTTGCGCATATTGATTCATCATTTCAGCAAACGTGCTTTCATCGCCCGCCACATGTTCGGCCAACGCGACACTGGCATCATTGCCGGACTGGATGATTACACCTTTAAGAAGGTCTTCTATTTTGACCTTATCATCCACCTTGATAAACATTTTAGAGCCGCCGGTTGCCCAGGCTTTTTGGCTGATCGTCGCGGTATCGTCGAGATGTAAATGGCCGTTGCGGATTTCAGTAAACACCACAAACACGGTCATGATTTTGGTAAGACTGGCGGGAGCTAGTTTTACATCAGCGTTATTCTCTGCCAGGACTTTACCGCTACGGAAGTCTTGCAAAATATAACTGCCGGCTGCGACAGTGGGGGGAGTGGGCGTCAGAATATCAGCCTCTTCAGCGCGGAGCTGGAAGCTGGTAAAAATTAAACTGAACAGCAGGAAAATAGCAAATTTAAAGGTGCGCGATGAGGATGTCATTACTTTGAGAGCCTAGATAATACAGGCCTCCATTGTACCACGCAGTTTTTTAGTTTTGACTGGTTTCAGTAATGAATTGAGTACCGGTAACACCGATTTTGGCCAGTTGCTGATTTAACATCGCAATATTGTCGGATGAATTAATAGGTCCCATTTGTAACTTATAAACTGTTGATCCTTTACGCTTTGCAGCCAGCATCTTGGTTTCCGGCAAGTGGCTGGCAACAATTTTATGTTGTAGTTTTAGAGCCTTGGTCTTGTTACCAAATGAACCGACTTGCAGATATACCTGTTGATCTTGTTTGGCTGCCGCTTCTTGCATTTGAGCCAGAGCTTGCTTAGGAGCTATCGCTTTGATTTCTACAGCACCAGTACCTGCCTGATCAATACCTAATTTTTTCGCCGCTGAGTAAGACAAATCCATTACTCGGTCGCCATGGAACGGGCCGCGATCATTAATGCGGACGATGACGCTGCGTTTATTTTTTAAGTTGGTAACTTTAGCGTAAGAAGAGATGGGCAAGGTGTTGTGCGCAGCAGTCATGGCGTACATATCGTAAATTTCGCCAGAAGCAGTTTTTTTGCCGTGGAACTGAGGGCCATACCAGGAAGCAGTGCCTTGTGAGATATGACGGGAGAATTCGGAATTTAGACCGCTTTGGTCGGTATCATCTTCAGCATTTGCATCCGCTTTGCCAAAATGTAATATCGAATGGTGTCTGAGCTTATGTTCGGCAGATGCCGATAGATCTGTGTAATTTGATGTGTTACTGGTTTTTAATGGTTCCGTGGAGCAGGCGCTCAACAGAACCATTGTCGTCGTTAATAATAATTTTTTCATGGAAATGGTCCTTTGGTCTTTAAGATAGCTTCACTTAACTGATATACGGCCATGGCATATAAGGGGCTGTGGTTGTAGCGGGTAATGACATAAAAATTGTCCAACGCCGCCCAAAGTTCCTCGCCATTTGCTTGTTCAAAGCTAAGCAGTTTTACTTTAGTGTCTAAAGGTACAGACCTCTCTGTTTTTAAGTTGAGTGATTCTAGCTCGACAAGTCTTAAGTCGGGCTTAAGATCACCATTAAGAACAGTTTTGTATTTCTCCCCCGCCGCGGTCACTGGAACCGCAATAGCCTGACCGGTGTGCCATTCATGCTTGGCAAAATAATTCGCCACGCTGGCGATTACATCAGCGTTGTTATGCCATATGTCACTTTGACCATCTTGATCAAAATCGACGGCAAAGCTTCTAAAACTACTCGGCATAAACTGTGGCATACCCATAGCCCCCGCGTAAGAACCTAGCGGCTCCAGCGGATTAAAGTGTTGATCACGACAAAACAGCAAATAGTGTTCGAGCTCACTTTGAAAAAACTTAGCTCGTGGTGGATAGGCGAATGCCAGTGTAGACAGGGCATCAATCACGCGGTGTTTACCGGTGTTTTTACCGTAAGAGGTTTCTACGCCAATAATGGCGACAATAATCGGCGCCGGTACACCATAGTTTTTTTCAACCTCAGCCAACGTTTGCGCGTTATCTTGCCAAAATTTGACGCCGGCATTGATCCGCTCTTCGGTAAGAAAGATGCGCCGGTACTTATACCAAGGCATGCCTTCGGAAGGTTTGGCAATGCGGGCGAGAATATCTTCCTTTATTGTCACTGTCGCAAACAAATCTTCAAGTTCGGACTCGTCAAATTGATGCTTACTGACCATTTGCTCAATAAACGACTGCTCAATTTCATCATCTTTAACCGTATTGCCGGCGCAAGAAACCAGGGCTAAGCAGGCGCATCCGCTCAAAATACGTGCGAAGTGGGGGATGATTGTCATGGTTGAATCAAGTATTTTTTATGAGTGTGTATCGACATCAAGATACCAAAACCGGCTAGTAGCGTGACAACAGAAGTTCCGCCGTAACTGATCAGCGGCAGCGGTACGCCAACAACAGGCAACACGCCGATAACCATGCCGATATTGACAAACACATAGACAAAAAAGGTAAAGGCCAGACTGCTTGCCAGAAGCCGACTGTAGGTGTCTTTGGTTTGCGATGCGATATATAGACAGCGGGCGATGATAAGCAAATAGAGCGACAACAAACCCACACAACCAAATAAGCCGAATTCTTCGGCAAATACGGCAAAAATAAAATCGGTTGAACTTTCCGGTAAAAAATCCAGCTTGGACTGGGTGCTGCCTAACCAACCTTTGCCGTGAATACCGCCAGAGCCGATGGCGATTTTCGATTGAATAATATGATAGCCGCGCCCTAGCGGATCGGCCTCCGGGTTTAAAAAGGTATGCACTCGATCGCGCTGATAATCGCGCATGAAATGCCAAAGCACCGGCGTTAACCCAGCTAACGTCACCGCAATGGCAGTAATCAGCCACCACGACAAGCCCGAAAAAAACAGCACAGCTGCACCGGAACTCGCCACCAAAAGCGCGGTGCCCAAGTCGGGCTGTTTAGCGATCAGCAAAGTAGGCAACAGAATCAGCAACGTCGCAATAAAAAGATGCTTGGCTCTTGGCGGTAAGGGATGCTCCGACAAATACCAGGCGATCATCATTGGCGTGGTGATTTTGATCATTTCCGATGGCTGAAAACGAAAAAAACCCAAATCCAGCCAGCGTTGCGCGCCCTTGCCTATTTGTCCAAGAATCAATACCGCCAGCAATAAGACAATGCCGATGCCGAACAACAGTGCTGAGTAGCGTTTAAATTGATAAGGATCAACATGCGCCAACGCGGTCATTAATAAAAATGCCAGCCCCACACGCGCAGCTTGCCGTAGCAACACATCCATGTCTTGACCACTGGCGCTATAAAGAATCACAAAACTTAACAAGGCAATTAATAACAGCCCAATCATTAACGGAATATCAATGTGTAGCTTTCTAAGTAATGTGCCTAGCAATGACGGCGGTTGGAATTGTTCGCTACGGGTTTCAGTCTGCATGACTTTCCTCTAAGAATTGCTTAATCACCTTGGCGGCAATAGGAGCGGCCATTGAACCACCGTGACTGCCGTGTTCTGCAACCACGGCCACAGCGATTTTTGGATCATCTGCCGGTGCCAGGGCAATAAACAACGCATGATCGCGTAATTTAAAGGGAATGTTGTTTTCGTTATAGGTCTCTTCCTGCTTGATGCTGTAAACCTGTGCCGTACCGGTTTTACCGGCAATTTGATAAGGAATGCCCTTGCTAATAATCTTGGCGGTGCCATGTTCGCCATGCACCACATTGGTCATCGCCGCTATGATTTTATTTACATTATCATTATTCAGATGCATGGATCCTTGATGCATTTCCGGCCCCGGTGACGTGGCATGTGCGCTAACAATTTTATCTACCAAAAAGGGCGTCACGATGTCGCCATGATTGCCCAAGGTAGCGGTAGCACGCGCCAACTGTAACGGCGACACTTGCAAATAGCCTTGGCCAATACCTGTAATAATGGTTTCGCCAGGGTACCACGCCTGTTTTTTCTGCTGACGCTTCCATTCCTGCGAAGGCAATAAGCCGGTTTTTTCGCCAATCAAATCGATGCCTGATCTTTCGCCGAAACCAAATTGCTGCAAGAACCGATGCATTCTATCAATCCCTAAAACCGAGGCTAGATTGTAAAAATACACATCACAAGATTCGGTAATAGCTTCATTCATATCCACTGAACCGTGTCCGCCTTTTTTCCAATCCCGATACTTGTGCGTGACATTCGGCAACTGATAGTAGCCCGGACAAAAATGCTTCTGTTCATAGCCAATGGCGTTGTATTCAAGGCCTGCCAAGGCAATAAAGGGTTTCATCGTGGAGCCTGGCGGATATAAGCCGCGTAGTGCCCGATTATAAAGCGGCTGACTATCTGAGGCCTGTAAGGCCTGATATTCATCATTGCCGATTCCAACCACAAAAGGGTTCGGATCAAACCCAGGGCGGCTGGCAAGTACCAACACGCCGCCGGTTTTTATCTCTATCGCTACCACAGCGCCATTAAATTCTTCCAGGGCATCGTAAGCGGTTTTTTGCAAATCAATATCTATGGTCAGATAAAGATTAGCGCCTGGATCCGGGGCAACGGAGTTGACGGTATTGATGGCGCGAGCCTGTACATTGGTTTCTATCTCGGCATAACCGGTTTTGCCGTGTAACTGGGTTTCGTAAGCGGCCTCTATACCCAACTTGCCGATATACGTTGAGCCACGGTATTCGGCAGCTGGGAGATTTTTTATTTCCGCTTCGTTAATACGGCTAACGTAACCAAGCACATGCGACGACAGTTCCTTATAGGGATAATTCCTGACTAGTCGGGTTTTAATGTCAACCCCAGGAAAATAGGGCCTCATCACAGCAAATTTAGCGATTTCTTCGTCATTCATCCCAAGCAATAACGCGGTGCTGGTAAAGCCTTTTTGGCGTTTACGCTGCCGCTGATATTGCTCGATTTTTTCATCGGAGATGTCTAACAACTTCTGCAGCCGAGCTAGCGTGTCGTTAAGGTCGGGTATTTGCTCAGGGATCAGCTCTAAGCTGAAAGACTGTGTATTCTCAGCCAAGACTTTGCCGTGTCGATCATAAATAATGCCTCGAGTAGGCACTAACGGCTCTATCTTGATGCTATTGTCTTTTGCCAACGTGGAGTAATGCTCGTGACCGACAATTTGCAGATAAACCAATCGAACGATTAAGCCGGAAGTCAAAAGCAAAATGAGTATAAACGCCGCAATAATGCGGTTAAGAAATAGGCGATTCTCTACCCTATTGTCCTTGATGGTATGAAAACGGGACATGTGCGAGCAATCGCCTATTTAAAAATGCGTGACCGGCGAACAAAGCGCAGAAGGGTAAATACTAGCGGCCAGCACAGCGTACCGGTAAATACCGGCAACCAGAAAGTCGCTGGAAATTCACCAGGCTGCTGAAGGTTTTTAATCAGAAATAATAAAAATTGGGACAATAACAGGCAGAAAAAAATAAACATGCCTTGCTGAGGCAAAGGAAATTGACGCAAACGCTTATGTAACATCAAGCAAAGATAAATAACTAATGAATAAGCCAATGCATATTGGCCAAGTAGTCGGCCCGTTAAAACGTCGACCAGCAAACCAAATGTCCAGGCATAAAAAATTCCGACGCGTTCCGGTATAGCCAGCGTCCAGTATATGAGCGCCAGCAACACCCAATCAGGATTAATCGCAGCGACAGCGTTTGGCCAAGGTAAAATTCTCAAACACATCGCCACCACAAGCGTAAAAAAGATACGGCCAAAACCGGTGTAATTATTCATGCTTATTAACTTCCGGTGCTTTAATGTCAGTGGTTTGATCTTTAAGAAGTTGAACCGGCGCCTTGTTGCCCCAGACGATCAATAATTCTCTATTGCGGTCAAGCAAAGCTTTAGGTGTCGCAGTGACATTGATAAACGATTTGCTGTCGGCCGGATTAAAATTATCCACTACCGCCACAGGATAGCCGGCCGGAAAAGTGCCGCCCAATCCTGAAGTAATTAACAAATCCCCCGGCTGAATGTCTGCATTGGCAGGCAAATAAGGCAAGTTAAGCCGATTAAGTTGGCCGCTTCCGACCGCAATCGTTAATAAGCCATTACGATTAACCTGCACCGGAATAGCGTGACTAGGGTCAGTAATCAGCATAATTTCGGCGGTAAACGGCAAGGCACGAAAAACCTGCCCGACAACACCATTGGCATCCAACACCGGCTGTTGCGGGTGAACCCCAAAGCGAGTGCCTTTATTGACGACAACAATATGCTCATAGGGCGCCATATTGATAGAGATTAACTCGGCAATTAGCACTTGCTCGCCAAGCTTGAACGAGTTTTCCAGCAATGCCCGTAAACGGATATTTTCTTTTTCCAGTGCGTCGAACTTCAACAATCGGGTTTTATTGATAAATTGCTCTTCACGTAAGATTTCGTTTTCTTTTTTTAACGTGGAATAAGTGCTTGTTGCCTCAGATGCTTGATTGATCAGCCCGAATGGCATATCAACTAGATATTTTAGAGAATCGGTAAAAACGGACAGTGTCGCACGAACAGCATCAAGCCTCGGACTGCCATGGTCCATTGCCAATAGTGCAACTGACGCAATAACGGCCACTAGCAGACGAGTGTTGATTGATGGTCCAGTGGCAAATAACAGTTTTATGACGGTATCCCTCGGCAAGTAACTCCTAATATTGCCAGCACTACTGCCTCCCTGCAGCGGTTAGATCGGTTAAAATTCTTGGACCGGGCTTACCCCGGTCCAAGATGTAAGCCATTTAGATAATTAAATCCAGGGCTTGAACGCGCCTGCATTACAACCTTAAAAAACTTGCTCGGCGTTATTCTAATGAAAAAGTTGAAACACCTTTTTTATCGAGCATTTCCAACACCATACCGCCGCCTCTGGCCACACAGGTCAAAGGATCATCAGCAATATGCACCGGTAAACCAGTTTCTTCAGCGATCAAACGGTCAATATCTTTTAATAAAGCACCGCCGCCAGTTAAAAAGATACCGCGATTAGCAACATCGGAACCCAACTCTGGTGGAGTTTGCTCCAATGCCAGCCTGACCGCACCGACGATACCGGACAATGGCTCTTGCAGCGCTTCAAGAATTTCATTGCTGTTTAGTGCGAAACTGCGCGGCACGCCTTCAGCAAGATTACGACCTTTCACTTCAATTTCTTTCACTTCACTGCCAGGGTAAGCGGTGCCGATTTCCATTTTGATTCTTTCAGCAGTCGCTTCACCTATTAATGTGCCGTAGTTTCTACGGACATAATTGATGATGGCTTCGTCGAAACGATCGCCACCGATTCGCACTGATGATGAATAAACAATGCCATTAATAGAAATCACCGCCACTTCAGAAGTGCCGCCGCCAATGTCCAACACCATCGAGCCGCAGGCTTCATCAACCGGCAAACCGGCACCGATAGCCGCTGACATAGGCTCTTCAATTAAATAGACTTCGCGAGCACCGGCCATCGCGGCAGATTCACGAATGGCGCGGCGTTCCACTTGTGTCGATCCGCAAGGCACGCAGATTAAGATGCGTGGACTGGGGCGTAAGAATTTACTTTTGTGAACTTTTTGAATGAAATAACGCAACATCCGCTCAGTCACCGCAAAGTCGGCGATTACACCATCTTTAAGAGGACGTATTGCCGTGATATTTCCAGGAGTCCGGCCCAGCATTTGTTTAGCTTCAAGACCGACTGCGGCAATAGTCTTAGCACCACGGATTTTATCTTCCTTAATCGCAACCACTGAAGGCTCATTAAGCACAATGCCTTGGCCTGGAATATAAATCAATGTATTGGCCGTCCCTAAGTCAATCGAAAGATCATTTGAGAAGAGACCGCGAATTCTTTTGAACATTTTTACCTGTATCCTGTGGGGAATAGAAATTGCGGTACTCTATCAATCAAGCGGGTATTTGAGCAAGATATAAAGTATCATTATTGCCTCCCTGAGACTGTCTAAACCATAAACAAAGGAGCTTTGTGTGTCCTTAACAGCAAGCGATGTGAAGAAAATTGCGCATCTGGCGCGGCTAGGCATCGACGACCAAGATGTCGAGTCTTACGCAAATGATTTATCCGGTATGCTGGATCTGATGACTCAGATGAGTGAGCTCGATACCAACAACGTCATCCCGATGGCCCACCCGCTGGACCAAATACAACGATTACGGCCCGACGTCGTTACCGAACATAATCAACGCGAGCATTTCCAAGCCATTGCACCACAAGTCGAAGACGGGCTTTATCTGGTGCCCAAAGTCATTGAGTAAAGGAACCCCCCTCCCATGTACAACCTTACCATTGCCGAGCTGGCCAAAGGCCTGCGCGCTGGCGAATTTTCAAGCGTTGAACTGACGCAAACTTACCTACAAAGAATTCACCAACATAGCGAGCTCAACGCCTATGTTACCGTCACTGACGAACTGGCCTTACAACAAGCCAAAGCCGCTGACGCAAGATTAGCCAGTGGCGACGCAAGCCTACTGACCGGCATCCCGATCGCCCAAAAAGACATTTTCTGCACACTAGGTGTAAAAACGACCTGCGGCTCGAAAATGCTGGATAACTTTATCGCGCCTTACAACGCCACCGTGGTCGACAAACTCAATCAGGCCGGTGCGGTGATGTTGGGTAAAGTCAACATGGATGAATTTGCGATGGGCTCATCGAATGAGACCAGTTATTACGGCGCAACCAAAAACCCCTGGAACACCAACACCGTGCCCGGCGGCTCATCCGGCGGCTCGGCCACCGCAGTGGCTGCACGCTTGGCCGTTTGCGCCACAGGCACCGATACCGGTGGTTCCATTCGGCAACCTGCGGCGCTGTGCGGCATTACCGGCTTAAAACCAACCTATGGCCGGGTATCGCGCTATGGCATGATTGCCTACGCCTCCAGCTTGGATCAAGGCGGCCCGATGACCCGTAGCGCTGAAGATGCAGCCATCCTGTTACAAGCTATGGCCGGGTTTGACGAAAAAGACTCCACCAGCGTTGATCAACCCGTTCCTGATTACCTGGCTGACCTGAACAAACCATTGACTGGTTTAAAAATCGGCCTGCCCAAAGAGTTTTTTACCGCCGACTTAAACAGCGATATGGCCGCAACCTTAGATGCAGCCATTAACCACTATCGTCAGCTGGGTGCTGAAGTTAAAGAAATCAGCATGCCAACGTTAAAAATGGCGATCCCGGCCTATTACGTTATCGCACCGGCAGAATGCTCAGCCAACTTGTCACGCTTCGATGGCGTGCGTTTTGGTTATCGTTGTGAAAATCCTGCTGATTTAGCTGACCTTTACACACGCTCGCGCGGCGAAGCATTCGGCAAAGAAGTTAAACGCCGTATTTTGATGGGTACTTACGCGCTGTCTGCCGGCTATTACGACGCTTACTACATCAAAGCCCAAAAAGTTCGCCGCCTGATCAGCGATGATTTCAAAAATGCGTTAGCCGAAGTTGACGTCATCATGGGTCCGGTCACGCCAACGCCCGCATTCGGTATCGGCGAAAAACTGGCCAACCCGATTGAAATGTATTTGTCCGATATTTACACCATTGCCATCAACCTCGCTGGCTTGCCGGCTATCTCGATCCCGGCCGGATTTATCAATGGCTTGCCCGTGGGCCTGCAAATCATCGGTAATTACTTTGATGAAGCCAGACTGTTAAACGTCGCCCATCAATACCAACAAGCCACCGATTGGCACACCCACACCCCCAAAGGTTTTGAGTAAGGAGCAGGTAAATGAGTAACACCCAATGGGAAACCGTAATCGGCCTGGAAATTCATACCCAGCTTGCCACAAAATCAAAAATATTCTCCGGCGCCTCCACTGCCTACGGCGCTGAGCCCAATACCCAAGCATGCGCCGTTGACCTAGGCTTGCCCGGCGTACTGCCGGTACTGAATGAACAAGCCGTGCGCATGGCCGTCACCTTCGGACTGGCTATCGACGCGCACATCGCGCCGCATTCAATCTTTGCCCGGAAAAATTACTTTTACCCGGACTTACCCAAAGGCTATCAAATCAGCCAAATGGACTTGCCAATCGTCGGCAACGGCCACCTGGATATTGAAGTCGACGGCGAAACCAAGCGTATCGGCATCACTCGCGCGCATCTGGAAGAAGACGCCGGGAAATCATTACACGAAAGCTTCCACGGCATGACCGGCATCGACCTCAACCGTGCAGGTACCCCCTTGCTGGAAATCGTTTCCGAACCGGACATGCGCTCCGCCAAAGAAGCGGTCGCCTACATGCGTAAACTGCATGAACTGGTGCGCTATCTGGAAATCTGCGACGGCAACATGCAGGAAGGCTCGTTTCGCTGCGACGCCAACGTCTCGGTGCGCCCCATAGGCCAGGCCGAATTCGGCACCCGCGCGGAAATCAAAAACATCAATTCCTTCAAATTCGTCGAAAAAGCCATCAACCACGAAATTGAACGACAAATTGAAGTCATCGAAAACGGCGGTAAAGTCGTGCAGGAAACTCGTCTCTACGATGCCAACAAAGACGAAACCCGCTCCATGCGCAGCAAGGAAGAAGCCAACGACTACCGCTATTTCCCTGATCCGGATTTATTGCCGGTGGTCATCAGCGACGAATTCAAAGCCCAAGTCAAAGCCACCTTGCCGGAATTGCCGCACGCCAAAAAACAGCGCTTTATCGAGCAATACGGCCAGGACGACGAAAGCGCCAGCACCTTGACCTCATCACGCGAACTGGCTGATTTTTATGAAGCAGTAGTTAAAAATTCCGGCGTTGAAGCCAAACTGGCAAGCAACTGGATGACCGGCGACGTGCTCGGCGCGTTAAACAAAGCAGGTCTGGAAATCAGCCAAAGCCCGGTCAACGCCGCACGCCTGGCCGGCCTGTTAAAACGTATCGCCGACAACACCATCTCCGGCAGAACCGCCAAACAAGTCTTCGACAAACTCTGGAACGGCACCGCCACTGCCGATGAAATCATCGAACAAGAAGGCTTAAAGCAAATCACCGACACCGGCGCAATAGAAGCCATCGTCGACAAAGTGATTGCCGCCAACCCAGTGCCGGTCGAACAATACCTATCGGGTAAAGACAAGGCGCTAATGGCCTTGGTCGGCCAAGTCATGAAGGAATCCCAAGGCAAGGCCAATCCGGGGGAAGTGAATAAAATGTTGATTGAGAAGTTGAAAAATTAGTGTTTATTTTAATTCAAACAAGTAATGGGGATAGCCATGACAGATCAAAGTGAACACAAAACGCTCAATTTGTATCCAATTGATTATCCTTTTGAAACGTTATACAACAGAATAAAAGCAGAAAAACCAAAGCTACTTCTTGACCCCGATTTTCAAAGAAAGTTTAAATGGGATAAGGATGGTTGGGAGAGATCATCTAAGTTTATTGAGTCATGCTTAATGAGAATACCTTTGCCGTCTTGCTATTTTGCTGAAGACGAAGAAGGCAGGCATATAGTAATTGATGGTGTGCAACGACTAACAACGATAGTTCGTTTCTTTGATGATGAATTTGCCTTAGAAGGACTTACCACTTTTGAAGAGCTTGAAGGCAAAAAATACTCCGAGCTTGGTCAATATAAAGTTGAGCTTGAAGCTACGACAATTCGGTGCATCGTGTTAAGAAAGGAAAATCCAAAACAACTAATAAGAGAGATTTTCTCAAGGCTAAACCAAGGTGCCGTCAAGCTTTCAGACCAAGAAATAAGACATGCTTTATATAATGGTTCGTTCAATGATTTACTGTCAGAATTAGCTAAAAATGATGTTATACAAAATTTTGGTAAAGGCAGAGAAGGCACTGCATCTAAAGATAATCTTGAAGCAGAAGAGCAAGTACTTAGATATTTTGCACTTAAAGGTGATTTAGAAACTTACCAAGACAAACTAGCAAAATACCTTGATTCATTTATGAGTCAAAACCAGCACTGTTCAAATAAAAAAGTCGCTCTTTACAAAGCTGATTTCATATCGACATTAGCCAAATGTATTTCAGTTTTTGGTGAGGATGTATTCATAGATACGTCAAAGAGAAGAAAGCGCCAGAGCATGGTTTATTATGATCTTTTAATGTATAGCTTTGGTCAGATTGAACTAGAAATCCTTGATTACAAAAAAGTACAAATAAAAGAAAAATTTGTTCAGTTATGTAAATTACCTGAATTTCAACGAACCCTATCTTCAGGTTTGCAAAATAAAACCTCCATTTTAAAACGTAGAAATTTATGGAGCGATTTGTTATCAGAGGCTTTAAATGGATGAGCAACAAATTTACGAAAAATATGTAGATTTGCTCAACTCTTTAATGGCAATTATCAAGGAATCCCAAGCTCGACTTCTTTTAGATAATCCAGACCCACTGTTTCAACAGCATCTTAATTTTTTCATAAAAGCCTATTTAATAACAATGTGTACGTATTTGGAGGCTTTTTTAACGGATATAGCTTTTATTAGAATTGAAAACATTACACAAAAACTTCTAAGCGTTTCAATTCCACATAATATTGTGAAATGGAGTTTTAGCAATCTATCGAAAGATAAGATAGAAGGACTCGAAGAGTTTAAGGAACTTAGCATATCAATTAAAAAAGACGATCTTAATGATCATCTTTCTGGAAATGTTGATAAGACTATCAATACTTTTAAGAAAATTGGTATGGATTTACTTACGTCACCAGAATTCTTAAAAAACAAAGGTCAGATTGCATCAATTGTTAGTATAAGAAATAAGATAATTCATAAAAATGATGATGCCTCTGATGTTTCAATGGTTGATTTAATCAAAAACATTGATTTACTAATCGAATATATGGACTCTATTAAAATAGCTATTAAATCAGCAAATTCAAAATAAATGCAGATAGCCATATATCTTGGGACATAAGAGTTAAATACATCATGCCAACCAAACAAAAAATCAAACAACTCGCTGATCAATACGCCGACCGCTTGAAAACAGTCATCGATAACCGAGTTGCTGAAATGCGGTCAGATGATGTTTCGCATTATTTGATTTACCAAGTGCTTGGCATTCAGGAAGCAGAAGGCCATTTGATAGATGTTTATCAAAACAAAGGTCGGTTTCTGTACAAATACGCCGGTTCATTTCTGGAAGAAGCCAGCAAACTCTGCTTCAAGGAAGCATTTCCCGATTCCGGTTCGTTACGAATCCCAAATACAAGCGGGCAGCGTCCTAAAACCTTTGAGATCGACTGCCTGATTGGCAACGACGCGCTGGAAATTAAATGGAAAGATGCAACAACCGATGGCGACCACATCACGAAGGAGCATACTCGGATTCGGGTTATTGCTGATGCCGGTTACACGCCGATTCGCGTGATGTTTTACTATCCCAATCGGAAACAAGCCATCCGCATTCAGGAAACCTTAGCCACACTTTACGAAGGCATCGGCGGCCATTACTACTACGGTGAGTCAGCTTGGGATTTTGTCCGTACTCAAACATCAATTGATCTTAAAGCAGTACTTGAAGAAATTGCTGCCGAACGTAGCATGGAAACACTATGACCAAGTTAAGCAGCGAAGTCAGACTGGGCGATTGTTTGGAGTTGATGTCCAACATTGCCAGTGATTCCGTCGATTTGATCTATCTTGATCCACCATTCTTCACCAATCGCCATCACTCGTCCATCAACCGAGACAGAACGCAAACATTCAGTTTTAGTGATGCCTGGAACGGACTCAGTGAATATGGTGAGTTTATGGAATTGCGACTTAGACAAATCCACCGTATTCTAAAAAATACCGGATCGGTATTTGTGCATTGCGACAAAAATGCCAACTTCTTACTGCGTGTGTTGCTAGATGAAATTTTCGGCAGGGAGCAATTCAGATCAGAAATTATCTGGAGCTATCGACGCTGGTCGAATTCTGCCAAAGGCTTGATGCCCGCCCACCAGACCATTTTTTTCTACTCCAAAACTGCACAGTTCAAATTCAATCGAATCTATTCCCCGTATTCGGAAACCACTAACGTCGACCAAATACTTCAGCTCCGTGCCAGAGACAAACATGGGGTTTCTACTTATGCGACAGATGCACATGGTGAAGTCATTTATAGTGGTGACAAAAAAGGTGTCCCGCTCAGTGATGTTTGGGAGATTCCGTTCCTCAATCCCAAAGCCAAAGAGCGGACAGGTTACCCGACGCAAAAACCGGTGTTATTGTTGGAACGGGTGATTGAGATAGCAAGTGATCCCGGCGATTTAGTGTTGGATCCATTTTGCGGCAGCGGCACAACCTTGGTAGCGGCAAAGCTTCTTGGACGACATTCAATCGGAATGGATTGCGCATCGGAAGCCGTAGAGTTAACAAAAAGCAGGCTGACTCTGCCCGAAAAAACCGAATCCAACTTATTAAAAAAAGGCCGTTCGTCTTATGCCAATGCCGACCATGAATTATTGCAAATACTCACAGGCCTAGACTTTGTGCCAGTACAACGCAACGCCGGCATTGATGCATTTTTGAATACCTCTATTGATGCTTCACCAGTACCTATCCGCATTCAACGGCAAGACGAATCATTAGGCGATGCGGTAAATAAACTGGCACGTGCTATCAAATCAAAAAACGCCCTGTTAGCAATTTTAGTTCGTACTCATGACGATTCAATTGCACTTTTTGAAGATGAAATTCCCAAGTTCATCAAATTAGTGGACGCAACAGCACTTCAAATTAGACAATCATTAGCAACAAAAATCACCAATATAATGAAGCAAAATTCATCTATGTCGTTGCCAACCAACAACCAAAATACTCAGATAGTTCCGTAAATTGAGCTGTGCGCACCTTACATTTGAAATCAGACTTTCTGAAAAACCAGTGATCGAGGATGGAATTTTCCCGTATGCCACGCCAAGCGCCGGAGTTTTTGGCGGGATTAGCCCATTAGGGGCGATCAGGGGTGCATCGTGTTGGCAGAGGGTCAGGATGGCTCTTCTGGTAATCCCCGTCAAAAGTGAGGAGCACAGGAAGCAAGCGGCATCCGGGTTGCATTTTCTTTGGTTTCTTTCTTTTCGACTGCATGGATGCAGGAGTTAGAGCACCAGCAGTAGGCGCTCTAAGCGACGCAAAGAACAGTTACAGGCAACGCAGAAGAAAGTATCTCGCCTTGGGGTGCGAGAACCCGATTCAAAAAACCGTCTCGATAGCGACACACCATTCCAAAGCAACCTAAGCACAAATTTAAAGCGTTATTCATAAGGATGCTGCCGATGTCTAAAATCGGATCACACCACTGCTTTAGATTTAATTACTCTGCTTATCAATAGCCTTGTCAGCATTCAACGCATACCAGCCGATGGTAATTCTATAAACCATCCACACCACGGTAATAAGCAGCGTAAACAGCCCGATACCCAATTCAAAAGTAACTCCGGATATTGCAAAGCCTGCCAGAGAGACCCAGGTGGTTTTGATTTGCCAGTTGAAATGGGATTCCAACCATGTCCCTTGGACTTCATTGCGCTTCCAGAAGTTAACTGCAACGCCTAACAGTAATGGCAAGCCTGCCAGCATGAAAGTGAGTGCCTGACTCAGGTAAACCCCAGCGGTCAGAAGTTTCAATGTCTGTAATTTTTCAGGCGTTTTTTGTTCAGTTGATACATCATTCATGTTAAACCTTCCTATTCGATTTTCTGTTGATTGAACTGGTCGCAACCTTATGGTTTCAAGCTGATTTATTCACTTGTCAGCCTGCATCAATGCGGTTGCGCAGTTTCTTTAATGTCAATGACTTAGCGTTACCGCTTTTATTGCAGGATTTGATATAGCTCCTGCCCCGCACATGACAAATAGACTGTACAAGCAAGATAGGATTAAGTCTGTACGCTAAGGAACATAGGTTTATTTTTTGGAAAATAGTCAAAAAAAATCCCGCTTGTAAGCGGGATTTGATGTTACGCCTTGATGATCAAGAAGATTATTTTTTCATCTTATGTGTAAACACAGCGTCCAATTTCTTGTTGGTATCTTGGCCGTATTGATATTGATCATAACCCGGTGCCCGTGGCGGCACGGCTACGGGTGTTGATACGATTGGCGCGGCAACTGGTGCAGGCGGAGGCTCAACAGCTACCACTGGTTCCGGCGCTGCTTGACTTTTATCTAATCGAAAAACGTTGCCATAAGTGGTATCTACATCAAAGTCGTCCCAGATGTATGAAGGGTGAACAATGGGCGTAGTGGGGAGAGGAAAGGTTATCAAATCGGCAATGCCCGAGCCCATTCGTCCGGTGGTATGAATGATGCCTTTTAGGAAGCCACCAAACACACCGTAAAAAAAGTTGGTCTGATTGACGTTATTAACGATGTTTTTGGGAAATTCCAGCGGTGCGCTCACTATATTGGTAAAGCCGTTTAAGGCTTTATTACCAATCTTGCTGCCATAACTGGTCTGGTCGCTTGCCTCATCTGCTTGGGCTAATGGCACGGTAACCGCCAACAAGCCAGTAACTAATAAAATGTTAACAATGCGATGTGAGGTAGCCATTTTGTAAATCCTTGGGTCAAGTTTAACGATGGGCTTGAGTATAGCAGAGCTTTTTAGTTACTTTTTTAAGGCCTTGGCAAAAGCATTCGCCATGCTGCTTGGTGCTGGCGGCTGTTGGTTGGCCTTGTTGACCGCTTTTTGCTGGTTGTGATTAGGTTTACGTTCAGGCTTACTCGCAGGGCTGATTTCCGGCTGGGATTTCATCGAAAGCGAGATTCTTTTACGCTCCACATCAACCTCCAGTACTTTCACCTTAACCATGTCGCCGGTTTTAACCGCTTCTCTTGGATCTTTGATAAATGTGTCTGACAAATGCGAGATATGCACCAGACCATCTTGATGCACGCCAATATCAACAAAGGCACCAAAGTTGGCGACATTGGTAACCACGCCTTCCAGGCTCATGCCAGGCTGCAGGTCGGTAATTTTTTCGATGCCGGCTTTAAATTCGACGCTTTTAAATTCCGGTCTGGGATCGCGACCCGGCTTTTCAAGTTCTTGCAGAATGTCAGTGACGGTTGGCAGACCAAAATGTTCATCAGTGAAATTGGCGGGATTTAGACCGCGTAAAAACTGGCTTTGCCCCAGCAGATCACGGATAGATTTGCCGGTGCTGCCGATGATGGCTTCTACGACAGGATATGCTTCCGGGTGAACGGCGGAGGCATCCAGCGGGTTGTCACCATTCATCACGCGTAAAAATCCGGCCGCCTGTTCATAGGCTTTATCGCCCAAACGCGGCACTTTTTTTAGTTGCTTACGGTTAGTAAACGGACCGTTTTCATCACGGAAGGCAACAATGTTTTCGCTAACGCTAGTCGATAAACCGGACACTTGCTTCAGCAATGCCACCGAGGCGGTATTTACATCAACACCCACGGCATTTACGCAGTCTTCAACCACGGCATCCAGGCTCTTGGCCAGTTGCACCTGATTAACATCATGCTGATACTGACCCACGCCGATAGATTTGGGATCGATTTTAACCAGCTCTGCGAGCGGATCTTGTAAACGCCGGGCAATAGACACCGCGCCGCGTAACGATACATCAAGATTTGGAAATTCTTTGGCGGCCAGCTCAGAGGCCGAATACACCGAGGCACCGGCTTCAGAGACGGTGATTTTGGTGAATTTAAGCGCAGTGTGGCGTTTCATCAAGTCAGCCACCAGTTGATCGGTTTCCCGTGAGCCGGTGCCGTTGCCGATGCTGACTAAGTCCACATGATGTTGCTCAATCAATTTAGCCAAGGTGGCAATCGACTCATCCCACTGCTGTTTAGGCGGATGAGGGTAAATGGTGTGGGTGGCCAATAATTTGCCGGTGGCATCAACAATAGCGACTTTAACGCCGGTGCGTATGCCGGGATCAAGCCCCATTGTCGCTTTAGGGCCAGCAGGAGCAGCCAGTAATAAATCTTTTAAATTGCTGGCAAATACCCGAATGGCTTCTAACTCTGCCGCTTCACGTAGCCGCAGCTTTAAATCCAGGTCGATACGGGTAAATAGTTTTATTTTCCAGGCAAACCGCCCAGTTTCAGCCAGCCAGGCATCGGCCGGTTTGGAGGTATCGGTGACGTTAAGATGCTTGCTGACAAACTGGGCGTAAAGATCGTGCTCATCTTTTTCTTCCGCGCCGGGTTTTAGGTTAATGCTTAATAAATCTTCATTGCGACCACGGAACAAGGCCAGGGCTCGATGTGAAGGAATTTTGTTGATGGCTTCTTGATAGTCGAAGTAGTCCTGAAATTTAGCAGCCGCCTGTTCTTTACCGGCGACAACAGTCGAATGCAGTATGCCTTTTAGCCAGATTCGTTCGCGTAATTCGGCCAATAACCCGGCATCTTCAGAAATGCGCTCCATGATAATTTGCCTAGCGCCATCCAGAGCCGCAGCCACATCGGGCACGGCTTTTTCTTCATCGATATAACTGAGTGCTACTTGTTCGGGGATTACGCTGCGATCGTCCAATATCGCATCTGCCAACGGTTCAAGCCCGGCTTCACGAGCAATTTGCGCCTTGGTGCGGCGTTTGGGTTTATAGGGCAAATATAAATCTTCCAACAGCGTTTTGGTGTCGGCATCTTTAATGGCATGTTCCAGCTCGGGCGTGAGCTTGCCTTGGCTGCCGATGCTTTCCAAGATGGTTTTTCGGCGCTCGTTGAGTTCTCTTAGATAGCTTAAACGCTCATCCAACATTCTTAATTGCGTGTCATCCAGGCCACCGGTGGCTTCTTTTCTATATCTGGAAATGAACGGCACGGTAGACCCTTCATCTAATAGTGCAACAGCAGCACTGACTTGTTTGCTGCTAACAGATAATTCTTCGGCAATACGTTGGATTACGTCCATCTTGATAGGTCTTTAAACGGTTAAGGTGCGCGCATTGTAGCAGCACAGTTGCAGTTAGTCTTAGCCCCAGTAAAAGCACCCGATTTTCCAATGTTGTACGTGCGAAAACTGGACAGTGTTAATTAATTGGACACTTTAAAGTGCCGTGTAAATTCCTCTTAGCCAGTTTAAAAATCTACAACACATTGTTTTTTATAAAAAACATGCTAGCACCGAGTGCATGGCATAGCTATTGCTTTACTTATCTCGAGGTTGTCGTTGGGCCCGGGGAGCAACATTAAGACGTGTTATGAATTCTCATGTGAGCATAGTAACGACAGCCTCATGTTTTTAAACAATAAACCAAAAGAGGAGTAGTCAAATGGCTATAAGTACAGCAACAAAAGCTGCAACCGATGCATTGGCCGTTAATCGCGCGCCAGTCAGCGTAGGTGCTCAAGAAGTTCACAGATGGTTACAAAGCTTCACTTGGGATTTTGATAAAAATCGAACTAAATATTCGACTAAATACAAAATGGCCAACGATACCAAAGAGCAATTCAAGCTAATCGCTAAAGAATACGCTCGTATGGAATCGGTTAAAGATGAACGCCAATTCGGCAGCTTGCAAGATGTGTTAACTCGTGTAGATGCAGCTAATCGCGTACATCCTAAATGGAATGAGTCCATGAAAGTTATTTCTAACTTTCTGGAAGTGGGCGAGTACAACGCGATTGCTGCAACCGGTATGTTGTGGGATTCAGCGACTGCGCCTGAGCAAAAAAATGGCTATTTAGGCCAGGTAATGGATGAAATTCGTCATACCAACCAATGCGGTTACATCAACTATTACTTTGCCAAGCAAGGTCAGGATGCTGCCGGTCATAACGACGCTCGTCGTACTCGTGCTATCGGTCCGCTGTGGAAAGGCATGAAACGGGTATTCTCAGACGGCTTTATTTCTGGCGATGCTGTTGAGTGTTCAATTAACTTACAGTTGGTCGGCGAAGCTTGCTTTACCAACCCATTAATCGTTGCAGTGACAGAATGGGCTTCTGCTAACGGCGATGAAATGACACCGACCGTGTTCCTGTCTATCGAAACTGACGAGTTGCGTCACATGGCCAACGGTTACCAAACCGTGGTGTCTATTGCCAACGACGAAGCCGCTTCAAAATACCTGAACACTGACTTAAACAATGCCTTCTGGACTCAGCAAAAATACTTCACGCCGGTATTGGGCATGATGTTTGAGTACGGCAGTCACTTTAAAGTTGAGCCTTGGGTAAAAACCTGGAATCGCTGGGTATATGAAGATTGGGGCGGTATCTGGATTGGTCGTTTAGGCAAATATGGCGTTGAATCACCAGCCAGTTTACGCGATGCGAAAAAAGACGCTTACTGGGCACATCACGACTTGTTCTTACTGGCTTATGCATTGTGGCCAACTGGGTTTTTCCGTTTGACTCTGCCAACTGCTGAAGAAGCAGAATGGTATGAAGCCAACTACCCAGGCTGGTATGACATGTACGGAAAAGTGTACGAAGAATGGCGTGCGCGCGGTTGTGAAGATCCAAGCAGCGGTTTCTTACCCTTGCAATGGTTTGCTGAAAACAACCACCCTATTTATATAGATCGCGTTTCACAAGTACCTTTCTGCCCTAGTTACAGCAAAGGCGCCAGCACCTTACGTGTTCTTGAGTTTAATGGCAAAAAACATTCATTCAGTGACCAATGGGGCGAACGCATGTGGCTGTCTGAGCCAGAGCGTTATGAATGCCAAAATATTTTTGAACAATATGAAGGCCGTGAACTATCAGAAGTAATTGCAGAAGGCCATGGTCTGCGTAGTGACGGTAAGACGTTAATCAGTCAACCGCACACTAACAAAGACGGCAAATTATGGACTTTAGATGACATCAAAAAGATCGGCTGCGTATTTGCTGATCCGTTGAAAGCTCTGTAATCGGTCGTTAATCAAGGCATTGTAGGGTGCGCGCAATGCGTACCTACGATGCCTTCCAATAATTGTAAAGGAGTTAACTTATGTCAATTGAAGTAAGCGGTGGTAGACGCGGCCTAACTGATCCAGTAATTGCAGCCACAATCTTAGCGGCAATTCCTGATCAACCCTTAGAAACGCAACGCAAAATGAATTATTTCGTCACGCCGCGCGGTCGTCGTTTAAACGAATATGAAGTGTTATGTTGCTACACACAGCCAACCCCGGACTGGATTCCAGGCGGATTGGATTGGGGTGATTGGACCCAAAAATTCCACGGCGGTCGTCCATCTTGGAGCAACGAATCGACTGAATTGCACAGCACCGACTGGCACAAACATCGTGACCCTGCGTTTCGCTGGCATGCTCTGTATGTGAAAGATAAAGCCGAAGAATGGCGTTATACCGACCGGTTTTTGAAAGCCTATTCTGCCGACGGTCATGTCCGTTCTATCGATCCTGTTTGGCGCGATGAAGTATTGGGCGATTATTTAGGTGCGTTTGGTTTCAGTGAATATGGATTATTCAACTCACACTCCTCAGTAGTCCGTGATTGTTTGGGCGATACCCTGCGTATGAGCAGCGCCATGATCGGCTTGGATAAAGTTGATAACGCGCAAATGATTCAAGCTGAAAGAACCTTCTTGGCGAAATTAGTTCCAGGTTTTGACGAGTCAACTGATGTGCCTAAAAACGAGTGGACTAAAGGTTCAATCTATAAAGGTGCCAGAGAAACGGTTGAAGAAATTTGGCAAGGCACGTATGACTGGAACGAGATCTTATTCTCAGGCCACATGGTTTACGATCCGTTATTCGGTCAATTTGTTCGTAGAGAATTCTTTTTAAGATTGTCGGCTTATTACGGCGATAACTTAACACCGTTCTTTATCAATCAAATGCAGCTTTATCATTCTCAAACCAAAGGCATTACAACTGACATGTTCCATACATGTCTGGCAGATGATCCTGAGTTTGGCGACTACAACAAACGTTTATTGCGCGCGTGGAGTGATAAATGGTTACCAAGAACTGTCAACGCACTGAAAGATTTCATGGGAATTTTTGCGAAAATTCCTGAAATTAAAGGTGTGACCAGCAAAGACGCCATCGAAGCGGCTTTAGAGCGCGTATTTGATGACTGGAAACGCGATTACGCCGATCCAATCGGCTACAAAGTCGATACCTCTGCACTGATTAAAACCGTGTTAACTGGTCTTAAATAAGGAATTATTATGTCTAAAAGTTCAAATGCGTATGGCGCAGGCATCATGGCAAAGACTGGTAAAGCCTTTGCTGATGAGTACTTCGCTGAAGAAAATCAAACCGTTCATGAAAGCCATGAAGTGGTTTTAGTGTTGAAAAAATCCGATGAAATGAACTCAGTGGTTGAGGAAATTCTGCTCGGTGATCGTAAAGCTGACAATCCAACCTTGGTCGTTGAAGACCGTGCCGGTTACTGGTGGCTGAAAGCAACGGGTAAAATTGAAGTCGACTGTACTGAAGTATCTGAGCTGTTAGGTAAAAACTTCAGTGTCTATGATTTTTTAGTGGATGTGTCTTCAACTATTGGTCGCGCTTATACCTTGGGTGAAACATTTACCATCACGTCAGAATTGATGGGTCTTGATGTCAAACTGAAAGACTTGGAAAGAGCATAGGAGATAACCATGGCAAATATTCATGACAACCCTAACCGTGATGCATGGGTTAAAAAAATTGCAGCAGCAAATACACTGGCAGACGGCGTTAAGCTTTTAACTGACTTTCGTGCGAAACATTTGAGTCCGTTTAAAACTGATTTTTCTTTAGAACTTGATGGTCAATGGATTGAGTTAAAAATCGAAGAAAAAGTGGCCTTGTTAAAACACAAAGAGTTTAACGATACCCAGTTTCTTAATAACTCTGCCACCGGTGAGAATGCACAAAAAGTTGCCGATGCCGCTGTCGCTAAAATCGATGCAACGACAGATATGTATGAAGCAGAACGCATTCATATCAATTTTAGGTTGGCTAACAAGCCACCTATCTTGCCCGTCAATGTATTCCTAGACGCTGATCGTCAGTTAGGCACCAAGTTAATGGAGCTTAGAAATACTGATTACTACGCATTGCCGTTAGAGGAGTTACGTAAAGTACGTGGCGTTAAAGTCATCACTTTGCAGTAATTAAGTAGGTTGGGCTGCCGCTGTTTGGCAACCCAACACAAAACTAACTTCACGAGTTTTGTTGGGTTGGCTAACGCCAGCCCAATCTACGTATCCGAAATTTAAATAACCACGGTGAGCCATGTTAGAGCTATTAAACGCAGAGTCCAACTCGCAAACCCACGATATACCAACAATGAATTCTGAATTAACCAAGTTGTACGACTCACAACCCTACACTGCCTATACAGAAGATTTGGAATTTATGTGGCGATGGACCATCTATCAGGACAACAAACTTGTTCAAGAAGGCTGTTCATTAACCTTAGAAGCTTCAAGGCGTTCTGTGGAACATGTGATGACTTTTTTTAACATGAAACGCCAAAACACCCAGTTAGAACAGGAGCTGTAGTTAATGGCAAGTACACATCAGGTCAAAATTATTACCCAGGATGACGAGTCGGTAACATTTGAATGCCGTTCAGATGAAGATGTCATCACCGCCGCAGTGCGCCAGGATATTTATTTAATGTCGTCGTGCCGTGAAGGCGGCTGTGCCACTTGCAAAGGTTTTTGCGCTGAAGGCGATTATGTCTTAGGCAAAGTTAGCTCCCAAGCGCTTCCTTACGAAGAGGAAGAAGCGGGCGAGGTATTATTATGCCGCTGTTATCCAACCACGGATATTGAAGTTGAAGTTCCCTATACCTATGAACGGATTTCATTTTCCCCAGAAGGGCTAACTTTTGAGGCAGAAGTGATTGAGCTGTCGCAGATTTCCATCAACGTAATGAAATTGCAACTACGTCGCACGGGTGATGATAAAACCATTAAGTTTGATTCCGGACAATTTTTTGATCTGGAAATTCCCGGCACTACAACTACCCGTTCTTATTCACCCGCAAACACATCCAACAAGCTGGGCGATCTGGAGTTTTTGATTCGCATAGTGGATGGCGGCCAATTTTCGGAATTTTTGAAAAGTGGCGCGAAAGTCGGTCAAAAGCTGACCGTTAAAGGCCCGTCAGGGATTTTCGGGCTAAAGGAAAATGGCTTTACTCCACGCTATTTTGTCGCCGGAGGCACAGGTCTCGCGCCTATTTTGTCCATGGTCAGGCGGATGAAGGAATGGGAAGAACCACAAAAATGCGTCATTTATTTTGGCGTAAATACTGAAGCCGAGATTTTCCATCTCGACGAACTCGATCAGTTAGCCGCTGAAATGCCGACATTGGAACTGAGAAACTGTGTTTGGAAATGTTCGGATGACTGGCATTGCGAAAAAGGCAGCGTAGTCGATATTTTACGCCGCGATTTGCAAGCAAGCGGCGCTAAACCCGATCTATATCTATGTGGCCCTCCAGGCATGGTCGACGCCACCTTTGCCGTTTGCGCGGAAATGGGCATCCCCAAAGAACGCATTTACTTGGAAAAATTCTTGCCCAGCGGCTCCTAGCTAAGAGAGGTGGGTATGAAAGCGGAGGACGAAGAGTTTCTCCAAGGAATGGTCGCGCAGCTTGACGAAAGTATTCGAAAACTAGTCACAGAGGAAAAAGAGCTCATCAACAAAATCGGCACTACTCGTGTAGAAGAATTAATAGAATTTTGGAAACAAGAGTTACCCGAGGAAGAAGAGCACTTTTTCAAAATGACACTGGATTACTGGGACAAAATACTGATTCGTAATTGGGCACGCTCCAAGCGCCTACATCACACTCGGGCAGAGGTGGGGCGCACTTTCATGAAATTGAATTCTAATAGAGGCATTGATAGCAAGCATGAGTAAACAAATTATCTATAACCCAGAAGCCCGTTTAAGAATGATGCAAGGCATCGATAAAGTGGCCAGTGCGGCCATAGTTACCATGGGCAGTGCCGGTCCGGCCGTGATGATTCAACACCGTACCGATGGCATTTTGCCGGTATTTACCCGTGATGGCGTGACGGTCGCCAGGTCAATCAATTTTGATGATCGACTTGCCGATTTGGGGGGGCGCATGTTACGCGATGTTGCGGGTGCCGTCTCCCGGCAGGTGGGCGATGGCACCACAACAGCCATCGTCTTAGCGCAAAAGATTGCCCAAGAAAGTGTTAAGAGCGTCGTTGCCGGCTTTCATCCATTACAGCTGAAAAAAGGCCTGGATTTAGCGTTGACCTTGGTTGAAAAGCATTTACTGGACACTGCCGTTACCGGTGTCACTGCCGACTGGATTGAAAAAATTTCTGCTGTCGCCACCAAAGATGAACCTGGCGTGGGTCGTTTGCTTGCTCAAGCCTTGGCTGAACTTGGCAGTGAAGGCCAATTAAACTTTCAATTGGGTAATAGCCGCAATGATGAGCTTGAAATCGTTGAGGGCATTCATTACGAACAAGGCTATTTGTCGCCCTACTTTGTCACTGATAAAGCGCGCCAAGAAGCGGTGCTCGATAACCCGTATATCTTGTTATATGACCGTGACATTAGTGACTTGATGGACTTAGTGCCAATTTTGGAAGAAGTAAAAGCAGAAGGCCGTTCGTTATTGATCATTGCTGAAAATGTGATTGATAAAGCACTGTCCGGACTATTACTCAATCATGTGCGCGGTATTTTTAAAGTGGTGGCAGTTAAAGCCCCAGGCTTTGGCGATAAGCGCATCGATCGCTTGAAAGATTTAGCTTTACTGACCGGAGGTAAAGCCATCTTAGATGATTACAGCAGTCCGAAACTTGAACATGTCACTTTAGACATGCTGGGCCAAGCACAAAGAGTTGTAGTTACCGAAGGCACCATCACCATCATCGGTGCCAAAGGTGATCGACACGCGGCCCAACAACTCATCGATAATTTGCGCGCCCAAGCGGACCTTATTCTGGCAAAAAAACCCGGCCAAGGCTCAGCCAGCGGCAATAGACATGATTTTGGCGAACTTGAAGAACGTATTGCCTTGCTATCCGGCAAAACCGGCATGTTTAGCGTTGGTGGCACCACCGATATTGAAATCAAAGAACGCATGGTACGAATTGAAAATGCCTACATGTCAGCAAAAGCAGCGCTTGAAGAAGGTGTATTGCCTGGCGGTGGCATTGCGTTATATCGCAGTATCAAAGTTCTGGATGCTGTAATCGCTGAAAATGCCGAGCAACAACAAGGCATAGCCATAATGAAGCTGGCACTGGTCGCGCCGTTGCAAAGCTTAACCCGCAATGCCGGGTTAAATTCAGAAGCTGTTATTGCCAAGTTGGATACAGCTGATGACGATCATTTAACGATCGACACCCAGCGCAATAGTTATGGCAATTTTCTGGACATCGGCATTATTGACCCGGTTAAAGTCATGCGCTTGGCCCTACGCAATGCAGTAAGCGTGGTAACAACACTGATTACTACCGAAGCAGTAGTAATGGATGTACCGGATTTATCGATTATGGATGGCTATTCACCAGAATGGGCGGCAGCAACCCGTGAAGATCCGCGGGCATAAATCACCTAGGATTTCGCCAAAATTAACTTCCTCATTTACGATCGTGTTGTAGGGGCGAATTCATTCGCCCTGAACGATTAAAATCGCCCCTACAGTTGAATTAGGAAAGTTATTTTCAACCATATCCTTAAAGCAGCCAGGGCCATAATTAAATCCCCCGGCGAACACCGAGCGTTACCTTCCTCCCCTCCCATGGGGTTTTACCTATTCCAATGTGTAATAGGGGCAATGCGACCTATGTGTTGCATTGCCTTTTTTTAGGGCTCTCTTTTCAGCGCCTATAAAACGAACTCAATTGAGATTATCAAAACTCAGACCTTCATAGACGTCAGCTATATTCAAAAATAACTCCACAGATTCAAACACAACATTATCGCCCGCTTGATAAAGTTCAAAATCCCACTGATTATTGCGACGATAACATTCAACCCGCTGAGTATCCTGTGCTATCAGCACATATTCCTCGTTAATCTCCAATATCAGTGGAATGGATAATATCCACAAGCCTTCGCGCAAGTCAAAAACCGTCGCCTATGATAAACGACCAATCTGTGGTCAACTTCACAAACCCCCATCAGTGTCTATACTAATCTTTCAATCACACTGACAGCAGACCATTACCGACATGGCCCAACGTTGCAACAAAACGCCAACGGGAATTCACAACATCATGCACATCCAGTCGCATTACCACAACGGCTTTACCCTGATTGAACTGATGGTCACCATCTCCATCGCGGCGATTCTGTTAGGAATAGCTATCCCAAGTTTTACTTCCACCATTACCAGCAACCGCTTGACCACCAATGCAAACGAATTAGTAACGGCATTAAATTTGGCGCGTAGTGAAGCGATTAAGCGTGGGCAACACGTTGTCGTAAAAAAAACAGGGACTAATTGGGAAAATGGCTGGCAAGTATTTGTTGATATTGATCGGTCAACGACAGCGAAAGAGAATGTGCTTGATACAGGAACGGATATTGAGCTGAGAGTTTATGCGGCAATTCCCGGATCTTATACCCTAAAAAGCAATAACTTTTCTGGTTACATTCGCTATACACCCTCTGGGCAAAGTAATACTAACGGCAGTTTTGTAATTTGCGACAACAGCGATGGCAATGGGTTACCAGAAGCCAATACATCCAGACTTATCATTGTTAATTCACTCGGACGTGTGCGTATGGGTTTAGATGCGAATAATGATGGGATCCCCAACACAGATAGCACATCAAGCACTGCTTCCAACATTACATCTTGCACTCCTTAATTGACTGGACCATGAAAAATAATAACGGATTCACATTAATAGAAGTCTTGATAGCCATGCTAGTGCTAGCAGTCGGCTTGCTTGGTTTGGCCGGCATGCAAGCTACCAGTCTTAGAAACAACCAGAGCGCCTATAACCGCAGCCAAGCCACTGAATTGGCTTACGACTTGGCAGATAGAATGCGAGCTAACGTTGCTGGAAAAACCACCTACACAACCATCTCTCCCATAAGCACAGCCACAGCAAAGACAAATTGCAAAAATACAACCGGTTGTACCCCGGCCGATATGGCTGAAAACGATCTCAAACAATGGAGTGATGCGGTTATTGCAGCCTTACCCAATGGAACTGGCACCATAACCGTTACCACCGGGGTATATACCATTGCAATCACCTGGGATGACGACCACGATGGCGTTGCTACTAATAATCCCAATTTTCAAACGAGCTTTCAGCTATGAAAAACACATCCCATCAAACCGGCATGACGCTGATAGAAATCATGATTGCCTTACTGATCGGTGCATTTTTGTTGGGGGGTGTGATGCAAATTTTTATAAACAGCAAACAAACCTACAGAATGCAGGAGGGCTTATCCCGCCTGCAGGAAAACGGCCGTTTTGCACTGGATTTTTTAGCCAACGACATCCGCATGGCTGGATTTATCGGTTGTAACAGTAGAGCCTCGCTAACCAACACCACCACTCCAGCTAAAACGCCAAATACACTCAATTCACCCACCAGTTTCTTATACGATTTCCAAACTGCAATTCAAGGGTTTGAATCAACGTCAACAAGCGCTTGGACGCCGACCATAAACGCCGCCATTACCTCACCGCTCGGCGGCTCCGACGTCATTACCATTCGCCGTGCCGATGACCAAAGTTTTAATGTGACCACGCATGCAACAGCTACCTCAGATCTTACGCTGGATGCGACCACCGCCGATTTAAAAACCGCCGGTTTTTTGAAATCTGACGGCACTAATAATTACAAAGTTGCAGTAGTTTCCGATTGCTCTGCTGCCTCAGTCTTTCAAGTTACAGGTATAACCGGAATCGCTCTTGCTCATGCCATCGCCGCTAATGCCTCGCCTTGTGAACCCTGTAATTTAACTAACGATTTAGGTAAAACCTATGTCGATGCGCAAGTCTATCCAATCAACACAATCAGTTATTACGTAAGAACAGGCACCAGCGGTCAGCCCTCGCTTTATCGCAAAGTTGGCTCAAGTGATGCTGAGGAATTAGTGGAAGGCATCGAACAAATACAGATTTTATATGGCGAAGATACCGATGCGACGGCGGACGGCACAGCCAATTACTATGTAACAGCAAATAATGTAACCAACATGGCCAATGTCGTTAGCATCCGAATCAGTCTGTTGGCCGCCAGTCTTGATAACAATTTAACTTCAGAAGCTGTTGCGTACACTTACAACGGAACAACGACCACGCCTACAGACCGCAAAATTAGACGGGTTTTTAATACCACGATTGCCGTGCGCAACCGGTTGCGATAACAGAGGCCTTATGAACACACATCCGATTCCGCTTAATACACCCAAACGCCAAACCGGCGCTGTTCTTGTAGTTAGCTTGGTGATGTTGTTATTGCTGACGTTGATAAGCACCACCGCCATGCAAACAACATCGTTGGAAGAAAAAATGGCCGGGAACATGCGTGATAAAGACTTAGCATTTCAGGCCGCCGAGTCAGCCCTTAAATCTGCGGAGGCCATACTGGATTCATCAGCAATACTAAATTTTTCTACTGCTGGCACAGGGGGGCTTTATTCAAGCACCTCAACTATCCCTACTGACACGGCAGTGTTGGCCGACAATTTTTGGACTTCAAACCCGGTGGCAACGTCAACAGTGACATCATTGGGAACCGCATCCACGCCGAAATACATTATCCAGCAATTACCGGCTGCCTGTGTAATCGCACCTTGTTCCGGGGTATTGCCAACACCTTACAAGATTACCGTCAGAGCGACCGGCGGTTCCACCAATGCGGTGGTGATTTTGCAATCTATATACGTGCAGTCTTAACTTTTATCACGCTGGCTTCGGTCCATAACAATCCAAGCGACCACCTACACTAGGCAATCGCAATTATCTCGTCGGAGATTATTCAATGAATACCTTTAAACCTAACCTTTCTCCAACAGGCTTACTTCACAACGTAATGCTCAGTTTATTGCTTGGACTATCGACAAATATCAGCATTGCCGCAGTTTCTCAACAACCGCTATTTCTTACCTCTAGCGTACCGCCTATTGTTATGTTGACGATGGGCAGAGACCATAAGCTTTATTACGAAGCTTACAACGACGCCTCAGACCTTAATGGCGATGGTTTGATTGATGTGGGCTATAAACCTGGAATCGATTACTACGGCTACTTTGACTCCCACCGCTGCTATGACTACAACACTGCAGGATACTTTGAGCCCAAAGACGCTACCTTAAATAAAACCTGCTCCTCGGTAGCTGGTGATTGGAGTGGGGATTTTCTTAACTACATCACCACCGCTCGCATAGATGCGTTGCGCAAGGTACTTTACGGCGGTTATCGAAGCGAGGATACAGGGACGTCAACAGTGCTTAAGCGTTCATTCATTCCTCAAGATGCACATTCCTGGGGGAAAGAATATAACCCCGCCAGCAATCCTGGCTATCTCATTTCAGACTATACACCCTTGAGCCAACCGGCACTCGGCACAAGTCATCTTTTTGCCAATGTCTCATTAAGCTATACCGGGCAACCGCTACTGCGCGTGCTTAATGACAGTCAGTACCGTATTTGGGAATGGGTATCCATTGAGCGGCCAGTTGCAGGGGCAAAGTGTTTACATGGAGGTACGGGGCCAAACTGCGTAGCCTCCCCAATTGTACCAAGTACAGTTTTGAGCGGCTTGGAGCGTAAAACCTATAAAACCAAAGACAGCGGGTTTCCTACACATCCAGCAGATGCGAGTGGCTTTGCAACATTTATTGCAACCTATGCAAAGACCACCAATCTAAAAGGCACTGACCTAATGACCACGCTACAGGCTGACGGAAACCCCTATCGCTCTAATGGGTATCTGACTGTCGTCAAAGGTAATATTTCAGTGCCCACATCGGGAAACTATAAATTCTATGTCGATGGCGATGACGCAGTAGAAGTCATTATCAATGGGAGTGTCGTTGCAGGATTTTACGATGGGCACAGTCCCTGTAGTTGTAATTCTCATAATGGCACAATTTATTTAACGGCAGGCACCGTCTATCCGATTGAATATCATCACGAAGAAGCTGATGGCGGTGACAGTTTTTCATTGCGCTGGGATCGCCCCTCAACGCCCACATCTACCATGACAGACTACAGCGTCAACGTTAAAGTCTGCGAAACCGGCAAGTTAGAAGCCAATTGCAAAGCTTATAAAAATGGCACTGTTACTACGAATAAACCAACCGGATTATTGCATACCTATGGCGAAAATGACTCTATGGCCTTTGGTTTATTAACTGGGTCTTACAAGAAAAACATATCAGGCGGTGTACTTAGAAAAAATATCGAGTCATTTAAAAACGAGGTTGATCCAAATACTGGTATTTTCACCAGCGCCAATGGCATTGTTAGCACAATCAATAAATTGCGTATCAGTACATTTAGTTATTCAAGCCACGAATATGCTTCTGGCTGGATTACCACTAGAGCTATCGATGAAGGTGAAGCGGCGGAATGGGGTAACCCTATCGGCGAGATGATGTACGAGGGTTTACGCTATTTTGCTGGTAAAGCCAGCCCAACCACTGCTTTTTCTATAGCGTCGACGGATGCACCCGATGCGACGCTGGGCTTACCGCTACCAAATTGGCTTGATCCTTATGCGGCTTCACCCTCTGGCGGCGGCTATTTAAGCTGTGCCAAGCCCATGCAGCTGGTAATCAGTGACATCAACGCTTCTTATGATACTGATCAATTACCTGGCAGTTATTTCAATACTTTTTCCGGCGACTTAAGCGGGCTGGATGTTTCAACATTAGCAGATACTATCTGGGCTGGTGAGTCTGAAGCCAGTAACGTATTTATCGGTCAATCAGGTACGCTTAGTGATGGCGCGCCCACGGTAAAAGCGGCAAGCAGTTTTAAAAATATTCGTGGTTTGGCGCCAGAGGAGCCGACCAAGTTAGGTGGTTTTTATGCCGGTAGCGTTGCTCTCCATGGCGCTAGGACCGATTTAAATACGGCAGGCGACACGGCAACATCTACATATAAAAAAGACCAAAAAGCCGACACCTTGGCAGTTGCGCTGGCATCCCCGCTGCCACGCATTGAAATACCCGTAAATGGCAAAAAAATAACTATCGTGCCGTTTGCAAAATCGGTAGCTGGGTCAAGTATTGAGTCGGGGTCAGACAAATTTCAACCTACCAACCAGATAGTCGATTTTTATGTGGAAAAGTTTGTAAACACAATTGCTGCAGATGCTACTACCGCTGGCAATATGGATGCCGGCACTAATAGTGGTCACCCTTACGTTAAGTTTAGGATTAACTATGAAGACGTAGAGCAAGCGGCCGACCATGATATGGATGCGATTGTTGAGTATACAGTTTCGGTTGATCCTTTAAATTTAAATCAGGTTGTTGTTGATCTTAATTCGACCTATGCAGCTGGCGGCATTGTGCAGCACATGGGCTATGTTATCTCTGGCACAACGCATGACGGTCTCTATCTGGAAGTTCGTGATAAAGATACCGTCAACGATACTGATTATTTTCTGGACACGCCGCCGTTACTATTACCCAGCAATAATGCCTGGGCAGATAGCACTGCGTTACCGCTCACTGCCTCAAGAACTTTTTATGTAGGGACTTCATCCTCCGCAAGTTTCATCAAACACGATCCGCTCTGGTACGCGGCAAAATGGGGTGTGAATGACAAAGATAATGACAGCATCCTTGATACTAACGAGTGGGATGACGATAGCGACGGCGTGCCCGATGGCTATTTTCTGGTGACCAATGCAGGCAAACTGCCTGAACAATTGGGTAAAGCCTTCGCCAAATTACTTAATAATGTCAGCTCGGCGTCTGCAGTGGCGGCTAATACCACTCGGTTAGACACCGGCACATTGTTGTATCAGGCTAGATTCGATCCCAGAGACTGGAGTGGTCAATTACTGGCTTTAACAGTTAATGAAACAACCGGGGTTGTTAATACCACAACTCCAAGTTGGGAGGCGGCTGAGTTATTACCGGCAGCAGCGAGTCGCAAAATTTATACCTATGATCCTAGTGCGACAGCTGGTTCTCGTGGCATTGAGTTTAAATGGAACACACCTTCTACCCCAATCATCACAACAGCTCAACAAGCTTATCTAAACCAATTGGGCGGCATTGCTGATGCAAAAGGCCAGGATAGGCTTAATTGGTTACGCGGTGACAATGCCAATGAAAAACGCTTAGGCGGCAGTTTTAGAAATAGAATTAAGTTATTTGATGCCAATGGCTCTTTTATTACTGACCCGACTGAGCTTAGTACGGCAAGTATTAAAACCAACCACCTAGGCGACATCGTCAACTCTGACCCGATTTATGTGGGTACTACCGACCTTGGCTACAGTGATTTGCCAGGTGTTGAGGGTAGTGGTTACACAACGTTTAGAGCCTCAACCACATACAAAAACCGCCGGCCTATGCTCTACGTCGGTGCCAATGACGGTATGTTGCATGGTTTTGATGCCAGAGAAAACGCAGGTTCTGTCACCACTGGCGGCTCTGAAATTTTTGCCTATGTGCCGAATGCATTGTTCCCTGAGCTTAGTAAGTTGACGTCCCCCACCTATTCCCATCAATACTTTGTTGATGGTGCGGCTACTGCTGGAGATGTTTATTACAGTTCAGAATGGCACACATTGGTGGCAGGTGTTACCGGTGCAGGTGGTAAAGCAGTATTTGCATTAGATGTAACCAACCCTGATGCATTTGGTGCCGCCAGCACATTATGGGAATTTACCAGTAACGATACTACTTACGGCGCTGACTTGGGTTACACCTTGTCGCAACCTGTTATTGCCAGAATGCACAATGACAAATGGGCAGTAATTGTGGCCAATGGTTACGGCAGCAGTAATGGCTCAGCAGTGCTGTTTGTTCTTGATGCCGAAACAGGTGATGTCATTCAAAAAATTGATACGCTCGCAACAGGTGGCAACGGCCTTTCATCTCCTGTAGCCGCTGATTTAAACGGCGACAATATTGTCGATACGATTTATGCCGGCGATTTAAAAGGTAATTTGTGGGAGTTCGACGTAAGTTCAGCAACTGCTGGCAGTTGGAGTGTTGCTAATAGCGGATCACCTTTGTTTGTAGCCTGCACAACTACTGGAACGAGCTGCGCAAGTGGAAATCTTCAACCCATTACTGCCAAACCTAGTATTGGCAAAGTTGGGGCTAGTCAGGCTAGTGGTGTGATGGTTTATTTTGGCACCGGCAAATATTTTGAATCAACGGATAATATCGTCGGAACAAATCCACAAGTGCAATCGTTTTATGGTATTTGGGATGACGATACTGGAACGATCAACGATCGTGCAAAGCTGCAGGAGCAAACCATTAACTTTGAAGGCACGCCTAAAAATTCAGCTGGTACAATAAAAACCGGCTTGATTCGAGTCTCTTCAAGAAAAACTGTTTGTTACTCACTCGCCACGGTGGCCTTGTCCAATGATGACACGCCATTAATCACCTGTAGTTCTACCAACCTTAAAAAAGGCTGGGCAATGAATTTGGAAATTCCAAATACAGCCACTCCTGCAACGCCTCCAACTATTGCCCAAGGCGAACGCGTTGTTAGTACGCCGGTGATGTATAGAGATCTGATTTTATTTTCAACACTCATCCCAAGTACCGACCCCTGTGAAGGCGGCGGCAAAAGCCGAGTGATGATACTGGAAGCATTAACAGGTAAACGCCCTGCTGCAAGTACTTTCGATATATTTGGCACTGGGAGCACAACAGCCGATGGCAAAGTAAACACTGATGACCTGGTCGATGTAGGCGGCACGATGTTTGTCGCAACCGGATTGGATTTAGGAATAGATATACACGACAGCCTAAGCATAATCAGTAACTTTGGCTTTGCGTCAGGTTCCAGCGGTGGCATTGCTAAACTTACCTTGATTAGTGGCGGCACTGGTAAACGAGCATCATGGCGACAATTAAAATAATTTGTAGATGTCAGGGCTATTGCATCTAAATGCTTTCAAGAATTAAGGAATAAACGATATGAAACAGACCCAACTAGGCTTTACGTTAATAGAATTGATGGTAACCGTGGCAATTGTTGGTATCTTGGCCAGCGTTGCTTATCCAAGTTATCAAGATAGCGTAATGAAATCTCGGCGAGCGGATGCAAAGGGAGTTTTGCTGGGCTTAGCGAATGCGATGGAACGGCGGTATACGGAAACAAATAGCTATGTGGGCGCTGCAGGCACATCAGGCACACCAGCAGACACTGGAGCGCCCCGGATATTTACCATTCCCACTGAGACCACTAGCTTTTATACGGTAACGATTAGCGCTGCCACTGCCAGCAGTTACACATTAAGCGCGGCTAGAACGGGTGCACAATCTAACGATAAATGCGGCTCTTTAACGTTAACTAATACAGGCGTTAAAGGAGTGACAGGTGCCGATACCGGAATCACCGCAGCAGATTGCTGGTAAGCAGTCAGTTAATACTTGGTTTCTGCTCACCTTTTATCGTTTGCTCCGATGGCCTTGGTAAGTTTCTTGTAGGCAAAGGCCATCTTTAAATATTGCGCTAAAACAAGCTATCCCACATTGCATCGACTTTTTTGATCACATCGGGAGACATCACAATTGTTCTACCCCACTCGCGGTTGGTTTCGCCGGGCCATTTGTTGGTGGCATCGAAACCAACTTTAGAGCCCAAGCCGGACACCGGCGAGGCAAAATCTAAATAATCAATCGGTGTATTTTCCAGGATGGTTAAGTCTCTGGCCGGGTCCATTCGTGTAGTCATGGCCCAGATGACTTCTTGCCAATTGCGCACATCAATATCGTCATCGACCACAATCACAAATTTGGTGTACATAAACTGGCGCAAATAAGACCACGTCCCCAGCATTACCCGCTTGGCATGACCGGCATATTGTTTCTTCATGCTAATCACTGCCATGCGATATGAGCAACCTTCGGGCGGCAAGTAAAAATCGATAATTTCCGGAAATTGCTTTTGCAAGATGGGCACGAACACTTCGTTTAATGCGACGCCCAAAATGGCCGGTTCGTCGGGTGGTTTGCCGGTGTAGGTGCTGTGATAAATAGGTGCTTGGCGCTGAGTGATTCTTTCGATGGTGAACACCGGGAACTCAGCCACCTCATTGTAGTAGCCGGTGTGGTCACCATAAGGCCCTTCCGGCGCAGTTTCACCGGGATAAATAAACCCTTCCAGAACAATTTCAGCACTGGCTGGTACCTGCAAATCGTTAGTCATTGATTTGGCAAGTTCGGTTTTGCTGCCTCGTAATAAGCCGGCAAAGGCATATTCAGACAAGGTATCCGGCACCGGAGTAACAGCGGCAAGAATGGTGGCAGGATCAGCACCCAAGGCAACAGACACCGGAAACGGTTTGTCAGGATAAGCGATTTGCCATTCCTTAAAATCTAACGCACCGCCTCGATGCGCCAGCCAGCGCATGATCACTTTATTTTTACCAATGACTTGCTGGCGATAAATGCCCAAGTTCTGGCGGGTTTTATGCGGGCCTTTCGTGATGACTAAGGGCCAAGTAATTAATGGCGCCGCATCTTCCGGCCAACAGGTTTGAATGGGATATTCGCTAAGGTCGATTTCATCGCCAATCCTGATCAGCTCCTGACAGAGTGGAGAATTAATCAGCTTAGGTGCCATATTCAATACTTGTTTAAATACCGGAAACTTTTCCCAGGCGTCTTTCATGCCTTTGGGCGGTTCCGGTTCTTTTAGGTAGGCCAGTAATTCGCCAATACCGCGCAGTTCGCTGACCGACTGTGCGCCCATGCCCATTGCAACCCGGCGCGGCGTGCCGAACAAATTGGCCAGCACCGGGATGTTATAGCCTACCGGATTTTCAAATAACAACGCAGGCCCGGCTTGCTTTAAGACGCGATCAGCAATTTCGGTCATTTCCAAGTTGGGACTAACCGGCACAGTAATGCGCTTGAGTTCGCCTTGTTTTTCCAGTTGTTTGATGAAGTCGCGTAGATCGTGGTATTTCATCCCGCTGCGACTCCTGCGGCCGGTTGGATTTCGATACCACAATGTCTGAGCAGCGCATCAATACTGGGTTTACGGCCACGAAATTTGACGAATAACTCCATCGCGTTTTGGCTGCCGCCTTGCTCCAGAATGTTAGTTAAAAATGCGTGCCCAGTTTCCGGATCGAAAATGCCGTTTTCTTCAAACATGGAAAATGCATCACTGGATAGCACTTCCGCCCACTTGTAACTGTAGTAACCAGCCGCATAACCACCGGCAAAAATGTGCCCAAAACTGTGCGCAAACCGGTTGATTTTGGGTGGCGTTACAACAGCGACTTGTTGTCTAACTTGGTCGAGAATATCGTAGATGCGCCCGCCTTGAGCCGGATCATAATCTTGGTGGATTTTAAAATCGAACAGGCTGAATTCTATTTGTCTAACCATGACCATGCCGGCCTGGAAATTTTTCGCAGCCAGCATCTTGTTAAACAACGCATCCGGCAACGGTTCGCTGGTTTGAAAATGCCCTGAAATTAATGCCAGGGCTTCTTGTTCCCAACACCAGTTTTCCATAAATTGGCTAGGCAATTCGACCGCATCCCATTCCACACCGCTGATGCCGGAAACGCTCAGATGATCAACCAAAGTGAGCATGTGATGCAGGCCGTGACCAAATTCGTGGAATAAGGTGGTGACATCGTCGTGCGTTAATAGGCTTGGAACCTCTCCCGCAGGCGGGGTGAAGTTACACGTTAAGTAAGCAACCGGAATTTGGATTCCGTCATCGGTTTTTTTACGACCGACACAGTCATCCATCCAGGCGCCGCCGCGTTTTTTGGCGCGAGCGTACAGGTCTATATAAAACCTGCCGCGTAATTGGCTGGTTTTGTCGTGGATCTCAAAAAACTGAACGTCAGGGTGCCAGCTGTCGAAGTCTTTGATTTCTGTAATGTTTAAACCGTAAAGCCGTTGCACAACGGCAAATAAGCCGGGCAATACGCGGGTAATCGGGAAATAGGCTTTTACTTCTTCTTGAGACAGTTGGTATTCATGCTGGCGCATCTTCTCGGAGTAGTAAGTCATATCCCAAGATTGCAAATCATCACTACCGTCGAATTGCTTGGCGAAAGCGCGCAGTTCTGCCAGATCAGTACGTGCTTGTGGCAAAGATTTCGCGGCCAAATCTTCCAGAAATTGCACAACATCATCGGGACGATCGGCCATTTTGGTGGACAGCGATAATTCGGCATAATTGTTAAAACCAAGCAGCTGGGCTTTTTCATGACGCAGCTGCAGGATCTTTTCCATGATGTCGCTGTTATCAAACTGCCCTGCTTGCGGCCCCTGATCCGATGCCCGAGTGGCAAAGGCCTCATAATGTTCGCGGCGTAATTCGCGATTGTCTGCGTAAGTCAATACCGAAATATAAGACGGAAATTGCAAGGTAATCAGCCAACCTTGTTGATCTTCATGTTCAGCGGCCTGTCTTGCTTGAGCCAATGCAGATTCCGGTAATCCTGCCAAATCGTTGACATCAGTAATCAATTTGCTCCAAGCATTGGTGGCATCCAGCACGTTTTCTTCGTATTTGCTGGTTAGTTGCGACAATTCTTGGCTGATTTCTTTATAGCGCTGTTTTTTGGCCTCATCCAGACCAATCCCGGATAACTTGAAGTCTCTTAATGCGTTATTGATAATTTTTTGCTGGGCGATATTGAGTGCTGCGAATTCTTTGCTGTCGGCAATAAAGCGGTAGGCGTTAAACAATTGCTCGTTTTGGCCCATTTCGGTGGAGTAATCGCTCAACAGTGGCAAGCAGGCGTTATAGGCGTCGCGCAGAGCATCAGAATTGAGCACGGAATTCATATGACTGACTGGCGACCACGCCTTATTCAGCTTGTCTTCAACATTTTCCAGCGGCTCGACAAGGTTATCCCAGGTGTAATAATCGGTAGCTTCCAAACGGATTTTTATCTCGGCACGCGCGTCAGCCAATAATTGCTCTATGGCTAGCAGGACATGCTCGGGATTGATTTGCGAAAATAACGGTAATGGGCTGTTGGCTAATAATGGATTTTGCATGGCGTTACCAGATGGGCAATGGCGAGAAAGAATTTATTCTTCAAAAAATATCGCGGTTTTAGATAAATGATCGTGCCAGCTGCGTTTATTTTTGTCGATGAGGATCCACAGAAAACCGCAACCTAAGGCCGTCCAAGATAACACGGCACAAACAAAGCGCAAGCCTGCTTGCGGCCAGCTGATGACTTGTTTGTCGAGGGTTAATACTTTGATTTTCCAAGCGCGGAGGCCCAATGTCTGACCGCCGTGGGTCCAAAACCAGCCGTAAAAAAGAAAACTAATGCTCAGCAAATAGAGTCGGTAAAACCATAGCTGGCTATCAGTAGTAGCCGCCGCGCCTGAGTTAAATGGGAGTAGGAGTGCCGTGACGGCAAATAAGATTGCAACCAGTAATAAGAAGTCATACAGCATCGCCGAAAACCGGCGAAAAAAACCGGGAGCCAATGTTAAATCGGCTCCCGGTTTAGATTTGTTATTTGTGTTTTTTGATCTGGACAATTAGTCTTTAAACAAGGCCAGTTTTTGGCCAAAATACATGCACATAGCTATTAAAAAGCCAAACATTGCCACAGAAAATAGAAATGGCGGCCTATGGAACAGAAGAATAAAGAAATCTGTTACAAAAAGGCTAGTTAATAAAGGATGGTCAATAAAGCCATTTAGAATCTTTTTGTACATAACAATTCCAATTAAGCTCGCTCGAAAGGCGAATTTTTAAGGTTAAGGTTGTCTAATTTTCTGGCCTAGCTAACGACATCGGGGTGAAAAATGGCATTGTCGACAGCTTTCAGAGTCGCGATTCTACTATACCGAAAAGGGGAATGTAAAAGAAAACCAGCTTGGCGGTTGGGTTGGAATTCGTTCAAATGATATGATTGCCGCAATCGCTAAACCAACAGGGAGTGAGAGCCATTTTAAACTTTTTCAAAAAAATCATTAAGGGGACCAAAAGCGAAGCCGCCCCGGTCGCCACTAATGGCAAAATATATAGCCGCTCGGAACACACTATTTCGCGGTCACAAATCAGTGAAAATGCGCTGAAAGTATTGTATCGACTGCAAAAAGAGGGCTTTGACGCCTATCTGGTTGGCGGCTGTGTGCGCGACTTATTACTGGGACGTGAACCCAAAGATTTTGACGTGGTCACCAATGCGGATCCTGAGCAAATTAAAAAAGTTTTCCGCAATTGCCGGTTGATTGGCCGCAGGTTTCGTCTTGCCCATGTTCATTTTGGCCGTGAAATTATCGAAGTTGCCACCTTTCGTGGCGCCAGTGATGCCGATAATAATAAGCAAGTGCTGGATAAAGAAGGTCGCTTATTGCGCGACAACATCTACGGCACCATAGAAGAAGACGTCTGGCGTCGCGATTTCACCGTCAACGCCTTGTACTACAACATCAAAGACTTTTCTGTAGTGGACTATGTGGGCGGCATGGACGACCACAAAATGGCCTCACTCAAGCTCATTGGCGACCCGGCAACGCGTTTTCGTGAAGATCCCGTGCGCATGCTCAGAGCGGTGCGCTTTGCCGTCAAACTGGGTTTTAATATCCACCCTGATTGTGAAAAGCCCATGCATGATCTTGCCGGAATATTGGCAAGCATCCCGTCTGCCCGGCTTTATGACGAAACGTTAAAACTGTTTTTATCCGGCTATGCACTGCAAACTTTCGAAATGCTCAGGCATTACGGGTTATTTAAAGTACTGTTTCCCTCCACTGAAGCGAGCTTATCGGTTGAAGCAGATGGCTTTCCACGGTTGCTGCTGATTAAAGCGCTGGAAAACTCCGACAATAGAATTGCCCTGGGTAAAACCGTTACCGCTTACTTTTTATTCGCGGCCTTCTTGTGGGAACCTGTCCAAATCCTGGCCAAGAAAAAAATGACTCGCGGCGAACCGGAGTTTATCGCTTATCAAGAAGCAGCCAATGAGGTGCTTTCCCGACAAGTTAAGAGTACCGCAATGCCCAAACACATCACCATGGCAATGCGCGAAGTCTGGAGTCTACAACCCAAATTTAACACTCGATTAGGCTCAAAGCCCAGTCGATTACTCACTCACCCTCGTTTTCGGGCTGGTTATGATTTTCTGCTGTTACGCGCCGAAACCGGCGGCGTAGATCCAGAAATAGCCGAATGGTGGACCCGCTATCACCTTGCTGACGAAAACGAACAGCGAAAAATGACCCAGCCGCCGCGCAATGCATCTGCTGCCAAGCGTAAAAGAACTTATCGCAGAAAGCCGAAAGTCGACACACCAAGCCCGGATGCTTAACGCATGACAAACACGGTAACCGCTTTTATAGGGCTGGGCAGTAATCTCGCCACACCAAGCCAACAAATTAACGGCGCACGCTCAGCAATAGCAGCAACCGCCGGGATACAAGAACTGGCTTTTTCCAGCTTGTATCAAAGCGCGCCGATGGGGCCTAAAGATCAGCCGGATTACGTCAATGCGGTAATGGCGATTGCCACCGAATTAACGCCAACAGCGCTATTGCACTGTCTGCAAGGCATCGAAAACGAACATGGTCGCGTTAGAACCGGTGAGCGCTGGGGGCCGAGAACGCTGGACCTGGATTTATTACTCTACGGCGACCAACAAATTCACTTGCCGGACTTAACCGTGCCACACATAGGCATTGTCGATAGAGAGTTCGTCTTATACCCTCTTTACGAAATTGCCCCTGACTTGAATGTACCGGGCAAAGGCAGCTTGAGCGACTTAGTTGCTAACTGTCCATTACGTGGTTTACAGCGCTTGATCCAATCATGACTCAATATATAACAACATCTAGCCCATTGACCGTCAACGACTTGGCGGCAATGAAGCAACGCAGTGAAAAAATCACCTGCCTGACCGCTTACGATGCCAGCTTTAGCGCTGTCATCGATAAAGTCGGAATTGATGTCATGCTGGTGGGCGATTCTTTGGGAAATGTCATCCAAGGCCAGAGCACCACCTTACCGGTCACCTTGCGCGACCTTGTTTATCACACTCAATGTGTCGCTAAAACTCGGCGGCGAGCATTTATCGTCGCTGATTTACCTTTCTTGGGCTACATCACACCGGTACTTGCCGCTAAAAATGCCGGTAAATTGCTGCGCGCCGGGGCGCAAATGGTTAAGCTGGAAGGCGCAAAAATCGACTGCGTTAACTTTCTGGTCGACCAAGGTATACCTGTTTGTGGGCATTTGGGCCTGCTCCCGCAATCTATCAATCTCTTGGGCGGTTACAAAGTGCAAGGCCGCGAGCCGGAAGCCGCGCAAAAACTCATAGACGACGCTCATTTGCTGCAACAGGCAGGCGCGCAATTGCTATTGCTGGAATGCGTCCCGGCGGCCCTAGCCAAAGACATCAGCAGCCAACTAGACATTCCCGTGATCGGCATCGGTGCGGGCGTCGATTGCGATGCCCAGGTACTGGTGCTTTACGATATGCTCGGCATAGGCGTTGGCAGCCGCCCACGTTTTTCCAAAGACTTTTTGCAAGATGCTGCATCGATTGAAGAAGCGATTGCCTCTTACCATCAAGCCGTCAAACAGCTTACCTTCCCTTCTGCTGAACACAGTTTTTAAGCGCTATGCAAATTGTCAGCACAGTATCCGAATGTCGCCGCATCATCAAAGCCTGGCAACAGGCTGGAGACCGCGTCGCGTTCGTCCCCACCATGGGCAACTTACATGATGGGCACATCAAGCTGGTCACCGAAGCCAAGAAACAAGCCGAAAGAGTAGTCGTCAGTATTTTTGTTAATCCCACCCAATTTGGGCCGGGTGAAGATTTTGACAGTTATCCGCGTACCGAAGCAGAAGACCAAGCAAAATTGGCTGCAGCAGGTGCCGATTTACTATTTTTACCCACCGTATCTGAAGTTTATACCAGCGACGCCAAAACCACTGTTTCGGTCAGTAGTTTATCGACAGTTTACTGCGGTGCTGCCAGACCAGGCCATTTCGATGGTGTCGCCACCGTTGTCTGCAAGTTATTCAACATCGTGCAGCCGGATTTAGCCTTGTTTGGCCGGAAAGATTTTCAACAACTCGCCGTGATTCGCACCATGGTTCGGGATTTAAACATCCCCGTCGACATCATCGGCGTAGAAACCGTCAGAGAGCCCAGCGGCTTGGCGATGAGCTCACGCAACAACTATTTATCGGCGCAAGAGAAACAAATCGCCGCGCAACTTTATCAAACCTTATGTCATGCACGAGATGCCGTGTTAGCCGGTCAGCCTTTTGCCGACATAGAACAACATGCGCTCAGCTCGCTACAAGCGGCAGGTTTTGCTCCCGACTACTTTGCGGTTTGCCGTAGCCAAGACTTGGCAAAAGCCAGAGCCGAAGATACCGAGCTAGTGTTACTGGTAGCCGCTAGATTAGGTAAAACCCGGCTAATTGATAATATCGCTTTTAGCCGATAAAAAGACTGGACTTAAAACTCTTCCCATTCTTCTCCGGCAACTATTTTTTGCGGTTGCAACTTACCCATAATCGGCTCATACAAACTAGCGTCTGAGATAGCACTAGACCGTTTGATGATAGACTGCCCGTCATTTTGGGTATCGACTTTAAATTGCCTGATGGTTGCCGTTAAATTTTGCGTTTGTTCCTCCAATGATTCGGCCGAGGCCGCAGCTTGTTCTACCAACGCGGCATTTTGCTGGGTAACATCATCCATTTGCCCGATCGCTTGATTGACTTGGTCGATGCCGAAGGTTTGTTGCACGGAAGCCGCCGCAATTGCTGACATAATTACCGTGACGCCGTTTATTGAATTGACAATCTCTTCCATGGTTTTGCCGGCATGCGTTACCAAACGGGTACCGTCTTCAATTTGCTCTACAGAATTGCCAATCAGGTTTTTTATTTCCCCGGCCGCAGCGGCTGCACGTTGTGCAAGATTACGGACTTCTCCGGCAACCACTGCAAAGCCACGGCCTTGCTCCCCTGCGCGGGCCGCTTCCACCGCAGCATTAAGAGCGAGTATGTTGGTTTGAAAAGCAATGCCGTCAATTACTCCAATAATATCCACAACCTTACGTGAAGACTCATAAATGGATCCCATGGTTGCCACCACCTGGCCGACTACATTTACGCCTTTACCGGCAACATCTGAGGCTTTGGCGGCCAGCGCATTGGCATGTTTAGCATTTTCGGTATTGTGACGCACCGTAGACGTCAACTCCTGCATACTCGCAGCCGTTTGTTCCAGGCTAGCGGCTTGCTGTTCCGTGCGGTGTGACAGGTCATTGTTACCCGAAGCTATTTCTTTCGTTCCCGTGTAAATGCTGTCCGCAGCATTCTTGATTTGGCTAATAATAGCTTTGAGTTTTTCCACCGTAGTATTGGAATCATTTTTAAGTTGCCCAAAAATACCGGAATAATCATTAGTGATCGATTCCGTCAGGTCGCCGCGAGACAGTGCGTTGAGTACGCGCACAACTTCATTGAGCCCGGATTCACTGGTTTGCATCAGCTGATTAATGTCTTCACCCAAATGGAGGAAGAATCCCTCTTTACCGGCAAGATTAAAACGCCTACTGAAATCTCCCTCGGCAGCGGCGCCGACAATCGCAGCGACCTCATTTTCCGCCATTACTTCATCGGTTCGGTCATGCCATTCTGCTACTGTGCCCAGTCGCAGGCCTTGTTCATTGATGACAGGATTGGCTATCACCCGCATTGAACGGCCACCAAGCACCATGTTGGCTTCATAGGGGGCGGTTAAGGAAGTAAGCATTTTTGCCTGGTGTAATGGATCTTTGTGAAAATTATCCATATTGGTACCAACCAGGCTGTCTATAGAAAATTTTGGCAACTGCTGTCTAATTTCTGCTTCGACTTTGCCGAGTATTTTCATCAGCTCTTGATTGACGTAGATAATATTGCGGTCATTATCGGCAATCATTACGCCGGTGCTGACATTGTCCAATGCAATCTTCACGCGTAGAGTTTCATCAGCCACTTTGCGTTCGGCCGTTATCCGCTCCAACAGTTGCTGTTGCATGTGTTTCATGGCGTATAACAAACTGCTGTTGTCATTCGCCTTAACCTGAATATCCTGACTTAAATTGCCACCAGCAATTTCCATGGCAATTCCTTTTGCAAAGTAGGGATCAATACCTAATTGCTTACCCAAATAGCGCGTTAAGTAGATTGCAATGCCTAACCCCAAGCAAATGCCTGTCAGCGATATGACCAGCATAGTTTTAGACGCGTACTTGGTTGATTCGGCGATGTTGTGGGCGTTATTTTTAGCGTCGTTTACTTCATTATTTTTAATTCTATTGAGTTGGGTGCGTAAATTTTTCGCCAATTTATTTAAATCTTTAAGGACAAGATTGCCCGCCTCGACTCCCTCGGTCGCGTAAACCGTAGTCATACGCTTGCCTTCGCTATAAAAAAAATCAAAGCCTTTTTCCAGCGCGACTAATTCTGTCATTTTTGCTGCCGGGGAAGACACATTATTCAGAGTAGTAATACTGCCATTCTTAACGACGCCCGATTGCGTGCTTTTTAATGTATTGTCTTCGGCCTGCAGGTGTTCACGGAACTGGGTGAGACCTTGTTTAAAGTCTTCGGCAGCTCTTTCCGCATCCTGGTAACCGTCAGGATCTTGATTGATGGATACTTGGGTAAAAAATTGCTGTACTTGTACAGTGTAAATAGCCATTCGCTCTGCTAACAGCGCCTGGGGTAGAAAAACATCATCAACTTTAGCTACATCACGCTGTGTTTGTGAAAAATTGAACATTCCCACCGCAACAATGCCGATCATCAAGCTAATAAGGGCAAAAAAACCGAACAAAATGCGAATTTTAAAGCTGATATAACCAAACATATTGGGAGCCTATTATTAGATGTTATTGCCTAGCTGCTAGATTTAAATCAAAGAAGGGAAGCTGCTTTTTAAAGGCGCTTGATGATGTAATGTTTGCGGGATCTCTGATTAAGTACGTTGACTGTTCGACAAGCTCATCTCTCAAAATCAGCAGCCACTTGTTGGTTTGAAGCGTGGTAAGCCTTCGGCTAAACTCAGGAGCTTTGTCAAACAATCGAAGCCTGCCCTGAGAGCACTCGACGAAGAGTACGTCAAGTATGAACAGGAAATTTGACAGAATTATGTCAATAGGAATTTCCGCTTTCGGCGATGTTAAATCCAGTGGAACTAAGCCGAAAGCAGAACAGGTACCAAAAATGCCTGCAACAGCTATTTTGTTGATCAGCGTCTTAAAGTAACTACGTTAGTAGCTGATAGATAATCTGAAAATAGCGCGTATGCCGGCAATAAATCAAGAACAACGCAAGCGAGCGCCCAGCTGACAACATCAAGACTTGGCAGGATTCGGCACCTCAAATAATTTCTCTGCCGCCTGACGAGCGACCGTCATCGCACCAGATTGCCGCTTCATTTGTTCTGTGACAATAGCACCAGCTATCAGCATCAGCAGTTGTTTCGCCACAAGCTCAGGATTTGCTATGCCTGCTTGTTGCGCCAAGTCGGTGAGCAGTTTATGGAAACCGTCATAAAACTCAGCTGAAGCCTGTTGTACCGGGTTTGCTTCTTCGGCAAATTCTGCTGACGCATTGATAAACGGGCAACCGCGAAATTCCGGGGTAATCAATAGCTCTTCAAATATATCGAACACGGCCAGCAATTTCTGTTTTGGTTGCGTGGCTCTACTATCGATGGCATTCATAATGAGAACGCGCATTTCGGTACCGCTTTTTTGCAAATGAGCCAGAATCAAGTCATCTTTGGACGGAAAATATTTGTACAGGCTCATTTTGGTGGTGCCTGCGGCTTTAACAATGGTGTCCACGCCGGTCGCTTTAATACCTTGGCTGTAAAAAAGCCCGGACGCAGTTTGCAAAATATGTTCTTTAAGATTTCTGGTCATAGCGGTAAAAATAAAAATTAGGGTTGCAAGTATACAGACCAGTATGTATTATTTCACAAGACAGACCGGTCTGTCTATTTTTAACTACTTTCATTTATGGGGATAACACTATGATTACTCTTTACGGCGTTGCAATCAGCAATTATTACAACAAAATCAAATGGGCAATGATGGAAAAGGAAATTGCTTTTTTAGAGGAATTTGTTGCCCCTGGCCAAACTGATGCGGTATTGAAGCGCTCTCCGCTAGGCAAAATTCCGTTCATTAAAACTGCCGATGGTTATTTGTCAGAATCCCAAGCCATTCTTGAATATTTAGAAGACAGCTACCCAGAACATCCGTTATATCCAAGTGATGCTTTCGAGCGCGCTAAAACCCGCGAGTTTATTCAGCATCTTGAATTGAATGTCGAACTGATTGCCCGCCGTATTTATTCACAAGCCATTTTTGGCGGCACGGTGTCATCTGAAACGATAGATGAAGTCAAAGTTAAGCTTGAAGCTGGCTTAAAAGGCTTGGCAAGGTTGATTAAACTGGAACCTTACGCGCTGGGTAGTGAATTTTCTGCAGCTGATATTGTTGCCTGGCCACATTTACAGTTGGTATCTTTCGCCAGCCAAAAGATTTATGGCACTGATTTAGTCTCAGAGCATATCCCCGGTATTGATGCTTATATCAAATTGATCGAAAGCCGTCCTTATGCCCAGCAGGTAGGTAATGATCGCAACGCTGCATTGACTGCATTTTTTAACAAAAGCTAGATCAAATCTTTTAAACAGGTCTTGTGTCGCTGATACAAGACCTGTATTCATTTTGTTAACGCGAGACGAAATCCGGCAAATACAAATGCGGTTCCCGCCAATCGAGTAAGAAGTGTGTAAAACCGTTGTTTTGACGCTTTTGCTAACCCTAAACCTAACATGCCGTAAAAGGTATACGCGGCAATATCAAAAACAAACGTCAGTAAACAGAAAACGAGTAATTGCGGTACGAGTGCTTGGGTTGGATTGATAAATTGCGGTAACAGCGCGCCAAAATACAATAACGCTTTCGGATTGGACGCTTCAATAACAAACGCTTTCAAAAATGTGCGAACTCGCTTGGTACCTGCTTTCCCCTTTACTACAACCTTCAAAGCCTGTTGTTTTCTGGAGGTAATCAGTTGCAGCCCCAAAATAACCAAGTAAGCAGCACCTAACCAGCGCAACCATTGAAACAACAACGGTGAAGAAGCGATTAAGCTGGCAATACCCAATGCCGATAATCCAAAAAAAACTACATTTGCGACACAAATGCCTAGTACTGCAGCCGGAACATGCCGCTTACCGTGGGAAGCGGCACTTGACGCCACAAACAGCGCCGCTGGTCCGGGAGTAAAACAAGTTAAAGCAGTGGTAACCGAAAAAACTATTAAGGCTTCGTAACTAATCACGGCTTACTCCTGGTAACGGGAACGCCGAGCCCAGAAAAGTCAGGCTCTTAATGATTGAAATCAAGTTTGGTTTATACAGAAATTGCCGCTTTTATCGGCTCGTGCGAGCGGTAATCGACGATTTCAAAATCCTCGTAGCGATAATCAAATAGCGATTCCGGCTTACGCTTAATCAGCAGCGTTGGCAATGGATATGGCTCACGGCTTAATTGCAGTTTGGCTTGTTCTTGATGATTGAGATAAAGATGCACATCGCCGCCGGTCCAGATAAATTCGCCCACCGCCAAATCGCACTGCTGAGCCACCATGTGCGTCAATAATGCATAACTGGCAATATTGAACGGCACGCCCAAAAACGTGTCGCAGCTGCGCTGGTAGAGCTGACAAGACAGTTTGCCATCAGCCACATAGAACTGAAACAACGCATGACACGGTGCCAGCGCCATTTTGCCTTGGGCGACATTTTGTTGCGGGCTGATACTTTCATCCGGTAAATCGGCAACATTCCAGGCAGAAACAATCAACCGACGACTGTTGGGTGTTTTTTTAAGCTGCTCGATGACTTGCTGAATCTGATCAATATGTCGGCCATCGGCAGTCGGCCAGGAGCGCCATTGGTAACCATAGACCGGACCCAGCCCACCATCGGCATCGGCCCATTCATCCCAGATGCTGACCTTGTGCTCATGCAGATAAGCTAAATTGGTATCGCCCCGCAAAAACCACAGCAGCTCATGGATGATTGATTTGACGTGAATTTTTTTGGTGGTCACCAGCGGAAAACCCTGCTGCAAATCAAAGCGCAGTTGATGGCCGAAAATCGATAACGTACCGCTGCCGGTTCTATCGCCTTTTAAACTGCCTTCCTGCAGAATTTTATCCAGTAATTGTAAATACGCTTTCATGCGACTTCTTTCGGTGCATTCTTGTGAGCAAAATAAAACAGCAGCGCACCGATAATAATCATCGGCGTTGACAGTATCTGGCCCATGGTGACCCAGTCCAGCGCCAAATAACCCAAATGCGCATCCGGCATTCTGAAGAACTCGACAAAAAAGCGGAAACAGCCGTATAGAAACAACGCTAGCCCGGTTGCACCCATCGTTGGCCTGGGCTTGCTGGAGTAAATCCACAAAATGGCAAACATCACCACGCCTTCCAAAAAGGCTTCATAGAGTTGTGACGGGTGTCTGGCCAACGGGCCGCCAGTAGGAAACACCATGGCCCAAGGCACATCGGTAGTTCGTCCCCATAATTCTGAATTGATGAAATTGCCAAGACGACCCGCGCCTAAACCTATCGGTGCCAGCGGCGCGATAATATCGGTCAATTGCAGCATTGTGCAGTTCTGCTTCTTGGCAAATAGCGACATCGCAACAAACACCCCCAACATGCCGCCATGAAAGGACATGCCACCCTGCCATATTTTGAACAGAATAATGGGGTTTTCTATGAAAACATCAAAGTTATAGAACAGGATATAACCGATGCGACCGCCCAAAATCACCCCCAAGGCCCCGTAGGTAACCAAATCCTCAATCGCTTCAGGTTTAATCGGCGACCATGGTGCTGCTGCACGCTTTTGACCCAGGAAATACACGGCGGCAAAACCAATCAGGTACATCAGGCCGTACCAATGAATTTTAATCGGGCCTAGAGCAACTGCGATGGGGTCAATATTGGGATAGGTCAGCATGTTTGATGTCTGTTAATAAGTTTATGGCATTGATTTTTAAAGACTATTTCCATGTCATGTGTTTTTATACCGATTGGTCTATTTTGCGAAAACCTTAATTCGGTAAATCGCTCAGGCCGCCAACCGGTTTGGCGTATTCTAACCAATTAATATTGGGGGACATCTAAAAATCATCCGCTCGCATTCATACCCTGAGGGTACTGAACTTGTCGGAGTGCAATTTTTAGAAGTTTCCATCGAAATGTTAGTAAATTCTATTTTGATTCTGATAAATCAGAACATGGTCGACATAAATCCTAAGCAGAGCTTTGAATGCCGCATTGCCTCAACCGATAGAGCTTATTTATTACTTGCCAGCGTCCTTTTTAAGAATCGCCGCTGAGTAACGCAAAAATTCATCCAAATGCTGGGTGATCACATTGACAGTTGCAAGCTTTGATAATTGTGCAAGGCAATATTGCGAAACCCGACCATGCGCTTCAATGAATCCGCCAATGCGCTATCGATCCAGCCGGCTTGCGCTAATACAGCGAATACGTCGCGGGCACTTTGCGGCACACCCAGCCGTTCGCGGCGAATCAGATGCTGGCCCATGTCCAAGGCGGCTTCACAGGCTCGCTGGATATTCAAAATCGCGGCATCCTGGCGGGTATGATTGTCGGCCAAACCAGCCGGATCAGTTTGGTATTCCTCGCGGACACGAGACACGTAACGTTCGATTGTTGCTGCTTTATTGATCAGCACATCATCGGCCATAAACACTTCCTCTCGTTTGAATATCATCCAACAACCCGGCTCGCGCAGTATCTAATTCCGTTTTTTCGCTCAGCACATAAGCCTCGAACAAACCGGCTTCGAGCTCACGCCCCCACAAACGGTGGCCGGTTTGCAGAATCTGGTATTGCATCACCGTCGATGCCGCCCGCATATCCAGTAAGTCCACCGGACAGCCCACTATATCGGCCAATTCACCGGACAACTCCCATAATCGCAGCGGATCGGCATAACCTGCCACCAGTATCGACAAATCCAGATCACTGTCAGCATTGGCGGTGGCGTTGATACGGCTACCAAAAGCATAAACAGCCAGCGTTTCGGGAAAAGCGGCACGAATCGCCGCAAGCACCAGGCCGTCGATGGCAAGTGCGTTTTTGATTTGGGTTTCGATGGCTGTTTCGTTGGTTTGATTATTCAACTTCGGATTCTTCATTTATCGTCACCATAAATCGTACATGAGCGACATTCAAAATGTAGGGTGGGCAGCGCTGTTTTGCCCACCATGATCGAGCATTGCTTTAATTCCGCGTGGGCAAACAGCGTGCCCAACATTGGCTTTACCCTGCAGAGTCAGTTGATCCATATAGAAAGACTCGCGAATTCTCCGATAAGACGTTTGATATTCGCGTGTCCAATCGCCATCCCCACGCTTGTTAGCGTGAATGTCTGCATTGGGGAATTGCTCCATATTTCGAAAACTTCGGCCATGTACGGGCGGATTGCGATGAGCTTTTCCTTGATTTCAGGTTCACTCATTTTCCCAAGATCGAATAGCTGCAAAATCTTGGCTCGATCTTCTGGGGAAACTCCTTGCGCTTCAAGGTGCTTCTCAAGAATTTCCTTGCTGTTCGCTTTCACCTGTAACTTAGAAGCGTCGTTGAGACACGGAATAAAAAATCGAGAATCCAGTCCAACACTTATAGCCCGATTCTCGATCTCGGACTGGTCAAAGCCCCTGAGAAATTGCCCTTGGTACAAAGTTCCGAAAATACCCCCAAGACTATTTCCGCCTAGCCCTATTGACCCGCAGCCCGAGAATTCCAAATGCTGGTACCCAGCTTGATTTTTTGAAAGCTTCGAAACGAATGGCAGCAGATGCTTGTCGAGATATTCACCGAACGTCTGGTGATTACCGACACTATAATTCTGCGTGTACTTAAAAAGGAAAATTACAGCCAATGCTGCAAGATGCGTGTCTGTTAATTTTGGCGCAGTAGAGAGCGATTCGTTAAGTACGATCTGGAGGATGTCGCGCTGATCCTGTTTGCTGCGATCCACGAGCAGGTCAACAAGCAGATCGCCGAGGTCTTTATCTCCGTTTCGCGCATATTCCTTTTGAACGGTAAAAAGTGCGTACTGAAAACCGGGGTCTTTTGCCTTTTGAAGACCCTCTGGAAAGTCTTTTTCAAGCTTCTTTATAACCTGATCCGTGATCTCTTCTACTCGAATCGAGGCGGTTTCCTTCGCTGCTCCGGTAAGTTCATAGAAGGTCGCCCTAGCCACATCCAAAGCAATAGCCCTTGCTTCAGCGGAAGTAACGCCGACATTTATTACGGTTATGCTGCCACCCGCTTGAATAGCCGTCGCGCTATTCCCAACATCTTGGTTTTGATCTTTATTCAGCATCAGTTGTCTTTCTGCTTGTGCGAATACTGCCCATGCTGACATCACCACCCGCTTGAATACCAATACCGTTCTTGGAAACAGTTTGGTTCTGATTCGCTTGTCGTTTTAGTTTCTTGTCACCAAACCAAGCAGCAATAAATGCAGACAATGAAGTGACTATCGCGATGACAGGCTCATAGTCGGGTAACGCAAAAAACCAAGCGACAGACCCAATGAAGGCAAGGCCGGACAAAAGCTTTGTCGGATCTCATAATTAATGGTAAAAACCTAAGGAAATCTCACAATTTATGAAATCCTGAAAGGCAAGGTTCGGCCCATTACCAGTCAGTCGAGTTGAGTAATTGGGTCCGCCTTCCCAGCAAAAACAGCCCTTCAGATCTGTTTCTCTCCAGCGTTCGTGGAATTCGCTATATATCTGTTGTGCTGTTTTTTGAATCTCGGGTTTCTAAGTTTTTTGTCATTTCGATCAACGGGTGGTTCTGAAAATGAGCGCTTGTGTTAACAAGGCACCGTGCAGATTCATTCACACTGAGAAAATCTATACGACCATTTGGCAGTAATCGTACTTTTTCTATTCCATGAGCCCCAAGAATCGCACCAGTACCAAAATGGATTTTCCCTTGAGACATCTTCTCAAGGAGCAGATGAAAACGATGTTCAAACTCTGCACGTGTTTTAGGCGTTTGCATACCTTCCATCATATTAAGCCCTCCTAAATCAGTTTATTGTTTTTCGAATCGACGACAGTGACTATTTCCCCATCCCTGCGAATTAGCCAAGCTAGTTTCTTTCCATCTGGAAGATTGACAGCATTTCGTTTTACCGCTAGTAAACAACCTTCCTGCACTGGCCGCGCGAAGAAGCGAGGATCATCTGATCTTCCATTTCTCCAATTTACGCGGTAAAAATCAGTTTCTTTGGCTTTGATCAAATCTTTAAAAATCGGAAGGGGGAATCCTGGGGTGAATGATCCAAAGAATACGAAATCAGGTTCTAAATGCCAACAAGTTTCATGATAGGTACTTCCAGAATTGAAATTTGGAATCTCATTAGATTTAAAAAACTTTTTTAAGGAAGGTAAAGAGAAGCTCCCTTTAAATGAAAGAGATGGAACAATCACAGCCAATACTTCAAGATGGGCCATCTTGCCAACCTTACCAAATTCCGCCATTTCGTTATAGGCAAGAAATAAATACTCATCGTCACCGATTACATTGAGGTAATCTTTTCCAGATCTAATCGCGTTAATAACTGCATTCGCCGGTGAAGCAAAATCAGGGATTAATGACAGCTCAGGAATAGAGGGATTGAAAACCCTCAATGCAGATTCAGTTTTCATAAAATCACGCTGTGATGCATACGGAAATAGCACTGTGTTCAACGCGAAACGAACCTTGGATTCCCACCTATTCAAGTAATGATTTTCTGTTTCTCGAAAGGCGATAGAAACCGAATTTTCAAGTTCCCAATTTTCCTGAATGTTCAATGGTAAGCAAATTTCACTCATCTTATCTTCAAGGCAATTGACAATTTCTTTAGTAGCCAATTCAAGGCGTTCGAGAAGTTTCCATTCGCTTTTTATACAACGCGCCCAACTAGGTAGGTTGACGTAATCATCAGAGTCTGCAAATTCGATATTTCCAGAGCGAAATAACCCAACAACGCGTGAGGCCACTTCGAGCCCCGTACTTGAACCCGCTTTTCCAGCTCTATCTGCAATACGCTGAAGCACAGCCAAGCGGCTAACATGTTTACAGTTCCGTAAAATGCCCTCTAAATCGAGAAAGATGTAGACTTGATTCCACAGTTGCAGCGGCTGCTTTATTGACATTGAGTCAAGGACACCGCAAAGAATATCGGGACTAAATCCAGTCGCCATTGAAAAAGCTTCCTCGGATACCAGACCTAGATAAGGAGACGGATTCATTTCAACGAGCCAGGCGATCATTCCTGCTGCTTTATCACGTCGTAGCGACATTGGATGATCAAGAAGCCAAATGACAAATTTGAACAATTCTTCTGAAATATTGCATTCGGCTTTTTCACTGAGAAAATCGAACATCGATATCTCATTTGTGGCATCACCCACCATCAAATGAATATGATCGATTACATATTGCAATACTTGACTTCTTTCATTCTGATCAAGCAAGTCCGTTACTTTCTCGATCAGATGTTCCGCAATACTCCATTTTGAATCATATCGCTCAGCTGCAATCAGTGGAGCATAAGCACGGATCAGCTCAACTGGGTTCTCTATATGTAGCCGCAGTAACTCTTCCGCAGCACGATGCGTGTTTCCCAATCTTCCGCCCCATATTGACCAACCACCATCCTGCAGAATCTGTAGCACTTTAACAGCCTGCGTCTTGGCTGCACCCAGATTTCTGAGTTTCAGTTGCTTTTCTGCGGCTAGTAATGCAGCGTCTGCTTCTCTTGTTGCGGATTGTTTTCCAAAAGTACCGGGGAAATACAATTTATCGTCGATATCTGAATCGTTGTATTCGACGGTTGATGCTCTGTTCGCTGAGTCTTCGAACTGCATTTTTACGTCATGATCCATATCCGCCTTATCATCTTGAGTGATGATTTTTGAGAACGCTTGGTAATGCTCTTTGTTAAGTACCTTACGGAATGACATTAGAAATCGAGTTCGTTGTTTAGGGGCTATTTCTGCTCCAACTACAAACTCTACTCTATGGACCATTTCAGAAATTGCAGTAACATCAGTACCGGCTCGGTTAATTAGTTTCGAATATTCGCTTGCAAAATCGTCAAAGTGTCGTTCGTCTCCACATTGATATATTTCGAGTAGAGACCAACATAACCTCCAGTCGGCATTTTCTGTATTTCGCACGATTTCTAAAATTGCGTGCTGCTCATCCAACGCTGCACCTGGGTACCGCATCCCAACCATGGGACGGGGTTTATCAATGGTGCCTTGCCGTGCCTCTAATAACAACTCGGAGGTTGTTCCACAGCTCTGACGCTTGAAATAATGGCAGCCGCTCGCGATATATTTTCGACGGAATAATTCTCCAATAAGAGCCATTTTCTCGTATCGGACAAATCGTTGAAACGTCATCTCTCCAGAAGCACGCTCCAAATATCCCGCAATTAGAGGTAAAGCGGTGTGCACATCATCCGAAAATGGCATCTTGCGCAGAGTGCTTTCCATCAGTCCAAGTTGGTCTTCTTTGTACCAACTTGGCCCCATGGAAACACCAAGCATGTATCTGTATAGCTTATCCGCTTCTTCATTAGCCCCAACTTTAACGAATAGCGGAATCATCTTAAGTAATTCAGGAACAAGTTCATGCCGATTTTCCACACTCTGAATCACATGTTCTTTCCAACAATTAAGGAGTCCAAATACTTCGTCGAAAATGTTTGTTTCTATCTCATTTGTCGATAGCCTTTTTAATACTATAAATATGACTTCGCGAAAGCCTTCTGTATATAAGCCTAACTGATCACCAGCTCTCTCTAATAAATCTCCTAGAAATGTTGGTAGTTCGTCTGGATAACAATCCATCAACAATAGTGCGATTCGCTCGTAAACTAACGGAAATACATTCTCAGGAATGGCATAGCTGTCCTGCCATTTCACGCGTTGAGCTAGAGAAAATTCCAACGATTGCAGGACTCTTGTTTTCAAAAACTCCAGCGTTTGCTGTCGCAAACTTTCATCCCCATCCGCCAAACTGCGACGCGCTTTACCTTCACACCAAAAAAGGGCGCAAATCTGTTGATCGAGTGCGGACTGCCACCCAGTTTCATCGAATACACCAACTAATGGACAATCGAATTGGCTATCAATAAATGCTTTTGTACGCCATTCAGCTGCGCTTCGGTGTATATTTGCAAAATCGACATCAACCCGATTTTCAGCTCTAATCTGTATGGATTTAGGAATAGGTGTCGACTTTCCGCCCTCGGCAGCGATAACTTGCACAATTTTCGAGGAAGCACCCAATTGGATGAGTGAATCTATAACTTCTGGAATTAGTCTCCTTTCAAAATTCGCACCGGCCTGAATAAGCTCTTCTATATCTAGAAATACCTGTTGTAACGATTTAATTTTCTTTGTTAAATTATATTTATCTAAAGCTGTTTCACATTCGAACAACGTCCATATTAATGGCAATATTAAATTGAGAACCGGAATATCAGAGTCAATCTCTCTTAAATTTTCCAAACTCGCATAAGTATCACGAAAACATAAAAAATAACTAGTTCCCGCACTATGCAATTGAGCAAAATAGTTGTTTGAAACTTCAACTAACTCTTCGTTTAAAGCATGCTCAAGCACATGTTTTGCATGATTTAAAATATTGAAGATTTGTTGCATCCTACCGTGCCCATCTGCAAGACGCATGAAGTATATTGTCCAGAGGTGCAGTCTGCAAATATGAGTGAAATTATCCAATGTGATTCCATTGGTTACGTGATAAGACTCAACTATCCTCTGCTGTAGTATTTTTAAAAGTTCCAGAGCCTCGTCCGAATATTCATGTTGAATCAAGTTCAATGCAATCTGTAAAGCTTCATCAGGATTAACAATTAATGTGTTGAACCGAATTACATGTTTGAGCACCTCTCTTGGACGTTCAAGAGAAATCAATGCTTCAGTAACCAACCGTGCTGATTGAGCAAATAGAACGTTATAGCGAAAGCCAATACGCTGTGAAAGCAAGAGAAGACGTATTACTTCGGCGACGGGTCCTAATCTTGTAGCAGCGGCTACCGTTTCCTCTATATCAAAAAGAAGTGTGTCGGGTTCAACTCCAAGTGCCACACATTTATCAACCCAATTTTGATCACAAGCAACTACAGCAAGTGAGCGATGTGAATCGTCAGAGCGAAGCAAATGAAAAACAAGATTAAGAACGCAATAATCTAAATAATATTCCTGAAAGCAAAAGTCTGCCAATCGGCGTTGAATTATCGTTTCAAGGCTGGCTGTCTTTAAAATTAAAAACTCAGAAAATGACGGGTGGTAAATTGTTGTTTTATCTTGACTCAACAACATATGCCGAATTCGGCTAATAGTCTTTGTAAGAGAGATTTGTTCCTCTGAGGTAAGAATTTTAGGTAGATTCCCTATCTCAATTCCCCATCGTAAACGAGCGATGATAGCGAGCAGATTAATTGCATGCTCATCTTCCAATAACCTTGGCCAAAGTGACTCGTAATACTCTTCAATCGCACCAGATAGGATGGGAAATTCATTTAAGTCATCTTCCGCAGAAGTACCGTTCGCATACTCAATCAAATAACGAAGGTAAAGAGGGTGACCTTTTGCTTTTTCAACAATATGCGCAACTAATGCTGTATTTGCCCTATCATCATGAAGCTCTTGCCAACAATAGTTTGAACTCGCTTCATCACTTAAAAATGGTAGCGGTATTAGATTTTTACTCTTCACTCGACCGCTAAGTGAAATGGCCAGAGTTTGATAATTTGGTGCCGTCAGAATGATTGTAATATTCTGCGGCAATTTCAAAGGGAAAAGACCAAGAAGTTTCATCATGGCATTAGAATCGGCAGCTTGGGCTTCGTTAAGTCCATCGAGAAACAATATGCCGTGCCGATGTGTAGACTCACAATAGTCGGAAAAAGCTTCCAACAAAGCCGAAGTGTCACTAACCAAATTTACGTAATTTCGCTCTTCCTTGCGCGATGGCTTTCCAGTTATTAAAGTGGATACTGTTGTTGATAGCCAGTCGAAAAAAACTTCAGGTTGAGTGTGATAATGAGCTCCCGGACCACGACCCTGCGACGTAAAACTGTATGATCCCAGAGTAAAAAGTGTCTGATCTTCGGTTTGGAAATCGCTACAAAAAGTCGTTTTCCCGATGCCATGAGCGCCTTCAAGGAAAATGTAATCCCCAGGATTGTTGAGAACCGTCTGTTCAAACGTTTTCTGAAATGCGCTCCGGTCAGCCCACCGGTTACGCGATGCATTTGAGGCTGTTTCATCGGTATTCGGTTTTGAAACTTCGATTCCATGCTCCAAAAGGAATCCTTCCAACTGATGAATACTGATAGCCCCAAGTGAACCGTTTAGTCTTAGTCTGATCATGCCTCTGCTAGCATTTTCACTTACTAGTGCGGCACCTGAAAGGCCACCGTAGTCACTCAATGCAAGACTTGGATCGACGGCAAGGTCGATGTCCATTTTCAGTTTTGGATTTTCAAGCAAATGCGAAATGGTTCCAGTGATGCGATGACCGATAGTGATCTTTCCTGTCGGGTAGCCAAATGATCGCCAATCATCACCTTCTCGGGGTATTGCTGAATTTAGAGGAATTGGTTGAGGGCCCAATGGTTGAGATATTGATAAAATGCAGACATCAAGTTCCTCAGAATGCGCCTTGATGGTAGCCTGAAGACAGGTATCCCTCTCAGCTCCAAAAAATGTAAGCTCTATAATGCTTTCAGACTCTATTGCTGGAAGGATGCAATGGCGAGCGGTTAATATATAGGACTCGGCGATCAAATGACCCGTACCTGACTCGTTCCCGCACATAACGCGACAGGTCGTCGCTTTGACAATATTATCAATCATTCTTCCCTCACTTCGATGTCGATCCAATCAGTAGCGTTTTCATAAATTGAGAATTCCGCACCGGTTGCAGCCGTGTAATGGTGCATTTGCTGAGATGCTAGCGTGGTGTAATTAAAATACAGATGCCGCCTAAAGGTTGAAGGCCGATCAACTATTGCTCTCAAAACTTCAAGGTCTGGGTGATTGTGACGTTCACCACTGGAAGAAATTAAAAAAATTGGTGAGTCGATCAGTTCAAGAAGAGCCGGACTTGTATTGTGCAGGCTACCATGGTGTGAAATCTTGATCGCGTCGAAAACTATCGGGAATGTGGCATCCGGTAAAGCTCGAAGCTCTGCTTCTATGTCTTCTGCCCAAGAGTCACCTAGAAAAAGCAGTCGCGAGCTGCCTAGTTCGACAATTAGTGCGATTGAACTGCCGTTCGTCACTGAATTATCGGACTGATAAACGTCACCTAGACTGAGAGTTGTGGAAGCACTAATCGTGGTTGGTTGAGCTTGAACAGCCGCGCGAAGAGCATCATATGCACAAAGAAACTCGAACGCGTCGTCGAAAACATCGTCCTCTCCAATTTTTCCAGTGAAACCCAGGCGACGCAGGTCAGCAACCCACTGCCGACGTAGTTCTTCCAATCGGGCCACCGATGGCCCTATCACGCGTATCCGTATATCATCCGGGAGGTTTAATTTAGGCGCCTCTTCAGAATTAATACTTTGAGTACCGTTACCGGCATTCCAAAAATATTCGCCGCCGAGTAGTAGGGCTGCCAAAGAGCTTCCCTGCCGCGCACTGATTTCGACTGGTTCCACTTCGGGTCCAGCAGGCATTGGATAACCTCTCCTCCGAATCTCGGAAAGTAAGTCCTTATCATCAACTGTCAAATTACCAATTGTCTCAGTCAGGGAACCAAGACTCCGTAGGCTGTTATGCCAAACATTTTCAACTTGAATGAGCTTTGGCGCTTGCGAATTACCATTAACTTTAAAAAATTCAAGTAACCCAGCAACATGATCAGCGTCAATGTGTGTCGCGACTACCAAATCTAAGGTGTGGCCAAGGTGGGCAAGATGTTTAAGATCGGGAGAAATCCATTTTTGGAAGGTAATTGCATATCCGCCATCTATGAGGATTGCCGTCGGTTTGGAGGAATTCTCTGTAATCAAGAATGCATCACCGTTTTTAGCGGGATACATTTTTATTTTTAGCATATTTTAATAGCTTAATTAGAAGGTCGTAAAAACCTGAAATATTAACATTTTAGATTTGTCGACAATTTTATGCTTGGGCGGAATGGATTATTTAAAAAACAGGCGAAACAACCAGAAAAGTGGGGGAAATTTTAATTTTTAGATTTTATTTTTACGTTTTTACACAGCCTCGGTCGTTACCGGTCGAACAGGCTAAATCGTGCTAACCAACCGGCTCACAGCATTTCATAAATGTAAGATTTTTCACATTTTTCTACATCTTACAAACACATAAATCAGTTTAAAACACGGTACGAGGCCTATAAAATCTGCGAAATTATCCACATCTAAGCTACTCAAACCTCAGGAAATTCATAACCAGGTGCAAACCTAGCACTAGTGACACCGTAGAGCGCTAAGTGATTTCTTAACCATAAGCGATATTCTTTGCCTTGCAGGCTGTGCCCGGAAGAACAATCAACGATCCACTGCCTCAATACATAGCCAGCAACCGCAGCTCGCATCTTTAAATGCAATACCCCATCAGTCATCCCATAATCGTTTTCGATGATCTCAGGATGTTCTTGATTGGGATGTGGCACTAAATCCAATTCCACGATCCTGTTCCATTGGATGTCGGCACTTGGCAGTTCGTGAGGATAAACCTGTTCGTCTTCGGTTAGCTGGCTTCTGGGTATCCGAGTAATCACGAAGTCCAGAAAATCGGTTCTTTTACGATCATAAGCGCGGACATGCCAACGCAAGCCATCATTGACCAAGGCAAACGGCGCGATTTTTCGCGTCGAAAATCCACTGCTATGCGAGGTGTAGTCGATACTGACGATCTTTTGTTGATGAATCGCTCGAACAATCGGCGCCAGGATTTCCATCGAAGGCTGGTTAAGCACTTTCGGTAATTCGCATGTCAGCAGTGGCTCGCAGCTCCCCCCGAGGCCGTCTCCGAATCCGCGTGACAGCGCCGTTAATACCCGTTCTGCGGAGTGCTTGAATGCCGGAGAGAACGCTGGTCCGATCACATAGGTTTTTGATTTATTATCAAAACCGATGTTGATCGGAAACAGCTCCCTATATAGCGCAAAATCTCTTGTAGCAACCGCAGGTGCTATGCCGAACCGCTGCATTAAGTCCTGACGCCCAATATCTCCAAGAAAATACAAACGAAATTCAATAAAGAGGAGTCGTTCACGCTGAGCGTGGCTCAGTGCTTCTAGGGTTGCTGGTTGTGTTTCGCTATTCATGACAGCACATTCTAAAGACTCTAGCGCATAAATCAACTTTTTGAATAATTGACATGATCTTTTTGATTATGTATTATTTCCATATAGATCATTTTTTATAACCCATAGGAGGTGACATGGCTACAAATCCACCCGCAGGCGATGGTCATCGCAATGGCGCCGTTCGTGAACGCTCGCAAACCCAAACGCCTTCAAGCCATTGGGTCAAACGTGATACGAGCACTGGCCGATTCATGGATGTTAAGTCCGACGGCAAGCCGTTTAAAGGCGTAAGGAAAGAGAAGTAAAAACCAGCGGCTTTTGACGGTTGAAAGACTCAAGAAAGCCGCACATTTCTAACTCAATATTTGGAGGGTCTATGGGCCGCAGAAGAAGAAAATCTACATCGGAAGGCTTGTTTGATGTTCTGTCCGATTTAACTGATATGTTTTGGCAAGTTGGGGCCATTGTCGGCACTGTTTTGATGGTTGTGTCGTTTTGGACTTTAGACTTGGCAGTTAACCAATATGCAAGAGCATCAACCTCACCATATTTAGGGCCATCCATTCAAAGCTTTGGCTGGGCGTATTTCCTGCTGCCTCTGATGATCGCTGCTTTCGCAATCTTTTTTGGCGCGAAGTCGTATCAAACTTTCACTAGAGATCATCGCTACTGAATTAGTCCATTCTCTCAATCTAGCGCCTTAGTCGTGACGGGTAGATGAGAAACTCTAACAATTTTCATAGTGAATCGGCTTAGTACATCATTGAATTTAAAACCGTCACTTGGCAATGTATCTGGGAAAAGTGGACTCGATCCACTGCTAGAACTTAAAAAACCAATTATGATCATTAGAGGAATTTAGATGTTTTTCTTTGACCCTTTGACAAGAATGTTAATTCGCTTATATAGATTTCCTTTTGGATGTTTGTTGACGGCGGCGTTTCTAACCGTTTTTATTACGCCAGCATCATCTGAAGCGAATAACACTAGGGCTATGGCTAGTATCATTGATCAATTAGTATCTTCCGGCGCTTATTATGGAGGATTGGTATGCTTAAGCTCGTTTGCCATTTTCTTTCTTTACTCCAGTTTTAGGCTCTGGAAATGGTACAGCGGAGATAGTGATGAAGTGTGCCATGTATGTGGCGGCATAGTAGACCAACTAGAAGGGCGATGGGGACCGTATTTCAAATGTTTGGCTTGCGGGAATAACCGATCGATACGGTAAACGTACCACGATTTCAAGTACAGATAGGCAACTAGCATATGCTTACGCGAGACAACTTCGAATTATTTGCTGCAATCGCCGGCCTGATCGCCGTAATTCCTGTGTACAAAGGGTGGTTTATTGGTGTCCTATCTTGGAATCGCGAGCGCCAAATCGAAAAACTCCGGAAAGAAAAGGCTTTTTTAACTTTCCTTCACTCTTCTGATCGCGAATTTATAGGCTGGCTTCTCCATAAAGTGCTGCTTGTCGTTACCATTTTCAGTGTCGCGCTCATGTTTCGCAGCATTGAGGTCGATCCTGGCGGACCCAAATTGGTGGTTTTGTTTCATTGGATGCTTGGTGGGGGAGCGTACGTCATTTCGGTCTTTGCACTTGGGGTATATCATCGCCTGCGAAAGTATGGCGACTCCATAGCGAAGATTGACGAGAAAATTAAGAAAATGTCTGGTGACATCACGACGGCGAACCACGAGAAAACGCCAGATACTAGACTTTAGCACGTTACAGAATATATGTTAATTTAAACAATAGCATCTGCTGTAGCAAATTGTTGGGCATCGCAACTCGCTAATTGAAGGCTTTGGAGTAGCGGAAAAGGAGCGACAGCTTGCGCTAACTAAGGTCTATATATCTATATTGCCTGGAAAATAATGGCCACATCGCGTCGATTCCAATCACATCACGATGGTCGACACAACCGGTCACAGTTTGACTTTTCACTGGCATACGGAACGCTGAAATTGTCTTGGTGCGGATATTACGAACCTCTAAGCTTGAAAAACCAAACCTTCGACACACCTTCACCAAATTTGAAGATGAAATCAATCTAAGCGTTACTGGTCGATCCAATCCCATGAATTCTACCCATAAAACAATCAAAGAATACTCGCAGCCCCACGCTAACCATGCTGAACAATCCAAACTCATCAGATTTCCAACTGCTTGAATAAATCCAATGCACAAGCACTGAGAAATATGTCTTCCCCTTGAAGCCCTTTGCGAATTGTAGCAGCTGTTAGTGCGTTGGGCTTTTCGCTTTCCGCAATGTAAAGACGTATTAAACTGCGGATGATCTGATCTACTGAGCGATGTTGACTAGCTGCAACAGCCATGAATCGGTCGCGTAATGCCGGTTCCATTTTGATGGATATCTGAACTTCTTCAGCCATGTTGGCCTCACTTGTGATTGTTGAAAATCCAAGGTTGGTACTCAGCCTTGGAATCGCCAGCGCCCATCAAATATCCTGACGTAAATACGCTGAAATTGTCTTGGTGTTAAGGTTCTCACTTTGGCATTCGTAATACGACCAACTATCATTTGATTTCCGGCAAATGTTGAACATAATGTAAAAGTTTGGTCGACTTTAGGACATCGGCCCGAACGTACAATTTCTGCCGCAGTTTTTCATAATCCTCGTAGTCGACCGGGTAGACTCCCAATTCCTGCAACAACTCCATAATACTTCCCGAAGTGAGACGAGACTCTTTTGACAGTTTGGACAAAATTACGTATTCCTGTCTGAATTGCCTGATATGGTCTGGAAATATCACCTTGGCATTATGTGAATTGGCCTTATGGTTCAGGTATCCGCCATTGACCAACTGATAGCAGAATTCTTCGTTTATTCCGAGAACCTTAGCTGCGTGGGTTACCGACAGAGCGTCCGATTTACGGCGCAGCTTCTTTAACCAATTGGAAAATTCAGCTTTATCCAACCACAAATCGCTGATTTTACAAGTTTTGTCATTGGGCTTCCTGACGATAAGTTGTCCCGAAACAATGGCTTTAAAGACTCGCCGGAACGGCATTTCAATGCTGCCCCGAATGTGGTTCTGCAGAGTCATCGAGAGAAGCATACAATCGTCGGTAGCCATTGCTGCGCCCCTGTTGATATTTTCGATCAGGGCTTCAAGCTCAAACTTGGAATATTGCCAGATCGAACAATATTCTTCGCGGGGCGGAACTTCGAATTTAAAGCACCCGCTGTTTTGCAATTGCGCAAATTGCACCTTCGTTACGCCCAAAATTTGCGCTGCTCGGCGTGCCGTTATCTGCTCATTCAAGTGCGGTAAAACCTTTTCCAAGTCAGGGCGATAGATTGCACATTTGGTGTAACTGCTCGATGTTTTTTCATAATGAGCAGTGACTTGTTTATCAATGATCGCTCTGGTTAATACCGAGGACGCAATATCATATTCATTGCAAGCTCGGTTGAATGAATACCACAGCTGGGCCTTTTTGGCATTATTACTGAATAGCGTATGCTTTTCAGTAATGTCTCGAATCAAGTGCATCGTTGCGTATTGTTCGACGACCTCTTTTAATCGTTGAAACGGTGGGTCAGTGAATTCATTAAAGAATTGGCGATAGAATTGGACTAATCGTTTCTGTTGGATACCAATAGCACTGGCACGAGTTAAATGGATTGTTTGCAAATATCGCCACAACCCACTTTCGTCGGAAAATAGCGCTTCTGAGCATTGGTCGGCAATCACCTTAACTTCAGTAACGTACTGAAATTTATGCCTCGGCGGTTTTGCCGCGTCCTCACCAATCTGCAACCACTTCCACATGAACTCAAATAGTTCGCACCGCTGAAGCAAAGTTGGCCTACGATCGGCGTTGAATAAATGATTTTCAAACTCCAGAATGCCGTCCTCCAAAAATCGCTGCATGCGGACAATCGAAGAAGGGGCCTGAATAGCTTCCGCTTGCATTAAATGCTCAAGACATTTGCTCTGACTTTCACGCGCTTTCAAAAAGCTATGTTCCTTATGACAGTCAGGACATAAATCTTGTAACCATATCTGGTGCCTGCTGCATGCGACAGACCATTTTATTTGCCAGCCGATTCGCCAATAGTTTTCTTCCTGAAGACAGAGCGGGCAATACCGTAGTCTTGTGGAAATCAGGTGAATGTTCGGTAAGGCGCAGATTTGAGCGAGCATAGAATCAGCGTGTTGAAATCCCGTCCAATCGGCCTCCAGATAGGTTTGATATAACCGTTCAAAATCGACAGTTTCGGTACCTTTTCCCTCTAGCAGCCATCGATAGAATGGATAGGTGTTCTCACCCGCTAGGCGCATTAAGTAACCGATCGGATTTTCATCGGCGTAGCACCTTGTACGAATCGGTGGGCAGATCAAAGTTAACCGGGTGTCATTCACAAGCGTTCTCCTTTTTTTGCCTTTGCCAATTCCACTGCCGGGGCTTTGTAAAACACCATCCCGCGCTGGTCCAACCGTTCGCCAAAAAAATCCGAATTGAATGGATTCAATTTGCCCAGACCTTCAACCCAAATCGATTCGCTGAATGCCGCTTGCAAACAACTTTGGTCAATGCCCGGCAACTTACGATTCACTGCAATCTGATAAGCACCCAGTATCAACTTGACCATGTAGTCCATGATGCCGTTGGTGGCGAAATGCAGTTGCCGCGCAATACCTGGCTGTTGCAAATCCAATGCGATCGGCAAGCCAAGTGTGGCGTCGATTTTTTTGATGACGCCAAGAAAGTGACTACGACTTGTGGGACATTCCAAATCAAACGGCCGCAGATCAATGCGCCGGCAAAAACGGCGACGTAATTGCTCGTTGGAGTCCAGGATGATTTGCGTGCGCTCCAAGCCCATGATCACGGTTGAAATCAGGGCTCTGTCAATCAGGGTTTTAAGCCAGTCGGCGACTTCGGCCGGGGCACGTTTATGACCCCGGTCGATAAAGTGTTGCATTTCATCGAACACAATCAATTTGGCGTCGCAGACTTTGATCAGATGCAGAATACGAATCGTTTTGTCGATGGCCGATCCCCGATGAAACAGGGGATCACCCAGCTGCACCAATATCTCCTCAGCGAGATTTTTGATGGTGGGCAATGCCGGAATATTAATGGCCAGCACAGGAATACTGCGCCGATCGTCCAGCTCAACCGGCGGAAATTCTTTGACCAACATATCCATCAACGTGGTTTTGCCGGTCCCTGAAGGACCGACCAGCCAATAGTTTTTAGACAATCCGGTTTGCCGGTTGAAGAGATAGGCATCCTTCAACGCTTGGTAGGCTTGGTTGAAACTCGGATGTTTCACAATCAACCGAGATACCGTTGCCCAGGTTTCATTAAAGTCCGTCTGATCAAGCATGGCCAACCTCCTTACTATCGACGTCGAAGTCTGGAATATCCTGACTTTGATAGTCATCGTCGGTAGGTTTCTTGATTTTTTCCGGCAAGGCATTGGATGAAAAGGGTGTTTGCTGAAGGTCTTTGCTGTTATAGCGTGCAGCTTTTTTACGTTGGCTGAGTTGTTTGCTACTGTTAGCCATAGCAATGAGTTGACGTAACTTCTCCTTACCCCGCTGGTAAAGATCAACATCCACGCGTTCACTACTGGTCTGATTGGCCTGTTGGCGAATCAATAAATGCTGTGCCAGCGTGAGCTTGTCAGCGTACTCTGGGTAGGTACAGGGCACGGTGAAATAATCACCTTGATGTTCATCGAACACCCATATTGCTCCCAAGTCTTCCGGATTGATGCGGATGGAAACCGACGCAACACCGCGTTTGCGTAACGTCGCCAGTTCCGCCGAGTTATACATGAGCCCTTTGAACTGCACGCCTTCGTGGTTGAGCTTCCTGGCTTTCTGAACAGCCAGAATCAAATCCAGCTTTTCCTTGCTTTCCGGCAGTACGGGCTCGATGATTTTCAATCCGTCTTGCCAGGCAAGAGCGGGTGAAATACCAAGGCTTTTGTGCTTGGCTTGACTATAGACATCGATCAGCCAGACATGGAGCAGTTTTTTAAACTCCGCCAATGTCATGCTCGCCAAATTCTCAGAGTCGTAATCCCCGCGCTCGGTAATATTGGAGAACGTGGTTCCAGCAATTTTGTGGCTAAGTTGGCGATTGAAAGTGCCTAAGAATCGCTCTATGGCGCCTTTGTAGTGCGGCTGTTTTTTGGGGCAGTATATGATTTCGATATTCAGCTCTGCGCACATGCGTTTCAGCTGCTCAGAATGGAATTCCAGACCGTTATCGCAGACCAGTGTGACCATGATTCCGTATGCGAGCCATAAGCTTTCAACGTCCGGATATTGCTGGGCTACATAGTTTTTTGGCATGATGGCGTGCCGCAGCGCACGCACGACGGCCAGCTCTGACGGCGGCTCAAATCCGATTTCAAAACCCAGTGGTAAACGGGAAAACCGATCAATAATGAATGTCACCGTGGGGCGACCAATGGTTAAACCGGTCAGATCATCAATGATCAATAAATCCAATGGCGTATGATCGACTTCGGCCCGCTCCAGAATATATTTGGGCTCGGGGCCTCTGCCGGTTGCCCGGAAATGTTTGTCGGCCGCTTGCTTGCCTTTCCGGGCCGCCATGACCAAGTATTCATCATAGGTGCCAACGTAACGGTAGACAGTTGCTCTACCAGGTATGGCGAGAGGGGTATTTCGATTGACGTTTAACGCCTTAACTTTGTGTTTTAGCGCCGTATAGACATCTTCTATACTGTTGCCTTCGCTTTTCAAATAGATTTCATCGACGAGCTGTTGTACTAGCTGTTCCAACTCTTTGACGATTCGGCGTTTGTTTTTGGGACCCCGCTTATTTTTTATTAAGGCAATGATAGAGCGATCCGCTTTAATCCAATTTTTCCACCACAACCGAACAGTGAATGGAGATGGTGGATGAGGATCATTGTTTTCATCCGCGACTAGCTTAATTACTCTTGGTAGTCTGATTCGATTAACCTTTTCACCTAAAAGGTCGTCCGCTCTTTTCACATAGCTATATTTGTAATTCGCTTCCTGTTGCGTCTTTTCCGTATATGCGGATAAATCGCTTTCCAGCCGCCGATTATTTTCTGCTGTTGCGGTAACAGCAATACTCTCCTGCCCACCTAAAATGAGCACTCCAGAGCTGATAAAACCCAGAAGCTCATGCTTGGTATAACTGCTCAATGCCAAATCACTTTTGCGTTCTAACTGGCATTGACCATCTTCAAGCATGCGGATCATGCGGTACGGCACATTGTTTAAAATCAGGTCCTGTCCGGTATGTAAAGAAGCAAGTTTCATGATGGTCTCCGATAACTGGGGTAAAAATCTGAGTGGTGTTTTCGAGCGGCTGGTCGAAGTCAAAGCCAATATGCAGCTGAGCGAGTAAAGCGAAAGCGGTAGATTGCATACCCACAAGTCGGCAGAGGGCTCCGATGGTTGGGTCGTTGGCTGTAGCCACCCATACTTTGGCCTGATCAGAAATGTAGGGTGGGATACCGAATCGAAGATACGGCCGAAGAATTGAGAAATTCCGGCGCTGAGATTCATGGAATGCACCGAACCGGAGTCGGAAGGTGCGTGAATCTTAGTCGCCGGTAGCTATATCGTTCCGGCGTTTTATCGAGCGTGCTGTTTG